>Ga0265297_10000058_pt1 | contig 405964 bp, 397 predicted proteins | sample Munlanlwell13791_FD_192502 | JGI IMG/M metagenome (GOLD analysis project Ga0265297, IMG submission 192502) | Leachate microbial communities from a municipal landfill in Southern Ontario, Canada - Leachate well 137-91 | ecosystem: Engineered > Solid waste > Landfill > Unclassified | place...
CACGGGGGCCAAGCTGACGGCCCAGCTCCTCCACGAACTGAAACGCCGCAAGGCCAAACGCGGCATCGTTTCCATGTGCATCGGCGGCGGCATGGGCGCGGCCGCGATCTATGAAATGCTGTAAAATTTAAATGTAACTAACCCCCTATCCCCTCCTTAAAGGCCCTCTCCAGAAATGGAGGGGGCCTTTCCTCATAATTTATCATTGACCTGAAGAGGAATTATTTTCTATACTCACCCAATATGATACGGAACTTCTGTGTACCCTAAGGAGGGGAAAGTGAAAGCAGGCTTTATTCAGTTCAACCCGGAATTCGGCGAAATTGATCGTAATATCGGCAGAGCAAGGGCGCTGATAGCTTCGGTGGACGCCCAGCTAGTCGTCTTGCCGGAGTTTTTCAACACCGGTTATCTCATCGCCACCCGGCAGGAGGCTTGGGATCTTGGCGAGCCTATCCCCCAGGGGAAAACCACGATTTCCCTCTGTGAAATAGCGAGGACGAAAAACCTTTACATTGTGGCCGGTCTGATCGAGAAAGCGGGGGAGAAACTGTTCAATGCCGCCGTCCTCGTATCTCCGGAGGGATATGTGGCTACGTACCGGAAGATGCATCTCTTCAATGAGGAAAAACTATGGTTTGATCCGGGAGACAAGGGCTTTGAGGTTTATGACCTCGGGATATGCAGGATCGGGATCATGATCTGTTTCGACTGGTTTTTCCCCGAATCCATGAGGATTTTGGCTCTCCAGGGGGCAGATATAATCTGTCACCCTGCCAACCTGGTCCTCCCTTTTTGTCAGGATGCCATGGTTACCAGGTGCCTTGAAAACCGTGTTTATGCGATTACCGCTAACCGGACCGGAGTCGAAACGCGGAGCGGTAAAAGTTTCCGTTATACGGGCAGGAGCCAGATTACGGCGCCCGGGGCGCAGATCCTGTATCGCGGAAAAAGCGAAGCAGACGAGGTTGGGGTGGCGGAGCTGGATCTTGCCGTCGTGAGAGAAAAGAAGATCAATTCATTTAATGACCTGTTCGCGGATCGACGTCCAGAATATTACGGTTCCATTTGCTCCTGAGGCAAGCCGATTCATTTTCTTGGACTTGTCAGTTTATAATTCACCATAAGGAGAGTTGACGCTTATGGGCCTGGTGTCACTGATAAAGCAGATACACCTTTTCAGTTTCCTTAATCCCGAGGATATTGAGATCATTGCCGCGCTTTTGAGAAGGCGGTCTGTCAGAAAGGGGGATGTCGTCTTTCAGAAGGGTGATGAAGGAACTGCCCTGTATGCCATTCTCAGGGGGCGCATCAAGATCATTGTCACCAGGCCGGTAGGCGACAAAATTACCGTGGCCATTTTGAACGACGGAGACTTTTTCGGAGAAATGGCCTTGCTCGACGGTATGCCCAGATCAGCGGACGCGGTTGCCTTGGAAGAAACGCAATTGGCCGTTCTTGACCGCAATGATTTTCTGGCGTTTCTCGCCCAACAGAAGCACGCCGCGCTGGCAATACTCAGGACCATGTCATTGAGACTGCGCAAAACCGACGATCTCCTTGCGGAAATCTGTTTCCTAAGCCTTTCTTCACGGCTTGCAAAGGGATTGCTGGAGTTGGCAAGGAGCGATTCGGAGGGCGGTCATGATAGCTCCCCCCCCGCAATGCGGATGACCCAGAAGGATCTTTCAAGCCTCTTGGGAGTGTCCCGGGAAAGCGTCAACAAGGAACTGAAAATTCTCCGGGACAAGGGCATTGTCAGCACGGAGCGCAGTAAAATTGTCATCCTCGATCAGGAGCGCCTGAAAAAAAGGGCCAAGTAAATTTTCCTTGAAATCAAATCCCCTTTAGTCTATAGAGTCACCTCACGGGCGGTTAACTCAGCGGGAGAGTGCTACCTTCACACGGTAGAAGTCACTGGTTCAATCCCAGTACCGCCTACCATGAATATCAAGGGGTTACGGGTCATAGCGTAGCCCCTTTTTTTTCTGGTTGTTTTTTGTGTTTTCCAGACCAAATCCCCAGTGATCGTTGACATAGCTGTCCGAGGCGATGGGCTTAAACTGAACCGGTCACTGCTATTGAATGAATCCTTTTTCCTTCATCATTTCAGGACGCAGAAACTTCGCCATTGCTGTCTTCATCAAGCAAAAGCCCTGCTTCTCATAAAATTCCTCCCGGCCAAGGTTGGCATAGAGTATTATATTGCAGTTCGAAACTGTCCGGAGGATTCTCTCCATAATCAGCCTGCCGATACCCTGTTGCTGATATTCGGGAAGAACCACGACGTCATAGACAGCTGCCTGATATGCACCATCAGAAATGGATCTCCCAAAGCCAATGAGCTTTTCACGGTCAAAGATAAACACGACAGAGAAGCTGTTCAAGAAAGCCTTTTGATGCGACTCCGGTTTATGATATCCCATGCCTACCAGTTTCAGATAATCCCTGATTTGATTCCAGTCGATGTTTTCGCAGTTTTCCTGTATTCTCAAATCCATTTGATGATCCTTTTTATTGCTTTTCCCGCTGGCGCGATCTCCTCCTAACCATCATTAATCATCAAGGTGCGTTCGGTCATTCAACACATCAATAGATGCCGACCCATTCTGAAAGCTCACAACGGTCTTTGAAGCTGTGCCCACACAAACCTTTTTGAATTGGGATAAACTGATATTCCGGATCTTGCAGAGGACCGCAGCGATGGTGAAATTGTGGGAAACGACTATGGCATTTTCCGGTTTATCGATGAGGTCTTTAATTACCTTCCAGGCCCGAGCTTGCACTTCAATAAACGATTCGCCGTTTGGCATCTTTACCGAGGCAGGATCAGCCATCCATTTACTTAGGAAGTCTTTTTCACAGGCCATCAGCTCTTGGAAAGAAAGACCTTCAAAATCTCCCTGATCCATTTCCATCAGGCCTGATTCAAATTGAATTGGGGCATTGTGAAATTGGTTGATAATCCGGGCTGTTTGGCAGGCCCTTTTCAAAGGGCTTGAATAAATGGTATGAATATTCTGATCTTGAAGGGATAAAGCAAGTCTGTATGCTTGGTTTAATCCGACATCGCTTAGATCTATGTCGCTAACGCCCTGGGCTCTACCTTCCTTATTCCAGATGGTTTCGCCGTGCCTGATTAGAATCAGTTCCATAGTTTCTCTGAATACGATCACGATAACATTTTATCGTTGACTCCGATAATATATCTCTTCAAGGGCTGTGTTGTAAGTCATATCATTACTGTTATTTATTTTTTCTTCCCTGCCAGGTTCCTCGCATAAGAGAGACCACTTCTCCGTTAGCGTCAATAAGTGAAAGATCGAGGTTGAAATCAGCTTTGCCCTTTTCTTCAAGTTCTTGATAAATCTGTTGAACCCGATCCTCACTCAATACTGATTCCACCGTTATATCTGTCAAAGCGGGCCTGCGGTAACGAATCTGAATATCTTTCACAAGGGGGTAATATTTGCCAATGTCAAAGGACGCGATAAAAATTGCTCCGCCCATGATTTCGCCGAGGGTAAACAGAGATCCGGCGTACATAGTGCCGACATGATTGATATTTTCTCTGAGTGGCATGAGCAGTTTCACATATCTGTCCTTCATGGAAACTACCTTGATCCCCATATGCCGGACGATTTGGATACTCGATTCTACAAGGGCCGCCAGGTCTTTATATTTTTCTTCGATCATAAGCACTCTCCTGATTGATTTGGTTCGCTTTATTATAAGGACCGCACGTGGTATCGCTTAAATCCGAGATGAAACACTCCCCGGTTGTCCTCATGAAATAAACCATCGTCCTCCTACTTCCGAAGGAATTAGCGGATTATATTTGATGATCTTTGTTTCCGTGATTACGTTTGCTGGAGCTCCTTGAGAGATAATCGGGACACATAATATGATCAAGATGACCATAAACATTGATAGACAGTCATTCCATGGTTTTAAATGCAATGGGTTTCTCCTTATTTTGAATAGCGGCAAAATCCGGATATGAGTATATTGAAAATATTGGCTTAGGTCAAAAAGAAAAAGCCCCTGAATCAGATGCAGACAGGGGCTTAGTCAGGGGATGGAGTTAACGGGTAAAGAAAATTAAAGGCGGTGTCTAACCAACCACCGCCCTTAATTTTGAGAGAGGCAGGTATTCATATTGTCTGTTCTTGTCGCCTCTCTAGACCTTCTCTGCCGTTATGGCAGAGCCTATATTATTCAGTGATATCAGCCCTTCTTGTAATGATAAGGCGTGCACATGGGGTCAATCCAACCCTTGTATGCTTTCTTTTCCTTTTTCATGATCCTTGCCTCCTCTCTTAAGTTAAGAATCGTTATCTCTTGTTTCGCGTCCCGATCTATCTGGTTTCGACCGGTGTACACATGGGATCTAACCAGGTTTTTCCTGCCTTCTTTGCAAATCTCTCTCTATCTTTGGCTCCTGTCTTTCTCATGGCTGCTGCCTCCTCTCTCTTTAGTGCTATTGGTTTATAATCCTTTGAGACCTACCATATGGTGACGGCCGGTCCTGTTTTTCTCTATCGTTTTCCCCAGAAGGTCTCTCTGAGGACTAAATTCGATTCTTTCGTTGCTGATGAATGTCATGGTCTTTTGTCTCCTCTCTCTTTCTTTCGGCCCTAAGATAATCTTGAAAGCAATTTTTAACAATCAGGGGAATGATGAATAAGAGATGAGAAAAGGGCGTTTATCTGCATCGGGATATTTGATGTTGCAGGTAAGAATTTGTCCGATGGGATGAGGGAATGACGGCAGTGATTTGATTGTCAATATGGGCATTGACGCATTTTGCGAACGGGACCACGGAAATAAGCGGTGAAATAATTTATCCGCTATCATGAATCTGATTCCTCCCATCGTTTCGTTCAAGCAATTTTAAAGCTTCATTAAAAAACTCTCATCATCCGGCCAGAAAATCGTCAGCCTGCTCATTCCAAATGTCGCTTATATCTTTTCAATACAAGCACATATGATACACGTAAGGCCGCCTCGCAGAAGTTGGCACGCTTTAAGCAATGTATAAAGTCAAACGGAAACAAATAAAAAAATAGACATAGGAGGACACAGATCATGAAAAAGACATTAGGAACGATGGTAGCGGCAATGTTGGTGGTTCTTTTGACGGGAACTTTCGCTCTGGCGGAATACGCGGCAGCCGGTGTGGCTAATTTCCCCTACTTCCAGCTTGGATGCCTCATTATTGGCGGGATGACCGTGATCAGCCTGAAGCACAAGTACGAGAAGATGTACACTGGCGAAGTCGCCGGAGTTTTCGCTCTCTACACAGTGCTGATTGCTCTCTTCACCAATCCGGTTATCGAGACCATTAAGAACCTGGTTGGCTAACAGCAACGAGATTTATCGGGAATACGGATCGATAGAAACAGGAAAGGAGAAACGGATCATGGCAACACTGCAAAAAGCTCAAAGGCCCGTGTATCATCAGTATCAACACATCATGGTTATCAGCAGCTGGGGATTTGTGATTGCCTTTGCTTCCTTCCTCTTCCTGTATCTGGGATTTAAGATTGATCAGTATTTCGGGACGGCGCCAAACTTCATGTTCGGGATGTTCTTCCTGGCCCTCTTCCTGACGATCGGCAGGCTCTATCAGGAAGCATGGTTGAGACGAAAAGAAGTTTAATGATTCTACGGGATAAATAAAGACACGTCTTTTGAAAGTCTGTGTCCCACAAAAAAACCCTCTGACGAAACCGGAACGTCAGGGGGTTTTTGATTTATGTGGAAGCTCACTGCTTGAAAGCCATACCGATGACATTAATCTCTGAATTGGATCGGCTGGCGAAAAGCCGGGAAAGCTGCTATGTATCCATATTATTTCTGGTTGCTTTTTCATGTTTTTCAGACCAGATAATCAGTGACATCTTGATCTCATTTAGGCTATTGATAAGTTAGGGTCAAATAATCAGCTCTCTTTCTTTTTTCATATTGGTTAATTAAATGGACAAAGAACTCATCAAAACCTACCGCTTGTTTCTGAAAGACAGCATCCGCAAGGTCATCGATTTCTCTCAAACTGATCAGAACAGAAGAATTGCGGCCCCACCTATTGAAAAACCATACCCACAAGAAACCAAGCAAATTGACCTCCCCAAATATGACCAGTTGTATCACATCGGCAAGATCGACCTTAAAACGGCTATCATAAACCGTGAAAGTCGCAGATCCTATAGCCGCCAACCTCTATCCATTGAAGAATTATCTTTCCTTCTGTGGGCTACCCAGGGAATAAGGGAGAAACTTGATTCCGGCCATGCTTTAAGAACTGTTCCATCTGCCGGATGTCGCCATGCCTTTGAAACGTATCTCTGTGTTCTTAACGTTCAGGATCTCGATCAGGGCATTTATCGTTACCTTCCCCTTGAGCATCAACTCCTATTTGAATTTACTGAGGATAATCTGAATAAAAGAATCCGTCACGCTGTCCTTGGCCAGAGGTATCCAGGAGAGGCAGCCGTAACTTTTATCTGGACAACCATCCCCTATAGGATGGAATGGCGCTATGGAATTGCCGCTCACAAGGTCATCGCGATTGACGCCGGCCATGTCTGTCAGAACCTTTATCTTGCCTGTGAAGCCATTGGAGCTGGTACCTGTGCTATAGCCGCTTATGATCAGGAAGGGATGGACAAACTTCTCCGGATTGATGGACAGGATGAATTTGCAATTTATATTGCCTCGGTCGGGAAAAGGCTTTGAAAAAGAATGATGAACGAAGAAAAACAGCCAAAATCACTAACAGAGGCCGTTAACATGCTGCATGCCAACATGGGTTTGAACGACGAAATTCTATTGGCTGGCATGAAAGAAGAAGATCTCATTGATGTCCATACTGCTCTTGCCTATCATATCAGGCATGAATTCGGACTCTTGACCGGAAACATGGCCCTCCTTGAATCCTGTCGCATAATATCAGGAGACGAGAATCTTCATCCAGATGACGCATCGATGCTGATTATCAATGCCCTATGGAAAAAGGTGCAAAAATCAAATATACTGGCAGACCATGAATGATATTGGAACAGAGCCAACAATCAATAAGGAGGCGTCACAATGGTAAAGAAGGTTATGGTGCTTTTAGGGAGTCCGAGAAGAAAGGGTAATAGTGCTATTCTGGCAGATCAGATAGCCAAAGGGATAAAATCCGCCAAAGCAAAGGTTGAGATCGTCTATCTACATGGCAAGAACATCGCACCCTGTAAAGCTTGTTTTGCCTGTCAGAAGAAAAACAGCAAAGGTTGCTCCATTCAGGATGACATGCAGGAGCTTTATCCAAACCTGATCGAAGCCGGGGCATGGGTTATCGCCAGCCCTGTTTATTGGTTTGCCATGTCGGCACAAACTAAAATATTTATGGATAGATGCTTTGCGTTGCCAGCTTACCGGAGTGATCCATTCAAGGGCAAAAGGATTGCTATTGCCATGACCTATGGTGGTGAAGATCCTTTCGATTCGGGTTGCGTCAACGCCTTGAGAACTTTTCAGGATGCATTTAGATATATAGAAGCCAAGTTTGTTGGCATGGTCTATGGAAGCGCTATGGATGCCGGGCAGATAAAGTTAAATGAAAAAGTCATGCAAGAGGCTTTTGATCTGGGAAAGAAGCTTGTCTCGGAATAGTTACTACTATTTTGTATTATGATCAGGAATCATTAAAATAAGGACTTTGAAAAGATCATGCCGGCATTCGTATCATTGAATCCGACGAAATAACCAGAATTACGAAAGGATACAATACGGTAAAACGTCTGAATGTAATTGACTGGGGCGCAATATGAACCCGGACAAGAATCTCTTTGCCGATATACCGGAGAATCTAAAAGGCGAACTTGTTGAAACGATTCTTCAGGCAGCAAATTTTCGTATGGAAAGAATTATTTCCCATGGTCATTGCTCGCCGGTCGGTTTTTGGTATGATCAGGATGAACATGAATGGGTTATTCTCCTCAAGGGAAGTGCCGGTCTTCGTTTTGAAGATCAATCAGAAAGTATAACGATGAATCCCGGCAGTTTCATCAATATTGAAAAACATCGAAGGCATCGGGTAGAATGGACGGATCCCGGGCAGGAAACCATCTGGCTTGCTGTCTATTATTAGTAGTTGTGCGATCCTTGGGAGTCATAATGGATTTTCTTTCCCGGATTCTTAATCGAGAAAGGGTAACGGTTTGTCCAGCCTATAGACAAGGGCCTGACAAGATGCAAGAAGACGACTTTCCCCTTCAACTACCCTGATATCATAAACAGCAGTCTTATTGGTTCGATTTATTTCCTTGGCTTCAGCGGTTAATGTAGAACCGGAAGAAGGGGAAGCGACATAACTGATGTTCATGTTCAAGGCGACGGCGACAGTGCCATGAGAATTGGAGGCCGTTTCAAAAGCTTCATCGATCAGCGCAAATAATGCACCCCCGTGGGCTTTCCCAAAGATATTTTCCATATCCGGTGTGAAGACCATCGCGACTTTAGAATAGCCTTCCTCCAGATCAATCAGCTTTAGGTTGAATTTTTCTGCAAAGGGTTCCTTTTGAACCTCCTTGAAGATTGCTTCTCTGATCTTGTTATCCATAGTGTCTCTCCCTGGTTTCGATCGCCTGTTTATGAGATCCGAGCGACATATAAACTGTTTCTTTCGTTTCGTTCAAGAAATTTTAAAGGTACATTAAAAAACTCTCTTCTTTCAGCCGGGAAATAATCACCCTGCTTTATCCAGATTTAAATTGACACACAAGGCCGTTCATCGTAAATAACTATACTACATAGTATTTTTTGTCTGTATCAGTTTCACAACAACAGAAACGTCACACCGCATTGAAAGGAGTAGCCGATGAAAAAGATCATAGCCTTATTGTCCGTTGCGTTCTTTGCCACTGCCGTCTTTGCCTTTGCTGCCGCTGATGCCAAGCCGGAGCTGCGTCCTGCCCAGAAGATAATGCAGGCCCGTGTAGCCTGGCTGGCCGCAATAAACGCTAACCTTGGCAGTAAAAATTATGAGGCCATTACTAATAATGCCGACGAGTTGGCGGCCCAGACCAAGAAAGTTGGCGATAATATTCCCAACCCCCTCGGTAAAGAATTGACCTTGGCCATTTCATCCTTTGCCAAGGAAATCTCCGTAGCTGCGGCCAAGAAGGATGGCGAAACCATTAAAGTCAAGCTGGGAGACATCAAGGGCAAGTGTGGCGAGTGCCACGCTAAGATCCGCGACAAGAAATAGCCTGATTTGCCGGCATTAGAAACGACAACGGCCGGAATCGTTACCGGCCGTTGTCGTTTCTGCCTCTTCATACGGTTAAATTATCTTACCAGAAACCCCTCTCCATGCAATTTTCAATAAACGCCAAGGATTTATTTTGCCCTTCCTGAAAGTATTGATAGAGCTGTTTGCCCACATCGGGGTACAAAGGGCAATCCTTCAGTTTGTTTACGGAAACCCAGACGATATCCAGGGAGTGGGTATGATCGGGCCTGACCTTCGGAATGCCATGAACCGCCGTAGCTAAAAAAACGATGTGCAGGGTCTGGGGGTGCCTTTTTGTGCCGGGCGCCTCCCCGACCAGGATGATATCGCTGACTTCTACTTTTACCCCCAGTTCGTTCTTCCATTCGCTTATGACAGCCTCCTGAAGCGGCACATCCCTGTCCACTCCCCCACCCGGGAGGGCGAAAACTTCTTTCCCCCCATAGACGTACTTCATACAGAGGATCTCGTTGGCTTGCTCAAAGACTGCGGATACCCGGACTCTCATCGTTCCTCCTTAGGTTTAAATAAACAGTGGTTTTCTTCTGCTCCCTTGAGCATCCTGCACATAACAAACAACAGTAGGATTGATGACTTATATTACAAGGAATGGCAGAGAAATGCAAACGATCTTTATATGGCTTTTTAGGGCAGGGCGATCTTCAGGGTGCCCCCTCTGCCCAGAATGTCATGAAGATGAATATACCCCTTCAGGGTATTTTCGCCATTGGCAACCACCAGGGTGGTGATTTCGTCGCGTTGCATCGACTCGATGGTCTGGGCGAGGGAAATGTTTTCATCGATTGTCTTGGGGTTGCGGGTCATGACCTCATCGACGGTTTTGTCATGGAAGGAGACGCCTCGTTTGACCAGACGACGGAGATCGCCATCGGTAAAAATACCCAGGAGGGTTTTCTTTCTGTCTGTCACCAGGACAAAACCCTTGTTTTTAGCGTCCATTTCTTCAATAGCCCTGGTTGCCGTCACACCCGCAAGAACCTTTGGCGTCTGAGCGTAGCCGATCATTACCTCCTTGACTTTTGCCCGCAGACGCATTCCGAGGTTGCCGCCGGGATGAAACTTGTAGAAGTCTTTTTCGTTGAACTTTCGTTTTTCTATCAGGGCTACGGCCAGGGCATCGCCCATGGCGAGGGTGGCGGTGGAGCTTGAAGTCGGGGCCAGGCCGAAAGGGCAGGCCTCCCTTTCCACGCCGACATCGATGACAAGGTTGCACGAACGGGCAAGGGAGGAATTCGTATTGCCGGTCAAGGCGATCAGGGTCGCCCCGATTTCCCGGACGCTTGTGACGATGAGATTTAGTTCATGGGTTTCGCCGCTGTTGGAGATGGCCAGGACGATGTCATTTTTCGTCACGATCCCGAGATCTCCGTGCATTCCTTCAACGGGATGAAGAAAAATGGCCTGGGTTCCCGTGCTGGTAAGGGTGGCGACAATTTTCTTTCCGATCAGGCCTGATTTCCCGATACCGGTGACTATGACCCGACCATTGGATTTGTAGATCGTATCCACCGCTTTGGTGAAATTTTCGTTCAACTTACCAATGAGACCGGAGATACTCTCCGCTTCTATTTTCAAGACATCCTTCGCAAGTTGGATGGATAGATCCTTTTTCATTGCCATCAATAATCCCTTATCCTGTTGAACTGGGATGGCGACGCTATCAGAATTTATTTTTCCTGACAAGGAAGTTTTTCTTTTTCTGCCGGGGTTTTCATTGACAGCGGGAAACTACGCATCTATATTCGACCTGTGAGGAGGCATGATGGCGGTAAAAAAAATTCCCTGGTCCCGGCTCATCGGCGGCGTCCTGGTTTCACTGTTCCTGGTACTTCTGGCGTTCCGTATGGATTTTTTTACCTTGCCGGCAGGGGAGGGGGAAAGGCAGTTGGAAAAGACCGCCTTCATACCGCAGGAGGCCAAGGAAACGTGGATGAATATTTACCAGCAGGGCCGTAAAATCGGCTACACCCATCGGACCTTCTCCCGTCAGAAGCAGGGTTTCGGATTAAGGGAGGAAGTATTTATGCGAATTCAGACCATGGGCGTCGTCCAGGGTATTTCTCTTATGACCGAGGGCGCCTTGAACCAGGACATGACCTTGGCTGCTTTTGATTTTGATCTGACGTCCAATCTTTTCAACTTTCATGCCCGTGGAAAGGTCGATAAAGAACGGATGTCCATTGTTACGAAGGTCGCCGGCGACGAACGGCGCTATGACCTTCCCCTGAAAGAGCCTGTTCAGCTATCCCAGGGTGTATTCGCCAGGGCTCTCCAGAGGGAATTGAAACCGGGGCAGGAGCTTACCGTATCCGTATTCGATCCCATGACCATGGGTTCGCGGCCGGTGCGCCTGTCTTTCGTAGGCGAGGAAATGTTTCCGATCATGGGCCGCCGCCGGACGTTGAAAAAGTATGCCGTCGATTTCATGGGAGCCCGTCAATATGCCTGGCTCGATCCGGAAGGCGAAGTGGTTCGTGAGGAGGGCATCCTGGGGATGGCCCTGGAGAAGACAACCAGGGAAGAGGCACTTGCCGGTCTCGCTGCAACTGGATTGGTGGACCTGACCGACCTGGCCTCCGTCGATGCCCGGATCCGGATTAACAATCCATCGGGATTGACAGTACTCAAGGTGAAACTGTCCGACATCGATGCCGGTGCCCTGATGCTGGCCGGGGGCAGACAAACATACGTCGAGGGTTTGTTGACTATCAGTAAAGAGGTTCGTGGAGAGTTACGTAAGAATGGCGAGGATGTCCTCAGAGAAAAGCAGAATAGCTATGGGGGCCTGAAAAACCGTGAGACCTACCTCGCTTCGACGCCCTTCATCCAGGTATCAAATCCCTCGATCCGCACCCAGACGGGGGTGATCGTTTCCGGAGACGATGGAGATGAAGAAAAGGCGCGCAAGATTGTCGCTTGGGTATTTAAAAATATCGAGAAACGCCCCGTCCTGTCTGTTTCCAATGCCGTGGAGACCCTGAAGAACCGCACCGGCGACTGTACGGAACACGCCGTCTTGGTGGCCGCTCTGGCCCGGGCGGCGGGTATTCCGACCCTCGTCGAAACGGGTCTGGTCTATCAGCGGGGGCGGTTTTACTACCATGCCTGGAACGCCTTCTGGCTGGATAAATGGGGAGGCTGGGTTACGGCCGACGCCGTGATGAATCAGTTTCCCGCCGACGTGACCCATCTGCGCTTCGTGCGGGGAGAGGTGGAAAAGCAACTCGATCTCATGGGGGTGATGGGAAAGATCAAACTACAGGTGATAGGGATGTCGCAATGATCGATCTCAAAGGCCTTACCAAGTACTATGATAAAACGCTGGCCGTAAACGATCTTAATCTTTTCATCCCCAAGGGGGAACTCTTCGGCTTCATCGGCCCCAACGGAGCGGGAAAAACCACAACCATCCGCATGATGGGGGGGATCCTCGCCCCCTCCTCAGGGGCGGTGATTATTGACGGCCAATCCCTGGCGGAGCACCCGGTGGCAGTCAAAAAGAAGATTGGCTTCATCCCGGATCGGCCGTATCTCTATGAAAAACTTACGGGCTGGGAGTTTATGCATTTCTCGGCAGATCTCTTCGGGGTTGAAGAAGGGATATTCGCCTCGAAGGCGGGGGAGCTCCTGAATACCTTTTCCCTTTTCAATTGGCGCCAGGAACTGATCGAAGCATACTCCCACGGCATGAAACAGCGTCTGATTATTGCGGCCGCCCTCCTTCATGATCCGGCGGTGATCATTGTCGATGAGCCCATGGTCGGCCTCGATCCCGGGGCCATCCGGATGGTGAAGGATATCCTGCGCTCCCTGGCGGCGCAGGGAACGACAATCTTCATGTCCACCCACACCCTGGCCGTGGCCGAGGACCTCTGCGACCGGATCGGCGTTATCCACAAGGGCGCCCTGATTGCCCTGGGCACTATGGGAGAGCTGAAACAGTCCGTCCGGATGCGGGAAGGAGACCTCGAAGACATTTTTTTACGATTGACCGCTGAAGAGGGCATGGGATGAAGGCGGTCCTCACCCTGATGAAGCCGCGGCTCTGGGCTTTTTTAAACGGCGCGATCTCCCGGGGGGCCTGGGACAGCCGGGCGAGGCTTTATTTCTTCAGCGCCATCGGCCTCGTCTTCTGGCTCGGCATCTACATGATGTTTTACCGGGTCCTGACCTATTTCAAGGGCGTCGAAGGATTTGGCGATATCCTGGCGGCCAAGCTCATGTCCATGGTGGTGGTGACTTTTTTTACCCTCCTCCTCTTCAGCAGCGTCATTGTGACGCTCTCGAAGTTATACATAAGCCGGGATCTCCCCCTGGTCCATTCCCTTCCCGTCGCGGCGGAACAGATCTTCCTGGCCCGCTGGCTGGAGAGCCTGATCGACAGTTCCTGGATGGTGATCCTCTTCAGCTTGCCCATCTTTCTTTCCTACGGCATGGTTTTCAAGGCGGGTATTTTTTTCTACGGGATGTCTTTTTTGTCCATCTTTTCCCTCTGTCTCGTGGCCTCGGGACTGAGCACCCTGGCTGTGCTGGGGGCGGCGACGGTCCTGCCTGCCGGCCGGATTCGCACCATCTCCGTTTTCTTCGGGGTCCTGCTGATTCTTGTTCTCGTCATCGTTGTGCGGATGATGCGGCCGGAACAGCTTGTCAACCCCGAGGCCTTCAACTCCGTCGCTATTTACCTCCAATCCCTGGAGACCACCGGTTCACCCCTCCTGCCCACGACCTGGATCTATGACGGAATTCAGGCCTCCCTGCTGGGAAAGAAGGGTCAGGCCTGCTTTAATCTTGCCCTGTCCAGCAGCGGGGGTATGGCGCTCCTTTTTGTAAATATATGGATTTCTGAAAAATGGTATTTTCGCGGCTATTCCCAGGCCCAGACCACGCCGGCCAGTATTTTTTCCCCCTCCCCGACAGGGAAGGGATGGGATGGCCTGTTGTCGTTTCTCCCCGCCCCGGTGAAGGCCCTGACCGTTAAGGAGATCAAGACCTTCTTCCGCGACCAGACTCAGTGGCCACAGTTGTTTCTCCTCATGGCCCTGATCGTCGTCTATCTTTACAATTTTTCGGTCCTCCCCCTCGACCGGACGCCGATAAAAACCGTTTATCTCCAGAACCTCTTTTCTTTCCTGAACATGGGGCTCGCGACGTTTGTCCTGACGGCCATCGCGGCGCGCTTTGTTTTCCCGGCGGTAAGCCTGGAGGGACAGTCCTTCTGGATCGTCCGTTCCTCTCCGGTGTCCATCCGCACCTTCCTGTGGATAAAGTTCTTTATCTACTATCTGCCCCTCGTTATTCTGAGCGAGGTCCTGATTGTGGTCTCCAATATCCTCCTCGATGTGACCCCCTTCATGATGGCCCTTTCCGTGACCACCGTTTTTTTTATGGTCCCCGGGATCGTGGCCCTGGGGATCGGTTTCGGGGCCGCCTATCCTGACTTTTCTTCGGAAAATCCCACCCAGACGGTGACCAGCTTCGGGGGACTGCTGTATATGACCATCTGCGCGGGCTTTATCGCCCTGGTCATCGTTCTGGAAGCGGGGCCGGTCTATGCCGTATTCATGGCCGGGCTCAGGGAACGTGCCCTGGATGCCCTGCAATGGTTCTGGCTCATCGGGTCCTTTTGCCTGGTCCTCGTGCTATGCGCCCTGGCCGTAGCCCTTCCCATGAAAATGGGGGAGAAGCGCCTGCGAAGGTGAGGATGACAAGACTATTATGCCTACCTATATAGCAGGATCGAACCGGGGTGTGTCTGTCCTTACTTAAGGCTTTCCATCCACTGATCGGTGGTCATGACCTTGCTGAATCTCATGGCCTGGGTGACCAGAATCGCCCGATGCAGCTCCTCGGCCGTCACGCTTCCGGCATTGTTCGAAATCGCCAGCGTTCCGGTGGCATCCGACAAAAACTCGACGGCCAGGCCCATATGAACGGCCTGCCGGGCCGTCGTGTCGCAGCACATCTGGGTCATATAGCCGGCAATGATGATCGTATCAATCTTCCTTTCCTTCAGCCATGATTCCAGGTCTGTGCCGGTAAAGCTTCCCGGAAGATTCTTCTCAATCAGGTGGTCGTACGCCTGCGAGGCAATTTTCGGGTGAAGGTTCCATTCTTCCGTCCCCTTCCTGAAAACAGTTGCCTCCTTCTGGGGGGACGTGTGTTGAATGACAATAACGGGAATTTCCTTTTTTCTGGCATGTTCCATTGCCCTCACAATGTTTTCAAGGCTTCCCGGTGGATGCGTCACCGGCAGCTTACCAGTAAAATACTCGTTTTGCACGTCTATGACCAGCAATGCTCGTTTCATCTCTTTCCCCCTCCCTTGCTATTAATGTATGGCTTCCCTATATCATGCCCAGATTCTGTCATAAATGACAAATATGCCACGATTACTGCCATTCCGTTCTTGCAATCTCGTCCGGCTTCCGCTACGCTTTCCCGGCTGCATCACTTCGGAAGGTAGAAACGACTTTGACAAGGCGATCCATCTCTAAGAATACTAAAAAAGCCGGCGATATCAGAAGGCGGGTAGTTCTGTTTTCCGTACCGCCCGCCATGGAGCTCGATATCATCGGACCCATGTCGGTATTCGCGGCGGTCAACAACATGAAGGATCTTCCTTCTCCAGGCTACGAAATCGAACTTGTCACCTCGGAGCAAAGCCGGGTAATTGCCGGCTCATTGGGGTTTCCGCTGCCGGCGCACCGGCACTACCGGGAGGTCAGCGGAGGCGTTGATACACTCCTGGTGGTAGGCGGAACAGGCCCATTAACGGCCCGCAATGCCTCGGTACTGCAATGGCTTCGCGAAATGGCTTCCCAGGTCCGGCGCCTTGGCTCCGTCTGTACGGGATCGTTTCTCCTGGCGGAAGCCGGCATTCTGAACGGCAGGCGAGCTACAACGCATTGGGCCTTGACCCGCGAACTCGCCCTGCGGTACCCGCAGGTGATTGTCGACCCGAATCCGATCTGGGTGCAGGACGACCATATCTATACATCGGCGGGAGTTACGGCAGGGATGGATCTCGCTCTCTGGTTCGTCGAAGAGGATCATGGAAATGCCATTGCCCTTGCCGTGGCAAAAGAACTCGTCCTATTCCTGCGGAGACCCGGAGGGCAGGCGCAGTTCAGCGCCTCGTTGTCCATACAGGCTTCAGGCATGAAACCCCTCCTCGAACTCCAGGTCTGGATAAAAGAGAATCTGCACCGGAACCTTTCCATAGAAACCCTGGCTGCCCGCACCGCCATGAGCCCCCGCAACTTCGCCCGCGTATTTGTACGGGAGTTAGGGATAACACCGGCCCGTTATATCGAGCAGATACGTCTCGAAACCGCCCGGCATCAACTCGAACAGACGGAAAAGGGCCTGGAGGAGATTGCTTCCTCATGCGGATTCGGAAGCGCGGAACTGATGCGGCGAACCTTCCTGCGCTCCCTCGAAATCACACCTGGACGTTATCGCGATCACTTCGGACCTTCTTCAGTAAAAACCCCCTAAATCCACAAAATCATTGACAGTGGAAATATTAAGTGTTTTAGTTCTTCCGCTCATATTGATACTTAGGAAACCGAATGGCAACTAAAGAAGCTACCGCCCGCATCAAGATCAACAAGCTGCTCGAAGGAGCAGGCTGGCGTTTCTTCGCGGAGGGAAGCGCGCCCGCCAATATCAGCCTCGAACCCAGCGTCACCATCAAATTGTCCGATCTCGATGCCCTCGGTAACAACTTCGAGAAGACGAACAAGGGCTTCATCGACTTCCTGCTCCTCGACGCTAAAGGATTCCCGCTCATCGTTCTTGAGGCCAAATCGGAGGACAAGAATCCGCTCAGCACCGCTAAAGAGCAGGCCCGTAAATATGCCAGGTCCCAGAACTGCCGCTTCGTGATCCTCTCCAACGGCAACCTGCACTACTTCTGGGATCTGGAGCGCGGTAACCCATACATCATCACGTCCTTTCCGACGCCCGACTCGGTGATCGGCTACCAGCAGGTCACACCCAACCCGCAACGCCTCGTCGAGGACCAGATCGGTGAAGACTATATCGTCCTCACCCAGCGTCCGAACTACCAAGCCGAAGCGGCGTGGAAGAACGAGACCGAACGACCCGGCTACATCCAGGCCAACAAACTGCGTTTCCTGTGGCCCTTTCAGTTGAAGGCAATTCATACCCTGCAACGGGCCGTGAAGGACGGCAAAGACCGCTTTCTCTTCGAGATGGCCACCGGCACCGGCAAGACACTCACTGCCGCCGCCGTCATCAAGCTCTTCCTCCGTTCCGGCAATGCCCGGCGCGTCCTGTTTCTTGTGGATCGCCTCGAACTGGAGGATCAGGCCATGAAGGCCTTCAAATCGCTGCTGTCCGCCGACTTCCATACGGTGATCTACAAGGAAAACCGCGACGACTGGCGGCGGGCGGAAATCGTTGTCACCACGGTGCAGTCGCTGCTTTTCAACAACAAGTACCAGCGGCTCTTCTCGCCCACAGATTTCGACTTGGTCATCTCCGACGAAGCGCATCGCTCCATCGGCGGCAACGCCCGCGCCGTCTTCGACTATTTCATCGGTTACAAGCTCGGTCTCACCGCCACACCCCGGGACTACCTCAAACGGTTCGACAAGGCAGCACCCACCACCCGCGATCCGCGTGAAGCCGAGCGCCGACTGTTGCTGGACACCTACCGCACCTTCGGCTGCGAGAACAGCCTGCCCACGTACCGTTACTCGCTCCTCGACGGTGTGAAGGAAGGCTATCTGATCAACCCCACGGTGGTGGATGCCCGTACCGAGATCACCACCGAACTGCTTTCCGAAAAGGGCTTCGTTGTCTCCTTCACCGACGCTGTCGGCGAAGACCAAGAGGAGGCCTTCAAGCAGCGCGAGTTTGAGAGACGATTCTTTGCCAAGGCTACCAACGAGCTTTTCTGCAAGACCTTTCTGGAAAACGCCCTGCGCGATCCCGTCAGCGGGGCGATCGGCAAATCCATCATCTTTGCCGTCAGCCAGAATCATGCCGCCAAGCTGGCGCAGATCCTGAACCTGATGGCCGACCGCATGTTTCCCGGTAAGTACCAGTCCGACTTTGCCGTGCAAGTTACCTCGCAGATCCCCGACGCCCAGTTGTTCACCATCAACTTCACCAACAACAACCTCCTCGGTTCGTCCAACTTCCTGCCTGCTTACAAGACCAGCAAGGCCCGTGTCTGCGTCACCGTCGGCATGATGACCACCGGCTATGACTGCACCGACATCCTCAATCTCGGCCTTTTCCGGCCCATATTTTCACCAACCGACTTCATCCAGATCAAGGGTCGTGGCACCCGCAAGCACAACTTCCTCGAACAGCTCTTCGACGAGAGCCTCAAGGACGGCGTGACGCAGCCGCAGAAATCCGCCTTCAAGCTCTTCGACTTCTTCGCCAACTGCGAATACTTTGAGGAGGAATTCAACTACGACGAGGTGCTGAAGCTCCCCCGGCCCCAGGGCAAGGGCCGCGATGACGGCGGCGGCGCAGGCCCGGTGGCAGTCGGAGGCGCTTATGAACACCTTGGCGCGGATATCCTCGCCACGATCAAGGAAGAGACCATCGGCTACGAGGGGATGAAGATCGACCGCATGTTCTTCGATAAATTCGAGGACACCGTGCGGGAGAATGAGACCATCGCAAAAGCCATCGAGTCGGGACAGTGGGACCGCGTTATCGACTACGTGAACCGCGAGGTATTCGACAAACCTGAGGAGTACTATACCCTCGACAAACTGCGCAAAGCCGCTGCTGTGGATCGCCGTCTGACCCTGCGGGAGATTCTGGAGAAGATATTCGGCCTTATCCCGCGCTTCAAGTCCAAGGACGAACTGCTTGAAGAGGAGTTCGCCAAGTTCGTCGCCGACGCCAAGCCCGAAGAAGCCGCCGCCATCCAGGCTATCAAGACCTACTTCAAGGCCTACGTCACCAGCGATCAGGTGCGCCACATCATCGAGAGCCGGCACTTCACCGACCTGGCCACCAACCCGGTCTTTTCCACCCGCGACTTCCGAGCCGTGCCGGAGAAATACCGCACCCTGATTCCTGAATACGTCAAAGATTACGTATCCTTGAACCAGTTTGCCGCATAAAGGAGAACCCTTGCTCGACACCGACACCAAACGCCGCATTGACACCGCCCGCGACATCCTCGTCGGCAAAGTCCCCGACCCCAAATCACAGGTTGAGCAGATCACCATTGCCCTGATCTACAAGTTCATGGATGACATGGACGCCGAGAGTGAGGAGTTTGGCGGGAAGCGTAAGTTCTTCGCCGGGGAATTTGCCCGCTACGGCTGGGCCAAACTCATGCACTCCGGCCTCAGCGGCCACGAGACCCTGAACCTCTATGCCGAGGCTATTACCAAGATGCCGGAGAATCCCGGCATCCCACTGCTCTTCCGCGACATCTTCAAGAACGCCTATCTGCCCTACCGCGACCCGGAAACGCTCAAAATGTTCCTCAAGATCATCGACGAGTTCACTTATGACCACTCCGAATGCCTCGGCGATGCCTTCGAGTATCTCCTCTCTGTCCTCGGTTCCCAGGGCGATGCCGGGCAGTTCCGCACCCCACGCCATATCATTGATTTCATGGTTGAAATCATCGATCCGAAAAAGAACGAGACTGTCCTCGACCCGGCCTGCGGCACCGCCGGGTTCCTGATCTCGACATGGAAACACATTCTCAAGGGCAACACCGACGCCAAGGGCAACAGCACCTTGACGCCGGACGAAAAGGGCCGCCTCGCGAAGAACTTCAAGGGCTACGATATCTCGCCCGATATGGTGCGCCTGTCGCTGGTGAACCTCTACCTGCACGGCTTCGCCGACCCGCACATCGCCGAGTACGATACCCTCACCAGCCAGGATAAATGGAACGAATACGCAGACGTCATCCTCGCCAATCCGCCGTTCATGTCACCGAAGGGCGGCATCAAACCACACAATCGCTTTTCGGTGCAGTCCAAACGTTCCGAAGTGCTGTTCGTGGACTACATGGCGGAGCACCTCACGCCCAACGGCCGCGCCGGCATCATCGTGCCCGAGGGGATCATATTCCAGAGCCAGACCGCCTACAAACAACTGCGCAAGATGCTGGTGGAAGGGTCCCTCGTCGCCATCATCTCCCTCCCTGCTGGGGTGTTCAATCCCTATTCCGGCGTGAAAACCTCGATCCTGATCCTCGACAAGTCGCTGGCCAAAAAGACCAACACCATCGCCTTCTTCAAGATCGAAAACGACGGCTTCGGCCTTGGCGCCCAGCGCCGCGAGATTGACAAGAACGACCGGCCGCAGGTCCTCACCGAGATCGGCGAGTATCTGCGCCGCCTGCGGATGGGGGAATCGGTTGAGGACTTCCAGCCGACGCTGGGCCTGATCGTGGAGAAGGAAAAGATAGCTGCGAATGGCGACTACAACCTGAGCGGGGAGCGGTATCGGGAGGGGGTGGCGACCAACCATTCTTTCCCGCTAATCTTTCTCGGCGAAGAGAGCCTCTTCCGCGTGGAAAGCGGTGGCACACCCAAGTCTGACGTGGAAGAATGTTGGGGCGGCGGAATTCCTTGGGCGACGCTCGTCGATCTTCCGGCAACCGACTTCATCTCGCAAATTACTACAACGAAGCGGACGATTTCCGAGCAAGGCTTGCGAGAATCCTCCGCAAAGATGATCCCGGCAAACTCGGTCATTATCTCAACTCGTGCTACCATCGGGCGCATCGCCATCAACCGTGTTCCAATCGCCACGAATCAGGGTTTCAAGAACGTAGTGATCGAGGATTTGGCTCGGGCAGTACCAGAGTATGTAGCGCTCGCGCTCATCAAGCTTGTACCAACAATGGAGGCTTGGGCAACCGGGGGAACATTCGCTGAAATTTCCAAATCCAAGTTCTGCGAACTCCAAATCCCCCTTCCGCCGCTGGAGGTGCAGAAGGAGATTGTGGCGGAGATCGAGGGCTACCAAAAAGTCATCAACGGCGCCCGCGCCGTCCTCGACAACTACCGCCCCCACATCCCCATCCACCCCGACTGGCCTGAAAGGGCACTCGGAGAGGTTTGTCGGTTCATTGATTACCGAGGAAAGACGCCCAAAAAAACCACCAGCGGAATCCCACTCATCACAGCGAAGAATGTTCGAGACGGATTTATCGATCCTGAGCCACGCGAATACATCGCAGAATCTGACTACGAATCATGGATGACACGTGGGATACCGCAGGTTGGTGCTGTGCTGTTCACGACTGAAGCTCCTCTCGGAAACGCCGCTCAGATCACATCAATAGATCGGTTCTCTCTCGCCCAACGATTGATTGCACTTTGCCCGAACCGAGAGTTGCTCAACGGTGGATTCTTGAAAGATGTACTGCTTTCAAAACGAATGAGAGAAATCATCTTTGCTCGACAGAGTGGCACTACGGTCTACGGCATCAAGGCGAGCGTCCTGAAGGAGATAAAAATTCCGGTTCCTCCCCTCGCCACCCAGCAAGCCATCGTCGCCGAGATCGAAGCCGAGCAGGCGCTGGTCGCCTCCAACCGTGAACTGATCGCCCGCTTCGAGAAGAAGATCCAGGCCGCCCTTGCCCGGGTCTGGGGGGAGGAATCATGAGCAAAGACCTCACCAACTCGTCCGTCCACCGTCAGAACATTCTCAATAACCCTTACGCTCTGCAGGAGATCGAGAAGGCGACCCGGATCAGTGGCATCCCCTTCGAGGGGAAGTCCGTGGTGCTCAAGGAGCAGGTGGCCGCTTTTTTTGAGGTGACTCCCCGCACGGTGGACAACTACATCGAAAAATTCGGGGACGAACTGCGCCAAAACGGGTACGAGGTGCTGCGTGGTAACCGCTTGAAAGCACTTAAATTAGAGATTTCTGCACGGGGTGATAACGAAACAGATTTCGTTATCAAAACCAACGTTCTGGGCATCTTCGATTTCCGGGCCTTCCTGAACTTGGCCATGCTGATGGTGGAGAGCGAGCGGGCTGCTTTGCTGCGTAAGGCGATCCTTGATATCGTCATCGACACCATCAACCGCCGCACCGGTGGCGGCACCAAGTACATCAACCAGCGGGACGAGGATTTCCTGCACTCATGGTTCGAGGAGGAGGACTACCGCAAGCAGTTTACGGACGCCCTGCGCGAATGCGTGGATATGGGCAACTTCAAATACCCGCTCTACACGGATAAAATATATGTGAGTATCTTCCGGGAGAAGGCGCAGGAGTACCGCAAGGTGCTGCGGCTGCATGAGAAGGACAAGGTGCGGGATACCTTTTACGCCGAAATCCTTGATTTGGTGGCCTCGTATGAGTGCGGATTTGCCGATATGATGCGTAAAGCCTTTGCCGAGAAAAGGCGCAAGCTCACATCCTGGGAGGTGGATGCCCTGTTCGCTGATTTTGAGCGACAGGCTCACTGGAAACCACTGATCGAGAAGGCCCGGAGCAAGATGGCCAGTCGCGATCTGGCCTTCCGGGATGCCTTGCATCAGCAGTTGACGGAATACATCACTCCGTTGAAGAGGGAGGAGTTCGAACGGTTCATCGGCGAGAAAAGCAAGGAGCTGGTCGAGCGTCTGGAGGATGCCAAAGACGTGATGAAGCGCCTCAAGGAACGCGAGTAGCCATGCCGATCCTATACCTCACGCTCGATCAGGCCATTGAGGTGCATCGGAAGACGGTGGAAGTCAGCGGCGGCGGAGCCATGGGGCATCTTAATCTTGACAGCCTGGAGAGCGTTCTCAACTTCATCAGGGACGACGATTATTACCCGACCTTCACCGACAAATTGACACATCTTTTCTTTTGTGCGTGCAATTTCCACTGTTTTCAAGACGGCAATAAGCGCATCGCTATTACTCTTTGCGCCCAAATGTTGCTTATGAATGGTTATCTCTACTGTGTCGGGCACTTTCTGCGTGCGATGGAAAACATCAGCTACCATGTCGCCGCCGGAAAGATCGGGAAGGAACTCCTGGGGGAGATTATCGCAGCCTGCCTGAACGAAGAGATGGATTCCGAGCCGCTAAAATTGAAGATACTCGAAGCCATTTCCAGAGGCGAATCCCAGGGGCAGGGGTGAGGAATTATGGACGATAGCACGTCCTATGCGGTGGTGAATGCCGTGCAGCACCACGACCACGATGTCCGGGGGCCAGTGGAAATCCGCATCATGCATGACGAGCTGGTGGTCTTGAGTTACCCCGGACCGGACCGTTCTGTGCGCCTGGAGCAACTTCGTGCCGGCAAGGCCAGGCCGCGACGCTACCGGAATCGGCGCATCGGTGAGTTCCTGAAGGAGCTGGAGTTTACCGAGGGCCGTTCCACCGGGATTCCCAAGATCATTGACGCCATGCAGGCCAACGGTTCGCCTCCTGCTGAATTTGACTTCGACGAAGACCACAGCTATTTCATGGTACGCCTGCCGGTACATCCCGCAGCTTTGGAGGTGGCCGATTCGGGGGTGGGGGAATTGGCTGATGTAGGTGCCGGGCAAGTTACCGGGCAAGTTACCGGGCAAGTCCAGCGACTGTTGGCTATTTGTAATGGAGAATTGAGCCGAGCCGAACTTCAAGAAAAATTGGGTCTGCGCCATCGGGACAACTTTATCGAGGCATACTTGCAACCGGCACTCAATGCCGGATTGCTGGAAATGACCATTTCCGATAAGCCTCGCAGCAGCAAGCAGAAATATAGACTTACCGAGAAAGGACGTGCCGTGGTTGGTGACCCATTCAAACCATGAGAAACGCAGCCCAAAAACCAAGCGGCTGGAGCGCCGTACGCCAACAACTTGCCACTTGGGAGAAGACTGCGCTGCTTGCCCTATTGAAAGACCTGTACGAAGTTGCCGGGGAAAACCGCGATTTCATCCAGGCCCACTGTCAGGCCGGAGAGGGCGGTGGCGACGCCCTGGAAAAGTACCGGAGCAGGATCAAGGAGCAGTTCTTTCCTATAAGAGGCTTTGGCAAACTTAGGCTGGGAGAGGCGCGCAAAGCCATCCGCGACTACCGCAAGGCCACGGGCAACATCCCCGGCACGGCGGAACTGCTGATGACCTATGTGGAGAAAGGCACGAGATTCACCCAAGAGTATGGGGACATTGATGAGCGGTTCTATGACAGCATGGAGTCGGCGCTGGATGAACTAGCCGCCCTGTTGCGCGGCAAGGCGCTGGAGATTTATCCACAGTTCCGCGATCGGTTGGCGAGAGTGGAGCAGATGGCCGATGGCATCGGCTGGGGATTTCATGATTTCATTGGAGATGTTGTCGGGCAGTTGGAGGAGGAACTTGGCGGCCGGTGACCTGCATAGCGGCAGATCACCGAGGTGGAGGTGCTAAGGGAGCAGGATAGGCATGCTCCAATATGAGTGCCTAGTTGTCAGGACGGATCGTGCCGTAGTGAAACTGGAACCAATCGTCCGATTTTTTCGTACGGTTGAACTGGCTACCCTACAGTTTGCTGTGGGGTAGCCCATTTGGATGTCTCCAGATTACCTCTGAAACTGGTGAATCTATTTGTGCTTGCCTTTCTGTTTCTCCATGGATTTCACAAAGGCATCCTGAATGTCTTTCGTATTGAAAAAGGCCGAATTCCAGGCGGCTACGTATTTCAGGCCGTCATCCACAGAGTGATCTTCCATGTAATTGAGAATCCTCTTTGTCCCTTTGACCGCTGCGGAGGAGTTGTCGGCGATTTCTTCCGCCAGTTTCAACGCCCCGGCCATCAGACCTTCCTGATTTTCATAGATCTCGTTTAAGAGCCCCATACGGAGGCATTCGTCGGCGGTGAAATCTCGTCCCGTATAGGCCATCATACGGGTGTTGCCCTGGCCGATGATCTGGGGCAGGCGGTTCAGACTCCCCATATCGGCCACGATGGCGATTTTCGTTTCCCGGAGAGAGATGACCGTATCTTTCGTTGCCAGGCGCAGATCGCAGGCGGCCATGAGATCGAGACCGGCTCCGATGCAATGGCGGTGGGCGGCCCCAATATAGATATTTTCCCCGTTGGCCATCCGGCTGAAGCCTTCCTGCATCTGGAGGATAAGTTTATGGAATTCTTCTCTCTTATCCGGTGTGGCCCCCTGGATGATTTCTGAGAAGGCGGTAAAAAAATCAAAGACATCAATACCGACACTGAAAGATTTACCCTTTCCGGCGACAATGACGACCCGGACGTCGGGATCCTTTTCCAGGTCATCCACGACAAAGGCGAGATCCCGCCAGAAAGGCCAGTTCATGGCGTTAAGCTTATCTGCGCGATCCAGATACAGGGTGGCTATTTTTTTGTCCGATATTTTTTCGACTTCGAAAAATGGGTAATTGTTCATCTTCTGCAAACTCCTTTCGATATTGACATTATTCCGTTTCCGTACCACATTTTCCCGCTGATAGATAGAGACAGTTTTTTGAAGGTTCTTGGAGGTTGATCATCTTGGCTATCTTTGCTATGAGATTTTCATGATCCCAATTCAAGAAATCAAGCCCACAAGCCCGGAAACTCCCCTGTGCTGTCTTTTTCTTGCGGACGCCCACCTTAGAGATGAACAGGATGCCCATTATCAGGCCCTGCTGCAATTCCTTTTCCAGATTAACGGACGAGACGCAGCGCAGCGGGGGCGAAGCAGGGCCGAGCGGCAATCGTCCCCTCCCGGGATGGGCATGGTAATAGACCATCTCTTTATCCTCGGAGATTTTTTTGATTTCTGGTTTAGCCATGAAGACCGGATTTATCCGGGGTTCCGGACGATTGTCGACCGCTTGATTCACCTGAAAAAAGAGGGCGTTTCGATTCATTTCTGTGAGGGAAACCATGATTTCTTAATGAAACCATTTTTTTCCCGCATCCTCGGCATGGATGTCCATGAGGATTGGGCGGCCCTCGATTGTGAGGGAAGAAAAATACTCATCGGTCATGGCGATCTGGTGGACCGGACAAACCATAAATATCTGTTTCTGAGAAGAATCCTCCGGAGCAGGGCTTTTTTCTTTTTGCAGAAACTGCTGCCCCTTGACCTTCTGTGGGCTTTGGCCCGGAAGAGTTCCCTGGCAAGTCAGGAGTTGATGGGCGGCGCCCAGGACGCGATTATGACCAGGATGGTTGCCTTTGCCGAGGAGAGCTTCCAGGAGGGATATGACGCCGTAATTCTGGGACATTGTCACAAACCGCAGCTTCAGGAATTTGTCGTTGGGGGCGATAAGAAAACTTTCGTTACCCTCGGGGACTGGATAGCCCATTACACTTATCTTCTCTACGATGATCGCGGCTTGCAGTTGCGATGTTACCGTGAGGGAAAAATGGGGATAAAACTGGACATGGAATGAGGTGCATGTTAAACACGCATATCCCATCTTAAGGAGAAACTTATGAATTTCGGTGGTATTGAACCGGAATGCGCAGCATACGACGGCGCAACGTTCGCCGTCATCCCTGTTCCCTATGATCTCACGTCAACCTACCAGTCCGGCTCACGCCAGGGGCCGGCAGCGATTTTAGCGGCCTCCGCCAACATGGAACTCTATGATGAGGAACTCCAGAAAGTCACCTACCGGGAAGGGATCTTTACGGCCGCCCCGATTGAAGTGGATGCCCGGGGGCCGGACAGAATGGTCGGCGCGATCCGTCAGGCCGTATCCGATGTCCTGATCGACGGGAAGATCCCCGTCCTGCTGGGGGGGGAGCACAGTGTCACTCTGGGGGCCGTACAAGCCGTACAGGCTGCCTTTCCCGCTTTAACCGTCCTCCATCTGGATGCCCATGCGGACCTGCGCGAATCGTATCAAGGCACGCCTTACAGCCATGCTTGTATCGCCCGCCGCATCCAGGAATTCTGTCCCCTCGTTCAGGCGGGTATTCGCAGTATGAGCGAGGAAGAGGCCGTCTTCATTAAAGAACGGGCCATCAAAACATTTTCCGCCGATTTTATCCTGGATGAACCAGCGTGGATAGATAAGATTTGCGAACATCTAGCAGGAGATGTGTATATAACTATCGATCTCGATGTCCTGGATCCTGCCTTTATGCCTTCAACGGGAACTCCGGAACCGGGGGGCGTCTCCTGGCGCGATGTGCTGAGGCTTGTAAAGGGGGTATCGAAAAAATGCCGGATTCGTGGTTTTGACGTTGTTGAGCTTTCGCCCATTCCGGGACACGTCGCCCCTGATTTTTTGGCGGCAAAACTGATCTATCGCATCATGGGTTATCTGACCGGGTAAACAAACAAACGACGAAAATAGGTGGCAGAGGTTGATTACAAACGGTCTGCAAGTCTCCTATATCTCGATCATCACGCCGGTTCTCGGTTTCTTTGTCCTCACCGGCCTGTCTCTCCTCTCCATTTTCCGGGGGGGCCTGAAGCCGACAAATATCCTTTTTGCCGCCATCTGCTTCATGGGAGCCCTCATAAACGCAGATGTGGCCCTCGTTAATATTATCCCGGACAAAGATCTCGCCATCAAGGTCGACCGGTTCACTTATATGGCTTTTGTCTTCAGTCTCCCCATCTACATCCAATTTGTGCATTATTTCCTGGGGATATCGAGGCGACGCTGGCTGGAGTATGTGGCCTACGGTTTTAGCGCCATATTTTTCGTCCTGACGCCGACGGACCTCTTTATCAAGGGGTTTGCCCAGTTCGACTTTGGAATCATCGCCCAGGCGGGCAAGGCCTTTCATTTCTTTTCCTTCCTCGTCAGTTTTACCGTTTGTTACTGTCTTTATACCCTCTTTATGGGGATGAAGAAAACCCGGGACAATCAGAAAAAGAACCGCATCAAGTACATCCTGTGGGGATTGGGACTAAGTTCGTTTCTCATTTCTCTCAATATCCTTCCCGTCAGCGGGTTCAATGTTTACCCACTAGGGAACTTCAGCTTCATTCCAGCCATTGTGCTGGCCTTTGGGGTCTTGAAATACGATCTCCTGGATATGGGGGCGGTGATCCGCAGAGGAACCATCTATTTTCTCCTGACGATGGTTCTGACCATCTTTTATGTCCTGATCATCGCTTTTTTCAATGCCCTGTTCATCAGGACCGGACAGGTACACCCCCTGCTGCTGCCGTTTGTCCTCTCCCTGTTTATGGTCATTCTGTTTAACCCCATTCGGAATAAGGTCCGGGTATTTATTGATCAACTCTTCTTCCGGGGGAAATATGACTATCAGCGTTTGTTAAAAGAAGTCAGCGCTCAGATGACAACTCTCTTGCGGATTGATGACGTCACCGATCTCCTCCTCAGATCGGTTGAAGAAACACTACGAACCGACCATGTGGCATTGCTGGTTTTTGATGACAGGAGCAGTCGCTTTCAAATGAAGCAGTTAGGAGGAACCGCAGTTGAGAATTCATGGGCAGAATTAGATCGTCAACATCCCCTGGTTGACTATTTAGAGAAAGCCGGGCGACCACTGAGTGTTGCTCTGGTAGAACGTTCCGGATTATCGAATCATGAGCAGGGGGCCATCATCGATCTGATCAGGGCATGGAAATCATCGCTGGTTGTGCCGATGTATTCCAAGGGAAAACTGATCGGAATCCTTGCTCTTGGACAGAAGAAATCAGGGGAACTCTTTGTCCACGAGGACATGGAGCTCTTATCTACCCTGGCCAACCAGAGTGCCACGGCCCTGGATAATGCCAAGATGTATAATGAATTGGAAAAATTGAATCAGGAACTCGAAAGGAAGGTCGAAGAGAGAACTGCTGATTTGCGGCAGGCCCTTAACGATAAGGAAAGGACGCAGCAGCAACTGATTCAATCAGAAAGCCTGGCCGCCATCGGTCAGCTTGTCGCCGGGACGGCGCATGAATTGAACAATCCTCTCGCCAGCGCCGCGAGCCTTTTGCAGAGCAGCACCGAAACAATATGCGACTGGCCGGAGACGTTCAAAGCGCGGGAAGAAGTCATCGACGATCTGACCTTTTCCCTGAAAGAACTAAAAAGGGCGGGGGATATCGTGAAGAGCCTCCTGGGGTTATCCCGCCAGACCCAGACCTACGTTGAGCCGGTGAATATCAATGTCGCCATTGATGATGCCTTGCGGGTTCTCCACAACCAGATTAAGACGCTTCCCGTATCCATCGAAAAGGAATATGAAGAAGCACTGCCGCCGGTGGAGGGTAATTATGCCAATCTGGGACAGGTTTTCATCAATATAATCAAGAATGCTCTGCAATCCCTGCCGGAGGGAAAAGGGGTGATCAACCTCAAGACGAGTTACGGAAGGGAAACCGATTCCGTATTTTTCGAATGCCGGGATACGGGGGAAGGAATACCGGCGGCGCATCTCAAAGATATATTTAAACCTTTTTATACATCGAAACCGATAGGAAGAGGGACGGGATTGGGTTTATACATCTCCCATGAGATTATCAAACGACATGGTGGAGACATCTCCGTGTCCACTGAACCGGGGAAGGGGTCGGTCTTCGTAATCGAGCTTCCCTGTAAAAGGAGGGAATGATGATCGTCCTGGTTGTTGATGATGAGGAAGGCGTCAGAAGATCGCTCAAAAAGGTTCTCGAGAGGGATCAATACTCGATTCTGCTTGCGGAAAGCGGACAGGAGGCTATCGATCTGGTGCGGACGAATAACCGCGATATTTCGACCGTCATCTCCGATTATAAGATGCCGGGGCTAAATGGTCTGGAGACGCTTATCGAAATCGGAAGACTAAATCCGGAAGTTACACGGATCATCCTGACCGGCTATGCCACGATGGAAAGCGCCATTGAATCCGTAAACGCAGGGATTGACGGGTTTTTGACCAAGCCCTTTGACAACACGGAACTTCGGGCCAAGGTGAAGGAATACAATATCAAAAAAAGGCTGAAGCAGTTTGTGTCCGAACCCGTTCTCAATGAACTGCAGCGGGATACGAGCGACATGTATCCGAGAAAACAGACGGTAAGTGTCCTTTTTACCGATATTCGCGGTTTTGCCGGGATGGCGGAGGACATGACTCCGAAAGAATTATCAGAACTTATCAATCGCCATTATTTTTCCCCCCTTGACCAGATTATTTATGACTATCGCGGGACCCTGGATAAACATATCGGGGACGGCATCATGGGCATCTATGGGGCGCCGAAAGCAGCAGAGGACGATACGGTGCGGGCCGTCATGTCCGCTGTTCGCATGCGGGACGAGATGGGGATAATAAACAAGTATCTTGCCGATCAGAGAAAGCATATTGCCGTGGGGATCGGCATCGGCACGGGGGAAGCGATGGTTGGCATCTTTGGGTCGGCAAAGAAAAAAGAATACACGGCCTTTGGACATCCCGTGAATATCGCTTCCCGCCTGGAGCACATGGCCCGGGAAGACCAGATTCTTATCTGCGAGCAGACTTATGAACGAGCCAAAGATCTTGTCGAAGTGGAAAGAATGGGAGCCCTTACCCTCAGAGGCATGGAAAAACCGGTACAGGTCTTCAATATCATTGCCATTAAAGGACCAATCTGAAAAAGGACTTGACTTTTTAATGGCAGTGATTTAAACATCCAAATTCAAAACGAAGCAATGACGCGGGGTGGAGCAGTCCGGTAGCTCGTTGGGCTCATAACCCAAAGGTCAGAGGTTCGAATCCTCTCCCCGCTACCAATAATATCAAGGGGTTAGGCGGATTGCTTAACCCCTTTAGTTTTTCTGTGCTACCCTGTATGCTATCCCTCATCCCCTATTGTCAATCGGACAGTATTCTGTACAAATGTAAAGAGGCAATAACAGCCAATGCTTCAGCTTCATTTCCTGCAAAGGACATGGAGAGAAGAATAAATACTGAAACAAAGAAGTCCATGAAACTGGACACAGATTTTCTCGATGATGTCCGGTATAATTCAGGAGATAGCCACTTGGTCCTTTCAATTTGTTACGATAGTGCAATCAATTTTAAGCCAAAATTAAAGGGAAATCTTCCAGAACAGGATCATATCTTCTCCCATGACGAGCTGAAAAAGGCTGGCATACCGGAAGACAAGATTAATAGCATTTAGAACATCCGCTATATAAACAGTATGCCAAATAAAGTTAAGCTAAATAATCCCTTTTCACGGTGGCTGAAATCATTAGGTGATGAAAAGAAAATGCAATCAGAATTTGAAAAACACCTTATACCTCAAGGGAAATGGAGTGTTAAAAACTACGATGACTTCATAAAAGAGCGCAAAAAGCTGATTGAAAAGAAATTTAAAAAACTATTAAGATAGAAAAGATAGAATTAGATGGCAATAAAAAATTGAACATATTGTTAAGGACAATTTTGAAGAGGCGACACCTTCACGACTGTTTGTGAGATAAAAAATGCCTGGATACGAAGGCTAAGAGGAGGACTATGAAATCGGCAGATTTCATCCAGCGAAAGTTTCAAGCATGGGCGCACCGTAAGAACATCATACTGCAAGGCAGTGAGGGTGAACGTGGGCAGCCGAACTACACGCTAAATTTGGAAGGGAACCTATTCGGTGGAGAACTACACATTCAGACAAGGTCGGCGTTTGAAGCGGGTGCTGGAGGTGAGCTTCGAGGAGAGATTCCTTCGATGTCCGCTCTCCACTCCTCGGCTGCGATGGCTGTGAACTTGTTCCAGTATTGGATCGGAAATCAACAGCTTCAGACCCTTGCCGAAATACTCAACGTCCCCAGCACGGGAATTGAATCAGTCAGTTTTGAGAAAAAGTACCCAGTGTGTGCAGATTGGAAGGACCACGGTTTCAACGAGCCTCCCCACCTTGATCTCGGCATTGATTACATCGACTCCAGGCGTGTGGGCGTCGAATGTAAACTATTTGAACCCTATGGACGATTGGAACACGCCCCACTGAAAGGAGTATACCTCGAATTATCCGATGCATGGAGCGAAATTCCTGCCTGTCGAGAACTTGCGGAGGAGTTAGCAGCGGGCGACGCAGGTTTCAGGCGACTCGGTCCAGCCCAGCTTCTACGCCACATCTTGGGGCTCAAGTTCGGCAAGTCAATCGATAAAGTCCGTTTGGTATATCTCTATTTCGACGCAATAGGTGATGAGGCTGAAGAGCACAGAGCGGAGATCCAGCGTTTCCAGCAGATTGTTGCTCCCGATCCGATTCGCTTCATCCCCATTACAGTGCAGGAATTTGTCCTACGCGCGGTCAATCAGTGCCGCTCGCATCACAAGGAATACGTCGATTACTTGGCAGATCGGTATGTATGATTAATAATATACAATTTACAAAACGAAAAAAGAAAGTTTATTTCATATCGATGAATTGCGATTGAAAGTAGCAGTTTTTTGAGGACGATTTTTCTGATGATCAGCGTCAAGAACAGCTTTCTGGACTCCTTAAAATGTCATCACTGATGAAAATGCTTGATTTGAATAGGCAATCAATACCTTATGTGCAAAAGTTATCGCCTTATATCGAAGCCGAAAGGGCATTATGAGAATTTAATTCACGAGGGGCTTATTTTTTTGATGATCTCATTCAAATGCGTTTTAAAATCTAAAGACCCCTCCAACCGTAAATAATGTTCTGTCGGAATTTCATTGATTTCTTCAAAATCTAATTTTTGGCGTACGTATATCTCCCATCGCCCATCGGATGCGTCGGCACCTTCGTGCATTCTCTTTGAGAGCCTTTCTTTGACAATTTCCTCTGGGCAGGTACATTCAATCACATAATAATCAACCCCCACACTTGTTGCCAGAGCGACCGCCCTGTCTCGATCAGCGCGCCTTTTAAACGACGCGTCAATGATAACCGCTTTGTTATTCTTAATCAGGGCCGCGGCAATATCAAAAGCATTATCGTAAGTCCTGCCAGTCATATCATCGCTGTAAATTCCTTTGCCGAAATCGTCAAAATGTCGCTGTGTTGAATCCATATTGAGCAATTCTTTACGTAAAACATCGGTTCGAATTACTTCGGCGTTAATCATTAAAGAGAGCTCTCGAGCAAGATAACTTTTACCCGTTCCTGTAAGACCCGCGGTGATAAGCAAAACAGGCCTATCCAATCTTGCCGCGTAGCAATACGCCAGATTAAAATATTTTTCCGACCCCTCAATGATGTCCAACCTCTTGGCCACAACTTCCTCGCGTTGTGCCAAACGCAAAGATGTAACCTTACCCCGCACAAAAGCGTAATAACAACAGTAAAAATCAAGCAGGGATAAAACATCTGAATCACCGGAATGCCGTATATAGGAATTGATAAATATTGCTCTTTTTTCATGATAACCGTTAAGATCCATATCCATCGCAAGAAAAGCGACTTCCGCCGCGGTATCCATACAGCGAAACCGTTCATTAAACTCAATACAGTCAAAAATGGCAATGTTTTCCGTAATGCAGATGTGCTCAAGATGCAAATCACCATGGCATTCTCTTATTTTGCCGTGAGCCACTCTTTTTTCCAGCAGTCCCTGTTTGCGAGTTATAAACGATTCATCATAGTTCTTTATGAATTCATATTGATCAGCCGGTATCGTAACATTCACATACCCTGCCATTTCAGAGAAATTTTCTTCGTGGTTTCTGCTAATATTTTCGGGCAAACCCATTTGGCTTATGCGCTTGCTGGTTTCTGCTTGCGCGTGAAAATAGGCAATCTTTTTCCCCAAATCTTCAAATATCTTGTCTGATGCTCGACCTTTGGCAAGCAGTGATTTTAGCATTTTATCTTCCGGCAGTTTTTTCATCAGCACGGCATACTCAACGATATTATTGTTTGGCGTAAGGGTTAAATTTCCCTTTGCGTCTTCGTATATCACCGCCACATCAAGATAGAAATCAGCTGCCAACCGTCTATTTAACCGAAGTTCCTCCTCGCAATAGAATTTTCTTTTTGCCAAAGTGGAAAAATCGAGAAAACCAAAAGACACTGTTTTTTTTACTTTATAGACAAAATCATCAGTAATAAATACTAAGGAGCTGTGCGTTTTTATCAGTTTAACCGTCTTTGGCCGGTCAGGATAAAAATCCGACCGACACATGGCCTCTATTATTTTTTCTTGCATAATTAAAACGCCGCCATTTAATCTCCTAGGGTATAATTCCCCGCTGCTTGCGGCAGGGTAGTTCATTCTTACCTCATGTTCAAAACGAATACCATCGCTTTATAGAGACACAAGGGCCGGATCATCTTACTTTTTTACGAGCCGAACTCACCGGCTCCAAATACAAAGCGATAAAAGAAATTTTGTTTCATATCGCTGAATTCCGATCGAAACGTACACATTTTGGGAATCGATATTTCTGAATACCCAGAAGTATTTGTAAGCTTCCTCCTACCATGAAAAGGGTATTTTCTCCCATATGCAAATTTTCAATCGGTAATCAATATCTCATTGACATACACAACCGCGTGTTCTATTCCTCGATACGATGAAAAGGAAGTTCTTATCAATTCAATAATTATCAATGAGAATGCTTATGTTGCATCCTGTCGCACATTCTGAGGAGCTATGTATGAGTAAACGAGGCGTATGGGCGAGGGTAACCGTGTTGCTTATTGTCCTGGCAGTAATGATGGTTGGCTGTAGCAGCGGTAGATTGTCAGTTTCCACTGCAACCCCCACTGACTACTCACAGGCACAAAACTGGGTGATGCTGCCGAAAGACGCGTCGCAATCCGTTGATGTTTTTTTTCTCTATCCAACGACATACGCCTCGAAGCAGACTTTGACCTCAACCTGGACCCCTGATTGGAATCAATCACAGGCACATGCATTCGCTGATCCGGTCATTCCGTGGCAGGTCTCATCCAAAGCAGGAGTCTTTACCAAGGCCGGCACCAACATCTACGTGCCCTATTACCAGCAGTCCTCGGGAATCGATGTGCTGAACGCCCTGTTGTGGCAAAACACCCCGCAGAATGCGGATGCAGCCAACAAAGCAATGCAGGTGGCCTATAACGATGTGGCAAGTGCATTCGATTACTACTTGGCTCACTACAACAAAGATACATCTAGCACTGCCCGCCCGTTCATCCTCGCCGCGCACAGCCAGGGATCCAACCTGCTGCTCTATCTTTTGCAGAGAAAATTCAGCGATCCTGCGCTCAGAAAACTGCTTGTGGCAGCCTACGTGATTGGCTGGTCAATAACATCCGATGATATGCGCAGTTATCCGGATTCGTTACAGCTGCTGGGAATATGCGCAGCAAAAGAACAGACCGGTTGCATGGTCACCTATAACACGCAGCAAACCCCTGGCGATTGGTCACAGGTTCCGGACAGTTCGCGGGGGAAGATGGAATTGGTGAAAAAGAACGCGTACAGCGTCAACCCGTTAACCTGGACCTCCACAGGTCCCGGCGCCATAGAGCCGGCTGCCGCCCCTGCTACTGCAAATCTTGGTGCAGTATTCTACAAAGGGTCATTGCCTGGGGCCAATCAAGGGATTTTCACACTCAATCAGGCGGGCGACTACACCTACGAGATGAACAATTACACCGGTGCGCAAAGCAACAACGGCGCTCTGGTTATCAACCCGGCAGCACCGCTCCCTGCCCCTGCAACCTACCAGAATCTCCTGTCACCATACAATACGTTGCCGGGATGGTATCACGGCTATGACTACACCTTCTTCTATCGCAATCTTGAACAGAACGTGATTGATCGGGTCATGGCCTACAAGGCACAGCAGCGTCCATGATTTCGAAACAGTTTCCAACCAAACAAGAAAGAACATCCATGATAGAGGTTGGGGAAAATAAACACCAATGTTTCGTCAGAAATACGTAAATGCGGTGCACAGAAATGGAAACGAAAAGACAGCCTTTCTTACCGTAATGATTAGTTCTGTTGAATGCTCGCTGCCCAACATTAGTAGATCAATTCGTTGAATAGGGAGGAATTTCATGAAACCATCACACAGATATAAAAATTTCTGTTTAGTCCTTTTAATATGCGCGCTCGTTTTCAATTTAGCTGGATACTCAAAAAGCCACGCCAGACAGCAAAGTCAGCCTGAAGGATACCCGATTGCTTCAGATGTTTTTACAACACTCCGGAAGATGGTTGTGCCTGACTCAATACCATCTGGTTCGAAGATTCGTCTTGAGGAGATCTCAAAATTCAAGCCAAACGGCTATGGCACATGGAAGTATGGCTCAGGTCTTCCTTCCGAAACAAGGACCGATATCATGCCCGCTGGTTATACCGGTGCATCGGCTAGTAAAAAAGCAAAACTGTTGACTTTTTTTACCATAACCGACATCCATATCGCCGACAAAGAATCTCCTTCTCAAGCGATCTATCTTCAACAATCGAAATATCCCTTTGTTACTTCGGCATATTCGCCGGTTATGCTTTATACAACTCATGTTCTCGACGCCGCCGTCCAGACGATAAACGCCCTGCACAAAAAGAATCCCATTGACTTCGGCATCTCTCTTGGCGATACATGCAACAGCACTCAATACAACGAACTAAGGTGGTATATCGATGTCCTTGACGGCAAGGTCATCACCCCAAGTTCCGGTGCGCATCTCGGAGCCGGTACCATCGATTATCAGAAACCTTACCAGGCGGCAGGCCTCGATAAGGCGATCCCCTGGTATCAGACAATGGGCAACCACGATCATTTCTGGTTAGGCACATACCCTGTGAGCGATTACCTTCGAAATGCCTACATTAGCGACACGGTCATCGCTATGGGTGATATCCTCGGTGACCCTCACGGCATCAGTAAGCGCGATTTCTATATGGGTGTGCTTGACGGCGCTACTCCTTACGGTGACATCAAATATGCAGGCCCGGTCAAAAACTTCAGCAGCCCTCCGAAGGTCGCAGCCGATCCGAACCGCCGTTCACTCTTGAGAACAGACTGGATGAGCGAGTTTTTTACCACATCTTCAAATCCGGTCGGTCACGGTTTCAACTTGATCGACGCCACAAAAGGCTTTGCCTCTTACAGTTTTCAGCCTAAGCCGATTATACCGATCAAGGTTATCGTACTCGACGATACTCAAAGGGACGACGATGCCGATGTTCACGGCTATGGGCATGGCTCTCTTGACAGAGAACGTTATGAATGGCTTGTAAAGGAGCTTGATAATGGTCAGGCAGCCGGTCAGCTCATGATCATCGCCGCACACATACCGATAGGCGTCGAAGTTACTGAACCACCCGGTGCGTCGGCAAAATCGCTTGTCGCTTGGAGTAACGCCGTCGCTTATAAAACCGAGGCGAACCTGATTGCCAAACTTCATGAATATCCGAATCTCATCATGTGGATTGCGGGACACCGTCATCTGAATACCGTCAAGGCATTTCCCGATACCGCCGATCCTGAAAACGGTTTCTGGCAGGTTGAGACTTCATCGTTACGGGATTTCCCTCAGCAGTTCCGCATGTTCGAGATCATCCTTAACAATGACTATACAATTTCAATCGCTACAACGAACGTTGATCCGGCGGTCAAAAACGGAACGCCTGCTGCGAAATCGCGTTCTTATGCCGTGGCGGCAGAGCAGATCATTAAAACTGATCTCAATCCAAATCCAACTAAGGATACATCCTGGAGGGCAATGCCGAATGGCTCGTATAATGCGGTGCTTGTCAAAAAGCTGAGATCCGATATGGTGAACAAGCTGAAGACGCTTTACCCACCATCACAATAGGCAAACAATTATTCTTTTAAGCAGGAGGGAATTATGAAATCTATAGTTGTGAAGAGCCTGCTTGCTTTGTTACTGCTTGCGAACATAGCCTCCGCCGCCGAACCCTTGCCATCTTGGAACGACACCGTACAGAAGAAAGCCATTGTCACCTTCGTCGAACAAGTGACCAGGGAGGGCTCGCCGAACTTTGTACCGCCTGCCGAGCGTATCGCCACCTTCGACAATGACGGCACGCTGTGGTCCGAGCAGCCGATGTATTTCCAGATGGCCTTCATGCGCGACCGCATCAGAGCGCTCGCGCCGCAGCACCCCGAATGGAAAAAGAAACAGCCGTTCAAGGCCGTACTGGAAGGCGACATGAAGGTAGTTTCCGCTGGCGACCAACATGCCTTGGTCGAACTCATCATGGCTACGCACGCCGGTTACACCACGGAAGAGTTCGCACAAATCGTCAAGGACTGGTTGGTTACAGCGAGGCATCCGAAGACCGGTCGGCCCTACACGGAAATGGTCTATCAGCCTATGCTCGAACTGCTCGCCTACCTACGTACCAACGGTTTCAAGACCTACATCGTGTCCGGCGGTTCGATAGAATTCATGCGCCCGTGGACGGAAAAGGTCTATGGTTTCCCCCCCGAGCAGGTCGTCGGCAGTCGCTTCAAGACGAAGTTCGAGTTGCGCAACGGTAAACCCGTGCTAGTACAATTGCCGGAGTTCAACTTTATTGATGACAATGAGGGCAAACCGATCGGCATCAACCAATACATCGGCCGCCGTCCTATCGCAGCATTCGGCAACTCCGACGGCGACCTGCAAATGCTCCAGTGGACGACCGCCGGTAGTGGCGCGCGTTTCGCGCTCCTCGTCCACCACACCGACGCAGAGCGCGAGTGGGCCTACGATCGTACATCCTCCTTCGGTCGACTCGACAAGGCGCTCGATGAGGCACAAGCGAAAGGCTGGACAGTAGTAGACATGAAGAACGACTGGAATATCATCTATCCATTCGAGAAGAAGTGAAAACAAGAGCAGTGTCGAGCATGGCAGCTAATCGATGGATCTTAAAAAGGTGAGCCCGGCCTTGAGCTCTTTAATAGCTCCGGCCGGGATTTATCTTGACCAAGAGATTAAAATGTGAAACCTTAAACAGAACTTAACAGATTAACATCAATAAGAAAATCAGGTTATCTTACGTATAGCAATAAATATTCTATCCTCCCACAAAAAAATGTTCCCGGCATCACCTTGATAAGTCTATCCATGATTTATCGGAATTGATTCTTTCTGTTTTTCTATAAATATTCCCAATTACTTGGGGATATCCAAGGCATATCGGCCACTAAAACTATAAAAAAATTGGAGGGATGTTTCATGCGTAAGAAAAAAAATGGTCTTAATCAGTTCGAATTTCAGACATCGGAAGAGGTCAGAGAGAGCGAAGCGTTATGGGGAAAAAGATTAGAAACAAGCGGGCATGAAATTAAATCGGGTGAGGAGCAGGAATCATTATTTGCTGATCATTCTGTTGCGAGAGAGAAAAAATCGAGAAGCAAGGGTGGTACTGTCAAGACCTTCTTATTGTACCTTCCGAATGATCTGCACGCCATACTGAAAGGAGAAGCCGCACTTATTAAGGTAAAGTTACATGATTACCTGGTAGATTTGCTCAAGGAGTCGGTTAAACTACGGATGGAGGATATGAGCTGAGGACGGAGCCTATGCAAAGCCTATAATTGTCAGTTCCAATCCTCTTGCGTTATGCCCATCTTCACTTCTTTTTCCGATACGTTCTTCTGGATCGGATCGCCACTTACTTAATTCCACCATTCTCAGTGATGGATCATGGCGCTGTTTCCTGTGACGGTAAGGGTGTTTTTGTATCTATTTCTCATTCCTCAGATAAACGTACCAGTAAGCTCCGGAAACAAAGATCGCAGCACCTACTATATTGCCAAGAGTCACAGGGATGAGATTATTAATAATAAAGTCTGCCCAGGTTACACTCAAACCGGTAGTGGCATATGTAGCACTTTCAAAAATCCCGGTTGGGATAAAGAACATATTCGCTACACTGTGTTCGTAACCGAGCGTTACGAAGGCCATGATAGGCCACCATATAACCCAGACTTTTCCTATAATGCTATCGCTGCTGATAGCCATCCATACGGCAAGACAGACCAGCCAATTACAACCTACTCCACGTAGGAATGCTTGGTCCCAACTCAGAGCACATTTTGCGCTCGCAATTTTGCCGATGTACTCATGCCATGGTGATCCTAAAAATAGTCCTGACAAGTGTGCCAGAAAATACGCAACGATTAACGCCCCTATGAAGTTCCCAATGTAGACAAAAAACCAGTTTTTCAGTAGCCCAGATATCCTCGCCTTACCGGTCATACAGGAAAGTACTGGTATAGCGCAGTTTCCGGTGAAAAGTTCTGAACCTGCGATGACCACCAGCATCAGTCCTACAGGGAAAACTCCGCCGAAAATCAGTTTTTGTAATCCTGGGGAATTTGTTGCCCAGGTACCGGCAGCGGCTGTCACTGCAAGCTGCGCACCGAAAGCAATGTAAGCACCGGCTAAAATGCCGAGTACCAGCATTTTGTCCCAGGGTAGGTGTGTCTTCGCAGTACCTGCTGAACATGCAGCTTCTGCAATTTCTTTAGGTGATTTGAATGGCATTAATCTCACCTCCCATTATTTATTTATCATAATGTCTTAATTATTATCATAATTTGGCGACTTTGCTCATTAACTGCTGAAGATTGGTACTTTCAGACACAAGGCTTCTCTCAATATCTATGTGTTACATTGCCCGACTCGGATCTGGTATCCCACTTCCTTCATCAGTTCTGTTTCTGCCGGTCTATATTTTGTTAAAAGAAACTAAGGGCGAAGTCTCTCCAACTCCGCCCTGAACCTGAGAGACGCAGGTTTTGATCACGTCCGGTATCTTAACCTCTCTCGACAACTGCTACCGCTATGGCAGACTTTGTGTTTTCTGGGATTTCAGCCTTTCTTGTACTGATAAGGCGTAGCCATCGGGTCAACCCAACCCTTGTATGCTTTCTTATCCTTCTTCATGATCCTTGCCTCCTCTCTCTTTTGCTGCGGTTTATAATCCTTTGAGACCTGCCATGTGGTGACGGCTGGTCCTGTTTCTCTCTATCGTTTTCCCCAAGATGTTTCTCTCGGGATTGAATTCGATTCTCTGGATGCCGATGGTTGTCATAGCCTTTGTGTCTCCTTTCCCTTTCTTTCGGCCCTAAGATAGTCCCAAGAACAATTTTTAACAATCAGGGGAATGATGAATGTAGGATGAGAAAAGGGCGATTATATGGATCGGGATATTTGATGATTAAGATCAGATATTGTCTGATGGGAATTATACCGGCATGATCGGGATGAAGAATCATTGGTTGAATAACAGCTGAATCTTTACCGCACTGAAACGGTCAGATATTCTTGTATTCAATAAAGTCACAGAGAAATTATCTGATGGATTATATTCCATTTGACATCTCAATGGGTATCCGTTAGCCTCCAAAAAAGTTGACAAATATCGAAGCAAACACCAACCAAATTTCTTCTCAGCCGGCGCCATTTATCAAAACAAAGGGGGCCATATGACCGACCAAGCCAAGACAAATCAAGAACTGATCGCAGAGATATCCATCTTAAAGCTCAAAATCATGGAATTAAAACGCGCGGAGTTAGAAAGCAGGCAGACTGAGGAGGCGCTGCGGAGAAGCGAAGAAAAATACCGCTATTTATTTGAGAGCGCCGGGGAAGGAATACTAATAGCCCAGGGCGAGCGGATACAGTATGCCAATCCATCCCTGGTAAGGATACTTGGATATCCACAAGACATTATTACCACCAGACCGTTAACTTCATTCATTCATCCCGAGGACCGTCTGATGGTTCTTGATCGTCATTTGAGGAGAATGAAAGGCGAAGTCATGGAAACGGACTATCCGTTCAGGATCATTACTGCGGATGGAGCTGAAAAGTGGCTGCAAATTAATTCCAGGGTCATTTCCTGGGATGGCTCGCCGGCATCCCTCAGTTTTGTTATGGACATCACCGAGCACAAGCGGGCGGGGGAGTCGCTGAGAGAGCGCGAAGAGAAGTACCGCCTATTGATCGAGAACAGCCATGACATCATCTACACCCTCACACCGGAGGGGGTTTTCACTTTTGTCTCCCCCGGTTGGACCGTGCTCTTGGGTCACACGATTGATCAGGTTGTGGGAAAACCATTCCGGCACTTTGTCTATCCCGATGATCTTATTAAATGCGAGGCATTCCTCCAGAAATCGATTGAGACGGGACAAAGACAAACGGGTGTCGAGTATCGTGTGCAGCACGCTGACGGGTCCTGGCGATGGCATACTACAAATTCTGTCCCTTTAAAGGACAAGATAGGCAATATTATTGGCTTTGAGGGCATTGCCAGTGATATCACGGAGCGTAAATACGCAAAGGAGGCCCTGCAGGAGAGCGAGGAACGGTATCGGACATTGGTGGAAAATGCGAGTGATATAGTATTCAGGACGGACCAGGACGGAAATATCATCTTCGTAAATCCAGCGGCGCGTCGTATTTCAGGATACGAAGAAGGAGAGATTATTGGGAAGCGTTTTTCGACTTTAGTGCGCCCGGACTTGCAAGAAGAAGCCCTTAAGTTCTTTGGTCGTCAATTGGTAAAAGGACTTCAGAATACATACTCAGAATATCCCATTCTCACGAAAGAGGGCAATGAGGTCTGGCTTGGGCAAAATACCCAATTGCTCTTGGTAGACGGCCATGTTGTGGGCTTCCAGGCAGTAGCCCGGGATATCACGGAGCGCAAGCGGATAGAGGAATCCTTGCAAGAAAGTGAGGAGGTATTTCGACTCCTTTTTGAAAAATCTGCCGATGCGCATCTTTTGATCGATGGCGATAGAAACATCGACTGTAATGAAGCGGCCCTGAGAATGGCCGGCTGTTCTGACAAGTCAATGCTTATAAATTTAACGCCCGCCGATACAGCTCCGGAAAGACAGCCCGATGGGGAACTTTCATCTGAAAAGGCAAAGCGGATGATAGAGATTGCTGTTAATGAAGGCTCAAATCTTTTTGAGTGGCTCAGTAGAGGCTTTGATGGAGTAGAGCGATATCAGGAGGTTATGCTTACGTCAATCCCAATGAAAGGCAGAAAGCTTATTCATACAATGTCGCGGGACATCACGGAGCAGAAAAAAGTGGACGCTGAGATGAGGGAATCCCAGCGGAGGCTTTCTGACATCATTGAGTTCCTGCCGGACGCCACCCTGGTCATTGATAAAGATGGCAAAGTCATTGCCTGGAACCAAGCCATCGAAATCATGACCGGCATGAAGAAGGAAAACATAATCGGCAAGGGAAACTATGAATATTCACTTTCCTTTTACGGAGATAGAAGGCCCATCCTTATCGATCTCGCGCTGCATCCGGATAGGGAGAGGGAAAAGCGATACACGGCCATTCAGAGGGTCGGAGATATCCTTTTTGGAGAATCCTTTACGCCAAACCTGCCTCCCGGTGATATCCATCTGTCTGCAACCGCTTCGGTTTTACGTGATTCCAAGGGAGAAATTATTGCGGCCATAGAATGTATACGTGACAATACAGAACGAAAAAGGTTGGAAGAGCGTTTGAACCGGGCTGAGAAGATGGAGGGACTCGGCAGACTCGCCGGCGGGGTGGCCCATGATCTCAATAATGTCCTGGGCGTATTGGTCGGATATTCTGAGCTGCTACTGCAGAAACTGCCCGAAGATAGTCCCCTGAGAAGATATGCCGATACTATCCTGCAGTCCAGTATGAAGGGAGCCGCGATCATCCAGGACCTTTTAACCCTCGCCAGAAGAGGGGTGTCCGTTTCGGAAATTGTTGATCTCAACAAAGTCATTTTCGCTTATCTAAAGACGCCCGAGTTCGAAACGCTCAAGTCCTATCACCAGGACGTGAAAATATGGACGGATCTCGAGGATGGACTCCTGAATATCAAAGGCTCGCCCATTCACTTAGAAAAAACATTGATGAACCTGGTTTCTAACGCATTGGAGGCCATATCGGGCCGGGGGGAGGTGACGATCAGGACGGAGAATCGCTATCTGGACCAGCCTATCCGGGGTTACGATGACGTGCAGGAAGGGGATTATGTTGTCCTGACTGTATCTGACACTGGGAGAGGTATTGCCTCCCAAGACGCCGGGAAGATATTCGAGCCTTTCTTTACAAAGAAAGTCATGGGAAGGAGCGGAACGGGACTGGGTCTGGCGGTTGTCTGGGGGACCGTAAAGGATCACAAAGGGTATATTGACATGCAGAGCGAAGAGGGTAAAGGGACCACCTTTACGCTTTATTTCCCCATTACGAGGGAGGAACTCCCGAAGGAAAAAGATGCCGTATCATCGTCAATCTACATGGGCAGGGGTGAATCAATCCTTGTCGTGGACGATGTGAAGGAGCAAAGAGAGCTTGCCGTGAGCATCCTGGGATGGCTTGGGTATCAGGCCGAAGCGCTTTCCAGCGGTGAAGAGGCAATTGACTTCCTAAAGAGCAAAGAGGTGGATCTTGTTCTATTGGACATGATCATGGAGCCGGGAATAGACGGTCTTGATACCTACGAGAAAATACTAGAAATCAAGTCTAAACAGAAAGCCATTATTGTAAGCGGATTCTCGGAGACCGACCGGGTAACGAGGGCTCTGGAAATCGGCGCCGGGTCTTTTGTACGGAAGCCCTATATCCTGGAAAAAATAGGATTTGCGGTTAGACGTGAGCTCGATAAATGATTATAATCACTGCCTAATATTTAAAGGACCATCTCAATAAGATGGGGGCCGGGCTCTTCGATTGCCCTTTGCAGCTCCTCGGCGAGATCTTCAGCCGTGGTTACCGATACTGCCGGTACGCCCATCCCTTGGCTGACATTAACCCAGTCAATGGCAGGGTTTCCCAGATCACTCAATGACAGGGATTTCGGTCCCGGCGCGGTACACCCGGCGCGCATCATTTCCACCTTCAGGATGAAATAACTCCGGTTCGAGCAGATCAGTGTGGTCACATTCAAATCTTCTCTGGCCTGTGTCCAGAGCCCTTGAACGGTGTACATGGCGCTGCCGTCCGCCTCAAGATTGATAACGGCACGGTCGGGACAGGCCACGGCGGCCCCGGTCGCGCAGGGAATGCCCTGACCTATGGCCCCCCCGGTGATGGTGATGAAACTGTGCGGTGCAACCGTTGCCGCTTGCGGATAATAGGCAAAAGCCGATGTCAGGCCCTCCTCTACAATGATGGCGTGATCCGGCTGTAGCGCCGCCAGGATGGTGCAGGCCTTCTCGGCGGTTAACTTACCCTCGGGGACTGCGGGCCGGCCGTAAATAGAAAACATAGCCCTGAGGTCATTGTCTGCTTGCGGTGCACGCAGGGCATCCGCCAGTACTTCCAGAGCAACGGCGGCATCCTGTCCGTCCCCGGCGATACGTATCTTGCGGCTGGCCTTATCCAACAGATAACTAGCCCCGTTTTCATATCCGAAGAAGGCCACGGGTTCTCTCGCACCGGCCAGGATCACTGCATCGTATGGCGACATAGCCAATATCGCCTGTTCCGGAAAATAAGGAACTCTCGGCAGGAAAGGCAGACCGGCGCCCCGATCCATATATGCCGGAAATGTTACGGACATAAGATCGCACCCGGTGGCCGCTTTGATGCGGGCGGCGGCATGAAGGCCGCTTTTTCGCAGGGCCTTTCCATCCATGATGATGACTGCTTTCCTTGCCGACTTCAAAAGTCCAGCGGTTGCCTCAATGCGATCAAAATCTATGGGCACACAAGATACCCGTGGCGGGGCAGCAACGGGATCTTCGCTACTCTGCATCCACTGATGGTCGTGGGGTACGATAAGGCTGGCAATCTGCCCTTGGAGTGCGGCCTCGACGGCATCTGCCATGTCCTGGGAAAGGCTTTCGGCGTCCCTGCTTGTGCACAGCCATCCGGATACGGTTTCCGCGAGCCCCTCGATATTCATGGCCAGTGGTGCATCCGCTTCCCGGTGCCACGAGGCATGATCGCCGATGACGTTGACAATGGGAGTCCGGGCACGGCGCGCATTGTGCAGATTGGCGATACCGTTGGCAAGTCCCGGTCCCAGATGCAGCAGGGTCATAGCCGGATATTCCCGCATGCGGCCGTAACCGTCCGCCGCGCCGGTGCATACTCCTTCAAAGAGACCCAGAATCGGACGAATGGCGGGTACGGCGTCAAACGCCATGACGATGGGCATTTCCGTGGTGCCGGCATTGGCAAAACAAATCTCGATCCCGCACGCCGCCGCCGTCTTTACAAGCACTTCCGCACCGTTCATAGTATTCCTCCTCTCCAAAGGCTCTTATCCTTCGATTTGTGCTTTTTCCAGAATCTCACCGATCAGCCTTGCCGTTTTTCCGGTGAGAATCCGGCAATATTCGCGTTTATCGCTTTCCCGATATCCCTTGACCTGATTTGGATCCGTCCAATCCACATTGACAAGATCACGGCATAGAATCTTGTTACCCGTAATTTCTCCCCGGAATCTTTTCATGAATATGCGGCATGATTTCCACATTGCCATGTCTGCTTGTGTCCCCGCTTCAGACCGGCCTGAGAGCAAGCCGATTGTCGCCAGACCGCCGATAACGGCGCCGCATATTTCGCCATGAGCACCTAAGCCGCCGCCGAATGAGTCCATGGCCTTGATCAGGTGAATATTGTCAATCCCAAGCTTTTCCTGCCCGACCGCAAGAACCGCCTGACTTCAGTGCAACCCTTCACTGAAGATCTGCATCGCTTTTTCCTGCATCTCCGTGGGTGTCATCGCCAATCTCCTTCTATGTATAAGGCAATCTTGAATACATTATAATCTGTTGCCAAAGAAATAGGTCAGTGTCAACGTTAATTTATGCGGTCTGGGAGGACAATCCTTGTCCATGTAAGCAACTCTTATTTCTTGACATTCAGAGTGTATCTCCTTATAAACAACGGCTCATTTGGAAGTGTCATTGTCAACATCTGGTAACTATGCCGAAAAGAGACAAATATACTTTCAGTTTTTGGGAGATGATGCTCCTGCGGCTGGGTCCACCCATCGGCGCCCGGTCTGTCCTAGCATGGAATCGCTCCTGCCGGGTTGTGGTGCGGGAACATGAGGAACGGGAATTATCCGCCTTGCAACGATACGGCGGCTGTATATACGCAACTTGGCATCAACGGATGTTCTGGTTCTTTTCCGATTTCGGTTCCCGTCATGTAACCATGATGATCAGCCGCAGTAAAGACGGGGAATACGCCAATGCCCTGGCTCTTCGCCTGGGCTTCTATTCCGTCCGGGGGAGCAATTCCTTCAACGGCCGGGAGGCCCTAAGCGAGCTTATCGAGTTGCTAAAAAAACGCCAGGGCCACAAGGCCGGGATGATGGCCGATGGTCCCACGGGACCGCCCCGCCAGCTCAAAATGGGTTCGATCAGGATCGCCAAAGAAACGGGTCTGCCGATTATCCCGATGATGTACGGCGCCAAGCGGCGCATCGTCTTTAAGTCCTGGGATCGATATTTCCTGCCTCTGCCGCTTACCGATGTTGTTGTCCTCCACGGGGAACCGGTATTTGTACCCTCGGACGCCGATGAAAAGGAGTGCGAGCGCCTGCGCCGGCTGGTCACAGATCGCATGAATGAAATGGCCGATCGTTGCGACGCCTGGTGGGGCGGTGAACCGTTGGGCAAACCCGGCTTCGATCTTCCCTTGAAAACGTAATCAAAAAACATTTTAAGCCTTTGAATTTTGTAACTTTGATCGGAAAATTTTCAATCTCCATCAGGGGGAGGGGAAATAACTCCCCCCATATCCACTCCTTTATTTCTTACCAGGCGAGCGATTCTCGAATCCTCAACACCTGCTTTACGCAGGTCGACAACTTCAGCTCCACCCCGTTCATACATCCTGCAAAGAATTAACTGTAGGTATTGCCGCCATCCCTCGCCGATATTGCTGAGCGGATCATGGCCCCATTTTTTCCGGGGATAGGGAATAATCGAGGCGAGGAATGCCGATTCCACCGGCGTCAGCTCTATCGCAGATTTATTGAAGTAGTATTGCGCCGCCGGGCCGATACCATAAATGCCGTCACCCCATTCGATGATATTGAGATAAATCTCCATGATCCGTTCTTTGGTAAGGGTTTGCTCCAAAGCCATCGTGATAAATGACTCTTCGAACTTTCTGCTGAAGGTCCTTTCGGGCCTCAAATAGAGATTCTTGGCAAGCTGCATCGTAATGGTGCTAGCTCCCCTTACAACGCGACCTGCCTTGAGATTTTCCACAAAAGAATCTCTGATAGGTAAGGTGCTGAATCCTCTGTGTTTGAAGAAACCGCCATCTTCAGCAGTTATGACGGCAGGGACCACGGATTGAGGCATACTTCTCAGCGGGATATACTCCGGATTATTTTCGCCGACGATAAAGGACACTTGTTTTCTGTCCGGCCGGTGGACGGTGTGTCGGAAAGATGAAGCAAGGGCCTTGATATCTATTTTCGTACTCAGGAAGAGCACCTTAATGGGTTCGTATTTTCCGTCAAAATTATATTTGAGGCTTTGCGGATCTTCCATATCCATGAAAAAATGGAATTTACCGCTCAGACTCCCCTTTACTTTCAGCCCGGGTAAATCCGGATAAAATTGCATCGGTACGGCCTCTACGGCTTTCCCAATCGAGAAATCAGTAAAATTCATAAGTAAATCTATTTGCGGCCTCCTCTTGTTTGTGACCCGTCCATTGATGGAAACTGATTGCCCACCAATGGCAATTTCAACATTTTTGATATCCGTCTGATCTTTATCGATTTTCCCCCTGGCATTAAACTTTACAAGGGTATCTTTTTTGAAGAAATCAGGGAGCAGGACTTTTTTCTTTTCCTGCACGGAAAAGATGCCGGACAAAGCAAAGGATAGGGGACCGTTTTTATCCGGTGTTCCCTTCGCGTGAGCGGTTATAGAAATATCATCAAGAGGAACGCTACTGCCAAGAAAAGGGGAGAGCAGGGCCAGACGGAAAGACTCGGCTCTTATATCGAAAGCGCCTGATTTTCTTTGAAAAGAAACATTAAGGCGTTCACCACCATCGCCCATCAGCTCGAAATAGCCTTCGCTGTCGTTGGAACTGGCCCGGATCACCATCTTTGTATAAGATTGTTTTACTTCACGTTTATCTGTACGAAAAAATAGTGTAAGATTATTCACGGTCAGTTTAAGGGGACGGTTTTCAGTAGCCGAAGGTGCGGCCTGCGAACCGGGGGGGTGCAGAACTCCGGATAAATCCCAACCACTTGCATCCTGATGATAAAAGAACGCTTCGAGATTGCTCGCCTCCAAGCTGCTCACGGCTTTGGGAGAGAGCTTACCGGATAGAAGATAATTCAGGGGGCTGATGCGGGCCGTAATATCTGCTGCTTTAAGCCATATGCGATTATCGGCCCTGAAAATGACGATGTCCGATGCCCTGATGCTGAAAGGAAAGACATAGTGCAAATTCCCGATTGTGCATGACCGTCCATATCTTTGTTGAACATGAAAAATGAGTTCCGGGGATTTGTGATTTACATACCTGTCAATCGCCCAAATAGCATAAATCATGCTTCCCAGGATTAGAATCACGGTAAGCAAGAGATATGCTTTTGCGAAGCGCCGGACATGATTCCAGGGTGTTTTTAAAATGCAGGCCATGACAAAGTTACCTTCGGGCAATGAATTGTAACCCGTAGTATATCTGAAGCTCGTGGTGGCTATCAACAGAAAAGATCATTTCAGAAATGGGGCGCCCATGTTATGATCTCAATAAAAAAAGGGGACAGGATTTAAGATGCATCTTGCGAAACCAGTTAAACAGGTAAGAATATACACGGACGGCGCCTGCCTGGGGAATCCCGGACCGGGAGGATATGGGGCAGTATTGCTTTACGGAAACCTGCGGAAAGAGTTGTCCGGCGGATTTCGTTTGACCACGAATAATCGGATGGAACTCATGGGGGCAATTGTGAGTCTCCAATCCTTGAAAACCGCCTGTGACGTTACCCTGTTTACGGACTCGCAGTATGTGGTAAATGCCATGGGCAAAGGCTGGGCGCGGCGCTGGCGGCAGCAGGGATGGATGCGGAACAAAAAGGAAAAGGCCGTGAATCCCGACCTCTGGGAGTTGCTGCTAGATCTGTGTGAACGCCACCGGGTGACCTTCGTCTGGGTCCGGGGTCACGCCGGGGACCCAGAGAATGAGCGTTGCGACGAGTTGTCAAAGCAGGCGGCAACAGGGCGAGACCTGCCCCCGGATAAGGGCTACCTTCCATGATTCCTGCGCCGATCTTGCGGCAGCAATGCTTTTTATTCCGGTTCAAAATCAAAGATGAAATCAAGGCGGCGAGGCAGAGGCGACGCAGGCGTATTGTTTATACTTCGAGGAGCTGATTGCCGACGCCAACGAAGATAGCGCTTTGATTTTGAACCGGAATCACACCTCGAAGTGGGTCAGTGGCGGCTTGCCGATGGGATAGACGTTAAAGCCGATCTCAAAGCACCGCTTATGGTCGAGAATATTTCTCCCGTCAAAGATGAAGGCCGGTTTGTCCATCTGTCCATAGATCCTTTCATAATCGAGGGTGCGGTAAAGATCCCATTCCGTCATGACAGCGAGGGCGTGGCAGCCCTTGGCCGCTTCGTAGGGATCTTCTGTGTAATGAAAGGCGCCGTCGATTCCGGCAAGGTCCAGGCGGGCATTGCCCAGGGCCTTGGGGTCGGATATGACCACCTCGGCGTGTTCTTCGGCGAGACGCCGGGCGATAAAAATTGCCGGGCTCTCCCGGGTGTCCCCCGTATTGGCCTTAAAGGCAAATCCCAACATGCAGATGCGCTTTCCCGCCAGGGTGTTGAACATGGCCGTCAGCATGCCCATGATAAAGCGTTCCTGCTGGTAGACATTGATGCCGACGACCTGTTCCCAGTAGTCCGCGACCTCCTCAAGACCATAAAACCGGCAGAGATAGACAAGGTTAAGGATATCCTTCTTGAAACAGGAGCCGCCGAAACCGACGCTTGCGTTGAGAAACTTGGCGCCTATCCGGCTGTCCATGCCGACGGCGCGGGCTACTTCTGCCACATCGGCTTCGGTTTTTTCACACAGGGCGGAGATGGTATTGATGGATGATATCCGTTGGGCGAGGAAGGCGTTGGCCACGAGCTTGGAGAGCTCGCTGCTCCAGATATTGGTGGTGAGGATTCTCTCCCTGGGAATCCAACGGGCGTAGATTTCCAAAATGGCGTTTCTCGCCTGTCGCCCCCGATCCGTTTCCCGGGAGCCGATCAGGACGCGGTCCGGGTTTTCCAGATCCCGAATGGCTGATCCTTCCGCCAGGAATTCCGGGTTGGACAGGACGTCAAAGGTGATGCCGTTAGCCTGGCTGTTCAGGATTCTCTCCATGGCCAGCGCTGTCTTGACGGGTAGGGTGCTCTTTTCAATGACGATTTTGGAAGACTGGGCGTTCTCCAGAATCTGACGGGCCGTCTTTTCCCAATACTGTAGATCGGCGGCCATCCCAGCCCCGGCCCCGAAGGTTTTGGTCGGGGTGTTGACGCTGACAAAGATGATGTCATGATCGCGAATGGCCCCCTCCACATCGGTGCTGAAAAAGAGATTCTTTCCCCGGGTTGACCTGACCAGATCATCCAGGCCGGGCTCATAGATGGGCAGGTTATCGGAGTTCCAGGCCGCGATGCGCTGGGGGTTGATATCCACAACCGTAACCCGGTAGTCGGGGCACTTGCCGGCAATCATGGCCATGGTGGGTCCGCCTACATAACCGGCGCCGATGCAAAGTATCGTTTTGTTCATTTTGTTATTCCCTGTCCTTGATAAAATTATCTTCTATATGCCTGGCAATCGCCAGGCAAGCGGTGAGCCCGGGGGACTCGATCCCGATCAGATTGATGAATCCGGGGTAGCCGCAGCTACTCTCCTCACGTATAATAAAATCCATCACCGGATCGCCGGGTCCCTGAACCTTGGGACGAATACCGCTCATATCGGGATTTAGGGCCGCAGTGTCAAATCCCGGCAGGTACTTGCGGATTGCACTACCGAAGGCTTCTTTGCGGTCTTCGTCGACCTTGTACAGGCTGAGTGCAGATTCGCGAGGCCCCTCTTGGCCGTTTTGACTGTTTGTCAGGCAGAGGATTTCCTCCTTGTCCAGATAGCGGCTGTCCGGACCGAACCGAACCCTGCCGGTCAGATCCAGGGTGGCGTGGATGCCTAGACCGACGTTGTTTTTCATCGGTACGGGGTAGACAAGATGTCTCAGCCTCGGGGCGGGGGAAGCGCTGAAATAGTTTCCCTTGCACGGTTTCAGGCGATACCCCCGGGCGTCGATATCCATTCCCGTCAAGGCGGCGATTTGGTCGGCATGGAGGCCGGCGCTGTTAATCACGGTTTTCGCCTGAATCCGGTACTCCCCGTTATTGATCTCCAGATCGTAACCGTCACCTTCAAACTTGATTGTCGTCACCTTTGCCCGGCAGGACATCACTGCCCCTTTATCCTCGGCGGCGAGGAGCAGCGACCGCATAAGGTGATGAGAGTCAATGATACCGGTGGTCGGAGAAAGCAGGGCGGCCAATGCCGAAACCTCAGGTTCCATCGAGAGGAGCTGTTTTTTACCAAGCGGTTCCAATCCCGCAACGCCGTTCCGTTCTGCCGAGGATCGGATGACCTCCAATAAGGATGCCTCTTCTTCGGTCGTGGCGACGATGAGTTTGCCGATGACCGCATGGGGGACATTGTGTTCCCGGCACCAGGCGTACAGTAGGCGGTTTCCCTCCACACATAAAAGGCTCTTCAGGAAACCCTCGGGGTAATATATGCCGGCGTGGATTACCTCGCTGTTTCGAGAGCTCGTTTCCTGGCCAAAGTTGTCATGTTTTTCCAGGATTGCCAGTTTCCGGTCCCGGCGGGCAAGTCGCTGGGCGCAAGCGAGACCGACGACGCCGGCGCCGATGATGATCACGTCCAACATCATGTCCGGGGATGTCCTCATAGGGAGTTCAGGGCGCCTTTAAAGTACTGGATTGTCTTGACGAGGCCATCGGCAAGGGAAATCCGGGGCGTCCAGTGAAGCAGTTCTTTTGCCCTGGAGATGTCCGGTCGACGCTGAGTCGGGTCATCCTGGGGGAGGGGTTTGAAAACAATCCGGGAAGACGACCCGGTCAGGCGGATGACGTTTTCTGCTAATTCGAGGATCGTAAATTCTGAAGGATTGCCGATATTAATCGGACCGATGATGTCATCGGTTGTCGCCATCATCCCAATGATTCCTTCGATCAGATCTTCGCAATAGCAGAAGGAACGGGTCTGGGAGCCCTTGCCATAGACCGTTATGTCTTCCCCTCTGAGCGCCTGGACAATGAAATTGCTCACCACCCGACCGTCATTGACGGCCATACGGGGTCCATAGGTGTTGAAAATTCTGACAATCTTGATCCTCACGCCGTTCTGGCGATGATAATCCATCATGAGGCACTCGGCAGCCCGTTTCCCCTCGTCGTAACAGCTTCTGACGCCTATCGGGTTCACCCGTCCCCAGTATTCTTCCGGCTGGGGGTGGATTTCCGGATCGCCGTACACTTCGGAGGTCGATGCCTGGAGGATCTTTGCCTTGACCCGCTTGGCCAGTCCCAGGGTGTTGATGGCCCCCATGACGCTGGTTTTGATGGTCTTGATGGGATTGTACTGATAGTGAACCGGAGATGCGGGACAGGCCAGATTATAGATTTCGTCAACTTCCAGAAATATTGGCTGAATGATGTCGTGGCGGATGAACTCGAAGTTGGGATGGCCGATAAGATGGCGGATGTTGTTTTTGCTGCCCGTATAAAGATTGTCCAGGCAAAGGACGTCGTGCCCTTCGGCAAGGAGCCGGTCACACAAATGGGAGCCGAGAAACCCCGCACCGCCCGTAATAAGAATTCGTTTCATCTTCATGATGGTAATCTCAATAATTTTGCGATATATAGATCGCCGCATTTTTGCTGTCAAGAAAATTCGGGCCCCAATGGTCAGTGACGGCGGCGGTAGAAATCACTGCGCAGGCGTCAGAGGGATGGAAAAGGGATGCTTTACATCGTGGCAACACCGATCGGCAATCTGGAGGACATCACCCTGAGGGCCATCCGGATTTTAAGAGAGGTGGATGAGATTGCCGCCGAAGACACCCGACATACGAAGAAACTGCTGAAAGCCTATGATATCAATACTCCCATTACGAGCTTATATGATGCCGTAGAAAAGAAAAAGACCGGCCCCCTGATAGAAAAGATGGTGTCCGGAAAGGACATCGCCTATGTGTCCGACGCGGGAACACCGGGAATATCAGATCCCGGTTTCCATCTCATCAGGGAGGCAATCCAGGCCGGGATCCGTGTGGTCCCGATTCCCGGCGTATCAGCAGTAGTGGCAGCCCTGAGCGCCTCGGGGTTGCCGATGCAAAACTTTGTATTTCATGGCTTTCTGCCTTCCAAAATCAATCAGCGCCGGGATATTTTGAGGATTAGCGAGGCAGAGAAGCGGACGATGGTCTTTTATGAGTCCCCCCAAAGGCTTAAGGCATGTCTGAAAGATATACGGGAGATCATGGGCCCTCGCCGTCTGGTAGTTGCCCGGGAATTGACAAAAATTCATGAAGAATTTATCAGAGGAGCCGTTGATGATGTTGAGAAGGAACTGGAAAAAAGGAATATCAAGGGAGAGATTACCCTGATCATTGAGGGGAAAATTAATGATACCAGCGACTATTCTGATGATGAGATCTTGAGCAGGCTAACGCAATTAGCGGGAGATCCCCTGCTCAGCCTCCGGGACAGGGTAAGGTGCGTAGCTGAAATAACGGGGTGTTCCAGAAAAAAGATTTATCAGATTGCATTAACAGGCAAATTTCCTTGAACTATCCCGGCGGGTATGGTAGCAGGGGCAGTAAAAGTGAGGGAGGCAGCGATATGAGCGAACGGGTCATGCGGCCGGGAGAAGAGATCTATGATCTTGTTGATGTCGTTGAAGAAGGTAGTAGGGAGTTTATCGATATTCCCGAGAAAAGGACCAGGGTCGCCCTTGTGAATCCGAATATCCAGGAAGAAATGATCAGGAAAGTGACGGAAACAACGGAAAAGATAGCAAGAGAGATGTTCCCCGCCATTGCCGAGCGGATTATCCGGGAAGAAATTGATAAACTTAAGAAATGATCGTACTTAGTCTGCGATTATGGACGCACGTCAACGGGAAATAAAAAAACATGCCCTATTATAAAAGCAGGAATATTTTAAAATATTACCCCTTTATCCTGATCCTGCTGACGTTTCTTGTGTCAGGTTGTGCAAAGAAAATTCCGCACTTTCTTGCCCCGGAGTATGAAAAAAGAGGGATAAGACTGGTTGCCGTTCTCCCGGTGTCGAATCAGTCAAAGAATATGGAAGCTTCAAGCATGTTTCGCGATAAGGTGCTGGAGGCTATCTATTTCAAGGGTTATCCGAAGATTCCTCTGAATGTTATTGATGAGAAACTATCGAAATTGTATAAGAATTATCAACAACCGAGCGTGGAATCAGTTGTCCCCAGGAGCGTGGGTGAATTGCTCGGCGTTGATGCAGTACTTTATGTAACTCTCAACGAGTGTGACACATCATTTGTTCTTCTTTCCGCGAAGACATCAGTTTCTGCGACTTTCGACTTGCGGAGCGCCCGCACGAATGACAGCCTGTGGAGTACCAAGTACAGCGTTTCGGAAAGAAACTTTGAGATTACCAAGGAACGGCTGAGAATGAAGAGCTGCCAGGTCTTTGAACCGGCCATGCAGGAAATTCTGGACAAGGTAATGCAGACTATTCCCGAGGGACCGGATGGGTAGAGTAAGGAGGTCATCCATGATTAGAAAACTGATCTTTTTGCTGTTCTTCTTGGCGCTAATCTGGATATCTCCTGTTGATGCCCAGGCGAAGAGGTCCTCAAGAGTCAATATCGACAAAGGAGAGGCCCGTATCGGTTTTCTCAATGGAACGGTCCGGGTGCTGCCGAAGGGAACACAGGCCTGGCGAGACTTGAGTATGAAGGATAACCTGCGGGGGGGAGACGAGGTAAACGTCGGGCGCAAATCACGTCTGGAGCTGATATTGCCGGACCAATCACGCCTCCGCTTTGCTGATGAGACTCGCTTCACGATCTTTCAAGCCGGTGAGGGAAAGACTCAGGATGTCAAGGTCCATCTCGCCGTAGGGAGAACCTGGGCAAATGTCAGCAAATCGCTGGGAATCAAGAGAAAGTTTGAGATTTCCAGTGATAACGCTGTTGCCGGTGTGCGGGGGACGGTATACAGGATGAATGTGAATCAGGATGCCTCGGCGCTAGTCCGCGTCTATGACGGTGAGATCGCCGTTTCCGGAGCAACGAAGCCCCTGGAGGCCCCGAAAGCAATCGGTCCTCCGACCAAGGTGGCGGGGCCGAAGAAAATTGCCGGACCAACTAAGGTTACCATGGAGGAATGGACGGTGATCATCAGATCAATGCAGCAGATCAGCATCGGTCCGGACGGATCGGCCTCCAAGCCGAGAGAGTTTACGGAACAGGAAGACCGCGACGAATGGGTCGACTGGAACAAGGCAAGGGATGCGGAACGTTGATGGATGCAGGACGTATGAACATCCCCAATGCCCTTACGGTGATGCGAATCATTTTCGTGCCCGTAATTGTAATCCTGCTCATGCAGGGAGAATTCTTCAAGGCTTTGATATTATTCGCCCTGTCAGGGATATCGGACGGTCTGGACGGCTTTCTTGCCCGCATCCTGAACCAGCAGACAGAACTGGGGGCCTATCTTGATCCCATCGCCGACAAGGCTCTCATCATAAGTTGTTTTGTAACCCTGTCTATCAAGCACATCATTCCGGGCTGGTTGAGCGTAATTGTGGTGAGCAGGGACTGTATCATCCTTCTCGGCGTTGCGGTTTTGGCGATCATGTCTGTCTCGTTTAAGATCCGTCCAACGATAATAAGCAAATTAACAACAGTATTACAGCTTTTAACCGTTTTCCTAGTTTTGGCCGTCCATTCCCTGTCACTCCAGGGGGATTTGAAGGCGGTTCTTTTGGGTTTTTATATTGTTACTGCGGTATTGACGATTGCTTCCGGTCTGAATTATATCTTTAAGGGTATTCGTTGCATCAATTCGACGACATGAAATATCGATATTTGCCTTGACATGAAAGGTTTTTCCTGTTAGATGGATGTCCCGTTCGCAAAGAGAAACATTTAGGCACGTAGCTCAGGGGGAGAGCGCCATCCTGACGCGGTGGATGTCCAGGGTTCAAATCCCTGCGTGCCTACCATGACATTCAGAAAGGGCATCAGCGAAATTGAACGTGATGCCCTTTCTTTAATTATTACAAAGGTAGCATGATGAATGAGATAAACATCACCTGGTCGGACAAAAGTCGGGGAACATTCCCCATCGGGGTAACGATCAAGGACGCTATCGGCTCCTGGAAGCCCGATGTTCTGAGTTCCACCGTGGCGGCAAAGGTAAATGGAACACCCGTAGATCTGGGGTTTCGTCTCGAAAAGGACGCTGTCGTCGAACCGATCGATGTGGCGACGAAAGAAGGTCTGGAAATCCTTCGTCACAGCACCTCCCATGTCATGGCCCAGGCCGTTCAGGATACCTTCCCCGGGGCAAAAGTCAGCATCGGCCCTTCCATAGAAGATGGATTTTACTATGATTTTGAATATGATACCGCATTTACTCCCGAAGATCTTCACAAAATAGAGCAGCGCATGAAGGAAATCTCGGCGACAGCTTCCGCCTTTTCCCGCCGTGAGATTTCCCGGGAAGAGGCCGTTGCCCTGTTCAAAGAAAAAGGAGAATCCTATAAGGTAGAACTGATCAACGATCTTCCCCCGGACGTCAAGACGGTCAGTCTTTACTCCCAAGAGGGGTATGTCGATCTTTGTCGAGGACCGCACCTTCCTTCCACGCGGATGATCAAAGCATTCACGCTCCTTAAAGTTGCCGGCGCCTATTGGCGGGGAGATGAGCACAATAAGATGCTGCAGCGGATTTACGGGACCTGCTTCGCCACCCAGGAGGCCTTGGATGATTATCTCCGGATGATTGAGGAAGCAAAAAAACGTGATCATCGCCGCCTCGGAAGAGAATTGGACCTCTTCCAGATGAACGACGAAGCTGGGCCGGGACTGATCATTTTTCATCCCAAGGGGATGATGCTCAGATACATCATCGAAGAATGGGAACGGAAAGAGCATTTAAAGCGCGGATATGACATGGTAATGGGTCCCCAGATTCTCAAAGATGACCTGTGGAAAAGATCGGGTCACTTTGATCACTATCGGGAGAATATGTATTTTACCGAGGTGGATGGACAGGGATATGGAATCAAGCCGATGAACTGCCTTTCCCATATGCTCATCTACAAGTCCAAGATTCGCAGTTACCGTGATTTACCCCTGCGTTACTTCGAACTGGGTACCGTTCACCGCCATGAAAAAACCGGCGTCCTTCACGGCCTGTTGCGGGCCCGTCAGTTTACTCAGGATGACGCCCATATCCTCTGCACTCCCGAACAGCTCAATTCCGAGATCAGGGCGATTGCCGACTTTGTGGCCTACGCGATGAAAATATTCGGTTTCGAGTATGAAGTGGAATTAAGTACCCGTCCGGAAAATTCCATCGGCTCCGATGCCGATTGGGATTTGGCGACCTCCGCCCTGGAAGGGGCTCTTAAAGACAGCCGGATGGTGTATGAAATCAACGAAGGTGACGGGGCGTTCTACGGGCCGAAGATTGATTTCAAGATCAAAGACGCCCTGAAGCGGAAGTGGCAGTGCGCGACCATTCAGTGCGACTTTACCCTGCCGGAGCGTTTTGATCTCTCCTACATCGGTTCGGACGGGGAAAAGCACCGTCCCGTAATGCTTCACCGCGTCATCCTTGGAGCTATTGAACGCTTCATGGGCGTCCTCATCGAACACTATGCCGGGGCATTTCCCGTTTGGCTCTCTCCGGTGCAGGCCTCGATTCTGACGGTAACGGAGAAACATATCCCCCATGGAGAAAAAATATATCAACAACTCCTGGATGCCGGCGTGCGGGCAGAAAAAAGTTTTTCCAACGAAAAACTGGGCTATAAAATCAGGGAAGCCCAGATGCAGAAGACACCCTATATGCTGGTTATCGGTGATCGTGAAATGGCCGAAGATGCCGTTTCTCCCAGGCAGCGGGATGGAAATAATCTCGGTTCCATGTCCGTTACGGACTTTATCAATATCATCCAGGAACGGAACCGCAATAACCAGTAACTTATTCTCTACATCCTCATTTCAGCGAGGGGGGAGGACTATGGAAAATATGCCCGGGAAGCAAGGCGGGGCCATCTTTTTTAATAAGCAAATAGCCGGAGGTGACGTATCGCTAAGGAGTTAAGTATCAATGAAGAAATTAAGGCTTCTGAAGTCAGACTGATTGAAGAAGGACGGCAGTTGGGGATCATGCCTCTCAAAGAGGCCCTTGCCGTTGCCGCCAAAGCTGGTCTTGATCTGGTGGAAATCTCGCCTACTGCCAGCCCTCCTGTCTGCCGGATCATGGATTATGGAAAGTTCAGATACCAGCAGAGTAAAAAAATTCAGGATGCAAGAAAAAGTCAGACGACGATACAGATAAAGGAAATACGATTACGGCCGAAGACTGAGGAACATGATCTGGAAGTAAAAATCCGTCATATAAAGAAGTTCTTACAGCAAAACGACAAGGTAAAGATAACCATGATGTTTAGGGGACGAGAAATTACTTATGCCGACCTTGGGAAGAAGGTTATGGAAAAGCTCCGGGATGCCCTCTTGGATGTGGGGGTGATCGAAATGCAGCCCCGGCTTGAAGGCAGAAGTATGATTATGGTTATTGTACCGAAAAAATAAAATTCACATATACCGAGGAGAAAATCGAACATGCCAAAAATAAAAACACATCGGGGCGCCGCCAAGCGTTTTTCCCTGACCGGTACGGGAAGGGTAAAGAGGGCGAAGGCCTTTGCCAGCCATATTCTCACGTCAAAATCATCGAAACGGAAAAGGAATATGAGAAGGTCGGCGGTTGCGGACAAAACAAATGAAGCCGCCCTCAAGCGTTTGCTTCCCTATCTGTAAAAACCGGTAAGACAATATTATAATTAAGCGAAATAAGATACGGCATCGCCGGCATCTGTAAGACCTCTGAAGGAGACAGGAAAACATGCCAAGGGTAAAGAGGGCCGTCACGGCCAAGAAAAAGCGTAGAAAGATACTTAAATTAGCAAAGGGATTTTTTGGCGCCCGGAGCCGTCTGTTGAGGACGGCAACGGAGGCGGTTAACAGATCCATGAAATATGCGTTCCGGGATCGCCGGGTCCGTAAGCGTGACTTCCGGAGGCTTTGGATTGCCCGGATAAGCGCTGCCGCCCGGATGAACGAGATCAGCTACAGTCGTTTGATTGACGGCATGAAAAAAGCGGAGGTAATGATTGACCGCAAGATTCTTGCCGATCTGGCCGTTCATGATCCCAAGGCATTTACGGAGATCGTATCCATGGCTAAAGGGAAACTGCCTTCATGCTGAAGACCCTCGACGAGCTTGAAAAAAAGGCGATACTGGAGTTGCCGGGAGCGACTTCGGAAGATGCCCTAAACGAGCTGCGTACCAAATATCTGGGCCGCAAGGGTTTGTTGACGCAAATGCTCCGCCAGATCAGTACGGTAACTGCCGAAGAGAGACCTCTCTTCGGGAAGCGGAGCAACGAAATAAAAGAAAGCCTTTCTCATGCCATCGACGAAGCCTTGGAAAAGCTCAAGGCTTCCCGCAAGGATCATGCCCTTCTCAAAGAAACCATCGATGTTACCCTGCCGGGGCGGGCCGTGGGGCTCGGCCGTCTCCATCCGGTTACCAGGGTTTCCCAGGAAATATGCCGTATCTTTTCCCGGATGGGATTCAACGTCGTCGAAGGTCCGGAAGTCGAGACGGATTACTACAACTTTGAGGCATTGAATATCCCCAAGGATCATCCGGCCCGGGACATGCAGGATACATTTTATGTGGAAGAAAACATCGTCCTGAGGACCCATACTTCGCCGGTCCAGATCCGGACCATGGAAAAGATGAAACCGCCGGTGCGGATCCTTTCCCCCGGACGGGTTTATCGTCCCGATTCCGATGTGTCTCACACCCCCATGTTTCATCAGATCGAGGGTCTCATGGTGGACAAGGGTATAACCTTTGGAGATCTAAAGGGAACCTTGACCTACTTTCTAAGGCAGATTTTCGGAGCGGACATCCTCCTCAGGTTTCGTCCCAGCTTTTTCCCCTTTACCGAGCCCAGTGCGGAAGTGGACATCCGGTGCGTAATGTGTGCAGGCAAGGGATGCCGGGTATGCGGGCAAAGCGGCTGGCTGGAAATACTTGGCTCCGGAATGGTGGATCCGGCAGTATTTGAAAATGTGGGTTACGATCCTGAGGAAGTGACGGGGTTTGCCTTCGGTCTGGGTGTGGAAAGAATTGCCATGCTCAAATACGGCATATCGGATATACGCCTCTTCTTTGAAAACGATTGGCGCTTTTTGGAGCAGTTTTAGGATATGAAAGTAAGTCTCAAATGGTTGCGGGACTATGTTGATATAGATCTGGAACCGTCGGCATTGGCCGATTGTCTGACGATGGCCGGTCTGGAAGTGGATGCCGTCGAAGTGGCGGGTCCGGCTTTCGCGCAGGTTGTGGTAGCCAGGATCGTCTCGGTGCGTCCTCATCCCCAGTCAGAGAAGCTGTTCCTTTGCGAAGTGACTACGGGTGCGGAGATCCTGCCTATTGTCTGCGGCGCCCCCAATACCCGGTCCGGGGATACGGTAGCCTTAGCCAGGGTCGGGGCTACGATTCCCGGTGGATTCGTCATCAAGAGTTCCCGGATCCGCGGTGAGCTGTCGGAAGGGATGCTCTGCTCGGAAGAAGAACTTGGCATCGGCGATGACAATACGGGGATCATGGTCCTGTCGCCGGATCTTACCCCCGGCATGGATCTGAAAGACGCCTTGGGGCTGAAGGATACCGTACTTGACATCGGCGTTACTCCCAACCGTGCCGATTGTCTCTCCATCATCGGAATCGCCCGTGAGGTGGCTGCAATCACAGGGAAAAAGCTCCGCTATCCAGAAATAGAATCCTTCGAAAACAGTGAAGAAATCACCGGCATGACCTCGGTCTCGATCATGGATCCCGACCTTTGTCCCCGCTACACCGCCCGGATAATCAAGAACATCACGATCAAGCCATCCCCATCTTGGATGCGGGAGCGTCTGGAGGCGGTAGGGTTGCGGGCGATCAACAACATCGTGGATATAACGAATTTTGTGATGATGGAATTGGGTCAGCCTCTCCATGCCTTTGATTTCCGCTTTCTTGAAGAGGGCCGCATTGTCGTGCGGCGCTCCCGGGAAGGAGAGCATTTTATTTCCCTTGATGAAAAGGACCGGCTTTTGAGGTCGGATACCCTGATGATTTGCGATGGTGTCAAGCCCGTAGCTATTGCCGGGATTATGGGGGGATTGAACTCGGAAGTGAAAGACGATACAAGTACGATTCTTCTGGAGAGCGCCTATTTCCACCCCCCGTCCATCCGCCGTTCTTCCCGTTGGCTTGGTATGGGAACCGACGCCGCTTTCCGGTTTGAGCGGGGCATCGACCCGGAGGGGGTGGTGCGGGCTCTAAACAGGGCGGCCCAACTCATGGCGGTCCTGGGGGATGGAACGGTGTGCAGGGGGCATATAGATCAGTATCCCCGGCAGATCGTTACTGCCAAAGACATCCCCTTAAGGCCAAAAAGGGTCAATGATTTTTTGGGGACCGATATCCGGGCCGATGAGATGATCAAGATTCTGGAACGGCTGGAAATGAAAGTCTTACCGTCGGATGACGCCCATTACCTGGTAACGCCGCCGACCTTCCGCGTGGATATTACGAGAGAAATCGACCTCGTTGAGGAGATCGCCCGTGTTTATGGTTTTAACCGGATTCCCGTGACCATGCCCGGCGCCGCCGGTATGCCGGCGGGAGAAAGCCCCGAACAGATTTTAGAGAACGCTTTACGCTCGGCCCTGACCGGAATGGGCTATACGGAGGTGATTACCTATAGTTTCATTAACCCCGTGTCGGCTGAACAGCTTGGGTTAAAAGATGACGACCCCCTGAAAGACTTTGTAAGAATAAGCAATCCCTTGACGGAGGAACAATCCGTGTTGCGGACAAGTCTGGTCTATAATCTCCTGGACGTGATGAACAGGAATGCCCGGGTTGGTTGCGCCGATCTTAAGATATTTGAAATCGGTCGCATCTTCTTTCGACATCGGGAAGGGGAGTTGCCTGTGGAGAGGCCTTGCGTGGGAGGTCTCATAACGGGTAACCGTTATGACGGCTCGTGGCATAACAAGGCGATCAGCTCTGACTTTTACGATCTCAAGGGTTGTGTGGAGGCCCTCTTTGCGGATCGGAAAATACAGCCGGCTCGATTTGTGGCGGAGTCGTCCCAGCCGTTTCTCCATCCCGGCCGTTCATGCCGTATTATTGTCGGCCAGGAAACGGTAGGTTTTCTTGGCGAAATTCATCCTAATGTCCTTGAGCGAATGGATCTGAAAAACCGCGCCATTGTTTTTCAACTGGATTTGGAGACCCTGGGGGTGTTCACGAAGGGAAAAATTGATTTCAGGGATGTATCGAAGTTTCCCGCCAGTTCCAGAGATGTGGCGTTTCTTGTTCCTGTTGCCATGGAAGGAGAAACCCTCTGCCGAACCGGATATGAGCAGCATGAAGTATTACTTGAAAATGTTGCAATATTTGATGTATACACGGGTGAAAATCTGCCTGAGGGGATGAAGAGTTTAGGATTGCGCTTTGCGTATCGATCCACAGAAAAGACCCTGACGGAAGAGGAGATCAACGTGGCCCATAACCGGATCGTTAAAACCATGGTTGAGGCGACAGGAGCAAAGATCCGGGGAGAATAAACAATCAATAGCGAACAATAGCGGAGGACAGGAGGTAGAACCATGACGAAAATAGATATTATTCAGGATGTTTACGAGAAGCTCGGTTTTTCAAAGAAGGATTCGGCAAGGATTGTGGAATCGGTTTTCGATATTATGAAGGACTGCCTGGGCCGGGGTGAAAAAATAAAAATATCCGGTTTCGGGAATTTTGTGGTGAAGGAAAAGAAGTCCCGGCGCGGTCGGAACCCCCAGACGGGTAAAGAGATCGAGATTTCTGCGCGCCGCGTCCTCACCTTCAAATCAAGCCAGGTTCTGCGCAAGGCACTGAACGTTTAGTTCCGTATCGCAAACCCGGTAATGTGGGGCGCCTGGTATGGACGTGTCGATTCCTGACAAGACCTATTTTCGAATTGGCGAAGTCAGCAGTATCCTCGGGGTAGAGCCTTATGTGGTCAGATACTGGGAGTCGGAGTTCAAATCGGTCAAGCCTGTCCGCACAAGATCGGACCAAAGACTCTACCGGCGTAAAGACCTGGAAGAGCTTCTGGCCATAAGGGATCTTCTCTATAGGGATCATTTTACGATCAAGGGCGCCAGGAATCAGCTCTCCAGAAGGGGAGCAAGCACCTGTCAGGAAGGAGCTGCGGACCAGGAAAGGCAGCTCCTGGCTGATGTCAAGGTCATGCTGGAACAGATCAGAGAAATTCTTTCCTGACCAAGGGAGTCCGTACCGGAGGGGTTACGGACTCCCTTGGTCAGTTTAGTTTTATTTCTTCTTTTTCGCGCGGCTTGCCCGCTTGGATGCCTTAAGCGGGTTAATTTTCTGGGTAGCCTCTTTGATTTCCAGTTTTATATGGGTTGCGGTAACGCAATTCCCGAAGAGCCACTTGCTGGCCGGGTCCATATAAACCTTACAGTAACGGCCTGTCTCCAGATCGATGATCCGGCTGCATCCCTCGCATTTTTCAACAATGTTCTTACAGGCGCCGTCTTTAAAATCACATCCCTTGTGCTTCATAAAAATACAATCCGTGCCTGTTCTGATAGTCTGACAAATCATTTCTTTCACCTCAAAAAAAAAGTTGAAATAACTAACAAAAAATCATACCTCTGTCAAGGATAAAGGGGAATGAATTGACTTAACAGGATTACCATGGTACAAATAGAAGGTTTACAGGCCTGTATCGGCCAGGAGAGATGAGGGAGGATGAAGGCATCGGATTTGGCCGGGTTTTTTTTACGGTCTCTTTTCATTATGGCGTCACTGAATTTCCAGAGAATGCAAAATCTGGGATTCGCTTTTGCCATCCTTCCCCTGGTGCGAGGAAGGGGAAAGGACGGAAAAGACATCTCTCCATTTCTTGTCAGGCATCTTGAATATTTCAATACCCATCCATACTTATCCGGTGCCGTACTCGGTTCTGTAATCAGGTTGGAGACCGATCGTGGAAATCATGACCAGAGTGCGGACATATCCAGATTGAAAAAATCGCTCATGGGTCCTTATGCCGCCATCGGGGACAGTTTTTTCTGGGGAAGCCTTCGACCTCTGGCCGGTGCCACCGCCGCTGTCATGGCCTATCATGGTTCCGTATGGGGCCCTTTTGTTTTGTTACTCCTCTTTGATCCTCTGCAACTCTGGATCCGTCTGAAGGGTTTTATCGAGGGCTACCGGCACGGCTGGCAGGGAATAACCTATATCCAGTCATGGAATTTGCCGCGATTGGGTCGTTTCATGCGCTGGGGAACCATATTTTGTCTTTCAATTGCCGCCGCATGTTGCGGGAGGGGAATCGCCGCTGCCTACCCAGGGATAGGAATGCAACCGCTTTTTAGTATCGCCGTCCTCGCGGCGGTGATACTGTCTTTTCTGGCGATGGAACGAGGCCTGTCTCCCCTCACCATCCTTTATGGCATGACGGCCGGTTGCGTAGCTCTGATGATTTGACATGCAGGAGATAATGGCCTTTGAGGTTAAAAACAAGTTAGGAATCCATGCCCGGGTAGCGGCAAAGCTCGTGGCGGCGTCCAATCGCTTCAAGTCCAAAATCTTCTTTGAATACGATGGGCAGGAGGTCAACGGCAAGAGTCTTCTTGGCATCCTTACGCTGGCTTGTTCCCGGGGCGGATTTATAACCGTAAAAGCGGAGGGCGCCGATGCCGCAGAGGCCCTGAGTGCTTTAGAAAGTTTGTTTGCAGACAAGTTTGGTGAGGATTGATAAGGGGTAGAATCATTTATATGGTACCAGAGCAAAGCATGAAAAACATTGTTCTCAAAGGAATTGGCGTATCACCGGGGGTCGTGATCGGCAAGGCCTACCTGTTTGATCGTCGGGATTCACAGATTTCTTTTTACAAACTGGGGAAGGCCAGTCTGGTAACAAAGGAAGTTAAGCGATTTCGGGATGCCCTGCGGGCCTCGGAAGCACAATTGCGGGAAGTAAAAAGCCGTCTCAGTGAAGTAGCCGGGCTCGAACCGCTGCACATAATGGATGTCCATATTATGCTCCTCAAGGACCGGTCTTTCGTCCGCAATGTTGTGCGACTGATTAAGGAGATGTCTGTTAACGCCGAATGGGCAGTCAGCATGACCATTGACAAATACCGGGAGCTGTTTGAGAAGATGGAGGATGAATACCTCCGGGATCGCTTCAGCGATATCCGTTATGTGGGGCAAATGATCCTCAGGCATCTCGCCGGCAGACGGCAGGAGACCATCTCTCCTCTGGGGGAGAGGGTGATTGTCATTGCTTCGGATTTGTCTCCCGCCGATACCGCCCAGATGATGATCGACAAGGTCCTCGGCTTTGCAACCGATATCGGAAGCAAGACGTCCCATACCGCTATTGTGGCCCGTTCCATCGCCATTCCTGCCGTTGTCGGCCTGGATAAGGTCACCCGTCTGGTGCGAACAAACGATGATATCATTATCGACGGCGCCGCCGGTCTGGTCATTGTTAATCCCGATCCCGAGATCCTCTATCGTTATGAAGAAAAGAAACATCTTTATCAACTGGCCCGGGAAGTGTCCCTGAAATATGCAAAATTTCCGGCGGTAACAAAAGATCGCTATAAAATACAAATCGGCGGCAATATCGAATTCATTGAAGAAATTCCTTCGGCCATTGCCCATGGAGCTGAAGGCATAGGTCTGTACCGAACCGAATTCATTTATATTAATCGTGAGGAGCTTCCATCGGAGGAAGACCACTTCAGCAATTACCGCCGGGTTATTGGCATTGACGGGCTCCAGTGGTCCACTATTCGCACCTTTGATTTAGGAGGGGACAAGTTCTTCTCCGATCCGAAGTTAGCCAAGGAGATGAACCCCCAGATGGGATTACGGGCCATCCGTTTCTGCCTGCAAGAAGTCGATCTGTTCAAGGTGCAGCTCCGGGCGATCCTGCGGGCCAGCGCTTTCGGCAAGACAAGGATCCTCTTCCCCATGATTTCAGGAATAGAAGAAATTCTCGCTGCCAAAAGGATTCTCTCGGAAGTCAGGGACGATTTAAGGATGGCAGGGACGGCAGTGGGGGAAGATATTGAAATAGGCGCCATGATTGAGGTGCCCTCCGCGGTGGTCATCGCCGATGTCCTTGCCAAGGAGGTCGATTTCTTCAGTATCGGGACCAACGATCTCATTCAGTATGTTCTGGCTATCGACCGGATCAATGACCGCGTATCCTACCTCTATGAACCATTGCATCCGGCCGTCCTGAAAATGATCAAGAAGGTTGTCGATATCGGTCATCAGGCCGGCATCCATGTCGCCATGTGTGGTGAAATGGCCGGTGATCCTTTATACGCGATGATTCTTCTGGCCCTGGAACTCGATGAACTGAGCATGAATCCCTTAGCCGTTCCGAAGGTAAAGGAAATCATCAGGGCATCGACCCTGAAGGATTCGAAAAAACTCCTTAAAGAGGTAATGAAGATGTCCTCGGCCGCAGAAATCCGGGCGCTTGTGGAAAAGACCATGCGAGAGAAATTTCCCGCTGACTTTCCCGGAAACGGTTCATAGGTTCATTCGTAAAGAGATGGTTGATTACATTCAATGATACCGCTATTTGGAAAGATAGAAAGTTGGCTTCAGGAGTCTCGTAATTACAAACGGGAAAGTTTGTATGCCGAGGGGAATTTCCCCCTGAACTGGCTCGTTAAGAAGGTCCTCTCCCAAATACCGTTCGACACGGAGGCCATCGACTTTCTAAAGAGACTCCATAGCGAGGGACTGGTTGTTTATGCCCTGAAGGATCGCAGTCAACTCAACAGTCTGATCATCAGGGACCTTGCCTGCCGTAAGGGGATTCCGCCCCCCGTCTACAGCCATGACGTCAATATGACCCTGTGGCAACCCTTCCTCATTGCCATACGCGTCATGGTGTCGTTGCTCTGGCGATTATTTAGTCGTCGTGCAGAATCGGGAGAGAACGCCGATAATCCCCTCCAAGGTCACCTTGCCGCCGGTCATGCTTTGATCATTCATCTCGGCGGCTCCGAATTTTTCGAGAACAGGAAGGTTGAAGCAGCCCTGGCTTCGCTTGTAGAGGCTCAAAAGGTCCTGGAAAGGCCGGTATATGTCGTCCCTGTCCTGGTGACGTATGGGAGGAGGAGAGAAAAGGAAAAAGAAAGCCTGATGAATATCCTCTTCGGTCAGACGGATAACACCATGTTCCTCCAGCGATTGATCACCTTTCTCCGCTATACCAACAAAATATTCGTGATGCCGACAGAAGCGGTGGAGTTATCTCAGTTTTCCAGGGAAAGTGCGGAAATGTCGGCTCCGGATTTGATTAAGAATCTACGCCGGGAGCTGATCGAGCGAATTGACGAAGAGAAAACCGTTCTGGTGGGCACATTCCTGAAATCACGGCAGGAGCATATCAGTATGGTCCTCAAAGAGCCGGGGCTTATCAATTATATGGAAAACATGGCTGCCGTGGGGAAAAAGGACTATCCTGCCCTGGCCAGAGAGGCGCGAAAGTACCTTAATGAAATAGCCGCTGATTATAGTAATGTTCTTATTGAGGTGTGGGCTCGGATTTTGTCGTGGCTGTGGAACAATATCTATGACGGCGTTGTCGTCGACCGGGAAGGAATGGCAAGAATACGCAATATATCCAAGAAGATGCCATTTGTCATCATCCCCTGTCACCGCAGTCATATCGATTATCTGCTTTTGTCTTATATCTTTTATGAGCATCATATTCAGTTGCCCTTCGTTGCCGCGGGAACGAATATGGCCTTCGGGCCCTTCGGGTATATCTTCAGAAAATCGGGGGCCTTTTTTCTGCGACGGAGTTTTCGTGGCAATCCATTTTACGCGGAAGTCTTTGCAAAGTATCTGGAAGTTTTGATCAAGGAAGGATTGCCGATTGAATTTTTCATTGAAGGGGGGCGCAGTCGGACCGGAAAGATGGTCATGCCGAAATACGGTCTCCTCTCGATGATAATTCAGGCCTTTCAGCAACAGGCTACGGAAGATCTCGCCGCTATCCCCATATATATCGGTTATGACCGCGTTATCGAGGAAAAATCCTATTTGAAGGAGTTGGGAGGGGCTCCCAAAGAACAGGAAAAAACAACGGATGTCATTAAAAGTTCAAAAGTGCTCCGCAAGCGTTATGGCAGCGTCTATGTGAACATTGGCGAACCCATATTCCTCAAATCCTATCTGGGCGAACAGGATAACGCCTTTGCCGACATGAACATCGAAGAAAGGCAGCGTCTGTATCGGCGGATCGGTTATGAGATTGCCTTATCCATCAATAAGGTATCCGTCGTTACGCCTTTTGCCCTTATTTCCGCCGGGCTTTTATCTCATGATCGTCGCGGTGTCAGTCACGATGAACTGATGGAGATCCTGAATGAGTTTTATGAATACCTGATCCATAGAAAAGTGAGTCTGGCCGCCACCTTTGTTAAGCGTGAGAAGGCTATCCAGGACGCCTTGCTCCTTTTCGACCAGTCCGGGCTTATTTCGCGGATGGGGGAAGAAGAGGGGGAAGAAGCGGATCTGGAAGAAATCGTCTATAGCCTCGACGACGATAAACGTCTTAACCTCGAATACTATAAAAACAACATCCTCCATTTCTTCCTGCCCTTAAGCTTTGTGGCCACATCCATGCTTGCCCATCCCGAAGATGACATTCCCCTCGGGTTAATTCTTGAGGATTATCGCTTCCTCAAACGGCTTTTCTGGAATGAGTTCATCTTCGATCAGGAGCGGGAGGACGGAGAAGACGTGAATGGCGCCCTGTCCTATCTCCATAGTCGGGGGATGATTGCCGTGGAAAGGCGGGGCGAAAATGGAGACACATATTTTGAAGTGAAAGGCAGGGGCAGGACAAACCTGCGACCATTTGCCGGCCTGATCGAAAACTATATCCAGTCATACTGGATTGTCATCCGGGCCTGCGCCTATCTGCGTAAAGGGCCGAAATCAGAAAAGGAGTGGCTGAAAAACATCCACAAGCTCGGGTCGAAGATGTTCAGAAAAGGAGAGGTCTGCCGGGCTGAAGCCCTCTCCCAGGCCAACTACCAGAACGCTATGGTCGCCCTCCAGGAAGCCGGGATCCTGAGTCTGTCGGAAGCCAGCGATAAGAAAGACAGGAAGGAAGGAAAGACATATTCCCTTACCTCTGACCGGCGGGCCCATGAATCACTCCGCCGGCACTTATTCCGTTTTCTGTAACCGCTTTTTTACCTGATGCTGTAGAAAGCCCCCTTGCCGCGATAGACGGCGGCGTCTCCCAACTCCTCCTCGATGCGCAGCAACTGGTTGTATTTAGCTAAACGTTCGCTCCGGGACAAGGAGCCGCTCTTGATCTGTCCGCAGTTGGCGGCGACGGCCACGTCGGCCATGATGACGTCCTCCGTCTCTCCCGAGCGGTGGGAGATCACCGTGGTGTAACCCGCCTCCTTGGCCATCTGGATCGTTTCCAGGGTTTCCGTCAGACTCCCGATCTGGTTGAGCTTGATCAGGATGGAATTGGCGATTCCTTTGCCAATACCCATTTCCAGACGCTTCCGGTTCGTGACGAAGATATCGTCGCCGACGATCTGGATCTTGCTGCCCAATGCATCGGTTAGGAGCTTCCATCCTTCCCAGTCGTCTTCCGCCAGGCCGTCCTCGATGGAGATAATGGGGTAGCGCTTCACCAGGTCTTCATAGAATTTCACCATCTCCGCCGCCGTTTTTTCGGGTTTCTTCTCTGCCGCCAGGATGTACTTGCCCTTCTTGTAGAAGGAACTCGCTGCCGAATCGATGGCGATGAAGATGTCTTTTCCCGGTTTGTATTTGGCCATCCGGATGGCCTCCATGATGACCGTCAGAGCTTCTTCATTGGATTTCAAATTGGGGGCGAAGCCTCCTTCGTCTCCGACGGCCGTGTTCAGTCCTTTGCCTTTCAGGACCGCCTTGAGGGCATGAAACACCTCGGCACTCATGCGGAGCCCCTCCCGGAAATTGGGGGCGCCCACGGGCATGATCATAAATTCCTGAATATCCACATTGTTGTCGGCGTGTTGTCCGCCGTTGATGATATTCATCATGGGGACGGGGATGTCCTTGGCGGAGACGCCGCCGATGTAGCGATAAAGGGGAAGATCCACCGCTGCCGCCGCCGCCTTGGCGCAGGCAAGGGAGACGCCGAGGATGGCATTGGCTCCGAGGATAGATTTGTTTTCCGTGCCATCCAGGTTGATCATGGCATAGTCGATCGCCCGCTGGTCGAGGCAGTCCATACCGATAATTTCCGGGCCGATCTTGTCGATCACATTATTCACGGCCTTCTGAACGCCCTTGCCGAGGTAGCGTTTCTTGTCGCCGTCCCGCAGCTCCAGCATCTCGTGTTCTCCCGTCGAGGCGCCGGATGGAACGGAAGCCCGGCCCGTAGTTCCAGAATAGAGGGTTACTTCCGCTTCCACCGTGGGATTGCCCCGGGAATCCAGAATCTCTCGTGCATAGATATTTATTATCTCCGTCATAAAAACCTCCTGATGATGTTCTTCTTCGCGAAGAAGTTGCTTTGGCAAGCGGTTTATGACATAAATCGGGGGCAGTTTGCAAGGAATTATGAAGGGTAAAGGAGCGAAACATACCTTGATCGAAAGGGATTTCTCATATAAGCTTACAGATAGTCATCACGATCATGGAACAGGCCCGGCGGCGCAGAAGCGATCCAAGTTATATCTGCACCTGAAAAAATGGCTGGAGAAGGCCATCCTTGATTACGGGATGATTGCCGAGGGAGACCGGGTCCTCGTGGGGGTATCGGGAGGGGCTGACAGCTTTGCCCTCCTCGATCTCCTCAATTCGCCCATGATCTTTCTCCCGAAATTTTCCGTGACGGCGGTACATATCGATCTCGGCTTTATGGGCGGAGAGGGGGATGGCGAGCTTATCGAGGGGGAACTAAAAAAAATGGTCTCCGACTACGTCATCGAAAAGACGGACATCGGCCCCCTGGCCCACAGCGAATTCAACCGGAAGAACCCGTGTTTCCTTTGTTCCCGCCTCCGCAGGAAGCGCATCTTCGAGATTGCCGAAGCCAAGGGGTGCAACCGCATCGCCTTCGCCCATCATCGCGACGATATTATCGAGACCCTCCTTATCAATCTCTTTTACGGGCGGGAGATAAGCACGATGAAGCCCGATCAGTCCATATTCAAGGGGGCCTTGCATATTATCCGTCCCCTGGCTTATCTCCAGGAGGGGCTGATCAAAAAATACGCCGGGGAACGCGGATTTAAAGTCGTTGCCAACCGCTGCCCGACGAGCAGAACTTCAAAGCGGATTTATATAAAGGAACTTTTGCATTCCCTGGAGAAGGAAAACCGGCAGATCCGTCACAACATCTGGACGGCCATGCATCATGTCAAGACGGATTATCTCCTGTAAGGTTAAATAGCTATGACAGCGAAAGAAAAGAGTGCGGAAAAGATCATTGCCCAGAACAAGACGGCGCGGCTCCACTATTTTATCGACGAGACCTATGAAGCGGGCATCGTCCTAGTGGGGACGGAGGTAAAATCCCTGCGGGAAGGGCGGGCCAATCTCAAGGACAGCTATGCCATGGTCCGGGAAGGGGAAGTGTTTCTCCATGAACTCCACATCAGTCCCTATACCTTTGGAAACCGCTATAACCACGACCCCCTGCGGGTCCGGAAACTCCTGCTCCATAATCGCGAAATCAAGAGGTTATACGGAAAATCCCGGGAGCGGGGCTTAAGCCTTGTGCCATTGAAGCTGTACTTCAAACGGGGCAAGGTGAAGGTGGAAATCGGCGTCGGCCACGGCAAGAAGCTCTATGACAAACGGGAAGAACTCAAGAAGCGGGATGACCGCCGGGATATGGCCAGAGCGATGTCGGAAAAGAACCGGTAAGGCTTTCCATATGTATTGCGTCGGTGGGGAAGAGGATACGCGATCCTTAACCAAGCCGAATAAAATATGTCTGGGAAACGGTAACATCATGTGTGCCGTTGCTGAGGGTACGAACATCGAAACACTGCGGGAACTCTTTTTTGTCAATCAACTGCGCAATGCCTTTTCATACCATCCCGCCCTGATTGACGCCGCCGTCGAACTTACGGACCGGGGGGATTTCCTGGTAAAATCAGCAAATACCTTTGAAATCGACGGCAGGACTAAAATGAATGACCAGATCAAAGATGTCAGCGACAGCCTCATCGCCGCTACCGAAATCGAAACGGGCTTCGGAAACAAGATTCCTTTGTGGCTCTTCGATTTTCTTTATTGAGCCATTAATGTTTGATTAAGGGAATTCTCGCAGTCATATTTGTTACATGAAATTCACCAAATGTATCGTGATTAGTCAAAAATGAGTGAAACAGGCGCATCGGCATCTTATCGAGGTTATAGGCTGCAGGCACTCTATGCATTGCGAAGAATGCTATCGGTGGATGCCAATGCTTCGTATGTATTCCGTCCAGAAGGCTTTGAAGACCTTGATATAGAAGATCATGGAAATCTTATTGAGACAATCCAAGTCAAATCGTACAAACGTCTGGTTCTTTCAGACTTGACACCTGCAAAGGAGAATTCATTTTTCCATAGAAGCTTGGATTTAATACAGTTACCGGAATATCCGAAGGTCAAACTCGTCAATTTTGGCAATTTTAGTGAGGAAATGCAGCTTGCATGGCAGGGTGACGAGAGGTGTCGATCAATCGTAACAGAGAAACTTGAGAATTACGGTTTTGATTCAAAAGATATTGATTTATTTTTTAGCTCTATCGAACTAATTGCGCTTGATGAAATTACTGAAAAGGATGCTTTTATTGAGCAATTACAGAACTTTTTGACGGGGATTGATCCTGACAGTGCTTTTGACCTGCTTAATCACTGGCTGTTTATTCAATCTGAAAACCGAGCAAGAATCAGCCATGCGGATTTGCTGGATCGGGTAAGGAATGTCGGTCGATTTCTAAGCGAGAGATACCATCATCATAAAGAGTGGTTTACAACAATATGCCCTATTGAAGACCACGTTATTGAAGAAGCCGTTTTGCCAAAATTACGAGAAGAGTTTTTTGCCGGCGTATCTGCGAGGTATGAACATATTCTAGCAGATTTAGATTTCAGGAGGGAATCAAAAGTACATGAGATCGTAAATGCCTGCAAGAATGCCAATGTCGTTATTTTGCATGCTGCTTCGGGACAAGGGAAAACTACCCTTGCCTATCGATATCTACATGATGTGTATCCCTCCAAAGTGCGCTTTTCGATTCAAGCCATAGAAAATCGCCAAAGCGCCCTGTCTATTGCCCTTGCTCTAGAAGGCTACGCAAAGGCTCTCCAGTTACCTATGGCTATATTTATCGATGTTTCACCACTTGATACAGGATGGCCGGAACTAGTTAAACAACTATCCCGAAATAAATTCTTTCAAATCTTGGTCTCCATCCGTGAAGAAGATTTTCGGCGGACGATTAGTTCCAGTTCCTTTGACTATAATTCCGTTGATCTTACATTTAAGAAAGACGAAGCAAATTGGATTTATGACAGGATAAGGGATGCCGGGTATCCCCTCACACATTTGACATTTGAAAGCGCCTGGCACGCCTTTGGAACCAATGGCCCACTAATGGAATTTGTCTATTTCCTCACACAAACGCGAACTCTTAGGCAACGGTTGGAAGATCAAGTTAACCGCATTAGATCAGAGGTCCGGGAAAAGAATCTTTCCCCAGATGAACTTGCATTTCTCAGACTGACTGCAGTTGCAACGGCCTATGACGCACATGTGTGTCTATCCGATTTAATCACTATCCTAAATTTGCCTGACCCTGGTCTAACTCTGAAGTTTTTCGAGAATGAATATTTACTCAAAACGACACCAGACAACCAATATATTGTTGGCCTTCACCCGATACGCTCCAGAATCCTTGCTGAACTTCTCACGGAACCATCAATATCACCTTGGATAACGGCTGTTACCGAAATCATTCGGTTTATCCCGGAAGCAGATTGGGAAATATTTTTCATGCAAGCTTTGCTGGATCGGCAACTTGAATTCAAAGGTATTACCGATCTCATGATTGAACTTGCTCCTACCACTTGGGTGGGTTTGGCTGGCGTTCTAAGATGTTTGCTATGGGTTGGTGTGAAAGAGTATGTAGTAGAGAATTGGAATGTTTCCGAAGATGCAAGGGCATTATTTGGGTCTGGTTGGTATTTTTTTGTTGATTATAATTTTGCTGGTGAGGAAGCACCATCGATCAAGGGATTCTGGAAAAACCTTGGAGAGTTAATACCTGAAGAGAGACAGAAGCAGATCGAAGAAAATATTAAGAAACAAACTTACAAAGAACAAGTGTTCCGACATGCAAAACCATGGCTCGTGTTACAGGATGGTAGTTCCCTCCAATTATCATCGGAACTTGATTGGAAAGCTATAGCTGAAGTACTTTACTGGGCTTTTCGTTGGGGTATCTCAGATAAATTCGAACGAGCGCTATCAGATGATACTTTACGATGTCCTGTCAGAAATGCGACTCTTGACGACTTGGCTGAATTCTCGCTGGGATTGCATATGGCAAATCCGCCTCGTCATATAAAATGGATTGAAGCTCAAAGAGCAGACATAGAGGAAAGATTGGCGCGAGAGCTAAAGATCATAGCTTTTACCGAGGTCGAATCAACTCTCATCGTTCACTATTTGACATATCCGGAAGATGAAAGGCAACAGGATGGGGAGGATGAGAGGGGAAAGACGCTACATGATGAAACTGTTGAGAAAATAAAGGTAATCAGAAAATTATTTCCCAATTATGAAAAATATGGTTCCCAAGGCTATGGCCATCAGATTCCGAATCTGGGTTTTAAGCATGTTGATGATACGACAAAAACCGGTATCCCAAAGGATTCGCTACCACCTTACTGGCCTATTCGACTCAATAGCATAGCTATTGGTCTCGTAGATTATGAGCATCGACTTGACTGCTGGAACGACTATTGTGATGAGGTTCTAAGAATCCGGAGACTTCTTGTTGATTGTCTCGCGGCTATTTCAATCGGAATCGCTAAATATTTTCAACAGGACAAACCCTACAATATTTTGAAGTTAGCTGTTTTCAAAACCAAGAAATGGGATCAGTGTACCAATCTTATCAGCAACATGCCCTTGCTGCCGAAACCAGCGGTAGACGGATGGGGTATGGCCAGGCCAAATAGGGAGATTAGTGGCAATTCGTCTGGAATAGAACGGTATCTTCCTCAGTCTATTCTCAATCAGACATACAAACCGTATTTGAAAGCCGAATCTGAATTATTTTTTTCGATGAAGAACTTCATGAATCAGATGCCCGACGTAATAATGGCAAGCTTTCTTGGCGGTAAACTCCCAGAAGGTTCGTCTCAGAAAGCTGCTGTCCTTCGACCTTTGTTGGAAGGTAAAATATTGAAAGATAATAGGAGATTGTCTCTATTCAATCTTGAACAATCTAAAGATAACCTAAGCCATTACCAACTATCTTTTCGTGGATTATTGGGCAGGAGCTTTGATGGAGATGCAGTTACTCACATTGAAGCCTCCGAAAGAGCCGTAATAGAAATGCTTTGGACACTTTGGTATTTCTTTGCCCTTTACCCAAGAACTGCCACGGCGAACCCGAGAAAAGAACTTCCCGCTCAGATCGATAAGATAATCCAGAAACAAATCGATAAATTTGACGATTGTGTATCCATATTTTCACGAGATAACGGCAGAATCGAGCGATTGGACGCAGACATATTTTGGGAAGGTTTTCCGGCAATCTGGATACAGCTTGATACACATTATTCCACCGATATTACCGAAATCATCTTTGATTTAGTATCGACTTTTCGCCAAACCATCGGCGTAATACCCCTCATTGATGTGAGATACAGACTAATTGAAGAGAACGCTCGATATATAGTCATTGTACCAACAGTTCGCGGGAAAATGATCAATAATTTTGTTTGGCCGCTGCGAACAGTATTTACAGTTGTGAATGAAGATTCATTCGAGAGCAGACCATGGGCCTATTTGCCTAAGGAATTGCCATCAATAATCAAGGATGCACTGGACCTTTCTGTCTGGGAAAGCGAGACGATAATAATAGTGCATCAGTACGCAAGTTCCGTTGCATTGCTAAATGTGACGCTGACAATGCTCTCGCAGATAGGAAGAGTCCCCGATGCCACAGAGCATGGAAAAAAACTCTTGCAGGGATTTGTGGCCGAACGTTCAAAGGAATTGAGTAGGCTCGTCCAGACATTTCTTGATCAGTCTACCGAATTTATAGGAATATTTAACAGTTTATCACCAGAAGAAAGAAACAGCAGGCCACACTTCGCCAAGGCAATGGAGATTCTATCCGAAGTCTTTGCCCAGATCTTTCCATCGGATAATTTTGACAAACAAGAAAGCATAGATATCAAGGATCTTTTTCGATATGCTGAGAGAGTTCAAAAAATGATTGTACCTATCGAAGAAGTGAAACTTCTCCTGATAGATGATGCCATAAGCATGCAATGTCAGAATTCCATTTGATCGAGAGCTCGGTAATCAGCTTTCTAATTCTTTGAATATGATTAGGAGCAAACAGCAAGCGAATGAACGATAATTACCTTATAAAATTGAGAAAACGCTATGCAGATGGGGAAATGCTTCTCCGCCAAACCTCTGGAGAACGGCGCGAAATGTTGTCTGTTGCAGCCTTTCTGGAATTATCGGGTATTGACTTTAATCCAGAGCAACTCTGCTCATCAGAATCTCAACCACCCGATGTGGTATTCAAATATGCGACTTATAGAGCACCGCGACCCGAATCCTGTAACTTTGAAGTTACGGAGGTTTTGCCCGAACATATTAGGCGGCACGATGGCATGAGCGATGCAATAGAAGCAATTGATGGCTGCATTGCCGAAAACCGATCATCTTCAGAGTATGTTTCCCAAAATGGCCCTATCCTTAAAAGCAAAACGCCTATGACACTTGATTGCTTTCAAGCTTCATTAAGAAAAGCTGTTCATAAAAAAAATGAGCACTATAGAAAAAGAATGAATAAGCCCGTAAATATAGGAGAGTTAGACCTTCTTATTGTTGTTCAATTGAGTGATCGTTTTCTTATGGCCGAGCAGGTGGATATGGGTTTGGACGATACTATGATTCACCCATGGCGATCCGTGTCTTTTATAATGGAGCCATTTTGCGGTGTCATCTATACTGGCACCAATTGTCCATCTCTTCTGAAAAATGTTCATAAACGAAATCTTATTTTCAATAATAAGCCCGAAATATGGGATGATATGATAACAAAACTTTGCATGACGGCGGTATGACTATGGCAGAACCACTTTTACAAACCCTCGATCACGTTCGCCGGGTCCATAACGGACGGACCCGCCGGGCGGAACGCTCGGTTATCGGGCAATTCCTGACCCCGATGGCGATTGCCCGCTTCATGGCCTCACTTTTTGAGGCGAATAGGCGGGATCACATCCGTATTCTCGATGCCGGGGCGGGGGCGGGGGGCCTCTTTTCGGCCTATGTCGAGGCGTTGGTTGCCGAGGTGAGGCAGCCCCTGTCCATTGAGGTCGTGGCCTATGAAAATGAGCGGTCTATCCTCCCGGAATTGCAGAACACGATGATGCGCTGTGCCGCGGCCTGCGAGGATGCCGGGATCGTCTTTAACGGGGAAATAAGGGCGGAAGATTTTATCGCCACTGCTATCGCCGGGTCGGAAGAAGGACTTTTTGCCTGTCCAGGTGAGCCCTTTACCCACGCCATCCTGAATCCTCCTTATAAAAAGATCAATAGCCAATCGGCGGCGCGCAAACGCCTCGATGCCGCCGGGATGGAAGTCTCGAACCTTTACGCCGCCTTCGTCTGGCTGACGGCACGTCTTCTTGCGACGGGGGGTGAACTGGCGGCCATCACGCCTCGGAGCTTCTGTAACGGCCCCTATTTTCGCCGTTTCCGTTTTGATTTCCTCGACATGATGAGTCTGCGGTGCATTCACATTTTCGAATCTCGGAAGAAGGCCTTCGGCGACGACAATGTTCTTCAGGAAAACATTATCTATCATGCCGTCCGGGAGGAAAAGAAACCGAAACAAATCGTCATTTCGTCCTCCCCAGGTCTGGATTTTGAAAAAGTCGTGATTCGCTCCATTTCCTATGAGTGCGTGGTTCTGCCGAAAGATAGGGACGCGTTTATCCATTTGGTCATGAATCATGACGATGACCGGGTGGTGGAAATGATGAAACAATTTACCGCGACGCTCCCTGATCTCGGCCTGGAGGTGTCCACGGGCCGCGTCGTCGACTTTCGCGCCCGGGAGCATCTGCGCTTGCAGCCGGAAGAGGGGGCCGCGCCTCTTATCTACTCTGTTCACTTTCAGGACGGTTTCGTGCATTGGCCCGCAACTCACGGGAAAAAGGCCAATGCCATAGCGTTATCCGGGCAAACGATGGATTTAATGGTGAAGGCAGGCTATTATGTGCTTACGAAGCGCTTTTCGTCGAAGGAAGAGCGGCGGCGCGTCGTTGCCTCGGTCTATGATCCTCAAAGGATCACCGCGCCCGTAGTCGGGTTTGAGAACCACCTGAATTATTTTCATGTCGGGGGAAAGGGCATGCCGGGACTAATGGCCAAAGGCTTGGCCCTTTATCTCAATTCATCGCTTTTCGACCGCCATTTCCGTCTGTTCAGCGGCCATACGCAGGTTAACGCCACGGATCTCAGGAAAATGACCTACCCGACCCGCGATGAACTTGAGAGAATCGGCCGTCACGTTCAAGAACGGATGCCGGAAAACGAGACAATAGATATGATTCTGGAGGAGGAGTGTCGGATACCATGATCGAAAAAGGAGATCAAGAAAAAGGCGAACAAAAAATCCATGAGGCCATGGACATTATCAAAGCTCTGGGTTTTCCCCGGCAGCAATTAAATGAACGTTCCGCCCTGACGCTTCTTTCACTGCTGGATCTCAAGCCCGCAGATCGTTGGCGGGATGCGGGAAATCCCTTGCTCGGCATCACGCCCATGATGGAATATTTCGAGAAACATTATGGAAAGCGCTATGCGCCGAACACGCGGGAAACGGTGCGCAGGCAGACGGTCCACCAATTCGTGCAGGCGGCACTGATCGTGCCCAATCCCGATAAACCTTCCCGACCGACGAACAGTCCCAAGGCGGTGTACCAAATCGAACCGTCAGCGCTGAAACTCCTGCGAGAGTATGGAAAACGAGGCTGGAAGAAGCGCCTCCGGGAATATATGCAAACCGTTGAATCCTTGAATGTGCTTTATGCACGGGAAAGAGAAAAGGATCGCATCCCCTTGACATTGGCGAACGGACAAAAGATCAGGCTTTCGCCCGGTGGCCACAATGCCTTGGTCAAAAAGATCATCGACGAATTCTGCCCGGTTTTTACGCCGGGTGGGCTGATCGTTTATGTCGGCGATACTTCAAATAAATGGGCCTATTTCGATGCCGCCATCCTGCAGCGGTTGGGCGTCGAAATAGAAGAGCACGGCAAGATGCCCGATGTTGTGGTCTATCATGGCGGGAAGAACTGGCTGGTGCTGGTCGAGGCCGTCACCAGTCATGGCCCTGTCAATCCCAAGCGGCGCCAGGAATTGAAGGTCCTCTTTGCCGGATCGAAAGCCGGTCTTGTTTTCGTCACGGCTTTTCTTGATCGTCATAAGATGATGAAGTATCTTGATGATATTTCCTGGGAAACGGAGGTATGGGTGGCCGATTCACCCACCCACCTTATCCATTTCAACGGGGAACGCTTCCTCGGTCCATACGAGGAATAAACGTGAGAACATGCCGGAGTTATAAAAGCATTCTGGCGTCAGGTAAATTTTTCACCGAAATCCTTTAATTCCTTCGTCAGGCACTGCCGATCTTTTTCGATCTTGCTGCCTTGCCTACTTTTATCTGTCAAGAGCAAATAGACTCGCTCGCCCACCTTTGTCTTGACTTTGTCCTATTCAGGGTTTAGTATGTAGCCATAGTTATGTTTGCTCTTTGGCATCAGACCACTCCACAACGTGTATTCATCATACCATTATGGGGGCGTCTCGGTTTCGACGGGGATAGTTGAAGCTGTAGCAGCGTACCGAGGTTCCTACAGGCCTCGTTAAACAGGTAGGAAAACCATAATCGCAGACAACTACGATTACGCCTTAGCCGCGTAAGACGGCTAACGTCCTCCTGATCATGCCTACCGGGTCAGACAGGGCGCAATACAGGTAGGATAGCTGAACTCTCAGGCCTGGGGGGAGGGATGCGAAATCTCTCAGGATAGTCACTGTTCATCCTGCCTTTGGGAGGGACTGTTGGCGAACGCAAATCAAAGGCTATGTACGTAGAACCTGCAGTGGAATATTTCCGGACGGGGGTTCGATTCCCCCCGCCTCCACCATTTGACAGTCCGATGCAATCCAAAGAAGTACAGAACCCGCTAGAAATGGCGGGTTTTTTATTGATGAAAATAGTTTGCTAAGAAAAGATTATGGGTGTAAAATAAGCGAAATAAAAAAGAGGAGGAGAAAAGTTTATGTTTGCGCCCAAAAACATCCTTGTTCCAACAGATTTTTCAAAATTTTCAGATGCGGCATTAAAGAAAGCTGTTGACATTGCAACCCAAAACGATTCCAGTATCTACCTCTTACATGTTATCGATGAACAAGTCCGCCAATGTGCAGTTGATTACTGCCTTAGTATTGATGTCGTCAATCAGATCGAGAAGGAAAGCATCAAGGCTTCAAATGACAAGCTAAAAAAAGAAGCGGCGGCTATCATCAAGACGAAAAAGATAAAAGTAATTTTTGATGTTAAGAATGGAGTTCCCTCTGAAGTGATATTAAGCGAGCAGAAAGCGAAGAAGATTGATTTGATTGTAATTGCATCTCATGGAAAGACAGGAATTCTGAAACAGCTTATTGGAAGTGTTGCTGATAAAGTGATCAAAGGCTCGAAATGCCCTGTCATAGTAGTTAAACCATAGTGTTAAAAGTTCGCAGTTGAAGATGTAAACTCAGAATCAAATGTTCGGGGCGGGTGTGAGAGCATCCGCCTTTTTTGCGGGTAATGAGAGGAAAGGAGTATTATTTAGCCGGACAAGAGCGTATGCACGTATCGTAAGCATCAGCACACTTGCTCATCAAAGGACTGCTCATCACATTCATCTCTGAGATACACCGAGAATGCGACATAGAACATCTCTGCGTGCAAGCAGGCCCTGCCTTGCTTTCGTCAACTTCCTTGGTGCTGTGTGCACATCCACCGATGACCATAGCCCCCACAATCAATGTCACCATCAATGCCGATTTCATTAGATACGCCCTCCATGGTCAAAACATTAATCGCAGATAAAAAGAAAGTCAATGAACATTCCCGGCGTGTGGTGTCAATCGGCATAGAAGTCACGGGTTTTATTTATTCATGAGCGGTTGTTGTTTTGGAGGTATGGAGAAAGAGTCAAATATTTAATCCAAGGAATAAGGAGGATTACTCCCCCATATTCCTTTCATAACATCTTGTCTATATCCTAAAAAGAGTACTTAACTCCGAGGGTTATAACGTGATTCTTAACGTTCAGATCATCATTCCATAAACGATTCGGATCTCCACCATTGAAGCTCGGCTTGACCTGACTGAATTTGTAACCAAGACCGACGCCGATGTTATCTGTCACGTCCACGTCGATTCCCAGCAGTACCTGGTAAATAAATTGATTGCTGGACCGGCTGTCCAATGTATAGCTCGAGTCAAAGACACCATTTCTATATATTTTCTGTGTGCAACTGCCAACGTTGAACCAAGACCAGCCGGGGCCTATTCCGATATAAGGGTGAAAAATTGTATCCGGATATCGGAGGATAAAATTCAAAAAGAAGTTGTTAGCTACGAAGGAGGTGTCTAATGAATCAGTATATGCAGGGTTTTTTTCAGGAAATGTATTGTTATTATCTGCATCATAGCGAACGTGATTATATTCCAGCTCCGATGCAAAATATCCTCTCGCAAATTTTGGTATCCATCCGCCCTTTACGCCGAGCAGATATCCATTTTTCACTGGTATATCAACGCTATTGGCATCCCTTCCATTATTTGGAGCAGCGTTGATGCTCTGTGGTAACGCATATCCTCCTAAAATGCCTACATAAAAATCTTTCTTTGCGATCACCTTCGGCTGCTCTGCAGCGCTAACACTTGTCACAAAAAATATTAACGTCATTAAAAAAATAGCAATTGTACAAAAACGTTTCATAGTGGATCTCCTTTAATCAATAATTTTTAGGAAATTTGTCAAACACTTCACCATTGCCAACATCTTTGTAGGGCAAATAACCGATCATAATGTTTAAAAAATGTCAATATTCTTTTTGAGTTTCTGAGCGTGTAACTAACGGAGCTTTTTAATGCTTGCGATCCTGTCATCGGCTGATGGATGCGTAGACCAGAAACCACCACCGTCGGGACCGTCATAAAGCCAAGTTATTAGCGAAGGAATTTGCTGATCAACAGAAATACCGAAGCATTTTACAAGAGTCTCAGATGCCAGACGGTCGGCGTCAAGCTCCTGCGACTTGCCGAAATTCCTCGTTATTGCGGGATTGACGGCATAGTTAAGATACCCGAGCCCGGGAATAATGAACCCGGCAACTGTCATGATGCCCGTAGTGGCAACACTGGCGATATTCCTGTTCCTGATATGATTCAGTTTGGCGTGAGAAAGTTCGTGGGCGATAATAAACGTAACGGTGATATCGTCATATTTAAAAAGGCCCACAGTAAAATAAATCGTGTTTTCGCTATCTATATAAGCGCCCAACTGTTTTGTCTGCACAAATCTAATATCCGTAGTTATGCCGTCATCGGACAATTTAAGGCAATCGCGCGTTTTTTGATACATGGCTACGGCAGGACGATTTCCGACGGTTTGAGGCGTGGGGGAGGTGATAAGTTCCTGCTTCGCAGCACACCCGTTTAGGAGGATAAGGATGATGATAATGATGAATTTCTTCATAGCCATAGTATACCACTTTCCGAAAAATTCAAGATGAAAGGAAACAAGGTGTCTTGGAAAGGTATATCGGGTATTTAGCTTTCTAAGGAATGAAAGAAACCGGAAAGCTCATCCGCCGCCGATAGACCTTCCGGGAAAGAAAAGACTTGGGGAAAGGAACTACTGAGAATCTAAAGCTGTCGACCATCTTTCCGAAATTGAAAAATGGAGCTTTGAATTATCTTCGTTCCCTTACAGATCTGATCGGCCGTCATGTAGGCGCCGCGGAGCCGGTGAATCTTCCTTCGATGTTGTCTTGCATGTTCTTCTGACCAGAAGAAGACACTCTCCTTTCAAAAAGCGCCGATGATGCTCTCATCTTCGAGGTTGAAGACATCGACATCGGGTACGAAGATAATCGGATTACAACCTTCGGATTTTACCCGGTAATTGAGATTGCTGTCGATTTCGATCTCCATGGGGTCCGAGCAATGGGCACATTCGGTATTGACCGTAACAGCGAGAGATTCCTTCCTGAGCCGCCCCTGCACGAAGGGCGTCGCAAATGCGTCAACCGCTCAGGCCGCATACAATTGCTGCCCCGTGTCAAAGGTTACTCGGTGCGGAGTGGTTTCAACCGTAACGGGATAAGCCCAGGTCACATCGCTCCGGTTGCTTCTATAGAGAAAGGTCATATGCGCCTCCAGATCGTCCAGGATGGCAACGACGCGTTCGACCGGCATATTTGTGGCGGCGGCAATCATGTGCGGCGACAATGGCTTCCCGGCGTATGGCAGTTCCCGGACCACAAAGTGATGGATCAACCGGTGTTCTTCGGACATGAAATCGACATGAGCTGCGATTTTCTCCTTCATACCGGCTCGCTGTTTCTCCCATAGGAACGGCGGCACCTTGAGCATGTATCGCCACAATCCGATCATGAGTGTGTTTTTCATATTATTGACCTCCAAATAATTATAATAATCAGCTCCGAGACCATGTGCGAATCGCTTCGATCTCTGTGCCGGGAATGCCCAGTCCCTCGAGAAATTCCTGATGCAGCAGGGGCGATAGTTTCTCAAACTCACGATGCCATTTCTCCATGGCTTCGTCATCGAGTCCCGCAGCCCTCAGGAGGGAAACCCAGCTTTCCTTATCCATTACCGGCATTCGTTCCCGCAACGCGCTATCCCCCAGCATACGGATGATCACATGTTGTTGTTCCCGCAGGCCGGTAATCTCTTTCCCGAGTTCAAGGAGCCGCCTCTCCAGGATATCGCGCACACCGCTTTGAGGTGATTTGAGAATCTTACCGATTGAGGCCATCGAAAGCCCTACCTGCCGATACATGCAGATAAGCCGGAGACGGCGGCCATCTTCTCCGGTGTATCTCCGGTAGTTTGAGCGGCTCCGGACGGCTGGGCGTAGCAGACCGATCGTATCGTAATATAGAAGCGTACTCCGGGAGAGGCCATACTGTTTCGCAATTTGCCCGATGGACATATATGTCGTTTCCGAGTCCGTTAATCCGGTATCGTCATTAAGGAGCATGCTGCTTCTTTTTGAGTCGAACATCATCGCTTGTGCCTCCTGCAAGTACCTCTGCACTATGAAGTGGTAGTCAGGTCAAGCATTTTTTTATCCATGAAATAAAAGTGTATCTTCGCACCAAATTTAATATGTAGGCACTTTCTGCCAATTTCTCATGTTTACATCATGGGGAAAATGCGTTAGTATGGACCGATAAGTCGGTAATAATATGGAAATTCAAGATCTTAGTCAAAATATAAAAAAATTCTGCCGGGAGGCGGGGGCCGATCTCGTCGGCCTTGCCCCGGTGGAGCGATGGGCCGCAGAAGGGACTGTGCCTGAAGACTTTCGCCCCCAGTCTATCTGGACACCTGCCCGCACCGTCATTGTTATGGGGATGGGCATGCCGTTGCCGATTGTGGAATCGACACCTTCGGTCCTCCACATGGAATTGTACAAAACGGTCAACATAAAACTGGATGCCCTGGCCTATGATACTACCCGGTATCTGAACCGTCTCGGCCATGCTGCCACGTTTTTCAGCCGTGACGGCTACAACAGCCTCAAGGCTTTCAGAAAATGGCCCGGTGCTCCCTTTGGCCATGTCATGGCGGCGAAATACGCGGGACTTGGCAATATCGGATTAAACCACTGCCTGCTGACCCCGGAATTCGGCCCCCGGGTCCGGTTCGTGTCAGTATTTACCGATGTAGCGTTGCCGCCGGACCCCCTGATGGTCAAAGACCTCTGCATAAAATGCGAGGCCTGTGCGAAGTGTTGTCCCAAGAACGCCCTCCGCGTGCGTGACGATCTTCTCATTGGTGATTACGATAAGCCGGCTTGTCTTGAAATGGCCGAAGAACTGACGAAAAGCCGGATCTACCCCTGTGGAATCTGCACTAAGGTCTGTCCCATCGGACAAGATCGAAAACTATCAAAACAACCGGGAATAGTAAAAAAATATCTCCGGGAAAAGGAAGCCCTGACAGCCGACCCTTGTGATCCGGCTTATAGTTCATGGCAGCATTTAAGGCGGTATGGTGTCAAGGAGCCCCGTTAGGGACAATGGGATATTTGGGGAGTTGAATAAATGCATAAGGAATTTGAAACATTTTGCCACCGTTTTCAGGAGCTGACAGGAAAGCACGAGGTTAGTTCCGTAAGTCTTGCAAAAGGAATTCCCATCGTTCAGGAGCTTGTTTCCTCGGATCTCTGGTTTCGGGATTTCATGAAGGAGGCGTTAATCGAGAGATCCTGGCTGAAACAGCAGCAGCCGACCCTCTGGCCGAACGAATTGACCCTTTACCGAAGCCCGGATCATTCTTTTCTTGTCCTGGCCTATATCTGGGAGCCTTTTTCTATGGATACAATTCACGACCATGGTTCGTGGGGGATCATCGCGAGCTTCATCAATGGCATAAAGGAAATAAAATACCGGCGGCGGGACGGCGGCGCTGTAGCGGGTTACGCGGAACTCGAGGAAACGGTTGCAAAGGTCTTGAAACCAGGTGAAATAACTTGCGTTCTCCCTTTGAATGCAGGCATTCATCAGATGGGAAACATATCCGAAGAAATAGCAGTTACCATAAATGTCTATGGTCGAACGATTCGCCGGGGCTATCTTCAGTTTTTTGACCGGGAAAGAAAAATAGTAAAACGGGTCTATCCTCCCAAAACCTACAAAGAAGTACTGATGGTAAGGACTATCGGAGCAATGGGCTCGGGAGAGGATATTCTGGAAGACGCCCTTGTCAATCCCCTGCCCGACTATGTCAGAGAAGAGTACGAAACGGCGATAACCGGCTCAAAGAGGAGGGCCCCATGATCAAAACGAGCATAACGGACCTTTTCGGCGTCAAATATCCCATCATCCAGGGAGGGATGATCTGGGTCAGCGGCTGGCGCCTTGCCGCGGCGGTGGCGAAGGCGGGGGCCGTCGGCCTCATCGGCGCCGGTTCCATGACCCCGGAGCTGCTGCGGGAGCATATCCGCAAGATAAAAAAAGCAGATCCCCCAGGTGTCTGGGGGGTGAACCTGCCCATCTTTTTTCAGTACGCCGAGGAAATGGTTTCCATCATCCTGGCAGAAGAGGTGAAGGTAGTTTTTACTTCCGGCGGCAGTCCGAAGAAATATACCCGCCCCTTTAAAGAACAGGGGATTAAGGTGGCTCATGTTACGGCGACGCCTGAACTCGCCGTCAAGTGTGAGGAAGCGGGGGTCGACGCCGTGGTCGTGGAAGGATTTGAAGCCGGAGGCCATAACGGTCGGGATGAGCTGACAACGATGGTCCTCGTCCCCCAGGTGGTGGATGCCGTGAAGATTCCCGTGATTGCTGCCGGAGGGATTTACGACGGCAGGGGGATGGCCGCGGCCTTGGCGATGGGTGCGGGGGGAGTACAGATCGGAACCCGTTTTGCAGCTACTATAGAGTCTAGCGCCCATGATCATTTCAAGAAGGCCATGCTTAATGCTTCCCCAACGGATACCTTTCTCATCCTGCGGAAGCTCATACCGGCCCGGGTCATCAAGAACACCTGGTTTGAAAGAGTTTTCGAGGCGGAGAAGGAAGGGGCGAAGGAAGAAGAGCTCCTCCGGATCATCGGAGAGAAAAGGACAAAAATCGGCATGTTTGACGGCGATCTGGAAGAGGGGGAACTACAGATTGGACAGGTGGTGGGGGCGATCAGGGATCTCCCCTCGGCAGGGACGTTGGTCCTTGATATCGCCCGGGACTGTGAAAGGATCATTCAGGAGCTGCCGGCGAAAGTAATCAAAATGGAAAAGGATTAGGGAAGAGGTCCATATACAGGTGAAAAAAGTCGGGATTGTTGCCAATACGGCCAAGGAAAAGGCCGGAGACTATACGCAGAGGCTCAGGACCTGGTGCCTGGAAAAAGGTTTGGAGGTCTATCTGGATAAGGGCATTGCCGAGGCCATCGGCGCCGGTCCCGGCTATGACCGGAGACAATTGGCGGCAATGGTCGATATAATAGCCGTCTTCGGCGGTGACGGCACGATGCTAAGAACTGCCCGGGCGGTACGGGAATTTAATGTGCCCATTGTGGGGATCAATCTGGGAGGGTTCGGTTATCTGACGGAAGTCAACCTCAACGAGATGATCGATGCCTTTGAGATCTTCCGGCAGCATGGTTTTCAGACTGAGAAACGGATGATGCTTGATGTTACTGTGGAAAGTGAAGGGACGGTGGTAAAAAGGCGGACCGTTCTTAACGACGCCGTTATCAATCGCGGGAACCTTTCGCGGCTGGTAGGGATGGAAACGGAGGTTGATGGTAAATACCTGAATACCTTCAAGGCAGACGGACTCATTGTTTCCACTCCCACGGGATCGACGGCCTATTCCCTCTCCGCAGGAGGGCCGATCGTTTTTCCTCAGCATGATTCCATAATCATCAATCCCATCTGTCCCCATACCTTGACAAACCGGCCGGTGATCCTCCCCGGCGAGGTTGTTATCCGGGTGATAATCTGGTCCAAGGAACAAGGGGCCACGGTGACTCTGGACGGGCAGGTGATCCATACGCTGAAGTCGGGGGATGTCATGACGATCCAGAGATCCCATTATGAGACGATCTTGGTTACCTCGCCGCACCGGGATTATTTGGAGATTCTCCGTTCCAAACTTGGCTGGAGTGGATTGCCTGCGGGTTTTAGCAGGACTGTCTGAAGCCGACAGGGACGACAAACGGTTAAGCGGAAAATGATATTTATGCTGGACAAATAGCGATGTTAGCCGAACTGACAATCCGGAATTTTGCCATCATCGATGCCTTGAATGTAAAGTTCAGCGCCGGGCTTAATATCCTCACGGGAGAGACCGGGGCGGGTAAGTCCATCATTATGGGGGCGGTAAGTCTCTTGCTGGGGGATCGGGCGTCCAGCGATATGATCCGTTCCGCCGAGGACACAGCGACCGTCGAAGCCCTCTTTCATCTTCACGAAGGGGACGGACTGCGGGATAAGCTTGCTGCCTGGGGAATGGATGCGGGTGGCAATGAGGATCTTCTGGTGCGGCGGATTATCTCCCGCTCGGGAAAGAACCGGGTGTACATTAACGGCAATCTTGCCAACCTCGCCATGCTTGCCGAAATGGGTGAATCCCTGATCAACATCTGCGGACAGCATGAGCATCAGCTCCTGTTAAAGGAAGAGAACCATATCGATATCCTGGATGCCTTCGGCGAACATCTTGGTTTAAGGGGGAACTACGAGGCCCTTTATGACCGTTTTCAATCCCTGAAGGAGAAACGCCGGTCCCTGGAGGCCGCAAACCGGCAACGGGAAGAACGGGAAGACTTCCTTTGCTTTCAGATCCGGGAGATTGAGGAAGCGGAGCTGATGCCGGGAGAGGACGTTATCCTGGCCGAGGAAAAGACGGTCCTCATGAACGTACAAAAACTAATGGAGCGGGCCGCGGCGGCCCATGATATTCTCTATGGTCGGGAACGGTCTCTTCTTGAAGAGCTGAAAAATGTCATAGCCGCCGTCGGAGACATCAATAAGATCGATCCCCGGCTGAAGATCAAGGAAACGGATCTTGAGGATTGCTACTACCGCCTGGAGGATGCCGCCTATGTCCTGCGGGATTACGCCCGGGAATTGTCTTTTGACGGCGGGCGTATGGAGCATATTTTAGACCGGATGGAACTAATCCACAAATTGAAGCGTAAGCATGGGCCTACCCTAGCGGAAGTAATAAAGAAAAAAACGGATCTGGATGAAGAACTTAAAGGCATCGTCTCCATCGGGGAGGCCCTTGAAGAGATAGACGGAACCATGAAGGATGTTTTTAAAGATATGGAGAAGAAGGCGCGGGAGCTTTCCGAGGCTCGCCATGCGGCTGCCCGGCGTTTAAAGAAGGATATTGAAAAAGAGATTCATGCCCTGAGGATGAAAGCGGCGGTTTTCGAGGTTGTCTTCAAGGTAGAGGATAACAGGGATGATTCCTTTACTCCCAAAGGTATAGACCGGATCGAGTTCCATCTTTCGGCGAATCCGGGAGAAGTACCCAAGCCCCTTCAACGCGTGGCTTCGGGGGGTGAATTGTCGCGGGTGATCCTGGCCATGAAGCACGTTCTGGCCCGGACAGGTTCCGTGGGGACTATGGTATTTGATGAGGTGGATAGCGGCATCGGCGGCGCCACGGCGGAGATTGTAGGTAAAAAGATAAAGGACGTTGCCGGGCGCCATCAGGTTCTCTGCATCACCCATCTGCCCCAGATTGCATGTTTCGGTGACCGGCATTATTTAGTGACCAAGGAAATTGCCGGAGACAGGACCCTGACAACGGTTCAGGTGCTATCTGAAGAAGATCGGATTGAAGAGCTCACCCGGATGCTCAGTGGCCTGGAAAGGACGGACACAACGAGAAGTCACGCCCGGGAGATGCTCATGATGGCGCAAAGGAGGGAATAATGCTGAGAAAAGCCAAAGTTGGCGATGTCAAAACAATCCATAAGATGATCAATGTCTCTGCCAGCAAGGAGGAAATCCTTCCCCGTTCCCTGATGGACATCTACGGCAGCCTTCGCGATTTTTTCGTCTATTACGATGAGCAGGATCAACTGATAACCGGAGTATGCGCCATGAATATTATTTGGGAGAATCTGGCCGAGGTCCGCTCCCTTTACGTCGATGAAGCATACCGCCGTCGGGGTATCGGCAGAATCCTTGTCGAAGCCTGCATATCCGAGGCGATTACCCTGGAACTATTCCGAATATTTACGCTGACTTATAAAAAGGAATTTTTTCAACATGTGGGATTTCATGTCGTGGACCGTTCTTCCCTGTCGGAAAAGATATGGACTGACTGCTTCCGTTGCTCGAAGTATCCTGACTATTGTGATGAAATTGCGATGATCATCGAATTATGAAGGTACGGGAAAGTATATTCAATCTCCTGCTCTTGTTTCCAGTTCTTCTTATAACCACATGCGCACCTATTAAGGAAATGCCCCGCAAGGAATTCCGGGGCGGCCAGACCCCTTTCACTTCTTTCCATGATGCAGGGCAGATGGATGACCTCGATCTTGATTCCCTGGAAAAAGCCGTTGCCCAGAGCATTCTGTATTATGAAAAGATGGGCTCAAAAGGGTCTTACTGTTTGCGTGATAAGTGTTACTCCTCCCTGGAAATGATCGCTGGATTGGAGACATTCCTGAAGATCATGAGGCGGGATATGATGCCGGAGGAATTGGAGCGAACCCTCAGGGAGGAGTTTATCATTGACCGAGCGGCAGATATTGTCGGAGCCGAGGGCAAGGTCCTTATAACGGGGTATTATGAGCCAATTCTGGAGGGGTCACGGATAAAAACGGATCGTTTCCGCTATCCCTTATACAAAACGCCTGAAGAAACTATGGTTGTCCCTGTGGATCGTCCGAATGGCCAAGACGGCCGTGATAAGCTTATAGGACGATTACATAATGGTGAGGTGATTCCCCATTTCAGTCGCCAGGAAATTGACGAGAACGGCGTTCTTGCGGGCAGGGGACTGGAGATTGCCTGGGTAGACGATCCGGTTGCCCTCTTTTTGCTTCATATCCAGGGATCGGGAAAGATCCGGCTTCCCGACGGCAGACTGCTTCATGTAACCTACGCCCAGTCCAACGGACGGCCATTTCGGGGGTTGACCGGTATGATGGTCGAAAAGGGACTGCTAAAGGAGAATGAAAAGTCTTACGAAAAGATGAAAAGGTTTCTTCTCGATAATCCGGAAGGGCGCCAGGAACTGATGAATTACAACGAACGGTATGTCTTCTTCCGGATCGCCGCGGAAGGTCCTCTGGGGGCCTTGAATCTTCCTCTGGTGGCGGGCAGGTCCATCGCCACCGATCTCGATATTTATCCGCGCGGGGCTCTGGCCCTTATCAAAACACGGAAACCTGTTGTTGACGAACAGGGAAGGATCATATCCTGGCAGGCCTTTTCACGTTTCGTCCTGAACCAAGACACGGGTGCTGCCATTAAAGGTCCGGGGCGGGTGGATCTTTTCTGCGGCACCGGCGAGAAGGCGGAAAGAACCGCCGGGGCCATGAAGGAAATTGGCGAGCTTTATTTTTTGGTAAAGAAAAAATAACAAGGGTCAGACACATTAGCACTTACCGTTCTTGAGAGCGGTCACTATTCCTGCTATTTCTTTTTCCGAAGCCGCCCTCTCTTTAAGATGCCGGGTTACGACAACCGGGTCTTTTTTCAGGAAATAAGCTATTTCTCTTCCTTTATATCCGTATTCATGGGCAACAAGACTCATCATCTTCTTCCCTGTGGAAAGCCTGCTCGATTTGCTGATGGATCGTATATCTTCAAGGGAGACCCCATAGACTACTTCTATTGCCCCGGCGATTTCCGCCAAGGTATATTCCCGATCGCGTCTCGTTGTTTGAACCTTCACATTACTCTCTTTACGCACCTTCTCGACAAAATGCTCATCACCCAGTATCCTTTGCTCAACGGTGCAGTAAACATCTTTTTGGGGAATTGAATCGTCCCCTTCCATAAAAACTCTATAGAGGCGATTTGCCGCTTCCATATCTTCTGAAAACATCCGTAAAACCGCTTCCGTATCGACAATGCTTGTTTTATCATCAGGCAGCAGATAATATTGATGGCTGCTCCATGGATATTCTTCAGGTTTCTCAACTATTCCCGCTCTCACCGGATTCAGGTGGATATATTTCAAGAGACTCAGTTGATAGCGATCACGATCGCAGAGAATGGCTTTATATCTGCCCTGAAAAAGATGTCCGACCGCACCGTACTTTCTGTTGAAGTACATCGTATAGCTTTGGTTGATGCCCTGCATGATCTTTGAGAGCGGAATTTTTGGCGTTTCGATCAATATATGCACATGATTACTCATCAGAACATAAGAGTAGAGAATGAATCCGTATCTCTCTTTGTAAGCTGACAATATTCCAACGTATTGAGAAAAATCAGCGTTATTTTGAAATATATCAAGCTTTTGATTGCCCCGGGTTATGACATGGTAAAGGGCGTCATTGAACTCGATTCTTGTTTTTCTTGCCATGTGTGAGAATTAGCACAACCGATATCAAATGTCAATATGTAAGTCTGACCCCGCATTGCCTTGACAGGGGAGGGGCTTTCTGTTATACGGCGATCGTCGTTATATAGAGGGCAGGCATATTAAATATTGTGCGGAGGTCCAGTGGCACGGAAGAGAATTTTGAGCGGCATGAGGCCGACAGGCAAGCTTCATTTAGGAAATCTTCATGGGGCGCTCCAGAATTGGGTGGAACTTCAGAACGACGGCGCCTATGAGTGTTTTTATTTCGTTGCCGACTGGCATGCCCTGACAAGCGATTATGCCTCGACAGGGGAGATAGCCGATAATATCACCGATATGGTCATCGATTGGTTGAGCGCCGGTCTGGACCCGGCGAAAAGCACCCTTTTCATCCAGTCGAACATCAAGGAGCACGCCGAGCTGTTTCTCCTCCTCACTATGATTACACCCCTGCCCTGGTTGGAAAGAAACCCGACCTACAAGGAGATGAAAGAGGAGCTGACCAGCAAGGATCTCTCCAATTTAGGTTTTTTGGGCTATCCGGTACTCCAGGCGGCGGATATTATTATGTATAAGGCCTATGGTGTGCCCGTTGGTGTTGATCAGTTGCCCCATGTCGAGCTGACCCGGGAGATTGCCCGGCGCTTCAATTTTCTTTATCGGGAGATATTTCCTGCCCCGGAGCCTTTGCTGACCCAGGTTCCAAAACTATTGGGGATCGACGGCCGTAAAATGAGCAAGTCCTATGAAAATTCCATCTACATGAGCGACACGGGGGATGTTTTGAAGCAGAAAGTGGCCGCCATGTTTACCGATCCCCAGCGGCAACGCCGCAAAGACCCGGGTCGTCCCGAATTGTGCAACGTCTTTACCTTTCATGAGCTATACACGCCCCTGGAAAAAACAAGCGAGATCGCAGCGCAATGTCGCAGCGCCGGCATCGGCTGTACGGACTGCAAAAAAATCCTCGGGACAGGCATCCAAAGCGGCATGAACCCGATTCATGAACGGCAGGCCTATTATCGGAATAATATCCAGGAAGTCAGGGACATTATCGCTGACGGCGATATTCGGGCCAGAGCGGTAGCGAGGAAGACGATGGACGAGGTCAGGGTGGCTATGAAAATCAGTTATGGATTATGAGGTCAAGCTAGACATCTTCGAAGGCCCTCTGGATCTGATGCTGTATCTGATCAAAAAGAACGAACTTGACATCTACAACATCCCCATTGCTCTGATTACGAAGCAATACCTCGAATATATAGATATTCTCAAGACCTTGAATCTCGATCTGGCGGGCGAATATCTCGTCCTGGCGGCGACCCTGGTGCATATCAAATCGAAGCTTTTGATACCCGAGCCGCCGGAAGAGGGGGAAGAGGAGGCCGACCCCCGTCAGGAGCTGGTCCAGCAACTCCTGGAATATCAGGCGTTCAAGAATGCCTCCCAGTCCCTGCATGCCCGTGAGGTTCTGGAAAGGGACGTCTTCATAAGGGGCGCCGTCCCGTTGGAGACGCCGCCGACAAGCGATGACGACCATGAGGAATGGCTGGAAATCGATCTATTTGAACTGGTGGATGCCTTCCGGCAGGTGCTCGGCAAGCTGGGGCAACCGGAACTGATGGAAATCGATCTGGACCGGACTTCCCTGGCGGATCGGATCAATGAGATTATGGATCTGCTACGGGGGCGGCAGTCCCTTACTTTTACAGAGCTCCTGACCGATCAGCGGGAACGGCGTCAGATTATCTATACCTTGCTGGCCTTGCTCGAACTGGTCAAGCAGCGGATGGTACGCATTTGTCAGGCAGGGCCTTTTGGGGTGATCCGCCTGTTTTTAGCTGTAGAGGAAGAGGATGGATGAAATCAAAGCCGTCATCGAAGGATTGATTCTAGCTTCGGAAACGCCTCTGACAATTGATAAAATCGTCGAGATTTTTCAGGAGCGAAATCTCAGTCGCCAGGATATTACGGCCCATATTCACGAACTGGTGAACGAATACAACGAGCGGCGTGGTGGTTTTGGTCTCCATGAGGTAGCCGGGGGGTATCAGTTCCGAACCAGACCGGAATTATCGATCTGGATAGCAAAACTGAAAGGGACCCGACCGGCTATGCTCACCACTGCTGCCCTGGAGACACTTGCGATCATTGCCTACCGGCAGCCCGTCGTCAAGGCGGAGGTGGAGCGGCTGCGGGGTGTGGACGTTTCCCGCCCCCTGCGAACCCTCATGGAAAGAAAGCTTGTCCGGATGGTGGGCAGGAAGGACGTGCCGGGAAAGCCCATGATTTATGGGACGACCCGGAAATTTCTGGAGGTCTTCAGCCTGAAGGATCTGTCTGAATTGCCGACCATGGGAGAATTGAAAGATTTATCAAAATGAAGGCTTTCTTGTTGCGGGGTGATCGGAAATGACTAGGGAAGAAAAAAACTTGGGCAAGGCGTCCTTGGCAGGGGAACGACTTCAGAAGGTTCTGGCCGGGGCGGGGATTGCCTCCCGCCGGGCTGCGGAAGAGATGATCCGCCAGGGAAGGGTGATGGTGAATGACCTCATTATCAAAGAGATGGGGGTAAGGGTTAACAGAGACGACGAGATCCGCGTGGACGGGCGGCTGATTGGCCCCCGGCCTGACAAGGTCTACCTGATGCTGAACAAACCGCGGGGATATGTGACCACCCTGAAAGATCCGGAGGGAAGGCCCGTGGTGACAAAACTGCTTCCCGAGGAAGCAGGAAGGGTTTTCCCGGTCGGCAGGCTTGATTATGATTCCGAGGGACTGCTCCTTTTTACCAATGACGGTGATTGGGCCTTCAGCCTTCAGCACCCCCGTTTTCTTCAGCATAAGACCTATCTGGTCAAGGTTAAAGGTAATATTACCTCATCGGAGATACGGCGCCTGGAAAAGGGCTTTGATTTGGAAGACGGACCTTTCCGGCCCCTTCGCTTTCAGGTTGGGAGAATGAATGATAAGAGTTGCTGGATAGACATTACGATTACAGAGGGGCGAAACCGTATCCTCAGGAGGGTTTTTGAGCATCTGGGGCTTCCGGTCATTCGTCTCATCCGCACGGCTATTGGAGATTTAACGCTGCAAGGACTGGAGGAAGGTCAGAACCGCTTCCTGTCTCCCCAGGAGGTAGAAGCGTGCCTGCCGCCGAAAGATCGGAGAAGTACCAAAAAATATTCAAAAATATCTTGACATTCAAAATAAAATAAATAATAGTCCACGAAAAAGTAAGCTATATTATCATGTTATTTGAAATGACGGTTTTATGTCGCAATTTTCTAGGAGGAAGGTATGAATAAATCGGGATTGATCGAGGCAGTGAGCAGAAAAGAGAATATCACGGAGAAGAAAGCCGTGGAAGTCGTTAATCTTATTTTCAAAGGTTTCACCGAAGAACTGAAAAAGGGCGGAAGAATTGAAATACGCGGCCTGGGAAGCTTTGTAGTGCGCGATTATGAAGCCTATACGGGAAGAAACCCGAAGACGGGAAAGAACATCAAGGTATCTCCCAAGAAGCTGCCCTTTTTCAAAGTGGGCAAGGAGTTGAAGGAAAAGGTCGATCAGTAGAAATAACCTGCCTCAATTTCTGACCGGTCATCTCAATATATCGGGGATCAGCCCGGGGCTCACCATAGCCCGGGGGCGATCCCTTTTTTATTAGGAAAGAAATATACCCCATCGCTCATGATTCACGCCGTTCTTTTTCTGGCGACTCTACTGACCACGCTGGTTGCCGGAGTGCTCCAACTGGGGATTAATCCCCTCGAATCACCCTTGAGCCTCTGGCGGGGCATTCCTTTTTCTTTCACCCTGATCATTATCCTGGCGTCCCATGAATTCGGTCACTATTTCATGGCCAAGCGGTACGCGGTTGACGTGACCCTTCCCTATTTTATCCCTGCCCCTTCTTTTATCGGAACCTTCGGGGCCTTCATCAAGATGAAATCACCCATCCTTGACCGTCGGATGCTCCTTGATATCGGCGCTGCCGGACCGGTTGCGGGGATGGTGGTTGCCTTGCCGGTGCTCCTTGCCGGTCTCATGCTCTCCGATGTTCGCCCGGCCCTGACCGCTACGGGGACCAGCCTGGGCAGCTCACTACTCTTCTCCCTCATGACTTGGATTGTTCATGGAAGTTTGCCATCAGAAATGGATATCGTCTTGCACCCCATCGCCTTTTCCGGATGGATCGGACTTCTGGTCACGTGCCTGAATCTGCTGCCTGTGGGCCAGCTCGACGGCGGTCACGTGGCGTATGCCGTTTTAGGCAGGAGGCAGCGCGGCCTTGCCCGGGTGATCTTCCTGATCCTGATCCTGCTGGGGTTGACGAGCTGGGCCGGATGGCTGGTATGGGCGGTAATCCTCTATCTGATGGGCCTGGACCATCCACCCGTGGTCTATGACTGGATCCCCCTGGACCGGCGTCGCCGGATCGTCGGCTGGGCGGCGATGGGGATCTTTGTCCTTACCTTTACCCCCGCCCCCTTTTAGCAGGCTGTTGAAAAAGGCCCATATGCTGCGTTGCGCTGCGTCCTTCGTCATTGCGGCGTACACAAAAGTACGCCTCACTCCCCGTCTTTTGCGCGCCTTGCCTCTGGACTTTTTTGAACAGCCTGTCAGACCGTCAGGTCATCAGGCCTTCTTCACGGAAACTGAAAAAACGGTTTTCTCCAATGATAATGTGATCGTGAACGAGGATATCCAGTGTTCGCGCTGTTTCCTGGATAGTCTTCGTAAGGCGGATATCCGCATCGGACGGCCGGACATGGCCGGAGGGATGATTGTGGACCAGAATGATCGCTGAGGCCTTGCAGAGAAGAGCCTTTTCGATGACCTTGCGGGGATAGACGACGGCCTGGTTGACGACGCCTTCCTGGATAGTTTCAAAGGTTATGATCTTGTTCTGGGCGTCGAGGTAACAAACCCGAAACTCCTCGTCTTTCAGGGACCCCATGGAAGTCTTGCAGAAATTGAGCAGTTCGGCAGTGCAGGAGACCTGCGGCCGGTCCTGCGCCTTCTGCAAAAGGTAGAATGAACCGATATCCTTGATAAGTTTGATCAGAATCGCACTGTGAGAACCGATGCCCTTGAACTGCTGCAGTTCCTCGATGTCGGCGTCAATAACCCCCTTCAGGCCGCCGAACTGCTTGAGCAGATCCTTGGCCAGGGGTTTCACATCCTTTTGCGGGATACCGTAGGTAAGGAGGAATTCCATGATTTCGTAATCATGAAAGCCCTCAAGACCTACTTCGAGGTATTTGTCTCTGAGGCGCTGGCGGTGCTGCCGGTAATGAGGCTGCGGTTTTTCACTCATAGTGGAAATACCCATGCGCCATTATTAAATGCTGTTGTCATTCCGGGCTGCGAGAAATTCCCTCCCCCTTGATGGGGGAGGGTTAGGGGATGGATTATCTTCAGCCCAAGTTTGCGTTGACGAAATCCCAATTGATCAATTTATCAATGAACACGGCTAAATAATCGGCGCGACGGTTCTGGTAGTCGAGGTAATAGGCATGCTCCCAGACGTCGATGGTCAGAAGGGGTTTCATGTTTTTGGTCAAGGGATTGTCGGCATTGGCGGTCTTGACGATTTTAAGGGCGCCTTGGTCAAGAACAAGCCAGGCCCAGCCGCTTCCGAACTGGGTGAGGCCGGCGTTTTTCAAATCTTCCACAAATTTCTCATAACCGCCCCAGACGGCGTTGATCTTTCCGGCAATTGCACCGGTCGGAAGTCCTCCACCGTTGGGCTTAATGCCCTGCCAGTAAAAGGAATGGTTCCATGCCTGGGCGACATTGTTGAAAATACCGATCTTGGCCGCGTCACCAGCCGTTTTACGGATGATTTCTTCCGGGGAAGCATTTTCCAGCTCCGTTCCCGCCAGCAGCTTGTTGGCGTTGTCAACATAGGTCTTATGATGCTTGCCGTGGTGGAATTCAAGGGTTGTGGCGCTGATATTAGGCGCCAGGGCATCCTTGCCGTAGGGTAGTTCGGGGAAAATAATGGCCATAAGATGACTCCTTTCTTATTGAGGTTTGATTTTGTCCGTTAAAGTAACAACGAATATCATGTTTGGCAAGGGATATTGATGCGTCCGTCGGCAACCATTTCCCGAAGTTCCTTTTTATTGAACTTGCCCACACTGGTCTTGGGAATCTGATCGAGAAGGACGAACTCGTCGGGAATCCACCAGGCGGCCCGGACCCTGTCTTTCAAAAAGTCCTTCAACTCCTCTGTAGTCACAATTGCGCCGGGTTTGAGGACCACACAGCCCAGCGGTCTTTCCTGCCACTTGGGATGGGCGACGCCGATGACCGCCGCTTCCGCTACCCCGGGGTGGGACATGATGGCGTTTTCCAGATCCACCGAGGAAATCCATTCGCCCCCACTCTTGATCAGATCCTTTGTCCTGTCAACAAGACGGACAAAACCCTCCTCGTCGATGGCGCCCACGTCCCCCGTATGGAGCCAGCCGTCCGCGAAAGACACCGCCGTGCGTTCGGGATCGCGATCATATTCCCCGGCGATCCAGGGGCCCCTCAGGAGGATTTCTCCCCAGTGTTTGCCATCGGGAATAACCTCCCTCTCCAGATGATCGACGATCTTCATTTCCAAACCCATGACGAGGAGACCGGCGCTGTCTTTGACATGATACTTCTCTGCCGCTGACCATTCGGCCATATAACTTTTGGGAATGGCCGCCAGGGCCAGGGGCGAGGTTTCCGTCATGCCGTAAGCCTGGATGATGGGGAAGCCGTATTTCTCGTTGAATTGTTCCAGAAGATGGCGGGGTAGGGCGGAACCGCCGGAAGCGATGCCCTTGAGAGAAGAAAAATCATGCCATCCTCCCTTCTCCAGGTAATCGAAAAGCATCATCCAGATCGTCGGAACGCCGCAGGTGAAGGTGACCTTTTCCGTAGCGATGATACGGCACAGGACCTCCATATTGATGACTTCCCGCCCCGGCAGGATCTGCTTGCATCCCAATCCCACGGCCAGGAAGGGAATTCCCCAGGCATTGGCGTGAAACATGGGCACGACATGGAGCATGCAGTCCTCCTCCGTGCCGCGCAGGGTAAGTCCCGCCGCGTAGGTATGGAGCATGATTCCACGGTGGGAATAGACGACCCCCTTCGGGTCCCCCGTGGTTGCTGAGGTGTAACAGAGCAGGGCCGGGTCCCATTCACTCAGATCATCTGGAAAATCATAGTGGTCCGGAAATCCTGCGATCCATTCATCGTAGAGACAGACCGGGGCAAGGGAGGTCTGGGGCATCACGCCGCTTTGGTTCATGATCACGAAATGTTTGATCGTTTTTAGTTGATCCTTTACCAGTTCGACGAAAAAAAGGAGATCCTCGTCAATGAACAGGACCTGGTTTTCCGCATGGTTGAGGACATAGGCCAGATGATGAGCGGGCAGGCGAAAGTTGACCGTGTGCAGGGTTGCTCCCATGCAGGGGACGCCGAAATACAACTCCAGATGCCGGTGGTTGTTCAAGGCGAGGCTGGCGACCCGGTCCCCCTTTTTGATTCCCAACGAGGCTAGGGCGTGGGCTAACCGGCACGTCCGCCGGTAATAGTCAGCGTAGGTATAACGAAATATTTCGCCAGGGAAGACGGAAACGATCTCCTTTCTGGGGAAATACTTTGCCCCCCGTAACAGCAATGTCCTTAGCAGGAGTGGATAATTCATCATGGCCAGGCCCTCCTCTGAATAGTTTTTAAACGATCACAGGTTTGCGTCATCGATCAAATAACCACTGAAATATATTGCCATCCCACTTTCTATTGATATAGAGCCTTTACTGATTTACGCCGACTAATAAACGATGTTAAATAAGTTCTTTCCTGAGAATTATGGTTTGTAAGGAAGTATGGTTGCAATTGCAGAAGCGATCAAATTGCAATTTCTACCCGGTTTCGACCTTTGTTTTTTGCTTGATATAAAGCCTCGTCCGACATTCGCAGTAGTTCTACCATGCTCTTGCCGTGATCGGGAAATGCTGCTATCCCAATGGAAACAGTTGTCGGTGTATGCTCCCGATTTCCAATTACTTTCAGGAATGTTGTGGCCGTTCGAATTTGCTCCGCTCTCTTCTCTGCTATTTCAAGTGTGGCCTCCGGAAGGATGAAGATAAATTCCTCACCGCCAAATCGGCAGGCGATGTCACTGACGCGGGTGTGCTTCCTGATCATTATGCCAAACTCTCGCAACAGATCATCTCCTGTCTCATGTCCATAGGTATCATTAAAAGTTTTAAAGTGATCAATGTCAAGCATCATGATTGTTAGTTTGCTTTGTTTGCGAACCGCACGATGGATCTCTCGCTCAAGGGATTCCTCCATATAGCGACGATTGAAAAGTCCGGTAAGGGGATCACGTATGGACTGGTCGCGAAGCGTCTCACGCAGCTTCAGATTGGAAAGGGAAAGAGCCAGATGCTCGGCAACAATCAGCGCCAACTCTTGCTCCCTCTGGTTACACCTGAGATTGTTCCCAAATTCCATATGTAGCAGGCCCATAATCTCGCCGGCGGCCATCATGGGAACACCCAGGTATTCTTTATCTATCGACACATCGACGTGACGGCATTGCAGTTTGGGATCGTCCGGGTTGACAAGGTGAAGCTGGCCTCGGCGGAGGGCCCAGCAATCTTCCGGAGGGAAAACATGATCGCTGTATAGACGATCACCCCAGACGACTACCGATTCCACCGCCCGGCGTGATTCACTGAAGGCATACAAGGCGCCGGCGGTTGACGGAAATATAAGAGGAACAAACTGCTTAATGACAGTGTAAGCTTCATTGAAAGCATCGCAGGTATTAAGAAGATCACCCATCTGACGCAGCAGATTCATCTCACGATTTCTCTGCTCCAACTCGTCCACCCACTGCTCCAGTTTATCCTTTGCTTTTTGCAATTCTTCCTCGGCCCGCTTGCGCGCCGTAATGTCTTCGGCGCACTGTATGGCGCCGGTGACATTGCCCTGGGCATCACGCACCCTAGTAGCCTGGATAGCCAAAATATGTTCTTCTTCGTTGACCCAGATGGAATCGATTGTTTCGAAGGCCTCCGGATGAATCTCGCTTTTATGCACGCCTTTTATTGCGTATCTTTTCAAAACGTCGTCATCCGTCATATCCAGAATTATTTCCGCCAGACTTGCCCGTACCCGGTCCTTGAATAGGCGGTCTAAATTTATCGGTTTCCCTAAGATGTCCTTTTTGGCAATACCGGTGAAGAACTCGTTGACAAGATTCCACACGATAACATGACGATCAGAATCAATGACGAAAGTGCTGACGGGACTTCCATCCATGATAGTGGATATCCTTAGGTGTTCTTCCGTCAGGGATTTTTCCAATAATTTCTGTTCGGTGAGATCGCGAAAGGACTCTATGGCACCGACAATTTCCCCCTGGATATTATAGATAGGCGCTGCCCGGCCGGAAAGAAAACGCTCTGTCCCGCGCAAGGACGGAACATGGGTCTCCGCCAAGAGCATGTCTTTCTCTCTATGGATGAATGAATACTGACTTTCCACTTCTTCATTGGGCAGCAAGATGAGATTGGCAAGCATGGGGCGGCGTTGACCGTAAAACGGCAGGGCATGTTCATAATTCCCTTTTCCAAGGATATCCTCAGCAGGTACCCCTGTTATTTCCTCTATGGCGCGATTCCATGAAGTGACTTTACCTTCTTTGTCGATTACGAAGGTTGCATCGGGGAGAAAATTGATAATGTCTGCAAAATGTCGTTGCGATTCTTTCAAATCGTTTTCAGCTTGTTTCCGTTCCGTAATGTCCTCGTAGGTTCCCAGGACGCCCTTTATTTCACCTTCCGCATCCAGAATCGGTATCTTGCTGGTGCGCAACCATATCAAGCCACCTTCCGGGGTTGTCTGCGGTTCTTCATAATGAAGCCTGGGCGTACCGGAGGAAATGACCGCGTGGTCATCGGCGCGGTATAGATTAGCCTGATCCTTCCAACCCATATCATAGTCTGAGCGGCCGACGATTGCTTCTGGTGAGTCGAGACCTGCGTCTGAGGCAAACATTTGATTGCAGCCGAGATAATTTAGCTCTCTGTCCTTCCAGAAAATCCTGACAGGGATGGCATCCAGGACCAGACGAAGCAACTGTTGAGATTCACGCAAGGCCCCTTCCACTCTTTGACGTTTCGCAGCTAACTTCTGTTTTTCAGCAAGTTGCTGGCGAATTTCCGCCAGTTCTTTGATAAGATGGTTCTTATTTTTATCTTGCATTATCCTAATCTATCGATTTCCTTTCTAACTGCTATTCCTATCTTTTCCAGGATATAGGGCTTGCGGACAAAAGCCCCGGCGCCGATTTCCATGGCCTTCTTGACACGGTCAGTCTCCGAAAAACCGCTCACAATAATGGCTTTCTGCTTTGGTCTGAATTCTATGATTCTCCCATAGGTTTCAAGACCGTCTATTCCAGGCTCCATAATCATGTCCAGCACAACAAGATCCACCTTATGGTTCTTCAGATGGATAATCGCCTCTTCACCACTGGAAAGTGCCTCGACCTGATACCCGAGCCATCCCAGCATGTTCACGGCAAGTTCTCTTTGCTCGTTCACGTCATCCACTACCAGGATTGATTCACCCCTGCCCATGTAGATTGAGGGCGATACAGTCTCTTTTGTTTGTGGGAGTTCCTCCCTCGTAACGGGGAAATAAAGCTTAAAAATTGTTCCTTTTCCTTCCTCGCTCTGCACGTCGATATACCCGTTGTGATCTTTTACAGTTCCCCAAACAACAGCCAAGCCCAGCCCTGTTCCGCTTCTTCCCATGACTTTCTTTGTAAAGAAAGGTTCGAAAATCTTCCCGAGATCCTTGGCGGGGATGCCCCTCCCACTGTCGGATACCGTCAGGACAACATAATCGCCTTCCTGCATGTCGTCATATCTCCGGATAGGCTGGTCCAGGTAGAGGTTCTCCGTACGAATCGTCACTTCCCCGTGGTCCGATATGGCTTCTGAGGCATTGGAGATCAGATTCATGATTGTTTTTCCTAAATGGATGGGCGACCCTTTGATGTTCAAGAGCCCTTCTTCAAGTTCGGTCCAGACCTTAACGTTCGGATGATAAGATTTCAGACTTTCGAACTCAGGTGTCTTGAGATAGTCGAAAATAATCCTATTCAAATCGACCACTTTCGAAATGGTTACGCCCCTTCTGGCTAGGGTTAAGAGGTCCTGAATAATCGCCGCTGCCCGTATACTGGATTGCTGGATATTTTCAGCGTATCTTCTCAGCGAACTATCTTCAGGCAGTTTTTGCTGAAGAAGATCCGAATATCCGACCAATACCCCTAAGACATTATTGAGATCATGGGCCACCCCGCCGGCCAGTCTGCCGAGTCCCTCCATCTTTTCGGCGCGGTTCAGGCGCTCCTCTAACCTTTTACGTTCCGTATTGTCACGGATACATTCTATGGCAGCAATAATTTCGCCCTTGGAATTGCGCAAAACTGAAGCGGTCGCAGAAAGATGGATATCACCAGGAGGTAACTTTGGTGTAAAGGATTCACCAAAAAGGATGTCTCCAACCCTCTGAATGGCCGTATATCGTTTTTCCTTCTCCCGATCCGTATGCAGTGCTAGATCAATGAGGATGGGCCTTCGATCCCCGTAAAAGGGGAGCGAATATTCATAATTGCTTTTACCCAGCATCTCCTCTGCCTTGACCCCGGTCATGGATTCGATGGCACGGTTCCAGGCAATCACTTTTTCGTCCTTGTCAATGACCAGGGTGGCGTCAGGCAGGAAGTCGATGATATCAGAAAGCCTTCGTTGCGACTCCTTCAACTCGTCTTCCGCTTGCTTGCGCTCTGTCACATCGTGAATTATTACCACTGTGCCCGCTGTCAGGTCATCGGCCCGCAGGGGTGCGGCTGTCAAGATAACCTCACGAAATACACCATCACTTCGTCGTAGCCTTGTTTCGACCGATGCCAGACCACGTTCTCGTAGATGCGTGTATAGTTCCCATCCTACTCGATCATATTCTTCATCATTTTCATACAGAATACGAGTGTTCTTGCCGATGATACTTTCCTCGGGGTAGCCAAAACTCTCTTGCCAAAATGCATTTGCGCTCTGATATTGACGGTTTTTCATGATGCAAATACCAACCGGTGCAGCAAGGAACACACTGCGCAGGGTAGACTCACTTTGACGGAGTTCATCCTCTGCACGCTTACGGTTTGTGATGTCCTCGAAAGTTGCCACAATTCTTTTGCTGTCCCCCAGCTCCTTGCCGATTCGGGATACGCTCATGCGACAGAAGATTTCTCTTCCATCCTTTCTCACAAAAGGAATATTCCATTCGAAGTTGACAACTGGTTTTGTTTTCACCATGGAGTAAAGGATCGTTCCGTATTCTTCCCATTCCTCATCATTTCGGAAAATTACCCGTGTGCTTTTGTCGATCAACTCCTCCGGTTTCCACCCGAAGACATCTTCCATCGCATCGTTCGCAAAGAAAATACGCCGTTGCTCAACACCGAATAGGCCATGAGGAACGGACAGGAGGATTGATCTTTCAATCTCTTGGCTCGCCTGCAGTGCTTCTTCCGCCAATTTGCGATCTGTGATGTCCATCGAATTCCCCAGTATGGCTTTTCTGCCATCGAATTGAATAGAAGTGATCATTTCCATGATCCAGCGGATCTGTCCATCCTTCGTTACAATCCTGAATTCATATGGCGATTGATCTTCACCGCTGAGCATCTTCTTAGCTTTTTCTCTGCTTTTTCCTCGATCATCAGGATGAATGACAGTGCCCGGTTGCCTGCCGATAAGCTCTTCCGGTTTATAGCCTGCAAATGATGCTGCATTGTCGTTTAAGAACACAAAAAGGCCATTCTGAACGACATAGACGCCTGCAAATGACTTTTCAATGAAGTTCTTATAACGCTCTTTGCTCTCCCGTAGGGCATCTTCTGTGCGTTTTCGCTCGGTGATGTCTTGGAAGGTTCCTTCATAGTAAAGAATGCTCCCATTAGAATCATAGACAATATGGGCATTAATTGATGTCCAGATAATGCTCTTATCTTTGCGGTAAAGTTGGGCCTCAAACTCCTTGACAAAGCCTTGTTCTGCCATGGAATACTTAAATCGTTCCCTATCCTCAGGATTTACATAGAGTTGCCGTCCAATATCAGTGACAGCCTTCATCATCTCATCTGGAGAATTAAAACCGAACATCCTTAAAAGCGCCGGGTTAACGCTTAAATACCGTCCATCATGTGTAGTCTGGAAAATGCCTTCCGTTGCATTCTCTATAATGTTCCGGTATTTTGCTTCAGTTTGTCTAAGGGCCTCCTCCGCCTTTTTGCGTTCTGAAATATCCTGAAGAGCGAACTGCATCAATGGTTTGCCCTTGTGTCTGAAAAGCATAAGATGAACATCTGCATCCCATATCTGTCCATTGGGTCTCTGGTGGCGCCATCCAAAGACATGAAAACCATCTCTCCGGCATGCCTCGATACGCTTTCCTGCCTCTGTTGGTGAGTCTTCACCGTCGTACTGGGTCGGCGCAGATACGTCAATGGGTGTTTTGCCGATGACCTCTTCTCGGCTTGCATATCCATAGATCTTAACAGCAGCTTCATTACAATCTATGTAAATGCCGGTCTTTGCATCCATAACGATCTTGGGTATAATAGAGCTATGAAACAGTACCTTTGTGTACTCCTCACTTTCCTTCAATGCTTCGTTCATTGCCGATAATTCGGATGTCCGTTCCTGAATTAGAATTTCAAGCTTCTCTTTTATGTTTCGATGCTCGTCTTCGGTTCGTTTCTTATTCGTCACATCCATGGTGTTACCAAGAACAGCTTTTTGCCCTCGGTATTTTATCGAGGTAATCTTTTCCATCAACCATTTTGTACTGCCATCCTTGCCGCGGATGCGGTATTCATAAGGTGCTAAATCTTCTCCCTTGAGCATTTTAATGCCACACTCCCTGACCCGCACCTGATCATCCTGATGAACGATATCACGTATCAGGGAGAGGGTTAAAAGTTCTTCTTGGGAATAGCCGGAATATGAAGACATATGGGCATTGGCAAAAATAGTCTTGTGATCCTGAATGATGTATATCCCCACTTGCATACTATTTCCTATGGCCTCGAAAGCATCCTCTTCAGGTCCGAATAATGTCATGGATTTCTTCAGATCGTCGATCTGCCGATTCAATGCCGACAATTCTTCGAGGAGCTGCTTCTTTGTCCTTTTGTCTTGCATGGCAATACCCCTGTTACATACTTGAAATATATACTATTGTTGCTTGAATTAATTTAGGTTGAATGCACCAATTCCATTACCACATCCTGAATGATAGTTCCGCTTTTTTAATACTGCCTGAGATGTAGCATTGAATTGTAGAATTTGATAGGCGGCGTTAAGTTAATAAAATGCCTATTTATTAGGAATCAAAAGCTAAGAAAGACCGATGGATCTTCTAATACGCGGTCCGATTTCTTATCCATCATGAAAGGCAAATCTAAGCATTTCTTGAAGATAAAACCGTTTGTCATCACAATAGTTCATCTATCCTCTTTCCAAACCTGCATTTGGTTGCGCCCGTTTACTTTGGCCCGATAAAGGGCGCTGTCGGCCTTTTTGAGCAGTTCCATCCTTGGAATAAATCCCTGTTGATCCATGAAGGCGATACCGCCGCTCAGGGTGATGTTGAAATCGCCGTCCGTCCCCGACATGACATGGTTCTGAACGCTCTCCCGGATACGTTCGGCCAGGACTAGGGCTCCGGCGAGATCAGTATCGGGTATGATCACGACAAACTCTTCCCCTCCATATCGGCACGGCGAGTCGAGGGACTGTCTGACCGATAATTTGATGATGTCCGCAACGTCACGGAGGACATCGTCCCCCTGTTGGTGCCCGTATCGATCGTTAACGGCCTTAAAATGATCGATATCCATCATGAGGATGGCCAATTTGCCGCCGTATCGTTTGATACGGTTTTCCTCTTCCGCCAGACGCAGGTCAAAATAGCGGCGAATATAGAGGCCCGTAAGGCCATCATAAACGGCCATCTGAAATAGACGGGTCGTTTCCAGGGCTACGGCCACAATAGTAAGAAGCAGGAGCAGGGATTGCATCATTAGGGGCGAAAGGGAAAAATCAGCTTCGTAATCGAAGGTCACCATGCCAATAACCTGGTTATTTGCTGCAATCAACGGCGCGCACAGGCATCTGCGGTTCTCGGCATTTTTCCCGTCGCAGGGTAAGGGAATACCCTCGATATATTGAAGAGGGAAATAGCCGGGATATTTGTCGGCCAGAATCTGTTCAAAAGATGTGTGCTCCAATTCCACCGTAAAGGAACGAATCACGCAGGCATTACCGACAAGCCCTCCCACACAGAGCAGTTGCCTTTCCTTGTCCAGAACAAAAATCCCAAGGTTGCTGCTTTTGCCGAAATCACCCAAGCTTTCGGAGGCTCGTTCAATAATCAGCTTCCGATCGAGGTTGGACATGATTAAGCGAGCCGCAAAACCGAGGCTGATAATTTCGTCTTCGATGTGATGATTGATAGGAGTTTCCATGTTCACTTTTTATTTCCCCTTCGGATAGTTACGAACATGGTGCGGTCCTCACGTTTGATCAGTAGCATCGCGGTTTCCGCCTTCACGTTCATGGTAAGTTCATCCGTGAAATCTTTCATCGCCTGTATTCTGGTGCGGTTAACTTTAAGGATGATATCGCCGACTTTCAGTCCGGCCTCATCGGCGGGGGAATTCGGATTGACCCGGGTGACTACGATGCCGCCCTTTTCCTTGAGACCCAGGTTTTGTGCCATTTCGGGTGTTATTTCCTGCAACGTCATTCCCATTTGCTCGACGAGTTTGCCGCCGGCAGCTATTTCCCGCAGGTCCTTTCTCTCGCCGATGACGACATCCAGATTCTTTTCCTGCCCATCGCGGACGATCCGGACAACTACTTTCTTGCCAACAGGCAGGGCGGCGACGATCCTGAGCAACTCATGGGTATCCTGAATCGGCTTGCCGGCGATAGCGATTATAATATCGCCTGTCTTGATACCGCCCTTGTCAGCAGGATCACCCGGGAAAACCTGGCCGACCAGGGCGCCCCGGCGATCTTTCAGTTTCATGTTTTCTGCCATGTCCGGCGAGATGTCCTGAATGGAAAGCCCCAGCCAGCCCCTGGTCACGTAGCCTTTGGCTTTCAGATCATTGAGCACATCTTTGGCGAGGTTAATGGGGACGGCGAAGCCGATTCCCTGGCCCTGAGCGACGATGGCCGTGTTTATGCCAACCACTTCGCCGTCGAGGTTGAAGAGGGGGCCGCCGCTGTTGCCCGGATTTATCGAGGCGTCGGTTTGAATGAAGTTGTCATAGGGGCCGGCGCCGATGACCCGGCCCTTGGCGCTGACGATCCCGGCGGTAACCGTATGATCGAGACCGAAAGGGTTGCCGATGGCAAATACCCAGTCGCCGACGCGCAACTTGTCCGAATCACCGAATTTGACATAAGGAAGGTCAAAATCGGGCTTGATCTTGATGAGGGCGAGATCGGTATTGGGATCTTTCCCGTTCACTTCGGCATCGTATTCTCTGCCGTTGGAAAGCTTGACCTTGATCTTATCCGCTTTGGCGACAACATGGTTATTGGTAAAAATGTATCCATCCCTCGAGATGATGAAACCGGAGCCGAGGCTGTTTTGCCTCAATTCTCTTTCTGGAATATCCCCAAAGAAGCGGCGGAAGAAGTCGTCGTTGTCAAAGTTGCCACGCGGTATATTTCCGGAGAAGCCGCGACCGGATTTGATGGTCTGGGTGGTGCTGATGTTTACGACGGTCGGTCGCCATCTTTCCGCTAAATCAGCGAAGGAAAAGGGCTTGCCGCTACTCTTGTCAGGTGTGCGGGCATCTGCTGCTGTCAATCCAATTCCCGGTGCGGCCAGGAGAAGGCACATTATCGCTGGAATCAGGAATAATCTGAATTTGCATTCTGTTCTGCTTGATCTCATGATCGACCTCCTTAAAATATTAGAACATGTTTCTAAATATATCTTAGTGCTATTGTCTCTGTCAACGGATATAAAAACTCGCCTTTCCATATCCTTTTTATTGTGTTAGGTTCCACACCCAAAGGAGAATATCATCCATGAGAAAAACGGGGGCCCCGAGAAAAGGTCCACTAACCAGCGCTCTTTCTCCCAAAAAGATTGGTCTCGCCCTGGGCAGCGGTTCCGCCCGGGGCTGGTCGCATATAGGAGTCATCCGGGGTTTACAGGAAGCGGGTATTCACATCGATCTGGTCTGTGGGACGTCCATGGGGGCTATGGTCGCCGGGGCTTTTGCCGCCGGGTTCATTGATGTGATGGATGACTGGGTCCGTGGTTTGACCTGGCCCGATATCCTTGGCTTTATGGATGTAAGGCTCCCGCGTTCGGGCCTCATTGAAGGGGACAAACTGACCCGATATTTTCGGGAAAAAATTTCCGATTCCAATATCGAAGATCTCCCTATGCCTTTCGCCGCAGTGACGACGAACCTCAAATCCGGCCGGGAGGTCTGGATCAGGGAGGGCTCCCTGATGGATGCCATTCGGGCGAGCATGTCCATGCCCGGGATATTGACCCCTTTTCAGCGTCAGGGAGGATGGTTTGTCGATGGCGGGCTCATCAACCCCGTGCCCGTGTCCCTTTGCCGGAGCATGGGCGCTGATATTGTCCTGGCTGTCGATCTCAACAACGATATCATGGGCCGAAGTTTCAACCGTTCCGAAAACCGGGAGGAGGCGGCGCCACGCCGGGAGATGAATGGCCAGTACCTTCCCAGCAGGCTCGCCTCGTTTTTCAACGGCAAGATCAAGTCCGGACAATTGTCGATCTTCAAGCGTTTTGCCCAGAACCAACCCAGCAAGGGGCCGACGCTCTTTGAGGTCATTGCCACCTCCGTCTATATCATGCAGGATCAGATCACAAAGCACCGCCTGGCCACGGATCCCCCGGATGTCCTTATCCTTCCCCGTCTTGCCCATATCGGCCTGCTTGAGTTCAATCGGGCCGAGGAGGCAATCGAGGAAGGACGTAAAGCAGTAGCGTTAACGCTGCCCATATTACAAGATGCCATAGGATCACGATGAACAAGAGACTGGGTATTGCCTTTGCCATGCTGTTCGTGACGCTTCTGATCGGCGCTACGGGATATCATTTTCTGGAAGGATTTAGTTTTTTCCAGGCCCTCTACCTGACCGTTGTGACCATCTCCACCGTCGGTTACGGCGATGTCTATGCTCGTAGTACCGGCGGGATGGTGTTCACCATATTTTTGATCATTGCCGGTGTGGGGACGATGTTTTATACCGTCAGTATGGTTGCGGAAACCATCGTCGAAGGGCGCCTGCGGGCCATAATGGGAAAAGGAAAGTTGAAAAGGATTATCAAGAGAATGAAAAATCATTATATCATCTGCGGTTGCGGAAGAATCGGCTTCCTGATTTGCCGGGAACTGGCAGCGGAAAAGGTCCCCTTTGTGGTCATCGAAAGAAATCCCGAGGTAATCCAGAAAATCGAGGATGAAGGATTTCTCTGCTACCATGGCGATTCTACGAGCGACAAGTCCCTCATCGAAGCCGGCATCAAACAGGCCAAGGGGATTGTCTGTGTCCTGCCTACGGACGCCGAGAATCTCTATGTAATTTTGACGGCCAAGGAATTAAACCCTAATGTGTTCGTCCTCTCCCGTTCCGAGGAAGAACAGTCGGAACACCGCCTGCTGAGAGCGGGTGCGGATCGGGTCATATCTCCCTATAAACTCGGAGGTACGAGGATGGCCATGGCCATCCTAAGGCCGGCGATGCTTGACTTCATTGAAATTACCACCAGACGGCAGAGCCTGGAGCTGAGGATGGCGGAAGTTGCTGTCGGCGACAGTTCGGTAGTGGCCGGAAAGACTTTGGAAGAATCGGAAATCAGGCAGAACTATGGACTGATCATCGTCGCCGTGAAGAAGGATTCCGGGAAAATGGTCTTCAATCCCGCTGCCTCTTATCCCATAGAAAGCGGCGATAAGCTCATCGCCCTTGGGGAAGACGAAAATGTCATGCGGTTTACCAAGGTCTGTGTCGGTTAGAGCCTGACTGGTCCTAAGGAGGCGCTTTGATGATTTTGCCCGACCCGGTGAAGAGACTGACGGCGCGGATAAAGGCGGCGAAAGGGGAAATATCTCCGGATTTGATCCTGAAGAACGGTCTGGTTGCCGATGTTTTCTCCGGCGAGTTCATCAGGACGGATGTGGCGATCTGCGACGGGATAATCGTCGGTTTAGGGGGGTACGATGGCCCCCACATCGTCGATGCTTCAAAATATCATATCGCTCCCGGATTTATGGATGGTCATTTCCATATCGAAAGCTCCATGCTTTCACCGCGGGAATTGGCCAAGGCGGTTCTCCCCCACGGGACAACCGCAATTATCGCCGATCCCCATGAAATCACCAATGTCTTGGGGACGAGGGGGCTTCGGTACATTCTTGAGGAGACCGAGGGGCTCCCCCTTGATTTCTATCTGATGGTCCCCTCCTGCGTCCCCGCCACCCATCTGGAAACATCAGGGGCATCTCTGGAGACGGAAGACCTGGCGGGGTTCAAAGAGGAGAAACGTGTCCTGGGCCTGGCGGAAATGATGAACTTCCCCGGGGTAACCTGCTGTGATCCCGGGGTTTTAAACAAGATCGCCGCCTACTGTGACCGCATCAAAGACGGCCATGCCCCCCTGCTTACGGGGAAAGCTCTCAACGCTTATATCAGCGCCGGTATCCGTTCCGACCACGAATGCACCCGGTTGGCCGAGGCGAAAGAAAAGCTTTGCAAGGGCATGCAGATCATGATCCGCGAAGGGACCCAGGCCAAGAATCTTGCCGCCCTCCTTCCCCTGGTCAATGCCATGACGCTCAGGCAGTGCAGCCTGGTGACGGACGATCTCCATCCCCACGACATCATGCGCCAGGGCCATCTGGACGGGGTGATGAGTCTGGCCGTTGCTCAGGGACTGGATCCGCTCTGGGCCATTGCCATGGTCACCATCAATACGGCCAGATACTTTGGCCTCCGGGATTACGGCGCCGTGGCCCCCGGCTATCGCGCCGATCTGGTCCTCCTGTCGTCTTTAAATCCTGTGCAGATAGAGGCTGTTTTCAAAAACGGCCGGCAGGTTGTCGATCAAGGCAAGGTGATCACAAATATCCCCCCCAGCGTCGTGCCTGCCGATGTCACATCCATGCACGTCAAGCCTTATGAAGTGAATGCCTTCGCGATCCCCGCCTCGGGAAGGCGGGTCCGCGTCATCGATCTTATTCCGGACCAGATCCTGACGGGAGCTGCCATTCTTGAGGCGTCCGTCCGGGATGGCCTGGTTATTCAGGACACCCGGGGGGATGTTTTAAAAATTGCCGTGATCGAGCGCCATCGGGGGACAGGAAATATCGCCCTGGGCCTCGTCCGGGGATTCCAACTTAAAAAAGGGGCGCTGGCAACCTCCGTAGCTCATGACTCCCACAACATCATCTGTGTGGGTTGTTCGGATGGAGATATGTTTGCAGCAGCCAGGGAGGTAGAGGCGATGAAAGGAGGTCTGGCCATCGCCTGTGACGGTAAGATAACGGCCCGCCTACCCCTGCCGATCGCCGGTTTAATGTCCGACCGCCCCCTTGAGGAGATTGGCCGGGGCTGGGAAGATATCCGCTATGAAGCTCAGCAGATGGGGTGTCAATTACGGGAGCCCTTCATGCATCTTTCCTTCCTCGCCCTGCCGGTGATTCCCGATCTCAAGATGACGGACAGGGGGCTTGTGGATGTGAACAAATTCGGCTTCGTCCCGCTGTTTGCGGATTAGGCCCCGTCATTTTTTCCGGAGTTCCACCGCCCAGGAAGAAACCTTCTTTCCCCCCCTTAAAAGGCATCCCCGGTTGGAATAGAGATCGTCGTCGATGAGGTGAAGGCATTCCGTACCCTGGAGGGTGCCGTCTTTAGATGAGAATATGGAAATGATGGAGTCATCTACGATTATGAACTTCCCCGTCATTTTTCCGAGGGCCGGGTTCTCGGAGGTCCAGGACGTCATTTCTTGACCACGTTCCATGGGGGCAATCTCGTAACGGGTTTTATATGACACCGTTTTGTCTCCCTGGAGGGTCATAAAGGAATCATTGATCCACATTTCCTCTGCATGGGTAATCTTTGTTTCCCCCGCCACGGGATGATACCGCCCCTGATCGTCCATATATACTCCCGTGGCGATCCAGATGTTTTCTTCAAATAGAAAGGGTTGATAAATCACGTCTCAATTCACCTTCGCCGGAAAATTATTTTATGAGGATACTGTAAGAAATGAATCGTTTTGAGTCAAGCAAAGAAAAAGGACAAACCCCATATTACCTCCTCTTGACTTAGAATCTAAATCGGTATTAAAGGGGGTCAGCTGTCAGTGCTGATTACCGTAACATGAAACTGCGCCTAATTGCTGCTGATGACTTTGAATCGATTTGAAAGGATTTTAGGCATGAACATTATTGTTTCCGGATCACTCGCTTACGACAGGATTATGGATTTTACAGGACGCTTCTCCGATCATATCCTGCCTGATAAAATTCACGTTTTAAACGTCTGTTTCCAGGTAAACGGCATGAAGGAAAAATACGGCGGCACGGCGGGCAATATTGCCTATTCCTTGACCCTGCTGGGTGAAAAGCCCATCATCTCTTCCACTATCGGCCATGATTATGAAAGGTACTTCGCATGGCTGAAAAAGAACGGTATTTCTACGGAAAACATCAAGATCATAGAAGATGAATTTACCGCGGGCGCCTATATTACGACCGACCAGGCCGACAACCAGATCACCGGATTCAATCCCGGGGCCATGAGATATCCATCCGCCTTGGACTTTGACAAGTTTCATCCCCAGGAAACGATCATTATCGTCTCTCCCGGCAATCTTGAAGACATGGTAACTTACCCGCAAGCCTGTAAAGTCAGGGGAATCAATTATATATTTGATCCGGGACAATCGCTGCCCATGTGGGACGCAAAAGAACTGATTCAGGCCATAGATGGATGCGGAATCCTCATCGTCAATGATTACGAACTGGAACTGATCATAAGCAAGACCGGTATGAACAAGGAAGCCTTACTGAAACTGGCAAGGAAGATCATTACCACCCGTGGAGAGATGGGTTCCCGGGTCTCCACACAGGACAGTGAAATTGACATTCCTCCCGTCAAGGCAAGAAGAGTTGATGATCCGACGGGGGCCGGCGATTCATACCGGGGCGGCCTGATCAGCGGTCTCGTTCAGGGCAAGGACATCGAGCAATGCGCCCGGATGGGCAGTGTATGCGCTTCCTTTGCCGTCGAGTGCTATGGCACTCAGGAATACAGTTTCACTATTGATGAATTCAACGAGAGGCTAAACGGCTGATCGGCTTTTTACCGGTCAATCACATTAAGGAGAACCATGAAAGCGGAAGATATTAAACGGATATTGATTATCGGCGGTGGGACCATGGGCAGCCAGATCGCCATGCAGTTTGCCATGCATGCCTGCGATATCGTCATCTATGACATAAAGGAGGAGGCCCTGGCAAAATCAGTGGCCTCCATAAGAAAAATGACGGCGAGTCTTGTCCGTCAGCAGCGCGTAACACCTGATGAGGCCGAGGCGGCGATCGGGAGAATAACCACGACCATCGTCCCCGAAGCGGCGGCGGTCGATATTGATCTGGTCAGCGAATCGACGCCGGAAGATCCTATCCTGAAAGGGGAAACATTTTCCCTCTTTCACGTCCTTTGTCCGGAACGCACTATCTTCACGACCAACACCTCGACATTGCTCCCGTCCATGTTTGCCGAGGCTTCCGGACGGCCGGAAAAGCTGCTGGCCCTGCACTTCCATGATCTGCGAATATCAAATGTCGTGGATATCATGCCCCACCGGGGGACGGACGGAGAAGTCGTGGAATTGCTGCAAGCCTTTGCCAAACGCATGGGACTGGCCCCCATAATGATGAAAAAAGAGAGCAGCGGCTATATTTTCAACGCCATGTTCGGCGCCCTGCTGTTGTCCGCCCAAACCCTGGCGGCAAATCAGGTCGCCTCCTTTGAAGACGTCGACCGGGCCTGGATGGGGGTCATGAAAATGCCCATCGGCCCTTTCGGGATGATGGACAGCATCGGACTGGATACGGTCTGGAAGATTACCGATTACTGGGGCAGAAGAAGCGGGAACGAGCAGCAATTGCAGAATGCCGCCTTTCTGAGGCAGTATGTGGAACGGGGAGAACTGGGGCAAAAATCGGGAAAAGGATTCTACTCCTACCCCCAGCCGTTGTTCATAGAGCCGGGGTTCGTCGAGGGGAAATGATCATCCCCGTGAGCGTTTCAGTGGACCGGCGCCTTCACCCTATTATGATTTGACATCCGGACCAGGGCCACAAGGATAACCGCGGCGAGAGGGAAAAGGGCAAGATATTCATAGACGGCCTCGAAGGCGAAACTTGCCGCCCGGAGGAGGATGATTTGTTTGACCTGGACGAGGAGGCGATTCCATGTGTCCGGATCAAAGGCGGCGGCCCCGTTACCTGCATATTGCTGGAAGCGGCCTAAGAGATCGGAAAGCCCGGTGCTGTTCCAGGTCAGATTATTGCTCAAGGCCTCATAGAAGGTGTCCTTTTTGACTGATAAAACTGCGGTTGCATAGGACGTGCCGACGGACCCGGCGACGAGACGGGAAACATTCACCAGGGTGGAGCCGTTGGCGATGTCCCTTTCCTCGAGAGTGCTTAAGGCCAGCAGGGTGATGGGGGCGAAGGCGCCGCCGATAAAGAATCCCCAGCAGATGTAGTCCAGAAAAAGAATTCCCCGGGGCGTATCGATATTTGTGTGAAAGATCCAAGAGGCGACGGCGGCGCCGAGGAGGCTGACGACGGCGACAGCTTTGGGGTTGATCCGGTCCGAGAGGATTCCCGACATAAGGGTGGCAATTCCGGCAAAAAGGGCGCCGGGCAGGAGAATGATGCCGGATTGGAAAGTGGTATAACCGTGCACCTGCTGCAAATATATAGGGAGGAGAAAGAAAAAACCATAGGCCGTAATGGAAAACAGCATCATCGCCCAGATGCTCAGCCGGAAAGGCTGATGACCCATAATCCGCCGGGGGAAAAGGGGATTGGCGCTGAAGGTCATCCAGGCAGCAGCGGCGATTCCGGAAACGACAAAGATAACGACTAGCGTCAGGATGAAATCGGAATGGAGCCAGCCGTGCTCCTGTCCCTTGCCGAGAAAGACGATCAGCGCCGACAGGGCGACGGAGGCGAGCAGAAAGCCGGTGAAATCGAAGGGAAGAGGTTTTTCTTCGGGCAGGACATTCTTCATCAGCCACCAGATCAGGGCCACATCGATGAGCCCCACGGGAATATTGATGAAGAATACCCAGCGCCAATTAAGATATTCCGTCAGGAGGCCCCCTAAAGTAGGTCCGAGGGCGGGGGCGAAGGATGCGGAAATTCCATAGACTCCCATGGCCAATCCTCTTTCCTCGGGAGGGAAGGTTTCATAGAGGATCAGCAGTCCCACGGGCATCATTATCCCTTCCGCGATGCCCTGAAAAAAGCGGGCGAAAAGCATCATCTCCAGGGTGGTGGCAAATCCGGCCAGGGCCGACATGGCCACGAACAGGATGATCCCGAAGATATAGACGTTACGGTGGCCGACGACGTCCGCGACCCAGCCGACGGCGGTCATGGCAATGGCAGCGCCTAGGAAATAGGTGATGACGACCCACTGGATGCCATAGATGTCCGTCTCCATGGCCGCCATCATCTTGGGCAAAACAATATCGACGATGGTCGTGTCCAGAAGGGCGATGAAAACCCCTACGGAGACCAGAATGGCGATTACCCATTTGCTAGGATACATAGCTGAAAACCTTATGTTATTTGGCGATGGAAACCTCGCAGGAAAGGCCCGGTAAGAGATCGGGGTGGTTCTTCAGGTTATCGATGGCGATGCGGACGGGAATCCGCTGGACTACCTTGGTAAACTCGCCGGCGGAAATATCCCGGGGTATAAGGGCGAATTCCGCCGCCGAGGCCGGGGTTACGACCACGACGGTTCCCGCAAGATTCCGGTCGGGGAAATTATCGACGGCAATCTCGGCCTTTTTCCCGGGAGTGATGTGCCGGACCTTGGTTTCTTCAAAACGGGCCTCGATATAGCGGCTGTCGGGATTATAAATGCCCAGGGCAGGTCTGCCCGGGGTGGCGTAATCTCCTTCCCGGACAAGGATGCGGGCGACAACCCCTTTAATCGGGGCCTTCACCTCACAACGGGACCGGTTCAGATTGGCTAGTTTCCGGGCTTCCTCGGCCTTGTGAATCCCGTCGGCGACCTCGCGGTTAGCGGCCTCAGCCTTAGTAATGACGGCCCGGGAGGCCTCGGCTTCCTTCAAGCGTGCCGCGGCATAGGAAACCTGGGCATCGGCGGCGTTGAGATCGGCCGCCGCAGCCCGCCAGGACATTTCAACTTCATCGAAACGGGCCTTGCCGATGGTCTGCCGGTCGTAAAGCTGCTTGAACCGTTTGTACTGAAGCTGCCAGTGGTCAAGATTGGCCTGGGCCTTTATCTTCTGCTTTCCCGCAACTTCAAGGGCCGCACGGGCTGCGTCAATCGTTGCCGGGACGGTGAGCCTCGCCTGGTTCAACTCCGCCTGGGAGCGTTCCTTCCGGGAATGTACGGTGGCAAGGTCCGCGTCGGCCAGACCCAGGTGGTGGTCCAGTTGCTCCGGATCGATGCGCAGGAGGACCTGGCCGGCCTGAACGGTCTGTCCTTCCTTTACGGTTACCTCAATGATTTTGCCGGGAACCTCCGGGGCGATGTTGGCCATGTCGGCTTTGATATAGGCGGCGTTGGTCGTCACATGGTTCAAGCGCCAATAAAGCCAGCGGCCACTGAAGATCAATGCAGCAGATAGCAGCAGGATCAGGATGATCCGCCCGCCGAGGCGCCATTTATTTGTCTTTTCCTTGAGATCAGTCATCTTTCTGAGCCTCCTGATTCATTGTGCCCCGATTCATAATGCCAAAGAAGAGAAGCTCCAACAGGTCGTCGACCTCGTGCTCCATTTTGTCCGGTGTCTCCTCGAATACCAGGGGTATCTCCAGCCGGTTGAGAACGGTCTGCATACTTTTGGAAAGACGCTCAGGATCTGCAGGCCGGAATAATCCGGATGCCTGTCCCTTTCTCAACAGGGAGGTGATCATATCCCTTTCGGAGGCGCGAAAGGATGTTTCATGGGCGGCGTAAAGCTGGGCAACTTCTTCGCCGACATCCCGGGGAACCATGAGCAGTTCCCGGAGTTGCTGAAAGTGGATCAGCTTGGCAAGGATCAGGGCCCGTAATTGCCGTGGGGGATCTTCTTGACATGAAACCGCCAGCTTCATATCCGCGAGAACGGATTCCTCTTCCCGAGTGATCAAGGCATGGAAAATTTCCTCTTTACCGCCGGGGAAATGGTGATAGACGGCCGTATTTGCCACGCCCAGAGGTCGGACGATATCAGCAAGGGAGGCCTTACGGAAGCCATGCCGGGCGAACACCGTCCGGGCGGCGTCGAGAATCCTGTTTTTGTCGAGCGTGCCTGCCATATTCATGTCCTTAATGATTTAACATATTGTTAATTAGTTAAACGATAAGCTCATGATTGAAGATTGTCAAGTATAAAAAAGCCGGCAAAGTCTACTGAAATTTCTTGCTTCATGGATGACATCATGTTAAAAAAAATTTAATCATGGGATTTGTTTATCTGCCATAGATTCCGTTTCGATTACAATGAATAGACGCCATTTACGATCATGGCGATTTCATGTTTCCGTTGGTTCATATTGTCAAAGATGTAGATCTTGGTCTCAATATTCTCTGCGGGAAAGCAACAATATTATTATCATAATATTAATAAAAGGAGGTGAATGTCAGGGATTAAACAGGGAAAATAAGGCCGCACCATAATCATTTTTGATTCACGGTTTAAAGGAGGGAACCTTATGCCAGATGTCTTCAAGGATTATGTAAAAAACAAAAATAGCAGACCCGGCCCTTTGAAGGGGGTGCGGGTTCTCGAGGTTTGCACGCTCCTCTTCGGACCGGCAGGACCTTCATTTATGGCCGCTCTGGGGGCCGAAGTGATCAAGATAGAACTTCCCCCCATGGGCGATGTAACCCGTTCACTGAATCCCTTCGGCTGGTTCTACAAAGAACAGGGTCCCATGTTCATGCACATCAATACCTCAAAATACTATATGGCCCTGGATCTCCATATCGACTGGGCTCAGCAGATCTTCAAGGAATTGGCTGCCAAATCGGATATCATCGAATTCAACCTCCGTCCCGCCGTGACAAACCGCTGGAACATCGGTTACGAGGACATCAAAAAGGTCAATCCCGGCATCATCTACATTGAGAAGAATGGCTTCGGTCAATGGGGCACTTATGCCGAGCAGGACCGGCCTTCCAACGACGGCGCCGCGCAGGCCCTCTCCGGATACGCCTGGATGTCCAGCTTTCCCAAGCGCCCGCCTATGAAACAGAGCATCTGGATCTGCGACGTCTTCGGGGCCATGATGGGAGAAGTTGCGGTCCTGGCGGCTCTGCATCACAAGAAAAAAACAGGGAAGGGGCAATACATCGAAATGTCTCAGACCGAGAACATCATGCGCGCCATGAGCTGGGTGTGGCCTTATCAGCAGATGACGGGCAATGGCGTTGAACCGTCGGGCAATCGCGACCAGTGTATATGTCCAGCCGATACCTTCCTCTGTAAGGACGATCTGTTTGTCGCCCTGGCGGCGCCGGCGCTGGATGAATTCAAGGGGCTGTGCAAGGCGATGGGGAAGCCGGAACTGGCAGATGATCCACGCTTCAAGGAGCACACCAATCGCCTTGAAGGGGAAAACGCCCTGGCGATCCTGAAGATCATCGCCGACTGGGCGCGTACGAAAACGGCGAGTGAAATCGAAGCACTTGGCAAACAGAGCGGCTTTGCCGCTACCCGCCTCCACAATTCCCGGGACATGTGCGAAGATCCCCAGCGCCGTGCCCGGGGATTTGTAAAGGACCTGGATGATCCCCTCTATGGAAAGTACACGGATCATGAAATCCCGATCATGATGTCCAAGACGCCTCCAAAGCACCGCTGGTCGGTCCGGCCGGTCGGTTTCGACAATGATTTCATCATGACGAAGCTTCTGGGCCGGAACCAAGCGCAGATAGACGAGCTTTATCTGCATGGTGTTCTCGGTAAATGGAAGGACGCACAGGGGCGTCGTCCCCCGTCTGATTGGGATGGACAATCAGGCGCAATCTTGAGGAGGTGAGGCGCTATGGCAGAATATAAAAGACCAAAATGGGCGGAATGGGCCGATTATGTCCGGTCTCTTGACGATCCGGCGAAAAATTTCGAAAAGCCCGAGGCCCTGGATGATTTAGTGGTATTGGATTTGAGTTCCCGGAGCATGGCAGGATGTTTCTGTTCATCCCTTCTTGCCGAACTCGGGGCGGAAACGATTCGTATCGAACCGCCGGGAGGCGATCTGGTGCGCACTTACTCTCCCAACGGCGTTATGCATCGGGGCACCGGTCTGGCTTACCTCCAGGAAGGGCGGAACAAGTACCATGTTACCCTGGATCTCGAAAAGGAAGAGGGCCGGGAAATCCTTAAGTGTCTCGTCGGGGGTGCCGATATTCTTATTGAAACCTATCCCGCCGGGGTTATGGATGCCTGGGGGATCGGTTACGAGGAACTCGCCAGGATAAATCCGCGTCTGATCTACACCTCCATTTCGGGGTTTGGGCAGTTCGGACCGGAGAGTGCAAGCAAGCAGTATGATTACGACAACGTCAGTCAAGCCCGTTCGGGAATCCAGTACGGAACCGGGGAAATCCTTCCCGAGGGCAAGACCTATGACGAGATGCCCTATGCAGTTCCCACCAAAGCTGGTCCCTGGATAGCCTGGGCGGCCTCCGGAACCTTCGGGGCCATGGGGATACTCTCCGCCGTCTATTATCGGGGGGTGACCGGGGAAGGGCAGGCGATTGACATCGCCACGCCGGAGGCCTACGAACGGCTCCACGATTACGCCCTCCACTGGTATTCCGATCAGGGGGTCCTAAATGAACGCTTCGGCAACCTTGACACGGCACTGTGGCTCTATGGATTCTATCCCACCAAGGACGGCGGCGTCTTTCTGGGGGGGCTCCGCCTCGAGATGTGGAAGGCTTTTGTGGATATCATCGGCAAGTACGATGAATGGGGGGCCGAGCAATGGACAACCCTGGCGCCCTTTATGAAGAAGGACTGGCAGCTTAAGTATCAGGCCATGATCAATCCGGAAACGGAGAAGTACACAAGCCAGGAACTAACCATGAAGTCGGTCGAATATGCCAAAACGGGTCGACTGGCGCCGATCACGCCCGTTGTGGCGGAGATCGTCTCTCCGGAAAAGGCCATGCGCGATGAAGTCTGGAGGGATCGCGGCGTTTTCACCCCCGTACAGGATCCTGTCTACGGTTCCATCGTTTGCGCCCAGTCACAGTGGAAAGCAACGGAAACACCGCCCCGGACAAAATGGGTATGCCGCCCCGTGGGCTACGACAATGGCTTTATTTACTTGAAATATATGGGGTATGGCCCGGTTAAGCTGGCGGAATTGGCTGGAAAAGGGATCATTTGAAAGGAGAAAAGCATGCTGGAGATCAAGGGATCAGTTGCCGTCATCACGGGCGGTGGCGGGGGAATCGGGTTGGAGATCGCAAAATACTGGGTAAAAAATGGCGGCAAAGTGGTAATCGCCGATATCGCCCAGTCTTTTCTGGATGGGGCGGAAGCCCAATTGAAAGAATTGGGTGGTGAAGTGGCAACCGTAGTCTGTGATGTGACAAGAGAGGCGGATAACGCCCTCCTTGCCGATACGGCTATTGAACGCTTTGGCCAGATCAACCTGGTTGCCCCTTTTGCCGGGATCATCAAGGACGGCCTGCTCGTGTCCACAAGCAAGGAAACGGGCAAGGTGAACAGAAAAATGTCTCTTGACCAGTTCAAAGCGGTTATTGATATCAATCTGACGGGGGTCTTCCTTACTGTCCGGGAATGTGCGGAGCGGATGATCAACAACAACTGCAAGGGGCTGATATGTCTCGTTTCCTCGACGGGTTCCCTGGGAACGGCAGGGCAGATCAATTATTCCTCGTCCAAGGCCGCCATGTCCGTCATGCCCAAGGTGATCACGGCGGAGTTCCTCAGACGCGGCCTGTCCGACCGGATCCGTTGCGTCGCCGTGGCCCCTGGTTATGTGGGCACGGCGATGGTCAAACGGATGGATCAGAAGGCCCTTGAGAAAATATTGTCCGATGTGCCCATCGGCAGGTTGATAGAACCGGAAGAGGTGGCCTCTCTGGTAGGCGAGCTTTATCGCAACGAGGCCCTGTCCGGAGATGTATTCTTTATCCACGGCGGCCTTCGCCTCGGATCACGAGGCTGATCGATAGATTGCATTGAAGATGGTCAAATATTTACGGGGAGGATGAATGATATTTTTCATTACCTCCCCGTCATTTTTTTCATAAAGGATAGGAAGGAACTGTCATGTCAAAGAAAGAAAAAAACGAGATCCGGGAGATACTGATTTCCCGGATCATCAAATCGGAAGATCTCAATCATCATGGGACCCTATTTGCAGGAAGGATGGCCGAGTGGCTTGTGGAGGCCTGTCTTATTTCTGCTATCGACCTGTTGAGAAAGCCGGAAGACATTGTCTGCGCCCGTATTCACGGGATGAATTTTCTTAAGTCATCAACAAGCGGTGATATAATCGAGATCAAGTCCCGGATCGCCTACCTTGGTGAGAAGAGCCTTACCATCGACGCCAAGATATTTGTGAACGGGAATAACGAGACACCCTCAGTTACGGGCATGGTAACCTTCGTGACCGTCGATAAAAACGGAATCCCTTACGCCCACGGGATGACTTTGTCTCCGGAGTATATTGAAGAGAATCGCTCCATTTATCTTGCCGCTATTGAGGCAAGAAAGCATAGGTAACTCCGCTTCCAAATCAAAGCGCTATCTTCGTTGACATCGGCAATCGGCTCCTCAACGTATGAATAATACGCCTCCGTCGCCTCTGCCGTGCCGCCTTGATTTCATCTTTGCTTTAGAAGCGGAGTAGGGGGGGGCAGCTCCTCGCTATAAGAAATCATCCACATATTCCGGGGGGAAATGTCCGCCCCGGTAGCGGTGAAGCATCTTTTTCAGGCAGCGTTGAAACGCATCAACGATAATGGGATCAAAATGACTCCCCGCATCGCCCTGTAAAATGGCAATCACCTTGTTTATGGGCATACGATCGTCCTTTAGAATCTCACCAAAAGCGTACTTGGGATAATCACGTTTCGATGTCAGGGCGTCAAAGACATCGGCAACGGCCATGATTCTTGATTCCAGGGGGATTGCATCACCTTGGAGGCCTGCCGGATACCCCTTGCCATTGACCCGTTCGTGATGGTAACTGGCGATTTCCGGAACCCTCTGGAGATGTTCCGGAAAATGGAATTTATCGAGGATGACCTTTGTCTTGACAGGATGGAGCTGCATCTCCTTAAACTCGTCGGGAGTGAAGGCGCCGTTCTTAGTGAGGATCTCGTCGCGGATGCCAATTTTGCCGATGTCATGGAGCAGGGAAGCATACTTAAGCACTTCACATTGATCATGATTGAGTCCCAGTTCTACTGCCATAAGCAGGGAATATTCCGTAACCCTTTCCGAGTGGCCGGCCGTGAAAGGATGCTTGGCGTCCACAGTGGCGGAGAGGGAACCGATCGATCGTTCAAAAGATAACTTCAGCTCATCAACAAGCAGGGAATTTTCAAGAGCGATCCCGACCTGAGAAACCAAACCTCTAATAAGTATTTCATCATCCTGATCAAAACGATCCTTCCCCTTCTTATTGATTACCTGAAGGACACCAATATGGCGGACACGACGGCCTTTGATGGGTATACATAAGACAGAGCGGGTTCGAAACTGGTTCGTCTCATCATAGGAGCGATTGAAGTAAGGCAACTCCCAGGCGTCGGCCACGTTGATCATTTCCCCGGACTCGGCCACGCGACCGCTTATCCCCTCACCCAGCGGGAGGTGTATCTGACCGATGCCCTGGGCGACTCTCGTCCAAATTTCACGCTTTTCCCAATCAATAACATAAAGGCTGGTGCGTTCAGCCGCCATGGCATTTGTAACCTTACCGATGATCAACGGAAAGAGGCGATCAAAATCCAGCTCTGAGGTAAGATCCGATGCCATGGCGATCAGCCCGGCAAGAATCTCCTTGATGCGATCTCTCTCTTCGATCTGATCTGCTGCGGTCTGGAATATCTCATTGAAGGAACGGACGATACTGTTAATTTCATTTTCTTCATTTTCCGGAGCTGATTTACTATCGATGCCGGACAGATAATCGTCGTCGATTTGCAGATTCTGACCTGCAAATTCCTTTTTCCCCGCACTGACCTCCATTGTCTTTGCAGCGATTTCGGCAGTCACCTTCTCCAGGTAACTGAACCACCTGAACATGAGAAAGAAGGTCAAGAGGGGAAAGAAGAGAAGAACCATAAGGGCATAAGTAGCAACTTCCCTCAGTTTATCAATCTCATCGACAGCGAGGATCGGGAAGAGGTAGTAGTAAGCGGCGACAATCACAATCAGGACGGGAAACAGGGTGGACATAAAAAAAGATATCAGAAATATCTTTTTCGATTTTTCTTGGGTTAATGAGCGGAAAAAGGACATTGGCGAATTCCGTTTTAAATACCTTCAACACAAAACCATTGGCGCCCTAGTACGTCAATGGATAGCAATCGGCAATCCCTAAAGTACAGATAAACCTGTTGCCATCTCTTATAACAAAATTGCGAAGGAAATATCAACATTGATTACGGCTTTGAAACAAATAACTCTCGCCCTCGCAGCTGTCGTTCATTAGCTTTTTAAGGTTCCTTTCTTATATTTCATATTTGACAGCTCACAGAATATCAGTTATCAAGTAAACTAAATTCTCCTCTTGTTTATCGTTATCCCGGCTGATGATCGCCGCGATGGGGTAGCCTCTTTGCCGAGGGAAGTGCTCATATTCGTGTTTATGAATGTTATCCAACCGTAGTTACCCTGAGGATCGATTCCTGACATGAACGACAAGGATACGAACGGGCAGGAATGCTGGCTTAAAGAGGATACCTATCGCCAGATAGTTGAGTCCATAGACGAGGCCATTTTTGAATTAGACACCTTGGGCTGTTGCCGCTATGTCAATAGCGCGGGACTCCGGATCAGCGGATATTCCAAAGCGGAGCTGATCGGTATGCACTTCGAGAAACTCGTTAAACCGGATTATCGAGAGCAGGTCTGGAAAGTTACGGGTCGCCAGTTCATAAAAAAAATTTCCACTATCTACCACGAATTCCCAATGATCACCAAGGACGGCCGTGAGAACTGGATTGCTCAGAATGTCCACCTGCTCCTCGCTGAAGGCGAGATTACGGGAATCCGCTGTGTCGCTCGCGATATAACCGAGCGAAGGAAAATGGAGGAAGCACTGCGGGAAAGCGAGGACCTTTTCCGCACCCTTGTGGATCGTATGCTCGATCCCGTTATCATCATCGGTTGGGATGGGACCATCCTTTTCGGAAACCAGGCCATGGCCCGCATGATGGATTTTGCTTCACCGGAAGATGCCTTAGGCAGGAACATGGTGGAATTCCTCCATCCGGACAGCCTGACTAAAGCGGCGCAGAGTATTGAAAAGACGAGTCAAACCGGGCAGGGGGGAACCGTTGAGGAATATCGACTCATAACCAGGGATGGCCGTTCGCTTTGGGTGGAGGGAATAGGGACCAGCATTCCTTTCCGGGGGGGAACGGCGGATCTTGCCTGTCTCCGGGATATTACCCGCCGCAAACAAGCGGAAGAGGAACTGCGGCTGGTCAACGAGAACCTGGAAGAAAGGAACCGCCAGTTGCAGGATTCTCTGGAGCGGGTTAATCAGTTGGCCCTTGCCGCTCAGGCGGCGAATGTGGCGAAAAGCCAGTTTTTGGCTAATATGAGCCATGAAATCCGCACACCCATGAACAGCATTATCGGCTATGCGGACATGCTTATCGAGACGAAGCTGAACCCTGACCAAGCCGATTATCTGCGGACCATCAAACGCAGCGGCGACGTCCTCCTGTCCCTCATTGATGATATTCTGGATCTTTCGAAGATTGAAACCAGCAATGTGCACTTGGAAATGGACGATTTTGATCCGGAATTGATGATTTACGAAGCATGCGACCTGATTTCGCCCCGTCTTGCCGACAAACCCGTGGAACTTTTCTGCCGTATCGCCGATGAGACGCCGGCCCGGGTCAAGGGAGATCCCGCCCGTTTTCGCCAAGTGCTCCTTAATCTACTGGGAAACGCCGTCAAGTTTACAGAAGCCGGAGAAATTGGCATCGATCTTGATGTGGATAATGTCGAAAGTGATCGGGTCAGATTGCATATTAAAGTCCGGGATACAGGCATCGGCATCCCGGCTGACAAGCTCGAATATATTTTTGGTTCCTTTCAACAGCTGCAAGGGGAGTCGACACGGCGATACGGCGGAACGGGGCTGGGATTGTCTATCAGCCGTGAACTGGCAATCCTGATGAACGGAACTGTATGGGCGGAAAGCGAACTGGGACGGGGCAGCGTCTTTCATTTTACCGTTACCTGCGCGGGAGCGACAGGGTCTCCGGAACAGCCGGTTCTGTTTGCAACCCTCCGGGAGAAACGGGTTCTGGTTGTTGATGATCATCCTGCCAATCTCGATATCCTGGGACACTTGCTGCGACGACAGGGGATGGTAATCACCCTTTTAAGTAAAGCCACCGATGTCGAAGCGACGATCCTGCGCGCCGCTGCGGAAGGTAAACCTTTTGAGCTTGCCATCATCGACATTCAGATGCCGGAAATGGACGGTTACGAAACGGCCCGGCGAATTCGCCATTTGGAGGAGAAAATACCACCAATACCACTGCTCGCGTATTCATCTTCGACGGAAGGGATGCACTGGCGCTTCCATGAGGCCGGGTTCAACGCTTATCTCCGTAAACCTGTCCGTCGCAAGACCCTGATCGACGTTCTCGAACGGATCATCGGAGAAGGAAATCAGGCCGGGGAAAAGGAATCTGAAATCCTTGTTACCGAACAATCGGTAAGCCCCAATCTCAAACAGGAAGTGCGGATTCTCCTTGTGGAAGACAACCCCGACAATCAGCTCCTGATGCAGCGTATCCTCACTAAAGGGGGTTACAATATCGAAATAGCGGGGAACGGCCGGGAGGCGGTTGAGGCGTATCAGCAGGCGCCCGAACGGTATGATCTCATCCTGATGGATATCCAGATGCCCGAGTTGGACGGCTATGGGGCTGCAGAAGCGATCAGGGCACTGGAAGGGAAACGGGGACAGGCAGAAACAGGCGCTGTGCCGAAATCCATACCGATTGTTGCCCTTACGGCCCACGCCATGGTGACGGAGCGGGAACAATGCCTGAGCAGAGGAATGAACGATTATATGACCAAACCCATCAAGCGGGAAAAGCTCTTTGAGATGATCCGCCGCTGGGTCGCCCATGAGGGGTAAGAAGGGGGGTGGAAAGGGGCTGAGGAAACCATAAGAAGGATTGTCATGGTTCTGAGTTGATCCCGAATTATCATTGATGTGAAGGAAAAAAGGAGGAGATATACATGGGAAACATTTTGCCCCCGTTAACGGAAGAAGAAAAGAAGCGCTTTACTGTAATCAATAAAGAGAATCTTGAATATCTCATGAACCGTTACAACAAGGTGAATCGTTGGGTCATCGCCGATATGATTCGCCGGAGCGCCTACCACTACCCCGACAAGGCCGCCATCATCTATAAGGACAAAACCCTAACCTATGCCCAGTTGGAGGCGGAATGCAACCGTGTCGCCAATGCGCTTAGGGATTTGGGGATTCAGAAGTACGACCGCGTGGCGATCCTGGCCCACAATACGATCCATCACGTCCTGATCTGGATGGCCTGCTGCAAGATCGGGGCGATCTATCTGGCCATCAATTATCTCCTCCGGGGGAAGGACATTGCCTATTGCATCAATCATTCGGAAAGCAAGGCATTCATCGTTGAAGACGCCCTGTTTGATTTAGTGAAGGATGTCCTCAACGATATGCCGACGGTAAAGACCTGGATCTGGTCCGACCAACTGGCGGGACAGCCCCCGGCGAGCGACCGTTTCCTCAATTTCGATACCTGGAGCGGAAAATACCCCACGACGGAACCGGATACGCTTCTCCACATCGAGGATCCCTGCCAGATGACCTATACCAGCGGCACGGAATCCCTGCCCAAGGGGGTTATTATCAGCAACCAGGCCCTCATGGCCGAATATATGGGGACCATCGTTGATGGGCAATACGATGAGGACGACATTAACCTCAACGCTCTCCCTATCTACCACTGCGCCCAGCGGGATGTCTTCATGAATCCCATTTTCTGGGTGGGAGGAACTAATATCCTGATGATGCCCGATATCGGTCAGATCCTCAAGAATATCGCCGCCTATAAGGCAACGATGTTCTTTGCCCCCCCCACGGTCTGGATCGGCATGCTCCGTAATCCGGAATTCAGCAAACAGGATCTGTCCAGTCTCAAGAAAGCCTACTACGGGGCTTCGATCATGCCCTTGGAGATCCTCAAGGAGATGATGGAACGCCTCCCCGGCGTGAAGATTTACAACTACTACGGCCAGACGGAACTGGCGCCCTATCACACGATCCTCAAAGCCAAGGACGCCCTGGCGAAGATTGGTTCGGCGGGATTGGGGGGTCTGAACATGGAGAGCCGCCTCGAAGACGACGCGGGAACGCCGATCGACAAACAGGACATTCCCGGTGAGATCTGCGGGAAGGGTCCCCATGCCCTGATCATGTACTTCAAGGAACCGGAGAAGACCGACGAGGCCATGAAGGGCGGCTGGTTCCATTCCGGGGACATCGGCGTCATGGATGGGGATCGTTACATTACCGTAGCGGATCGGAAGAAGGACATGATCAAGACAGGCGGGGAAAACGTTCCGACCCGGGAGGTGGAAGATGCGGTTTATCTGGACAAACGGGTCCAAGAAGTGGCGGTCATCGGTCTGCCCGATCCCAAATGGGTAGAGGTTGTGACGGCGATTGTCGTCCTGAAGCCGGGTGAGAAGATGACCGAGCAGGAACTCATTGCCCACTGCCGCAACGAACTGGCGACCTTCAAATGCCCCAAGAAGGTCTTCTTTGTGGATGCGCTGCCCAAGACGCCGACGGGCAAGATCCTGAAGCGGGAAATGCGGGTGACATTCAAGGATCGTTAATCTCTCAGGGTAATTCCCCGAAGCCTGCTTCGTTCCTTGCTTTTTAGATACGCCGCAGCTGGCTGCGGGGTAATTCATTTATTTTGGAAATATTAGATACCTCCCCCTTCAAGGGGGAGGTTAGGAGGTGGATGGGGTTATAAGATGGAGCCGAATTGGTTTCACATGAAATTGTTCCCCGTCATCCTTCGCATGAAATCACTTGGGATTTATCATGGACGTCCTCCTCGTCAATCCGCGCTTTAACGGCGCCTCCGAAGTATCTCCCCTCAGCCTGGAATGCCTGGCCGCACCTCTTCTTGCAAATGGACTTTCCGTAGCTATTGTGGATATGGATATCGGTTCCGAGGAGGAAGCTCAGGACCTTTTGATGGATGCCCTGGAGAGGGGAAACCCCATGATCATGGGCGTCACCACTCTCTCCGGCAGTATCGCCGCTGCCCTGACGGCATGCGGGACGGCAAAAAAGATCCATCCCCCCATCAGGACGGTCCTGGGAGGCATCCACGCCACCGTACTTCACGAGGAGATCCTCAGAGAAAATAAAGAGGTGGATGTGGTCGTCCGGGGCGAAGGGGAGGAAAGCCTTCCGGAGCTTATAAAGGGTAATTTTGCGCTGGCTTCCCTGGAAAAAATAGCCGGAATCAGTTACCGGCAGGGTCATCGTATTTTGTGTAATCCCGACCGCCCCCTGCTAAAGGATCTGGGGGACATGCCGACGCCGGCCTTCCAGATTCTGGACAACCGGGGCTATAGGACCCGCAGCCTGTCTTCCAGCCGCGGATGTTACCACAACTGTCGTTTCTGTTCCATTCAGAGCCTCTATCAGGGGATTGTCCGTCAGGAGCCGCTGGAGAAGATCTTTACCGGGATTCGGGACTTGCGGAATGCCGGGGCGAAACGGATCATGTTCACCGATGACAATTTCACCTTCCATCCCCGGCGCGTCCGGGAGATCTGCGGGATGATGATTCAGGAAGGACTGGCGCAGGGCGTCGAATTCTATGTCCAGGGGCGGATAGACGATTTCTGCCGCCAGCCGGTCATGGCGCAGTGGCTGAGCGAAGCGGGTTTCAAGGCCGTCTATGCCGGGGCGGAATCGGGGGCGCAGGAAATATTGGACCGCTACGGAAAAGGCATGGCAACGGAAGACCTGAAGCGAGGCGTATCCTACTGCATCGAGCAGAACCTCATGCCCGTGGTCAGTTTCATCCTTTTCGGCCCCTGGGACACTGCCGAAACGATGCTAAAAACGATCCGGCTGGCCAAAGAACTATTCGAAAACGGTGCGGAAATCGCCTATACGGAATGCCTGATTCCTTTCCCGGGAACGCCCGTACAAGCAGAACTGGAGAAGGACGGCAAGTGGCGGCAATCAGGGGGTGTTTACTATTTTGAATCCTATACGGGAATGGCCATGGATTGGGTTATTAAGGTGTGCGATCTGGCCCGGGCCATGTCCCGCCTTATCTATGGTGACGAACCACTGTTTCCCGTCCGCCGGGTCTATTATGAATTTTCGCTGCTCGAATATTTAATCCAGGGGCAGCGGCCCCCGGCTTACGATTCCTGGCTTTCCCTGTTACCCACCGCCGGGCGGGATGACGTCCTGGAGGAGAACAGACGACAGATTGAAGCTACGCTGCGTGACATTTTGTAAGTAGCATCACTTTCGTCCAAATCAACATCTTAGAAGTCAGAAAATATTCTTCAATACGCATCTATTTCATCTGCACGCAATAATCTATGTCCTTCGAAAACAGTCAGGATATCAAGGTTGTTACCATTTATTCGGTAGACGATTCGATATTTTCTAAAAATCAGCTCTCTTATATCGGGGTTGGCAATTTCGGGGACGGTTCTTCCACTAAGAGGATTGTCAGATAAGGATTCCGCGTGCTCGATGATATGGTCAACAAATTTTCCGGCTCGCTCGGGACTGTCCTGCGATATGAAATCCTCAATCTCGAACAATCGTAACAAAGCTTCATGAGTCCATCTGATTTTTATCACCTGCTTCTTCTCTCACGCAATGCCGCTTTTAGTTCTTTGGTGTTGTAAACATTTCCGCTTTCAGTATCTGCTATCCCTCTGCCGACAGAATCAAGAAACGCTTTTTTGTAAACCAGTTCATCGTAGTCGCTAGGAGAGAGGAGAACTCCGGCGGGTTTTCCGTTCTGTGTTATAATCAATGGATGCCCGGCTTTTTGAATGCTCTTGAACCATTTAGAGATGCCTGCTTTAAACTCTGCAATGGGGACAATATCATTTGAAATTGAAATTGTTTTCATGCAACGACTCCTTATTCTGGTATATTTAACGGTCTAAATATAGGCCAATATATTGAGTAAAGCAAGTTTTTTCAAATAACGGGGCGAGAACCAATCAATGGCTCATCTCCCCTCGTTTGGCCGTCAATAAATACAAGCATCAAGTATGGAAAGCACCATATCGAGCGCCTCATCTGATGCCTTGCCAATGAACTTGATCTTACGCGCTTGATAATCAATGGATTTCACCTGCTCAACCATGACAAAACCGGTTATATTTGGATCGTTTGTTACGGCTACATGAAAAGGGTATTTACGGTCTGTTGTGGTTAGAGGGCACACCATTGCCAGGCCCGTTTGCTCGTTGAACAGGGTATTACTTACGACCAGCGCCGGACGGCGGCCTTTCTGTTCATGGCCGGATTGCGGATCGAAAGTAACGGCGATATAATCTCCTTTTTTCGGAACGTAGGGTTTCATTTACCACACTTCCTTACCGAGTGGTTTACCAAAATCCGTTTCTCCTGGAATGTAGTTTTCAGGTATACGTGACACCAGTTCTTGCAGACTCACTTTGCCGCGGACACGCCTTGCCGGAGCTATAACAATCATACCGTCTCGTACGGCCACATCAACATCGTCCCCAACGGAAATACATGCGTCTTCAAGGATCTGTCTTGCCAGGCGTAATCCCTGACTGTTTCCCCATTTCTGAATTCTTGTAATCATATTTACACCTCCTGTGGCTACACAAAGTATAGCCCATAAGGCAACTCATGTCAACTCAGATTGGGGCTCCGTTCACGTCGCTGTAGGCGGCGCGAACGTTTACGGTAACCAGCCCCCAAAAGCGTGGTATGCCGAAAGCGACTGAGGCTGTTGGAGGTCTGATTGACCGCGGAGTTAGGTCCCGATTGATCTCCGAGCATAGCGTTCGGCATATGCATGGCTTTCGAAAAGAATCGGACCAATTGGCCAACGTTCAGAGACTGTGACTCCCGTAGGAATGGAAAGCGATTGGCGAATTGTTTCCGAACCAAGTGATACCAGATCTTTACACACTTCGATAGCGAGTTCTTGCCCCCGTACGGACGGCCTCTCTTGGTCATCGCCAGTCAACCAGATCGTGCTTTCGAATGAGCAGGGCACTGACGAGAACATTAGTTCTGAGTCGATGATGACGAACTCATGCAACTTCGTGAAGAGACGTCCAGGTGGCTCATTCCCTCCGAATAGGCAAGCTGCGTATTCGCTCTTTGGCCAGTCGAGGATATGCGCGACTGGCACATCTTCAAGGTCCTCAACTCGACCTATGCTCTTGCCGATAAGGGGGGCCAAGCCACAATTAGTGCTGCATGGAAGATCCTTGTGCTCGTCCAGAAACCAATGTGCGGCGTGAATTTCGTGAGGAGTGCGGCCAAGCATTTCGGCGCTTGAGGGATCGAGCCTCATAAAAACTGAGCTCTGGCACGACCAGCCCATGGCCTGGGCTAATCGCGCAAACACGATTTCGCGGTAGGCATAGAAGTCGCCAGTGAGTTTTGTCAGCCAGCGATTGCCGGTCCGATCAATGCCCAACCAGAAGTCGTACGAGGGGAGCGATGGAGTACTGAAGTGCTTCCACGTCCATCCGGTCGTTTCGACGAAGTCTGGCAGTTCACGCATGAGGGGAAATGAAGCCATGTTATGAGGGACTAACGTTAGAATTCACTGGCCTGCGCGGCTTTTCGCGCAGGTCCGGTGGAATGATGGGTTGCGCCAACAGTCACGGACGATAGATGGACCAAGTCTTACGCCTTAGAAAATACTCATCATCGTTATTGAAGATGGCAAAGAACTCGGATAGGTGAGGAATGGTTTCTATCTGCGTACCGTAAGCAGCGTAGCCAAGCTCGGACAAAAGACGTCCGATAAATCGGACCAGCTGCATGACGTACATGCGGACATATGGCTTGGCAAATTCGGACACGCCAGTTTGGAGCGACGCATCAAAGACTGTATCCAAAGGTTCGCCTGTCTCTGCTACGTGGCGGACCATAGTGATCGGTTGCATGAATTCGGAAATGAGTTGTGCATTTCTACGATGGCGTTCCTGCTGACGAGATCCGTAGTGCTTCCTTAGCACTGGTGTTACAACCAAGCGGAACCATGCTTTGGTGGGATCATCACGCTGTGCGATGCGTGGATTCCCCGTTATGAAATCGAGGTTGTAGTAGCGGGTAATGTTGTTAGCGAAGTCCGTTAGAACTTCGACGATTCCCGCATGAATTTCTGAGCGGGGCAGTCTAACATTGGCGGGGAGCCCAAGGCGTTCCGCTATTGCATCTGCCTGATCTAGCAGTCGTGCCAGATTGTGGCCGTAATCACGCACTTCCTCGTTGGGCGGAAACGCACCAGCGTTGGTGAGTGCGTGATCTACAACAAACGCAAGTTTTGCAGCGCGTTCGAATCCGGTACTTAGCGAAAAGAACGCTTGACCGTAGTGCGCGTGATGCGCGTAGTTTGCCTTTCCGAGAATCGTCGCGCCATTTCCAAGATGTTCAGCGGCGAGCGCCGCCTCCCGGGCTATGGCATTCCATGTTGGATTCATTACCTGTGCATTCCTTTGTGGGCTCAACATAGTGCAGACCGGCTAATGCCGGTATCATGTAGCCGTTGACAGCCAATAACTATTGGAAATTACCTTTGCATAATAGTAAGTTAGTTGTCAAAATAAAAAAATATTGAATTAGTAAATACCGTGTGTGCGGTGATAGAGTATGAAGCTTTTGGATCAGGTCCGTGATCTCCTCCCATGGCAAGTGAATAATAAGAAGTATTCAGACTGACTTAAAAACTCAATCTCCCCAAATACCCATCCGGTAGTGCCTGTCCCTAGCTGATCTTGAGACGTAAAACCGGAAAGCATTGTCCTGCCTTCGTTTGCTGACTACTGTGCACAGTAGTCAGCAAACGCATGATATCATAGCGTAACTAACGAGGGAGTGAAAATTTCTGCTTCCCGCGATCCAGTAAAAGCAGTCTGACCATTAGGGCGTCAATTTCTGAAGGGCCTCCGCTGCCCGCTTGAGGAGGAATTCCTGAAAGCCTTTGTCATGTTCAATGGAGAATGATTCCTCGAAGCCCCGGTCGGCGTTGTCGAGAAAGAAATGCTTGGTCTGTTCCAGGGTGTACTGAGGGGCCTCCATGATCTTTCCGGCGATCTCCAGGGCGCGATCCAGCAGTTTGCTCTCTTCCACGAGCTCATTTATCAGTCCGATCCGATAAGCCTCCGCAGCGTCGATGATCCGTCCGGAGAGGCATAGCTCCCTTGCCAGACCGGCGCCGACAATCCACTTGAGGGGTGTAAAGAGGGTAGGAGCGCCGAATTTGATCTCCGGGTGACCGAATCTGGCCCCATCGGAGCAAATGCGGATGTCGCAGAGCTTGACCAGGTCGAAGCCCCCCGCCAGGGCCGGGCCGTTAATGGCGGCGATCGTCGGCTTGGGAAAATACCAGATATCACGGTGATAGACGGAGGATGTCTGATAGAGTTCATGGAGAAGCCCCGGTTTATTGAATTCGCTGAGGTCGAAACCCGCGGTGAAGGTACTGCCGGCGCCGGTCAGAATGAGAATCCGGATGGCTGGATCATCCTTCCATGACTTCAGGCAGGCCGAGATCTCCCGGCGCATTTGAACCGAAATAGCGTTGCGCTTATCGGGGCGGTTGAGGGTCAGAATGCCGATGCCTGCGTGAGATTGGTCGGTGCGGATCGTTTCGTAATCCATAACTTTTCCCTCCTCAAAATTGATCAATCCAAAAAAAAACACCCCCACCCCTTTATCAGAAGGGCAGGGGCGTTGATTACTCGGGCAACAAGTTGCCGTTATTTCAGTTTGCTCAGGATGTCCCGGGCAATAATGACACGCTGGATCTGGTTTGTTCCCTCGTAAATGGAGGTGATCCGGACGTCCCGATAATAACGCTCCACAGGGAATTCCTTGGTGTAGCCGTAACCGCCGAGGATCTGGATGGCGTTATGGCAGGCCCGCTCTCCCGCTTCCGTGGCAAAATATTTGGCCATCGAAGCCTGACGGGCGAAGAACCGGCCGTTTTCCTTCTGGTAGGCGGCGTTCATAAGGAGGAGCCGTGCCGCTTCCAGTTCCGTGTAGGATTCGGCGATCATCCACTGAATGGCCTGGAAGTTGGTGATGGACTGATCGAACTGCTTTCTCTCGACGGCGTATTTGGCGGCGTACTCGATGGCGGCCAATCCGCAGCCGAGGCCCAGAGAACCGATGCCGATGCGTCCGCCGGCCAGCTCGCCCACGGCGGTCCGGAAACCGTCGTTCGGTTTTCCCATCATGGCGCTTTTGGGAATGCGGCAGTCTTCAAAGACGAGTTCATTGGTGACGGAGGCGTGCTGTCCCATCTTGTGTTCCGCCCGGCCAACAATGAAGCCCGGGAGGCCGTTTTCGACGAGGAAGCAACTGATCCCCTTGCCCTTGGGGGCCGCTTTATCCGTTACTGCCCAGACCACAAACACCCCGGCGTATTCGGCGCTGGTGATGAAGATCTTGTTGCCGTTCAGGACCCATTCGTTGCCGTCCAGCACGGCGGCGCAACGCATCCCGGCGGGGTCAGATCCGGCCGTCGTTTCCGTCAAGCCAAAGCCGCCGGCGGGGTACTCGCCCGAGCAAATCTTGGGGATATAGGCCTTTTTCTGTTCTTCCGATCCGATGGCCTGGATAACCTCACAGACCATGTTGTTGACCGAGGTGGTTACCGCGGTAGAGGCGCAGGCCCTTGCTATTTCAGTGATCGCGAGGCTGAAGGCTACGGCCCCCGCTTCCGAGCCGCCGTATTCCCCTTTAACGGCAATCCCCATAAGTCCCAGTTCCGCCAGCTTTTTGAGGTTCTTCAGGAACCCTTCCCGATCACCTTCTTCATCCAGTTTCGCGGCCAAAGGTTCCAGTTCCGATTTGGCAAAATTTCTTGCCGTATCCTGAATCATCTTTTGGTCTTCAGTTAAATCTAAGTTCATTGCATCTTCTCCCCTTCCTGATAGTGTTTATTAACACCATCCGTTCCTCGAACAGATGGGTAATTTCCGGCTTCATGAGAAAGATAAAATGAAAAGAGGGGAAAGATTCTTCCCCTCTTTTCGGTGCTATGTCGTTAACCCTTGTCGATGATGGCCTGGATGTCAGGCGTATAAGGAGTTTTCGCCGGCAGGAAGATCAATTCCGGATCCACGAATTCGCGGAGGATGAAAAGTTCCCTGTACGTCGGGTGGGGAGTCTCGCCGGTTAACTTCGACACGTTGAGGTCGAAACCGCAGTTGTCTTTAACCTGCTCTACCGTGACGCCGGGGTGGCACGTCTCCAGGTAGATGATGCCGTTGGCATCGAAACGATAGACGCCCATGTTGGTAACGACGCCGCAGGGGCCGTTGTTGGCATAGGCCGTGTTTTTCCAGACTTCTTTCTTGGGCTTCCATTCGTTGGTCTTGAAATCCCAGCACCACCAGCCAGGGGTAGTTGTATAATCGTTCCTCTCCAGGAAACGGCGTTTTTCCTGAAGGATGATATACGCCACGCGATGAGCCATCGTGCCGATGTCGGAGTTGCCGCCCGAACCGGTGAACCGGTGAGACGGGTTATAATAATCGCCGATGGAGGTGACGTTGACGCCGCCGTATTTGTCAATCGCCGCACCGCCCAGGAAGCCCAGGGTGACATAACCCTGCTGGAGATAATACCCGAAGGTATCCACCAGACCGCCAAGGGTCGAACTCATGTTGGCCGCCCGCTGATCACAGACGGACATGGGGACATGCATCGTCTTGCCGTCGCAGATGCCTGATTCATAGATCAGGGTGGCTTTCGGGGCGTTGGTGAAGTTTGCCGTCATAATCCCTACCATGGGCAGCCCGGTGCCTGCAAAGACGACGTCGTCGTTATGCACCTCGTGGGCAATGGCGATCGCCATTAGTTCCGGCAGGATGAATTCTCCCGGCTTTGCTGGTGTATCGGGAATCTTATCGATAAGTTCCATCAATTCTTCCATTGATTTTGCCATATTTATTTTCCCCCCTTTCTATTTAGTAACCACTTCTTGCCACGGACAAGGGCATCTTCATCCGGGGTGCGGGTTTCTTGCCTCTCAGCATGCGGGTGCTGTAACCGGTGCTTTCCGCCTTCAGATCGAGAAGCTTTTTGGCTCCCAACTTGACAAGGAATTCTTCCCAACTTGCCGGGCCATATACCCATTCATCTAAAAATTTCTTGAGATCATCCGTGTTGCGCGAAGCCGCATCCATAAGTCTCATGAAGGGGGCGTCGTAGTCATAGTAGTAGGGTACCGAACTCGGGAAGGCGCCCCAGGGGCACTCCACGATGGCGTCAACAACGAAATAGGGGATCTGGTTTGCTTCCGGATACTTCCTCATCTCTGCCTCGGGAACGATTTCCTCGGCGATGATCACGACCTTATCGCAGGCAAAGGAGATTTCCTTGTCAATGGTGCCGACGCCGCGCCATTTGGCTGTCCCCTTGTCACCGGCCTGGGCGACATGGATAACGGCCAGATCGGGCATCGCTGCGGGCAGGAGCACGGTGTCTCCATTTCCCCAGAAGGGTTCTTCCATCTGAATGAATTTTTTCTTGGCGATTTTGGGGTTTTTACCGTCTCTTAACCCCGCCTTTCCCAAGGCGTCGTATTTTTCATTGTACAGGTCTGATCCCAAAGGTGCGCTGTAGGGGATGAACGGTGCGCCGATAGCGCCGGCGAGAAATCTCATGGCCATGGCGCCATGGGCATAATCCTCAAGAATAACTTTGCCCGCTTTATAGTTGCGGCCAAGATTGATATCGAGTTTGCCGGCCATTTCGCCCCAACCCATCCAGTCCGTTTCAAAGATCTTGATGGCGCTGGCGGCGTTGAGAAGCCAGGTGCAGCAACTGCCGTGTCTGTCTATAGAATGAATATCCTTAACGCCCTGCCTTACCATTTCCCAGGCGAAGGCAAAAGGATTCCTATTAAACCCTGTAAAGCCGCTGAATGCAATTTGACTTCCGCTTAGTGCATACTTCTTGACCGCAGCATCGAGGGTCAAGATTTCAGCGGTTTTAGACTTCCCACGAATTCTTGCCATAACTACCTCCTTTTGTTATTAATTAACCCCTTACAAAAAAAATAATAATAAGATAAAACTCCCCCTTTCTGTTTCACCTCCTCTCATAAAGAATCTTTTTAAAACCCTTCTGGGACGATCTGCGTTTTCCGGTGGCACTTAAAATATCTGTATAATTAAAGACATATGGAAGATGGTTAGACTATCTGGTTCGACAAAAAACAGTTAACCTATATTTAATCCGGCCTTAAGTGTCAAGAAGAAATACATAAAATATTTCAACTCCTCGGGTGTCTGTATCCAGATTTATTCGGGCTCCTGGATTCTGTCATCCGTTTCCCGATGCTCCATTTCTGCTGCCAGTTTTTTAAGAAAATCTGCGGGAATCTGGTCACGGATGCTTGTGAGTGGTTTTTCCATGACTTCACAGTAGGCATGGGCAAATCCTTCGTATAGTGCCATAAGATAGTCAAGACCACAGTCAGGACTTCCCATGCGGAATTCATCCTCCATCGTCATCAGAATGAATTCATCCTCGATCAGACACAGAGATGATTTCTCGAGAACCTTCAGGTAATGGGCGGGATTGGACAGCTCCAGGCTGCGGAGGCAGCTCAACTGGTAAGAAACAAGATAACAGTATTTTGCCCTTTCCCGGATTTCTTCTTCAGAGAGCATAGGTTGTTACCGTCACAGGAACTGATGGAGCGGTCCGCTGACTACTTGAATGTGCGTTTTTAGGGGGTGTGCCGGGATTCGGGAACGATTGGTATCAAAAATGTATTTCTTGGGACAGGAGCGAAGGGTAATGGCAAACATCATAGCTTCTCCCGATGAGTTAAGGTCAATTACAACCGTCTAAATGCATCTCACAAATACTCCGACATGTCAAATGATAGGGGGCGAAGTTATCACATTTTTTCTCCGTCCATGATCATAGCTAACCTTGGCTGTTATGCCCACGAGTTCCGTCTCTTCCATTCGACACAGATCTTCCGGGGCAGCTTCAATGTCGGCCAGGGCGCGGCGGCCATCGGCAAGACGGCCGATCACGGTTCCCCGTTCCGGGGCGCCGGAAGCGTCATGTCGAATCATATATGCCTCGATGGTGAGATGCCCGCGGGCTTTCTCCACCGGCAGCGCCAGTTCTTGCTTTTCTATTTCCCTCTGGAGAGAGCTGTCGTCGCGATACTCCCAGTGGTTGCCGGGCGGTGTCGCTCCATAGATGCCCACGGATTGTTTGGAGTTATACCAGCCGTTGGCGGTTATCATAGCCTTCAAATGGGAGTTTTTACGAATCTTGTCGGCGATGGCCGCGATGGCGTGGAGAGAGTAATTATTTCCCGGCCCGCCGAAGTAGGGAAGACCTCCGGTTACGGAAACTCCCCGGGGATCGTCTGCCGCCAGCCCCAGGGATTGCCGGGCGATCTCCACCGCCGAGGGAAAGCAACTGTAGATGTCGAAAGCGCCGATGTCGTCCATGGACAGATTAGCCTGTTCCAGAGATAGTCGCGCCGCCTCGGTCAGGGCTGGTGAATCGACTAGGCAGGGCCTTTGGCTTACATGCCAGACATTTCGGAAATCCGCGCCCCCCAGCGGGTAAACCCAGTGGGAGCGGTCGATGCCCATGGTCGCGGCCATTTCTTCACTGGTCAGGATGACACCGGCTGCCAAGTCAACGTTGATGTTGGCCATCATCAACTTGGTGTAGGGATAAACGATCATCCTGTTCCCCGCGACCGGCCGGGTAATGTCTTCACCGGAGAGAAGGGAACGACTCCATGCATATGGATTTCCAGCGGCGACGGCGCAAAGATCATGACAAAGTTTAGCGAGATTTTGCCGATGCTCTTCAACACTTTCCTGTGCAGCAGCCCGCAGGGCAGTTTCGAAAAAAGGATACATGAAGTGGGGAAGATAGAGGTCATACGCCTCTTCCACATGATTCAGGGGATAGCGATATCCTTCCAGAGTCGTGCTTTCCAGGCCGTCTCCGGCCCGGAGCAGGATATCGAAGTTGACGGCGGCGGGATGGTCTTTAAGAAATGGCTGATATTCCTGTTCCGGCCAGTCAAAGGGGACTTTTCCCCGCAGGGCGCGGTTCAGGCCATAAACCGCCTCAGCCCCCGTGATCAGAACGGCCTGGCATTTACCATTGGCAATAGCGCGGCAATACTGGTTAACCAGCATCTGGGGGGTGTTACCGCCGATGGGCCCGTAATTCAGGGATGTTGCCCGTATCCCCAATTTATCGCATAGGCTTTGCGGGGCGTTCCGGTAAATCCAGGTAAAAAGATTGACCACGCAGACGGTATCGATGCCCTGCATGATCTGCCGGCCAACGCCGGTGCCTTCAATGGCCAGACGGCTCGCTTCGGCCATCAGGCTGAGGGGATCGAGAGCGGATTGGGCGTTTCTGGCTTGGGTGTATTGGGCGGCTCCGACGATGACAGGCGTGGCGATACGATTCATAAGTTCATTCGTATAATAAATGAACACTCTTCTGTCAACAGATAATCCTATTTATGGTCCTTTCCGGCCCCTTTTGTCTTCCCTATTCTCTGTTGCCTATTGCCTGCTGCCCAATTTCATCTTTTCATCCATATCTCCATGCGGGCAGCTTCGGCGGGCCAGCCATCCGATAACCTCAGTCCCATGAAGAATGCAAAAAGCTGATCCATCGTTTCGATCGCCTTTTCCAAAAGGAATATCCGCTCCAGGAGCCGTCCTTCTTCCTCCAAAGCGCTGTTTTCATCAAATTCTTCTGACGGTGCGGGCAGTTTCATGGACTGGAATTGAAAAAGATCCGCTTTGAAGGTGAACTCCCACTCCATGGAATCGATTTCCAGGGATAGACGGGCTTCCCGGATCTTTTTCCCCTGCCGGAGGGCTTCTTTTCCCTCCAGCATCAATGCGTGCTGCCCCTGGCAGACTACGGATTCGGCGTAGTCTCCCTCTCCCGATTCGAGGATTAGACGGCGTACAAAGACCAGACCGACTTCCTCCCGGCCTTCCATGGCGATTCTTCCATTGCGCTCCTCGCTCTTGAACCACAACCAGGTAAGGAACTCACGACCCTGCTGCCAGGAAATGGAATCCTCTGCGTTGTTTTCGTTCTGCCCCAAGGCGTCCAGCCAAGGCACATGAAGAGCAATGTCCATTTCGAAGCTCCCCCGGAAGAAGTCCTGGAAATCCTGGAGGACTTTTTCTGCATGGGAGGAAAAATAAATCATCCCTTTTGTCAGCGACCAGCAGACATCGAACATCGCGGGGATAGGCGACGATTGTTTCAGAAGGTCCTGACGGATCGCCTCGCGAAGGGCTTCCTTCTCTTCCCTGTACAGTTTTTTAGTTTCCCGTTCCGCCAGCATACCCCGTTCCGTCTCTAAAAAACGTAAACGCAGGAGCGCCGACGAAACGGTCTTGCGGTCAATGCGCAAGGAAAAAACCCGGTAGTCGCCAAGAGTATGGGCAGCGTAAGCGAATTCAGTATCGAGAATATCATGCAGCCCCGTCCAGCCCAGGGCCTTTTCTTCATTTACGGGAAAGAAATCCCGGAAAGCGAATGACCTGATCTTTTCATCAAACAAATCGGCGAAATTGCCTGGCAGGGGGCTGGAGATGCCAAATCTTGAGAATGAGAAAGCTCCTTTTTTTAGACCCATTAGTTTTATCCTTCCTGTGAGGTTGTTTTGTTGAAAAGAAAAAAAGCGCTCCGCCCGGAGGGGCGAAACGCTTTTTTCCAGATTACCGATGGGAAAATCTGATTATTTCTTGCCTTTTTTAGCAGGTTTGTCAGGAATGGCGGCCAGCTCTTTGAAAGTCGCATCCCATTTGTCGATGATTGATTTCAGCTCGCCGGCCTTCTTCTTGGCCCCGGCCGGATCACCGGCAATCATATCTTTGGTCGCTTTCAATCCGTCCTCAAAGACTTTCGTGTCCGCCGCCCATGCTTCCTGCTTGTCCTTCATCTTCTTCTCGACACCCTTGGCTGCATCGGCAAGATTCTTCCATCCATCTTCCAAAGCGGCTACAGCTGCATTCGCCTCATCGGTCACGGCCTTCTTGCCTGCTGCTGCGGCGCCGGCAGCCTTATCGAAGGCGGCCTTGGCACTTATGTAACCCTGCTTGGCTTCTTCGTACTTCTTGTCATTGATCTGTGCTTCGGAAGCATCCCAGGCGCCCTTGGCAACTTTAAAATCAGCGGCGGCATACTTGTCAGCACCTGCGGTTACAGCCGCATCCATAGCTGTTTTGGCAGCCGCCTTTTCCGCTTCGGGTGGTTTCGCACAGCCGATAAACATCATAATCAGGGCCATAACCATAATCGACGAAACTGCATACTTGAAATACTTCATAACTTAATCCCCTCCTTAATATAATTATTTGGTCTGTTATTGAAAATTAGCCATTGTATTTATATCCTTTTCCATAGTTGTCAAGATTTTTTTGATCGGGGATGGCTCATCTTGTTTCGTTCCCATCGAACATTTGATCATGAATTACGTCGGTGACTGAAAAAGGCCTGACTGAAAGTCATTAAATCATCATAAAAACATTGGGATTCGTCTTGACAACCAAACATGAAAGGTATATAGGTGCCCTGGTTGTGCGGATGAAGACTTTTGCTGAATCTTGAAAGTCCCCGCCTCTATTACCCACTGACACACATATTGTAAGCGAGTATCTCGAGTAAAGAGTCATTGAGCTTGAAATCCCTGATGTTGAAGGAGATGACCCGGCCGTGATGCGACATACTTCCGCAAGGACAGGCAGGTTTAGAAAAGAAGGAACCACCTCAGGCTTTCTCCATTCACACTCATTAACAGTATTTAACCAAACATTATCCCCTATTATTAATATATCCGAAGTACGGCATTTCTTTCTGTTGCGATTGGGAGGGAACTTTGCCCCGGGCTGATGATTTAATAACATGACAATACACACTGGTGAGGATGGTGATTTCCAGGAAATACCTGACCGGAGCCGGTGAAGAGTAAAAAAGGAGGAGAAGATGGAAAAGGTGCCACAGAAGTTGGATAAAACGAGGAAGGAATATTACAAGGACGCGAAGATCGCCAAATTCGGCGAGCGTAAGCCGGATTTTTCAGGGATGGGAAGAAAAATCAAAAACAATTCCAAGGGATTGCGCGAGGTTGTCTGTGTTGAGGCCTGTCGGACCCCATATGGCGTTTTCGGTGGAGCGCTGAAGAGTTTTGACGCCCCCCAGCTTGGGGCGCTTGCCATTAAAGAATGTCTGAGAAGAACAGGCGGCAAGGTAAAGGGTGAGGATGTAGATTATATCATCATGGGGCAGGTTGTTCCGGCGGGCTGTGGACAGGTGCCGAGCCGACAGGCGACTTTGCTGGCAGGAGTGCCGGAAAGTGTGCCCTCTATTACCGTCAACAAGGTATGTTCTTCAGGTATCAAGACCATTGACCTTGCGGTCCAGATGATTCAGACGGGCCGGGCCGAAATCGTCATCGCCGGCGGCCAGGAAAGCATGAGCAACTGCCCATATGTACTTCCTGACATGCGCTGGGGTTCCCGGATGGGATTGCCGAATGGCAAGCTTGTGGATGCGATGGTTCTGGATGGTCTCTGGGACGCCTTCTACAACCGCCACATGGCAATCCACGGCTCCGAAACGGCCGACGAGTTCGGCTTTACCCGCCAGGACCAGGACGAGTGGGCTGTCAAATCACAGCTCAGTGCCGTGAAGGCCATGAAGGAAGGAAAACTGGACGACGAGATTTTCCCCGTGGAGATAAAGAAAGGGAAAGAAGTTATCGTCTTTGACAAGGATGAAGGACCAAGGCCGGCGACGACGATCGAGGGCCTGGCTAAGTTGCCCCCCGTCTTCAATCACAAGAGCACCGTGACGGGAGAGCTTGGCAGTGTAACGGCGGGTAATGCCCCTGGTGTCAACGATGGCGGCGACGTCTGTATGCTTATGAGCAAGGAGATGGCCGACAAGCTGGGTATGAAACCCCTCTTCACGATCCTTGATTACGCAGAAGTTTCCCAACCGACGAAGGATATCGCCACGGTGCCCGGGCTTTCCATCAAGAAGATCCTCGATCAGAACGACATGACCGTCGATCAGTTGGATGTGATTGAAATCAACGAGGCCTTCGCGGCGGTGGCCATTGTCAGCGCCCGGTCAATCCTGGGAATGAGCAAGGAAGAGATGTACAAAAAGGTAAATCCCAACGGCAGCGCCATTGCCTATGGACATCCCATCGGCGCGACGGGTGCCCGGATTCTCATGACACTGGGTTATGAACTACGGCGACGAGGCGGCGGCATCGGCGTGTGCGGGATCTGTTCCGGCCACGCCCAGGGTGACGCCATGCTGATCAGAGTGGATAAGTAAAACTGAGTATATTTTTTTTGAAAGGAGAAGTAGCAGTATGAGAGAAGCGGTTATTGTAAGTGGCGCCCGGACTGCCGTCGGTGAATTCGGCGGGTCCCTGAAGGGCGTCTCGGTAGTAGAGTTAGGCAGGCTGGTTATTAAAGAGGCCATTATCAGAGCGGGGCTCCGCCCGGCAATTACGGACGCCATCAAGGCGGCCCGGCCGACGATCTTCGGAGATTTCGATATGTCGGATGTCCAGAAGAAATACTATGCCTACGACAGTTCCCTGACCCCGGTGTATTTTGACGAGGTCATTATGGGTAACGTTCTGAATGCCGGCTGCGGTCAGAATCCCCCCCGGCAGGCGGCGATTTTTGCCGGTCTTCCCGAGGAGACAAACGTTTTCACGGTTCAGAAAGTATGCGCATCCGGCATGAAAGCTATCGCTATGGCCGCTCAGGCCATCAAGGCGGGTGATGCGGATATCATTGTGGCCGGTGGTATGGAAAACATGAGCAACGTACCTTACGCCATGGCCGATGCCCGTTGGGGATACCGGATGAGCATGCCCTACGGCAAGGTCACGGATCTTTTGGTCCATGACGGCCTCTGGGAAATCTTCAACAGTTACCATATGGGCAACACGGCGGAAGCCATCGGCGCCAAGTACGGAATTACGAGAGCCGAGCAGGACCAGATCGCCTATGAAAGCCACAGACGGGCGCGGGCGGCCATCGCCAGCGGCGCCGTGGCGGACGAGATCGTGCCGGTCGTCATTCCCCAGCGGAAGGGCGATCCCAAGGTCTTTGCCGTGGATGAGCGTCCTATGGATACGACCCTCGAAAAAATGGCAAAACTCGCGCCGGTCTTCAAGAAGGACGGCACCGTTACGGCCGGAAACGCCTCAGGCATCAATGACGGCGCCACGGCAGTGGTTGTCATGAGCGCCGACAAGGCGAAAGCACTTGGTCTGAAGCCGCTGGCGAAGATCAAAGGCTATGCAACTGGCGGCGTCGATCCGGCATACATGGGCCTCGGTCCCATTCCGGCGACGCGGAAGCTGTTCAAACAGCTCGGCATCACGATGAAGGATATCGGGCTCATCGAGCTTAACGAGGCCTTTGCGGTACAGGCCCTCGGCTGCATCAAGGAACTCGATGTCGATCTGGATAAGTGCAATATCAATGGTAGCGGGATCTCCATCGGTCACCCCATCGGCAACACCGGCGCCAGGATCACCTACACCCTGGCCATGCAGATGAAGAAGAAGGGCGTGAACCTGGGTCTGGCCTCCCTGTGCATCGGCGGCGGTCAGGGGATGTCCATTGTCCTCGAGGCTGTCTAATCAAGTTGGTATGATCGGGGCGGCGCCTTTTCGGGCCGCCCCTTCATGAACTCTAAATCTCATAAGGAGGGTTAAACATGGCAGTTAAGACCTTTGGCGTCATTGGCGCCGGACAGATGGGAAACGGCATCGCCCAGGTGGCAGCCTATCCCGGCGGATTGAATGTCATCATGAACGACATCGCCGAGCAGTTTGTGGACAGAGGCTACGACACCATCGCGAAAAACCTCGACCGGCTCGTTGCCAAAGAAAAGATCACGGCGGATAAGAAGGCGGAGATCATGAGCCGGATCAAGAAAAGCACAAATCTTGAAGACATGAAGGACGCCGATTTCGTCGTCGAGGCGGCCGTGGAGAGAGAAGATCTGAAACTCGGCATCTTCAGGAAACTGGATGAGTTCTGCAAGCCCGATGTCATCCTGGCCACCAATACCTCGTCCATCCCCATCACCCGCATTGCCGGGGCGACCAAACGGGCGGACAAGGTCATCGGCATGCACTTCATGAACCCCGTACCGGTCATGAGATTGGTCGAAATCATTCGGGGGCTGGCTACTTCCCAGGCGACCTACGACCTGACGGAGAGCCTCACCAAGCAGTTCGGCAAAGTTCCCGTGGAATGCAACGACTTCCCCGGTTTCATCTCCAACCGCATTCTCATGCCCATGATCAACGAGGCCTTCTGCGCCCTCATGGAAGGCGTGGGCACTCCCAAGGCCATCGATGACATCATGATCCTCGGGATGAATCACCCCATGGGCCCCCTGGCCCTGGCCGACCTGATCGGGCTGGATACCTGCTGGGCCATCATGGATGTCCTTTACAAGGGTTTCGGCGATTCCAAGTACCGTCCCTCACCGCTGCTGAAGAAATATGTCGATGCCGGCTGGCTTGGCCGGAAAGTCGGCAGAGGCGTTTACGATTACAGCCAGAAATAGGGGAATCCGCATCTTTCAGGATGCATAGATAAAAGGGGGTATGAATTGATGGAATATCAGAATCTCTTATTTGATGTGGAAGATGGTGTAGCGACGATTACTTTTAACCGCCCCAAGGCCCTAAACGCGATGAACTCCGTCACCATGAAGGAGCTCTATGATGCGGCCATGCGTTGCCAGACCGACGCGGCGATCAAGGCATTTATCCTCACCGGCGCCGGTGACAAGGCCTTTGTGGCCGGGGCGGATATTTCCGAGATGCAGGAAATGCGGCCCCAGCAGGCCATGGAATTTATGGAATTGGGCCATGCCACCCTGCGTCTCATCGAAACGATGGGAAAGCCCTCCATAGCGGCGGTCAACGGCTTTGCTCTGGGCGGCGGAACGGAGATCTCAATGGCCTGTGACATGCGCTTTGCTTCCGACAAAGCCCGTTTCGGTCAGCCCGAGATCCTTATCGGCCTCATTCCCGGCTGGGGCGGCACCCAGCGTCTGCCACGCCTCATCGGCGTAGGCCGGGCCAAGGAAATCATCATGGGAGGCGGCCAGCTTGACGCCCAGCGGGCTTATGAAGTCGGGCTCGTCAACAGGATTTTCCCGGCGGATCAGCTCATGGCGGAAACAAAGAAATTTGCCGCCAAATTGGCCGGGCTGCCCGGATTTGCCCTGAAAATGGCTAAACATGCCATCGTTTACGGCTATGATCTGGCCCTGGACAACGCGAACAAGCTGGAAGTGGAATGCTGCGCCCAGTGTTTCAGCACTGATGACCAGAAAGAGGGGATGAAGGCGTTCCTGGAAAAGAGGAAGGCGAATTTCAAGGGTTGTTAACAGACGAAGGGGCATGACGCCCACCTCTCGATGAGAGGGGGCGTTGTCCTTTTCCAGGAAGATTGGCATTAAGCAATTTTTTTAATGAGACAACCCCCGCTGGATGGCATCGTAGTAGTCAGTTAAACAAATATTAGGAGGGATTGGAAATGGCACATTCTACTTGGTTGTATCAAACGCGCGATATTACGTTCCAGATTAAAGAATGGCTCGGTATGGATAAGCTCTTGACCCTTGACGCTTACAAAGAATTCTACGGGATTGACGATATCGACAATTTCCTCGATGTCAACAACAAAGTTTGCCGCGACGTGATGTGTCCGGCCAACAAAGATGCCGATGAACCCGGCGCGAAATATGTGGGCGGTAATGAACATGCGGTTGTCACCCCCGACTCGTTCAAGAAAGTTTATAAAGCCGTCCAGGATGCGTCGATAGCACAGCAGTTTGGTTTCCGCGGCGAAGGTAAAATACCGCTGACTTGGTACGCTCCGATTCTGGAAATGCAGACTGCCGCATCACCGTCGATCGTCATGTTCTGGTGTCTGACCCAGGGTGCTATCACCGTGCTCCAGGAATATGGCACCCAAAAACAACAGGACTTGTTCATGCCCAAGATGATATCCGGTGAATGGTGCGGTACCATGGGCCTGACCGAACCGGGCGCCGGCTCCGAGGTCGGCGCGGTTCAAAGCAAGGCATTCCCCACCGACACTCCCGGCAAGTATAAGCTCACAGGTACGAAATGCTTCATCACCTCCGGAGACCATGACCTGGCGGAAAACATCATCCACCTGATGCTGGCCAAGACCCCGGGCGCCAAAGAAGGGACCGCCGGCATTTCCCTCTTCCTGGTGCCCAAGTTCTGGGTCAACGATGACGGCTCCGTGGGCGCCTGGAATGACGTAACCACCATGAATATTGAGCACAAACTGGGCATTCACGGTTCTTCTACCTGTACCCTGGCCATGGGTGAAAACAATAACTGTTACGGCTGGATGGTAGGCGAAAAGGAAGTTGTTGACGGCAAAGCCGTAGGTATGAAGCAGATGTTCGCGTATATGAACGAAGAACGTCTGAACACCGGATTATTCTCCCTGGGATGCATTGGCGCTGCCTATTATGCAGCTCTCGATTATACGAAGGTCCGGGTGCAGAGCAAACATTCCACTAATCCCAAGGGACCCAGCGTCAGGATCATCGAGCACGAAGACGTGCGCCGCATGCTGTTGTTCCAGAAATCCATTATGGAGGCCTGCCGGGCGTTGATTTACCAGTCATATCTCTACCGCGACCTGTCCATGGATGCTGCCACGCCGGAAGAGAGAGCCTATTACGACGACATGTTTTCGATCAATAACCCTCTGTGCAAGGCCTATGCGTCCGATATGGCCAGGCGTACAACCGAGGAGGCGATCCAGTGCCACGGCGGCTACGGCTTCATGGAAGAGTATGCCGGGGCGGAACTGTACCGGGACGTCGTGATCTACGGTATATGGGAAGGCACGAACTTCATCCAGGCCCAGGACTATACGGGCCGCAAGTTCACTATGAAGGACGGCGCGCCGTTCCGGAAGTGGGTGGCAGAAATCGACGAATTCGTCGCCAGTAAGAAGACCGACGAATTCGCGGCAGAATTCGCGATGATGGCGGATGCCATGGTAGCTTTCAAAGATATCGTGGACATGAATGCGGCCTGGACAACCGGCGATAAGCAGATGAAACAGCTCTTCGCTACCCGGACCATGCATGCAGGCGCGAGAGTTTACTGCGGCAAGCTGTTGCTCGACCAGGCCATCCTGGCGGCCGCGAAGCTCAAAGAACTGGGTGACGGCCACTTCGATGCCAATTTCTACAAGGGTAAAATCGCCAGCGCCAAGTTCTATGTCATGAATCATGTTACCGATATCTTCGGATATGAGAAGTCTATGAAGTGCGGCGACCGCAGCTCTATCGACATCCCTGAAGCAAGTTTCATGTAGTTCAAGTGAACCCTGCTTAAGGGCAGGAAGACCCTAAGTGTGAAAAGCTAGAGCGGAATAAAATTCCGCTCTAGCTAATTACGCTAAAGGACGAAGGTTGACATTAACTTGGGGGCGGGGTTTAACTTCCCGCCCCCAAGTTAATTCTGTAACACTATAATGGAGAATATTTATGCATCCGGAATTGATCGATACCCTGGCCATAACCAACACGACGAAGATCGTATTTCTCATCATGGATGGTCTCGGCGGTCTGCCAGGCCCGGAAGGAATGACGGAGCTGGAAACGGCGCAGACCCCCAATCTGGATGCATTGGCCAAGAAAGGGGTTTGCGGCCTTCTCGACCCCGTCGGCTATGGGATTACTCCGGGGAGCGGGCCTGCCCATTTTGCCCTTTTCGGATATGATCCGGTAAAGAACAATATCGGCCGGGGAATTCTGGAAGGAGCGGGAATCGACTTCCCCATGACGGAAAAGGATCTCCTGATCCGCATTAACTTTGCGACGATAAACAGCGACGGTATTATTGTTGACCGGCGGGCGGGACGCATTAACAACGAGACTAACCAACGGATATGTCAAAAACTCCAGGAAAGCATCCCTTGCGATGGTGACGTGGAGGTCATCTTCCGGTCGGTGAAGGAACATCGGGCCGTCCTCGTATTGCGGGGGGAGGGTCTTGCCGAGGAACTTCGGGAAACGGATCCCCAGCATACGGGCATGGCGCCCCTGTCGCCCCGGGCTCTGGTTCCGGAAGCAAAATACACGGAAGACATCCTGAGTAGCGTTATTAATCGGGCCAGAGAAGTTCTGTCCGAAGAACCGAAAGCCAACATGATGCTCCTGCGGGGCTATGCAAAATACCGTAAATACCCGTCCCTGTACGACCGCTATCGCCTCAAAGCCCTGGCTATTGCAAGCTATCCCATGTATCGCGGCATTGCCCGTCTGTTGGGGATGAATATTGTCGGCCATACCGACACGGTAGCAGAAGAGATCGACCTGCTTAGGGAGCATTACCATGATTATGACTTCTTTTTCATCCATGTTAAGGCCACCGATTCCCGGGGCGAGGACGGCAATTTCGACGGTAAGGTTAACGTCATCGAAGAGCTGGACGCAATGTTGCCCCAGATTACGGATCTGAAACCAGATGTCCTGGTCGTAACAGGAGATCATTCCACCCCGGCGGTCCTGGCGTCCCATTCCTGGCATCCCGTACCGGTAATCCTGTCCGCACCGACTTGTCGTCCCGACATGGTTGTATATTTCGCTGAAAGAGACTGTATCCGCGGTGGTCTGGGCCGTATGCCGATGATGTATCTTATGGGCCAGGCCCTTGCCCACGCTAAACGTCTGGAGAAATTCGGCGCCTGAAAAATCACGATCCCTTTCAATGAATATTATCCATTGACACAAGAAAACAGCCCCCCTATACTCCACACTGTCAGAAGCAATATCTTAGTGCGCCAGGAAAAGCTTGGCGAATCCAGTTGGTTGAGAAGCTAGTCTGGCAAAGTTAGCTGACCGTCAGAATCGACAAGGGGCAAGGTATCTTAAAAAACTTTTTTTATTCAATTTAAAGAGGGGGGGGACTAAGTATGAATTTTGGACTGACTGAAGAGCAACAAATGGTAAAGGATCAGGTAACAAGATTTGCCGAGACAGAGATTAAACCCATCGCTGCGGAATTAGACAAAACCCATCGCCATCCCCAGGAGATCTGCCGCAAACTTGGCGAGATGGGCGTTATGGGTGTGGCCATTCCTACGGAGTACGGTGGCGCCGGCATGGACATAGTCACTTATGTCCACGCGATGATCGCCATCTCCAAAGCCTGTGCAAGCTGCGGCGTCATCGTCTCCGTGAATAACTCCCTCTATGGATTCCCCGTGAATACCTTCGGGACGGAAGAGCAGAAGCTGAAGTACCTCACCCCGGTCGCGAGTGGGAAGGTTGAGGGCTGCTACGCCCTGACGGAGGCCGGCGCCGGTTCCGATGCCGGTGCTCTTGCCTGCAAGGCGGAGCTGAAAGGGGACAAGTTCATTGTCAATGGCACCAAGCGTTTCATCACCAATGGCAATGTGGCTCACTATTGCGTGCTGGCGGCGACGACCGATGCGAGCAGGGGCTACAAGGCCGTCATCAACCTGATTGTCGATCTGAAAAACACCCCCGGCTTTTCAACCGGTAAAATCGAGGAGAAGATGGGCATTCTGGCCTCCGGTACGGCTGAATTGGTCTTTGAGGATGCAGAAGTTCCGGCGGCCAACCTGTTAGGCAAGGAAGGCCAGGGATTCAAACAGATGCTGATGGGACTGGACTGCGGTCGCATCGGCATCGGCTCCCAGGCCTGCGGCATCGGCAAAGCCGCCCTGGAAGACGCCCTGGACTATGCCAAGGAAAGGGTGCAGTTCGGCAAGCCGATCTCCACCTTCCAGGCCATCCAGTTCAAACTGGCCGACATGGCCACGGAACTCGATGCTGCGGAACTACTCCTCCTCAGGGCCGCCTGGATGGAAGACAATCATCTGGATTACGAGAAGGAATCGGCCATGGCCAAGATGTACGCCTCCGACGTCGCCATGAAGGCGGCCATCGAAGGCGTACAGATCTTCGGTGGTTACGGCTACTGCAAGGAATATCCGGCGGAACGGCACATGAGAGACGCCAAGATCTGCCAGATCTATGAAGGGACCAACGAAATCCAGAGAGTGGTTATTGCCAGAAAACTTCTGAGCCTCCGCTAACAGGGACGAAGGTTGACATTAACTTGGGGGCGGAGTTTATTATTGACCCGCCCCCTTAACATTTTAAAATGATAATATTTCAACTCTTTTGTTTCACCATCCCCTTGCTGATTATTTTAATGATTTTTCTTGCATATAACTACATGTGGTGGTATTAAAAGATCGTACCACAATATATAGCGATATGGTTTTGGTAAATGAGATAGAAAGTTAGACAGAAAAACAGGGAGGGAGACGATGCATACGAAGATCCGTAAACGTGATGGCAGGCTGGTCAAATTCAACGCCGAGAAGATCACTAAAGCCATTGCCAAGGCAGGCGCAGCCACGGAAGAATTTGATGCGAAGGTCGCAAAAAAGCTGACGATCAAAGTCTTGAGCCTGGCGGAGAAGCTTTTCGACGGTGAAATTATGACGGTCGAGGAAGTTCAGGACATTGTCGAAGAAGTACTCCTTGACTCCCTCTATCGCCGGACGGCCAAGGCCTACATCATTTACCGGGATCAGCATGCCCGCCTCAGAGAGATCACCAACAAGATGGAAGTGGATCTCGTTGACCAGTACTTGAAGAAGATCGATTGGAAAATTCACGAGAACAGCAATATGGACTATTCCCTTCAAGGGTTGAATAATTACATTGCCTCGGAGGTGAGTAAGGTCTACTGGCTTAATGAAATCTATTCGCCGGAGGTTCGTAGGGCCCACCTGGAAGGAGACTTTCATATCCATGATCTGAGTCTCCTTTCTGTTTATTGTGTCGGCTGGGATCTTTATGATCTGCTCCTGGAGGGATTCAAGGGTGTTTCCGGTAAGGTCGAAAGTAAGCCGGCTCGCCACCTGCGGAGCATCTTGGGACAGGTAGTGAATTTCTTCTATACTCTCCAGGGAGAAGCTGCGGGAGCCCAGGCCTTTTCGAATTTCGATACCCTGCTTGCCCCCTTTATCCGTTATGATGGACTCACTTACAAGGAAATCAAGCAAGTACTTCAGGAATTTATTTTCAATATCAATGTGCCCACCCGGGTCGGATTTCAGACGCCTTTTACCAATGTGACCCTCGATGTAACTGTGCCCGGGCATTATGCTGATCAGCACGTGATTATCGGCGGCGTCCCGCAAAAAGAAATCTACGGTGAATTTCAGGAAGAACTGAACCTCTTCAACAAGGCCTTTTTGGAAGTCATGGCTGCCGGCGACGCCAAGGGACGGGTTTTCACCTTTCCCATTCCGACCTACAATGTGACCAGGGACTTTAACTGGGATGATAGCAATCTCGACAGCCTTTGGGAAATGACGGCCAAGTATGGCGTTCCGTACTTCTCGAATTTTATCAATTCCGATATGAGCCCCGAAGACGCCCGGAGCATGTGTTGTCGTCTGCGCATTGACAATAGAGAACTGGAGAAAAGAGGGGGCGGCCTGTTCGGATCTCATCCCCTGACAGGCTCGATCGGCGTGATTACAATCAATATGCCGCGCATCGGCTATCTTGCCCACTCGGAAAACGAGTTTCTCAAGCGTCTCGAACGGCTGATGGTCATTGCTCGAGAGAGCCTCGAAACCAAGAGAAAGGTGCTGGAGAAATATACGGACGGCAATCTCTATCCCTATACGAAATATTACCTCCGGAAAATCAAGGAACGCTTCGGGGAGTATTGGAAGAACCATTTCTCCACCATCGGCTTGGTGGGGATGAATGAGGCCTGTCTTAATCTTATCGGAAAGGACATCGGCATGCCGGAAGGACAGGCGTTTGCAAAAAAGGTACTCGATTTTATGAGAGACAAACTTATCGAATTCCAGAAAGAGACAAAGAACAACTATAATCTTGAATCGACGCCTGCGGAGGGGACTTCCTATCGCCTGGCCAAGGTTGATAAAGAAAAATACCCCGAAGCTATCTGCGCTAATGAGGACGCATTCAATAATCGGCAGGCGGATCCCTTCTATACCAACTCTACGCAGTTGCCCGTCAATTATACGGATGATATCTTTGAAGCCTTGGATCTTCAGGATGGTATCCAGACAAAATATACCGGCGGTACGGTATTCCATGCCTTTGCCGGTGAACGGATCGATGATCCGGGTTCCGTAAGAAGCATGATCCGGAAGGTATGTACCCAGTACCGACTCCCTTATATGACATTCACGCCCACGTTCAGCGTTTGTCCTTCCCACGGTTATATCAAGGGAGAACAGGCCGCCTGTCCGGAGTGTGGGCAGACCTGTGAAATCTATTCACGGGTAGTGGGTTATCTCCGTCCCGTGAAGCAATGGAACAAAGGGAAACAGGAGGAATTCCAACTCCGCAAAACCTACCAGTTTTAACCATGAAGATTGGAGGCCTCCAGAAGGTATCCCTGATTGATTATCCGGGAAAAGTCGCTGCGGTGGTCTTCACCCAGGGATGCAACTTCCGCTGTCCCTACTGCCACAATCCCGAACTGGTGAATCCGCATCTCTATGGGGAAACTATTCCGGAAGAGGACATTGTTGCCTTTCTTATGACGCGCCGGGGTAAACTGGATGCCGTGACGGTGACGGGCGGTGAGCCGACCCTGCAGGAAGGACTGTCCAATTTCCTGCAACGGATTAAAGATCTGGGTTTTCTTGTCAAGATCGATACGAACGGTTCTTTTCCGGCCATGATTGAAAGCCTGCTCCAAAAAGGACTGGCGGATTATTTTGCCATGGACCTAAAGGGGCCTCTGAATAAGTATGAAGCCCTCATTCATGCCAGGGTGAAAGCAGAAGACATCAAGGAAAGTATTGCCTTGATAACCGGTTCTGGAGTTTGCCATGAATTCCGGACTACCCTGGTTGCCTCAATGCTTACGGAGGAAGACATCAAAAAAATAGCGGGTCTGATTCCCTCCGCGCGGAAATACGTCTTACAGAGATTTGTTCCTTCCAAACTCCTTGACATTAATTTCCGGAAAGAGATGACTTTTGGGGACAAGGAAATCAATGATATTATGTACAATCTGGAAAAAACACTTTCCTCCGTCATGATCAGATGATATATTGCATCCCATGAAGAGAGAATCGACGCAGTATGCCCTCCATCTAATCGAGCGTCTGACTAAGATTGGCGTGGCCCTGTCCGCGGAAAGAGACTTGACGAAGCTTCTTGAACTCATCATCGATGAAGCTCGCGATCTTACCTCCGCAGATGGGGGGACCCTATATATCATGTCTGATGACGGCCAGTATCTTGATTTCGCGATTGTTCAAAACAAGACCCTGGGTGTCCGGATGGGCGGTACGGGAGGAAAAATCAACTGGCCGCCCGTAAAGCTGACGGATGGGCATGAAAACAGGAATCTTGCCAATGTCTCCGCCTATGCTGTGCTGACAGGTGAAGTAGTCAGTATCCCCGACGTTTACGATGCGGCGGGATTTAATTTCGAAGGCACCAGGGAATTCGACGCCCGGACCGGCTATCGTTCCAAATCCATGCTCGTTGTCCCGATGAGAAATCACGAGCAAGAAATCATCGGCGTCCTGCAACTCCTGAATGCCATGGATGAAGGAACGAATGAGATCATAGCTTTTTCCCGGGAGAGTCAGATGATAACGGAATCTTTTGCCTCCCAGGCGGCAGTGGCCCTTTCTCAAAACCGGCTGATCCACGATCTGGAAAACCTCCTGGAAGCCTTTGTTAAGACTATCGCCTTGGCTGTTGACGAGAAGTCGCCTTATACCGGCGGTCATATACGACGGGTGGCCGATATTACCATGGCCATTGCGGACAAAATCAATAAGGCCGATGAAGGTCCTTTTTCCCATATCCAATTCACCGATGATCAGATGAAGGAACTCCGTTTTGCCGCCTGGCTTCATGACTTGGGAAAGATTACCACGCCCGAATACGTCGTCGATAAGGCCACGAAGTTGGAGACCGTCTTCGATCGTATGGAGATGATAAGAACCCGGGGAGAAATTATCCTGAGGGATCATGAGCGTATCGCCTTGATAGAATCTTCTAAAGTTGATCGGGAAGTCAACAGTTCGCAAGATAGTGAGGAGGCCTTTGCCCGTCAATTTCGGGAAGATATGAAATTCCTTGCCGATGTGAACACCGGGTCAATGCCTTTGGGACGAGAGGAGCTCGCGCGCTTGCAGGTAATCGGGGCAAGGAAGTGGGTTCGCGACGGACAAACGGAATCTTTCCTCACCGAAGATGAGTTTCGGAATCTCTGCGTGTCTCGAGGGACCCTAAATGACCGGGAAAGAGATATCGTCAACAATCATGCCCAGGTTACACAAAAGCTCCTCTCCCAACTGCCGTTTCCGAAAAAGCTGAAAGATGTGCCCGCCTTTGCAGGCAGTCACCATGAGAAGCTCAACGGCACCGGTTATCCCCGGGGTTTGAAAGACAATGAAATATCCCTGCAGGCAAGAATCCTGGCCCTGGCAGATATATTTGAAGCCCTGACGGCAAAGGATCGGCCTTACAAGCGAGCCAACACCATCTCCGAGGCTGTTTCCATTCTCAGCGGCATGGTCAAGGCGCAACACATCGATGCGGATCTTTTCAAGTTATTCATGGATGAAAGGGTTTATCTCGACTATGCCCGCCGGGAGATGGATCCTCAGCAAATAGATAAAACTGATTTCTCCGATTGATTTTTGATTACACTACTCCGGTGGTCCTCAAGAACTCTATGGTCGACTCATCGTACCCGAGGGCTTTAAGGATCTCCCGGGTATGTTCCCCCAGGAGGGGTGGCGGGGTTCGCAATTCCGGCTGATCTTGCGAGAACTTAACCGGGAATGCTTGTTGGGGAATATTGCCGTCGGCGGGATGAGTGGTTTGAAACCACAGGCCACGATGCCGGACCTGCGGGTCTTCAAGGGCTTCGGGGAGGGAGTTGACCGGAGAGAAACAGATGTCATATTGACCCAGAATCACCATCCATTCAGCGCGGGTTTTCTGTAGAAAGATGGCCTTGAGTTCCTCTATCATCTCCGCCTGCCGTGGGAGCGGGGCCATAAGATCGTCAATAAGATCTTCTCTCTTTAAACAACGGCATAGTTCCTCCCAGAATTTCTCCTCCAAGCATCCTAGGGCGATGAATTTTCCGTCTCTTGACTCGTAGATGTTGTAGCAGGCATGCCCGCCGCCCAGCCGCGACTCCCCGCGGACGGGGGCCTCTTTGCGGGCAAGATATTCGGACATCATCAGGGCCAGGAAGGGACTTAATCCGTCGAGGATGGACACGTCGAGATACTGCCCCTCACCTGTCCTTTCCCGGCGCAGCAGGGCCGCCATAATAGCCAGGGCCGCATTGATTCCTCCTCCCCCGGCGCCGGAAATCATTATGGCGGGGACGATAGGCGGTCTTCCCTTTTCGCCCAAAAGGTCCAGGATCCCCGAGATGGCAAGGATATTGATATCATGAGCAGGGCGTTCGCGATACGGTCCTGTCTGTCCGAAACCGGTCAATGAGCAATAGATCATTTTGGAATTGAGACGCTGCATGTCTTCATAGGCTAAGCCAATTTTTTTCATTGCCCCCGGACGGGCATTCTCAATAATGACGTCGGCATGGGCCGCCATTTTAAGGAAAATGTCTTTCCCGGCGGGTTTTTTGATATTCAGGGTAATGCTTTTCTTGTTACGGTTAAGAATGTGGAAGAAACTACCATTGGCGCCTATCCGTGGAGGGGCGTTACGAAAGCCATCTCCCCCCTGGGGATTCTCTATTTTGATTACATCCGCACCCAAATCGGCTAATATCTGGGTACAGAGCCCCCCAGGCAACATTTGGGAAAGATCGAGCACTTGCATCCCTTCAAGAGGTAACATGCTTATCCTTTATTAAATAATCCATTCCGCGGCGTCGCTTCGACTTGCCGGTGAAAAAAAGTCAAAATAAGATTTCTCGCCCCTGATTATATTGACTGTCCCATCTTCATGCTCCGGGGTGTCACTATAAAGAACGCAAAGCCGGGCGGCATTTATGACGGTTTCCTCGTCGCCGCCGCCGGGTATCATGACCAGCGGCCCGGGCGTCTGGGTAACGCACAAGACCGTATCACCTTTCCTGATCAACTTCTGCAGGGCTTCATTATCCTTTTGATTTCTTCCCACAATGATTCTTAGGGCTCCGCCGCTCCGGAAATGGCGGCCATATTTTAGCAGTTCAAGATCCCGGTGGTCATGTCCAGGATCTCTGGTGAAGAGATCTTTCAGGCGTCTGGAAAACATGGGGTCTGTCAAGAGACATCCCCCTGCGGGGGGAGGATAATAATGAACTCCGTAAGATTCCGCCATCCCCATCTGCACTTTCCTACCCCGGCCCTGAATGGTCAAAAGTTGCTGACGATCGACCTTGCCTTCCTTCTCCGTCCGGGTCTCGTCAAGAAGTCTGGCGCTGAGCGGCCTGATGATATAGTCTGCGTAGCCGGAATTTTTTGCTACGATGTACAGGGATTGCCTGGTCTGAGACATGGGCCGCTGCCCCAGAACCTCCCCGGTAAACAAAAAAACCGAGCCTGTTTCCTCCATGATTTTCCCCGCCGTATGAAGCATAAGGGTGTGGCAATCAATACAGGGGTTCATGTTTTTACCGTAACCGTATCTTGGCGCCTTGAGCATCGCCAGATGCTGCTCCGTAATGTCGACGACAAGGAGAGGCAACTGGATATGTCTGGCTGTTTCTTGTGCCTTGCGGGCATTAAAAAAGGGGGTTTCGAAGGTTACTCCCTGGACGGAGATATCCTGATCCTGAATGACTTTCACTGCGAGAATGCTGTCAAGGCCGCCGGAAAACAGTGATATAGCTTTGACTTTCAATATTTTATAACCAGGACGCCCATTTTTGCGGCAAGGAAACCATTCATGCGCTCATCCATATCGAAATCGATCAAATACATAACTTTATTTTTATCCACAGAAATCTTCAGTGCCGGAAAAGAGATGGACATCCCGGCCTGATCAGCTTTCTCGGGAGCAGAAAAGGAAAATGTGTCGGATTCGCAGGGGATGTTCAGGGCCTTGGTTGACTTTTCCAGAAGAGATTTCTTTGTCTCTCCCTCCAAAGTGAGGATGACCTCAGCCCCGCTGTTTCTGATGATCTTCAGGAATTGATCGGGAAGTTTCTTTGATATGAAGATGAGCCTTTTTTCTCCTTTGCTGACCATGAGATCGGCCTCGATTCTCAAATCAAAACCGTCGCGGGCGGAATCAAAGATCTTTAATTCGGCATTTTTCTGTGTCTGTAGCCCCAATCTTCGGGAACAATCATCTGCCAAGTCGATCAATGATGATGACGCGAGTTTTGAGACTGGCCGGGCCGGAATCGGATCGTCGGGAGCGGGTTTGGCGATTATTTCCTGGACCAATTCGAGGACTTTCCACCCCTTTGACTCGGCATAGGCCGCGAGGGGTTCAGAAAGACCATGTGTTCCTTCCGATCTTGTCCAAAGAGCTATGGCATGGGGGGGGATTGCTGCTAAAGATGATTTGCGAGTGATAATCCATGAGGCAGGAATCTGCAGGACAGGTTGCGATCCTATTTTCAGCGGTTGTTCCTGCCGAAGCATGGCATGGGTGTTTGATCCCTGAATGATTTTTTCCAAAAGTATGGGGGCTTCCGATTGGGGATTTGCTTTGATGATGGCGTAGTGCTTCCAGGTTTGACGGACCAGTTGCCTGAGATTGTCGGGTATTTGATTACGGAAATCGATAAAGACAATCCCCCGGTCGGCAAATTCGACCATGGGGATTTTCCGGCAGTCGATGGTTATTTGCCCCATGTCGCGCATGGGAAGGTAATATTTACCTTGCGATGTGACAGTGGCGCCGATTTGCTCGAGGACATTTTTTACCAGGGTCCATTTGATCCGCGACGGGTAGGTCATGTCATCTTTCAGCAGGCCCGCCTGCTGAGAAAGAGGCGGCGTGGTTGTGGGAGAGACACCTGTAGCGGAAGATGCCGTCGCTCCCTTGACCGGCAGAATGATCTTTTGTCCCGGATAAATAAGATTCAGATTCTTAATGCCGGGATTATACTTACGGATGATTGAATATACGTGTTTTGTTTCCCCTGTGATCCGGCGTCCGATATCAAGAAGCCATTCTCCCTTCTTGACCGTGTAGACGGTGACTCCCGGCTTGGATGGGGCAGACTTCCGGAAAGTCAGGTATGCCGTATCCTCCTTGGCCCACAGTGATCCAACCGCAAGCAGGCCGCCGAGAAGGAAGATCGTTATTAATGTTAAGCGATATGGCATATGAATGTTCCTAATATTACCTGTCCTGTCCTTAGTTTTTGATACCTGATTTTCGGAAGATTGTCAAACGACCAAAAAAAGTGCCATGACTGGGATCAGCCATGGCACTTAATTAAATTCATCTTTAAATCAAACAGCTTGGATCTTACAAACCGCTCTTGAAGTCGTCTCTCATGAGCTCGCGGGCGATGATCATGCGGCGGATTTCCGAGGTGCCGGCGCCGATTTCCCACAGTTTCTGATCCAGGAAATGTCTCGAAATGGCGTATTCGGTGCAATACCCGTAACCACCGAAGATCTGGATGGCGTCGAGGCCGATCTTGGTTCCCATCTCGCCGTTGAACAGTAGGGCGGCGGCGGCCATACGGTCAAGGTCGGTTCCCTTGCCGCCGGACTTGTTGGTCAGGCTGTCGCAATAGGCAGCGGCGCTGTAGGCCAGGAATTTGCCGGCTTTGTAACCGCAGTACATATTCGCCAGTTTCTCCTGGATGGTCTGGAAGGAGGCGATGGGTTTGCCGAACTGCACTCTTTCCTTGGCATACTTCAGGCAGAGTTCCAAGCAGGATCTCTGACCGCCGAGGGTACAGCCGGACAGGGTGATTCTCTCGGTGCACAGACCGCTCGTGAGAACGGCGACGCCCTTGTTCAGACCGCCGATGAGGTTCTCTTCGGGAAGTTCCATGTCTTCGAAGGTTACCAGCGCGGTGGGGGAGGTCCTCATACCCCACTTCTTGATCTTCTCAAACTTAACCTGACCCTTTGCCTTCTTTTCTTTTGTTTCGAAGAAGAAGGTCGAGATGCCCTTGGGACCCGCTGCGGGATCTGTCTTGGCATAAAACACCATGAAATCGGCCACGGGACCGTTGGTGATGAAGATCTTGCTGCCGTTAATGATGTACTTGTCGCCCTTCTTTTCGGCCTTCGTCGCCATGCTCATGGCGTCGGAACCGGCATTAGGTTCGGTGATGCCAAGGCAGCCGATCCATTCGCCGGTACAGGACTTGGGAAGGACATGAGCACGCTGAGCTTCCGATGCGTTTCTGCGGAAGTTGTCGAAGCAGAGAGTCTGGCTCGCGCCGACGGTCATCGACAGGGCGTTGCTGACCCGGGCGATGGTTTCATAGGCCAGCAGGGTCTCTACGTAACCCAGCGCGGCGCCGCCGTATTTCTCGTCAAAAACGATTCCGTTAATGCCGAGTTCGCCCGTCTGCTTGAACAGATCCTTGGGCATTTCATCGATCTCATACATGTGTTCCATCTGGGGTTCGAGCCAAGTATTTGCCCATTTTAAAACTGAATCCTCGAGCATCCTTTGCTCATCCGTAAAATTGAAATCTAACGCCATAACACTACCTCCCTTTTGTAAAGATTTTATATAACCCGACACGAGCAAGCTCAGATTGTCAAGTGCTGCTTGGGAACATCCCTGGCAAGGTGAGTCTATCCCGTACTTTGGTTACGACCTGCGTGTCATCTCAGGAATAATCAAGAAGCGATATTCTGAAGAAATATGGCCGAAAACGCGAAGGGTATATATATGAAAGGAGGCAGAGTGTCAAGGTATTTTCTGAGAAAAATCGAGGTTGCAAGGAAGGTGGGAATTGATATAAGGCTATGTTCGTAATTGGAAGATCGAATTGTGTGAGGGGAGAAAAAAATGGGTGACAAAGGGCAGGAAGCCTTTATTAAGGAGATGCAAGCCAGGTTCGATAAAAAATTGCGGGAACATGAGATCGGCGTCATTGAACACTGGCGTGAACAGCTATCCAAGGTTCTGATGATGAAACCGGAAGGCGTCGGGGCTCTCCAGGTCCAGATTAAAAAGGTTTCGGATATGATGAACAACCGGATCATGAATATAAAAAGGACACAGAGTGATTAAAGAATAATCACGGTGTAAACATTTATGAAAGATATTGCGAATTTTCTTTTCGAAGTCGGAATGCTCCAAAAGACACCCCGTTCGGGGTATCAGTTTCTTGGATCAGGCTGTGAGTCGGTGGCTGAACACATTCTGAGAACAATATTTATCGGCTACACCCTTTGCCAGCTTGATCGTCGAGCTAATGAGCATCGGGTGCTCAAGATTTGTCTCGTCCATGATCTGCCGGAAGCGAGAACCGGGGATATGAATTACGTCAATAAAAAATATGTGGCCGTCAACGAGAAAAAGGCTGTTGAGGAATTGACGGAAACGCTTTTTTTTGGCGAAGATATTGCGGCGGCCATTTATGAATTTAATGAGAAAAAGACCAGAGAGGCCTGCATTGCCCATGACGCCGATCAATTGGCGCTGATCTTACAATTGAAAGAATATGGCGATTTAGGGAACAAGTACTCTCAGGAGTGGATTTCTTTCGCCGTCAAACGGCTCTGTACGGAGAACGCAAAGAAACTCGCCGAGAGCATTTTAAAAACAGATTCTTCTGCCTGGTGGTTCAAAGATAAGGGAGACTGGTGGATCAATGGCAAAAACAACAAAGAAGAGTAAAGCAACATGGGGACATGATCGCAGTCGGCATGGGGCATGGTTTGTATGTGCGGCTCTTTGTATAACAGTACTAATGATTGCGAGCCTCCTGTCTTGTGCGGGGTCGCAAAAGCAAAGGGAGCTTGCGGAAAACCATTTGAATATCGGTACGGCCCATGTGGAGGGGGGAGATTATAATGCGGCCCTCAAGGAACTCCTGGAAGCTGAAAAATATACGCAGGAAAACCCCAAGATCCATTATTATCTGGCCGTCGCCTATTTTGGAAAGGGATACAGCGAAAAAGCAATCGAGGAATGTGAAACAGCCGTAAGGCTCAAACCTGATTATTCCACGGCCTATGACTTTCTCGGGACGCTCTATTCTTCCCGCGGGCAATACGACAAGGCGATAGCTGCCTATAACAGCGCCCTGGCGAACATTCTCTACGAGACGCCTGACATCTCCCTGTACAATATGGGTAGGGCTTATGCGAGCAAAGGTGACTACCGGCGGGCAATAATGAAATACCAGGAGGCCGCCGTAAAGGCTACCAGGCCTGAACTCCTTCCCCTGATCGAAAAGGAAATGGGAAAGGCTAGTTATGCGCAAGGCGATATCGACGGTGCTATTGGTCATTTTAAAAAATCGACGGAGTTGGTTCCCAATCTTGTTGAATCTTATTTTTGGCTGGGTGAATGCTATTCCAAGCAGAAGAGAGTGCCGGAGGCAAGACGGGCCTATGAAATGGTCGTCAAACTTGCTCCGGCCTCGGATTTCGGTCTCAAGGCTAAGCAGGCACTGCAATTGATAAATATCTGACGGCTTTGTAAAAAGTCCGGATGCTGCGTTGCGCTGCATCCTTCGTCACTGCGGCGTACGACAAGTACGCCTCATTACTCAGGATTGGCGCGCCTTGCCTGCGAAGCTTTTTACGAAGCCGCCGATTATGGACAATCTTCCTACTATTTGCGATGGGTCATAATTTGGGGCGCCGGGCAATTATCTTGTCCCCTGAAAAAGCCATCTTTCCTTGACAGCAATAGCAAAATGACCTACGCTCACCGATCTTTTTGAAAGGGGAGATCCTCATGGCCTCAAAGAAGCAGCGAAGGACAGCTACGGTCAAGACCAAGCAGCAAAAGAAAAAGATGAAAAAGTCCGTTCTTTTTCTTGTCATTACTGTCTTGGTAGGGTTTTTGGTTTTTTTCTTTCTGACCCTTTTTGATTATGTTTATCCACCCGTAGATGGTCAGGGCAAAGTAGCGAAAAAGAGGGACAAGCAGGAAGTAACAGTTTACTTTTCCGACGCTAATGAGCGTTTTCTGGTCCCGGAAAAAAGGTATGTTTCCAAAGAGGACGTCCCTTCCGCCTTGGCTAAGGAACTGGTGAAAGTGCTTTTAGACGGATCAAGGACGGGTTTTGTCAATACCTTTCCTGAAAAAGTAGAAGTGACGAATGTCAAGATCGACGACGGGATAGCCTATATCAGTTTCAATAAGAACCTAATAAAAAATCATCCCGGGGGCAGCGCCAGCGAGATGGCGACCATATATTCCCTGACCAATACTCTGACGACCAATATACCCGCCATAAAAAAGGTTAAAATTATGGTTGCCGGTAAGGAGATAGAATCCATCAAGGGACATATAGATACCCGGCAAGCCTTTAGCGCCAACAAGGAATTGATCGTGCAAGCGGCAAAAGAGAAGTAGGATATAGAGTTATGCCCCCCAAATCCAAACTGGCCAGAATCAGGAATATCGGCATTGTCGCTCATATTGACGCCGGCAAAACGACCGTTACGGAAAGGGTCTTATATTATACCGGCAGGTCTCACAAAATGGGCGAGGTGCATGATGGGGAAGCGGTTATGGATTGGATGCCCCAAGAGCAGGAACGGGGAATCACGATCACCTCTGCGGTTACGGCGTGCAATTGGCAAGATTACGATATTCACATCATTGACACCCCTGGCCATGTTGATTTTACAATTGAAGTCGAAAGATGCCTGCGGGTGCTTGACGGGGCCGTGGTGGTTTTCTGCGCTGTTGGCGGGGTCGAGCCGCAGTCGGAGACGGTCTGGCATCAAGCCGATAAATATGGCGTTCCCAAAATAGCCTTTATTAATAAAATGGACAGAGTTGGCGCTAATTACTTTGGAACCATCGAGATGATGCGGCGAAGATTCAATTCCACACCGCTCCCTGTTCAGATACCTCTGGGTGAAGAAGATCATTTCCAGGGGGCAATCGATTTAATCGGAAACAGATTGATTACCTGGGACAATACATCGCTCGGGGCTACTTATTCCCTGTCCGATGTACCAAAAGACATGCAGTCGCAAGCACGTGAGTACAGAGACAAGTTGATAGAGACTATTGCCGATCTGGATGATGACATTGCCGAAAAGTATCTGGGAGGCATTGAGATAACGGCTGATGAACTAACCGAAGCGATTCGGAAGGCCACCCTTTCCCTGCAAGTTGTTCCCGTGATGTGCGGTTCTGCTCTTAAAAACAAAGGCATTCAGCCTGTTCTGGATGGGGTGATCTCCTTTCTGCCGTCCCCCGAAGATGTTCCATCGATCAAAGGAATCAATCCCGTTACCAGGATGGAAGAGGAGAGAACCAGCAATCCCCGGGGGCCCCTCGCAGCACTTATATTCAAGATCATGCAGGATGAGGGCAGGAAGCTTTCTTACCTGCGGATCTATTCGGGACAGATAAAGGCCGGTGATGATCTCTACAATGCCTCGAAGGGCAGGAAGGAAAAGGTATCCCGGCTGCTGAGGATGCACGCCAACAAACGGGAGAGGCTCGATCAGGCCCAGGCGGGAGATATAATTGCCGTCATGGGTTTAAAAGAAGGCAAGACAGGGGATACGATCTGTGATGAGACGCATCCGATTCTCCTGGAAACCATGGATTTTTATGAACCTGTGATCAGCCAGGCCATCGAGGCAAAAACTCCGGCAGATCAGGAAAGGGTCTCCCTCGCGCTCGTCAAACTGATGGAAGAAGATCCTACCTTGCGCTTGAAATATGATGATGAGACCGCACAAACCGTATTATCCGGAATGGGGGAACTCCATTTGGAGATAGTGATCGACCGTCTACAGCGTGAATTCAATGCCCATGTCAACGTGGGCAAGCCCCGGGTGGTTTATCGCGAGACCATTCAATCACCCGTGGAGATGGAAGGGCGTTTCGAAAGAGAACTCGGGGAGCGAAGACATTTCGGTCATGTCGTGCTGCAATTACGGCCCAGGGAACGGGGAACTGGAAACGCTTATTTAACAAGCATTGAGGGGGGAATAATTCCGGAAGAATTCCATGCAGCAATTGCAGAAGGTGTGGAAGAAGCCATGATGAGCGGTGTCCTTTCCGGATATCCCGTGGTGGATGTGGAGATCACTATCAAGGGCGGGTCCTTCAAAGATGGAGAATCATCTGCCCTGGGTTATAAGATTGCCGCTTCCACCGCTTTCCGGGATGGTTGTTCTCAAGGGGACCCCCTGCTGCTGGAACCGATCATGATGGTGGATATTATAACGCCCAGTGAATTTATGGGAGATGTTATCGGTGACATCAACGCCCGGCGCGGGGAGATCCAGTCCATAAGCCCAAAGGGCCCCGTCAGTGAAATCCAGGCTAAAGTTCCTCTCAAGGCCCTTTTTGGTTATTCGACGGATCTTCGCTCGGCAACCCAGGGGCGGGCAATCTTCACCATGCATTTTTTCGTCTATGACAAGGCATGACTATGGGGCGGATGAGGTTTATCAAGCAATTCGGTAAGATCCTGTCCGGTATCTATAGAAAAACCATTGTTCAAGTGGCGGCGATTACCATGGCGATTCTCTTCATGAGCGCCCTGGCTGTTCATTATTTTGAATACCTCCAGTCGGGTTCCAATATCAGCACTGTTTGGGATGGTATCTGGTGGGCCATTGTGACTATGGGGACGGTCGGTTATGGAGATAAGTATCCCATAACAACTGGCGGGAGAATGGTGGGGATCTTCCTCATTTTCACGGGGGTAGGCCTGATGTCGCTATTTACCGCAACTATCGCATCGACCTTTATAGAAAGAAGAATGAAGGAGGGCAGGGGGTTGGAGACCATCAAAGCTAAGGAACACATCATTATCTGCGGATGGAACCAGCATACGGATAGCGTCATTCAGGGGCTTACGACCTATGGTGTCATGAAGGATAAGATCATCGTGTTGATCAACGAATTGACCGTGGATGAGATCGAGCCCCTGCGTCTCAAATACAGCCGATTCAATATGAAATTCCTGCGGGGCGATTATGTACACGAGGAGGTCTTGCTGCGGGCCAATGTTTCCCAGGCCACGTTTGTTCTGATCATGGCGGATCAGTCGGGCGGGCATCCTCGCGAGCGCTGTGATGAAAGAACCGCTCTGGCCGCCTTGACCGTGAAATCGCTTGCCCCTCAGGTCAAGACAATCGCCGAACTCCTGGATGGAGAAAGCCGCCCCCATCTCAAGAGAGCCAATGTGGATGAGATTGTCGTCCGGGGTGAACATATTGGCTCCTTACTAGCCAGTGCCATTAATTCCCCGGGGCTGCCCAGAGTGATATCAAGTATCGTATCTCTTGGGGACAAGAACAAACTTTGGCGGACCGGCATTCCGAGCATGTTTGTCAACAAACCCTTCAAAGAATTGTCTTCCTATTATCGTGAGAAGGATCATGCTATCCTAATCGGGATAATGAAGGAAAAAAAGGCGATCAAATTAGAGGATATCCTTTCCGACAATACGTCGATGATTGATACCTTCATCAGGGAAAAGATACGGGAATCAAAGAAGGAATTTTCCGTGGAAAAAGACGCTGTCAAGATCAATATCAATCCCGACGATGATTATTTGATTGCGGCGGACGACCTGGCAGTCGTCCTTTCCAGATCCATACCCGGATTATAAACCGATCACAAATCGTACAGAGGCGTATCCATGCAGGATGAAGCTACTTTATTGAGAGAACCGGAGATATTCAGGGATCTCTCACCTGATCAGATCAGGGAGATTATTGGCATTGCCCGCCGCGTATCCTTTCCCGCCGGGGCTATCGTCATGAAAGAGGGTGATATCGGGGATACCATGTATATCATGATGGAGGGAACGGTCGAGGTCGTGAAGAGCCTGATCCTCGGCGATTTCGATGATGAACAGGACTCGGCGAACAATAAGGTATTTACCCGGCTCGATGCCCATGATCATGCGGTATTCGGAGAGATTGCCCTTCTCGAAGCCCAGAGGCGGACAGCTACAATCAAGGCTATCACGGACTGTACTCTCTACGAAATTCGGAAGGATGAATTCCTGAATCTGGCGGAGGGGGATTGCGCCTTAGGATTCAGAATTCTTCTGAATCTGGCAAGAATTGTCAGTACCCGCCTGAGGAAGTCAGATGAGGAAACGGTCAAACTGACGACGGCCCTCAGTATCATTCTTAAAGAAGTTTAATCCTAACTATCTATGGCGATGACAGAATTCATGCCCATTCCCTCCGTAACCGACGGGATGATCGAACTTTCAGACTGGGTAACCGGCCCTCTCCTCGACAAGGACAAACTCCTGAAAAGCATTTTCAGGATCAGCACCCTGCTCACTGCTCAGACCAACCAGGATGATATTCTTACGAAAATTCTCGATGAACTGATTGACGCCATCGGTTTTGACCGGGGGATCATTCGTCTTTTTGATGAATCCCAGCAGTACCTGGTGGCGAGAGTAGTAAAAAATTACACCGAAGAAGAAGCCATAAAGGCCTTCCAAACATCACTAAACATTAAAGAACATGAATGTCTGGCCACAAAGGTCGCCCGTTCGGGGGATCTGATTACCATCAGAGATGCTGCTACAGATCCACGGATAACGGATACCGACCGGATGCTTACAAAAATCTCCGGTCATGGTTCCATCGTCTGTGCACCCCTCAAGATCGGAGATTATGTTATCGGTATTCTTGCTGCCTGGCGTGCGGAGGAGATACATTTCTTTGCTGAGGAAATAAATCTTTTTCTTACCTTTTCCAACCAGGTTAGCGTCATCATTCATAATGCCAGGCTTCTCGAAACGAATGCCGAGAAGATCCGCCAGTTGATGATCCTCCAGGAAGCCGTTTCGGGACTCAATCAGAGTTATTCTCTCGATAATCGCATCCTTGAAATAGTATTCAGCAGCGCTATGAAAATTGCCGGCGCCGAGCGGGCTATGGGTTATGTTTGGGATATTGAAAGAAATCGATGCCTGGTGAATGATGGAGAGCATATCTTCATTGAAGGCAAAGAGGAATGTGATAAAAAGATTGGCACGAGCATTATCAAAGAGGCGATTGAAGGCGATAGGATTGTTGTGAGGCAGGCTTCCGGTGAAGATGACAAACAGCTTATGTTTGCGGGATTTCCCTCTGAAATTGCCATTCCTTTCCAAATCAAAAATAAATTTGCCGGCTCCCTCTATCTTGCAAAGCAAAAAGGACTTTATACTCCCGATCAAATCAATATTCTTGATGTCCTGGTCAAAAATGCAGCCACCTCTTATGACAACGCCATTATGCAGTCGCTCCTGTCCCGGGAAGCGGAAAGTTTGAAGACGGAAGTTGAAAAACTCAAGGAAAGGGAAGACCAACTAATGGGATTCCATGATATCCTTGGCAAATCGCGGAAAATGATTGATATCTTTCATATCATTGCCGATGTGGCGGGTCATGATACCAACATCCTCATCCAGGGAGAAAGCGGAACAGGCAAGGAACTTATCGCCCGGGCAATTCACCGTCATTCGCACCGGAACCTGAAACCCTTCGTGGACGTCAACTGCGCGGCCATACCCCCCACCCTCCTGGAGAGCGAACTTTTTGGCTATGAGGCCGGAGCATTTACCGACGCGAGAAAAAGAAAAATCGGGCTCCTTGAATATTGCAACGGGGGAACAATTTTACTCGATGAAATAGGGGAGATGCCGATCCAACTTCAGGCAAAGTTTTTACGGATGCTTGAGGACGGACATATCCGTCGTTTAGGAGGAAATGAAAATATTCCCAACGATGTGCGTTTTGTCTTCTCAACCAATCGTGATCTCAGCGATATGGTGGCTAAGGGAACTTTCCGAGAAGACCTGTATTATCGTATCAGCGTCGTTCCGGTATTGATCCCTCCCCTGCGGGAAAGGGCAGACGATATAATTATGCTGGCGCGGTACTTCGTCCAGGAATTCAACAAGAAATTCAGCAAACGTGTCAAGGGATTCAGCAGAGAAGCGGAAATGATCCTCCAGGGTTATCCATGGCCGGGAAACGTCAGAGAATTAAAGAATATAATCGAAAGAATCATGATTCTGAAGAGTTTGGGAACAGTTATAAATCCTGATAACATGCCCTCCGAGTTAAAGGCCCTGGACCCCAAAGGTATCGATATTAAAATGGAACCGTTTCTTCAACAGTTGCCGTTAGATGGGATTAATTATGATATTGTGACAGACAAAATCGTCAAAGATGTCAAAACAAAAATACTGCAAAACGCCCTTATCAAATCGGGGGGGAACAAGTCAGAAGCAGCAAAACAGTTAGGTATTTCAAGGTATAAGTTTATTAGAGAACAGAAGAAGTATGATGAGCTGAGTCAAAAGCTGTCCTGATCTGTCCTATGTGCGCATAACGCACGGGACGTGCGAAATGTGCACTCCTTGCTGAATGCCTAAAACAGGCATCTTCCGTGGTTCCGACAACACATGGTGTTCGATATTCGCACATAAGCCCCATCCTGTCATTCCCGGCCAATCAGAAAATTATTTTGAAAAATCCGCAACTGAGTCGTATATGTCAAGTATATTAGAGTATAAAACAATATAAACATAATAGTTATCTTGCCTAAATATTTTCATGCTTCGTAACTCTCACCTTGGCATTTAAGTTGCAATGAAACATGGCAAAAAGAAACATAGATTCCTAGATGAGCGAGGAGGAGAAAAATCATTCACGGCAGGACTCAGGTGGAAAAGAAGGCAGCGAAGATGTCAGGCTTGACAGGCAAAAGGTGTATGATTTTTTTCTTTCGGTAAATAGCGGCGAAGTCGATCAAAAGTTAACCATGGATGAAACAGGTGATCAAACAAACAAAGAGGTGCTAGAAGACAAGAGCTTTACCTTCTTTCTACCTGAGTAGTCCTGCGGTAAAAGGATTTTTAATGTCGGTGGGTGGTTTTGGTCCCTCCTTTCCACCCACCGGCCCCCCTTTAATGGGCGATCTGAAAGGGAGCACTTCGAAATACCCCTTTCAGTTTATATACAGGCGGATGGTTTAAGTCCCTCCTTTTCCATCCGCCTTTTTTTATACATTAAACCTGAAGAGAACAATATCACCATCCCTGAGCTGATAATCCTTGCCCTCCGAACGTATCAGCCCTCTTTCCCTGGCCTGGGTAATGCCGTCCACAGTAAGGAAGTCGGCGTAATGCAGTATTTCAGCCCTGATGAATCCCCTTTCCATGTCGGTGTGAATCTTGCCGGCGGCGATCGGCGCGCGTGTTCCCCTGGGGATTGTCCAGGCGCGTAATTCCGGCCCGACGGTAGTGTAAAAGGTTATTAATCCGAGAAGTTTGTAGCCTTCCCTGATGAGTTTCTCCAAACCTGATTCATGGAGGCCCAGATCAGCCAGGAAAGCAGCCCGTTCATCCACCGCCAATTCTGTCATCTCCGCTTCGAGATCTCCGCAGATTGTAATGACCGATGACCCTTCTCGTTCGGCAATTCTTTCAACCTCTCGAATGTAGCCCTGTTCGCCTTTCAGAACCGCCTCACTGACATTGGCTACATAAAGGACCTTCTTGTCGGTCAATAAGTGAAGATCTTTAGATACAGTCGATTTTTCCTCATCCAGAGATAGATTGCGGCAAGGAATTCCCCTTCCCAGGGCGTCCTGAAGAACGCGTATCGACTCCATGTCATGAGCCGCGGATTTGTCGCCGGCCTTGTTCTTCTTGTCAATTACAGAGAGGCGCTTTTCGAGAGTCTCCAGATCGGCGAGCATTAATTCCGTATTGATGATCTCAATATCGCGGACGGGATCGACCATCCCGTCAACATGGACAACATCGGGGTTGTCAAAGCACCTGACAATATGGACCACGGCATCAACTTCCCGGATATGGCCGAGGAACTTGTTTCCCAGCCCCTCTCCCCGGCTTGCTCCTTTAACAAGACCGGCAATATCAAGGAATTCCATGGTGGTATATGTCTTTTTCGGGGGGTTAATAATTGTTGCGATTTGGTCAAGACGGGGATCTGGTACGGCAACCATCCCAATATTGGGATCGATGGTACAGAACGGATAATTGGCCACCTCGGCTCCTGCAGCAGTCAGGGCGTTGAAGATGGTTGATTTTCCAACATTGGGAAGGCCGATAATACCGCAGCGAAAGCCCATATGTAGACTCCTTTCTCCTTTATCAAAACATCAATTTTACAAAGACGATGGCAATGATAATTCCCACGCCGTCGGCTATCAGGCACACAGGAACCAGATACTTGGTCCTGCGGATATTAACGGCGCCGAGATAAACGGCAAGAACAAAAAAAGTCGTTTCCGCACTTCCGATAATCACGGCGGAAATCCTGCTGGCAAGGGAGTCCGGTCCTGTGGTCTTGACGATATCGGTAAAGATAGCCGTTGATGCACTTCCAGAAAGAGGCTTGATTATCGCCACGGACAGAACCTCAGGCGGAATGCCGAGGGCCGAGAAAGATCCTGAAAGGGCCTGCCTGATGAGATCAAATGCCCCTGATGCCTGAAAGGCTTTGACGGCGACAAAAATAGCGAGCAGGTAGGGAAAGATCCTAAAAATTACATGCAGTCCTTCCCTTGCGCCTTCCACGAATGAATCGTAGACGCGCACTTTTTTAAATGCACCGTACAGCACGGTAAAAAGTATGAACGCAGGAATTGCAAGCTGGGAGATAAAGGAAACGATCTTCATTTCATAAGCCTCCTAAAAAGCAGCAGCACACCAAGGGCAATAACAGCGGAGATCAAGGTGGAGCATATTGTTGGAAAAACAATGGCCGAGGGGTTTAGAGAGCCGAAATCTGAGCGGATACCTACCACTGTAAAGGGGATGAGTTGGACGCTTGCGGTATTTAGTACTATAAAGAGCATCATTTCAAAAGTAAGGGAGTCTTTGTCTTTGTTGAGGGTCTGAAGGTCCTGCATTGCCTTGATCCCAAGGGGAGTTGCTGCATTGCCAAGACCGAAAAAGTTGGCCAGCATGTTAAGCGTAATTGAGGTTATCGCGGGATGGTCGGGGGGAATAGTTTTGAAGAGCCGCGTAATTAGGGGTTTGAAAACATCGGAAATCCGGTAGATCAGACCTGAATCTTCGATAATCTTTGTTATGCCAAGCCATAGCGAGACAATTCCCAGCAGAAAAAGCGATATTTCAACTGCTGTCTTGGCCCCGTCAAACATGGCCTTGGTAACCGCTTCAAGACCGCCAGTCCAGAAGGCGGCAACAGTACTCACAACGATCAAAATAATCCAGATAATATTCATGGGGTTTCAAATCCATCCATGTTTTTAGATCCTTTGCTTATGCTCAGCGATCCAGGCCTCAATAGATTGCGCAACCTCCTCCCATCCTGGTCGTCCTTCAATCCAACTCAGTTGTCTTGTAATGCAATTCAAGGCGATATGGCAAGAAAAACCCTTCCTACTCATTGTCCCTGATTAATTGTTTTTTCATCGGACCAGCTCTTAAGACGATTTAATGCAAAAAAATGTTGCGCAGGTTCTTTCTCCTTGACAAGAAAGGACGTGTTTATTCATAATCCAAAAATAGAAAGGGACTGGAACATGGAAATGTTAAAATCCATTATGAGGAGGGTGCGTCGATGAATAAGAAAAAGTTTTCTCTATTGCTGCTTGGGATTATTTTATCTGCGGTAATCGGGGTGGCAAATTTTGCCCAGGCTCTGGAATTAGGAGTCAGGGGATATTACTGGTTTCCTGCCTTTTCTGCTACTCAGCGGGTCGACACGTCATCAATGAAAGGGACGGAATTCGACGTAAAGAATGCCTTGGGCGTCAGCAACCAGTCTTTCTGGTCCGGCGAGATCTACGGTGGTATCGGCAAGCATCACCTGAGTGCCATGTATACACCCATGAAATATTCAAATGATACCACACTGACCACAGCCATTAATTTCGGCGGAACAAATTTTACAGCTAATACGGCAGTCAATTATAATCTTGATTTTTACATGATGGATGTAAAATACCTTTACGATATCATCAATATGGAAAACATTCTGGCAGGTTTTTCCGTGGGGCCCATGGCTCAGGTGAAATACGTTTCCGGATCTACGGAGTTGAAAGCACCGACAATTGCCGGACAGGATGTCAAGCAGAGCTTCAGCGCCCCGATCCCGATGGTTGGATTAGGAGCCCATATAGGTCTGATTGCCAATATTTTAGAGGCCCGGGCGCAGGTTACGGGGATGGGATATTCGGGGAATTTTGTCATCGAGGCCTTGGCTGATCTTTCCGTGACCCCCTTTCCGTTTGTTGATATCCACGGCGGCTACAAATATATAGGATTGAAGGTGGACAGGAACGACTACTACATGGATGCCACCTTCAGCGGACCCTATGTAGCCTTAACGGTTGGATTTTAACTCTGTGATTATTGAAATGTAGTTATTAGGTTCTTTAGAAAGGAGCGTTATCATTATGATTAGATTGGTCTCTTTAGTGGTTTCATGCTTGATGTTGCTGGCGATATCCGGTTGTGGTTCTTATTACAAGATTACAGAACCGACTTCGAAAAGCGTCTACTATTCAAAAGATTATGAGAAAACCAAGATGGGGGGGCTGTCATTTAAAGACGCCAAAACCGGGGCAATAGTTACCATTCAGAACTCGGAGATCAAAGAGATCTCCCGGGATACCTTCGACGAGGAGGTCAAGAAGTAATTCCGTTCTAAATCAAAATGAGAAAAAAAAGAGGGGTTCCTTAACAACGGGAACCCCTCTTCCGCTTTATACATATATATGCTTAGTGGTGCTCTTCCATCGCCCCGGCAATGTACATCATGGACAGGAGCATGAAGACCAGGGTCTGGATAAAAGAGATCAGGAGCTTAAGGACAAGAATGGGCAGCGGCACCAGGAGGGGAACGAGAATGAACAGAACGAAGAGCACGATATGGCCGCCCTCGATGTTTCCGAAGAGACGCATGGAGAGAGATACGGGACGGGAGATATGGCTTACGATTTCAATGGGCAGCATCAGGGGCGTCAACCACCAAATCGGTCCCAGGAACTGCTTGAAATACTTGAGTCCTTGAATCTGAACGCCCACGATGTGGGTCAGGACGAAGACGACGAGGGCCATGGCGACGGTTGTGTTCAGATTGGCAGTGGGAGAGTCCAGCCCCGGAATCAGCCCGATCAGGTTTGAGGTCAGAATGAAAAATCCCAAGGTGGCGATCAGGGGGAAGAAACGCATCCCATGCGTCCCCATGGTATCGATCAGCAGTTTCTGGATGGCACTGACGAAAACTTCCATAGTGTTCTGAAAACCCCCCGGCGTCAATTGCAGCCGGCGTGTTGCCAGGAACGAAAAAAGGGCCAGCAGGGCCATTACAAACCACGTAGCGCTAATGTAAGTGGGAATTCCGGGAAAGATTAATTGCAGGAAAGACAGAGTGTGCATCTTCTAATTGACCTCCTCAACGCAAGTTTTTTTTAATGCCACAATGGCAGTCAAAACAATGTTGATAATGACCGTGGAGAGGCCGATCAAAAGGCCGATCACATCCACGATCTGGCTGGAAACGATAAAGAACAGGACTATCGCCGTGACGCCGAAGCGAATGTAGTATTTGAACATGATCCGGGACTTCGCCCGATCATTGAGGTGTTGAAAGACTTTTCTGATGTCCCGATAGAGCCAATGATAATTGACGATGCTGATCAGACCGCCAAGGAGTACGCCAAGGGTGAACTTTGGAGAAAACAGAAACGCGCTGACGAGGACAAAGACGCCAAGCATGCCCCAGTTTACTATTTCAAGCCTTTGCTGGAGCGGGTCTTTTCCGGTGTGGTTCACTTTTTACACTCTTGATAATCGTTCTATCATCCTGAAAGGATCTACTGATCAGGACATACAAATTTCTAAAGCCCCCGAAGACGCCCATAATAAAAAACAGGACGGTAAAGAAGAAGGACGTGCCCATCTTCTTGTCCAGCCAACTACCGACAAAGAGCCCCCCAAAGATTAGCAGGACGAAGGCGAAGCCGATACTGCTGGCATAGGCCATCTGAACGTATGCTTTCCTGTCTTCATTATCCATTGGCGCAGCGCCTTCTATCACGGACAGGTAGTGAAGTCAACAAAAAATGCCATAGGCTCATCATTATCTTAATCATAATGTCCGTGGTTTTATTAATTATGGAGTATTCCCTCTTAGCTTTTCTCAACTCCCTCCGCTTCGTACCAGGAGATGGTCTTCCGCAGCCCCTCCCGGAAGTCGGTTGCGGCCCGGAAACCTAATTCCGTGAGGGCCTTCGTGGTATCGAGCATCCGGCGCGGCTGGCCATCAGGCTGGGTGGCATCCCAGGATATTTTCCCTCGAAAGCCGGTTAGTTCCACAATGAGTTCCACAAGATCACGGATGGATATTTCGAAACCGGCGCCGATATTGACCGGTTCGGACTTGTTGTATCGTTCCGTGGCCAGAACGATGGCTTCCGCCGCGTCTTCAACATAAAAGAATTCCCGGGTGGCCTGTCCGCTTCCCCAGACGATAATATCCTTTTCTCTACGGATGCGTGCATCGACGCACTTCTTGATCAGGGCAGGGATGACATGGGAAGAACGGGGATCGAAGTTGTCTCCCGGACCATAGAGGTTCACGGGCAGAAGAAAAATGGAATTGAATCCGTATTGCTGTCGGTAGGCCTGGGACTGGACGAGCATCATTTTTTTGGCCAGGCCATAAGGGGCGTTGGTCTCTTCGGGATAACCATTCCACAGGTCATCTTCCCGGAAGGGAACGGGGGTGAACTTCGGATAGGCGCATATTGTTCCCAGGGCTACAAATTTGTCGATCTTGCGCAAATAGCCTTCATGGATGAGCTGGACCCCCATCATGATGTTATCATAGAAAAGCGATCCGGGATTTTCACGATTGAAGCCGATTCCTCCTACTTTGGCAGCTAGATGGACAACTATATCCGGCCTTGTCTCTTCGTATAGACGCCGGACGTCGCATAAGTCGACAAGGTTGTAATCGGGCAGGTCGGCGACGGTGATGTTTTCATGACCATGATTCCGGAAGGTCTTGATTAAGTGCTTACCCAGAAAGCCCTTACCGCCCGTAATGGTAATGCGTTTGTTTTTCATGGTTGCCTCATACCATGTGGTGGTTTCCCGTGACATAGCCTGCGTTGCAGAGGGTTTTTTCCTTCTCGGCGCTTTCCATATCGGCGGCGATCATCATGTCAATAAGTGCTTCAAATCCGATCCGGGGTTGCCAGTTAAGCTGTTTTCTCGCTTTTGTCGGATCCCCCAAAAGGACATCCACCTCCGTGGGGCGGAAATAACGCTTGTCGATGATTACGTATTTTTCATAATCCAGATCCAGTTTCCGGAATACCTGTTCGGCAAATTCCCGGACCGAGTGGGTCTCTCCCGTAGCAATGACGTAATCGTCGGGTTTGTCCTGCTGGAGCATCATCCACATAGCCTCCACATAGTCCCCCGCAAAGCCCCAGTCCCGCTTGGCTTCCAGGTTTCCAAGGAAGAGCTTTTCCTGAAGGCCTAGTTTGATTCTGGCTGCGGCCCGGGTGATCTTTCGGGTGACAAAGGTCTCTCCCCGCCGGGGGGATTCATGATTGAAGAGGATGCCGTTAGCGGCAAAGATCCCGTATGCATCGCGGTAGTTCTTGACGATGTAATAGGCATAAACCTTGGCGGCAGCGTAAGGGCTCTGGGGCTGAAAAAGGGTCGCCTCGCTCTGAGGCGGAGGGGCGGCGCCGAACATTTCGCTCGACGATGCCTGATAAAAACGGGACTTGACACCGGACTTGCGGATTGCTTCCAGGAGCCTGAGGGTGCCCAGACCGGTAACGTCGCCCGTATATTCGGGCATATCAAAGCTAACCCGGACATGACTCTGGGCGCCAAGGTGGTAGATTTCATCCGGTTTGATGTCGTTGATGAGGTCTGTCAATTGCCCTGAGACGGTCAGGTCGCCGTAATGGAGATAGACCTTGGCTGCCGGATCGTGAAAGTCTTTGTAGAGATGATCGATGCGTCCAGTATTGAAAGTGCTGGCCCGGCGAATCAGACCGTGGATCTCGTAACCCTTGCTAAGGAGAAACTCGGCCAGATATGACCCATCCTGTCCGGTAATGCCGGTAATAAATGCCTTTTTCATGAATAAGTTTTGCCTCCTGTTATGTTGTAATAAAATTAATTCTATTTATAATACTCCCGGTACCAATCAACAAATCTGCTTATCCCTGCTCCGATTGAAGTAGCGGGCTTGAATCCCACGTCAGCCATAAGATCGCCAACATCGGCATAGGTCGCCGGAACGTCGCCGGGTTGCATGGGAAGAAGATTCAGCTTTGCCTTTTTCCCCAACCTGTTTTCCAGGGTCGCAATGAAGTCGAGGAGGGCGACAGGCTGGTTGTTCCCGATATTGTAGATCTTATATGGGGCGAAACTCGTCGCTGGATCGGGATGAGCGCCATCCCAGGCAGGATCGGGAGTGGGCGTCCTTTCCAAAACGCGAACGATGCCTTCGACAATGTCATCGATATAGGTAAAATCCCGCTCCATCCGGCCTTCGTTATAGACATCGATGGGCTCGTCGGCGAGGATGGCCCGGGTGAAAAGAAAGAGAGCCATGTCCGGTCGCCCCCAGGGGCCGTAAACCGTAAAAAAGCGCAGTCCCGTGCAAGGTATCTTATAAAGGGCAGCATAGGCGTGGGCCATGAGTTCATTGGCCTTTTTCGTTGCGGCGTAGAGGCTGACGGGGTGATCGACATTATCATGGACGGAAAAGGGCATCCTGGTGTTTGCCCCGTATACGGAACTCGATGATGCAAAAACAAGATGATCTGCCTTGACGCCTCGGCAACCTTCAAGGATGTTGAGGAATCCTGAGAGGTTGCTGTCCAGATAGGCATAGGGATTGGTGAGGGAATAGCGGACGCCGGCCTGGGCGGCGAGATGTATTACCAGACGCGGCTTTTCTCTGGCGAACAGGGATGAAAGGGCCTCTCTGTCGGCGATATCGAGGCGGATAAACCGGAAATCGTCATGCTCTTGCAGCATCTGCAAACGATCCTCTTTCAGCCGGATATCATAGTAGGGATTGAGATTGTCAATGCCGACAACCGTTCTGCCCATTGCCAGCATTCTGCGTGACAGATGGAAACCGATGAATCCGGCGGCACCGGTGATAAGGATTTCGGCCATATCTTAGAGGCTCCAGTATTGTATGTTCAGATTTTCCCTGTCATGAACTTTAAAGAGACCTTTAATGTCTATAACCAGCGGTGGCATCGTCTTACAAAGCCCAGCGATGCTCTCGATGCCCAGCCCAAGGTATTCGTCATGGGCCACGGCAACGATAACGGCGTCCATGTCGGAAATATTTCTGAGGGGCGTCAGGTTAAGGTGGTAATGCTCATGAACCTCTTCCGGGATGGCAAGGGGATCATGGACGAGGACTTCAATACCGTATCCAGCTAGTTCCGTAATAATATCAACTACCCGGGTGTTACGGATATCGGGAATGTTTTCCTTGAAGGTCAGACCGAGGACGGCGACGCGGGCCCTGCGGACCGGTTTGTCCGCAGCGATGAGCATTTTTACCGTCCGTTCGGCGATGTATTTTCCCATGCCGTCATTGATCCGGCGTCCGGCCAGGATCATTTCCGGATGGTAACCCAGGCTTTCGGCCTTGTAGGTAAGGTAGTAGGGATCGACGCCGATACAATGGCCGCCGACCAGACCGGGACGGAAGGGGAGAAAATTCCATTTCGTTCCCGCCGCTTCCAGGACTTCTAGGGAGTCTATGCCGAGGCGCTGAAAAATGATGGAAAGCTCGTTCATGAGGGCAATGTTGATGTCCCGCTGGGTATTTTCAATGACCTTTGCCGCTTCCGCCACCTTGATGGAGGAGGCTTCATAGATGCCCGCTTTGACGACCTTTCCGTAGATTCCCTTGAGAAGTTCCACTGTCTCCCCGTCGGAGCCGGAGACGATTTTTACGATGCTCTCCAGGGTGTGGACCTTGTCGCCGGGGTTGATACGTTCCGGTGAATAGCCCGCAAAAAATTCCTGCCCGAAAATCAATCCCGATTCCGCCGCCAGGATGGGAACGCATATCTCTTCCGTAACGCCGGGATAAACGGTTGATTCATAGGCCACGCAGGAACCGGGGGTCAGGTGCCTTCCCACCAGGGTTGAGGCGCCGCGAATGGCATTGAGATCGGGAATTCGGGAACCGTCGATCGGGGTGGGAACAGCCACGATAATCAGGCGGCACTCGGCTAGCCTGCGGGGGTCGCTCGTGAAGGTTACCGCCGCGGCCTTTAGCTCTTCGAGGGTGACTTCAAGGGTCTGATCGAATCCTTGTCGCAGTTCCTTGATCCGGGAGTCTTTGACATCGAAACCGATGACGGAAAAATGCCGGGAGAGATGAACCGCAAGCGGCAGGCCTACGTAACCTAACCCGACTACGGCAATCTTTTCGGAATGGGCGATAAAATTATCAAGTTTCGGTCTTGGGGTCATGATTAATCTTTTCCTTAAAGGGTTTTGAGGGTGGAAGCGCAGGCTGCCAAGGTCTTTTCCACGTCTTCATGATTGTGGGCAAGGGAAAGGAACCATGCCTCAAACTGGGATGGGGGCAGGCTGATGCCGTTTTTCAGCATCCCCCGGAAGAAACGGGCAAACATCTCCGTATCCGCGCGGCATGCCGAGGCGAAGTCGCTGACAGGTTCAGAGGTAAAAAAGACGGTGAACATGGAACCCATCCGATTGATAGTGACGGGAACTCCCTGACCGGCAAATAGAGGTTTCATCTCTTCGCAAAGACTGAAGGCAAGACGATCCATGGTTTCATAGCAATCAGTGCTGTGCTGTAAGAGCGCCAGGGTGGTAAGCCCGGCGGTCATGGCCAGCGGGTTTCCCGATAGGGTTCCCGCTTGATAAACAGGACCGATAGGGGCCAATTGTTCCATGATGATCCGCTTGCCTCCCACTGCGCCGACGGGAAGACCGCCGCCGATTATCTTTCCCAGGCAAGTAAGATCCGGGTCGATACCGGCGATTCCCTGATAGCCGCCCCAGGTCAAACGGAACCCCGTAATGACTTCGTCGAAAATCAGGAGGCTCTCATAGGAATTTGTAATTTCCCGCAATTTTTCAAGAAATCCTGGGTGGGGCGCTACGACGCCCATATTGCCGGCCACCGGTTCCACGATTACCCCGGCTATTTCCTGCCCATGTTCTTCAAAAACCTTGTTTATCGACCCCTGATCATTAAAGGGGACGGTGAGCGTCAGTTCCGCGAGGTGTTTCGGGACGCCGGGGCTGCCGGGAATCCCCAGGGTGGCGATGCCTGATCCTGCTTTGACAAGGAGTGAGTCGGCGTGTCCGTGATAACAGCCTTCAAATTTAACGATTTTCTCCCGGCCCGTAAAGGCCCGGGCGAGACGGATGGAAGTCATTACCGCTTCCGTCCCCGAGCTCGTCATGCGCACCATCTCCAGGGAAGGAAAGGCCTCGATGATCAGTTCGGCAAGGCCAACTTCCAGGGGCGTCGGGGCGCCAAAGCTTGTTCCTTTCCCGGTTTGGTATCTAATGGCCTCGACAACCGCGGGATGGGCATGGCCCAGAATCAAGGGCCCCCAGGACATGACATAGTCCACATATTCCCGGCCGTCGACATCGGTGATTCGCGCACCCCGGGCTTCATCCATGAATACCGGCAGGCCTCCCACCGCCTTGAAGGCGCGGACGGGACTGTTTACACCGCCGGGAATAATTTTTTTTGCCTCCTCGAAGAGCTGCATCGACATTTTGTTCATGTAAAGTACTCCATAGAGATCTTTTTCATCTCTTCCTCGCTCAACAGGATCCGGTAGTCCCGGATGTCCAGTTTTGCCGCGATGCCCTGGACGAATGACTCCGGATCGGCATCTTTCAGATGGATCATGGAGAAGAGATTATACTTGTCAAGGAAAAGAGGCGTCCTTTCATAGCAATGGGTAATTTCTCGGAGCGAGGCCAAAGCCTTTCCGACTTCTTCTATTCTATCATCCGGGACCGCCCATACGACCATGGCATTCCAGGTAAAACCTATCTGCTGGTGCCGGACGATGGCACTGAATTTACGAATCCAACCACGATTCATAAAATCACGGGTCAGCTGCAGGACATCCTCTTCCGTTGCACCCGTGACATCGGCAATATCCTGAAACGGACGGCTTACAAGGAATATATCCTTCTGCAGCCGTCGGGCAATCTGCTTTTCCCTGTCTGAAATCATGGTCCTCGCATACGAAGTTAAAATCATCGTGGAATCGTTTACAGCCGCCTATATCATATTTCATGGTGAATACAAAAAGTAATTGAAGTGAAATTGAGTTAACTGCCGATAGAGAGGGAAATACAGGCCTGTTTAATGGCAATCTGCAAGGTATGAGAGGTTTTATTCCCCGGACTGCTTCCGGATAAAACTGTCAGGATATGAATCTGAGAGTTTAAGCTTTTTCATGGTATGGGAAGCTTCTTTCAAGGTAGAAAAATTTCCGACCCATATCCTGTACCAGACGCCATGTCCCGCGATTTGGACTGTTTTCATCTGAATTTCGGGCACTCTCTTTTTAACATCCTCCATAAACGTCTGGGCGTCTTTTTTACTATTTTCGGGGAAGGACTTGATCTGGATGACGTATTTCCCTTTATCGCGGGTTTTTAACAGTGCCGGTGCGGCCGTTGGCTCCTCCACCGGGGCTTTAATCGAATTCGTTGCGGGGGGAATAATGGCGGCTGGATTATTCAGATTTCCGTAAACAGGTTTTTTAGCTGTTTCGGCAACGGGTGGACTTAACCAGAGAGTCCCGTTGAAGTACGAAATTTCTCCCGTTAGCTTGTTAATCCTGAGCGGATAGACTTTCTCCCCCAAATTTAAGGACTCATAGTAGTAAATCGTTGGCCAGAAGAATATGGCAACCATACAGAGAAGGCTAAGGGTAAAAAACAACCCTATGGCCGTAAAGAGAATACGATTGGCGCTTCCCTCTTTTTTGGGTATGGGATCATCATCTGTCCGGTCCGGCAGCACCGGTTCTTCAGGAGCGGCAGTTTCGGTCTCCAGAAGGTGTGTTTCTGATTGTTGTTGTAAAGGATGAGATGAATCTTCCGGAGGACCAGTACTTGCGACCTTCCGATAAAGGGCTTCCAATTCCTGTTCCAGATCAAGATCTTTGGGCTCCTTTTTTTCCATAAAACACCTATTTATGGTCTTTTCCCTTCATTGATATATTTGATGAATCCATTTATTACAACATTCTCGTCAAGCTGAAGGTAGCGGGCATATGATTTCAAAAAACCAGTCATGTAAACCATAGGCAGAAAAAGTTCCCGGTTGTCTTCTTCAATAATCCGAAGCATTTCAATTCTCACTTTTGTTGCTTCGGCAATCTCTTCGATGGGGATCTTGAGTTCCGTCCTTATCTTTTTTATATCCCTTCCCGTAATAGCGTCCTGATCCAGGATACCATTAATCAGCCTGTTTTGTGAGGCCCGGTTTTTAAGTTCCTCCGGATCTCTCATTGTCACCAACCCCTGCAAATGGGTTTTTTTAAAATCATAAATGGAAGACGGATTCTTCTTGTGATTGGCGTATTTTCTTTCTTCTTCCCCTACTACTTCTTCTAGCCCCCCAAGTTCAATCAGATCGTGATCATATAGCTTCCTTGCTTCCGGGTCGATCAGAGTCAGATAAGCCTTTTCCAGACTGGATAGGATCTCCTTTCTTTCCTTCTCGGAAAAAAAAGAATACGTGGCTATGGACTCGTCCTGATAGAGATCAAAGAGCATTTTGTAGGCGTGGCGGATTTCTGTCGGAGCTACGTCGGGATGAATCTCCAACAACTCATAGTGATTTTTCTCCCGGTAGAGTTTCATGAGTTCTTGTTTTATCCTTTATTCATCGTTAATCCGTTGAATTACGTTTGATGGTTTGATTTATGCTTGTTTGATTTATGCTTATTGATAAATGATTTTTACAGCATTCCCTGAGATCAAGGGCCGTACGGGTGTAGGGATAGAGATCGACGAAAGGCAGCTTTTTACAGACTGAACTGTGAACGTGGTCATCAAAGCTGATGTTGCCAATAAAAGACATCTTCAGGGCAAGGTGTCTGGCGATAATTTTACAGATCAATTCTCCGATATTGGGATTATCCTGCTTTCTTAACTGGTTGAGAATGAGTTTGAAATCTAGGGTCCGCAGCGCCTTTTCCACGATATCGCCCTTTTCAGCATCCATTTCCTTAATAACCTGGAGGAGAATCTCGGGATTGCTGACGGTGGCATTGCCGTTTTTCCTTTCCGCCTCCTCGGCCAATGTACGGAAATCATGAGCTTTAAGCACGTGATGTATCTTTCTGAAATATGCGGAACGAATAAAACGATAGACATTTTCTATCGATGTCGGTTCTGGCGTTGTAACAAAAATTCCCGAATCGGCAACCATAAAATAATCGATCGTATTAAAAGACGTTCCCGCGCCGATGTCCAGGAGAATATAGTCGTAAGAGAGTCTCGCGATATTTCGCAACAGTTTCAATTTCTGCTGATGAGTAAGATTGGCGATATCCAGGTTATTCATGGCGCCGCTTATGAGATAAAGGTTAGGAATCGGTGTCGGTACGACCGTATCGTCAAGGGAGCCAAGCCTTCTGTTTAAAAAGTCCGAGATGCTTCTTTCAGGCTTGGAAATCCCGATAATGGTGTGAAGGTTTGCCGCACCAAAGTCAACGTCGATAAGAAGTGTTTTATAGCCCTGCTTTGCAAGGATAATCCCAAGGTTACCGGCAATAAAACTCTTTCCCGTTCCCCCCTTCCCACCGCCTATGGACCATATCTGTGACATACTTATTAATATCATAATTAAAAAGAAAATAACATTCTTAAATGTAGAAGTCGGGATGCGTGCCTCCGACTTTACCGGGAAGAGGCTGTTGTTAGGATGAATTAGCATGGGGACGCTATCATGGATTCAAATTTTTCTTGACAATTTGTTCACACTTTTATAAGCACAAAGGCACAAATGGGGCTGTTTTTTGTATTAAGAGACCCCAGAAAGTAAGATGATAAGGAGGTGATGATCGGGCAGAAATATGGTTAGACGGGATCAGTTTTGTCAGCATTAGAAAATTTAATCAAAAGGAGGAAAACAATGAAGAAAAGTTTGGTAAGAGGGTTTTTGGGCATGGTGCTGGTATTGGTACTTGCTCCGCTGGCGCTGGCTGCCGAAGCGGCGGCTCCGGGTGGTGCAGTTGATTACACCAAAGCGATCATTCTTGGTTGCAGTGTTATTGCCGCTGGATTGGCCATGGGAGTTGGAGCTGTGGGCGCTGGTCTCGGTCTTGGCCAGGCGACAAGCGGCGCGAACAATGCGGTGGGGAGAAACCCGGAAGCCCAGGGTAAAATTATGCTTACCATGATGGTCGGTATGGCCATGACAGAATCAGTCGCTATTTACGCGCTGGTCGTTTCACTCGTCATCCTGTATGCCAACCCGCTTCTCAAGTATGCAGGCATCGGCGGATAATTAGTACATACATATTCCTGTAATTATTGAAAAGGGAAAAGGGGCACTAAAAACAGACTCCTTTTCCCTTTTCTTTTTTTTATAACAGCATTACGGAATCATGATTCAGGTCCCGTCAGAAATCGGGGGCCGGGTGCGGCGGACCTTTTTTTCCGCCTGGTGATGCTTATCCTGCAGGATCTTTTCTTTCGCCCTTTTTGATCGCTTTCGCTTCTGGCGCCGAATCCTTTCTTGGCGCATTTTTTCCGCTTCCAATAGCCCCCTTTGCAAGCGTTCAATGCGATCCAGCAGGAGACGGCGGGCCAAAAACCGATTAAGGAGCTGTGATCTTTCCTGTTGGCATTTAACGGAAAGGCCCGTCGGCACGTGCACTAACTGTACACAAGATGAGGTTTTATTGACCTTTTGTCCCCCGGGACCGGAAGAACGGACAAAGGTTTCTCGCAAGTCGTCTTCCGAGACGCCAAGCTGTGTCATTCTTTCCAGGAGGAGATTCTCTTTTTCCACGGAGACGGTAAAGGTGGCCATATGGACTTAAATTAAGAAGGCGAGTTCGTTTATCGAAGTGTGATATTTGTAATTCTAGAGAGAATAAATCTCGTCACCGATGAAGTTAACCCAGTGTTGGCTCAGGATTTCGACCGCTCTCTCGATACTGTCACAACCGATAATGAGAATGGTTTCTTTCCCAATTCTTTCAATGGTCGTGTAGATATAGTGGATATTGACGTCTCCTTCCGACAGAGGCTTGACAATCGCATTCATGCCCCCGGGGTGACAGGGTACCTCAACCGCGATGACGGGAGCGACTTCAATTCTGAAATTGAAACTCTCCAGAATGGTGACGGCTTTTTGGGGATCGTTTACTACCAGCCGCAGGGTGGAGTGCTCTTCCGTACTGGCTGCGGACATGGCCTTCACCTTTATATCTTCCTTGTCGAGGATATCCACAAGTTTCGTCAGGGCTCCGGGGACGTTGTCAAGCTGTACAGATACCTGTTTGATAGCCATGGTATTGAAAGTTCCCATATCTCAGATTTGTAGCTCGTATCCGGCCGCAAATGCCTTGCGGTTGATTTCCATTGCCGATTTCTTCTTTTCCCCCAGGATCTGTTTCAAACCCTTCAGAAAAGATTCAGGGGTGATGATGCCGGTTTTCTTGATGAAGGACCCCATCATGACAATATTTTGCACCCGGGGATTGCCCAATTGTCCGGCCATATCCCCGACGGGGATATCATGAATATTCAGGTCTTTGCGCGTCGGTCTGGTATCGATTATCGAAGAATTCAGAAAGATGCTTCCCTGCGGGGCGACGCGATTCTGAAAGGTGTATAAGGACGGCTTATTCATGACCACCAGGTAGTCAGGCTCGGAGGCGATGGGCGAAGCGATCTCTTCGTCCGATACGGCAACCGTGCAATTGGCCGTTCCCCCCCGGACCTCGACGCCATAAGAGGGCAGGTAGGTAACATGGTAGCCATCGTTCATCACGGCATGGGCATAGATGTAGCCCATCATCAGCACACCCTGGCCGCCGAAGCCGGCAAATATGGTCTTCCTGATCATATCTTTCTGAACCTTACCGTTTGCTGTCCTTTATTATCCCCAAGGGGTATTCCTTTATCATCACTTCATTCACCCATCGACAAGACTCAACGGGAGACATTTTCCAGTTTGTTGGGCATTGGGACAGGATTTCAATGAGGGAAAAGCCGACATTGTCCATTTGATACTGAAAGGCCTTTTTAACCGCCTTTTTGGCCTTCATAACATTGGCCGGAGTATTGACGGCACAGCGTTCGATGTACATCGTACCCGGGAGCTGGCCGAGGATCTCGCTGAAGTGGACCGGGTATCCATCGAGAAGGGCCGACCGCCCCGGAGGTGTCGTAGTGGATGCCTGTCCCAGCAGGGTTGTCGGGGCCATCTGTCCACCCGTCATCCCATACACGGCATTGTTGATGAAGATCACCGTAATGTTTTCCCCCCGGTTGGCGGCATGAAATGTTTCCGCCGTGCCGATGGCCGCCAGATCTCCGTCTCCCTGATAGGAAAAGACGATCCGGTCGGGAAGGACGCGCTTGATACCCGTTGCCACGGCGCAACCACGGCCATGAGGGGACTCCAGCATATCGATGTCAAAATAATTGTAAGCAATGACTGCGCATCCTGCCGGCGGCACGCCGATAATGCGGCCCTGGATATCCAGTTCGTCAATCGACTCGGCAATAAGGCGGTGGGCGATACTGTGACCGCAACCGCCGCAATAGTGAAAGGGCGTTTTTTTAAGCGATCTGGGGTGCGAAAATACTTTCTTCATGTCATTTCTTTCGGGCCTGATAAGCGATTACCTTGGCGAGTTCCGCAGGCGTCGGGATAACACCCCCCGGCCTGCCATAAAACTGAACCTTGCCGGTACCGCCCAGGGCCAATTGAACGTCTTCCACCATCTGTCCCGTGTTCATCTCGAAAACGAGGAAATTATCCACTCGCTCAGCGAAGGCCCGGATGACGTCCGAGGGAAATGGCCAGAGGGTTATTGGCCGGATCAGTCCAACGGGGATCCCCATTTCCCTACTGCGCTTGATTGCCCCCTTGGCGATCCTTGCCGCCGTTCCGTAGGCGACGATCAGAATCTCCGCATCATCGGTCCAGAAGGTATCGAAACGGACTTCTTTCTGGGCGATGACCTGGTATTTCCGGTAGAGCTTCCAGTTGTGCTCCTCCATGCGGATCGCGTCCAGGATCAGTGCCCTGATGAATTTGCTTTTCCCCTTCCCCATGCCATTGAGGACATAGCGTTCAGGGTATTGTCTCGGCTCCGGTTCTCTGAACTCAACCGGTTCCATCATCTGCCCCATCATGCCGTCGGCGAGGATGAGCACGGGATTCCGGTAGCGGTCAGCCAGATCAAAAGCATCCATGGTAAGATCGGCCAATTCCTGCACGGAGGCAGGGGCGAGAACAACGGTGCGATAGTCGCCGTGGCCGCCGCCGCGGGTGGCCTGAAAATAGTCTCCCTGGGAGGGAAGGATGTTGCCGAGTCCCGGTCCGCCCCTCATAATATTGACGATAACGGAGGGAAGTTCATCCGCGGCCAGAGAAGAGATCCCCTCTTGCTTAAGAGATATGCCGGGGCTGGATGACGATGTCATGGCCCTGGCGCCGGCGGCAGCGGCTCCCAGAACCATATTGACGGCCGCAATTTCACTTTCCGCCTGAATAAACGTACCGCCTTTGACACGACGCATATTGTCAGCCATGTACTCGGTAAGCTCATTTTGAGGGGTGATGGGGTAGCCGGCGTAGAAACGGCATCCGGCGCGGATGGCCGCCTCTCCGATTACACGGTTGCCCTGCATCAGGATCCTATTCACGGTAAACCTCGATGGCGATGTCCGGGCAGATGGTGGCGCAAAGGGCGCAGCCGTTGCAGTCGGCGTCCGCTTTTAGAACGATGGGATGAAACCCTTTGGAATTGAGTTCACCGGCAGGCTGGAGATTCTCTTTTTTGCATGCTATCGTGCAAAGTAGACATTCCTTACACAACTCACTGTTTATCTTGATTGTTCCCTTCAATGCCATGATCTCTCAAAAATTAGTAATAATTATGTTCCCATAAAATATGCAGCGACTTTTTGCGCATAATGGCGAGAATGTCAAGATTAAATTTACGCTCTCAGGCCTTGGCGACTTGAAAACCCTCCAATTTTATGGCTACGGAGCGTTGAAGAAGATCGATGGAAATGACGAAAAGCTCCCTTTCCAGATCCGTTTTGACCACGAGTCCCTCGACGCCCTGGAAAGGACCATTGACGATTTTGGCGCGTTCACCGACCTTGGGATACTGGAACTGTTGAATTTCGATCTTCGAACGGACGATTCGCTGAATAGCTTCAATTTGATAATCCGGTACGGGAATTGGTTCATGACCATGGGGTTTGCCAAGGATGCGAACGACGCCGAAAGTCTTAAGGACTTCCAGTTTGGTTTCATTGTTGAGGTCCATCAGTTCCACGAAGATATAACCGGAAAACATGGGGACAAGTATCTTCTTGCGACGGTCTTTCCGCTGGCTCCAGACCTCGATCTTGGGCAGAAAAGCGTTTAATGACTTCTGCGCAAGACCAAGGAACGCCCGGTCTTCGTGACGGCTTCTTGTGTGGACGGCGTACCAGGCCATAAAAAAATCCTTGCTCCCTAGGTTTGAATCTGCGAATGGGCTGAGTATATCAAACCATTCTTTTTTGCAATGGAGAAATAAATGAAACGCTGGCGTATTGAAGGCGTACCTCTTGCCCTGGAGGAAGATGAAGGGTTATTAACCTCTGTAATCGCTGCGATCCTCCATGTTACTGAAAATCATGTCGAGAATCCGCAGATAATCAGGAAATCTCTTGATGCCAGGAGGAATCGGCCGCCCCGTTTTATCTACAACGTCGCTTTTACCATGGAAGACGGTTGGTCGGCCCCCGAAGAGCTCCCCTCCGGAGTAAAGATAAGCAACGTCCCGGCAGAACCGGCTCCCGTTGCTTTTGCACCTGTTTTACCGCCAGGTGAAAAGGTCATTGTTGTGGGTTGCGGTCCCGCCGGGCTTTTTGCCGCTCTTTTCCTTGCCCTGCATCGGTGCCCGGTACTACTTCTGGAGCGGGGAAAGCCTGTTGAGGAAAGACATCGGGATGTGCAATCCTTCTGGGATGAGGGAATTTTACTTCCCGGCAGCAACGTCTATTTTGGGGAAGGCGGCGCCGGAACCTTTTCCGACGGCAAACTGACTAGCCGCGTCCGCAATCCCTATACTTTTTGGGTGAAAATGATCCTTGTGGAGATGGGGGCCGCGCCCGAAATATTAACGGATGCGAAACCTCATATCGGTTCGGATCGTTTGCGAAAGGTGCTTGTTAATCTTCGCAAGCGCCTGTTATCAATGAACTGCCAAATCAGTTTCAATACGAAGGTTACGGACCTGATTGTCCATAAGAATCATCTGGAAGGGATTGTCGTCAACGACGCCGGGGAAATCAAAGCTGACCATCTGGTGCTGGCGATTGGCCAGAGCTCAGAAGAGACATACCGTTTGCTGGCAGAGCGGGGCGTTGAGCTCGGCAGGAAAGCCTTTGCCATGGGGTTGCGCGTCGAACACCCACAGGAGCATCTCAACCGGATTCAGTATGGCCGCTGGGCTGACAGTCCCTTTCTGCCCCCGGCGGACTACGCTTTGACGGCGCGCATCACGGAATTGAACCGGTCCGTGTATTCCTTCTGCATGTGTCCGGGCGGCCAGGTAATCGGGAGCAGTTCCCGGGAAGGGGGTATCGTGACCAATGGGATGAGCCTGTCGGCTCGCAAGGGGATTTACGCCAATAGCGCTATCGTCGTGAATGTCCATCCCGAAGACTATGCAGACTACGGTCCCTCAGGTCTCAGCGGCCTTGCCTTTCGACGGACCTGGGAGGAAAAAGCATACAACGCCGGCGGCAGGACATACAAGGCCCCCGCCCAGGGACTCATCAGCTTTCTCGATGATCGCGCCAGCCCCGAGACCGGTGCCACGACCTTTCTGCCGGGAGTGACGGCTGTTTCGCTAAAATCGGTTCTTCCCGACTATGTTTATGAATCCATACGTTTGGGTTTAAGGAAATTCCAGCAGTCCATGCCCGGGTTCATCACCGCGGAGGCCAATCTCATCGGAGTGGAGACGCGGACGTCCTCTCCGGTCCGCATCACCAGGGGCGATGACGGACAGAGCACCAGCGTGCGAGGTATTTACCCCTGTGGGGAAGGGGCGGGTTATGCGGGAGGCATAATCAGCTCCGCCCTCGACGGCATCAGAGCGGCCCTGCATATCCTTAATTGCCTTTGATCTTAGCTTCCACAAGGAAATCGGCCCCGAGTTTTTTAAATTTGATTGGAAACAGGGTTATGGCCTGATCCATGAGGGTAATGCCCAGATCTCCTACAACTTCGATGCCTTTACCGACGATCTTGGGGGCAATGATAACGAGGAGCTTATCGGCCAGCCTTTCCCTGAGGATCGAGGTAATGACCGATGATCCCCCCTCGATGAGGACGGAAGAGACACCCTTTTGTCCCAGCTTTAGAAAAAGGTCGGACAGATTGATTTCCCCTTTCTCCGTCATACCGGTATATAGTAGCTCGATACCCATTTCTTTCAGGCGCGACACCTTTTTTTTTGCGGCCTTGACCGTAGTGACAATCAAGGTTTTGGCCTGATCCTGGTGCTGCAGGATCCTTGACTCCAGGGGTATGCGGAGCCTGCTGTCCAGAACGATCCGCAAGGGGTTTCTCCCTTTGACAAGGCGGACCGTGAGTTCGGGATCATCAAGCAAAACCGTTCCCGAGCCGACGAGAATGGCGTCATGGGTGCTCCGGAGCCGATGGGCGTAACGCAGTGACGCTGGAGAGCTTATCCAGCGGGAATGGCCTGTTGCCGTGGCAATGCGACCGTCGAGGGTCTGGGCGTATTTCAAGGTGATAAAAGGAAGACCCGTAGTCATGAACTTGAAGAACTTTTCATTCAAGATTTGGCATTCCGCTTCCAGAACTCCCACGCGTGTTTTGATGCCATGTTTCTGCAGGCGAGCGATTCCCTGGCCGGCAACGAGGGGATTCGGATCCCTGGCGCCGATGACGACCCGCTCCGGTTTCTCCTTGATCAGGGCATCGGCACAGGGGGGAGTTTTCCCGTAATGGGCGCACGGTTCCAGAGTGATATAAAATTCAGCCCCGGCGATGGTTTCTTTACTTCCTTCTATCGCGTTTATTTCCGCATGGTTCTCTCCACAGCAGGCATGATACCCCTCGCCGATGATCCTGCCGTCCTTGACTATTACGGCGCCGACCATGGGATTGGGACTTGCACGTCCTTCCCCTTTTTTAGCTAATCTGAGCGCCCTGCGCATGTAATATTCATCATTCTTCATTTATTTCCTGTCCAGTTCCTTTCTAACCGCAAGACCGATTTTCTCCAGGATGTAGGGTTTTCTCACAAAAGTCCCGGCACCCATTTTCATGGCCTCCCTGACCCGGTCAGTTTCCGAAAAACCACTGATAAGTATAGCCTTTTGCCCAGGATTAAATTCAAGTATTCTCCGATAGGTCTCCATTCCATCAATTCCGGGATCCATGATCATATCAAGGACTATCAGGTCAGCTTTTTGGCTTTTGAGATACGCTATCGCCTCTTTCCCACTGGAGACAGCCTTAACCTGATAACCAAGTCTTTCCATCATGCTCATGGCAAGGTCTCTTTGCACCTGCACATCATCCACTACCAAAATCGATTCACCTCTGCCCATGTAAGCATCCGTTGATATGGCCTCTTGGGTCTTGGCAAGATCTTCCCTTGTAGCTGGGAAATAGAGGTTAAAGACACTCCCCTTGCCCTCTTCACTCTGCACATCGATGTATCCATCGTGATCTTTCACAGTTCCCCAGACAACGGCCAGCCCAAGACCCGTTCCGCTCCTACCCATCACTTTCTTTGTATAGAATGGCTCGAATATTTTTCCAATATTACTCTCAGAGATCCCGCTGCCGGTATCGGATATCGTCAAAACAACATAATCCCCTTCCTTTATCTCATCGTATCCCCGAATGGGCTGATCCAGATAGCGGTTCTCTGTTGTTATCGTCATCTCGCCATTACCAGACATAGCTTCTGCGGCATTGGAAACCAGATTCATGATAGTCTTGCCTATATGGATAGGTGACCCTTTGAGATTTAAGAGACTATTTTCAAGATTGGTTCGGATTTTTAACCCTTTATGATAGGATTTCAATGTCTCAAACTCTGGTGTCAGGAGATAATCGGAAACAACTTGGTTCAAATCGACAACATCTGATATGGTTACACCTCTTCTTGCCAGAGTTAAAAGATCCTGAATGATCGCCGCCCCCCTCATGCTGGATTTCAATATATTATTAGCATACCGTCTCAAGGGACTATCTTGGGGCAACTTTTCTGCAAGCAGCTCTGAAAATCCAACCGTTGCTCCGAGAACGTTGTTGAGATCATGGGCGACACCACCCGCAAGTGTTCCCAGTGCCTCCATCTTTTCCGACCGCTGCAGACGTTCCCGCAAACTGTTCCGGTCATCCTCTGCACGTTTGCGTTCAGTGATATCACGGGTTATCCCCATGATGCCCTTGACCCCGCTTTTTTCATCATAAAGGAAATTTACAATGACCTCTGTCCAGACTGTTGAGCCATCCTTCCTCAGTTGCTCCAACTCAATGGTTTTTGACCAATCGGGATCATGTCGTTTTCCATGCATCTCCAAGATCTTCTCCGTCTCCAACATTCCCATGGCTCTACTATATGACGCCGGAGTTAAGGTCTGACCGAGTGTCTGTTTAATCGCTTCATCAACATTAAATCCCCTCAGGCGTTCAACCGATGGGCTCATATACGTGAAACCCGAGTTGAAATCAAAAGTCCAGATAACATCGTGGGCATTCTCAGCAATAAAACGATATCGTTCTTCGCTTTCGTGCAACGCAACTGCTATCTGATCTCGCTTTACTCGCGTGCGCAGTGCAGTGATACCAAATGCCAGATTGCTTGCCAGTTCCTCCAGAATCTTGATTTCGTAAGGCGTAAAAGAGTTGATCTCCATGGAATAAATCAGGAGAACACCGAATACGTTCGCGTTTTCGTCCTTAAGGGGCAGGGCAATCGTGGAGCGATAGCCGCGCTGCAAGGCGCTCTCTCGCCATGGAGCCATTCGCGGGTCAGTCGTGAAATCCTCAATATAGATTGTTTCACCGCTCCGGATGGCGGCTCCCCCGGGGCCTTGTGCGCGTTCAGCATCGTCCGCCCAACTGAGTTTGGCATTGGCGACATACCCATCATCGAACCCTCCCCAAGCTACAGGAAGCACGGTTTTCTCATGATCATGCTCTACATATCCAACCCAGACCAAGCGATAGCCGGCCTCGTCGCAAATAATGCGGCAGATATCGTTGAGCAGAGCCTGCTCGTTTTGTTCCCGCACCAGAACCTGGTTGCAGTTGCTGATAGCTCGCAGTTCGCGATTTAAACGATGCAATTCTCCCTCCGCCTGCCTGCGTTCCGTAATATCTTGTGTGATAATGATAGCATAGGTGACACCATTAAGATCGATAGTGGAGGCGGACATCAAGCCATATCTGATTTCACCGTTCTTCATACGAAAAGCGGCTTCAAGGTCATTGACTTTCCCCTCTTTTTCCATTCCGGCTACAAGCTTCTGCCTGTCTTCGATCTTTACCCAAGTATTACATTCTCTGGCGGTCTTGCCGATGACGTCATCTTCCGTATAGCCCGTAATCTTTGTAAATGCCGGATTAATCGAGACATAAAGTCCGTCTTCCAAGCGGCTGATGCTTACGGAGTCCGGGATGGTATGGTAAACTTTGCGTAACCTCTCTTCACTCTTGCTTAAAACCCCCTCAACCAGCTCATACTTTTCTAGCGATTCTTCCAGTTCCTTGATTTTCCGCTTGAGGATGAAATTCTCTTCGATAAGTTCTTGATAAGTTCTTGATGAATCGTGCATTTAATACTCCTCTGCCGCTATTAACGATGCCGAATAGAAGCAAAATAGATAATGTTTCTATAGCATGTAAATTGTGATAAAAAATACAGGATACACACGAAGATGTCAAAAAGAAAGTATATTTAGCATCGCCCGCCAATACGGTATTTTTTTTATGATTGACCTTCATGTTGAATTTGTAATAGGGACGGCGATAATAATCTATTAAAGGAGATTAGTTGATGATGCTTTGGTGGGCAATCGCGGTGTTTATGCTGGGGGCCGTCGTGGGGAGCTTCCTCAATGTCTGTATTCACCGCCTTCCCCGGGAAGAATCGATTGTCTCCCCGGCGTCCCGTTGTCCCCATTGCCGACACGCCATTGCCTGGTATGATAACATTCCCTTTTTCAGTTATGTCTTGTTGAGAGGACGTTGCCGGAGCTGTCGGGAACCCATCGGCACCCGTTATTTCCTTGTCGAAGGCCTGACTGCCGTCATGGCCTTGCTTAGCTATTGGAAATTCGGAATTACCCCGGTCTCTCTTGCCGCCTTTCTCTTTGTGGCGACGCTGATTGTGATCACCTTCATCGATATTGAACATCAGATCATTCCTCATGAGATCATCCTCCCGGGGATTCCCATTTTCTTCCTTGCCGCCGTATTTGTCATGGGGGTCCCCCTGTTGGATTCATTCTTGGGGATCATGGTCGGGATCGGTACCCTTTATCTGGTCGCCGTCTATTATGAGCAATTAACGGGGATTGAAGGCATGGGGGGCGGCGATGTGAACCTCATGGGGATGCTGGGGGCCTTTCTCGGATGGAAATCCCTTCTTTTCATCCTGATGACGGGAGCTTTCACCGGGGCGGTGGTCGGGATCATCATGATGATAAATAAAGGCAAAACGATGAAATATGCCGTGCCGTTCGGCCCTTTTCTCTCCTTGGGGGCGGTGGTTTACCTCTTCTGGGGCAGGGCAATTGTTAATTTATTTCCCTAAAAAGCGTGGTCATCGTCAAAAATCTTGACTTCCACCATAGGGTAAATATATGGTGTCAGCCGGTAAAATGACCATGACAGGAGAGGAAGAATCGGTATTTATCGCCCGGATTCCAGTTAATCCGGACAGGGAAAGTTGGCTTCCCGCCAACTTTTTTTTGCGATTAGCCGGATTATACATAAATGAAGAATCGTATCATCAGTATAATTGAAACAGCGCTCGGCAAAATATCGGCGAACGGTCAAATGGGCGATATCGCTCTCCCCCCGATCGAACTGGAAACAACCAGAGACCCGTCTCATGGCGACTATGCCACGAACATAGCCATGATCCTTTCGTCACGCCTCAGGACCAATCCCCGACAAATAGCGAAGATGATCTGCGATCAACTCCAGGCTGACCATGAGGTCATAGCAAAAGTGGAAATTGCCGGACCGGGGTTCATCAATTTTTTCATCCGCAACGAGGTCTGGCAAGGGGCCCTGGAGAAGGTGGACCGGGAGGGAGAGCACTACGGATACACGGACATCGGCAAGGGGCAGCGGGTGCAGGTGGAATTTGTCAGCGCCAATCCCACGGGACCGTTGCATATCGGCCATGCCCGGGGCGCCGTCGTGGGGGATGTGATGGCCAATATCCTCGAGGCGACGGGATATCAGGTCAGCAGAGAGTATTACATCAATGACGCGGGCAACCAGATGTTCAATCTCGGACGGTCCGTCCTTTACCGCTACTACGGGCTCCTTGGCCGGGAGGTTGTCTTTCCGGAGACATGCTACCAGGGTGATTACATACTGGATATTGCGAAGGAAATAATCGCCAGGGAGGAAAACGCCTATCTGGGGCAATCTGAAGAAGAGGTAATCCCATATTTCACGGACTATGCCGCTGCGATAATTCTTGCAGGCATCAAGGAAGACCTCTTAAAATTCGGTGTCGTTTTTAACCTCTATTTCAGCGAAAGAGAACTCTACAAAGACGACGGTGTGGCGCTGCTTCTCCGGGAACTTGAAGAGCAGGGACATATTTATCGGGAAGAAGGAACCTCGTGGTTCCGGACGACGGCATTCGGGGATGAAAAGGACCGGGTGGTCGTGAGGCAAAATGGCGAACCCACCTATTTTGCCGCAGATATCGCCTACCATAAAAACAAGTACGAGCGGGGCTTCTCCTGGGTGATTGACATCTGGGGCGCCGATCATCACGGATATCTCCCCCGTATGTCCGCCGGAATCCAGGCCCTTGGCTACCAAGCGGATGCCCTGAAAGTTGTCCTGGTCCAGTTAGTCAGCCTCCTGCGCGGGGGTAAGCCGGTGGGCATGTCCACTCGCTCCGGTGAATTCGTCACCCTTCGGGAAGTCGTTGACGAGGTTGGAAGGGATGCGGCAAGATACAATTTCCTCATGAGGCGCACCGACAGCCCGCTGGATTTTGATCTTGAGATTGCAAAACAGCAATCGAACGAAAATCCCGTATATTATGTCCAGTACGCTCACGCCCGGATCGCCAGTATTCTAAGGCTTGCCGCCGAACGCGGTTATGTGGTTCCCCAATATGGAGAAGTGAATCTGAGTCTCCTGACCTTGCCCGAGGAATTGACGCTCATAAAAGCACTGACCCGCTTTCCCGAAGTCGTTGCCGGGGCGGCCGCTGCCCTGGAACCCCACCGCCTTACCTTTTTCCTCAATGATCTGGCTTCTCTTTTCCATAGTTACTACAATAAATATAAGGTTATATCTGAAGATGATTCCCTGACGAAGGCGCGAATCTTCCTCATGAATATCCTGCTGATTGTCCTGAAGAATGATTTGAAATTGTTAGGGGTTTCCGCACCGGATAAAATGTAGTCTTATGGCCATAAAAAATATCCGTTCCTTTGAATTTAAACTGGGCAAACTCGGGTTGATCCTGTTGATTTCCGGGATAGGGGTCCTGGTTTTTTGCGCCTTTGTCCTGGGTGTTAACGTCGGCAAAGACATCGACACGTATCCCGATAAGATTGTCCGGGGAATTCCCAAATTGATCTCCGATGGAATCGGCTTCGTATTCCCCAAGGGTAAAAGCGATGGGGACGGCAAAGGACAGGACAAGGCGGCCCTGGACCTGACCTTTTACGATACACTTACTAAAAAAGGGACTGCAGCTACGGGATTAATCGGCCAGGAAAGCAGAGATGAGACCTCTGTTCCTGCCGTAATCGTAGCACCGGCGCCACCGGCAGTAACAGCGGCGCCAACGCTGCCATCGCCACCTGCGGCGCAATTGCCGCCGCCGGCACCGCCGGCGCCAGGTACGCAGTCAATGCCGAAAGCGCCGTCTGCCAAGGATGCAACTCCGAAGACTGCCGTTACGGCAGCTCCCGGTACGATTCCGAAAGCGAAGACGGGAGGGGCCGAGCCTGCGCCTCCTGCTGCCGGTTCGGCCACGTCCACAAATTTTACTATCCAGGTGGTGTCGTATGACGAGCGGGTCAAGGCCAATCAACTGCAAAAAAAATTGCAAGGCCTGGGCTATAAAGCGGAAGTCTCGGAAATGGATATCACGGGCAAGGGTAAATGGTACCGGGTGATAGTGATCAATTATCAGACCAGGAAAGAAGCCGAAAAGGCAGCCGATAATATTAACAAGAAAGTTAAAGGATTGAATTGTATAGTTCGCCAGGGTGATAAACCTTGAGAATTAACAGGGTGGATGATGTTTGAGAATCTAACTGATAAACTGGACGGTATTTTCAAGAAACTCAAGGGGAGAGGGCGGCTGGATGAGGAGAATATCCAGGGCGCCCTGAAGGAAATCCGCATGGCCCTCCTTGAAGCGGATGTAAATTTTAAGGTGGTTAAGAGTTTTGTCGAAGACGTCAGAGGGCGCGCCGTAGGCCAGGATGTTACCGATAGCTTAAGTCCGGGCCAGCAGGTGGTCAAGATCGTCCACGACCGCCTGGTGGAGCTCATGGGAGGGACAAGCAGCCAGATCCGATTCGGCAACCGTTTCCCGGCGCCGGTCATGCTGGTCGGTCTCCAGGGAAGCGGCAAGACAACTACGGCAGTCAAACTGGCAAAATATATTTCCAAGCAGGGGAAAAGGACGTTGCTCGTATCCGTCGACGTTTATCGGCCGGCGGCCATGGAGCAGTTGAAGATCCTGGCGAATGAGACGGGCATGGCCGTTTTCCAGGCAGATGCGAAAGAGGACCCCGTAACCATTTGTACGAATGCCGTCGAAGAGGCAAAAAGCCGTGGTTATGAGGTTCTCATCATCGATACGGCGGGGCGCCTGCACATCGATGTGGAAATGATGGAAGAGCTCCGCAAAATCAAGGAGGTTGTCCATCCGGCGGAGATCCTCTTTGTGGCTGACGCCATGACGGGTCAGGAAGCGGTCAACGTGGCCACGACCTTCAATGAGCGCCTGGGCATCGACGGAGTCATCATGACGAAGATGGACGGCGACGCCCGGGGTGGCGCCGCATTGTCCCTGAAGGCCGTTATGGGCAAGCCGATCAAGTTCGTGGGAATCGGCGAGAAGGTCGATGCCCTGGAGGTCTTTCACCCGGAGCGAATGGCTACTCGGATCCTGGGAATGGGTGATATCCTGACCCTGGTGGAGAAAGCCCAGGCTACGGTAGATGAGCAGCAAGCCAGGGAACTTGAAAAAAAGATTCGCAAAAACGAATTTACCCTGGAGGATTTCCGCAGTCAGCTCACCCAGATAAAAAAAATGGGGTCCCTTCAGGATATCCTTTCCATGATTCCGGGTTTCAACAAAATTAAAGCCCTCAAGCAAATAAGTCCCGATGAGAAAGAGATGGTTCGGATTACCGCCATAATCGATTCCATGACCAAAAAGGAGCGGCATAATTATCTCCTCATTGACGGCCAGCGGCGAAAGCGAATTGCCCTCGGAAGCGGGACTACGGTACAGGATGTCAATCGTCTTTTAAAGAACTATGGGGAGATGCGCAAGATGATGAAAAAGATGACATCTAAGGATGGAATGAAGGCCCTGAGGCGAGGAAATTTTCCCTTTTCAAAATAAAAAAAATGTGTTAGCCTATTTGATCTTTCAATTAACAAGGAAGAAAGAAGTTAAGAAACAGGAGGTGATCGTTACACAGGATGGCAGTAAAAATAAGATTGACCCGCATGGGTGGGCACAAAAAGCCATTTTACAGGGTTGTCGCAGCAGATTCCGAATCCCCGCGGGACGGCCGTTTCCTGGAAGTTCTGGGCCACTATGACCCGGCGAAGGACCTCGACGGTGTAAGTCTCAAAACCGATAGGATCAAGTATTGGTTGTCTAAAGGAGCCAAGCCGACCCTTACCGTGTCTCAACTATTGAAAAAAAAGGGTTAGAAGCCTGGTTGCGGGCGGTTTAAGTCGAAATCTTGAAAAGGTTAACGGACTAATCCGGTGGAGGTGGGAACGATGAAAGAGTTGATCAAATACATGGCGCAGGCGCTGGTAGATAACCCCGAACAGGTCGAGGTTTCAGAGGTGGTTGGCGAGCAGACATCGGTCATCGAACTAAGGGTAGCGAAGGAAGACCTCGGCAAGGTTATCGGCAAACAGGGTAGGACTGCGAAGGCCATGAGAACGGTTTTAAGTGCAGCGTCCACCAAGATCCGGAAGCGAAGCGTTCTGGAAATTATCGAATAGGGTGAGTGAGTTCTTTGAAATTGGTAAGATTGTCAAAACGCACGGTCTCCATGGCGGCGTTAAAGTAAATTCTTACCTGACGGATCCCGGAAGTCTTCTTCCCCGCCTGGAGGCGGTCTATCTTCAGAGGGGAGAAACGGATATGCAGCGCTGCCTTTTGACCAGATATCAATTAGGAAGCGATTTTTTTTTGATGGAGATGGAAGGGTGTTGCGATCCCCTAGCGGCAGCTTCCCTGCTGGGTTGTCGGGTATATGCCCCGATAGATAAACTGGCAGCCTTGCCGGAGGGAGAATATTACTGGCATGAACTCATCGGGATGGACGTGATTACGGAAGCAGGGGTATCCCTTGGCATAATCAGGGAGATTTTTTCGGTAAAAGGCAATGATGTTTACGTCTGTAATAATGGGGAAGAAGAAAAGCTCCTGCCCGCCAGCGAGGAAGTGATCAAGAAAGTTGACAAAGTAAATAATATCATGACTGTCAGACTTCTTGATGGTCTATGAGGTCAGGGAATGCGATTTGATATTCTCTCTCTCTTCCCGGAAATGTTTTTGTCGATCTTCGAGAGCAGCATCCTCAAAAAGGCAAGGGAAAAAGACCTCATTGAGATTCAAGTTCATGATATCCGCGTGTATGCCCCGGGCAAACACCGGGTAACGGATGACGCCCCTTTCGGGGGTGGTGGCGGCATGGTCATGAAGGTGGAGCCGATTGACCGGGCCTTGGCCGCCCTGGAGTTGAAGTCCGGGGAAGGGCCGATCATCCTGATGAGTCCACAGGGAGATCCCTTCCGGCAGGAAACGGCGGAAGAACTTGCCGCCTGTAGAAGACTGGTGCTTATTTGCGGACACTATGAAGGCGTGGATGAGCGGGTAAGGGAACATCTGGCGGACCGGGAGATATCCATCGGTGATTTTGTCCTTACCGGTGGTGAGATGTCGGCGATGATGATCGTTGACGCCGTTTCCAGGCTGATTCCCGGCGTCCTCGGAAACAGTGAATCGGCAATAACTGATTCATTCTCCTCGGGACTGCTTGAATATCCGCAATATACACGGCCTCAGGAATACCGGGGATGGCAGGTTCCCGAGGTGCTCCTGAACGGGAACCATCGGGACATAGATTATTGGCGTCGACGGCAGTCATTGGCAAGGACAAGGCGCCGCCGGCCGGAACTCCTTGAGAAGATCAAGCTGTCCGATTCAGACCGGTTGATCCTGAGGGAGATTCAGACGGAAGACCCGTGATATCCGGGTCCAATCATTATATCGCTCTTTTACATTATCCTGTATTCAACAAGCACAGGAATATCGTAACCACTGCCGTTGCCAACATGGATATCCATGATATTGCCCGTGTGGCGCGAACTTACGGCATGCAGCGGTTTTACATTGTGACGCCCATTGAGGCGCAATCGTTGCTTATTCAAACAATTCTCGACCATTGGCAGCAGGGGTACGGAGCGACCTATAATGCATACCGTAAGGAGGCCTTTGACCGTGTTTACGTGAAGGAATCCTTTGCTACGGTCGTCGCTGATATTCAGGCCGCTTCGGGACAGCGACCCCGAGTGGTGGTTACGGGTGCAGCTTTGAATAGTAATTTGATTTCCTTCGAAAAAATGAAGGGTATTCTTGAAAGGGATGGCCATTCCTACCTGATTGTCTTCGGAACAGGTTGGGGACTGGCAGATGAGATTGTTGAACTGGCGGATTATTGTCTGGAGCCGGTGCGAGGCGGGTCGGATTATAATCACCTATCCGTGCGATCTGCCGCTGCTATTATTCTGGACAGGCTATTTAGTATATAAAATATTGAAATTGATATAAAAAAAGTAATAAACACGTGAGGTGTGGGAAACATGAATTTCATAGAAATGATTGAAAAAGAGCAAATCAGGGTTGATATCCCCGGTTTCAAATCCGGAGATAGCGTTAAGGTATATGTACGGATTATCGAAGGTCAGAAATCGCGAATTCAGGCTTTTGAAGGCGTTGTCATCCGAAAGAGACGCGGCAGCAGCCGCGCCACCTTTACGGTCCGGAAGATTTCCTATGGCATCGGTGTGGAGCGCACCTTTCCTCTTCATTCCCCGGTAATCGATCGTATCGAAGTGGTTACCAGGGGAAGGGTGAGGCGTTCCCGACTGTATTACCTGCGGAGTCTGAAGGGGAAAAAGGCAAGGATCAAGACAGAGGGGAAGTCGTAAATATTCGTTTCTTTTCATGAACAATTTTGAACAGCGGGCTCGCCAGCGAGGCTTTAACCTTATTGCGGGTATAGACGAGGCAGGAAGGGGGCCTCTGGCAGGTCCTGTTGTTGCCGCTGCCGTTGTTCTTCCTGAGAATTACCATCATCCGGACATTACGGATTCAAAAAAGCTCACTCCCCGGAAGCGGGAGGAGCTCTTCAAAGTCATCAGGGAAGATGCGCTGTCCATAGGAGTTGGCGTTATGGAGGCGTCGATCATCGATGACATCAATATCCTGCAGGCGACCCTCGGCGCCATGAAGGAGGCCGTCTTCGATCTCGATATTTCACCCGATTATCTCCTTGTCGACGGATTGCATGGCGTTCCCATCGATATTCCCCAGGAGGCGATTATCAAGGGAGACGCGCTAAGCATATCTATTGCCGCCGCCTCGATTATTGCCAAGGTTAGCCGGGATCATATCATGGAGATGTATCATCGCCAATTTCCCTATTACAATTTTCTCAAAAACAAGGGATATGGAACTCAGGAGCACCGGCAGGCGATCAAAGAACACGGTCCCTGCAAGATTCATCGCCGTTCCTTCCGAATAAAAGCACCCCGCCAGGAAAATTACGAATTTAACCTTAAATGACCAGGGAAAGAATAAGCACCGGAAGGTTGGGGGAAGAAATTGCCGCCGAATATCTGGCCGGGGTGGGTTATGAGATCCTGGAACGCAATTTCCGCTGCCCCCTGGGTGAGATCGACATCGTGGCCCGGGACCGCGAGACCCTGGTCTTTGTGGAGGTGCGCAGTCGCCGGACGGATAACTATGGCAGTCCCCTGGAGAGTGTCGGGTTTGCAAAACAGAAGAAAATATCGATAGTTGCAGAATATTATCTTAATCGTCACGGTTTATTGCCGGCAAAGGCGCGCTTTGACGTCGTGGCGGTAAAACTGCTGCCTTTAGGTCCGGAGGTGGAACTTATTCAGGACGCCTTTGATATGATTGCCTGAACATCATCACTTGGGGAACTGGGACCCCAAGTGGACCATCTTATCATAGACCATATTGAATGCCTTGGGGTCGATGTGGAGGCTTCCGGAAAAGGGCGAGTCAAGTTCATAAATAAGATAAATCGTCAAGACAATCATGCAGATCAACATAAAATCGGAGATAAACTGAACCTTGGCCTGACCGGTGCTGGTAAAGAAAAGTCCGAAGAGGGAAAGGAAACCGCCAAGGTAAATCAGTGCCCACATCTGTGGATAGAGGCTGCCGTCAAGAAGGAGCAGGCGTTCCAGACGGCGTTCCCCCATGTCCGCCAACATGACGATGAGATTATTATAGGTGCTGAAATATTCCGGTGATTTCGGCCTGATGGCGTTAAGCTCCGCCCACAGGTGGTCGTCGATGCCGTCCATTTTCGTACGGAAAACGCCCTTGTCCATCTCTTGCCACTCTTCTTCTTTTACAACCCTGACATAGTCTTGCAATAAGTACCGGAAGTGACCCGAATCAGGAAGTCCCGGGGACAGGCGATACATGTTCAGGGCCAGTTCCGCCTCTTTGGTCACCGTTGTTTCCGCATTTTGATAAATGCCCCACAGGGTAATCATGGAGAAGCTGAGGATGAAGGCATAGAGCGTAATAAAATAGGTAAGGTTCTGAGATATGAGCTGGCGCAGGCTGATATCCAAAGGGTGTTCGGCATTTTTATTGATATGATGAAGTATAAACGGGATGGCAACGCATATTAGCGCCACAATAGCATAGAGCACTGTCGAACTCATGTCTTCCTATCCCCTTGGTCCATAAAACGCCCCTTTATTGTTCTTATCTTGATGCATACCACAGGGCGCATGAAATTGCCATATTCTCTCAAAAGGTCAGCGCCAGTTGATCCGCTATGGCAAGGCCGCGGGTGGTCGGGGAAATCCTTTCGTCGTTAACGACGATGAAACCGCGGTCAACAAGGGACTGGATCAACGCAGGACGTTCCTTAGACAGCTCCTCGCCGAATTGCAGGCGAAATCCGGCGAGATCGATTCCCCGGGCGGTGCGCAGGCTCATAAAAAGGGTCTCGAGGCGCAGGTCTTCCCTGGTGAGGGTTTCTTCGCCCCCTACGGGTCGCTTTCCCGAGGCAAGATCATTCAGGTAACCTTCGATGCTGCGGTGATTCCACCAGCGCCGTCCGTCCTTGAAAGAATGTGCTCCGGGACCGATCCCCAGATAGGGGGTGTGATCCCAGTATTTCTGATTATGGCGGGACTTGCGGGCCGGACTCGCCGCATAGTTGGATACCTCGTAGTGCTGATAACCCGATCTTTCCAGATACGCAGAGGTCTCCAGGAAAAAGGCCAGGGACGCATCCTCGCCGGGAATTTCAAAGGAGCCGCGCCGATGGCTTTGCCAGAGGGGGGTCTCTGCTTCGATGGCGAGCTGATATGCCGACAGGTGGGGCGGCGAAAGGGAAACGGCGCGTGCCAGGGATTCCCCCCATGATTGCAGATCCTGTCCCGGAATACCGTAAATAAGATCCAGTCCGAAATTATCGAAGCCGGCCCGGACGGCGCTGTCCAGGGCCGCGAGGGCGTCGTCTGCACGGTGCCTTCTCCCCAGAAAGGTCAAGGCCCGGTCGGAGAAGGACTGCACGCCCAGATGGAGACGATTGACGCCGATATCCCTCAGAGACCGGTACCAAACAAGGTTGCCGTCGGCGGGATTCGCTTCGATGGTTATTTCCCCATCGGTGGGGACGGAAAAGTGTTTTCGAACTGCGGAGAGGATGGTTTCAAGCTGTGAAATGCTCAGCAGCGACGGGGTTCCCCCGCCGATATAGATCGTATCGAAGGTATCGAACTCGCCCGTATAAAGTTCCATTTCCCGGACGATGGCGGCGATGACCATATCCACGGCAGACATGTCGGTAATCGAATAAAAATGGCAATAAGGACATTTTGTCCTGCAGAAGGGGATATGAATGTAGAGGCCCGGAAGATTCATTTTTGCCTGAATACTTACAATTGACGAAATCGCAAAAAGTAATTTTCCACCCCCTTGCAATGAACCTCACATTAAACTCCCTCCTCTTCAAGGGGAGGGCTGGGGTGGGGATGGGTTAAGTTAATGAATCAATTCAGTCCGTATCGGATTTTAAGACGGCAAGGAAGGCGCTCTGGGGGATGCTCACATTGCCGATCATCTTCATGCGCTTCTTCCCTTTCTTCTGCTTTTCAAGAAGCTTGCGCTTACGGGAGATGTCGCCGCCGTAGCATTTGGCGGTAACGTCCTTGCGGAAGGCGGAAATGGTCGTCCGGGCGATAATCTCACCGCCGATAGCCGCCTGCAGGGCGATCTTGAACATCTGCTTTGGGATTTCCTCTTTGAGGCGCTCACAGGCCTGGAGGCCGCAGGCCCGGGCACGGTCGCGATGAACGATCTGGGAGAGGGCGTCCACCTTTTCGCCGTTGACGAGGATATCGACGAGGACGAGATTGCTGTCCCGGAAATCGATGAGCTCATAATCAAAGGAGCCGTATCCCTGGCTCACGGATTTGAAGCGGTCATAGAAGTCGTAAATGACCTCGGATAAGGGCATCTCATAAATCAATTCCGCCCTTCCCGGTCCCGGATAATTGAGGCTTGAATTCATGCCCCGCTTTTCCTGGCACAGCTTCATGACCGCCCCGAGGTAGCGCTCCGGCATCATCATGGCGGCCCGGATGTAGGGCTCTTCCCCCTTGGCAATGCTCATCTGGGGAGGATAATGGGAAGGGTTGTCCACATAGAGGACGGTATCGTCCTTCAAGGTCAGGCGGAAGCGGACACTGGGAACGGAGAGAATCAGGGACTGATCGTATTCCCGCTCCAGGCGTTCCTGAACGATGTCGAGATGGAGGAGGCCCAGGAAGCCGCAGCGGAACCCCTGTCCCAGGGCCACGGAGGCGTCTTTTTCATAGACGAAGGAGGCGTCGTTGAGCTTGTATTTTTCCAGGGCGACGGCGAGGTCCTCGTAATCGTCGGAGGCGATGGGATAAATGGAGGCGAAAACGACGGGCTTAACCTCTTTGAAGCCGGGGAGGGGCTTTTCGCAGGGCCGGTTTTCCAGGGTGATCGTGTCGCCGGTCCGGACATCGGAAATGGTCTTGACGCCGGCGATGATGTAGCCCACTTCCCCCGCCGACAGGACATCCCGCTTCTGGCGGGCAAGCAGAAAATGTCCTACTTCCTCGACCTTATAGGTAGACCCGCCGTACATGAAACGGATAATGTCGCCGCTTTGCACCATCCCGTCCATGATCCGGCAATGGATGACCGTGCCCCGGAAAGGGTCGTACTGAGCGTCGAAAATGAGGGCCGACAGGGGGGCTTCCGGAGTGCCGGTAGGGGGCGGGATCCTCTGGACAATGGCTTCCAGGATATCTTCGATCCCCGTTCCCTCCTTGGCCGAGCATTTTAGGTGGGTATCCGTGTCCAGGCCCAGTTCCGCATCGATCTGCTCGATGACCCGCTCAACATCGGCGGAGGGGAGATCGATTTTGTTGATCACGGGAATGATTTCCAGGTCGTGCTCCATGGCCAGATAGAGGTTGGCCAGGGTCTGGGCCTGGACCCCCTGAGCGGCGTCAATGAGGAGGAGGACCCCCTCGCAGGAAGCCAGGGAGCGGGATACTTCATAGCTGAAGTCCACATGGCCGGGGGTGTCGATGAGATTCAGGTTGTAAGTATTTCCGTCCCGGGCGGTATAAGGGAGGGAGATGGCCTGGCTCTTGATGGTGATGCCCCTTTCCCGTTCGATATCCATATTATCGAGGATCTGATCCTGGAAATTCCGGGCATCGCAGCCGCCGGTATGTTGGATAAGCCGGTCCGCCAGGGTGGATTTCCCGTGATCGATGTGGGCAATAATGCTGAAATTACGTATATAATCCATGTTTTTCAATATAAAGAGCCCTCCCAGAAAAGGGAGGGCTCGGTGATCAGTTAATTGCCCGTGAACCTCTATACCTTCTAAATCTATCCCAGCTTCTTAAGGATATCTTCGGAGACTTCTTTCACGCCTGCTACGCCGCTGACTTCAATGACCTTGACCCGTTCCTTGAAGTAGTTCACTCCGGCCAGGGTGCCCGTCTTGGTGTCGTAATAGATGTTATGCCGCTTGTCGATGGCCCCTTCGTCCTGGTCATCGGCTCTGGCCGTCAGGGTCTCGCACGCGCAGACGCGACAAACCGGTTTCCCGTCTTTCTCCGCCGGTTTGATGGCGTCGATGAAGATATTGTTCGGGTGGTTGTTGTCCGTGGCGCAGAGCCGCCGGCCCATGATACGGTTTTTCGATGTCTGCCGGTCGAGGAGGATCTCGATTACGAAGTCGAGTTTCATGTTTTCCTTGACAAGGGCGTTCCAGAGGGCCTCCGCCTGGACAAGGTTTCGGGGGAAACCGTCCAGGAGCCATCCCTTGGCGCAATCCGCTTCCTTGAGACGATTGAGGATCATGGGCACGGTGATCTCATCGGGGACGAGCTCGCCGCGATCAATATAATCCTTTGCTTTTTTGCCGAGATCCGTGCCTTTCTTAATGTTCTCTCTGAAGATAACGCCGGTCTCGATGTGGGGGACGCCGTACTTCTTCTGGACGATCGCTCCCTGGGTGCCTTTGCCGCTGCCATTGGGTCCAAAAATCAGAATATTCATGCTGCCGAACTCCTTTCGGGATACTTTGTGAAAAGCCGGCTCCTTATAATTGATTCTGCCGGTTTAAGCAATGGGAAAAATTTCATGACACACGGTCATGAGAGTTTCAGTGGCCTCAAGAGGGAGCGCAACTTGTGGAGGCGCAGGAACCGCATCCGGACTTGCCGCCGGCAAAGGCGGACATCATCTTCCGGGTCTTTTTCGATTTGCATTCCGGGCAGGGAACAGCCTCCTCATTGTCGGAGGAAAAGAAAATCTTTTCAAATTCCTGACCGCATTTCGTGCATTTGAATTCGTAGATGGGCATTTTGAATCGCCTCCTTGATTATTGACGGTAATCTTAAAGATATCCGGCAGAAATGTCAAGTTTCTTGAAGGCGTAATCCAAAGTGGCTAAAGCGATTCGCTACGGGCCATTATCGATGGAATAGCTTGACTTTATATATGATTAGCGTAAATATACTCGTAAATATTCTAAAGGAGGGATTGGGATATGGTAGATAATTATGCCAAGGGAAGGATCTATAAACTCGACCTCGCCGCCCTGAAGCCGGACCCGGCCCAGGCGCGGAAATTCATCGACCCTGACAGCCTGTCCGAATTGACGGCCTCCGTCGGCAAATACGGCGTCCTCCAACCCATCCTGTTTCGCCAGGATGAAGGGGGAGCCCTCATCATCGTCGCCGGCGAACGCCGAGTGGCGGCGGCCCGGGCCGCCGGGCTGACAACCATCCCCGGCATCTTCGTGACGGGTAATCACCGGGAAATCTCCCTTGTGGAAAACCTTCTCCGGGAGAATCTTACCCCCGTGGAAGAGGCGGAAGCCCTGGATGCCATCATGAAGGAGCAGGGCTACAGCCAGCAGCAGCTAAGCGAGATGATCGGCAAATCCCAGCCCATCATCTCCCAGACCCTCTCCATCAACAGGATCCCCGCCGATCTCCGGGATCAGGTGCGGAGCAATCCCAGCATCCCCAAGACCTTTCTCATGGACGTCGCCCTGCTGGAGACGGAAGACGGGATGCGGAAGAAGTTTAAAAGGTATATGGACCAGGAGAAAAAACCGGCGGTGGTCCAGGAACGGCCGGAGCGGGCCTCCCGGGCCGAGGCCTTCATAAAGCGGATGGACAGGGTCCAAGGTGAAATCGCCGAGCTGGCCTGGCAGAACTGGGAAGCCGAGGACAAGGCGCAGTTGTCCAGCCGCCTTCTTGTTCTCCGGCAGACAGCGGACGACCTCCTCCGGGAACTGGAAACAGCCGGTGAAGAGAAAGAGCCGGAGGAGGGCGAAAGCCCCGGGCTGAGTTAGGAACAGGTTCCGCAAATTTTAGTGCCATATCTATAACCTATGGATATAAAAGGTGTAATTACTAAATAGGAAAAATACATTGTCGAATACGACACTTAGGTTATATGGCAAATAAATCAATATGATAGATGTTATTGATCGTCAATAATTTGAGATATTGAGATAAATATAAGTGGACTTTTCTAAGAATTTTATCGGAAAAGGAAAAAAATTAACACAGCATATTACGTCATACAAAGAGGATAATGCCTGAAATACACCTGCCGATAAATATTGACGTACTCATCAATGGGCGCACCGTCGAAGGGGAACGCCTGGAATTTAAGAAAGGATGGAACCCGGAGGCCGTCATCCACACCCTCTGCGCTTTTGCCAATGACTTTCACAATCTGGGCGGGGGCTATATAGTCATCGGCATCGAGGAAAGGGACGGTCGGCCCATGCTGCCACCCGTCGGGATTCCAGCCGGCAAGATAGACAAAATTCAAAAAGAGATTCTCACCCTGGGCTACCGGATGCAGCCGGTCTATCATCCCGTCATCGCTCCTTATGTGATCCAGGATCGTCATCTCCTGGTTCTTTGGGCTCCGGGTGGCCAGACCCGACCCTACAAAGCCCCGGTCTCTCTCGCGAAGGAAGCCAAAGAATTCGCCTATTACATCCGCAAGGCCTCCGCCACTGTCCGGCCGACCCATGGCGATGAGATGGAGCTTATCGGCTTGACCGCTACCGTTCCCTTCGATGACCGGATCGCCCATCAGGCCTCCATTGACGACCTAAACCTGGCCCTGATCAGGGACTTTTTGCGGGAGGTGGGGAGCAAGCTCTATGACGACGTGAAGGACATGGGCTTTGCCCAGCTCTGCCGCCAGATGCACATTGTCTCCGGAGCCATGGAAATGCTGAAACCTCTCAACGTGGGTCTGTTGTTTTTCAATGAAAATCCCGCCCGCTTTTTTCCCCAGGCCCAGATCGACGTTGTCCAGTTCCCCGATGGACCGGGCGGCGACGTCTTCACGGAGAAGATATTCAAAGGCCCCCTGAACCGTATCGTTAAAGAGGCCCTTGCCTATGTCAATGCGGTTCTGATAGAGGAGATCGTCGTCAAAAAGCGGGGCAAGCCTGAGGCGGAGCGCTTCTTCAACTATCCTTATGAGGCCCTGGAGGAGGCCCTCGTCAACGCGGTCTATCACCGCAGTTACGAGATCCGGGAGCCCATCGAAGTACGCATCCTCCCCGATTGTGTTACCATTGCCAGCTATCCCGGTCCCGACCACTCCGTCAACCTGGCAGATTTGCAAACCGGCCGCAGTTCGACGCGCCGTTACAGGAACCGCCGGATCGGGGAATTCCTCAAAGAATTGAATCTGACTGAAGGCCGCGGCACCGGTATCCCGAAAATACTCCGGGCGATCCGGAAAAACGGTTCACCCCTGCCCATCTTTGAAACAGATGACGACCGGCTCTATTTCGTGTCCAGATTTCCGATTCATCCAGGTGCAAAGCAGCGGATTATAAAAGAAGATCGTGCTGAAACCGAAAAGACTGGGACCAAGTCGGGACCAAGTCGGGACCAAGTCGGGACCAAGTCGGAGCCAAATAAAGACGACATCCGGCAAATCCTGAGCCGGTGCAATACCCCTCAAGGTGTCACTGATCTCATGGCGGTTCTAACCTGGACGAATCGAACAAAATTCCGCAATAAATACCTTAATTTCCTCATAGGCGAGGGACTTCTCGAAATGACTATTCCCGATAAACCACAAAGCTCACTACAGAAATACCGTGTGACAGAAAAGGGAAAGGTTTGGTTGGAAGGTCAACAATGATAAAGGCGGATCTGTGCCGGGTCAGGACTATCGCCGGCACGATGGTTCGTGAAAGGACGCCCATGCAAAAGAAAAAATACACGCAGGCCATTGCGAACTGGCCTTTGGAGGAGCGCCCTCGGGAGAAGCTGCTTTTGAAAGGCCCGGAATCGCTTTCGGATGCAGAACTCCTGGCAATATTTCTTCGAGTAGGCGTAAAAGGAAAGAATGCCATTGTCTTGGCCCAGGAACTCCTTTTTCGTTTCGGCTCGCTTCGAGGACTCTACTCTGCCCCCATAGATGAATTGCAGGCCGTACTGGGCATTGGCCAAGCGAAGATCGCCCAGTTCAAAGCGGTCATTGAGATGAGCAAACGGTACCTTGCTGAGGGTTTCCATAACCGACCCTATGTCGAGTCTTCGGACGACATTATGAAACTCCTTTCTCAGGAGATACGCGACCTGGATCAGGAGGTCTTCAAGGTCATCTTATTGAACGGGCGAAACCATGTCTTGAATATCTTGGAGGTTGCCAAGGGGTCGTTGACGGCTGCCAGGATTTATCCGCGAGAAGTCATCAAGATAGCGCTAAGATACTCTGCTTCCGCCCTCGTCTTCGTTCATAACCACCCGTCGGGTGTGGCAAAGCCCAGCGAGGATGACAAGAGGATTACAAGGGATCTCGTTTTTGCTTGCCTGTTCATCGGCATGAAGGTATACGACCACATTATCATCGGAGACAATGACAAGTTCAGCTTCGCGGATGCGGGGCTGATCGATCAATACGCAAAAGAACTTGATGCGAGGAAGAAATCATGACGTATGTGAAACCCCTTCAGAAGGTGGATGAAATCGAAGACAGAGAAGGACAAATCCAGGATTTTGTCTCCGGTCACTGGGTAAAAGCTGGCCCAGAAGAAGTGGGTGCCGTACAGATCTTCGCCCGTCGCTTGGTAGAAGACTATGGGTATACCAAGAGCCAGATTCAAACCCGCCCCCAATACCGGGTCCGCATCCGCCCGTCGGATGAGGAGAAGTCCTACCCCGTCGATATCGCGGTCTTCAATTCGTCCAAGAAAACCGAGGACGAGTTGTTCATGGTGGTGGAGTGTAAAAAAAAGGAGCGGAAGGACGGTGAGCACCAACTGCGGCTCTACATGGACATGTCCGCCGCCGAGGTGGGCGTGTGGTTCAATGGCGATGAACATATCTATCTTCACAAGGTCCACCACAAAGACGGCAAACGCACCTATGAGCCGTTACCCAACATTCCCCGCAAAGGGCAGCGGATAGAGGACATCGGCCTCTACAAAAGGAAGGATCTCAAGAAACCGTCCAACCTCAAAGCCGTATTCCGTGATCTGCGAAACCATCTTGCCGGGATGACCACGGGAATCACGCGGGACGAGGCGCTTGCCCAGGAGATCATCAACATTTTGTTCTGTAAAATCCTTGACGAGCAAGAAACGTATCCTGATAACGTGGTTTCTTTCCGGGCTGGTGTAAACGAATCGCCGATGGAAGTCCAGAAGCGCATCAAGGCAATCTTCGAGCGGGTTAAGGACGCCGTTTACGGCGACGTATTCGATGCCAATGACACCATCAAGCTCGACACGGACAGCCTCACCTATGTCGTCGGTGAACTCCAGAACTACACTATCATGGAGGCGGACCGTGACGCCGTCGGCGACGCTTTCGAGGTATTCATCGGCCCGGCCCTGCGCGGATCGGAGGGCCAATTTTTCACGCCGCGCAATGTGGTCGAAATGATGGTCAAGATCGTGGACCCCAAGCCAGGCGAGCGCATCATCGATCCGGCGTGCGGTTCGGGCGGTTTTCTGATTACGGCGTTGACCCACGTGTGGGGTCAGCTGCGGGAGGAGGCCAAACGCAAGGGGTGGTCCGAACGCCTATTGGCTAGGCGCGAGTTTGAAGTGGCCACTGATTGCTTCCGAGGTATCGACAAGGACCAGTTCTTGGCAAAGGTCTGCAAGGCGTATATGGCCCTCATCGGCGACGGACGCGGCGGGGTGTTTTGCGAGAACACCTTGGAACGGATGGAGACTTGGTCGGAAGTGATGCAGCAAAAGATTAAGCGGGGTGGATTCGACGTGGTGCTTACGAATCCACCCTTCGGCAAGAAAATCGTGGTCAAGGGAGAACCACTCCTGTCACAATTCGATTTGGGATACAAGTGGAAACGGAACAAGGAAACAAAATCCGTCGAGAAGACATCCACCCTACATGACGACCAGCCGCCCCAAATCCTCTTCCTCGAACGGTGTCTGCAACTGCTCAAGCCGGGTGGGCGACTTGGCATTGTGCTGCCGGAAGCGGTCTTCGGCATGCCAACCTACGAATACGTCGTCGGCTGGTTGAAAGGGCGGGCCAAAATTCGCGGCGTTGTGTCTATGCCGGAGGCGCTTTTCAAGACCAGCGGCAAGGGAGGTACCCATGCCAAGGTCTGCGTCCTTTTCGTGGAGAACACCAAACCCAAGAAGGACGAAGACTATGATATTTTCATGGCGGACGCGAAGTGGTGCGGGCACGACTCCCGCGGCAATCCGACCATCAGGAAGGATAAGACAGGAAAAGGCGTGCTGTTGGATGAAGTGCCTGCCGTCCAAGAGAGGTGGGCCAAAATCATAGGAAAGTGGTGAGAATAGACGAGGGATTATGACCACGACCATTATTCAGGACCATACAGGCTTTTTGATAGCTCTCAGCGGCATCCGAAAGGGTGTGTTCCTTCCTAAATACTATACCCCAGAGATTACCAGAAGACTCGACAAGTTACGAAAGACCCACGAACTTATTGTACTCGGAGATCTCTTGGAAAAGAAACATATTCAGGCCACGACCGGTGACGAGATCGGTAAGATGGCGTATGGCACCGGCACGATTCCGTTCGTTCGCACTTCGGATGTCTCGAATGGAGAACTCAAGACGGATGCCAAGCAGGGAGTCAGCGAAGATATTTACGCTGAATACAGGCAGTCGCAGGATGTTCGGGCCGGAGACATCTTTTTTGTCCGCGACGGAACCTATCTGATCGGACAAGTTGCCCTTGTGACAGAATCCGATTTGCCTTTACTCTACCAGTCACACTTGCTAAAGTTCCGCGTTAAAGATGATTCGCCTGTCTCTAGTTGGCTACTTCTTGCCTGTTTCAGTACAGCAATCGTCAAACAGCAGATTCGCGCTAAGCAATTCACGGCAGACATCATAGACACTGTGGGGGATCGGTTTCGAGAGTTGGTGCTCCCTGTACCGAAGAACAAGGAGATTGCCCGCAGAATTGAGAACGAAGTCAAGTCGTTGGTCACAGAACGTTCTCGTCTTCGCGACATAATCCGCAAAATTCCATACTGGGTCCAAGGCTACATCAAGACGATTGAGGAGGTGCTACCAGATAACGCAGTAGCGGAGGTTGTTGAACACGGTAACCCAGGTTTCTTAAGAACGCTTTCAAGTCTCCGCAACAGCATATTTATGCCGAAGTATTATGACCCTGAGTTGGAGGCAGATGTTGTTGCATTGAGTGAATCACACCGACTTGTATCGCTCGCCAAATTGGTAAAGGATGGTATAATTTCCTGGGACACCGGCATCGAAGTCGGCAAGATGGCCTATGGAACCGGCGACATCCCCTTCATCCGCACATCTGATATTTCCAACTGGGAGCTAAAGGGCGACCCCAAGCAGAACATCAGTGAAGAAATCTACAAGAACGAGAAGCAAGACGTCCGCACCGGCGATATTTTCGTGGTTCGGGATGGCACTTATCTCGTCGGCATCTCCTGCATCCTCACAGAGAAAGACACCAAAATTCTCTACTGCGGCGGCCTGTACAAACTGCGGGTCGAAAAGCCGGACCTAATGGACCCGTACCTCTTGCTGGCGCTCCTGAATGCCCCGATTGTCCGCCGCCAGATGAAGTCCAAGCAGTTTACCCGCGACATCATCGACACTCTGGGCAAGCGGCTCTTTGAGGTATTGCTGCCGATCCCCAAGGACGCCGAGTTGGCGGCGCGTATTGCGCAGGAGACCCGAAACGTTATCGACACACGGGCTAGATTGCGCGACCGCACGAAGGAAATAGCCCTTGAGGTAGAAGGAAGAGACAAGCCCACAGATGAAGAGATTGAAGTGCTCGAAAGCCTTTAGCCTGTGCCATTTTTCCAACTGATGGGATAGAGAACGATTCCCGTAAAAAAATAATTTTACCTTTCCGCTCCAGGAGGTACCCCTTGGATATTGCTCTTCTGAAAAAACAAATCAGTATTTATAAGCAGAATCTTAAAAAGGACCCTGAAAAACACGCAAAAGACCTAGCGGAGAGAAAGGAACGGACGGCTTATTACCAGTCATGGACGAAGGACATGATCCTTGCCATGACTGTGGAGGACTTCTACGAATACATCTCCAAGTTATGGGCCATGCTCATCTGGGGGAACAAGAAATACGTCGTGGACAAAATGATTCAGGACAATGGCTTTGAGATGCTGAAGAAAGAATTGTCCGAGCTTGTTTGGGGAACAACGTCGTTGATCAAAAGATGGGATGGTTTTTTGAAAAATGTGAAGGGATTTGGTCCGGCAACGATTAGTGAAATCCTTTGCCACGTCTATCCTGACAAATGTATGCTCTGGAACCGCCGGGCCTATGTGGGATTGCACTATCTCGGTGTGACTGGGCTTCCCCGATACAACTATCAGATAACTGGCAAGAAATACACTGAGTTGTCCGGCACTGCCCAGCAAATCGCCGACAGAATGAAGGCAGACGGCATTGAAAACGTAAACCTCCTCACCGTTGATTACTTTATATGGGATGAGCTGCAGGTTGAGGATAATCTCAGCAAAATTCACTCATCGGCAAAGAAGCCAAAGATGCCCACGGTTATTGAGGAAAAACTGGATGCTCAAACAGCCGTCTTTATTCACAACGAGATTCGCGACAAGTTATCGGATATTGGAACGTGGCTTGGTTTCAACACAGATACCGAGAAGAAAGTTGCCGAAGGATCAAAGGTGGATACAATCTGGGAAGCGACGATCGGTAATATGGGGCGGGTCATCTACATCTTTGAAGTGCAGACAAAAGGGAGCATCGACAGTCTTATCCTCAATCTTCTCAAAGCACTCAATAATCAGGCGGTACAAGGTGTGGTAGCCGTTTCAGATGCGGCGCAACTGGATAAGATCAGGAAACACGCTGAGCAGGTGCCTAATTTAGGGACAAAGCTAAGATACTGGGACTATAAGAAGGTGCTGGAAGTCCATGAGGCGCTTGAAATGGTGAATGAGTCCATAAACAGTCTTGGCCTGGTTCCACAGGGATTCTGATAGCTGGACTCTTTCTGGCTTGGTGCGAAATGCACCTGCCCATCTGCTGCGGGGGGCCGTGAAAGAGGGCGACGTATGATCCATTGATCTACGGATTGGCGAATACCTGTTGATATTCGAGAATATTAAGGTTATCTTTTCCAAAAGGAGGTGAAAAAAGATGGCATCCATAACAGAAGAAATTGCCAATAAAATAGAAGAATTACCAGATGCAGAGAAGGCAATGCTCGTAGATATGATCCTGGCAAAGCTGGATCAGCCGGATATGGAGCTGGAAAAAATATGGGCGGAAGAAGCGGCTAAGCGATGGGTGGCCTATAAAGAGGGTCGTATCAAATCTATCCCCTATGACGAGGTGATGGCGAGGTATCGCAAGCGATGAAAGTTCGCTTCCTTGAATTGGCGCAATACGAATTGGATGATGCCTTTGTATGGTATGAAGAGCAAATGCAAGGGCTTGGCCTGGAATTGCTTGACGAAGTGGACAGATCGATACATCGCATCGTCCGATGGCCCTTAGCGGGAAAAGAAATATCAATGGATGTGCGCCGTTGTCTTGTCAAGCGCTTCCCTTACGGGATCATTTACGGGATTGAGGAAGACACGATAGTGGTTGTGTCGGTTGCTCATCTGCACCGGAAACCTTTTTATTGGACAGAACGCTGGGAGAAAACAAAAAAGGAAGATGATGAAGGCTGAATGCCACCTGGAGATATGGAGCCCCGGACTTTTGCCCAAAGAATTGAGCATCAAGACCTTGCTTGCAGAAAACCGTTCCATCCCGCGCAACCGGGGACTGGCCAAAATATTCCACGACATCGGTTTTATCGAGGGTTGGGGGACAGGGTTTCAGCGGATGGTGGAGGGGTGCGCTATGAACGGTAACCCCAAGCCGGAATTCAAGGAAATGGCTGGTGCCTTTGTCGTGAAGTTTATCCGGCGACCCACTAGTGAGGGTATAATTGGCGGTATAAATGAGGGAACAAATGAGGGAATAAATGGCGGGATAAATGAGGGAATAAATATGATCATCGAATTTATTCGCAAAAATCCCGGCAAGCGGGTTACGGAAATCGCCGCTGCAACTAATATTCCCTCAAAAACTATCGAACGCTGGATAAAAAAACTGAAGGAGCAAGGAAAGATTACCTTCAGCGGCGCCCGGAAAACGGGCGGATACTTAATATGCTGAAGAGAAATAATTAAAGGCATGAGGACACATGGTATGATTAGAAGTAATCATTGAAATATCAAACTCAGAGCTTGATATTTCAATATTAATCGTGTAGGCTACAACCATGGATCTTATTGATAGAAAAACGGATCGGGCTACATTAACCAAGCTCATGTCCATATTCCCCGTCACGGCGATTCTCGGTCCCCGGCAGTGCGGAAAAACGACGCTGGCCCGGACGCTGGCAGCCGATTCCTATTTCGATCTGGAAAACCCCCAGGATCTTGCCCGCCTGGAACAGCCTCAGCTTGCCCTCGAAGACTTGACGGGGCTCATCATCATCGACGAGATCCAGCGGTTACCCGATCTTTTTCCCCTCCTGCGCTACCTGGTGGATCAAGAGAAAGATCGCAAGTTCGTCATCTTGGGAAGCGCCTCCAGAGATTTGATTCGCCAGAGCTCGGAATCCCTGGCTGGGAGGATCGCATATTTTCAATTAAGCGGCTTCCGCCTTAGCGATATCGATCCCGGGGCCGTCAAGACCCTGTGGTGGAGAGGAGGATTGCCCCGCTCCTTCCTGGCGGCATCGGATAATGAAAGCCTGCTCTGGCGGAATCAATACGTGTCGACCTTCCTGGAACGAGACATCCCCCAGTTGGGGATCACAATCCCCGCCCGAACGCTACGCCGCTTCTGGACCATGATGAGCCATTATCACGGCCAGATCCTTAATTATGCGGAGCTGGGCCGCTCCTTCGGCGTCTCCGATATGACCGTGAGGAAATACTGCGATATCCTGGAAGGCACGTTCATGGTCCGCATCCTCCAGCCCTGGTCCGTCAACATCGGGAAACGTCTGGTGAAGCGGCCGAAATTATACCTGCGCGACTCCGGGCTGTTCCATACCCTGTTGTCCATTGAAACGCCGGAGCAATTGCATGCCTCGCCCCGGCTCGGCGCCTCCTGGGAAGGCTTTGCCCTGGATTGTGTCAGCCGCATCCTGGACAAGGAAGATGGGGGCCTCTATTTCTGGCACACCCACGCCGGCGCGGAATTAGACCTTTTCTGGCAGGCGGGAGGGCGAAACTGGGGCGTGGAATTCAAGTATGAAGACGCCCCTCGATTGACCAGATCCATGAATGCGGCCGTTGAAGACCTTAAATTGGAGGGGCTGTGGGTGGTCTATCCGGGGAAGGCGGCCTATCGTCTCACCGAGAAGGTCCAGGTGCTTCCCCTTGCGGACATCCGCGACACCTGGAACTATGGATAAGCGATCTACGGATGCTAACAAAAATTAGGAGTATCGGCGTATAAGAGGCAAGAGCAGCGTTGACGGAACAATTCTGTTGTGTTACGCAGCAAGCCCTACATAGTTTGAGATCAGAAAGGAGTCCAACATGGCAATAGCGGAGAAGATACAAGGGTTTATCACCCAGTCATCATGGATCAGAAAGATGTTTGAGCAGGGGATTCAACTCAAGAGGGAGTTCGGGGATGAAAATGTCTTTGATTTCAGCCTCGGGAATCCCAATGTCGAGCCGCCGGAGGAGCTGAAAAAGGAACTGCGCCAGGTTGTTGGTGAGGATATTCCCGGTAAGCACTCCTATATGCCCAACGCCGGCTATCCCGAAACAAGGGAGGCCATAGCGGATTTTCTCTCCCTGGGAAGCAAGCTTACCCTCTTGAGGGATCATATCGTCATGACCGTCGGCGCCGGCGGGGCCCTGAACGTCATTTTCAAGACCCTTCTCAATCCCGGTGACGAGGTCCTTATTCCCGCTCCCTATTTTGTCGAGTACCGTTTCTATGTGGATAACGGCGGCGGCGTGACCAGGATCGTCCCTACCCATGCAGATTTTTCCCTGGATTTGAAGGCCATTGAAGAGGGGATCAATGAAAAGACCAAGGCCGTGCTGATCAATTCTCCGAATAACCCCACCGGCAAGGTTTATGACGCCGCCGCCATTCATGCCCTCGCCGTCATTTTGGGCCGAAAATCAAGAGAATACGGCAATATCATTTATCTTGTCTCCGATGAACCTTATCGCGACATTGTTTACGACGGCGTCACGGTTCCCAGTATCCTAGATGCATATCCGAACAGCCTCATGGCCTTTTCCTATTCCAAGAGCCTCTCCCTGCCGGGGGAGCGGATCGGTTATATCGTTGCCCATCCGGAGTGCGAGCATATCCTCGACATTATGGGCGGCCTCGTTCTTTGTAACCGCATGTTGGGATTTGTTAACGCCCCGGCCCTCATGCAGCGGGTGATTGCCCGGGTACAGGGGCTGAAGGTGGATGTGGAGATCTACAAGCGCAAGCGGGACCTTCTCTGCGACGGCCTTGCCTCCGTGGGATATACAGTACAGAAGCCGGAAGGGGCCTTCTATCTCTTTCTCAAGGCCCCCATCGATGACGACGTCGCCTTTGCCCGGGCCCTCCAGAAGGAGCGGATTCTTACCGTCCCCGGCAGCGGTTTCGGCGGGCCGGGATACATCCGCATTGCCTACTGTGTTGACGACGATACGATTCGCAACGCCATTGCCGGTTTTGGTGCAGTGCTGAAAGAATTCAAATGATATTGCTTTCTTCCCATTCAAGCGCAATTGAGGCGGTGTGAATTTTACTTCATCATGCTGGGCAGGAAGAGGGCGATCTGGGGGAAAACAGTGATGAGGACCGTGGCCAGGAGCATGAGCCAGAAGAACGGCAGGGCGGCCTTTGCGATCTTGAAGAGGCTGTCGTTATTGAGGCCGCTGATGACGAAGAGGTTGAAGCCCACGGGAGGGGTGATCTGGGCGAGCTCGATCATGAGGACGAGATAGATGCCGAACCAGACGGTGTCGAACTTGGCCGCTTCGATCAAGGGGAGGACCAGGGGGGCCGTCATGACGATCATGGAGAAGCCGTCGATGAGGCACCCCAGGATCAGATAAAGAACGGTCAGGATAACGATCAAGGTGTAAGGGGAGAGGCTCATTTCGATGACGTAGGTGGTCAGGGCCCGGGTGATCCCCAGGAAGCCGAAGACATTGGAGAGATAAGCGGCCCCCATGACGATGAGCATGATCATGCAGCTCGTCTTCACGGAATTTATCAGGCTGACCTTGAAGACATCCCAGGTGAGGCTCTTTGTCAGGGCGGCAAAAAACAGCGCCCCCACTACTCCCACGGCTCCGGCCTCGGTCGGCGTCGCCCAGCCCATGTAGATGCTCCCCAGGACGGCCAGGATTAAAAAAATCACGGGGGCGATGGCGGGAATGGCCTCCATCCGGTCCCGCCAGGTGTAAACGTCATCGCCCCGGGGGGCCAGTTCCGGGCTGATCATGCAGCGGATGAGGATATAGGCGCTAAACATGCCGGCGATCATAAAACCGGGGATAAAACCGGCCATGAAGAGCTTCCCGATGCTCACGTCCCCGATGATCCCGTAGACGAGCATGACCATGCTGGGAGGGATCATGAAGCCCAGGGTCCCCGCCCCTGCTAGGGAGCCGATGGCGAGGTCGTAATCGTATTTCCGTTTCATTAGTTCCGGGACGGTGATCTTGCCCACCGTCGCCGTTGTGGCGGCGGAAGAGCCGCTGACGGCGGCAAAAAAGGTGCAGGCCAGGATATTGACGTGGACGAGGCGGCCGGGGATGTTGTCCATCCAGGGGGACAGGCCCTTGAAGAGATTTGCCGAGATCTTGCTCCTAAAGAGGATCTCCCCCATCCAGATGAAGAAGGGCAGGGCCATCATGGACGACCCGTTCGTGTTGTTCCAGGCGATGTTGGAGAGGATGGAGCCGAAGGAGACGTCGCTGAAAAAGAAAAAACCACCGATCCCAACGAGAAAAAGGGCGATGCCGATCCAGATCGACCCCCCCATGAAGAGGATGAGCAAACCGGTAATCGTTGCCGCGACGTGTCCAAAATCCATTTTAAGTTAAATCCTCACTATTTATTTATCTTCCCAACTCGTCCGTCTCCTCGAGGATGCGGAGTCCCTCCGTGTCGCCCCGAAGCATGGCCACGCCCTTGAGAAACTCGGCGAGGAACTGGAGGGTCATAAGGAAAGACCCGAAGGGCATGAAAAACTGGGGAATCGCCAGATAGGTCTCCGAGACGTGCATAGATTTAGACCCGCTGACGTAGGAATCTAAGAAAAACACGTAGGTGAACCAGGTGAGGGCGATACAGAAGATGAAACCGACGACGAAGCAGACCATGTTGAAGATGATCCGCGTCCTTCCTTTCAGGAAATGGGGGAGCATCATCATCCGGATGTGGCCCCGCTCCCGGAGGGTGTAGGCAAGGCCGCAAAAGGTCAGGGTGGCCATGAGGTACCCCTCGAATTCATCAGTGATGTAGAGGGTGCTATTAAAGCCGGTGCGATAGATTATTTCGGCGACGGAGAGCACCAGAGCAACGGCCATCATGATTCCCGCTATCCAGCCGTTGAAACCAGACAGGTTGTCGATAAAATTGATTATCTTTTTCATGTCCCTCGAAATAATGAAAGGGACCCCGCAGACCTCGCTCCGGGGTCCCTTAGCTTACCATAAACATTAAATGAGCACTGTCTGTTACCGTTTAACCTTCTTTTTGAACTCCGCGTAAATCTTCTGGGCATCGGCAGGGGCGCCTTTCAGCCATTCGGCGCGGATGCCTTCGGTGATTTTTTCCAGTTCGGCGACGAGCTTCTTCGAGGGGGGAACAGTCTGGATGCCGTTTTTGTTGCTGATGGCGACCATGCTGCCGTCCCATTTCTTCACTCCCGCCCACATGGTCTTTTCCATTTCTTTGCCCGCCTTTACGAGGGCGTCCTGCTGGGCCTTGGGGAGTTTGTCGAATGCCTTCTGGTTTACCGTGACCATATTGGTGGCGATGGTGATGTTCAGGGGTTCGAAGTATTTCAGAACTTCCCAGAATTTGGCGTCCACGGCGGTGGGGGACGAGGTCATGACGGAGTCGATGACGCCGGTCTGGAGGGAGGTGTAGACCTCGCTGAAGGGCAGGGCCAGGGGCGTAGCGCCGACGGCTTCCATAACGAGGGCGCCGTTCTTGTCATAGGTGCGGGTCTTGAGGCCCTTCAGTTCGGCCAGGGTGGTTATCTTTTTCTTGGTCCAAAGTCCGGCGCCGGGCCAGGGGGCCGTATAAAGGATCTTCTGACCCCATTTCTGGGCGACTTTGTCGAAATAGGGACGGGAGATGTCGAGGAGGAGATGGAGCTCATCGAAATCCCTGACCAGGAAGGGGAGAGTGACGATCTGGAGGAGCTTCTCATCTCCGGCCACCCCGCTGATGAGCATATCGGAAACGGGGACGAGGCCGTCACGGACGACCTTCAGGAGTTCGGGACCCTTGTATCCCAAGGCGCCGCCGGAGCTGACCACTATCTCCAGATCTCCTTTGGTGGCGGTTTTTACCTTTTTCGCGAAATCTTCCAGGCCGATGCTGTGGTTATTCTTGGGCGGCCACACGGAATTGGCGTTCCAGGTGGTCTTGGCCAAGGTGGGTGTTACGATGAAAAACATAAAGACGGCTGCTACCAATGATACAGTCAGTAACTTCTTCATAGATCTCCTCCCTTTTTTAAGTATTATGCGCCATCGTCGCTGTTGACGCGGATTAAATTTTGCGGACTATACGAAGATGAAAACCGTAAGTCAAGGTAAAAAAGATTTCATGTTACCGCGTGTCGGCGACGCGGACCACGGCTCCTTCCGACCGGGGCAGGCTTTTCGGCTCGACCAGGCGCACCGTGGTGTCAATGCCGACCACCGACCTGATCCGCTTCCTCATGAGATTCAACGTAGCCAGTTGCTCCTGAAAATCAAGAGCGAAGAACCTTTCCGTCACCTCGATCAGAATTTCCAGGGTATCCATGGCGCCCCGGCGCGACACGACGAGCTGATGAGGCGGCCGTTCCTGGGAAACGCTGAAGATGACCTCCTCGATCTGGGAGGGTAAGACGTTCACCCCCTTGATGATGAGCATGTCATCGGAGCGGCCCAGTGTTTTTTTCATGCGCACCATGGTCCGGCCGCACGGGCAGGGTCCATAGTCGAGGCTGGTCAGGTCCCCCGTCCGGTAGCGGATCATGGGGAAGGCCTCCTTCGCCAGGGTGGTCAGGACCAGTTCGCCGACACTGCCGGGAGGCAGGGTAGCCCCTGTCTTGGGATCGATTATTTCAGGCAAAAAGGCGTCTTCGTAAATATGCATGCCGTTTTTACACGGACATTCTCCGGCGATCCCCGGACCCATGACCTCCGAGACGCCGTAATTATCAAGGGCCGTAATCGTGAGGCGTTCTTCGATTTTGGTACGTAGTCCTTCCGGCCACGGCTCGCCGCCGAAAAGACCGATTTTCAGGGCCAGGCCCCTGGCATCGATGCCGTGATGTTCCATGTAATCCGCCAGGGCCATGGCATAACTCGGGGTGCAGACCAATACGGTTGCCCGGTAATCCTGCAGGATCATGACCTGTTTTTCCGTATTTCCCGTGCTCATGGGGATGACAGAGGCCCCGATGGCTTCCGTTCCGTAATGAAGGCCGAAGGCCCCTGTATAGAGGCCGTAGAGAAAGGCGATCTGGACCAGATCATCACGGGTTACCCCGGCGGCGGACATGAAACGGGCCACCAGGTTGGACCAGATGCGGATATCGTTTTTTGTATAGCCCATGACAATGGGCTTGTTCGTTGTGCCGGATGAGGAATGGATGCGGACTACTTCGCGCAGGGGGACTGCGAACATGCCGTAGGGATAGTTCAGGCGCAGATCGTCTTTGGTCGTGAAAGGGAGGCGGGTCAGGTCGGAAAGAGCTTGAATGTCCTCGGGAATGATGTCCAGTTTGGTGAATGTCTTCCGGTAATAAGTTACATTCTTGTGAACCCGGTTCAAGGTCGCCTGAAGTTTTTCCAATTGCAGTTGCTCCAGATCCTCCCTGGGCATGCATTCATGAAGAGGGTCCCAGATTTTCATCATTTCCTCCATATATTATCGTTCCCATATCTCTTTCTTGTCCCGGCCGAGATAGGCCCGCTGGACGTCTTTGTTTTCTATGAGATCGGCGGCCTCGCCTTCGAGAATCACCTTGCCAGTTTCCAGGACATAGCCGCGGGTTGCCGTTTTCAGTGCTACTCTGGCATTCTGCTCCACCAGGAGGACCGTCGTTTTCTGCTCCCCTGCCAGGTTTTCAATGACCCGGAAGATTTCCTGGACGACCAGGGGGGCGAGTCCCATGGAAGGTTCGTCAAGAAGCATGATTTTCGGTTTTGCCATAAGGGCGCGCCCGATGGCAAGCATTTGTTGCTCCCCCCCCGAAAGAGTTCCCGCCAACTGCTTCCTCCGGTCCATAAGGATCGGAAAGAGATTGTAGACCATGGCCATTGTTTTTTTGACCTCCGTCTTGCCGTCCCTTTTCCGGTAACGCAGATAGGCCCCTAATTCGAGGTTGTCCTCCACGGAAAGGGGCTTGAAAACCTGCCTGCCTTCGGGAACCTGGGAAATGCCCCGCTCCACGACGCCGTGAGGGGGAAGTTCGTGAATCGGGGCGCCGGAAAAGAGAATCTGGCCGCTTTTCGGGGGAACGATACCCGAGATGGTGTTCAGAAGCGTTGTTTTCCCGGCGCCGTTCGCGCCGATGAGGGTGACGATCTCTCCCTCCTGCAGATGGAGGGAAACGTTCTTCAGGGCATGAACCTGGCCGTAGTAGGTATTGATGTTCTTAATCGTCAGCATACTGTAGGCGGCTTCGGAAAAAGTCCATATGCTGCGTTACGCTTCAGCCCTCGTCACTACGGCGTACGAAAAAGTACGCCTCATTCCTCGGGCTTCGCGCGCCTTGCCTCTGGAGCTTTTTGCGAAGCCGTTTCCTTTCAAATAAAGGTTATTCATAAAACGTCAGCCGTCGCCCAGGTAGGCGGCGATAACTTCCGGATTTTCCTGGATCTCCCGCGGCGTCCCTTCGGCAAGTTTGCGACCGAGATTCAAAACGACTACGGTGTCGCAGACATCCATAACCAGTTCCATGTCGTGCTCCACAAGGGCAATGGTGATTCCAGATCCCTTGATTTTCTTGATAAGCTCGGCGAGCCCCATGGTTTCACGGCTGTTGAGACCGGCCGCCGGTTCGTCCATGAGCATGATCCGGGGTTCCGAGGCCAGGGCGCGGGCAATCTCCAGGAGCCGCCCCTTGCCGAAAGGCAGGCTCCCCGCCGTCATCCCCGCCAGATCGGCTATGCCTGTATATTCGAGCCAATTCAGGGCCCGGCTACGGATGTTGTTCTCTTCCCGGATCTGGCCGGGGAGCTTGCAGGCACATGAAAAGATACCGCTTTTGCTTTTCGTGTGGAGGCCGACCATGACATTTTCCAGGACCGTCATCCGTCCGAAGAGCTCCACATTCTGGAAGGTGCGGATCATGCCGAGGCGGGCCAGTCTTTCCGTTGGGAGCCGGGAGATATTCCGATCTTCGAGATAAACGTCTCCCTCATCCTGGCTGTACAGGCCCGTGGCGATATTGAAGAGGGTCGTCTTACCCGCACCGTTGGGGCCGATGACACCGGTGATGGCGCCGCCCTCCACGTTGAACGATACGTCCTCAAGAGCAGTAACGCCGCCGAATGTCTTGGTAATCCTTTGCAGGCTCAGCACCTCAGGCCTCTTTTCTTCTCTTGATGGCCGTGGTCTTGATGGCCGCGGCCAGGGCTTCGATACCGCCGATCAGGCCGCCGGGCATGAACATGGTCATCACAATCAAAAGCAGTCCATAGATTACAATATCAAAATCATGGAAAACACGCAGAAATTCCGGCAGCAACGTTAGAATGGCGGCGCCGAGGAAGGAGCCGTAAATACTGCCCAAACCGCCGATAATCACCATGGTGACGAGCTCCACGGAAAAGTTGAACCCGAAGGATGCCGGGGCGATGAAGGTCATGGTATGGGCATAGAGGCTTCCCGCCAAGGCGGAAATGAGGGCGGAAACGGTGAAAATCTGGACCTTGAGGAGCCGGGCATTGACCCCCATGACCCGGGCCGCCACTTCGGAATCGTGGATTGCCCGGAGCGCCCGGCCGATCCGGGAATTGGAGAGATTGATGGATAAAAGCATCGTCAGGAGGGTGAAGGCCCAGATCAGGTAATAATTCGCCGTATCGTTGTCGAAGATCACGGGGCCGAGCGAAAGATTGGGTATCCCGGACATTCCCGAGGGACCTCCCGTCCAGTCAACGGTTTCATTAAAAATGATATACACGATAATGCCGAAACCCAGGGTGGCCATGGCCAGATAATGACCCTTGAGTTTCAGGATGGGGAAGCCGATGACGAAGGCGATCACGCCTACACAAAGGGCAGCCGCGACCATGGCCATCCAAGGGTCGATGGCGTAGCGGGTAGTAAGAATTCCTGAAACATAGGCCCCGAGGCCGAAAAAGGCCGCATGGCCCAGGGAGATTTGGCCGGCAAATCCCAGGAGCAGGTTCAGAGCGACGGCCAGCATGGTGTTGATCCCGATGAAGACGAACACATTCAGGAGGTAATTGCCCCGGAGCAGCAACGGGGTGACCAGGACGGCCAGACAGAAGGCCGAGAAAATGATTATATCCCGTTGTGCTTTTGTCATCGCCACGGTCTTTAGACCCTTTCCGTCTCTTTTTTGCCAAAGATCCCCTCCGGCCGGAGAAAGAGGATGATCAACAGGATGATGAAGGCAATGGCGTCTTTGTAACCGGAGGAGATTAGTCCTGCTCCCAGGGATTCGAGGATGCCGAGGAGCAGGCCGCCGATTACGGTGCCCAGGCCGCTGCTCATGCCGCCGATGATGGCCGCGCAGAATCCTTTCAGCCCGAGCATGATGCCCATATCGTAAGACGTCATCGTGAGGGGGGCGATGATGATGCCGGCCAGGGAGCCGATGGCGGAACTGATCATGAATGACAAAAGGACCATGGTTTTGACGCTGATGCCTACGAGGCTTGCCGCCTGGCTGTTGAAGGCGCAGGCGCGCATGGCCTTGCCGAAGATGGTGTACTGGAAAAAGAGTTTGCTTGCCATGATAATCACGGCGGTGAGGGCAAAGATCCAGAGATTCTGGGGAAGCATCGTCGCCCCCATCAGATAAAGGGGATCATTACCGGAGAAGGGGGGCAGGGCGTGGGTGTCTTTTCCCCATACGAGCATGGCGGTGCCGCGGATGAGGATACTGGCGCCGATGGTAATGATAACCAGACTCAAAGGGCTGGCGTTTTTGAGGGGTCTGATGGCCAGCCGCTCAAAAACGCTGCCGATGACCGTGGAAACGCCGACGGCCAGGACGATGGCCGTTATGAGGGGGAGCTGGAAAACATTGAGGCAGAAGATGGTCAGCATCCCCCCCAGCATCACGAATTCGCCCTGGGCGAAGTTTATAATTCCCGTGGCATTATAGATAATGGCAAATCCAAAGCCGATCAGGGCGTATATTGACCCGTTCGAAAGGCCGGAAAGCATGTACTGAATTATTTGGTCGCTGTTTTCCATTGCTACGGGAGAATAAATATCATTTCTTTTATTCCTTCACCAGGACCCACTTCTTTTTCTTCACTTCCACGAGGACAAAGGCGTCCTTTGTGAGCCCGGCATGATCCTGGGGTGTAAAGGTGAAGATGCCGCCGATGCCGGAGAAGGCATTTGTCTTTTCCAATTGATCACGGATGGCTGCCGGCGTATCGCCTCCCCGCTCGATTGCCCCCTTCAGAAGCATCACGGCGTCCCAGGCGTGACCTCCGAAGTGGTCGCCTTCCGTTTTGTAACGCTTCTGGTAATTTTTGACGTAGGCGATTAAGGCCTTCTTCTGAGGATCGCTGTTAGGCAGGAAATTGGCCACCAGCACCCGTCCGGAAGGCAGCCTGATCCCTTCCGCAGCATCGCCGGCGAGTTCAATGAATTTCTTCGAAGAGACGCCGTGGCTCATATACAGAGGTATCTTCAAGCCCAGTTGCTTGACGTTCCTTGCTACGACCGCTGGCCCAGGGTTGGTGCCCCAGCAGATAAGGGCCTGGGCCTGAGAACCGCGGATCTTTGTAATCTGGGCCGTCATATCCGTATCCTTCGGTCCGTAAGTCTCGTCGGAGATAATCTGAATATTGTAGTTCTTTGCCTGGGCCGTCAATTGTTCACGCCCGGACGAACCGAAACCGTCGGAAACGGTGAGAATGGCCACTTTACTGATCCGGCTTTTTTTAAGTTGTTCATAAATCCTGGCTACGGCCAAGGCGTCGTTCTGGGCGGTCTTGAAGACCCATTTTTTGACGGGCTCCGTAATCTTGACGCCGGCGGCACAAGAAATGAGGGGGATCTTGGCCTTCTCGACAATGGGGATGATGGCCATCGTTTCGCCCGTCGTGCTGGGGCCGATAATGGCCGCGACCTTATCTTCCCTGATCAGTCTTGTTGCCGCCTGATTGGCCTTGGTGGGATCGCCTGAGGTATCGTAGACGACGAGTTCAATCTTTCGCCCCTTTAGGCCGCCCGCTTTATTGATTTCGTCTACGACCATCTGGGCCGTGTTGCGTTCCGGTTCTCCCAGGAAGGAAGGCGGTCCGGTAATGGAGAACAGGGCTCCGATCTTGACCGGCCCGGCGGCGCCGGCGGGAATGGCCATGGTGGCCAGTAGCAGGAATACAAAAAGTATCTTGAAAATTTTTGTCGACATAATCTCCTCCTTTTTTATCCCCCTGATGATTACTCGGGGTAAAACGTTAATAATATCTGACAACAGGACCATATTTACCCGTTGCAGCGATAAAAATATTTTGAGATTGAATTGGGAAGGCCTGCTCGCCCATCATAAGCAATGGACAGCAGGCGTTAATACATGTAGGTGCTCGAAAGGATGTAAAAATGAATCTGCCGCCAAAATTTGTTTGTCATTACCAAGCTTTTCACCTTTTTTATTTGCTGTGGACTATTTTATTTTCGATATTATGTCAAGTGCTAATTTGACGCAGCCTCTAAAGTTTTCCCCAATTCTGCCGATAAGATTTCAGAAAGGAGATTTCGCTGATGGTATTCATGATGCCTGGACGACTGGCAGCCGCCTGTATAACTATGCTTCTTCTTGTTATGCTTCTATTTGTGATGATGTCTGCTCATCCCGTAGCTGCCGGAGAGACCGTACCGAACATGAGCGCCGAAGAGTGGTTAAAGAGGGGGTATGTGTATGAGGGAATGGGCAACTCCCGCGCCGCCGTAAAGGCGTATACCCAGGCCATAAGGATCAACCCCGAATATGCGGATGCATATTCAAATCGTGGGATATCCTATACCGAACTCGAGGAGTTTCGTTCCGCCATCCGGGATTTCAATAGAGCCATCCAACTGAATTCCGGAGAGGCAAAATACTATTTCAATCGCGGCATCGTATATGGAAAGTGTGAAGAATATCGTTTAGCCATGGTCGATTTCGACAAGGCTATCTCTATAAACAGGCAATACGCGGCAGCATATTTCTGGCTGGGAATCATTCAAAGTATGTACGGAGATGCAAAGATTGGCAGAGAAAAGGTGATAATATCAGCCAGGCTGGGTTATGAAGTAGCCCAGGGTTATTTGAAATCCCGTCATGTAAGGTGGAATTGAAAAAAACAACGCCGGCTTAATGTTCAAAATAAAGCGAGATACGCTGTCTGTCTTTTGGGGAGTCAAAGACAACCCTGTCGGCGTATTGCCGGATAAGGGCGCCGGAGAGGCGCATGACCGCGTTTTCGTCGGCGAGGAGCTGCTCCGGCGACGGGCATTCCTCTCCTGCCGGAAACGGCAGTCCTGAATAGAGCACAATCACGTCAAGATGATATTCATCGAAACGGGCCTGGATATCAATGGGCCCCGTTGCCAATTCCAAAACGATCACCGTCTCCAATAATTCGCTGACCGCTGCCTGAACCCGCTGAATTACTTGGCGGCGGGCGCCCCAGGCGGCGCCCCGGCTCTCAAAAAAACGTACCGTTTCGGACATGCTGATGAGTTGAGGATGGATGCGCAGAGAAGCGCTCCGTGCCGTCCCGATGCGGAACAGAAGATTCAGGAAGATGGCGCATAGCGAAGCAACGGCAAAGGGCGAACCAACGATGCTGTAGAGCCAGGGTGGGAGTTTCTGGATGAGTTCCGTCAACTGGATGGCAGCTAGACCGACGATTATGGAACCACCGACCATAAAGATGCGCCGCGTGTCCAGCATCCTGGAAACGATCAGCTCCATTCCCGAAGTGATGAGAAAAGCGGCGGCATAGACCAGGACGGCCCCGATTACCGGCGCCGGCATGCGGGACAGCAGTTTGGCGATAGGGGGAACAAAAGCCGTTGCCACGAGGACCATCGCCGTCAACAGTCCGATGCGCCGGGCCGTGGCCCCCGTTGCCGAGGAAAGGGCGATATGAGCGGAAGAAACACCGGTCCCCATGGTTCCCAAAGCCCCTGCCATGGCGGCGCCGACGCCGTCCGCGAGGACGCCGCGACTGACCGTGGACATGTCCGGGCGAACCCATTCCGCCTGATTGATCTTCTGGCAGGTAATGATGCAGGCGACGGTGTCCAGCGAAGAAACCAGCGCCGTCATCAAAAAAGGGGTCAACAATGCCCACTGAAAATGCAAGTCGGGTACGGGTATCGCCGGCAGCGCCAGAAAGCCTCCCTCCGTGACAGCCCGGAGGCTGGCAAGGTCGATTACGCCTAACCAAAGGGCGGCGCCGTAACCGGCTGACAGGCCGATCAACACCGAATACAGACGGATGTGACCTCGGGGCCAGATGCTCAGGGCGACCATGAGGGACAGGGTGATAAAGGCAACGGCAACGGCATGGGGATCAATGCAACTGTTGCCGTGAAGGCCCAGAAAACGTGTGACCGCCGGTCCGACCATGGAGATCCCGAGCATCACAACCGCCACGCCGCAAACCTCGGCCGGAAAGAGAGGGCGCAAATACTTCAATAGCCGGGAGAAAACGATGCTGAAGATCCCGGCAATGACGGTCATCCCGAACGTGAGGCCCAGGCCGCCAATTTTGGCTGCCTGAATCGAAACGGGCAGATAGATGGGGGTGGTGAGGTTGACAGCCAGATAACCGCTGCCCATGCCTTTCCGACCCAGACATTGGAGGAATGTGCCCACAGCCATAGCGAGGATGGATGCCGTCACGACCCCTTCGGCATCGCCCTGTGTTCCCCCTGATTCAACGACCAGCATCAGGGGATAAACGATAAAGACAAGGGCGAGGACGGCATGCTGAACCGCCAAAAGCAATGTCGTACGGAGGGGAGGTATATCGTCAACCCCATAGATGATGTTCGCGGGTTTTTGCTCCATCAGCGGATGTTGAATCCCTTGAATTCTCCCGTATAGTCTTCTTCATGAAGATCGATTCCCGTAACCCTGGCTGACGGGGGACCGTGTGCACACCAGCGGCGTATGATTTCTATTTGGGAGTCTTCACCCTCAAATACCGCTTCGACCCGCCCGTCCCGAAGGTTTTGCACCCACCCCGTCAAATCGAGGGCCGTCGCCATTTCCCGGGTGGCGGCGCGAAAGGCGACCCCCTGGACGCGACCGGCAATGATGATATGAAGGCGCTTCATGATTTTTAGATTGAATCGGTAGGGGATTTGAATTGAGCGATACGTTTTTGCTTTTCCATCCAGAGCCGCTCTCCCTCTTCCATGGAGATCCTTTCGAAACAGACCAGATCGCCGGCCTTCAGGTGGGCCAGGCGGTCCTGATCCGCCCGGGCAATTACGGCGGCCCGGGCATAGCCGCCGATCGTTCTTTCATGAAGCATGATGATCGGCATCCCGTCGCCGGGGATCTGGACCGTGCCGGGGACGATACCCTCGGATACGATGCTTTTCGGCGACTCGGGCCTGAATACCAGGGGCGTCCCTTCGAGGCGGATTCCCGTCCGGTTGATCTTTGTCGAGACCGTGAAGAGCTCATGAAACCCTTTTTCCCAGAAATGACGGCGTGAGTCGGCAGTGAAAGAGTCGCCTTCCGGACCTTCCATGACCCGGAGGATGTGGGGAGAATTCATGGGCGGGATCAGGTGAAGAGGGATTACATTCGTTTCTATTTCCCGGGAATCCTCCAGGTGGAGGATATCGCCGCTTTTAAGGGGGGCTCCATTTAAACCGCCGAAACGGCATTCGAGATTGGTCGTGTAACTCCCCATGACCGCCTCTGTCTTTACTTTGCCTGCAAAACCGATATAGTAACGAAAGCCTTCCGTAATTTCCTTGACCCGCAGGAGACTGCCCTTTTTTGCCCGAAAGGAAGCCCAGGGTCGCAGCGGGGTATCATCGAGGAAGGCCTTTACCCGCGCCCCGGTGATGGCGCAGACGACATCGGCGTCAAATTGCAGGGCAAATCTCGGACCCATAACCTCCATGACCGGTGCAGCGGGGAGGCCTAGCAGGCAGTAGAGGGCCTGACAGGCGTAACGGTCCAGGGCCGATGACGAGGGTACGCCGACGGCGCCGAAACCGGTGCGTCCGAGATCAACGATCAGGGAGAGGAGGCCGGGATTGCGGACGGTAACGGCAGTGGTCATTTTTTCAGTCCTCCTCAATAAAGCGGACTTTGTCGCCGATCTGCATCAGGCTGTAGGGTGGCCGCTCCGGATCGAAAAGCCGGACATCCGTACGGCCGATAATCCGCCAGCCCGCCGGCGATTCAAAGGGATAGATCCCGGTTTGCCGCTGGGCGATCCCCACTGAACCAGCCGGGATTCTTGTCCGGGGGGTTTCCAGGCGGGGCGCCGCAATACTCTCATCGAGGGTTCCCAGATAGGGGAATCCGGGAGTGAAGCCCACGGTAAAGACGGTGTAGATCTCGGCACAGTGTCTTTCGATAACCTCGGCGACAGTCAGTCGGCAGTGTCCGGCAACAAAGGAAAGATCGGGACCGTAGTCGCCGCCATAATGGACGGGAATATCATGAACCTGCGGAGGGGGCATCTCGACGTCCGACAAGTCGGCAAGGCGATTTTTTAAAAGGTCAGCCAGGTTGTCATAAGACGTCAAATCATCTTCGTAAATAATCAGGCAAGCACAGAAGGAAGGAATTATTTCTTTGATCTCATACCTATGGAGGGATCTAAGGAGGAAAAAGGCCCGCCGGACCTGCTCGTGGACCTCCATATCTATCTGGCTGCCAAAGACGATTCGGAGGGCGTTCTCGGCATAGCGCTGGATGATCATGGAAGGAACTCGTCCAGAGGGGCCAACTGAATTCCTTTATCCCGTAAAAGCCGGTTAATATTTGCCGCCGCCTCGATGCTATCACGATTATCCCCATGGAGGCACAAGGTATGGATCTCCATGCCGATCCAGCGGCCGGTGACGCTTTCCAGACCTTTTTTCACGACCATCTCCACTGCCCGCCGGGCGATTTCATCGTGGTCCTTGAGGACGGCGCCGGGAAGTTTCCGGGAAAGAAGCTCGCCGTCATCGGTATAGCGGCGGTCCGGAAAGGCCTCCAGAGCCAGGCGAATGCCCTCCTTGCCGCATCGCTCCCGGAGTCTGTCCGTCTTCCCCGTGGCCAGGGTCAGGAAAATGGGGTTGCCGAAGCTATCCCGCAGGATGCGGGCGATTTTCATGAGGAGTTCTTCCTCGGTGACCAAATAATTATAAAGGGCCCCGTGGAGTTTGACATGCTGAAGGGGCAGGGCGTAGCGATCGAGGAACCCCTTCAACGCCCCGACCTGGTAAACCACATCGTTGACGATGTCCTCAGGGGCAATGTCCATGAAGCGCCTCCCGAAGCCGACCCGGTCCGGGAATCCCGGATGGGCGCCTATCCTTACCCCATGTTCTTTGCAAAGACGGACGGTCCGGTCCATGACGGAGGGGTCAGAGGCGTGGAATCCACAGGCGATATTGGCAGAGGTGATATAGGGGACGACTCCGGCGTCGCCGCCAATGGTGTAGGCGCCGTAGGATTCTCCCATGTCACAGTTGAGGTCGATGTATGGTTTCACGGAGATTCCATTAACTTAAAAAAGGCCTCTTCGTCAAGGATTGAAATACCGAGGGTATTTGCCTTGTCCAGCTTGGAGCCCGGCGACGTCCCGGCGATGACATAATCAGTTCTTCTGGTAACCGACTCCGTTGTCTTGCCCCCCCGTGCTTCGATAAATTCCCGGGCGTCATGCCTCGTTATGCGCTCCAGGGTTCCCGTAAGGACGAAGGTTTTCCCCGTAAGCGCCCCTGACGATGACCTGGCCGCAGAAAACCGGCGGTTTATCGGTGCGACGCCGGCGGTTTTCAGCTTCTCCAGGACCTGCAGGTTCGATGGTTCCTGAAAGAAGCGGACGATGCTTTTTGCCGCCTCCGGACCGACGTCGCGAATCTTCATCAGTTCATCGACCGTGGCCGCCATGAGGTCTTCCAGGACGGCATAACGACTGGCGAAGAGCTTGGCCATGGTTTCCCCGACATGACGGATACCGAGGGCGAAGATCAGTTTTTCGAGAGGGGGAGTCTTTGCTCCGGCGATGGCCCGCAAGAGGTTTCCCGCCGATTTTTCTCCCGTCCTTTCCAAGGCCAGCAACTCTTCGGCGTTCAGAGAATAGAGGTCCGCCGGGTCTTTGATCAGGCCGGCGTCAACGAGCTGATAAACCATCTTTTCTCCCAGGCCCTCAATATCCATCCCTCCCCGGGAGGCGAAATGGACGATGTGCTCCTTGATCTGGGCGGGGCAGGCAATGCCGATGCAGCGGTGGGCCGCTTCCCCTTCGAGACGGATGACGGCGGAGCCGCAGACGGGGCAGGTTGCCGGAATGGCAAAGGGCAGCTCCGTGCCTTTGCGCAGGGACGTAACGACCTTGACAACCTCGGGGATGACGTCTCCGGCCCGCTGCACGACGACGGTATCGCCGATGCGGATATCTTTCCTGTCGATCTCATCCTGGTTATGGAGGCTGGCGCGGCTGACGGTGACGCCGCCGATCTGAACCGGCGTCATGATCGCTACGGGGGTCAATGCCCCGGTCCGGCCTACCTGGACGTCGATACCCTCGATGACCGTGGTTTCCTGATAAGCGGGAAACTTACAGGCCAGGGCCCACCGGGGGCTGCGGGAAACCGTACCGAGTTCATCCTGGAGGGCCAGATCGTTGACCTTGATAACCATCCCGTCGATTTCATATGCTAACTCTTCCCGGGAAGCTAATAGCTCCCCGTAGCCATTTACGCAGTCCTCGATCCGTTCGGCCTGCCGGGCAAAAGGATGGACCTTGAACCCCCAGGATTTCAGCGCGCCGAGGACATCCCAGTGGGTGTGTAGACCAGTTTCCGCCGCCATGCCGATGGCATAGGCGAAAAAATCCAGCGGTCTTTTGGCGGTAATGCGGGAATCAAGCTGGCGGAGGGAACCCGCGGCGGCGTTGCGGGGATTGGCGAAGACCTGTTCCCCCGCTTCCAGGCGCCGTTCATTGAGTCCCCGGAAGGCTGCGGTGGCGATGACAACCTCCCCCCTGATTTCGAGCCGCCCGGGAATTGGTATTCCCCTGTTTCTGTCCAGGGACAGGGGAATAGCGTCCACGGTTCGTATATTGAGGGTGATGTCCTCTCCCGTTGCCCCGTCGCCTCTGGTTGCCCCTGTGACCAGGATGCCTTGCCCGTAGAGGAGATTAACGGCCACGCCGTCCAGTTTCGGCTCGATGACATAGGCGATAGCGTCGGATCTGCCGAGAAAGCGTTTTATTCTTGTGTCGAAGTCACGGATGTCATCTTCCGTAAAGGCGTTGGCCAGACTCAGCATGGGGCTCGGATGAGAGAAGGGCAGAAATTTGTCAAGAGGCGTTGCCCCGACGCGCCGGGTAGGTGAATCGGAGGTTGCAAGCTCCGGATAGCGTTCCTCCCATTGCCGTAATTCTTCGAAGAGGCGATCATAGGCAGCGTCGGAAACCTCCGGGTCGTCTAAATGGTAGTAACGCCGGTTATGATAGGCGATGAGGTTTCTCAATTCCTCAATGCGACGGGCGGCGACGGCATGCCCCATATCCTGTCCGGTCAAGGTCATTTTCCGTCTTTTTTGTTGTCCGGCCGGACGATTTTCAGGGTGGGCTTGCCCCGCTTGGGGGGTTTTGGGTCCGGTGACGGCGGCGCATCATGCATCTTCTGGATCTGTTCGTTAAAGATGTGATTCTTCGCCCGGACGGCGTTGATGATGAAAAACACGATAACCGCCCGTTCCCATTCCCGGGAAACCTCGAAATGCTCCATTTTGCGTTTGTACTTTTCCCATAGGGACGTCAGGGACGCCTCATCGAATCCGAGAATTTTTTCCGCCATCCTCTCCAGGGTTTGATCGAGCATAAAAACCTCACAACAGATGATAAATTACCTGCATCCTACCGATCCAAGACGATAATGTCAACATACATATCCAAATAACACTTGTCTTTTTGGGGGCTATCATGATAATTCCAACCTTATGAAAGCTATTGGCGCCCCCTGGAGAATGACCTACATTCGTGGAGAAAAAGTGGAAAACTGCGTATTTTGCGTAGACTCGGAAAACTGCACCTGCAACGATCTACGCCTTCTGAAGGGTGTAAAATCCTTTATCATGATGAACCGCTACCCATATACAACGGGGCATCTCATGATCATTCCCTACCGGCATTGCAGCCGGATTGAAGATTTGGCGCCGGAAGAAAAAGTTGAGATCTTTGACTTTATCTCCCTGTCGGTCAAGGTTCTCAAGGAGAGTATCCACCCCGAAGGCTTCAATATCGGGATGAATCTGGGCAAGGCGGCGGGGGCAGGCATCGAGGATCATTTACACGTCCACGTAGTTCCCCGGTGGAACGGAGATACGAATTTTGTCAGCGTTGTGGGTGATGTCAGGGTAATCCCCGAGGATGTTGTCAAGACATGGGAACAGTTGCATCCCTATTTTCAGAAATACCGCCAGGAGGCATGATATGAAAGTTGTTTATACCGTGATTGTCGTTATTCTCATCCTGTTTATAATCACGTTTTCCCTTGCCAATACCTTTCCCGTCCAGTTGCGCTATCTGGACATATTCAATGTTGTCCTGCCGGCGTATATGCTTATTTTCATATGCTTTCTCATCGGGGTTGTATTTACGGGCTTCATGGGTATCGTGGAGCGCTTTCGTCTGAACAGGACTATTGCCCACCTGAACAAGACTATTCGGGAACTGAGACGGGAAATCCGGGCCAACGAGCCCCCCCCGATTATCGATGATAAAGAAGGCGCCGGACCAGCATAAGGAAACTCAGTAACAATTATCCTGCTCCAAATACTTCCCGTATTGTCCGGGACAGATCCTCCATTCTAAAAGGTTTCTGAATAAATGCCTTGACTCCCCGGGCCATGATGTCTTTGGCCATGCCGTTCAAACTGTAGCCGCTGGAAAGGATTACCTTGACATCGGGATTCATGGCTTTGATCAGGTCATAGGCCTCGCCGCCGTTCATCCCCGGCATGATCATGTCCATGATCACCAGATCGATGCGGTCCTGATTTGCCCTGTAAACCTCTATGGCTTCCTGGGCGGAGCAGGCGATCAAGATATGATAGCCGAGTTGTTCAAGCATCCCCTGAGTCACATCGGTAATAATCTTTTCATCATCCACGACCAGGATGGTTTCCTGACCCTTCAGGATATCCCGGGCCGGCATTTTCCTTGCGGCGACTTTCTGGTCGGAGGCGGGCAGGTAGATATTGAACGTTGTCCCATGTCCTTTCTCGCTGTAGACATTGATGATGCCGCCGTGACCCTTGATGATGCCGTATGCCGAGGCGAGGCCGAGGCCCGTTCCCCGCCCCATCTCCTTCGTGGTAAAGAAGGGGTCGAATATCCGCTGACGGGTGTTTTCGTCCATCCCGACCCCCGTATCGGTTACCGATATCTTGACATAAACGCCGGGCGGTATGTCATTGGCCTGGACATACTTGCTGTCCAGGGTCACATTGTCTGTCTGCAGATAGAGCTCTCCCCCGCCCGGCATGGCTTGCCAGGCGTTTACAAACAGATTCAGCAGCACCTGTTCGAGCTGTCCCTGATCCACATTGGCCGAAAAAAGATGTTCTCCGTATTTTTCATGGATCCGGACTTCTTTTTTCGTTCTCCCAAAAACGGCAACGGTTTTTCTGATCAGATCATTCAGATTCGTCGGTTTGACCTCATAGCGGCCGCCCCGGGCAAATCCCAGCAATTGCCTCGTCAAATCGGCGCCGCTTTGCACCTGCGATTCAATTGCCTTCAGTTTTTCGTAGTGTGGATGTCCCTGGTCCATGCGCAACAGCATTAAGGAGGCATACCCCTGAATGCCCATGAGGAGATTGTTGAAGTCGTGGGCAATGCCGCCGGCGAGGGTGCCGATGGCTTCCATCTTCTGGGCCTGGAGGAGTTGCCCTTCGAGGCGCCGTCTTTCTTTTTCGGACTCTTTTTGCTGGGTGATGTCCATGGTGTTGCCAAGAACCGCCGCCCGCCCCCGATAGGTAATAGGGGTGACCGTTTCCATCAGCCACTTGACCTGATTGTCCTTGGTCAAAATTCGGTATTCGTAGGGAGAGGTCAACTCTCCGGCCAGCGTCTTTCTGGCGTTTGCCCGCACCAGTTCCCGGTCGTCGGGATGGACGAAATTGAGAACCCGTTCCCCTAGGAGTTCAGCTTCCGAATAGGCGGAATAATCAGCGATATGGGGATTGACAAAACAGAGCCTGCTGTCCTGGACGATGTAAACCCCGGTCTGGGAGCTGTCGGCCATGGTGCGGTATTGGTCTTCCAACTGTTTTCTGTCCGTAACGTCCCGGACGATCCCCATGAACCCGCGGCGGTGTCCTTCCTCATCCCGGAGGAGGGAGGCGGAAAATTCAATCGTCCTTCTGACGCCCTCCTTGGTGATGATATCCCATTCAAATCTCTTTATGGGCTTCCCCGTCTGGTACATCTCATGATAGGCGCCATATACCCGGTTGGCCGTATCCTCGTCGGCGGCATAGCGCTGGAAGTTAGTATCCAGGAGTTCTTCCCTGCTGTAGCCGAAGATCTTGCGGAAGGATTCGTTGAAAAAGGTGAAGTTTCCCTGGATATCAACTTCCTGGTATCCGTCTTCGATCCCTTCCAGGATGGCGCGGTATCTCTCCTCGCTTTGCCGCAGGGCCCGCTCCGACTGTTTTCGTTCGGTGATGTCTTTCACGTAGGCAAGGACGGCCTTTTCGCCATGGTAGGTGATTTCGACCGTTGAGATGTCGAGATAGACAAGGGAGGTGTCAGGTTTCAGGACGCGGAGCTCGTAGCGGGTTGGCGCCGGTTGCCCCTGCTGTCTCATCAGGTGGTATTCCCGTACCCTGGCCCGGTCTTCGGGGTGGACGAAATCCCCAAAGGATTTGCCCATTATCTCTTCGGCTTGTCTACCGATGGTGGCAAGGAAGGTAGGATTGAAATATAAATAAAAACCTCCCCTGATGATGACGACACCATCATTGGATTGCTCTAGGGCCGTCCTGTATAATTCCTCGCTTTCCCGGAGGGCCGCCTCAACCCGCCGGCTCGTCGTGATATCCTGAAACAGGGAAAGGACGACCTTTTCCTCCTTGTAGATGATAAGTTCCGCTGAGCAGAGAATGTCCCTGATGTCTCCCCCCTTGATGCGCAGGTGAATCATTACATCGCGAAAACTACCTTTTAAAAGGAAATTTTCGATCAGGGCGTCTCTTTCATCCGGGTAGGGCCAGATGGCGAGATCATCGGCAGTCCGGCCGATCATTTCTTCCCGGGTATATCCCGTCATCAGGCACCACTGGTCGTTTACGGCGAGATAACGGCCCTCGGCAATGGTGCTGATAATGGCCGGCGCCGGGCCGGCCTGGAAGGCCTTGGAAAAGCGGTCCTCGCTGTTATTAAGCTCGTTTTCCATGTTTATGCGCGCCGTCATATCGCGCAGGACGCCGCAGGTGGCCGTTTCACCTTCATAGGAGATATAGGATACGGATGCCTCAAGGTGAAGCCTGCGGTTGTCCCTGGTCAGGGCGGTAAAGGTGTATTTGGAATCCAGAGGCTCCTTTCCCTTGATTCTGTCCCGCCGGGCCCGAATCATCGCCCGGCTCTCCGGGGCCACCAGGAGGAGGAAGTCGAAATCCGACTGACAGATCTCTTCCCTTGTTATGTGAAAAAGATCTACAAAGCTCTGATTGACATAGATGAAGCGCCCGTCAAGGAGCAGGTAGATGGCATCGTTGGACTGTTCGACCAGGGTGGAATAGAGGTTTACTTTATCAGGTTCTTTTTTATTGTTCATTGTTTCACCACGCCACGCTCAACATATTAGACGGGGCATATTATTGAATTATGATGCCTTTGGCTTGCCTCAGGAGGCGCAATCCGCATCGCTGCCCTGGATTTTTTCGATGGCATGAGGAATGGCGGGCAGGACGACGGCAAGATTTTCCCGGACCCCTTTCGGAGAGCCGGGGAGATTGATGATCAGGGTTCTGCCGCGGAGGCCTGCCAAAGCCCGGGAGATCATCGCGTGGGGTGTCTTGGCCATGCTGGCTTGTCGCATGGCCTCGGCCATGCCGGGAATCTCTTTTTCAAGAACCTCCCGGGTTGCGTCCGGGGTTACATCCCGGGGGGTAACTCCGGTGCCGCCGGTGGTGATAATCAGATCCAGTCCCAGTCGGTCGGAACAGTCAATGAGGGCGGCGATGATCCGGTCCGGTTCATCGGGAACGACAAGGGTGCAGGCAACCTCGATTGATTGAGCCTCCAGAAGGCGAACCGCCTCCGGGCCGCTCAGGTCTTCCCTTTCCCCCCGGGAACCTTTGTCGCTCACCGTGATGACTGCCGCCCGAATCATTATTTCTCCGCTTCTTCCTTCTTCTTTGCTTCCGCGACTATCTTATCGACGATGTGGGCCGGAACCTCTTCGTAATGGGAATGTTCATAAGTGAATGTTCCCCGGCCGCTCGTCATGGAACGGAGATCCGGCGCGTACTTGAGAATTTCGGCAAGGGGCACCTGACCTTTGATGATCTGGTGGGATCCCTTGGTGTCCATGCCCTGGACCCGGCCCCGGCGGGCGTTGAGGTCGCCGATTACATCGCCCATATATTCATCCGGTATTTCAATGTAAATGAACACGATCGGTTCGAGGAGGACCGGTTGACAGGCCAGGATGCCTTTCTTGAAACCCATGGAACCGGCGATCTTGAAGGCCATTTCCGAGGAGTCCACCGTATGGTAGGTGCCGTCCACCAGGGAGACCTTGAAGTCCACAACGGGATAGCCGGCCACGACGCCATCCTCCATCGCTTCCACAATGCCCTTTTCCACGGCCGGGCGGTACTGATTGGGAATGACGCCGCCTACAATTTTGTCCTCAAATTGAAAGCCCGAGCCCCGGGGCAGGGGTTCAATGTCGAGCCAGCAATCACCGTACTGACCCCGGCCACCGGACTGCTTCTTGTATTTTCCCTGCACATTGGTCTTTGCTTTGATGGTCTCTTTGTAGGGGACCTTGGGGGTCTTCAGATTAACTTCCACGCCGAACTTGCGGCGCATCTTTTCCACGGCGACTTCAATATGGATCTGACCCATGCCGGAGATAATCATTTCCTTGGTTTGGTCATCCCGGTGAAAACGCATGGTCGGGTCTTCCTCGATGAGGCGGTTGATGGATGAACCAATCTTGTCTTCATCGCCCCGGCTCTTCGGTTCGATGGCGAAGGACATGATGGTTGGCGGCGGTACGACCTTGTCATAGATAATGGGACTTTTTTCATTGCAGATCGTATCGCCGGTGCCCGTCTCCTTCAGTTTCGCAAAAGCGGCGATATCGCCGGGAATCACCATGTCGGTCGGTTTTTGTGTCTTGCCGTCGAGAAAGAAAATATTTCCGAACCGCTCCGTTATCTTATGGGAGGCGTTATACATGCCGGCGTCGGCGGTCAGGGTTCCCGAATAGACCCTAAAGAGGGTGAGGCGGCCTGCGTAAGGGTCGGCGATGGTCTTGAAGACCAGGGCGGAAAAGGGAGAGGCTTCCTCAGGGGTCCTGATTTCCTCTTCATCCGTACCTGGTTTAGTGCCTTTTACGGGACCTCTGTCAACCGGGGAGGGAAGATACTGGATGATAATGTCCATGAGGAGGGCGGTACCCATGTTCTTCAGGGCCGAGCCGCAGGCGACCGGAATCAGGGCAAGGGAATTGATGCCTGTTTTCAGGCCGGATCGTAATTCCTCCGGGGTAAGCTCCCCGGACTCGAGATATTTATCCATCATTGCCTCGTCCGACTCGGCAATATCTTCCACCATCGTCTCCCGGAACGCTTGTGCCTCATCGATCAGGTCGGCGGGAATGTCCTCCGTCTTGAAAGTCCCTTTCAGATCGTCGTAGATGATGGCCTTCATGGAAAGAAGATCGATCACTCCCCGGAAAGATTCATGAGTGCCAATGGGCAGGCAGATGGGAGTCACCTTGACGTTCATCTTTTCCTTGATACTGGCCATGGCGCTCTGGAAGTTGGCCCGCTCACGATCCATGCGGTTGATAAAGATCATACGCGGCAGTTTGAAATCATCGGCGTATTCCCATACTTTCTGAGTCTGGAACTCGACGCCGCTGACGGCGTCAAGGACGATCAGTGCCGTATCCGCGATCCGGAGGCAGCTTTGCGTGTCAAAGGAAAAATTCGAATCCCCGGGGGTATCGATTAGATTGATCTTGAATTTCTGCCAATCGACAAAGGTGGTTGCGGAACTGATGGAAATCCTCTTCTTTTGTTCCTCCGGCTCGTGATCGAGGGTGGAGGTTCCCTCATCAACTCTTCCGAGGCGATCCGTCTTACCTGAGACAAAGAGGAAGGATTCGCAAAGGGAGGTTTTTCCCGTCGAACCATGTCCGACGACGACGACATTCCTGAGAGATTTAGAGTCATATTTGGCCATGACATCCCCTTTCTATGACGCAATGGTTGGATTTAGCGCTGCGATCGAGCTGTTTATCCTGACAAATCATCCTAAGTCAAGACAAATTTGACGGTGTAAACAATGATGTTGACAGAAAGTCTAGCAATCAGTATAAAGGCCGACTTAAAATGATAAAAGTATCAAATGGGAAGGTTATCCATAATGAAGACAAATGGGAAAATAAAGAAGGTGCTCATTGCCAATCGCGGCGAGATTGCCCTCAGGATCATGCGGACGGTCAAGGAATTGTCTCTGGAAGCGGTGGTTATATATGAAAAACCGGATTCCGACGCCTACTATGTGCGTCTGGCCGATGACGCCATTATGATCGGCGAAGGACCACGGAAAGATTATCTCGATATCGACAAGATCATCTGGGCCGCAAAAAAAACCGGGGCTGACGCCATCCATCCCGGATATGGTTTCCTGGCGGAGAATCCGGATTTTTCCGCTGCCTGCGAGGAGGCAGGGATTATTTTTATCGGCCCCCCCCCGCAGGTTATTCGTGATCTGGGCAATAAGGTTGTCGCCCGCAATATCATGGAAAAGGCCGGAATCCCTTTCATCCCCGGAACGTCGGATATCCCCAAAGGCGGCAGCGGCGTTAATGACGCCTTTGCCTTTGCCAGTTCCTGCGGTTATCCCGTCATGCTGAAGGCATCCTGTGGCGGTGGGGGGCGGGGAATACGCAAGGTTAAAGATGAAGCGGATCTGATGGTTCAGTTGCCCCTGGCCCGCTCCGAATCCATGTCGTGCTTCATGGATGACAGCATCTACATGGAAAAATGTATCGAATCCCCAAGGCATGTGGAAATTCAGATTTTAGCGGATAAACATGGCAATATCATGCACCTTGGTTCCCGTGATTGTTCTCTCCAGCGCCGCCATCAGAAACTGCTTGAAATTGCCCCGGCGGACCTTCCCGAGGATGTCCTCGAGGCCATGTACGACTGCGCCATTCGCGCGGCAAAAGAATCGGGGTATATAAACGCGGGAACGGTGGAATTTCTCGTGGACGCCAGGACAAACCAATTCTGGTTCATGGAAATGAACACCCGCCTTCAGGTTGAACATACGGTGACGGAGGAATTGACGGGTATCGATATCGTCAGGGAACAGATCCGTATTGCCGAAGGGGGCGTTCTTGATATTCCCAAGGAACGGGTCCGTCTCTACGGAAAGGCGGTGCAGGTGCGAATCAACGCCGAAGATCCAAAAAACAATTTCATGCCCGAAGGAGGAAAACGGGTCGAGGTCTACCAGTCGCCGGGAGGACCGGGAGTCCGTCTTGACGGCGCTGTCTACCAGGGGTACAGAATACCGACTGAATATGATTCCCTCCTCGTCAAGATGACCGTGCGCGGATATAACTGGGAACAGACACTCCAGAGATTGAAGCGCTCTTTGCGCGGTTTTGTCATTGTCGGCCCCAAGACCACGATTCCGTTTTACCTTGCCGTCTGCGATGAAAAGGATTTCCAAGCCGGGATATTTGACACGGGCTACATCGATACCCATCCGGAGATCTTCAACTATCCCGAAGCGGAGCGGGAGATCGCCAAACTTGGCAAGCTGATCGCAGAAATACACGCCAGAAAAGTCAACAAACATGCCTATTAATAAAGGAGACATGACCAGGAACAGACTATGAAAAACGACAGTTATCGAAACAGCGATTTACGTATCGCCCCCAAAGAATTGAGAGAAAAGGGCGTTCACTACATCCTTGATAAAATAAAGCGGCAAGAGGGTTACTATGTGACCAACACGGAGCGGGACCTCTCCCAGTCGGATTTCAAAAACCGGATCATGCCCCATACCCAGTTGCTTGTTGCCGAGGAGAGAAACCGATCGGGGTACTTTTCCCTGGAAATTACCGGTGGCGCCTCCGTGCATGTGGATATGCTCCGCAAGCAGATCAACCCTCTGGAAAAACTTCAGGTATTAAGCGAGAAAATGCCGGACACGCTTTTTCAGACCCTTTGCCGGGGGATCAACCTCTTCGGTTACCGCCCCTACCCGGATAATGTCATTCGGATGACGGTACGGGGTTTTGCCCCTTATGTCCACGTCTGGCGGGTCTTCGACTTCCTGAATCATATTCCCAATATGGTCCCCGTTTTTGAAGAAGTGAAGGCGGCAGGGTGTATCCTGGAGCCGTCTATCTGTTTTTCCACCGGACCCGAGCACACGGATGAGTACTATGTTAAAAAAGTAACGGAAATATTGGCGGTTACCGGTGAAGAGATCCTCCTTTGCATCAAGAATCATGGCGGTCTCGGAACATCGAAGCGCATCGGCGAGCTGGTGCGGGCTATCCATAATAAATATCCCGATCTTATTATCCATTATCACGGTCACAACACCGATGGGGATGATATCGGGAGGATTGTTGCGGCCGTTCAAAATGGCGCTAAAATCGTTGACGCCAGCGATCATGCCTTTACGGGTTTCTACGGCCCCCCGCCCTTGATGTCCGTAGTGGATATCCTTGCGGAATATGGTTATCAGGCCGTCGGGCTTGACCGTCAGGCAGTCATTGATACTTCTAACAAACTGCGGCCGGAGCGGGAATATTACCGGGATTTCGAATCCCAGTTTCTCGGCTTCGATCCGACGGTGCAGATTCACAAGCTTCCCGGCGGTGCTACGGGCTCCAGTTTCGAACAGGCCGTCAAAGGGGGGTTTTTACAGAAGATGCCCGAGATTCTCCAAAAAGAACTGCCCCAGGTCCAAGTTGAGCTGGGAAACTGGTGGAGCGTGACGCCGGGCTCGCAAATCCTTTGGACGACGGCGGTCAACAATGTCCTGAAGGGGGAGCGTTACAAAGACGCCAACGACGATCTGAAGAACCTGATGCTCGGCCGTTACGGGGATCTGCCATTTTATCAGCCGGCGGATGAGGTTTATCATGCCGTTTTCGGGGAGGACTGGAAAAAGATTGTCGAATGCGATACCTGCTACCAGAAGATCGAGGACGTCGATCTGGAAGTGGAAAAGAAGGTTCTCGAACATCGCCTGGGAAGGGAAGCGACGGATGACGAACTTGTTCTTTATCTTCAGCATCCGAACGACGCCGTAGATTTTTTCAAGTTTGAGGCCAAATACGGCAAGACCTGGGTCTTGTCACCGCGCATCTGGTTCCGGAAAGGCGGCTTCAACCTGGGAGAAAAATTTGAAATCCCCGACGCCGAGGGCAAGCTCCACAGCGTTGAGATAGGTCCGCAACGCAAGACAAAGTCGGGCGATACGGCCACTTATCTGATCATTGACCATCATACCGAGCCGATCATCACCGAACAGGATGAAGAAGAAGGAGATAAAAAGAAAAAGAAGACCTCCATGTCTCCCAAGGAGATCGACGCCGCTTGGAAGGCGGGGGACATCCGTTCTCATCTGACGGGCACGGTTAATGATGTCTCCGTGGAGCCGGGCGAGGAGGTCTCCGCCGGCCAGGTGCTGATCGTTCTTGAGGCCATGAAAATGCTCAACAACATCACCGCGGAGATTGGCGGCAAGGTGACCGAGATCCATGTTTCCCCTGGAGACAAGGTTGCCTTGGGCGATCAGCTTATGTTTATAACCAAGGAATAGCAAGGACATATAAATTGTTTTCTTTATAAAATTCCGGTAACATCATACCGGAATTTTTTCTTTTGAAGGTTGAATTATGATTGGTTCATTATTGAGAAAAATTGTCGGAACAAAGAATGACCGGATCATCAAGGAAATATCCGTTGTTCTTGATGAAATAAACCGTCTCGAACCGGCCATGACGACCTTGACCGACGAGGAACTAAAGGACAAAACGCCCCGGTTCAAGGAAAAGCTTCAAAACGGCGCCAGCCTGGACGACATTCTGCCGGAGGCCTTCGCCGTCGCCAGGGAAGCCGCCCGCCGGACGGTGGAGATGCGGCCTTTTGATGCTCAGATCATCGGGGGAATCGTCCTCCATCAGGGGAAAATCGCCGAGATGAAGACGGGAGAGGGGAAGACCCTGGCGGCAACCCTGCCTATGTATCTCAATGCCCTGACCGGAAAGGGGTGTCACCTGGTCACGGTCAATGATTATTTGGCCCGCCGGGATGCAGGATGGATGGGTCCGATCTACAATTTTCTCGGTCTTACCGTCGGGGTGATCGTCCACGGCATGGATGACGATGAACGGCGGCAGGCTTATAATGCCGATATTACCTACGGGACCAATAACGAATTCGGATTCGATTACTTGCGGGACAATATGAAGTTTGCCCTCGAGGAATACGTCCAGAGAGATTTCCATTATGCCATTGTGGATGAGGTGGACAGCATCCTTATCGACGAGGCGCGGACGCCCCTGATCATATCCGGACCTTCCGAAGAATCGACGGATAAGTATTACCGGATAAATCAGGTCATTCCCCGGTTGCGTAAAGACGAGGATTATACGGTAGAAGAAAAAACCCGGACCGTAGTGCTCACGGAAGAGGGAATAGCCCGGGTGGAGAAATATCTAAAGGTTCAGAATCTTTATGAACCGCGCAATATTGAAATCCTCCATCATGTGAATCAGGCCCTGAAAGCCCATACGATCTTCAAAAGGGACGTGGATTATGTCGTCAAGGATGGTCAGGTAATCATCGTTGACGAATTCACCGGCCGGATCATGCCGGGCCGGCGTTATAGCGACGGCCTCCATCAAGCCCTCGAGGCGAAGGAGAAGGTCAAGATCGAGCGGGAGAACCAGACCCTGGCCTCGGTCACCTTTCAGAATTACTTTCGCATGTATGAAAAACTGGCGGGTATGACGGGAACGGCGGATACGGAAGCGGAAGAGTTCAAGAAGATTTACAAACTTGAAGTCGTCGTCATTCCCACGAATATGCCCATGATCAGGACCGACCACAACGATGTGATCTACAAGACGGAAAAGGAAAAATTCAACGCCGCCATCGAGGAAATCAAGGAGATGCACGTCCTGGGGAAACCGGTCCTCGTCGGGACGATCTCGATTGTAAAGTCGGAACTCTTGAGCACGATGTTAAGCAAAACGGGGATCAAGCACCACGTCCTGAATGCGAAGCACCATGAAAGGGAAGCGGAGATTGTCGCCCAGGCCGGTCAGCGCGGGATGGTCACCATTTCTACAAACATGGCCGGACGCGGCACCGACATCAAGCTTGGGGAAGGGGTCGCCGACCTCGGGGGACTTCACATCCTGGGAACGGAAAGACATGAGAGCCGCCGCATTGACAATCAGTTGCGGGGCCGTTCCGGACGTCAGGGAGATATGGGATCGTCGCGATTCTACCTGTCCCTCGAAGACGATCTCCTGAGGATATTCGGCGCCGAAAAGATCTCGGCGATCATGGACCGGATCGGCATTGAAGAAAACCAGCCCATAGAAAACAGACTGGTCTCCAAGGCCATTGAAAATGCCCAGAAGCGTGTGGAAGGCCAGAACTTTGATATCCGCAAACACCTCCTCGATTTCGACGACGTTATGAACAAACAGCGTCAGCTCATCTATGATCAAAGACGGAAGGTTTTGAAAGGACAGGATCTCTGGCCGGATGTCGAAGGGATGATCGAGGAAGTCGTCGCAGATACTGTCGCCAACTATGTCGATGAAAAAGGCCACCCCGAGGACTGGGACCTCAAAGCCCTTGACGACCGGATCTTTCAGCAGTTTTCCCTGAAACTCAATCTCAACGAAAAAGGGCGGGAGTTGAACGCCCTGGAAATTGAAGAGTCAATCATTTCCGCCGTCAACGCCCACCTGCGGCGGAAGGAAGAAGATTTCGGACCGCCCCTTATGGCCTATGTCATGACGATGATTATGTTGCAAAGCATCGATACCCAATGGAAGGATCATCTCCTCGGCATGGACCATCTCAAAGAGGGTATCGGCCTCCGCGGGTATGGACAAAAGGACCCGGTCCGGGAATATCAGAAGGAAGGCTACGACATGCTCATGGCCATGATCGAGCGGATCAAGGAGGATACCCTCGAAAAGCTATGCATGGTCCAGGTGCGGAGGGAAGAAGACATCGAGGAGATGCAGCGGAAGGCAGAAGATGATTATATCCTCAGCAGAGGCGAAGATGTAAGCGCCACCCCGGTCAGGCGGGAGAAGGAAAAGGTGGGACGCAACGATCCCTGCCCATGCGGAAGCGGCAAGAAATACAAGAAGTGCTGTGGGCAATGAGTAGGGAGAAGTGATTTCTGGACTTCATGGTAAGTACGGCAAGATCTAAGGGGGTTATTTTTCAGATGAAAGAAGAAGATATTCATGTTCCCGGTTTTTTGGCCAGCGGTGTCAGCGCCGGGATCAAGGAAGCGGGAGCCAGGGATCTGTCGCTTATCTATTCCACGGTTCCCGCCCGGGCCGCCGGCGTCTTTACTTCCAACGCTTTCAAGGCAGCACCGGTCCTGGTTTCCATGGAGCGGATCAAGACCGGCCTGGCCCAGGCAATCCTGACCAACAGTGGCAACGCCAACGCCGCCACCGGAGCGGCAGGCTACCAGGACGCCCTCGACATGTCCCAGGCCCTTTCCTCATACATGAAAATCAAAGACGACCTTGTCCTTGTTGCCTCTACGGGGGTTATCGGCCATAGATTGCCGCTCGATAAGATAAGTCGAAATATTCCTGCCGTAGTTAAGGGGTTACGTCCAGACGGCATTCCCGAAGCGGAGGCGGCGATCATGACGACCGATCGCTTTCCAAAAATCGCTTTCAAAAAAAGGTTCATCGCCGGCCGGGAGATCAGCTTTTGCGGCATCGCCAAAGGGGCGGGGATGATCCAGCCGGACATGGCCACGATGTTAGCCTATGCCATGACGGATGCCGATATCGCCAATGCCGCCCTGGGAAAGGCCTTTCGTTTTGCTGTGGAGAGGACGTTCAATGCCGCCACGGTGGATGGATGCATGAGCACCAACGATACGGCCATTATCCTCGCCAACGGACACGCCGGTAACCATATGATTCGGGGCGGAACACAATCGTTCCGCATTTTTCGCGACACGGTCTGCGAAATTCTCATGAAACTGGCCAAGGATATGGTCAGAGACGGCGAGGGGGCGACGAAGGCCATCGAAGTAGTAGTTACCGAGGCCAGAACACGGGGGGAGGCAAAAAAGATGGCTTACGCCATTGCCAATTCCAATCTTGTTAAAACAGCCTTTTTTGGCGGTGATCCAAACTGGGGGAGGATCATTGCCGCCGCCGGCGCCATCGGGATTCCCCTGCCCGTTGATGAAGTCCAGCTATCTTTCGACGATGTTCCCGTATTTCAACATGGCCGGGGTATAGACGGCAACCTCCCGTCACTGCAGGCGATTATGGAGCAGGAAGAAATTAGAATTGTCCTCCGGGCCGGAATGGGGACGAAAGAATGGCGAATCTTCACCTCCGATCTGGGGTTTGAGTACATCAAGATCAACGCCCACTACCACACCTGATAGTCAAGTAAATTAGACTTGCGTATTATTCGGCATTATGCTAGATCTCCTCGAATTTCACACATTCCCGGATGGGCACGTGTTGCATCTCGACGCTGAGATGTTCGATGTCTGATGGAAGGGAGTGGCGGAAAAAACACAACATAAGGAGTTTTAAATATGGCGCACATTTCCATGAAGTTACTGCTTGAGGCGGGGGTCCATTTTGGTCATCAGACCAATAAGTGGAACCCTAAAATGAAAACCTACATCTTCGGAGCCAGGAACGGGATCTATATCATCGATCTTCAGCAGACCGTGGTCCTCTTTCATAAGGCCTACGAATTTGTCGTAGACATGGTTGCGAACGGAGGCGAGCTGCTGTTCGTGGGTACGAAGAAACAATCCCAGGAATCCATCCGGGAAGAGGCTTCAAGATGCGAAATGCCCTATGTAAATCAGCGCTGGTTGGGGGGAATGCTGACCAATTTTACTACGATCAAGAAGAGTATCGACCGGCTCAACACTCTCGATAAAATGATTGCCGATGACACAATCCGTGCATTCCCGAAGAAAGAGATCGTTTCCATGCAGAAGGAAAAAGTGAAAATGGACAAGATCCTGGGCGGGATCCGCAAAATGAAGGGGCGGCCGGGCGGTTTGTTCATTGTCGATCCCAAGCGGGAAATCATCACGGTCCAGGAAGCTAGAAAGCTGGGTATTCCCATTGTGGCCATGGTTGATACCAACTGCAATCCCGATGATGTCGATTACATCATCCCCGGGAACGATGACGCCATTAGGGCAATCAAGTTGTTTTCCTCCAAGATCGCCGACGCCGTACTCGAAGGCAAGAAGAAGTTTGAAGAGCGAATCCAGGCCGAGAGCGACAAAGAAGATACGCCCCGGGAGGTTGCGATCATGGAGCAGGAAGAAAACGATGTTCCGGAGAGCATTGAAACAAAAAATGATGTGGGCGCCGTTGAACTGGGCGACTCAGAAGAACGGGCATGATAGATAAATAGAAACATAACCAGGAGGTAACACCTTGAATATTACTGTTGATATGGTCAAACAGCTCCGGATTAAAACCAATGCCGGAATGATGGATTGCAAAGAGGCACTGGCGGCGTCAGATGGTGATTTTGAGAAAGCCGTCGATTATTTGAGAAAAAAGGGGCTGTCGGCAGCGACGAAAAGATCGTCCAAGGCCGCGAAAGATGGAACAATAGCCTTTTATATCCATATGGGTGGAAGGATCGGCGTTCTTGTCGAGTTGAACTGTGAAACCGATTTTGTTGCCAAGACCGAGGCCTTCCAGGTACTGGCCAAAGACTTGGCCATGCATGTAGCCGCCTCCAATCCCGTTTATGTACGGCCGGAAGAGATACCGGCCGACGCCCTGGAACGGGAAAAGGAAATTTACAAAAGCCAACTCTTAACCGAAAAGAAGCCGGAAAAGATCTGGGATAAAATCATCGATGGAAAGTTGAAAAAGTACTATGAAGAGGTATGTCTTCTCCAGCAAAAGTTTATTAAAAACACCGATATCACTGTAGAAACACTGGTCAATGAAATGATCGCCAAAACCGGCGAAAATATTATTGTCCGTCGCTTTGCCAGATTCCAGTTGGGTGAAGAGATCAAATCCTGATGGGCAAGGCTCTCTATCAAAGGGTGCTGTTGAAGCTTAGCGGGGAAGCCCTCGAAGGGGAAAGATCGTTCGGAATCGATTTCGACACGGTCAATGTAATTGCCGGGGAAATTAAAGAGGTTGCTGAGCTGGGCGTGCAGTTGGGGCTGGTTGTCGGCGGGGGCAACATCTGGCGGGGCGCCGAAGCGGCTAAGCGAGGAATGGAACGATCAGCCGCCGACTATACGGGCATGCTCGCTACCCTGATCAATTGCCTTGCCTTACAGCACGCCCTTGAGCATATCGGGGTCCAGACGCGGGTTCAGTCCGCCCTGGGGGTTCAGGAGATTGCCGAACCATATATCCAGCGCCGGGCGATTAGACATCTGGAAAAGGGGAGGGTCGTTATCTTTGCCGGGGGAACGGGGAACCCGTTTTTCACGACCGATACGGCAGCCTCGCTTCGGGCCGTGGAAATCAGGGCGGAAGTAATCATGAAGGCAACCAAGGTGGATGGTGTTTATGACCGTGACCCTGTTGGTAATCCGGATGCAATCCTGTTCAAAAAAATCACATATAATGAGGTATTGGCGAAGAATCTTAAAGTAATGGATGCAACAGCCATATCTCTTTGCCGTGAAAACGGGCTGCCGATTGTTGTTTTTAATCTAAAAAAAGCTGGTAACATCATGGCTGTAATTTGCAGTAAGAATATTGGAACGCTTGTGGAGGGATAGGTCCATGAAGGAAATTATCTACGAAGAATTGAAAGATAATATGGAAAAAATTCTGGGGTCTCTTGAAAAGGCCTTCAGTAAAGTCAGGACGGGAAGGGCGTCCCTTGCCCTTCTGGACGGCATCAAGGTGGATTATTACGGCGTCCCGACGCCCTTGAATCAGGTTGCCAGCCTGTCCGTTCCCGAAAGCCGGTTGATCATAATATCTCCCTGGGACACCGGCGTCATCGGCGCCATCGAGAAAGCCATTCAGAAATCGGAACTGGGATTGACGCCCTCCAACGACGGAAAGCTCATTCGCTTATCAATTCCCCCCCTGACGGAAGAAAGAAGAAAGGACCTCGTCAAGGTGGTGAAGAAGATGGCGGAAGAGGGCAAGGTAAAAATGAGAAACGCCCGCCGAGATGCCAATGAACAGTTTAAAACCTTGAAGAAGGATAACAAGATATCTGAGGATGAGATGTTTACCGCCCAGGACGATGTTCAAAAGAGGACAGACAAGTATATAGAAAAGGCGGACGTTGTCCTTGCAGCCAAAGAAAAGGAAATTATGGAAATATAGCCCTTGTTAGGGGTTGGAGAAGAAGTTCGGAGGGGGAGTTGCGAAACTCCCCCTTTTTTTAAAATTGACTAACCCGTTAAAAGTCGAGAAAGCGGCCATAATTGACGGCTTCTACGAAGCCGTCAAAGTTGTCTTGCCAAGTAAGCGGCTATGTGTTACGCGGAATACATGGAATTCACGTCTCTTTCAGATCATATTGACTTTCATAAACTCCCTCAGCATATCGCCATCATCATGGATGGGAACGGTCGCTGGGCGCGGAATCATACCCTGGGAAGAATCATGGGGCATCAGAAGGGTGTGGAGGCGGTACAGAGAACCGTCAGGCTGTGCCGGGAGATCGGAATAAAGTATCTGACCCTCTATGCCTTTTCCGTCGAGAACTGGTCAAGGCCGGATCAGGAGGTCAAGGCGTTGATGAAGATCCTGCGGGAATATCTCCGCTCGGAACTTGACGAGATGCTCCGGAACGGCATCCGGCTCACAACCATCGGCGATATGGCCGCCCTGCAGGAACCCGTGAGAAATCTGCTTCAGGAAACCATGGACCAAACTGCGGGGAACAAGGATATGGTCCTCAATCTCGCCCTGAGTTACGGGGGGCGGGATGAGATCCTCCATGCCGTCCGTTGTATTCTCAAAGATGCAAAGGAGGGAAGGATCGATTCGACCTCCCTTTCGAAGGCAAGCTTTGCCGGCTATCTCTATACCGCCGGGATGCCCGACCCCGATCTCCTCATCAGGACGAGCGGCGAATACCGTATTTCCAATTTCCTGCTGTGGCAGTCGGCCTACACGGAGTTTTACTTCACAGATGTTCTCTGGCCCGACTTCAGCAAGGAAGATCTTTTTTCCGCTATTGCCGATTATCAGCGACGGGAGCGAAGGTACGGCCTTACCAGCGATCAATTGCGGAGGGAAAAGATAGATTGAACACCCATGTCAAACGCTGGTTGACGGCCATAGTCATCGTCCCCATCCTCTTCTCCATAATTGCCTGGGCACCTCCGGGCCTATTCTTCACCCTCATCCTGGCGGCGGTCCTCTTGGGGGTTCACGAATACAACAATATGGTCTTTGCCCCGGCACTGCAACCGGAAAAGGTGCAAACACTCACGATGGCCCTTCTGATCCCGATGTTATTCTACTGGGGTTCCCCGGAGCTGCTCCTCGGCGTCATCGTCTTTTCCACCCTTATCGTCTTTATATTATACCTCTTAAGAATCAAACAGGAACACTACGACCTACTGCCGGTGATGAAAATTCTCTTCGGAATCCTCTATATCCCCCTCCTGCTTTCCTATTTCATCTGGCTCCGCCGGGACGATCAGGGGGCCATATGGATATTTTTTGTCATCGTCCTGGCTTTTTCCGGTGATGTTGCCGCTTATTACGTCGGGCGGACCTGGGGACGGCATAAACTGATTCCCCTGGTAAGCGCCGGCAAGACCGTGGAGGGCACTTTGGGACTGATAATCGGCAGCGCCCTGGGTTGCCTGATTTTCAGCTGGTTTTTCTTTCCGAAGCTTTTTTATTGGCACGCCCTCATCTTGGGCATCGTCGGCAGCACCCTCGGCCAGCTTGGAGATTTATGTGAATCGGTTTTAAAGCGAACTGCCGGCGTGAAGGATTCCGGGACCCTGCTGCCTGGTCACGGAGGTATCCTGGACCGTCTGGATTGTCTTCTCTTCATCGCCCCGTTTGTTTATTACTACCGGTACTATTTTATTTCATGAAGAATATTGCAATATTAGGATCGACAGGTTCCATCGGTGTGCAGGCCCTGGATGTTATCGCGTCCCACGGGGAGAGATTTACCGTAACGGCCCTGGGGGCAGGAAGAAACATCCATCTTCTTAGGGAGCAGATCGAAATTTTCCGGCCCCGGGTGGTTGCCGTTATTGATGAGGAACACGCAAACAGGCTACGCGAGCTCTCAGGTTCAGGAACCGGGACAAAGATAGTTTACGGCCCCCAAGGTTATTGCGAAGTCGCATCCCTTGAGGAATCCGACATGGTCCTTTCGGCCATGGTGGGAGCAGCAGGGCTTATTCCCACGCTGGCGGCTATTGGGGCAGGAAAGAATATCGCCCTGGCGAACAAGGAAACCCTCGTCATGGCCGGGGAGTTAGTCATGGCCGCGGCCGGCCGGCAAGGCGTTGTGATCCTGCCTGTGGACAGTGAACACAGCGCCATTTTTCAATGCCTCCAGGGGCAACGCCGGGAGGCGCTTAAACGGATTATTCTGACCGCTTCGGGGGGACCATTTTTTGCCTGGTCAAAAGACGCCCTGAGGGATGTAAAACCTGCCCAGGCCCTAAAGCACCCGAACTGGGAAATGGGAAAGAAGATCACCATCGATTCGGCGAGCATGATGAACAAAGGGCTGGAAATCATTGAGGCACGCTGGCTGTTCGATGTGCCTGTGAATAAGATCGAGGTGGTTGTCCACCCGCAGAGCATAATCCATTCTTTTGTTGAATATTGGGACGGATCGGTCATTGCCCAGTTGGGAAGGCCGGATATGCGCATTCCTATTGCATACGCCCTGTCCTGGCCCGAAAGACTTCCCAGGGAGGAGCCCTTTATGGACTTCCGTAAAACGTCATCCCTGGAATTCTATCCCCCCGATGAAGAAAAGTTCCCCTGTCTGCCCCTTGCCTGTGAGGCCGTAAAAACGGGCGGAACCATGCCGGCCGTCCTCAATGGGGCAAATGAAATCGCCGTCCAGGCTTTTTTAGACGAAGAAATCAAATTTACCGACATCGCCGGGGTGATAAAAAACGTTATGAACGCCCACCAGGCTGTTTTTTCGCCGGCATTGGCAGATATTATCAATGCCGACCGTGAAGCCAGAGAGCGGGCAATGAAGAACATAAAGGAGAAAAGAGATTGGTTGGCACAAGCATAGTATCCGTGATCGTTCTATTAGGGATTTTGATTTTCGCCCATGAGCTGGGGCACTTTCTCATGGCAAAATATTTCAATGTGGGAGTTCAGAAATTCTCCCTCGGCTTTGGTCGTAAACTTATCGGGAAAAAAATCGGTGAAACCGAATACCTGCTTTCCCTCATACCCCTCGGCGGTTATGTGAAACTCCTCGGGGAAGGGGAGGGAGAGGAACTGACGCCGGAAGAACAGCAGCGATCCTTTTCTCAGCAAGGGGTATGGAAGAGGATAGCTATTGTTGTAGCAGGACCGGTCTTCAATTTCCTCCTGGCCATAATGATTTTTGCCGCCGTCTATATGGTCGGCGTACCGGTGCTCACGACTGCCATCGGCAACGTCCAGGAAGGTTCTGCTGCTTATCAGGCAGGAATGAAGGCCCATGACGTCGTGCAGGCCATTGACGGCGACCAGGTTGCCCGCTGGGATCGGATGGCGGAGAAAATATCCGCCAGTGACGGGAAACCGCTGGTTTTTAAAGTCAGCCGCGCCGGAGCCCCCCTGGACCTAACCGTCGTTCCCCGGCCAATGAAGGGTAAGAATATCTTTGGCGAGGAAAAGACATCTTTCAAAATTGGTATCAGTCCTGCCAATGAGACGGTGATCGAACGCATGAATCCTGTCGAGGCTTCCATAACCAGCATCAAGCAGACGTGGTTCATTACCAAGTTGACCCTGATCAGTATTGTCAAGATCATGGAGGGAGTCATCTCCCCCCGGACCTTGGGGGGACCCATCCTCATTGCCCAGATGGCAGGCGCCCAGGTCAAGGAGGGGATCGTACCTTTTGTCCTGTTTATGGCCCTCTTAAGTATCAACTTGGCTGTTCTGAACCTGTTGCCCATACCGGTTTTAGACGGCGGTCATCTGATGTTCTACCTGATCGAAGCGGTCCGGGGGAAGGCAGTCAGCATGAAGACAAGGGAACGGGCGCAGCAGATTGGATTTATTCTTCTCGTTATGTTAATGATTTTTGTCATCATGATGGATATCGACAGACTGAACATTAAGATGGTCAACGATATTACAAATATATTTACTAAATAGAATGAATATTTTGGCGATTGACACCTCAGGAGTGACGGCCAGCGTCGCAATTTTGCAGGATGAGACGGTGCTGGCGGAGATATTTTTCAACTTGGGGCGTAACCACTCTGAAATCATCCTGCCCTCTATTGATCATCTATTGAGAGTGACAGGCATTGAACTCAGGGCAATCGATGTCTTTGCCTGCACAGTGGGCCCCGGCTCCTTTACGGGAATTCGCATCGGTGTCAGCACGGTAAAGGGACTGGCCCTCGCTGTCGATCGGCCTGTCGTCGCCTTGTCTGCCCTTGATGTTCTTGCTATGAACGCCATGGGTTTTCAAGGGAAAATATGTCCCATGATCGATGCGAGAAGGGAACAGGTATACGCAGCTTTATATGCCGATAATGGAACGGATACATTGGTGAACATTATTCCCGGACGACTGGTTGGGGCGGATGATTTCTTGGCGTTGATAGGGGGAGATGCCTTATTCATAGGGACGGGGGCACTAAAATATGGCGACCTCATCCGCCGGAAGCTGGCGGGAAGGGGTAGTTTTGCTGCCGACCATCTCCATCAAGTTCATGCCTCGGCAACTGGCGTCCTTGCGGTTAGGAGGGCCATTGCCGGCGATGTTACGGACGCCGTAAAGATCATACCCTTGTACCTGCGCCGTTCGGAAGCGGAGGAAAAAAGATCGCCAGTGTTGACATGACGGGCAAATTCTCATAAAATCGCAATTAGTCGGGAGTCAGGAGCGCTGATAAACAAATATTTGAGGAAAAACAAATGTCCCATGAAAGTCCCATAGCCCCGGAAGGAGTTCCCTTCATCATTTCCGCCGTTCTAATCACCTCCCTGTGTCTGTATTTCGACTGGACGTGGGCGGCAGTGATTTTCGGATTGACAACTCTCTTTGTCACCTGGTTTTTTCGCAATCCTCAACGCATTCCTCCCGATGATACCAAGGCGATCATTTCTCCCTGCGACGGAAAGGTGATTCGTATCGAAACAGTAGCAGGCCACGAACTGCTGGCCGGACCTTTGAAGAAGATCAGCATTTTCATGAATGTATTCAATGTCCATGTAAATCGCGTTCCCTATGACGGCGTCATCGAGGTCATCCGTTACTATCCCGGTAAATTTCTTACGGCCAATCTTGACAAGGCCTCCACGGAAAATGAGCGTAACGCCCTGGTCATCGGTCTTAAAAACGGAGAGAAAATGCTCGTCATCCAGATCGCCGGTCTGGTGGCCAGGAGGATCGTCTGTTGGGTTGCCGAGGGGATGAGTATGAACAGGGGGGAGAGATTCGGTTTAATCCGCTTCGGTTCAAGGCTGGATGTATTTTTGTCTCCCCAAACGAACGTATGCGTCCGGGTGGGCGACAAGGTTCGGGCCGGGGAAACGCCGATAGGAGAAATGCCATGAAAGAACGACCAAGGTTTCCGAAAGGCAAGATGAAGAAGGGCATTTATGTCCTTCCCAACCTGTTTACGACGGCGAGTCTCTTTTCCGGATTTTATTCCATTATCGCCTCCATGAAGGGACTCTATGAAATTGCGGCCATCTCCATATTGGTTGCCGCGGTTCTCGACGCCCTGGACGGTCGTATTGCCAGAATGACAAATACGACGAGCAAATTCGGCGCCGAGTACGATTCCCTCTCCGACCTGATTTCTTTTGGCGTCGCTCCGGCGATAATGGCCTATACATGGTCGTTGTTTGCCTTCGGCAGATGGGGATGGCTGGTGTCGTTTCTGTTCGTAACCTGCGGGGCCTTAAGGCTGGCTCGTTTCAATATCCAGATCGGCATTATCGACAGCAGGGTATTCAACGGTCTGCCTATCCCCGGGGCCGCTGCGGTCGTAGCCACGGGGGTGCTTATCTTCTACAAGCTCGGAGGAGTCGGACATTTCAATCACTTGCTCGTCCTCATCTCGGTCCTGGTCCTTGCCCTTTTCATGGTAAGCAACATCAAATATTACAGTTTCAAGGACCTTAACTTTTTTGCCCGGAAACCCTTCATGTCTTTTGTCCTGATCGTCTGCATCTTGATTATTGTGGTAGCGGAGCCGCAGATCATGATATTTACCTTTACCGCGGGTTACAGTCTCTCCGGACCGGTATGGCTCATCTTCAAGTTGGCAAAAAAGCTTCCCGGGATGAAGCATAACAGTTCCACAGCGCCAAAGCAGGGCCCGGTATCCTGAGTTTTATAATAGCCATTATTTATTTTAAGGAGATAATAATTATATGAAGACCTTCCACGTAGCGGTAGTAGGCGCCACGGGCGCCGTAGGAAATGAAATGATCAAGATTCTGGAGGAGCGAAAATTCCCCGTGGGGAAGCTCACGTTGCTTGCTTCCGAACGGTCCATCGGTAAATATCTGGAATATAAAGGGGAAAGCATTCCCGTGGAAGTTCTGAAAGAAGATTCCTTCACAGGGGTGCAGATTGGTCTCTTTTCCGCCGGAGGGAGCATCTCCGAGAAGTTCGCTCCCTTTGCCGCCCGGGAAGGATGTGTGGTCGTTGACAACACCAGCGCCTTCCGCATGGTCCCGGAGATCCCCCTGGTCGTACCTGAGGTGAATCCGGAGGCCATCGCCCTCTACAAAAACCGGGGAATAATCGCTAATCCGAATTGCTCAACAATTCAAATGGTCGTCGCCCTTAAGCCCATTCATGACGCCGTTCGGATCAAGAGAATAGTTGTCTCCACCTATCAGGCAGTATCCGGAACCGGTAAGAAGGCCGTTGACGAATTGATGAATCAGACCCGCGCCCTGCTGAGTTTCCAAGATCCCATCGTCAAGGTCTATCCTCATCAGATTGCCTTCAACTGCCTGCCCCAGATCGATGTGTTTGTGGATAACGGCTATACGAAGGAAGAGATGAAGATGATCAACGAAACCAGAAAGATCATGAATGACCAATCCATTGCCGTGACGGCAACAACGGTGCGCGTGCCGGTCTTTTACGCCCATTCCGAATCGGTCAATATCGAGACGGAAAAAAAGATCACGCCACAGGAAGTGAGAGATCTGCTGGCGAAGGCCCCGGGGGTGATTGTTGTCGATGATCCGCAGGAGCGTCAATACCCCATGGCCATTCATGCCGCGGGGAAAGACGAAACTTTCGTCGGCAGAATCAGAGAAGACGAATCCATCCCCAATGGCATCAATCTGTGGGTAGTCTCCGATAACCTGCGTAAGGGTGCGGCCTTGAACGCTGTACAGATTGCGGAAATCCTCGGCAAAGACTATCTGTGAGAGGGGAAAGCGGCGCATGAGAATAACCGGGGGCGAGATGCGGGGAAGACGGATTTCGCCCCCACCGACAAGGGATGTTAGACCAACGCCGGACGCCGTCCGGGAATCCCTTTTCAATCTCCTCCCCCCTGTCAGTGGTCAAGCCTTTCTCGATCTTTATGCCGGCAGCGGGATTGTAGGTTTCGAAGCCCTGAGCAGGGGTGCGAAATGCGTTGTCTTTGTTGAAAAACAAGCCATTAATGCGAGGAAGATAAAGGAACAGGTTGCTGCGTTCGGGTTGGAAAACCGCTCCCTGGTCCTGACGATGAACGTCAATAAGGGGATTGCAGCCTTGAGCGGTCGGGAGGAACGATACGATATCATCTTTGCCGATCCGCCCTATGAGCGGGAATGGATCATCAAAACCATTAATTGCTGCCAGCGGAATGATCTTTTGGCAACGGGAGGGCTGCTGGTCCTCCAAAGGTCGGTAAGAGAAAAAATTGCCGGAATGGAAGGCGGCCAGGGACTTGTAAACGTCGATGAACGGCGCTACGGAGACACGGTGCTGACCTTCCTGGCCCATACATTTAAGGAGAAGGGTTAACATGAAAAAAATCGCGGTCTATCCGGGATCTTTCGATCCCATCACCAACGGTCATATAGATATTATCACGCGAGCCTTGAGAATGTTTGATGAGCTTATCGTGCTCGTTGCCTATAATCCTAACAAATCTTCTCTCTTTACCGTGGAGGAAAGGATGGATCTGATCAGGGAAGTAGTCATAAAAGATCAGAAAATTATGCGGGTCGATTGTTCCGCGGGGCTGCTCGTCGATTATGTTCAGAGCAAGGGGGCGAATGTCATTCTCAGGGGGCTCCGGGCCGTATCCGATTTTGAGTATGAATTTCAGATGGCCCTGATCAACCGGCGCCTCAACCGGGATATCGAGACCGTTTTTCTCATGACGGGATACCAGTGGTTTTACACCAGCTCCAACCTTATCAAGGAGGCGGCGGGTCTCGGGGGATCGGTCAAGGGACTGGTTCCCGATATCGTCTTCGAACGTCTCCAGGGGAAATTTAATCATATTAAAAATTAATCAATGATAACAGAAGAGGCCATATGAAATTAGCGCAAAGAATAGGCAGGATCAAACCCTCGCCGACCCTGGCCATCACGGCCAAGGCCAACGCCCTCCGGGCGGAAGGGCGGGATATTATCGGTTTCGGGGCCGGCGAACCGGATTTCGATACCCCGGAAAATATCAAGGCCGCGGCCGTCCGGGCCATACAGGAGGGGTTTACAAAATACACGCCCGTGGGCGGCATCGACGAACTCAAGGATGCCATTATTGCCAAAATGTCCAGGGATCACGGACTCCCCTATAAGCGTTCCCAGGTCGTTGTCTCCTGCGGAGCGAAACACACGTTGTACAACCTCATCCAAATTCTCTGTGAGGAAGGAGATGAGGTAATCATCCCGGCCCCCTACTGGGTATCATATGTAGATATTGTTGTCCTGGCCGGGGCAACGCCCGTGATTATCGATACCACCGAAGCAGGAGGCTTCAAGCTGACCCCGGAACTGCTGAGGAAGGCGATTACGGATCGATCAAAGGCCATTATCCTCAACTCTCCCTCCAATCCGACGGGATCGGCCTATCATCGCCGGGAGCTGGAAGCCCTGGCCGCGATGATCGAAACGACAAATATGACCGTCATATCCGATGATATTTATGAAAAGATCCTCTACGATGGATTTGAATTCTTCAGTATCGCCTCGGTCAGCGAAACACTCCGGAACAGGACCGTGGTCGTGAACGGGGTTTCCAAGGCCTATGCCATGACGGGCTGGCGGATCGGCTATGCTGCCGGTCCGGAAGAAATAATTGCCGCCATTACAAAGTTGCAGAGCCAGAATACATCGAATCCCACCTCCATAGCCCAGAAGGCATCCGTAGAGGCCCTCAATGGCGATCAATCTGCCGTCGCCATGATGGTGAATGCCTTCCGGGAAAGGCGCAATATAATCGTAGAGGCCTTAAATGCGATTCCGGCGATTTCCTGCCGCTTGCCCCAAGGGGCATTTTATGTCTTCCCGAATGTCTCCGCCCTTTACGGCCGCTCCTTTAAAGATAAGAAGATCGCCAATTCATCGGATCTGGCAGCTTACCTACTCGACGAGGCCAATGTAGCCGTTATTCCCGGAGCGGATTTCGGCAACGACAAATACATCCGCCTGTCCTATGCAACCTCCTTGAAGTTGATTGAAGAGGGAATCAGGCGCATCGATACGGCTTGTACCCGGCTTGTTTAGAAATCTGGCCATCAGAGAGGATGAACTTACAAAAGCACATTTTCCTCCCAAACCTCCCCTTGAGAGGGGAGGGGGTAGGCAACATGATCTTCATTACCGTTTATCTCCCTCCCCTTCAAGGGGAGGGTTGGGGTGGGGATGGGGTTTATGACGGATCATTATAGAAGGAAAACGCGGCCGCTTTTTCTTGGCAACGTGCAGATAGGCGGTGATGCCCCGGTCTCGGTCCAGTCCATGACCTCCACGGATACCCGGGACGTCGGTAAAACCCTGGCCCAGATCCGCAGGCTGGAGAAGGCGGGGTGTGAGATTGTCCGCATTGCTGTCCCCGACGAGGCGGCGGCGGCAGCCATTCCGAAAATCAGGGCAAAGATCCGTATCCCCTTGATTGCCGATATCCACTTTCACCATCGCCTCGCGATCATGGCTATTGAAGCCGGGGTGGAAGGCATTCGCATCAACCCGGGAAACATGGATAAAAAGGCCATCCCCGCAGTTGTCAAGGCGGCCCGGGAACGCGGGACGGTAATTCGCATCGGCGTCAATGCGGGATCTCTGGAGAAGGATCTGCTGGAAAAGCATAAAGGTCCGGACGCCGGCGCGCTGGTTGAGAGCGCCCTGCGCCATATCCACCTTCTGGAGGATCTCGGCTTTAATCAAATCAAGGTTTCTCTGAAGTCATCGGACGTACCGGTGATGATCCGGGCCTATCAACTTCTTTCAGAAAAAGTGGACTATCCTCTCCACCTGGGCGTCACCGAGGCGGGATCTCTGATGAGGGCAACGGTAAAATCGTCCATCGGCATCGGGACCCTCCTTTATCAGGGGATTGGGGATACGATCAGGGTTTCCGTTACCGGCGACCCGGTAAAAGAAATACCTGTCGCTTATGGTATCCTCCGAGCCCTCAAAATGCGCATGGTCGGACCGGATATCATCTCTTGCCCCACCTGCGGCCGGTGCGAGATTGATCTCCTGAAGTTGTCCCGGGCCGTGGAAAAGCGTTTGGCCGGGCGGAAAGACTATCTGAAGGTCGCCCTGATGGGTTGCGTCGTGAATGGCCCGGGCGAAGCGGCGGAGGCGGATGTCGGTATTGCCGGGGGCCGGGGAGCGGGGATGCTGTTCCGGAAGGGACGGATTGTAAGGAGAGTCAAAGAAGAAGACTTCGTCGAGGCATTATTGGCGGAGATCCAGGACATAACAAAGGAAAAAAAGGAGGCCTGATGCGTTACTCACAAATGTTCCTGCCCACAATCAAGGAGATCCCTTCCGATGCGGAGGTGATCAGTCATCAGCTCATGCTGCGGGCGGGAATGATCCGGAAATTGACAAGCGGGGTCTATTCCTACCTTCCGATGGGTTATCGTGTCATCCGGAAAGTGGAGCAGATCATCAGGGAAGAAATGAACCGTGCCGGGGCCCAGGAGATCTTCATGCCCACGGTTCAACCGGCGGAGTTATGGAAGGAGTCGGGACGCTGGAACTTTTACGGGAAAGAACTGCTCCGCTTCCGCGACCGCCGGGACTCAGAATGCTGCCTGGGACCTACCCATGAAGAAGTCGTTACGGATATCGTCAGGAACGGCGTCAAATCATACCGCCAGCTTCCCCAGAATCTATATCAGATCCAGACGAAGTTCCGCGATGAAATGCGCCCCCGCTTCGGGCTGATGCGGTGCCGTGAATTCTCCATGAAAGACGCCTACAGCTTTGATATCGATATGGCGAACGCAGACCTCAGTTACCAGAAGATGTTTGCCGCCTATAACCGGATATTCGAGCGTTGCGGCCTGAAATTCCGCCCCGTGGAAGCCGATACGGGCAGTATCGGCGGCAGTTATTCCCACGAGTTTCTTGTCATTGCCGATTCCGGCGAGGATGGGATGGCATATTGCGAAGGTTGCGGCTACGCCGCCAATCTGGAAAAGGCTGAAATTGCCAGACCCGAGGAGCAGGCCCTTGACGGATCGTCATTATTGTCCAGGGAAGAAATCCACACCCCGGAGGTGCGGACAATCGAAGAAGTATGCGCCTTTCTTAAGGTCCGGCCGGAGAATGTAATCAAAACCCTCGTCTTCAGCGCCGATGGGGTTCCCGTGGCCGTCCTGGTACGGGGGGATGAAGAGGTAAATGAGATCAAGGTGAAGAACTACCTTGGTTGCGACATCCTCGAAATGGCCATGGATGACATGATCCAGGCGGCCGCCGGCTCGCCCCGGGGATTTGTCGGTCCCATCGGGATCAAATGCCGGGTCTTGGCTGATTATTCGCTGATGAACCTCATGAACATGGTCGTAGGGGCCAACCGGGAGAATTATCATGTGAAAAACGTCAACTTTGACCGGGATTTCAAGGTTGAGGCTTTTGCCGACCTGCGCGTTGTTCGGGAAACGGATCCCTGCCCGCGGTGCGCCGGGGCTATCCATTTTGCCCGGGGGATCGAGGTGGGCCATGTCTTCAAATTGGGGACCAAATATAGCAAGGCGATGAAGGCTATTTACCTGGATAAAAACGGCAAAGAACAGTACATGGTCATGGGATGTTACGGGATCGGCGTCGGCCGGACCGTAGCGGCCTGCATCGAGCAGTATCACGATGATAATGGCATCATCTGGCCCCTGGCCATCGCCCCCTATCAGGTAATCATTACCCCCGTCAACATGAATGACCCGGATCTGGCCGCAACCGCCGAAAAGCTCTACGCTGATCTCTTGTCAGAGGGCGTCGAGGTAATCCTGGATGATCGTGATGAAAGGGCAGGGGTGAAATTCAAAGACGCCGATTTGATCGGGATCCCCCTGCGGGTGACCATCGGCCCCAAAAACCTTGCCTTGGGAAAAGTCGAAATCAAAGCCAGAAGATCCGGGGAGGTCAGTATTTTGTCCGTCGAGGATGCAAAGAAGTTCATTGTAAGCGCAATCCGTCAAATATGAAGTCCTGAAAGATTCCATGCTCCGTATTACCGACATACTTGACAAAACCCAAGCCTATCTCTCCCCGGAAGATCAGGAAATGATCGAGAAGGCCTATATTTTTTCCGCCTCCGTGCATCAGGGACAACTGCGGCTCTCGGGGGAGCCCTATCTGACCCATCCCATGGAAGTTGCAGGCATGCTTGCGGACATGAAGCTGGACGCCGCAACCATCATTACGGGGCTCCTCCACGATACCGTGGAAGACACCCTTACCACTACCGCCCAGATCGAAGGGGCATTTGGTAAAGATGTGGCCTTTCTTGTCGATGGTCTTACCAAGATCAGCAAGATTACTCTGGGATCACAGGAGGAACGTCAGGCGGAGAACTTCCGGAAGATGATTCTGGCCATGTCTGCGGATCTCAGGATTCTTGTTGTCCGTCTCGCCGATCGTATTCACAATATGCGGACCCTAAATTATCAGCCTCCGGACAAGCAAAGGTACATTGCCACGGAGACCCTCGATCTTTACGCCCCCCTGGCCAATCGTCTCGGTATCAACTGGATGAAGGTGGAACTCGAGGATCTATCCTTCCGATATCTCGAAAGCGACGCCTATAGCGAACTCTCACGAAGGATTGAGAAGAAGCAGGAACAGCGGGATCAGTATACGGAAGAGGTCAAAGGGGTTATTGCGAAAGAGATTGCGAAATACGAACTCAAGGGAGAAGTGGAGGGAAGGGCAAAGCATTTTTACAGTATTTACATGAAAATGCAGAACCAGCGTATCGATTTTGACGAGGTTTACGATCTTATCGCTTTTAGAATTATCCTGGACACGGACAAGGACCGGGATTGTTATGAAGCCCTGAGCATCGTCCACGCCCTCTGGAAACCCGTTCCGGGCCGCTTCAAGGACCGTATTGCCATGCCCAAGGCCAATGGCTACCGGTCTCTCCATACCACTGTCATCGGTCCCTATGGAGAGCGGGTCGAGATTCAGATTCGGACCAGGGAGATGCATGAATGGGCGGAAGAGGGGATTGCCGCCCACTGGCGCTATAAAGAAAAGCGGGCGAACCTGGGCACGGAAGATCAGCAGATCATGAAACTCAGGGAGCTTCTCGATGTTCAGCAAGAAGTCGATAATCCAAAGGAGTTCATGGCCAATTTAAAACTGGCCCTTTTCCCCGATGAAGTTTACGTATTTACACCGAATGGCGATGTGCAGGCCTTTCCAAAAGGGGCAACGCCTCTCGATTTCGCATACAGCATCCATACGGATGTAGGGCATCAATGTATCGGGGCCAAGGTCAATCGCAATATCGTCCCCCTGAAATATGAACTCCAAAACGGAGATACCGTGGAGATCATTACTCAGGCCGGACACCATCCCGGGAAGGACTGGCTGAAATGGGCAGTTACCTCCCGCGCCCGCTCCAAGATCAAAAACTGGATCAAAACGGAGGAAAGAAAGCGCAGCATAGAGATCGGACGGGAGATCCTGGATAGGGAATTCAAAAAACACAGCCTCAAACTATCACAATTGCTGAAGTCGGAGGAACTGAAGAAGCTCTATGAGGAGCAAAATGTCAGTTCACCGGACGATGTGATGGCGCTGATAGGTTACGGAAGGCTTTCGGCTAAACATATCGTCAACCGTTTTCTTCCCGAAACAGTCGCCAAGACGGAAGAAGCGCCTTTCGAAAAGACGAAGAAAAAAGCAAAAGGCTCCGCAAACCTGGGAATCTCGCTTACGGGAATTGAGGATGTCCTCGTCAAATTCGCCCGCTGCTGTGATCCCATTCCCGGAGATGAGATCGTCGGTTATATTTCCCGGGGCCGGGGCATAACGATCCATACCGCCCAATGCGCGAACGTTCAGGAACTGGATCCGGAAAGGGTCATCGAGGTATCTTGGAACATAAAGGACAAGCAGACCTATGCCGTCGATATGCGCGTCGTCTGTCAAGACAGGAAAGGGGTCATCGCGGAGGTAAGTTCCGTAATATCCTCAATGGATATCAACATCAGCCATGCGGAAGTGGAAACTACTCCTGAATTACAGGCGATTTGCAACTTCCGGATCGACGTTCACGACCTAAAGGAATTTAATCAAGTGGTAAGCGCCGTAAAAAAGCTAAAGTGTGTAATGTCCATCGAACGACCGAAGAAAACATAAGGGCGTGTTCCATATTGACAGGCGAGGGCGTTATGCAGTATGTAGCGCCCACGTTAAAGGTAGGGAAAATGAAGAAATTCAAGATTATCATCATTTATACAATGCTTGTCATGCTGGGGATTGTCTGCCTGGCCGGCCAGTCAGCGGCGCAAAAGGAACGCATCAGCAAGGCAATAATCATCGATGCGGGACACGGCGGGACAGACTATGGGGTCAAGGTTTCCGACACATCATACGAAAAGGATATTAATCTGCGCATCGCTCTGGCCCTGCAGAAAGAGTTGACCCGTGCAGGTTATAAACAAATTATCCTCACCCGTTCCACAGACAGGGAAATCCCCCTGAAGGAGCGAATCCAATTGATTAAAAACAATGATCCCCTCCTGGTGATCAGCATTCATGCGAATGGGGGATTCGGAAATAAATCTAAAGGATACGAAATATATTTTCCCGGCTTCCGTGCGGACAAAGAAGCGCGTAGCGAGCCGGCAGCGATCATAAAGGATATGACGAAGAACAAACATCTCAATGACTCCGTTCGCCTGGCTCAGTATCTGCAAAAGTATCTGGATGGCGTTTTCCCCAAGGAAAACAGAGGGCTCAGGGAAGCGCCCATCCCCTTAATGGAAGGAATAAATGTGCCGGCGGTGGTTATTGAGATAGGTTTCCTGACGAACAAGGAAAACAGGAACAAAATTACCGACGACAAGGTTCAGCAGGAGATTGCCAAGGCCATCGGCCGCGGCGTCAAAGAAGCCCTGTAGGCCGATGATGCTTAGAACCATTGTCATTGCGTCGAAGAATGATGGAAAGATCGAGGAGATCAAAGACATGCTGTCCGATCTTCCTCTTGAGGTTCTCTCCCTGAATCATTATCCAAATGCTCCCGATGTGGAGGAAAGCGGCCGCACCTTTCTTGAGAACGCACTTATAAAGGCGCAGGCCATTGCCGACTTTACCGGCATGCCCGTGCTGGCCGACGATTCGGGATTGGAGGTGGACCATCTCTCCGGCGGGCCGGGGATCTTTTCCGCTCGCTTTGCCGGCGGAGATGCTACGGATGGGGAGAACAATCAAAAACTCCTCATGGCCCTGGAGAATGTTTCCAACCCACAAAGGGGGGCCTCCTTTTGCTGTGTTCTGGTCCTTTATTTCCCGAACGGCGAGTACCAGGTGTTTGAGGGGCGATGGCGGGGGCGGATCGGGGTTGAGTATCGCGGCGGTCACGGGTTTGGCTATGACCCTCTTTTCTATTTGCCGGAGATCGGAAAGACCGTAGCGGAGATGACAGCGGCGGAAAAAAACAAACGGAGTCATCGTTCGCAGGCGGTTCATAAATTGAAAAAATACTTGCAAAGCAATTATTTTCCTGAGAAAATCACAGAAAACGGGGCGTAGCGCAGCTTGGTAGCGCGCCTGCTTTGGGAGCAGGATGTCGCAGGTTCAAATCCTGCCGCCCCGACCAATAAAATCAAGGAGTTAGGCACCATCGCTAACTCCTTTTTCTTTTGTGCTTGTGAGTGATGCTTGTGGATCGTCTTTTTTTGGTGTAAATTTCCCCTGAATTTTATCAATGGCAATCCTCTGCCCTTCGTCTATGGAATGAAGATATATTTCCGTTGTTCTCAGATTTTTATGTCTCAACAATCCTGATACAGCCTTGACGCCGACTTTCTCTTGATCAGCCAGATAAGACGCCATAAAGTGACGCAGGGCATGGAAACCAATATGTAAAGGGTGATCTTCTATCTCCCCCTTGCGCTTTCCTCTCTGCACCTTCCTCTTGCCATAACCTACGGGTTGAATTCCGGCCCTTTTGCACAACGAGGCCATCATCTTCGGACGATGATAAAACCTATCACCGATGCCTTTCTTTGCAGCAGGGTTGAAAAATACCCATGTTTCCTGTTTCCTGGCCTTCCATCGGGCCTTGAGTATCCGGTGCAGGTCTTCGCCCATCGGCAAAGCATCTGCCTCATAGGCGCCGTTCTTCCTCTTTCGCGTCCATAGTGTAAGCGTGCGCTTCTCGAAATTGACATCTTCCCATTTCAAACGCAAAACTTCATCAATTCGGCCAAGGGTGTGGATGACGACAAGGAGTAAGTCCTGCTCATCTGTTTCCGGGTCCGCCGCCATGATAAGCTTTAATATAACATCCTCCGGGGGTATATATTTGCCGTGTGGCGTGTGAGGCATTTTTTCCAGTAATTGACAAGGGTTCGGGGTATCGATACCTAATTGCCTTTTTGCAAAGGTCCAGACAGAAGACAGATCTTTTCTGTGGGCATTGTAATTATTGTTTGAGGGTCGAGTGTTGAGATATTCATGGATCTGTTGAGGAGTTATTTCTTCAAAGGGAAGGTCGCCGTGATGTTCTATGAAGGAGGCAAAAACGTAGCTCTTGTATTTGTAGGTTCCGGAGGCGTGTCTGCGCTCGGAATAATCCAAATACAATTTAGCAATATCTGAAAAGACGGTGATGATCGGTTCCTGTATCGGCGCCTGACGCACTTCTTTTTTGCGTTCTTCCTTGGCTGCCAATGCTTCCCGCCTGCTTGCGAGACCTCCCCCGGCGTACCTCTTCCCCTCGTACAGGAAATCGTACCGCCAATCCTTGCGAATCTTGTCCTTCCATACACCCACAAATCACCTCCGGCCTGAATCGTAGTACCTTTATCCCCAAGGGATAGAAACCACCCAAACGATCGGCGTGATCATATACCGTCCTCACGGAAATTTGCAAGATGGATGCGACCTGGGCAGGGGTCATGAGGGCTTCTGGCATAATATGTCCTTTACGCTCTTAGTGTAATATTCAATGTCGGGACGAGTGATTTCCATAAGATATCCGATTCTTTGCCTTCCTATGGAGAGTACACGATTATTCCTCTGTCCATGTCCTACATGAACGGAGTGCAGGCGATTTCATGGTGGCATGATCGATAAAATCTGTTACTTTCATAAACACATCCATCAGTGGATCCTCTCTATCTCGTCCTGCATTTTTCATCCTTCGGCAAGGGCGCTAAGTTCATACGCAAATTCTATCTCATTCATCCGCTAACCTCGTGTATACTTCTATATTACTTCCAGGGCATGATAGTTGACCTGGATTCTCTGGAATCTAACGTGGTTTTCACGGCTTCAATTATTTCGTCCGCATACCTCGTCATGTCTTCCTCTAACGTGCCCGCTTGCCATGACTGATAAGCGATCCAGGTGCCAAGAATTAAGAGCCCAAACTTGAGCATAAAAATGACGCCAATCCATCCCCCTTCGCCGCGCCGCCTGTCCGCACTTTGGTCATGCTTAGCGATCCTCTCCTTCCTGACCTGCCTTATTACGAGCGTACGTTGTCGTTCCCTGATCCATTCGTCCACCTTGCAGCCCCATCTGACGAAAACACCCAGTACGAAATACAGCAGAGTGGACGGGATAAACAACATCCCCACACTCCCCTCCGGGTCGCCTCCATAATACCCGATCATCCGGCAGGCATTGAGCGCCAGTACGATGAGGAGAGTGAAAATCATCTGAATGGTGTAGACGGTGCAGAGGATATGGTATCGCCCCCAGTTTGTTGCATAAGCCCATATATTTGTTGCTGCGCTGATGGCGATCAGAGTGAATGCCGCGCTGGCGGAAAGAAAAATAATGACAATATAGACCATATGAGATTGCATGTGCAGAAGAGACGGATGAGTCATGATGTTCACAACGAACAAGGGCACAACCCACCAGAGAGTCATTGCGAGCATCATTACGCCTGGATGTCGAAACAGGACTTCCACGATTCCCTACACTCCCATCAAGGTCAGCCGCCGGGCCGTGTCGATGTTCGACATAACATAAGGCAAGATGTCTACAGCCGTCACGTCCGCCTTCGTTCCTTCCAGCCCCCGTATCACGACGAAGCCGGTTACAGGGTTGGCATAGGTCACTCGGTCAACTTTTATTCCCAGGCTTTGCATCATGTTCGTAAATCGTTCCTTTCAATGTGTACGATGCCATAGCAATAGCTCTTTCAAGGAGATACGACCTCAACAGAGCCTCGATTAAGTGGCTGATGTAGGTTTTGTCCTCTATAACGGCATTGCGGGTATCTTCCCATATGTTCTTGTCGATCCGGATGCACCTAATGATTCTCATCATTGCTTGTTTGACGTTGTCGTCCCCCCTCCCTTTGCCTTATTTCCCAAGATGTCCAGAGGGCTGTATTTTAGAAGCATTTTGTCCGTCTCCCGCTGCGTTGCGGAACGACTGACAATATAAATTGTCGTGCGTTCCCCCGGTGGAATCTCATGGCGTTCAACCGAGACAGACAGAACGCCCCGATCGTAAAACTCGTTTTCAACCACACGAAGCGGTTTGTCGGAAACGTTCTTAAGTTCATGAACTTCGCCTTCCAAAGACGCGCCTGTATAACGAGCAACGACCTGTCGTTGTGTGCCAAGCCAGGTAGTCGCATCCCGCTTTTCCTTGTTGTTCACGCTGAACCCCATGGGCGGAATCTCAAGATACATGGCCTTGATGAGTTCCTTGAGGCTGGACACATGATCTTGGTTTTTTTCCCATTGTTCCGCATCTTGAATCGTCTCAGCCGGGATCCGGGCAACGACCATCTCAGCGGGTACACCTTTGGGTGTCAGCATCAACAGATATGTACCCGTGCCCGCCACCACAAACAATTCCTGCGGTGCGGTGGCGCTCTTGTCCAGCAGATTGATGTAAATGCTGTCGCCTTCCACCTTGACGTCTATTACCCGACTGGTCGTGTATGCCTTGAGACTGACTGCCGAGGGCACCTTGATAACGTTTAGATCCTTCTGGGAGATGTCAATGAACTTAGTTGCCCCTTCTGAGAGAGTCACTGTTTGCAGTGCTAATAAGCTTGTGGCGAACACGCCCGCTACAATCACAATAGTCAGCAGCGATAATAGTATTTTATTCATGGTTTTTCCTTTTCCTTAATCTTATCTGTCTGGAACTTTTTTTCCTTTTCCGATCGTTCTTGATCTGTCTGGAACTGTCCTGACTTTGTCCTCTTTTCTTCCTTGAGACGAGCAGGATATTCCGTGTAGAATTCCTGTAACCAGAGCTTGTAATTTTCCATCGTGAACTTCATGTGGATCACCATTTCTTCTTTGTCGATCCTCACCGTTCCGATATTTCGCACAACCTCGCCTGACACGGTTACGGTGCCATTTTCTCGATCAACATTCACCGCCGCCGGGAAATACGCCTGGGTGATATTGTGTTTCTTGATATACTGCGCCTGAGCTGCAAATTCGCGCTTTACTTCGGCATGTATAGGAGTGCTTACAAAGCCCAATAGGGTCGATACATTGTATTCGGCGCTCGCGGGGGACAGATTGCCGCCCAACGTCGCAAAGAAGGCCCCCATCTGCTCCAAGTACTCCGATGACGCCTTGTTCGCTTCAAGCCAGAATTCCTTCGTAACCTGCGGAGGCGAAATGATGATACGCTCCTTCGACCGGAACACAGTTGCGTTCAGAATCAGGCCTATGCCTAAGAGTAGGCAAAGGGAGCGGAGAAAGAAATTCTCCGCCAGCGCCGTCTTCCAGTCCCTTATCCATTTGTTATATTCCACTACACTTCTCCTATTCGATATATGTACGAATATAACTGGGAGGGCATCCCTTCAGGGGCAGACCCGCAGACCAGTATAAAATGTGCATAAAAAAGCCGTCCGCTCGGCCCGCCTTGACCCTCGACAAGAGATACGCCAGGGTGCATCCGAGTGCTATCATTATGGTGGGCGATCCGGCCATGGTGCCCAGAGCAAAACAGGATCCAAAAACTATAAACTCATCGACCTGCCAAAAGAATATTTGTGGTGGATCGTCTATATAGCGTGCAATGTTTGTCATTGGTTTGTTTTCTCCTTTCTCGTATGACGCTTTCCATTGTTTCTTCTATATTACTTCCTGTCGGGCACAAAAAAGGCCGGACAGTCCCTGCCCGGCCTTAACTATTTTTACACACAGGAGGCTTTTATCTCCCGCGGATGTTATCTTTGAGCCGAAACGTCCTGACTGACAGTTACTGAGCTGCCAGAGTCGTCGGTGGCGGTCAATGATACCGTGTAGGTTCCGCTCTCCGCGTAAGTGGCGTACACGGTGCCGGTATTTTTCGTCTGGCCGTTACCGAGATCCCAACTCCAGCTCCGAATCCTGCCGTCCTCGTCAGTACACTTCGACAACAGCTTCGTGTACTTCCTATCCGGATAATCCGTGGCTTCTATCGTACATTCCGGCGGTATATTCTCTTTGACCGCAACCGTCGTTGTTCCAGAACCCGTAAGTCCGCTCATCGATGTTACCGTAAGACCGATTTCATAGGTCCCAGGCTCTTTAAACTCATAGGTTGCCTGACTCGAATTCCGCCCCACTGGCTGTCCATTGACTGTCCAGGCGAAGTTCACAAACCTGTCCGCCTTCGGATTACCTCCGGAAATTGTTGATTTGAAGATGCCAACGACAGGAGCCCTCATGTATTTGTTGGTGCCTGTCACTGTAATTGCGTCAACAGAAATCGGGGAGACTGGCGTTACGCTGACCGTGTCGGTTACTACTGTGCTGTTTCCTTTCGCGTCAGAAACCGTTAAAGTTACGGTATAGTTGCCGGGTTGAGTATAGGTATGGGTTGCCTTATTCTTGTTTGGTTTAGCCGCAGATCCGTCACCCATGTCCCATGTATAAGTTAACGTCCCGCTAGTAATGCCAGTGAGATTCGCGTTCGCTCCGTAAACAACTATCCATGGAGCTATGCCGGTGTTCTTGGTATAGTTCCTGAGCGTGAAAGTGGGAAGTGCGTAATTCGTTATCGGAACTTGCAACTCCGCCTCTTTCGTACTATCCGGATACCCTTCAGGATACGCGGTGAATTTAAAAGTGGCTGTGCCCACGTCTTCGAGACGTGGTGTGTATGTCGTGGTCAAGGCATCGACACTTGTTCCATCAGGCAGCTTCCACTTCACCACCAGGGGTATGCCTGCGATCTGACCCACTGCCGTCGCTTTAAGGGTTATTGTATTGCCCACCACACCGCTTTTGATAGTCGAGAGTCCAACCAACGGCGCTTTAACTTCCGAAACCGCGACTGCCAGAGAACCTGTCCGTTTGGAATCAGGATATGCAGTTGGATAGACGGTTACGCCTACATCATAGCTGCCCGCCGCCGTGAAGGGGATGCCAACAGAGGCACCGGTGGCACCTTCAATCACGTTACCATTGAGCGTCCAGGCGATTGATACGGGTAAACTCGAATTGTGAGTGACGGTGTATTGTCCCGTTCCCCCTACGGCACTCGTTCGGGGGCCGGCCATCGTAATTGATGGTGCTTTATATTCCGAAACCACCACAGGGATAGAACCCGTTCTTTTTGAATCAGGATGCGCGGTTGGATAGACGGTGACTGCCACGGTAGAATTTCCTGTCGTCGCAAAGGATACGTCAACCGAAGCACCAATGGCACCTTCGATCACTATACCATTGAGTGTCCAGGCGATTGTTACAGGTAAACTCGAATCGTGAGTGACGGTGTATTGTCCCGTTCCCCCTGCGATAGCCGTCGTGGGACCGTCCATCGTGATTGATGGAGCGGGGTATTGCGAAACCATTACAAGGATGCTGCTTGTCTTTTTCGAATCAGGATACGCCGTTGAATAGACGGTGACGCCTACGTTCTGGGGGCCAGCCATCGTAAAAGGAATGTCAACGGAGGTACCGGTATCGCCATCAATCACGGCACCATTGAGCGTCCACGAGATCGTCAGAGGGTCAGTGGAGGTAGAAGTCGCAGTATATCGCTTCGTTTCTCCTACGTTACTTGTCATGGGTCCGTCCAGCGTGATCATGGGTGCCGGATACTCAGAAACCACTACCGAAATGGCGCTTGTCGCTTTTGAATTGGGATATGCCGTTGGATAAACTATTACTGCCGCGTTTTGGGTACCAGCCGTTGCAAAGGGGATGTCAACAGAGACGCCAACTGCGCCATCAATCACAGTGCCATTGAGCGACCAAGCGATCGTCAGAGGATCAGTTGAGGGAGAAGTGACCGTGTATTGCTTCGTTTCACCTACGATACTTGTTGTGGAACCGGCTATCGTAATTATCGGTGCAGGATATTCTGATACAACTACCGAAACGGTGCCTGTCCTTTTTGAATTGGGGTATGCAGTCGGATAGACGCTTACGCTTACATCATAGTTGCCCGTTGCTGAGAAGGGAATGTCAACTGAAGTTCCGGTTGCGCCTTCGATCACTGTTCCATTAATTGACCAGGCGATCGTCAGAGGGTCAGTCGAAGTAGAAGTGACCGAGTATTGCTTCGTTTCACCTACGATGCTCGTTGTTGAGCCACCCATCGTAATTGTCGGGGCCGGATATTCTGAAACCACCACCGAAATGGTACCCGTCCTTTTTGAATTGGGATATGCTGTCAAATTCACACTGACTGCAACGTTCTGAGTGCCCACCGTTGTAAAGGGAATGTCCACGGAAGTACCGGTAGCGCCATCAATCACGGTACCATTCAGCGTCCACGAGATTGCTACAGGTGAACTTGAATCGTGAGTGACAGTGTATTGCTTTGTTTCACCCTCATAACTTGTTGTGGAACCATCCAGCGTGATCGTAGGAGCAGGATATTCTGAAACCACTACCGAAACGGTACCTGTCTTGTAAGAATTGGGGTAATCCGTTGGATAGACGATAGTTGCCACATCATATCTTCCCGCAGTCGTAAAGGGAACGTCAACTGAAGTTCCAACTGCGCCATCGATCGTAACGCCATTAATCGACCACTCTATTGTCACAGGTAAACTTGAATCGTGACTCACCGTATATTGCTTTGTTTCTCCGACGATGCTTGTTGTGGAACCACTCATCGTGAGCGTAGGGGCAAGAGGTTCTGAAACCACCACAGGGATAGAACCCGTCTTGTAAGAATTGGGGTACGCTGTAGGATAGACGGTTACTGCCACATCATAGATTCCTGTCGTCGTAAACGGAATTTCAACAGATGCACCGACCGCACCATCAATCACAACGCCATCGACCGACCACTTGATTGTCACAGGTAAACTCGAATCATGAGTCACAGAGTATTGCTTCGTTTCCCCTACGATGCTTGTCGTGGGGCCACCCATTGTGAGCGTCGGGGCGGGATATTCGGAAACCACCACCGAAGTAGATTTCGTTGCGACCGCATTGGGATACGCAGTTGGATACACAGAAACAGCTATGGTCTGGGTGCCAACCGTCGTAAAGGGAATGTCAACTGACTCTCCAACTGCACCATCAATAACGACACCGTTAAGCGTCCACTCGATTGTCACAGGTAAACTCGAATCGTGAGTCAGCGTGTATTGCTTTGTTTCTCCTTCGATACTCGTCGTGGGGCCGGCCATTGTGAGAGTCGGGGCGGAATGTTGGGAAACCATAACCGAAATGGTGTTTGTTGCTTTTGAATTGGGATAAGCTGTAGGATAAACGGTGACAGACACATCATAGGAGCCCGTTGCTGAGAAGGGAATGTCAACTGAGGCTCCGGTTGCTCCTTCGATCACTGTTCCGTTCAACGACCAGGCGATTGTCAGAGGATCGGTCGAAGTAGAGGTCATCGTATATTGCTTTGTTTCTCCTACATAACTTGTTGTGGAACCGTCCATCGTGATCGTCGGGGCAGGATATCCAGAAACCGTTACCGGAATCGTGCTTGTTGCGACCGCACTGGGATACCCGGTTGGATAGACGGTAACTGCCACATTCTGGGTGCCTGCCGTTGTGAAAGGGATGTCAACTGAAGTTCCGACAGCTCCATCAATCACGGTGCCATCGACCGACCATGCAATCGTTACAGGATCAGTCGCATTGGTAATAATTGAGTATTGCTTCGTCTCACCTGCATAACTCGTTGTGGGACCGGACATTGTGATCGTCGGCGCCGGAGGCGCAACTGTTACCGTAATATTGGTCGTTGCGTTAGCATCGGTATGGTTTACATTATATACTTTTGCTGTGACGGTATGGTCACCCAGTGTAGAAAAAATATGACTAAGGGGGGCGGCTGGACCAGCAGAGATGACCGTACCATCAACTGACCATTCAACATAGTTAGTGCTTACCGTTTTTTGAACTGCTATATATTGATTTGTTGCCCCTGTCATAGACGTTGTGGGGCCATTGATCGTGGGAGCAGGCATGGCTATAATCGTTATCGCCTTTGATCCTGCGGAAGTGGTCCCACCTGTACAACTTATCTGCAACGAATAGCTTCCCGGATCACGATATGAATTGCTGTAATATGTTGAACTTGCTGTTTTCGTAATCGAATCAAGGGTAGTGTAAGGGGAAACGGCTATTTTCCATGACCATTTGCATGAAGTGTTACTTCCGTAATTTCCTGCTGTATACGAACCAGTATCCCCTTCATAAAGCGTCGCAGGACCAGATATCGTAGCCGCCCAGGCGCTGCCTGTTAAGGCTAAGATCAACAGGACAGACAGTACGAATAGAAACAGATCCTTCTGTGCACGGTGTACCATTACTTATAATCCTCCTTGTTGAGTTTATCTTTTGAGGGAAAAATGGGATGTAATCCAAGCGCCCGGTGTGGGGTATCCGTTTATGTACTACTTCGTGTGATTTCGTATCGGGCATAAAAAGGCCGGACAGGGTCATTTCCCCATCCGGCCTTTGCACTTTTGTCCTCCAGAAAACTCTCCTGGATATTTACGAATGTTATCTTTGAACCGTTACGTCCTGACTGACTGTCACTGTACCTCCAGAGTCGTCGGTGGCGGTCAATGATACCTTGTAGGTTCCGCTCTCCGCGTAAGTGGCATACACGGTACCGGTATTTTTTGTCTGGCCGTTTCCAAGATCCCAACTCAACTCCTTAATCCTGCCATCAGAATCAGTACAGCTCGCCAGCAGCTTCGTGTACTTCCTATCCGGATAATCTGTGGCTTCTATCGAACATTCCGGCGGTGTATTCTCGTTGACCACAACCGTCGCTGTTCCTGAACCCGTAAGCCCGCTCTTCGATGTCACCGTAAGACCGACAGTATATGTCCCAGGCTCTGTGAAAGTATAGGTCGCCGTACTCGAATTCCGTCCCACCGGCTGATCATTAACCGTCCATACGTAGGTCGTATACCGGTCTATCCTCGGATTGCCTCCGGAAACTGTCGTTTTGAAGATGCCGACTACCGGAGCCCTCATGTATTTGTTCGTGCCTTTCACTGTGATGGAATCAACAGAAATCGGGGAGACTGACGTTACAGTTACCTCATCCGTGACAACAGAACTGTTTCCTCTCGTGTCAGCGACGGTCAACGAAACCGTATAGGTCCCGGGTTGAGTATAGGTGTAAGTAGCTTTGTTCTTGTTCGGCATAACCGCTCCTTCACCCATGTCCCACGTATAACTGAGCTGCTCGGTTGTTATGCCTTGGAGGTTCGCGTTCGCGGCGTATACCACTGTCCAGGGCACTATGCCTGTGTTTTTGGTGTAATTTTTGAGTGTGAAAGTGGGGAACTCGTATTGCGTTATCGGTATTATTACCACGGCCTCTTTCTTGTTATCAGGATACTCTTCAGGATACGCGGTAAATTTAAAAGTGGCTTTGCCCAAATCTTCCAAGCGCGGTGTGTATGTCGTGGTTAAGGCATTAACGCTTGTTCCGTCAGGAAGATCCCACTTTACCACCAGGGGTACGCCTGGGCTCATGCTTTTGGCCGTTGCACTAAGGTTTATCGGAGTATCAACGAAACCACTCTTGATAGATGAGATCGAGACCAGTGGCGCTCTGACAGTCATAACCACTACCGTAATCTGGCTTGTCCCGGCAGATTTGGGATACTCCGTAGGATATGCGGTAACAACCAGGTCATAGCTGCCCACCGTCGCAAAGGGAACTTCAATCTGATTGCCTTGGTACTTGGTGCCATTGACATCCCATTCGACTGTTACCGGAGCGTTCGAACCGACAGTAGCCGTGTATCGTTCAGTATTGCCTGCCGTACTCGTTCTGGGACCCTCAATTGAGACCGTGGCTTTAGGATATTCCGTGACCACTACCGGAATAGTCTCCGTTCTTTCTGAATTGGGATATGCCGTTGGATATACGGTTACTGCTACGGTAGAATTTCCTGACGTCGCAAAGGGAATGTCAATCGAAGTGCCGATAGCACCCTCGATCACCGTGCCATTGAGTAACCAGGCGATCGTCACAGGTAAACTCGCATTGTGAGTAACCGAATATTGTTTCGTCTCACCTTCAACACTCTTTCTGGGACCGGCTAGCGCAATCGTGGGGGCAGGATATGCCGAAACCACTACCGGAATTGACCCCGTCTTGGAAGAATTGGGATACGCAGTAGGATATACTTTAACGACTACGTTCTGAGTACCCGCCGTTGCAAAGGTAATGTCAACCGAAGTTCCATCTGCTCCATCGATCACAGTGTTATTCAGTGACCATTCGATTGTCACTGGATAAATCGAATGGTAAGTCACCGTATATTGTTTCGTCTCCCCTTCGATACTCGTTCGGGGACCGGCCATCGTGATCGTTGGTGCGGGGGGGTCTGTGACAGTTACCACTTTTGAACCCGTCGCCTTTGAATTGGGGTAAGCGATCGGAAATACAGTGACGCTTACGTTCTGAGTGCCCATAGTTGGGAAAGGAATATCAACCGAAGTTCCAACTGCTCCATCGATCACAGTGCCATTTAGCGTCCACGAGATTGTTACTGGTATGCTCGAATTGTGAGTTACCGAATATTGCTTCGTTTCCCCTGCGATGCTCGTTGTGGGACCGGTCATCGTGATTACGGGTGCGGGATATTCTGAAACAACTACTGAAGTAGCTTTCGTTGAGACCACAGTGGGATACCCGGTAGGATAGACTTTAACACCTACACTCTGAGTGCCTGCCGTCGCAAAGGGGATGTCAACCGATGTGCCGGTAGCTCCTTCAATCACAGTGCCATTAAGCGTCCACGAAATTGTTACAGGATAACTCGAATCGTGAGTAACTGAGTATTGCTTCGTATCACCCACATAAGCCGTTGTATGACCGGCCAGTGTTACCGTCGGGGCAGGGGGCGTCACTGTTACCGTCTTAGTTGTTGTTGAGACTGAACCGGGATACCCGGTCGGAAATACAGTGACAGCTATATTATAGCTGCCCGCTGTCGCGAATGGGATGTCAACTGAGGAGCCGGTAGATCCAGAGATCACTGTGCCATCGACCGACCATGCAATCGTTACAGGTATATTCGAATTGTGAGTTACTGTATATTGTTTCGTCTCCCCTGTATAACTAGTTGTGGGACCGGCCAGTGTGACTGTCGGGGCGGGTCTTGCCGAAACCGTGACGACCCTTGGGATTCCATTCCAAGTGGCGCCGGTCCCATTGTCCTTACTGCTTCCATTTATGGTATAGGTGCCCGGAGATGGGAAGGTAACGGGATAATTTGCCCCGCAATTCATTTTAGTAGAAGTACCTGAGCCGACCCAGAGCCAACAATCGTCTGCCGGGGCATAGCCGGAGGCATAGTAGTTTTTAGTATCGCCTTCGTAAGCCGTTGTGGAGCCGTATATATTAAACGCACAGGCGCTGCCTGCCGCAGTTACAAGTAGCAGCACAGACAGCACGAATAACAATAGTTTCCTCCATACATATGCCATTACCTTACGTTCCTCCTTATAGAATTTGTCTTTTGAGGGAAAAATAGGATGTAATCCAAGCGCCCGGTGTGGGGTATCCGTTTATGTACTACTTCCTGTGATTTCGTATCGGGCATAAGAAAGGCCGGACAGGGTAATTATCCCATCCGGCCTTTACACTTTTAACACGCAAGAATGGTTATTCCGGTGTTGGTGATTTTTTGTGAACACGTCAGCGTTAATCGTCGATGCCTTCCTCGCTCTTTTCGTCTTTCAGAGGTATGACAGGAACGAGATTCTGCTTCGGCTGCTGTGTAACAACAACTGTCTTCTGCACCTTCTGAGCCTCCCTTTCGATTACCACTTCCACCCGCCTGTCTTTCCCTCCATGGGATTCATCCAAGTAACAGCACTTTCCCTTACCGATAACAGCGGTTTCCTTACCGAGGCCGAGGTACTTCCTGACCGAATTAGCTCGCAACAGGGCAAGCCGGTCATTGTAACGCTTCTTTCCCCGCTTGTCCGTATAGCCCGTGATAGTTACTTTGGCGCCTGGCGCCGCTGCTGCTTGTCTAAGCTCAGCCAGCCTCAGTTTGTCGCACTGAGGCAGACTTGATGAATTGTACTCGAAATAAAGGGTTCCCCGGATCGTCTGTGGCGGTTTAGGCTTCGGGGGAAGAATCTTGCTCGGGTCCAGTCTGAACGGTGTCCCAGATTGGTTCGCTACTTGAGACTGATGAATGCCCTGACGGACGAACTGCTGCGACGGCCTTGTGTGCTTGGGTGTTGGAGCGGGGCCGTCATCGCACATCACGTAGACCATACCCTCCGCATAGGTTGCGGTTTGGGAAGGATAAACGTAAGGAGTTTGACTTGAACCCAGAGCTGCAGTCAGCGCCAGGGACGCTACGATAAATGATGCTGTCATATTGAAAAGCCCTTCCTTGTGTCAGTTCCGCGGATGGTACTGCCTACTGCCGAGCCTGCTCTGTTTTTATTGTTTCAAGGATCGCGTCTCGAATAGACATTCCACCTTCGGTCAACTGCTTGAGTGCCATGTACTCATCGGCCTTCGTCGTGTATAAAAGCTGTGTGAAGCGGTCCACCACAAGGCGGCCAATGGCTATGCCGTCCGGAGTATACAGAAATATTTCCGAATAATTACCAGTGTCCGTATGTACCGATTTGAGCAGTTCGTACATTCCCTCTGATATCGATACCTTCTGTGACTGTTTCAACGCCTCGATGCTCTCAGGACGCTGCCTGAGTAGAAACAAATAATCGGAGTTCTCCATGATCGCCACACCAGCCGGAATCTTATAGAAGTCGTTTATGCTCTGGGTAATCGAAAAACATGCTCCACCATATTTCCTGAACCGGCGATAGCCGGTCTCCATGAACTGACTCGTATTGCCGCCGGTAAGTAGATCCCAGGCCTCATCAATAATGACCAGCTTGTTCTCGCCCCGCACCATCATGTCCTGCTGAATCTTATAGACCAGCGTGAGCAGAACCACTTCCTGAAGGTCCTTCTTTGATTTTAATTCCTCTAATTCCAGAACTACAAAGCCCTGTTTCGGGGAAAACGAGCTTGGCCCCTCGAAAAAGGATGCGTATGATCCGGAAGCCGTATAGGGAAAGAGCTTCTTGCCGAGGTCCACCTGCCGGGGATCTGCTTTTTTGGACAAGTAATCAGCTATATTTGTTATGGTTGTCGCTTGACCTCTCTCCGAGTAGCTTACCTTTATTGCTTCTTCAAGATTCGCCATAGATAGATCGTCGAGAGGATTACGCGATGCCATCTGAGCAATTATTGCCTTTAGCATGGGCATTTCCTCATTGATGTCAACGATGGACGTGAACGGGTTTATGTTGATACTCGACTGGGTATCGAACACCAGGAAGTCTCCATCCAAAAACGAACACAGCTTTTCGTAGCTTCTACCGACGTCAATCACCCACACCTTCGCCCCCAGGCCAAGATATGATACAATCATCTCGTTAATGAAGAACGACTTCCCTGCTCCCGTACTCGCGCATACGACCCCTGAGAAGCCACCTCGACGGTTGCTGAATATGTCTATAAACTGAAGCTGCCCGCGACGGCTGACAAGGGACATAACAGGACGGCCTGCGCCCTTCCAATCGGCCTGCATCGGCGCAAGCTCGGATACGTTCGAGGTTGTGAAGGTTCTTCGCCTACGCAAGTCTTTTTGCATCGACGCCTGGTACGACATTGGAAGAGACTGCAAAAACAGAGGCAACATGATGTATGTGTCTTCCTGCAAGATGAACCCCATGCCCCGGTAAAGACTCTGACAAATGCCTGACATCGCGGATGCCTCGGCTTCGTCCTGAGCATAAAGGAACAAGTTCATATACCCAAAAAAGGGAGATTCGCCGTGTTCCAGAGCCATGTTAAACAAATCGAACTGCTCCTTCTTCATCGCCGTCTGGGGAAGCCATTTCGCAAATTGTCCAAAAGCCTGATAACTAGCCATCATGGACTTTTTCTGTATATCGCGTCGCGCTCCAACCGGATCGGGATACTCGCAGTTCATGGTAATCATGAAAGGGCACCCAATCTGCTTTACGTTTTGGTACAGGTCACCGGTATAATTGATGATACTCGACACATCCCATTCGCGGGGATATTGTTTCACTGTGTAGCTCTTGACATGATACCCGTCAACGATAAGACAGTCCTTTTCCACCTTGATTTCGTTGTCCGCATAAATTATCTGGTTCTTCACTGGTAGCCGAGGATCGTAACGGAGGGCGTCGTTGCGGAAATGCCCTGGATTCAGCAATTCACTCAACGTGTTGATCAGTTCTTCCGGTCCAACGTCTACAGGGGAAAGGCCTGCTGTATTCAGGGCCTGGTAAACGCTTTCCTTCATTGTAGGCAGCGTATTTTTCAGGATATTGTCGATAGCCTGCGGGGTATGCGCACAGGGCACCAATGCCGAAACGAGCAACCGGAATTCTCTGACCCTTATATCGCAGCCCTTGAACAAAGACCTGTCCACGCCGGATTGCAGAAACTCCGAACGCTGCCGGGCCAGATCGGTGAATATGGAATTTCCGTGCGTGTTCTCCCTAAACATTATGTAGGAATCGAGGTGCGGACCAATTTGTCTGGATGTATAAATGGTTACTTGAAGCGATGTTCCCGGCGGAAACGCCGACTCAAACAAACCCCTCAGAGTTGACACCGCACCGGAACTTGGATAGGGCAGGGGACTACACTCATAGACGAAGCCAACACCATAGTCGAGGATGAACGCCTTGCTATTGTCGTTGTAGGCAAGGTAGGGCAGCAACTCCGAGAACGGCTGCCGGTTAAGCATTGTCTTTGACGCTCTTAACGTCTCCATCGCCTCTCCTTTCTTTGAGTAGCTGTATCGTGAATGGATGCTGGCTCAACATTTGCGCATGGCCCTTTTGCAGCAGGAGCCTTGCGCGGGCGGGACGGCAAGGCGCAAGCTCGCAGCCCTGGTCATCAATGACAATTACGGTATATTCATCGAGCTTTCCCATTTTGTGTCAAGTTCTGCCGCCATGTTAAATCAGGGCCGTAACCATAGAGTCGATGATGTTTGGGGCATACTGCACAGCCATCGCTGATCCGATACCCAATGCGATCGCCATGATGGACTGTTGGGCGATACCGATACCCATCCCCACAATGAAAGCGCCTATAGCAATCGTTTTGCCCAGATAGCCTTGCGACCAGCCCTGAATCGTCGTGTACAGGTCAGTAAACTCCGTCCCTCCCGTACCAGCCCAGACAGCAGACGCCCATAACAGCAATAAAGCGGTGGGAACAAAGATCGAGTCCTTCGTGAAAATCCCGGTAAAGATATTTTTCAGCATTGTTTCTTCTCCTCTTGTGTATTTTGAATAGTATTACTTCCGTGCCTTGAATAAACTTTGAATCGGCGGAACGTTCCGGAGGGACTGAAGCGCTCCCGGCTTAGTATCACTTCAGCTTTAGTGTAGGTTGCTGTTTGTTAACGGGTGGCTTGCTTTCCTTCTCCGGCTTCTCCGGTCCCTGTCTCTGGTTTGCTGAGTCGTCCTGAACCCGCTCAATTGGCTTCAACATGGGCTGCGAACCTGTTGTTTCTTTTTCCCCAAACAACCACCGGCCCCGCTTATCGTTTATTTCGCTGAAAATGTAGCCAGGTTGATGTAGATCTCCGTCTGAGTCCTCCCATGGTGCAATCCAAATGCGAATGATCTTCGGTGGGACGCGCATAGGCACTTTTGCGGCATAGTTCATACTTTTAAGGATATCAACTCCCTGATCCGATTTCGTGGCCTGCTTCGGGACAAGTTTCTGAATCGGCGCTTCTTCTAAATCTTTCTTTTTCACACCAGTATCTACCGCACCACGCATCTTGGTGTTGTACATGCCACTCACGGAACTGCATCGCGGCTCACCAGAGTAGATGTCATCGGAACACGCAAACTTCGGTGAGCATCCAGAAACAGCCAGAAGCGACACGAATATCACCGTCAACAGGACAATAGTTCTCATAATCATTGTTTCGCCTCTTTTTTGTTGATAATGGCGGTTAAGTCGGATGCACTCTTGTAGCCGGGAACGACTCGCCCGTCTTCCAGGATTACCGTTGGAGTTGCATTTATGCCTCGCTCCTTACCGAAACGGATATTCTCCTCAATGATGGTCATACAAGCTGCCGTCGTTTTGCCGGCGGGCTTGAATGGTTTTTTGCCCAAAAAAACCGTGTTCATCGCGGACAGGCTATCGTTGGCACACCTGATCGCAGCCGACTTGGTTTTCGCTTCGCTGTTCGACGACGCCAGCGGATATAGATATATATACACCGTGACATCCTTGAGCTTACTCAATTCCCCGTGGAGTTTCTTGCAGTATCCGCAATCCGGGTCGGTAAAGACCGCTATGGATGTTTTGCCGGTTCCCATTTTGATCGCGTTTTTCAGGTTGAGTGTGGAAAAGTCGATATGGCGCAGACTGTTTATTCTCTCTGTAGTCAGATCACGCTTGGTGCTAAGGTCGAACACCCTGCCAACAATAAAGTAGCGCAAGTCCTTCGTCAGATAGGCCGCCTGGGTATTGGTCACAACCTCGTACATCTCCAACCCGTCGACATATCTGATGGAGTCGATTTTCATTCCTTCCAGGGCCTTTTTAACGGTGCTGAAATCCTCTGATGAACGGCATAAAGAGGGGAAAACCAGAACCGCAAGAATCGACAATATAGCAATATAATTGGAATAAATTGGCATTACGGCCTCCTTTTTTATTGAATTTTCGATGACATCTGTTTCGTGCGACTGCCGCCCGCTACTTTAAGCTCCTGACCTTTCAGGACGACGATCTCGACAGTCCGTCCGGCATCTATTTCGATAATTGGAAAGAGCCTTTCAGCCATCTTCATGTAGTAATTCGCAATCATGTTCAGTGCGTTACCGGCGCCGCCCAAAGCTGCGACCTGCCCGACATCGCCAAGCGAGGGACGGGCGTACCCGATGCTGGTGTTGCTCTGTGTAGGATTGGCAAACATGTTGAACTGTGGGGTCTGCTGTGGTGTTAACGCCGTTGACAGGCCCCCAAGCGTTCCCGCGAAAATTGCCATTGCTATCTGTTGCCCCTGCTTGCTTACCAGTCTCCCCCGCATGCCAAGCTTGCCATCCTCTCCCATGACTTGACCCTTCATGGAGACTTCGATGACCCTGTTGTCGGTACGGACGCAGGAAAGGGTCTCCGTTCGGATGTAGGCCCGCTCGTCAGAAATGTTGCCGTATCCAGCGCCAATAATGAAGCACTCTTTAAGGTTCATACGAAACCTGTTGGGCAATACGCTCAGATCGGTCACGCCTAAAAGTACAGGATAAGGTTCGGCAGTGCTCTTCCCACCAGAAGTCGGAGCGTCAAGACCACTCAACAGGACAGCCTGCATGAAACTGCCCGCAGGCAGGTATGTCGTAGGGTCCTCTTTCTTTTTGTCCTTTGTAGATTTTGCGTCGGATTTTCTTTCGTCGCCTTTGAACATCCTTATCGTGCCGCCAGCTCCGGAAGAACCGGAGTCGGATGGCTTTGCGGTTCCCGGTCTGGGCGTCCCCATTGACGATTGCGATCCCGCCTGAGATGCCTGGGGCCGCGCTTCTTGGAGAGAAGAAGGAAGCGGAGTAGGGCCTACAGCCGGAGGACAACTTGGTCCGGCGCAAGACGCTCTGGGAACTGTGGGAACAGCTTGTTTACTGGGGGCAGGGGGAGGAAGAGGTGGAGGCGATACCACCCGGGATTGTGATTTCTTGGCCTGTTCCTTCGTCTCCTCGATCTCTTTCTTCATTTTTTCCATCTGAGAGCGCATTTCCTCATTACTCTTTTCCAGGGCCTTGATGTTTTGCCCTTCGGCAGCCACCCAGAGGTCTTTTTCCACTTTGTCAGCCATAAGAGTCATCTTCTTCGCTGAGGTTGTTTTTCCCGCAGCCGCAGTTTTCTTGCCCGATTTATCCATGCTGTAGGAGATGATCATAACGAGCCCAACGGTTACGACGATTATGGCAACAAGCACCACTATCTGCTTCTGTCTTGTCGAGAGCCGATCAAGGATATTTTTGAAAACTGCCTTCACTTTCTTAACTCCCTTTTAGGTGGGACTCAGCTGCTGCATGCCAGTCAAAAAGTGCCATCGTTTATTTTTCAACCGCTCGAAAGCATCTTCCCCGAGTTTATAAAAATAAACGTCCATTGTGATGTAAAATTTCTTTTCTTAGAAAAGCTTCAACTTGTTTGTTCCTTCTTCCCATAATAGAATAACTCGTTTCTTACCGCCCGTAACCGGCACTTTTCAACTGGTTGAATACCTTTTTGGCATAGGACTTTCTTCGCTCCGGGTTGCCACTGTTGTAACACCCCACAGCCTCCCAGTTGTATCCGTACTTCTGGATGCACTGTGCCAGCACCCAGGCGCCTACCCGTACATTTGTGCATGGGTCAGACAGCTTGTTCCAGGTCTCTGCCCCCAATGTCCGATACCAACTGGAATTGATCTGCATGACACCGTAATCATACGAACCGTTTGTGTTTTTGTTAATGGCCTGGGGATCAAGGGAAGATTCCACGTTGGCGATGCCCCATAAGAGCAAAGGAGATATGCCATAAGTTGAACCCGCTTCCTCAAAGCAAAAGGCAGTTGCATTTGTAGTCAACAAACATCCAAGTGCCGCCGCCAAAAGGAGGGATCTGATATCGTGTATCATTCGTCGACTTTTCATGCTTATGCGGCGCTGGATACAGGAGAGTTTAACCCCTTGGCGGATACCAGGGTAATAATCCCCTTGGGTGCGCCGTAGTCCACCTTTGCCGTTTTCGCAAGTTGCCGGGTCAGCTCGTTGAAGTCAACAAAAGCGCCTATGACGCCGGTGATCACCTCTCCCGCTCTTGTGAAATCAGTGCATGTTGTCCGGCATTGTATCAGCAGGGGGTCGATGCGCTTGATAAGCAGGGCTATTTTCCTGCCTTCTTCCGTCCGGGGTACAAATACATACGATGATCTCCTTTCCGCCAGAAGTCTCCTCGATTCCGGTGTCTCATACTGGTAGGAGCCAATGCCGTAAGAGTTGCTGCTCAATTCTGAAAGTGTTCTTGTCAGAGAATCTAATCTCAGGGTGAATTCCTCTGTACTGCGAAGACTTTCAACCACCTTGTCAATCGGAATCGACACTCCGGCCTTCATGCGCATCGAGTTCACCACTCTATCGAATCCGAACATTATCTTGACTATCAGGTGTCCTTCCCTGGATCTCGGGGCGAGCACAATCGCCATTGGGTCGCCTACAAGCCGAACCTTTCTGTTCAGCACGCTTGCTGCCACAGCAGCCTTGTCCTCCCTGTCCTGATTCTGCACATTTGTCTCTAATGACTCTGCATTGCTCATTTTATTCTCCTTTTCTCCCGATGGGGTTACTCAATTAACGGGCAGGCCGAACATATACTCGCTCACCGGTCAGCTTCGATACAGTGGCGACATTCGCGCCGTTCTTGCCCACAAACAGCCCAAGACGTTCAGGCTTAACTATGACGTGTATCTCGTCCATTTTCTTGAAGTGTATTACTTCCACTATGTCATCTCCGGGGGCCGGAACAAACGCATTGGCAACATATTTCTCAATGTCGAAAGAATACCTTACGATGGTGATAGTGGTTTCCGTATATTGCCGCACCGCCTCCGTCTTGATGTACGGCAGGCACTCAACAATAGGGTCGCGCCCGTTCAGGCCCAGTACCGCTACCTTCGCAAAACCCGCACCACCAACAGCAGCGGCGTGAACCACCCGGACCCTATCTTCCATCAATAGCGGAGATACAAGCATCTCCGTCAGCCGGCGATAAAACGGTGATGACTTCTGTGACAGATTAATGCGTCCGCCATCAATGGAATAGACGGAGGCTATCGTATTGTCCCCCACCCTCAAATGCGATCCGGCGTGCGCTCGGTCCAACAGAGCCATATGCTCCGTCCCCGGAATCGCCATCAGGTATGAACTATAATCAGGCAATGCCTTGATTACAGTTGCTGGAACCAGGTGTCCCATCTTCAGCATATTGCATCCGCTTTTTTACTGAGAGTCTTGCAGTTTTTTCGGCACTGGCAACTGCGGCAACTGAGAAGCTGCGTTTGGCAGTACCTGAAGCAGATCGTCGATCCTTGTCCGCAGGCGTTTTAGTTCCTGCATGGCTTTGTCGCGTATAGTCGGATCCCAATTATACCCGTTCAATAACCGATTCACCGTTTCTACTGAATGTGTTGCTGCGTTGAGATGATCTTGCATAGCTTCAGGCGCAAAGAGCTTCTTTATGTGCTCTACGCAGTCGTCCCGCCATACTCGCGCCGATACCCAGGCGGCATTGACCTGGCCTTCTGTATCCTTGTAACGGCGGTTAACTTTTTCGTTCTCTTCCCGGAGAGTGTCAATCTCATGGTTTTTCTCCATGACGGCGGTCTTGTATGTTTCCACTTGCTCCGTGGCTCTCTGTACTTCTTTCTCCACTTCTTTGCGAAGTGTCTCACCTGCCTGCTTATAGGCATCCTCCTTGATAGTCTTAAGTTCTTCCATCTTCTCAAGCAGGGCTTCTCTCGCCTTATCCTGCTGGCTGCGAAGCGTTTTCAAATCTTTTTCCTTCACCACCAACTGTTCCTTGAGCTTTTCCATCTGAGTCGTCAGTGCAACCTTTTCCTGAGTATGCCTTTCCTTCTCTGCCGGATCCTGTTCTACGATAACCTCAACAACATCACTTCGTTGCTGCTCGATCAAAACCCAATGCTCCCGCTGCTGGCTTTCCGGTAACTTGGCATAGGAAAGGGCTGTATTTATGCTCATCCGATTTGCCTGATATAGTTCCATAAGATCGGGTAGCAGATGCGTCGCGAGATGCTTTTCCATCAATTCTTTCTGCTTTTGCACTTTCAGTGTTTTAAACCTGGAGCGTTCTTCCTTGGAGAGCATCCGCCGGTAGATTTCCGTCTCAATTACTGCCTCATACATATCAGGCGACGACTCAATGCATGGCACGGTTCGCAAGGACAATTCCTTGGCGGCCCGCCATCTGTTATGACCAGCCTGGATGGTGTAGCAATCGTTTTCGTCCGGTACGACGATGAGTGGTTCCTTGATGCCGTGCATGGCAATACTGGTTTTTAGATCGTCATACTCCTCAGAGGGCAGCGGCGGAAACAAATTGTCCGGGTTTGGCTTTAACTTACAGGTCTCGACGTGATACAACTTCATGATAATCACTCCTTTTCTGTTTATTAGGCTTGTTTATTGGAACGGTGGTGCTATTGAACCCACAGCTTGCTGATTTAAAAGATTCTTTTTTCCACGTTGCATGTTCTCTTCAGCGGCGTACCTCAATATGCTCTGGTTAGCCTGCAGAAACTCCATGAACAGCGATAAGAAAGCTGCACTCACCGTTAGACCCATATCTCCGGCATAGCTTTTGACATAGTTAAAGGTTTTGGTTTTCAGTGGGATACGGTATTGATTTCTGCGGGTAGGCAGTTTTTCCTCTGTTTTCTTGGATGATCTCTCAGCCATGTCTTCAAGCTGGTTCAAGAAAATATCCCGATACAACTTGCTTTGCATCACAATGGCGATGGGTGTGCCGATAGTTATGCGGATAGAGAGACGGAGTGATCTGGGTGATTCTGCGTCGTCGTTGTCAGGGCTCTCCCAATATGGATCGGGCATCTGTGAGTCGGGCCTGAGAATGTTGGCTTTTTGATACTCTTTAACACTCCTATAAAATCTAAGAGCTTTTAAACTCTTCGGATCGGTTATGCTTACAAGATATATGTGATATTTTCCGCTCGGATGGAGTACCTTTTTGACCGGATCAAGCAACATGCCTTCCTTGGCCCTTATCTGTAAACATCGGATTTTCACTTCCCTCGCCCAGGGGTTAATCTTTTTGTATTCCTTAATTGTACACCACTCTTGATCTTGGGTTTCCATGTATAACTCCTTATGGTTGCCGTTCTCTTCCTTTTTTGCCGGAAATGGTTCGCGGTCCCAAATTAGGACAAAGTTTACTGCGAACAGTTCGCGGTCCCAAATTGGGACAAGGTTTGCTGCGAACAGTTAGTGCGGCATTTTGCCACAATATCTACTGTGAACTATATAGACGGAGGGGCTTTATTGGGATAGATGGGAGCGGCTTTGGATGTAGTTAATATGTTAGAGTATTCAGCTGCAATAGCAGATATGCAGGGGAAGATCAGCGCCGCACCGTGAGGAATTACGGTTGCAGAGGGACCGGAATATTTTTTGTATTTACTGAAGGCACCGGAAATGGAAGTCTTAACCTTGCAGATGGAGAGGGAGTTCCATAAGAAAGATTGGTCGTCACAATGGAAAGCTACGGCAGATATCGCCGGAAGAAATACGAACAGGAATAATAGGATTATCTTTTTGGTTTGTTGTTGATGTATTATTCGTAATTCGCGGTTCATTTGGGCTCCTCTTTTTACGGCGATAAATTCCTGCCCGTGTATTACTTCCATGTAATATGCCCTGGAGGACATTCTGGATCGTATGTTCAATTTTGAGGTTTTCCGGCTTCATCCATGATTCCATTTTACGTTCAATGTTCGCGATCCCCTTTATGTGGGCCGCAATCTGAAGACGATGCCAAGCCTTGAACTTTTCCATCGCTATTAATCGCTCGAAAGCCGTCTTTTTGTTTTGAGACCGGTCCCTGTGTTCCCGGGATTTTCCCGTTGCACTAGAGGCCCGATGGACGATCCGCACGACAGACTCTGCTTTGTTCTGGTTTTGCTCATTTTTGCTGTCGGAACGAAACATCTGCACATCAAAGTCTTTTTTCGTTATGCTGAACAGGCACTGCTTCTGTATGTCGCTCATGCACTTCTCATGAAAATATCGGGACTAATGACGAATGCCCTCGGCTTCTTTGTGACTACGTTCCTCGCATACAGCACAATATCGCCGCTTGTCTGAATTGCTTTGGTACTGCTGCGTTCGGCAGCGATGATAAATGTGATTCGGCTTCTGAAGATTCTAGACCGTCAATAATTTGCCTCTGTTCATCGGACCCGCATTTTCTCTTCCTCACGTTATATCCTGGTCAACAGGCTACTCGTTTCCATATGAGTCATCAAGCTGTGTATATCTCGATGACACCGTCCAGTCAGCACCTTCAGACTGTAGCTGCTGCTTAACCTTCTGGAATTTCTTGTACGACATTACTACGATCCGGCCATCAGGGTACGTGACGTCAACCTGCTTGTGGGAAGATGGGCATATCTTCTCAAAATGTTTCTGGATACACCATGTTAATATGGTTGAGAATTTGGCGCCGGAGTCGGAGCGAAAACAGTTTATAGCGTCATGCACAGCCAAGTACGCCTGGTTTGACAGGTCGTCCCGCTCATTGACCGAATCCAGCTTCTCATACCTTTTAACCACGGATTTTATCAGCGGTAAACTACGATAATACATTTTCTCGGTCAGACTAGCCCGACTCGATTGCGTTTGGAGCGATAGACTATCGTAATCACAGTCTATCGCGTCCATAATGTTTGTGGAAATTGAAAACTGATCCTTGCGCTTCATTTATTGCCTCCTTATTTAGGTCTTTCGGCTTTACGAGATTCGATGTCGAGGTATGCGGATGTCCAGATTTGTTGGATATCCATTCCAATACGTTCGGATATTTTTGCCTGAATTCGGTGAGAGACTTTCCAACCCTCAATCACCAGAATATAGCCGACGGGTGGACCATTAGTTCCCTGGCAATCTCGGAATGGCTGACACCGGTTTTCAGCATGGGTATACTGATGTCAACCGGCACTATAATTTTCGCTATTTGGCTCATTATTATGGTATAATGCGAATAAAATGCCTATGTGTGGATGAAAATTGGCATTGCATAGGAAAATCTTTCTTTGATGTGTAAAAAATGCGATAATACGGATCAAAAATAAGAGTGAGGCATTGCGATATGGATGAATTGCTTTCCAGATTTGTTTTAATAATAGAAATTATAAAGTCTTATCTCGCAAAAGGCATACTTGATGAAGAGCTGGTAAAAATTCTCGGTACAAACGAGAATACACTCAGACATTACAAACGAAAAAAAGGGCTTCTTAAAAGCTTGGTGTTGGTAAACCTTATCGAACACTTCAATATCAACCCGCTATGGCTCTTCAAGGGCGAGGGCGAACCCTTTCCCGGTGCCAGAGATAGGTATCCAAATATCTGTGGTCAGGAGCAATATGCAGCCTCCGTCCAGTTAGATCCGCACAACGAATATTTCTTTATCAACCGGACAAAAGGGGAGATAGGCGACGGCGGCATTGCATCCGATCAGGATGCGGGGATTGCTTTCCGGAAGGAATGGATCAAAAGAAGGGGAAACCCTGAGTATATCTCGTTGTTGAAAGTGTCTGGGGACGCTATGGAACCGACTCTTTTATCCGGAGATCTGCTGTTAATAAATAAATCCCACACCACTGTTTCGCTTGAAGGAGGCATTTATGCAATTTCCGTAAAAGACGAAATCATGATCAGGAGAATCCAGTACATGTTCCGGGATAACAAATTGAAGATCATGTGCGACAACACGAGATATGATCCCATCGAAGCCGATCGTGAGCAGGTTATGATCTACGGCAAGGTGATTTGGTTCGGGAGGGATATTGAGAGATAATCCGAGACGTAGTTGAAAAACGAAAATATTTCGTATTTGTCATGCCTGCTTTTCGCTCCTTGTCGAGATAAGACTGGGAACAGCATATCGTTCATTGCGAACTGTGTACGTAGGACGATCTGAATCTCCACATGGCTAAAGCGAACACGCAAATCATTAAAAAATAGTCCTGACGATTTCTCGCCAAGACTATCTGATCCATTCTCTATACCATGTGGCCGCAGAGTATTTAACTCTGGCAGTCACCGTAACAATAAGACACGCTACGTCGGATAGAACGGGGGGACACGGAGGCCCGTCCCTGTGACTGGACGAGCTTCTGCGCCACGGCTGCAATGTGTTTCGGAGCATACCAGAGCTTGGCCTGGTTGTCCCACTTACACCCCATATCCCGGAGTACATCCCGGACTGGGAAAGTCTTTCCTGTTATGGCAATCATTTTCGATCTCCTTTCTCCGCGCCTATGGTGCGGTTCAAAAACTTATCCACCCTTTTTCACGGAAGGAAACACCATGCCCGCTTGCAAGGATAACGTGGTCATGTATGCGGATTTCGAATAACGATGCCGCCTCCACAATTTTTTTCGTCAATTCTTTGTCCTCGTTCGATGCGTGGGTGTTGCCCGACGGGTGATTGTGGACGAGAATCATGGCGACCGCGCCGGATAGCAGTGCGTGTTTTATTACTTCGCGGGGATATACAACGGCGGAGCCAGTCGTTCCAGGCACCACGTGGATGCCTATCAACTTGTTTTGCCCGTTGAGATAAAGTACAATGAACTTCTCTATGTCGCTGTCCTCTAAACTCTTCGCAAATTCGATGACGGACTCTGGGTCAGCCATTTGTATTGCCGGATTATATGGGAAATCCGACTCTTTGATCCGCTTGGTTTCCAGTCGGTAGGCGTACCTTACGTAGTCTTTTCTCACTATTGTTCTCCTTCCGGTAATTTATCAATGATTCCAGTGGTCTCTCGACCACCATGTTCCGTTGATGAGAATCCTGCTTTCTTCATCAATGGGGACTCCCATTTTTCCACCTGCGGTTAGCAGGACGGAACACCGATCTTTTCGGCCAAGGTAATCGAACCCGGCGACGGTAAACATCCATGTTCTACCTTCTTTGTGTTGCCTAAAACCGTGATAATCCCTTATGTCCATTTTGATCTCCTTTCGGTAATTATGGGATAGGATGGCGAATAGAAAAGGGTGGGAAATCCCACCCTTTTTACTCGGCTCTTGTCTTGACGGAGCGGTTCTATGCCGCTGCTTTTAGACTGAAAATTGTGGTGTCGCCCCGCTGAAGCGAGACTATCGCTCCCGCTGCGACAGCCATAGTCATGCCGCACATTTTCTGCAACACGACGGCTTCCTCAATGCCGGCTTTTGCGGCCAGCTTGAGGATCGCTGACTGCTGAGCTACATTTGCAGGCAACTCGCCTTTCTCTGACGGGATGCCCCCTTTCGGAGGTTGGGGCTGCGCCTGACCTGGAGATTCCGGATTGGGTGCCTTCAGCGGGGGCGTCTGTGCCAGAGTCTGTGACGACTCCGGTTCGGGTACGAAATCAGGAGCAGCGGCAGGTTGAGCCGCATCCGTTTCCTTCATGCTGACGGAGGAGTTGTTCCCATATGGGATCGCATGTACGGCGTCATCCTCGACAACCACCGTAGCGGCGTCGTCAAACTGCGGGTTGCAGTCCTCTGGCGGCGCCAAAGCCAGACGGCTGGCCGCCGTCAATACCCGGCGGTTATCATCACGCAGGCCGTTGACAGACTCCACATCCGCGTCCGTAAGGACGATTTGCAACGGATAGTGGATTGTCTTCTTGCCATTTGCGTTTGTCTCACGGGGTACGCGTCGCAGCTTCAGCGGCACCATTGCGAACCGACCAACGAGGGCTTGGACGAAGTCCAAACCTGAGTTTATGTCGATTATGGAGTGGTACGACCCCATATCGAACTGATAGATACCGCCCATACTGACCTTGGGCAACATTACCATCAGGTGCGCCCTTCGTTGACACACGCCCTGTTCCAAGAGTTCGCAGGGACAGGGCCTTTCGCGCATGGACTGGGTTTTCTCGTCCAGACGCATGGCGCATTCACCGTTACCGATGCACTTCAAGCCCCGGCTCCCCCCATACCACTTGTAGGACTGAGGGAAGACAGACTCAATGTCATTCAGCGGAAACATGACATCGAGTTCTGTAGGCTTGTCGCCATAAACCTTCTCGACTTCGGGGGGGACCACGAAGTAGTTGACCTCCCGCGGATATTCCTTTCCGCCTTTGGCCGATACGGCCTTAACGCCAAGACGAATCTTCCCCAGACGAGGAAGGCGCCGCTTGTCCGACAGATCCTTGATACGTGTGAAATTTCCTTTGAATGATGTATTCATGCTTTTTCTCCTTTTACGGTAAAAACTTCGATTGTCTTTTCGACACGCGCATTTTTGAGTATTTCCGGCGGAATGAGCGTGTTGTCCACTGTCTGCCTTTTTTGGAAGGCCAAATTCACCGAGTATCCGTCCAATATTGCACGACAGGCGTTGGCGTGGTTGAGCCACCCTTTGAGGCTCTTTTTGATCTCATCCTGGCGCTTCTTGAAAGTCGCCTGAATGTCGGATATTTCCACGTATTCAGCGGCTTGCGCTGCTGCGTCCGCATCCAAAGCCACAAACTCGGTGAACTCCTCCTGGTAATTCTCGTAGCAGGGTTCTGAGTAGGGGCAATAGTCGCACTGCCAGTCGGAACGTTCGTACTGACGCTCCGGCAGTGCTAGCTCAACACGGTGCTTCTCCACTTGCGCGAAACGCTCGAAAGCGTCCCGGTACAGGTTTTCGAATACCGCCACGTCCTCGCCGTCCCTGAAGGTTCCGTCGCTGCCCATGAGGTGCTTGACGACCAGAATGTCGTCTGCACTGTTGTAGTCCAGCATGTACTCCAAGTAGGCTGAGGTGTTCTTGTTCTTGATGAGCAGGATCGCCTCTCTGATCTGGGGGTTGACCTTTTGTAATCCCACCAAGTACAGACAGCACTGGGTGAGATAATCCATCGGGTAAGCCCCTTTGAGATACCGCTCAAATCCGAAGTGATTGATGGCCTTGTGTTCCCACAGGCGATCAATACCAAGAAGGTCCGTGATAATGCCGTCAATACTGCCGACGACATCAAACGCCTGACCAAGATGGGTAGTTGTTCCGCAGTTCAAGACCAGTTGCTGGCTGTGAAGCTGGAATGCTGACTTTCTGATCCAGTCTGCCGTCAACTCCTCATGCCAAGAGGAGTCGTCCAAGACGACGACAAACCGGTCCGACATTTTTTTTGCCTTGAGGCCGTGCGCTTTGTAGCACAACTGGCGCAAGCACCTCTCCGGGCCGCTGGATGATGGGCGGGGGCGGTAATCCTGCTCCGGCTTCTGGTTCATTCCGGCCACTTTTAATAACATGTCTGCTAACAAAGTCTGTTCTCTCCTTTCGCAGGTAATAAAAAAGCCACGAGACAGGCGTGATTACCTGTTCTTTGTGGCCTTTGTGTTTGAATTTCAGAACCGTTGCCTACTGCTGCGGTTCCTATTGTTGAGTCGTTTGGACCTGGGCAATGTTTCTAACAACCTGCCACAGGTCAAACAGGCACCGGCGCTGAGGTGATGAGTCGGGGTCAATCCATCCGGGGTCGCTCAACAGAGCGTCCAGGTGGCTGTAACGATCGTACACACCCAGAACGGCGGTATACATGGCGGCAAGGTCATCGTTGCTCATCATGTCCATCATGCACCTCTTGGTTCATCAGCAGTGCGTAACCTGCAATATCGCGCCAGGGACTTTCCCCGAACGCATCCTTTTTCGTGGCAATCCTGAACAGCTTGTCGATCATCCTGACCAGCGCCAGGAGATCGTCATACTAGTCTGGCCGGATTCCATCCGGGTAAAGCATTCTCAAGAGCTTACCGGTGTTTCCGAACGAGTTGCCGTAAGCCTTCTGCTTCTCGTCCACCAACCGCCCTATGGCAGCGCCTACTTCCACATAAGTCATCATTTCTTGTAGCCTCCTTTTCCATTGATTTAATTAGGTAATTAGTCAGCCCGTTTCAGGACGAAAAAAAGCCGCATCTGTACCGCTGTAAGACGGTTCAGCCATGCGGCTATGTTCGTGACCTACTAAAAATACTAACTGTCTAAGTATTACTTCCGGTGAGGTGAGAGTTTGCCATAAAACTCGCCATATCTTCATGACAGGATAGGTTCAGATCTTGTAGAATCATCAGGCACCGCGCCCAGAGTTGTGCTGTACGGCTCCAATCTGCGGAGTCTGTGCAAGGAAGATCAAGCATGTCTTGTCCAAATGTGTCGACAAAGGCCCATTGCAGATCTGCAACGCAATTCAGAAGGGTGGTGGCAGATGATACCGTATTTGAACGATCGCGATCTTCAAATACCGCCAACAGGCTCGACGCGCAGGTAATCATTTTGTGCCATTTATGCCAATTCTCGTCAGAGATCTGCCAGATACAAAAACTATGATCTTTAAATATCGCACGCAGCGTAGCCATGACCTCGCCGATTTGAGGATGGGATAAGTCGAGAGGGCCATCCTGACCTATACGATATGATTTCTTCAGAAACTCGATGTTGATAATGTTGTGGCAGAGCGTTTCCGTGCGATGAGCCATGTCAACAGACAATACCAAGACCGATCTCAACAGCGTTCCCGTAAAAACGCCGGCCAGCCCCGCCATTTCTCGTGTTATGACCTTTCCCGTAGAATAGTAGAGAAAAGGTTGTAATGTTATCCACCGCGAACGAAGTTCTTCCAGGCTGCTCGCGCCGAGCGCGTATTCCAGTCCCCGGAAAAAAGTGCCCCTGTAATAATCAATCGCCGTCGGTGCAGAAAGGTCGGAAGGCCCGCACACCAGCCAGCCGCGTGATGGCTCATGCAACCACGCTTCCTTGTCGTAATCGGTCATGCACGATAGATGCTTGACCAAGTCCGTTACGGCATAGGAATATCCCCTCTGTCGGCACCAGGCGGCAGCATGAGACAACATCGATCCATTGGGATGAGATACGATCACGTCCATGTCAGGCCTCGATGGTAATTTGCAGAGTATGGCTATGTCGCCCAGACAACGCACCCTCTGGATGTAGCAGTCCGTGAGCTTCAGGGGAGACTTTTGCAGGAAACCTGGAATTGCATGAAGTGGTGGCTGATCAATGCAGAAATGTCCCGTCGCATGCCGAACCTGTGTAACCAGCACGCGCATTTCGCTATCCACCACCATCTCTATCTCCGCCGCAGAAATTCCCAATTCCCTGATCGCCTGATCGTAAAAAGCCGGAGGAGGGATGTTCACCGTGATTACAGGCTCCAGACCCGCCGTAACGCCGTTGTGTCCGGGGCCGATTGCCATGATGCCGGGCGCCCATACTATGTTCGCTATGGCCGGGCAATACGGCTGAATCGCAATTATTCCATCCTGTTCGCCCTGCCTGCTCATCTGATCGAGAAGACAGCGCATGCCGAGATCATATTCCTCCCGACTGTTCACCTGGAAACTGTCCAATAGGCCATGTTGAGTGTTTGTCGGGCATGTACGCATGAATAGCGGGTACTTAAACGGTGCGTTTACGTCTCTTACTGACGATTGTGAGGAAATCAGTATGGTTGGCAGTGCGTGCTTTGATATGTTCGATTCGATCCATTGCAGACTCTGGGCCTTCTTGGACATAGACATCTATGCACCTCCTTTATTCCCCTATAATACTTCCGGGCGTTCTTCATACACATCGGCCGGGCATACCTGACTGAAATCGAAGAGCGAGTGGGCTACACCCGGTGCGGAAGTATTACCTCATGGAAAGAGGGTGCCCAAATGGAAATATTCAAACTGCTTATAAATGAACCACCTTTACAAGTGTTGCCTAGTCTTGCCAAGTACATCGGCCTGAACGAAGCCATCGTATTACAGCAAATCCACTATCTGCTAAGGCATAGCGAGCATGTCCACAATGGACAGAAGTGGGTTTGCAGCACTTATGAACAATGGGCGCAAAACCACTTCATTTTCTGGTCAATCAAGACCATCAAGAGAACATTCAAGCGTCTTGAATGTGAGAAAATCCTGCTGTCGACAACAGACTTCAACAAACACAGTATAGACCACACTAAGTGGTACGCGATTGATTATGACAAATTGGCTAATTATATTAATTTCAAACAGCAATATCGCATGCCGGAGGACGACCAGGAATCCCGATGGGGACAAATTGACCCTATCGGTGGGTCACAATGTCCCAATGGTCGGGACAAGATGTCCCTAACTGATGGGGTCAACTTGTCTCCATCTGATCGGGTCAACTTGCCCCCATCTATATATAAGGAAAAGAATCTAAAAGATAAGACGACAACGACAGCACCTCTTGTCGTCGTCTCTCCTGGAACTGAAAAGCCTCCAGATCCACCCCCCGATGCACCTCCCGAATTGATCCAGTCTGATACGAACAACATCTTGTCCAAATTCGACAATACGCCCTTGCAGGGCATAATTTCCTCCGGTGTCATCAAAAAAGCTATCATGGCGTACAACCCGGATGCCCACCAGGAACACCATCCCGAATCGTCCATTGAAGGAGTCCTCCGCCTGTGCGAGTGGATGGCTGCCATCGCTAAAGACCAGAGATATCCCGCTATCTCCAATCCGCCCGGCTTCCTGCTTGCACTATCACGAAAGGGCATGGATGAGCCTGTTGTTATTATCAAGCAAAAGGCGAGGAATGCAGAGTTGATGGAGAATTCGGCAAATGCGGCATACGCCAATGTACGGCGCGTACTTGAGAGATCATATCCAAACATAGATGTCGATGATGAACTGAGGCGCATCGACGGCCTGCCTCCGCCTCCGGAACTCCCCAGTTATTCCCAGATGGCGATCATCCACGAAAAACTCTCTCTGGCCCAGGAGCGGTCGGAAAATATGGCGCGAGAGGCAATCATGAAGATCATGGCGATCTACAACGGCAACAGGAAAAGTCTTGCGGACGGACGTCCGATCCAAGAGGGAGGGAAATAATTTGAATTATGGACTATTGGAAGTGGTTATTATGGGTTGCAGAATCGGTCCTTTGGTAGGATTCATTGGCAACTATGCCGCATCATAAGCACGAACGACACCCGCGAGTGAGCCTTCACGATCAGGGTTGTGAGTAATACCTCAACAAAAGCAAATCAGAGGAGGATAACGAATTTCAGATGGCCATAGCGAGAACAAGTGAACCCTTTGAAACCATGTCCAATATCAAGGCTCCGCTGCCCAGGGGAAACGAGACAATCCTTGTGGTGGATGACGATCCGCATTGCATATATGTGACCAGAGAGTTGCTGACAATGTTCGGATACCAGATAATTAGCGCCGCCACCGGCGAGGAGGCTATCCACCTGTACGAGACATACAGGAACGAGCAAACAGGCGGCAAGATCGATCTGATTATCATGGATATATTCATGTCTGGCATGAGCGGCATCGATGCAATCCGCAAAATCGCAGGCAATTCACCAGACGTAAAATTCCTCATGAACACCGGGTTATTCCTGGACGGGGAAGAGAAGCATGAGACTTACATATCTCTCATGTCATTGGGGTGCCGTGGTTTCATGCGGAAACCTTTCACGCTAACCATGCTGGCCATCCTGGTCAGGTCCGCACTCGATGGTTAGGTGGCCCACAATGTCAGATAGTTGCCGTACATGCAAACACGATTACCTGAGAGTGACAGAGGCGGCGACGTGGGAACGAGTCGGTGACTGCCTCGGAAGTAGTATTTTCTTTAAAATCAATTTGCTAAGGAGTTCACAACGGTGAATAAAACCGATCTTCTAAAAGAAATCAAAAACAAAGCCGAAGAAGTCATCAATAGCGGCAATCAGGATTATATCTTAGCAACCTTGCCTAAGGTTTACGATTTGTTCATTTCGGCGTTCGTGCTATTCAGTGATAGCTCACCTATCGACAATTCATCCTGTCATAGCAGTGATAGGCGTTTAGACCATGACTATTTTTTACGCCTGCTCGATCTCGCCATTAATTATCATAGCCAGTCAGATTCGACAGTCAACCCGGTATTTGCCAAACACGTTAAAAATCTGACTGCTACCCTAAAAAACTAAACACGAGTATAAGTTATGAGAGAGGAGAAAGGAGAATAAAACCATTATGCATTCCTTTAGAGGGTACATGCGAGACAAAAAGGAAGGTGGTACTGAGGGAATTAGGGTTGGCCACAGATGGGGGATTTTCAAGTGACCATCCGGGTGGTAATGGAGAATGTATTTAGGCAAGATGACGGATGGTTTTGGGGCGGAATTTTTTGCTGCCTTTCAAATGGAGATCAGCGATGTTATTTAGTGAAATAGCGATGTTGGCCCGAAATTAGACACCTACGAAGAAGTGAAAAGATTGTGATATGTCTATCAAACATTACCACTCGTAATGGTGACAATACGGGTGGCAATGTTCCCGTCAAGTCCATTACGTCTTATGGTTATGGACTCCATAAATTATCGCTGGTCGAGAATACTCCTGTCGAGAATACTCCTTGACAATTTATTTCTGGCACAATATACACTACCATTACGATGGAGATTATGGGGAAGCTAAATTGCCCTCCAGGAGTAGATGAAATATCCAGTTTATGTCCGATATGGTCGCCCATTATGTTAAAAGACCGAACCTTATTAAAGAATTACCTAAAGTCAGGGGATTTCGGGAAATTGTCTCTGCCATTTCGTCGCGCTTCTTAAATCGTCCCACATAGTCACGAGCCTTAGAGTTTCAAAGAGTGGTATATTCCCCAGTCTACCTAAAGCAGCGGCCTGAAGATGTCATCAATATCTTTCTTGCCCAGTGTCCGTCATTAGTCGTAGGGAAGTGTGACCATCTGTTCCGGGGCGTCCATTCTAATGCGTTTAGCGATCGTCAGAAGCTACATTATTGGTTGCAATGTCAAGTTTGTCGAGATCCTTCCCGCCTTTGGCCGGATCTCCCAGACCTAGATCAGGCAGGAGTTAAATGAAAACGGCACCTGGATATAACATGGCAGATGAGAGATTATATAACGTTTTTAACGTCAAAGAGATCATCTGCCATGGTGATACCATTAGATTAGGCGATGCGGAAAAAAGCGTTATCGGCGAAATATCGCTGAAGATCTATATCAACGGCACGGAATACGCTTCCCTCCTTTGCCTCAACCAGTTGACGGAAGAATTGGCCCTGGGGTTTCTCTACAGTGAAGGCGTTATCGATACAATCGCTGATATCTCGTCCATAGCCTATAACGAGCGCCTTTTTGCCGTGATGATCGATCTTGTTCCCGGAAAGGCGGTGGAAAGGTGCGAAAGCCTGCGCAGCGTCACGTCAGGCTGCGGGAAGTGTTTTACCTATATCAACCCCCTCAAGGACGAAAAATTTCTGCCTGTTTCAAACCGGGACATATTCCCCCTCCCCGATATCCTCCGCTCCATGAAGGAGTTTGAGCGGCGCTCCGAGGTTTATAGGGCCATCGGCGGTGTCCACAGCGTCTTGTTCCAGCATGCCGCTTGCTCCGTTTTTAACGAAGACATCGGACGGCACAACTGTTTCGACAAGATCGCCGGCGTCCTCCTTAGAAACGGTAAAATGGATCTTGTCGGCAGCGGCATGCTCTTCGTGAGCGGGAGGGTTTCTTCGGAAATCATCACGAAGGTCATCCGGCTCGGCGTTCCGGTCCTTGTCTCCCGGTCGACCCCCACGGCGGCCGCGGTAAACCTCGCCAGAAAGTATAACATAACCCTCTTGGGCTATGTGCGCAGCAATGCCGGATACGTGTATGCCGGGGAAGAGCGGTTGTTGCATGAAGACAATTGATATCCTTAGCGAAAGGAGAGGTATTAAGATAGAAAATATGATGAATCGCAAAGCTGTGGCACTGTTGTCCGGAGGGCTGGACAGCACCCTGGCCGTAAAGATGATGATCGACCAGGGAATCGAGATGACGGCCGTCCATTTTACGAGCGTCTTCTGCAACTGTACGCCGAAAACGGCGGGTTGCAAGATGCAGGCCCGGAAAGTAGCCGAGGAGTTCGACGTTCCCATCCGGGTCATCCATAAAGGGATGGATTATATCAAAATGGTCGAGCGTCCACCCCACGGCCATGGCAGCGGCATGAATCCCTGCATCGATTGCCGGATCTACATGCTCCGCAAGGTCAAAGAGATGATGCCCGAACTGGAGGCATCTTTCGTCATCACGGGAGAAGTTCTGGGACAGCGGCCCATGTCCCAACAGCGCCACACGATAAACCTGATCGAGCGGGAAAGCGGCTTAGCCGACCTCATTCTGAGGCCCCTGTCAGCCTTGCATTTCGAGCCCACCCGTCCGGAACGGGAGGGCATTGTGGACCGGGAAAAGCTCCTCGACATGTCCGGACGGACCAGGAAACCACAGTTCGCCTTAGCCGCAGAGCTGGGCGTCAAAGACTACCCATGCCCGGCCGGGGGCTGCCTCCTGACCGACAAGGTGATCGCCGCCCGTCTGAAGGACCTTTTTGTCCATCAACCCGATTATACGCACACAGATATGGTGCTGCTCACAATGGGCCGCCACTTCCGCCTGCGACCCGGTGTAAAGGCGATTCTGGGCCGCACCCAGGAAGAAAACGAGCGGATCAACGGCCTGGCCGGACCGGAGCAGTTCCTCTTCAGCCCGCAGAATTTCCGGGGACCAACGGCCCTGGCCATCGGCATGATGAACGCCGGCGACCGACGCATAATCGGCGAGATCATTGCCGCCTTCAGCCAGGACCATGAGCAGGTCTATACCGTCCGGCAGCGGAGCGGAAGAGAGGAATTTCCCATACTTTCGGTTGCGGAGAAAAAGCCAAGGGAGGGCTATGAGATTCTACGAATCGGCTGAGGATCATCATGAAATTTAATAAACCAGCAGACACCCGATGATGTGCTGCGGATATGAAAGGATCAAGTTATTATGAAATGGAAAGAAACAGCACAAGAAATACTTCAATCTAATGTTATGACGAGGGAAAAGGCCCTTGCCGTTCTGAAATCTTCGGACGACGACTTGCTCGCCGTGTTGGATGCCGCCTTCATGATTCGCCGGCATTATTTCGGTCGCGGCGTCGCCGTTCATGTAATCCGTAATGCCAAAAGCGGACTTTGCAGCGAGGATTGTGCGTTCTGCAGCCAGGCCGGCGTATCTACGAGCGAAATCCAGCACTATGCCATGCAGACGGTTCAACAGCTCCTCGACGGCGCCCGGGACGCCTACAATCTGAAGGCATTACGCTATTGTGTAGTTACCAGCGGGCGCGGCCCTTCCGAAAAAGAGCTTGATATCATCTGCGAAGCCGTCCGTCAGATCAAACGGGAGGTGCCAATTCAGATCTGCACCTCCCTCGGATTATTAAACATTGATCAGGCAAAGCAATTGAAGGAGGCCGGCGTTGACCGCTTCAACCACAATCTGGAAACGTCGGAGCGATATTATTCCTCAATCTGCTCGACCCATTCCTATGACCAACGGGTGGAAACCACCAGAACCGTTAAGGCTGCCGGGCTGGAACTATGCAGCGGCGGACTGATCGGCATGGGAGAGACCATTGAGGACCGCGTCGATATGGCCCTCGCCCTGCGGGACGCCCAGGCCGACTCCATCCCCTTGAATTTCCTGGATCCCCGCCCCGGAACAAACCTGGAGAACCTTCATCGTCTGACCCCCCACGACTGCCTGCGTACATTGGCCATGTTCCGCTTTGCTAACCCGGCTAAAGAGATCCGTGTTGCCGGGGGACGGGAGACCTGTCTCGGGGCCATGCAAGTGCTTGCCCTTTACCCGGCCAACTCGCTGTTCACAACGGGCTATCTGACTACACCGGGCCAGGGATACGAGGCGGACATGGAGATGATCGAAAAATCAGGATTTCACATAACCGATTGGACGGCGGCCTGAACAGGCACAGGGCAATCTATTGTCCGAGGTGCTTTATCTAACCTCGGAGAGGGAGAATGGATGGATTACCCCTCCCATGTATATTTCTTTCTTGACAATATCGATCAGCATGCGTATATATGAGCACATATTCATGTAATGAGGTGTCAGAATGAAAAAAGTAAAGAAAGATAACAGTGCGATTTGCGAGGTCTTATGCATTCATGAGGGGAAAGTGGCATCGGCAAGACAAGCCATAAAACCGGATGCGACGCTCTTAAAACTGGCCGCTATCTTCAAGGTTCTAGGCGATCCCACGAGAACAAAGATCATCTCCGCTCTCTTGCAGGAAGAGCTTTGTGTGTGCGACCTGGCCTCCCTGATCGGCATATCCCAGTCTGCCATTTCCCATCAGTTGAGAGTCTTAAGAAATATGAACCTCGTGAAATACAGGAAGGACGGCAGGATCGCTTATTACAGTTTGGACGATGACCACATCAGTTCTATTCTCAAGGAAGGTCTGAAACACGTGGAAGAATAATTTTTTAATTGCATATATGAATATATGGTCATGCGTTACAAACGCATGCAAGCATAAATTCAGAAAAGGAACAAAGGATATGAGCGAAACAATTTTCAAGGCAAGAAGCATGGATAGCCCAGAAGAGACCAATGAACACACTCTATATAGTATTAATGATTGTAAAGCCAGCCGGTGCAATTGTTCACCCGCGCCGGCGACACTGCCGGCGCCATCCCCTGTGGGTCCGGGAAAGGCGCTGTACCGCATCGACAACATGGATTGCCCGACCGAAGAGGCCTTGATCCGCAACAAGCTGGGATCCATGGAAGGTGTGACGGGACTGGACTTCAACCTGATGCAGCGCATGCTGACGGTGAGCCACCGGCTCGACTCGCTCGCACCGGTCGAAGCGGCTTTGCGCGCCATCGGGATGGAGGCGCAGCGCATCGACACACCGGCTGACCGGGTGCAAACGGTCCTGAACATCGCCAAGATGGACTGCCCGACCGAGGAGGGGTTGATCCGGGCCAAACTTACCGGTATGGATGGCGTGGCGGGACTGGACTTCAATCTGATGCAGCGCCGCCTGACCGTGACGCATGTTCCCGAAGTGCTGGACGCGCTCCTGACCGCCCTGCGGGCCATCGGCTTCGAGGCGAAGGTCGAGTCGGCCCGCACGGAGGGCGCTGCCGCGCCGGCGGAAGCATTGCCCAAAACAAACTGGTGGCCGATGGCGCTTTCCGGGGTCGCCGCGACGCTGGCCGAGGTCGTCTACTGGATCAACGGCGGCAATCACTGGGTTGTCGTAACTCTGGCGCTGGTGGCGATTTTCACCGGCGGCCTGTCGACCTACAAGAAAGGATGGATCGCCCTCAAGAACCGCAATCTGAATATAAACGCGCTTATGTCCATTGCCGTGACGGGTGCAATGATCATCGGGCACTGGCCGGAGGCGGCGATGGTGATGTTCCTCTTCGCCCTGGCCGAGGTGATTGAGGCCAAGTCACTCGACCGGGCGCGTAATGCGATTCGGGGTTTGATGGACCTTGCCCCCGAAACCGCGACCGTCCTGCAGCCCGACGGAAGCTGGATGGAAATGCCTGCCAAGGGTGTGCCGCTGGGGGCAGTGGTGCGCCTGCGGCCCGGCGAACGGATCGCCCTCGACGGCGTTGTCACCAGCGGACGCTCTGCGGTGAATCAGGCCCCCATCACGGGCGAGAGCCTGCCGGTGGACAAGGCAGAGGGAGACAATGTGTTTGCGGGCACGATCAATGAGTCGGGTTCCTTCGAATACCGGGTGACAGCCGAGGCGGATCATTCGACGCTAGCCCGGATCATCCATGCCGTCGAGTCAGCCCAGGGCAACCGGGCGCCCACCCAGCGCTTCGTGGACCAATTCGCCCGGATTTACACGCCGGCGGTTTTTGCCTTCGCCTTTCTGGTGGCCGTCGTCCCGCCGCTGGTCTTGGGTGCGGCGTGGCTCGACTGGATATACAGGGCCTTGGTGCTCCTGGTGATTGCCTGCCCCTGCGCGTTGGTGATCTCTACGCCAGTCACCATTGTCAGCGGCTTGGCCGCTGCGGCCCGCAAGGGCATCCTGATCAAGGGCGGCGTGTACCTTGAAGAGGGGAGAAAGCTGGTGGTATTGGCGCTCGACAAGACGGGCACGATTACCCACGGCAAGCCGGTGCAGACGGATTTCATCGCGCTCAGGGGTGATGCGGAACAAACCCGTGTACTGGCGGCCAGTCTCGCCGCGCGCTCCGACCATCCGGTCTCCCTGGCCGTCGCCCGGGCGGCGGCGGAAGCGGGACTCACGCTGCGGGAAGTGGACGATTTTACCGCCATACCCGGACACGGCGTCAAGGGGAGCATCGAAGGACACCTCTATCATCTCGGCAACCATCGGCTGATCGAGAAGCTCGGGCTGTGTTCGGCAGAAATCGAGGCCAAGCTCGGCGCACTGGAGCGCCAGGGCAAGACGGCGGTTTTGCTGACCAACGAGACCGGGGTGCTCGCCATTTTTGCGGTCGCCGACACGGTGCGGGAAACGAGCCGCAAGGCCATCGCCGACCTGCATTCCCTCGGCGTGAAAACGCTGATGCTCACGGGTGACAACGCCCATACGGCTGAAGCCATCGCGAACGAGGTCGGCATCGACGAGGCCAGGGGCGACTTGCTTCCCGAGGACAAACTCACGACTATCGAGGGGCTCCTGGAGAACGGGAAAGGCGGCAAGGTCGGCATGGTTGGCGACGGCATCAACGACGCCCCCGCCTTGGCCCGCGCGGACATAGGCTTTGCCATGGGCGCGGCCGGCACGGACACCGCCATCGAGACGGCCGATGTGGCGCTTATGGACGACGACCTGCGCAAGATTCCGGCCTTCGTGCGCCTGTCCCGGGCCACGGCCCGCGTGCTGACGCAGAATATCGTGCTTGCCCTCGGCATCAAGGCGGTCTTTCTCGTACTGACCGTTACCGGGCAGGCGACAATGTGGATGGCGGTATTCGCCGACATGGGGGCGAGCCTGCTGGTGGTGTTCAACGGGTTGAGGCTGCTGCGGCAATGACAATCACGCATCTATTCTACGATAGACGCGGCCGTCCGTGGGTTTGGTGGTGCATCGCGCTGATAGTCGCCGTGCTCGATCAGATCACCAAACAGCTCGTCCAGACTCATCTGGCGTATGGCCAAGTCATTCCAGTGACGCCTTTCTTCAATCTTGTCCATGTGTGGAATACTGGCGCGGCATTCAGTTTTCTGGCCGATGCCGGAGGTTGGCAGCGTTGGTTCTTCATTGCTATTACAACAGGTGTTTCGGCCTGGCTCGCCTGGGCGTTGCTCAAGCCGCGCATGAAACTGGAGGCAACCGCGTACTCTCTGATTTTAGGAGGCGCACTGGGAAATCTGGCTGATCGAGTGTTTCGTGGTTATGTCGTCGATTCACTCGACTTCTATTGGAGCGGTTGGCACTGGCCGGCCTTCAATGTGGCTGATAGCGCGATTACTTGTGGGGCCGTCCTGCTGGTTCTTGCCACGTTCCGAGTCATACGAAGTAATGAATCGAAATAGTTCATCTATGCGGATAAGTATCTAAGGGAAAAACAATGAAGGTGTTAAAAACATTTAGCCGACAGTCGAAAAACAGCATCGGTTATAGTAATGTTAAGGAATCATCAGAAACACTTGATAAGGTGGTCCTGGTGGGGAGTCCTAATGCCGGGAAAAGCGTCATCTTCGGCAGCCTGACGGACAAATACGTGACCGTTTCCAATTATCCGGGGACTACCGTCGAACTGACAAGCGGGAAAGCCAAGTTTGGAAATAGGGAATTCGAGATCATCGATACGCCCGGCATGTATTCGCTGCTTCCGATAACCGAAGAAGAGCGCGTGGCAAGATCGATGCTCTTAGAAGAAAGACCTACAGTCGTAATTCAAGTCGCTGATGCCAAGAGCCTCGAGAAACTGCTCCACTTCACGTTGCAGCTTATTGAGGCCGAGGTCCCAATCCTGCTGGACCTGAATATCATGGACGAAGCCGAGAAATTGGGAATGACAATCAATCTGACCCTTCTTGAAGAGGAATTAGGCATACCGGTTGTCGGAACCGTGGCGACGGAAGGCCAGGGGATGGGGATTTTAAAAGAAAAGATCATTCGATATGAGAAGAAACCGCACAGGATCTTTAAGTACGATGCATCAATCGAAGCAGCGGTCGATATGTTGGCAGGGGAGTTGAAGGGCGAATACAATATCTCAAGCAGGGCCATCGCGCTTCTTTTGCTTCAGGATGATCCTGAAATCGTATCCCTCGTCAAAAACAAAATGAAGGAGAATTATGGCCGGGCGGATAAGATTATCGAAGAGACGAAAAAAAAGTACGCTCACCCGTTGAATTACATCATCGCCCTGCAAAGGCAGAAAGAGATCAACAGGATCGTGGAGAGGGTGAGCGCTTTTGCTCCCCGGAAGGCTTTCCGCTTCAACGAAAGACTGAGCCGCCTGATGATGCATCCTCTATCGGGGATCCCGATATTTCTTATGATCATCTATGGATTCTACGAGTTCGTCGGCGTATTCGGCGCGCAGGTCGCTGTGGATTTCTTGGAGAATAAGGTCTTCGGGGACTACATAAATCCCCTTGCCACAGGATTAGTCACCGCTATCATCCCCTGGCAGACGATACAGGATCTCTTTGTCCACCAGTATGGGATCATCACGCTCGGCATCAGGTATGCGATAGCCATCATCCTGCCGATTGTCACCACTTTTTTCATCGCCTTTTCGATCATAGAAGATACCGGCTGCCTGCCGAGGCTTGCCATGTTCATAGATAGACTTTTCAAAAAGATCGGACTCAACGGAAGGGCGGTTATCCCCATTGTCCTGGGGTTCGGCTGCGATACGATGGCGACGATGGTCACCAGGACTCTGGAAACGACCAGGGAACGGATCATCGCCACAGTCCTTTTATCCCTGGCGATTCCCTGCTCCGCGCAGATTGGGGTGATCCTTGCCCTCCTTGCGGGCAATGTCAAGGCACTCTTGATATTTCTTACCGTCATGGCAATGATCTTCCTTATTGTGGGCTTTTTGGCAGGGAAAATAGTGCCCGGGGAAAGGCCGTTCTTCTACATGGAGATACCGCCGCTCAGATGGCCGAAACTCTTCAACGTATTCACCAAGACATACACGAGGGTGGCGTGGTACTTTAAGGAAATCTTGCCGCTATTTGTCCTGGCAAGCATCTTTATCTGGATTGGAAGGCTTACCGGGCTTTTCGACCTTGCGATACAGTGGCTTTCCTATCCGGTAAGCTGGATAGGGCTTCCAAAGGAGGCTGCGACTGCCTTCCTCTATGGCTTTTTCAGAAGGGACTTCGGCGCGGCCGGACTTTATGACCTGAAAAATTCCGGAGCGCTCCAGGGCATCCCCCTCGTCGTCTCCATTGTGACCCTTGCCCTTTTTATGCCCTGCATTGCCCAGTTCTCCATGACCATAAAGGAGAGGGGGTTGAAAATGGCCCTGGGTATGGCTGCCTTTATATTTCCCTTTGCCTTTGTTGTAGGATATGTAGTTAACTTTATTCTGATTACCTTCAGAGCAACTTTATGAAATGCCCGCTGTGTGGACTGGAATTTAGGGAAGAAGACGGGCAGGCTGCCTGCAAAGGCTGTGTGATGGCAAAATCATGTCATTTGATTAAATGTCCGAATTGCGGGTATGAGGTTCCAACTGAACCGGAGCTTATCAAGAAATTAAAAAGATGGAAGGTGAAGATATATGAAACTGAGCGATGAGGCTGAAGAGATTCTTGAGCATCTCTGGATAAATACGCAGGAAATAGGCCAGGAATCCGCAAGCTTTCAGATCCTGAAGACAGACAAAGATGCCCCGGAAATCAAAGAAATTCAGTCATTGAACTATATCAATGTCTCCGACAAAGGAATTATTTTGAGAAAGGAGGGGATGAAAGAGGCCGAACAAACCGTGCGGCGGCACAGGCTGGCAGAGCGTTTGATGGTGGATGTTTTTGATTTGAAAAAAAGCAAAATGGAGGACAGCGCCTGCCGGTTTGAACACCTCCTGCATAAAGACATAGAGGAGAGCATCTGCACACTGTTGGGTCATCCAAAGTTCTGTCCCCACGGTAAGCCAATCCCCCCAGGCCCGTGCTGCCGGGAATTTTCAAGGATGGCAGGGAGCATTGTTTCAGGCATCGTCGATGTCGAACCCGGGACAAAAAGCAAAGTTGCCTACCTGCACACAAAGGACAACAAGAAACTCCAGAAGCTGATGGCCATGGGTATATTGCCCGGTGTGACCGTTCAGATACTGCAGAAGTTTCCCTCTTACGTTCTTAAGATAGGCCATTCGCAGGTAGCGATGGACCGGGAGATGGCCGAAGCAATCCGGATCCGGCTGCCGGGAAAGAGCCGTCGATAACACTGCGAGAGAGGGGCTGATTGATCTTGGATGTGGTGTGATACTGAAGGAAGGAGGATTGTTATGAAGGCATTGTTTTTCAGCATCGCCGCTGTCGGCTTACTGTCGTCCTGCACCCGTGACTGCGGTTATGGCTTTATGGGAATGGGCGGACCGGACGGCGGCTGGTGGCCCATGATGCATGGTGGATTCGGAGGGATATTTATGTGGATCATCTTTATTGTCCTCATCGGTCTATTGATTTATCTTCTTGCGCGGGGGGTGAAGGGTGGCGCTCGGACGTCGGAGTCACCTGTGGAGATTTTAAAAAAGCGCTACGCCCGGGGAGAAATCACGAAAGAGGACTTTGAGCGGATGAGGAAGGATATTGGCGAATAAACGGACAAAACGGAAAATCATGAAAGGAGACGATGCAATGGAGAACTTCGACTACACGGTGGAAACCACCAAGACAGTGGACGAGGCAGTAGCCGCGATCGAGGCCAAGACGCAGGAAAAAGGTTTTCGCGTCCTGCACATCCACAATGTGGAGGCGACGCTGGCTGCCAAGGGATTCACAATCGAACCAATGAAAATCATTGAAATATGCAATGCAAAGTTCGCCAGTCAAGTCCTGGCGAAGGATAAGAAGATCTCCCTCATGCTACCCTGCCCGATCAGCGTCTTCGTGGAGGGCGGGAATACTTACATCAGTGCTCTCAGGCCGCGGGTGTTAGCCGATTATTATCCCGGCGCGGGTATCGAAGAGATTGCCGGAGAAGTCGAGAGGATTGTCATCAGTATTGTTGAAGAAACCAGATAATTTACACTAATCGGAGATACCATGGAGCCAATTAAGATTGAATTACGTGTGAGCAATCTGGACTGTGAACATGACGCAGCCAACATCGAGCGGGGGTTTGAAGGGTTTCTTGGCTTGGTAGATTTAAAGTTATATCCCAAATCGGCCAAAGTAGCCCTGACCTATAACCCGGACCTAACCAACACGAATGCGTTGAAGGAAAAATTGGCGAATTTGGGGTTTCCTCCTCAAAAGAGGATGGAAATGACTGAACAGCCCAAACCATGGCGCAATCCGAAAGTGGTGACTTCGGCTTTGTCGGGTTTATTACTGCTGATCGGCTGGCTGATCGGACTGGCGGGCGCTCCAGTTATTGCCTCAACGGCGCTATATGTAATTGCGATTCTTATCGGCGGTTACTACTTTGGCCGGGAGGCATTCGAGGAATTAATCTTTGAACACGAGATCGGTATTGAACTCTTGATGAGTGTTGCTGCAATCGTTTCCGCCGTGATGGGTGCACCTGCGGAAGGTGCCATGTTGGTCTTCCTCTACTCGATCAGCGAAGCTGCTGAGGGCTATACCGAAGAGAAAACCCGTAGCGCAATTAAGGCGCTCATGAACCTGGCGCCCAAGGTAGCGCTGGTCCGTCGGGATGGCCTTGAGCAGGAAATCCCGGTCGAAGACCTGATTGTAGGGGACGTGTTCATCGTCATGCCCGGTCAGTCACTGGCGACGGATGGTGTAATTGTCAGCGGCGCTTCCGCCATCAATCAGGCGCCCGTGACCGGCGAGAGTGTGCCGGTTGAGAAGCAGCTAGGGGATCCGGTGTTTGCCGGAAGCATCAATGGCGAAGGTGCGCTGGAAGTAACGGCAATGAAAACTTTTGCCGACAATACAATCGCCCGCATTATCGCCATGGTTGAAGAAGCCCAGGAAAAGAAAGGTAAAAGCCAGCGGTTTATAGAGCGTTTCGGCGCGCGCTACAGCCCCATTGTTTTACTCGCCGGTATTCTGCTTGCCGTCTTGCCGCCACTATTCTTCAACGCGGGTTGGGTGACATGGATTACCCGGGCAACAGTATTCATTGTTGCAGCCGCACCATGCGCCCTGGTCATTTCCATCCCGATTACATTGGTGGCTGCGCTTGGCACAGGCGCGCGCAATGGTGTGCTGATCAAAGGTGGCGTCCATATTGAAGAACTGGCCAAGGTGAAGGTCGTGGCGATGGATAAGACCGGCACGCTGACGCGAGGTGAACCGGAAGTAACCAACGTCGTTCTCTTCCATCAGGATCCAGATCGGCTGACGAATTCTCAGCAGGAATTATTAGCAGCGGCAGCCGGAATTGAACGGCGCAGCGGACATCCCCTGGCGCAAGCGATAGTCCGTTATGTGGAGGCACAAGGAATTCGCCCGGTCGAACTGACTGACTTCCAATCATTGACCGGGGCCGGTGCTTCGGCCCGTCTGGACGGGCGTATGATATACGCCGGCAGTCCGGATCTATTTCACTCCAAGTTGGGCATCTCGCTGGAACATGCATGGGAAAACATCAACCACCTCCAGGGGGAAGGCAAGACGGTCGTTATTGTGGGTGATGAGCAAAATCCTTGGGGACTGATTGCCATCCGTGACAACATCCGTCCGAATGCTCAGAAGGCAATTGATGCAATGCACGCTGCCGGGGTCGACAAAGTGGTCATGCTGACCGGTGACAATGAGCGTACCGCCCGGGCTATTGCCCGTGAACTGGGGATCGACGAGGTGTATGCGGACTTAAAACCGGAGGACAAGGCAGTCAAAGTACGTGAGCTGACAGCTCGTTATGGACACGTGGCTATGGTTGGAGATGGGGTGAATGACGCCCCAGCCCTGGCTGAAGCGACCGTGGGAGTCGCGATGGGAGCGGCGGGAACAGACGTAGCTCTTGAGACTGCAGATGTAGCTCTGATGGCCGACGATTTGGAGAAACTGGCTTATGGCCTTCGACTGGCCAAGCGCAACCAAACGGTTGTGAACCAAAATCTGGCGCTCTCCGCTTTCGTCATTGGCGTTTTGATCATTGGTGCCGTTGGAGGATGGTTTACCCTGCCGATCGCCGTGATCGCCCACGAAATCAGCGAGTTTGTGGTCATCGGCAGCGGGCTCCGCATGCTGAAATCGTAAATTTAGATCTTCAAACACAGTTTGTCAGTATGCAAATATGTTTAAACAGCATGCATAAGAAGCTTACTTTTGTGATAATTCATACGGATTCATGCCGATGAGATCGGCCCACGACGCGGCCTTTGATATGGACGTATGCCGTGAAAAAAAGGGCCATACAGAGGTCATTGGCGCCGATGTATCAAAGTACTTTGCGCAAGAAAGGTGGTATTGAAGGGCTTATGAGGAGTTGGAGATTATCAATGTCTAAATTATTAGTGACGATACTAATTCCCTTTTTTTTCGGCTTTATCGTTACAGGAAGCAGCGCGCTTTATGCCCGGCAAGATATGCTGTTCCCTTCGTATGGCTCCGGAGTGGTGGAGGTGCGGATATATTCAGATTATTTCTGCCCCCCATGCAGGATGATGGAACCGATCGTGGAGCCGATTCTGGAAGATCTGTTGAAGAAAAATGTGATTCGATTGACTCTGGTCGATACTCCCTTCCATTCCTATACCCCTCTCTATGCACGTTATTTTCTTTACGCCCTCAAGGAGAACAATGATGTGATGCATGCCTTCCGTGTCCGGAGCATTCTTTTTGCAGCCGCGAAAGAAAAGTCCATCACGACGAAGGAGCAGATCGAGGCGATTTACAAGGAGAACGGAATCTCCTTTGCCGCCTTCGACGCGAAAGCCGCTTTCAATAGTTACTCTGCCCTCCTCAAAGAGGACAATATAAAATCGACGCCTACCTGCGTCATCATAAAGAACGGGCAGAAGCAAAGATTCGTCGGCGGGCCTGGCATCATTACCGCCCTAAAGTCTTTGCAATGAATCGGCATCATCCGGGGCTATTTCGCTGCAAGGAAAGGCGTATCCTTACAGCCAAAGCTTGGAATATCCCTTTTACACTTGAAAACCACCAGCCCTTCGGTATGCCAAAAAGATGACCGCCGGGGTAGAAATCGTTTAAAGACAGTGCCTTAAATCATAAAATGTCATTATATTGAGTTTTCAGGACAAGTTGATGAAAGCATATCAAAAAAATCAGACGGGTCGTTGGTTATTTGTTATAGCCGCATTGTTAGGTTGCATTGTCGGCGTGGTTTCTTCTTCCGCTAGTTTTGCGACGGAAGAAAAGGTGGGGCAATCATCAAAAGCATGTGAAAAGCCGGGGGCGGACGCTTGCGAAGGCGTTCCTTTCGCTTACAGCGACGAGGCAGGCAAAAGCATCTCAACATCCGACACATCATACAACGTCATCGGCACGACTACATTATCTAATTCTATCGTTTACCTTTTCAAAGGCGATGGTTGTCCCAAATGCGCAGAGGAAGAGAAATTTTTGGAGACGCTATCCAAGAGGATTCCAAACGTGGAAATAAGGACTTATGAAATTTGGCGCCATACTGGCAACGCAGCCATGATGCAGAATCTGCTGAAGTCGCGCGGAGTGGATGCCAAAGGAATTCCCATGACTATCGTCGGGGATCGGATTTTTTACGGTTTCTCCAGTCAGGTTGCTGAAGAAATCGAATCGGCTATTGTTTCCTGCACGCCTTCTTCCTGTAAGGATCCTGCCTCCGAAGGAGCGCCGCAGAAATTAATTGCGAATAGCGGTAGTACCGTTGAAATTCCCCTGATAGGAAAAGTCGACTTGTCCGACTACTCCCTGCCATTTGTTACAGTGGTCATCGCTGGCTTGGACAGTTTCAACCCATGTGCTTTTTTCGTTCTTCTGTCGTTGCTCGGAATACTGACCTATGCCAGGTCGAGCAAAAAAATGCTCCTCGTCGGGGGAGTCTTTCTTCTCTTTTCAGGATTAATTTACTTCCTGTTCATGGCTGCATGGCTCAATCTATTTCTCATCATGGAAAAAGTGGCCTTCATCACAGGAATTGCGGGCATCGTGTCTATGCTGATAGGCGTGATCAACATCAAGGATTTTTTCGCATTCAAGCGGGGGGTATCGCTCTCCATTCCGGAAAGCGCGAAGCCGAAGCTTTTCGACCGTATGCGTCAGCTTGTCCGTTCGACATCCGTGCTGCCGGTATTGGCGGGCACGGCAATACTCGCCATTGCCGCCAATTCCTACGAACTCCTTTGTACTGCCGGCTTTCCCATGGTCTACACCAGAATTCTAACACTGAACCATCTTTCTCCTGCAACCTATTATTTTTACTTGAGCCTGTACAACCTGATTTACGTGATTCCTATGGGCATCATTGTTTTGTTTTTTGTTTTTACTACAGGAAAGCGAAAACTTACCGAGTGGCAGGGAAGAGTGTTGAAGCTTATGTCAGGTTCGCTGATGTTCGCCCTGGGCGTCGTTCTGCTCGCGAATCCCTCTCTTATGAATAATATCGCCGCCGCAACGGCCATACTCATTGGAACAGTTGGCACTTCTCTGCTTCTCGCGTGGGTTGTCGGAAAATTTGAAAAAGTTAAAGCGGGCACTCGACGGGGAGGGTTGGGCTGAGGAAGGGGAGCCGGGCGGGATTAAGATACGATTTCTAATAGATCGAACGTATCCTGCCTGACCGTTTGTCCACGATCACGCGATCAACGAGGTTGTCTTTTTTATCCTTGATGTCGGCCGCAAAATACCAGTCCCTTTCCGTGATCTTGCCAATGGACACGTCTTGGCCTTCGAAGTACTGTTTCAGAAGCGTTCTCACGTTTTCGTCGGTTTTTACGGGATTTTTTGCCCCATATGAACCCGATCCAGAGCCCTCGCAGTACGCTCCATAAGGCCGCTGTTCCCGCCACTGGCAGCAAGGCTGGGAAAGAGCCGCGGATGCATCGAGAAGCATCCCTGCCGTAATTATCCACGCTATTATAATCAATTTCCAAATGGTCATTTTGCAAATCCGGAGGGGGCTCCCGGGCCCCCTCGTTTCGTCAAATCTTGATTCATCTTACCAGCAGGGACATCCTGCACCCGCCATCATGCCGCCGCCCATCCTGCCCCCGTAGCCGGGACCCCACGCGGGGGCGCCATACTTGTCCGCGACAACCTGGATCTTCGCCTGAATGTCGATGATCTCCTTTTTGATCGAAGCAATGCGGGCCACGTCGGGGGCGGGCTTCATATACTCGTTCTCGAGATCAATTTCCTTTGCCATAAGCGCGTCCCGCATGCTCAAAGTCTCTCTCTGGAGATTTCTCACGGTCTGGGTGTTTGCCCCCCTTCCGTAATAGCCTGGCCCGTAGCCCATGCCGGAACCGCACCAGGCAAAGGCCGCTCCCACTACAAACAGACCCGCCACAACCACCAAACCTGCCGTCAACATCATTTTCTTCATAATCCTTCTTCTCCTTTTCTTGGCGCCGCTTGGACAACATGCGGCTTTTGTTAAAGGTAAGATAGCAAGGGATTATGAAGGAGTAGCGAGGAAATTATGAAGAATTGTGAAGGTTATTGCGATGGCAGGTACAGGGTGAAGATGGAGCCCTGTCCGTATTCGCTTTTGGCCTCGATCCTGCCCCCGTGCGCTTCCGTGAGTTCCTTGACGATCGCAAGTCCCAGTCCCAGGCCGCCTTCGGAAGCCTTAAAAAACCGTTCAAAGATGAAGGGAAGGTCTTCGGGCTTGATCCCTGTTCCCATATCCTGCACCTCAATCAGTATTTCAGCGCCCTTCCGGACCGCGCCGACGGTCACATTTCCTCCTCCGTCGACCGCTTTAAGCGCATTGCTCAAGAGGTTGACGATGATCTGACTCAATCGATCCGGGTCCGCATACACGATAAGGCCCAGCTCGCACTCGAAGTTCAGTTCTGTGCCTTTATCCCGGATTGTCATGTCGAATCTCGATATAATCTGCGAAAGAAACGGACAGAGATCAAAATGCTGCTTCTTGAGTGTCAGTGCACTGGCCTGAGCTTGGGCGAGATCCTCCATCCCATTGAGGATGTTCTTGAGTCTGCCCGTCTCTTCATAAAGCGATCCGATATGCTGCCGGTCCGCGGGGATGAGCCCGTCTATCATCCCTTCCAGTTCACCCTGCATGGCGCTGAGCGGCGTGCGCAATTCATGGGCCGTATTCGACAGGACCTTCTTGCGCAAAACTTCCTGGGTCTCAAGGGATTGAGCCATCCGGTTGAATGTTTCCGAAAGCTCGGATATTTCATCCTTGCCCGCCACCGGGACACGCGCTTTCAAGTCACCTTCGCCCACGGCCGCGGCCGCGGCCGCAAGTCTCTTGATGGGACGAGTCAGATTTCTCGAGGCAATGACGCTCAGGGCGAGAGCCAGTCCGCCGAGGACAACAAGAGAGAACAACAGAAGTCTATTCGATCGCGCAACGAACACCGATTCCTTTTTCGTCTTCAGAAACCGGACTTCAAGCCGGCCGATCTCGTTTCCGGCCAGAAACAGCGGATATGGGAGGTATGGCTCTGCCTGCTCCGGGGTTAAGAGATCGGAAGCGGCCAGAATCTTGGCCCGAGTGAGGGGCGAGAGGGCGGCAAGGGCCTTTTCCGTGTCCATGACTGTCCGTCCACGGTCATCCAGAAGGCGAATCTCCAATCCGAGCATACGTGCCCAAACGGTGTCTTCGCTTATAACATCATTGTTCCAGCCTTGATACTTTTCGAAAGCTGTTTCAAGGTCCGCCATTACCCAGTATACCCGATCCTCGCGCTCGCCTTCAAGGAATTCGCGGAAATCGCGGATCATCAGTTCCCGCAGAATGAATGCCGCCGACAGGGCAATGACCGAAACAGCGAGAAGGAGGATAAGAAACTTAATCCAGAGGCTCTTAATCATCACGTTTCCCGATGAATTTATAACCCACGCCGTAGACTGTGAGGATAAAGGAGGGGTTCCTGGGATCATCTTCGATCTTTTGCCTGATGTTCTTGATATGGGCGTCGACACTCCGCTCGTAACCATCAAATTGATAGCCCAGGGCCTGATTCACCAGCATATCCCGCGTCATGACCCGTTCGGGATGGGATGCCAGGACGAAGAGGAGCTTGAATTCCGTGGGCGTAAGGTTCAAGAGGACGCCATTCTTTTTTACCTCATATCGGTGCCCGTCTATTATCAGAGCTCCGTTGTTGATGCCCACAGACGCTGCGCTGGTCAAGTCCTGTTTGTTTGCCCGCTTGAGGACGGCCTTCACCCGGTACACGAGTTCCCGCGGGCTGAAGGGTTTGACCACGTAATCGTCCGCTCCCAGGGCAAAACCGGCTACCCGCTCTTCCTCCGAGGACTTGGACGTGAGCATCACAATCGGGAAATCTCCCAGGCTCTTCAACTCTTGAAGAACTTCCTCGCCGCTTATGTCCGGTAGCATCAGATCGAGGATCACCAGCAGGGGCATCTCCTGCTGCGCTGCATCAATGGCCGCCCTGCCACTCTCCGCATGGATCACTCTGTGGCCATCCCCCTCCAGGTAAACCTTCACGACACGAGCGATTTTTTTGTCATCTTCCACTACGAGAATGGGTCTAAGCATGATATTCTCGATTCATTCGCTTCAGTTCTATCTTATATTCAATCGATTGCTGCTGAAATATCTCACAATACATTATGTTATAACCGTTAACCATCGGATCCTTCATGATCTCCTCAGCTGCGCTGTAATTTTGAATCTCTTTCTAATATAGCATCCTCACCCACCTATCACAAGATTTGTAATAGGCATTCTGTCATTCTGGCTCTTGACGCCAGTTGCCTCATTAATAAATGTTACCGAAGGAGTTGGGATGTGAGTTAACATTGCCTCATAAAAGATGTTACCGAAAGACATGATTAATGGAGAATATTTTTTTCAGTTTCATGTCTAAGGTTTCCTTAGCAGAAAAGGGTTAAGGTTTTCAAGTTTGTTAGAGAGTGAGCGTTTCACGGACATTGGGACATAAGGAGAATCCATGATTCTTTGGAAGGGGGTTTTCGGAGAGTCATGGCGTTTGATCGTTTTGGAGCCGATCCGTTCTTTGGCAATGAGTTTTGCAGAGGTGCAGAAGAAGTTGTGGAAGAGCCTCCATTCTTTGGTATAGAGGTTGTTGAGCATAGGTACGATAGCGGAGTTGTCTAAGCGGTCGTATCCGATCCATTGCCTGATGTGGGTCCAGTTTTTCTGTTCGATATGTGCATTGTCATCTTTGTGATAGGCCCTGCTTCTGGTGAACTGGACAGGTTGTTTTCTTTCGGCAAAGTGTCTTTGGAGGTGATAGTTGAGGAACTCTCCTCCATTATCGCAATCGAAGCCAAGCAAGGGGAACGGGAGGGTTTTTTCAATGTTTTTGATTTGTTCCAGGACGCCGGTTTCCCCTTTTCCCAAAACCGCTCTTTGCTCAGTCCATCCGGTAGCGATATCGACGAAGTCGATGGTATTGACGTACATTCCGGAAGTGGAATCACCGCAATGAGCAACCGTATCGGCTTCGAGGAATCCTGGACGTGATTCATCCCACTGATTGGTTTTGATGGGAATCTGTTTTCGTAGGAGGGTACCTGGTTTTGTAGTCGACCGGCCACGTTTTGTATATTGGATTCGACCGGGCTTGAGTATTCCGTCAATAGTTGGCGGCGATATTTTCAGTAGCGCCTTGATGACGTCTGGTGCGAGTTCACCGAAGCATTCACTGTCATCATGCAATACTTAAAAAAACTGGGCTATGAGATGGGTAGCGGTATCACCTGGACTTCGCTGAATACCCGGCTTGAATTGCCAACCCGGAAGTACTCAACCCGCCTGGCCAAGATAGCGTTGATCCTCTTGATCAAGTCTTCAGCAGAGGTAGCTCCCCCAAGTTGAATGATCTCTCGAATCTTTGCCTTGATGGTTTTGCGGGCTGTCTTCTTCGGAGTCAACAAAATGTAATGCCAGTTCTTTTCACGGTTCAATATACGCCGGAAATCAAACATGAGGAACCCAAAGGTGCCACCATCAAGCATGTTCATCACTTTTGTCTTCTCCATGTTCAGCTTGACGCATAGCGGCTCTATCTGCTCGCAGAGGCGTTGCAGGGTTCTTTCCACCCAGCATCGCTTGGTATGGTGCCCACTTACGGTGACCACAATATCATCAGCAAAACGATGATAGTTCACAGCCTCGAATTCCCATTCCGATGTCTTGCGACGTATTCCGTCGAAGTGCCAGTCCACCTCGTTCAGGTAGATATTGGCTGCCAGAGGACAAACGGCCTTGCGGAACGCCTATTTTCCCAGATGTTTTCAATATCAACTTCACTAGGTGCAGCACTTGGGGGTCTTGTACCCGTCGTGCTATTTTCTCCAACAGGATGTCGTGCCTGATCGCGTCGAAATATTGGATAGATCGACGTCAATCACCATGTTCATCCGCCGAAGGATGCTCCGCCGTACTTCCGCAAGGACGCGATGCGGTGATCGTTTTGGTCGAAAACCGTATGAGTTCGGGCAAAAATCCGCCTCAAATATTGCTTCAAGAACCCACTTCAGCGTTCCTTGCACCACGCGGTCACGGATGCTCGGTATCTGAGTGGTGCGGGTCTAGCCGACCCCCTTGGGTATCTCCACAATACGACTCGCTTGCGGTGACCAGAATCCGGAACACAGCAACGGGGAAAATACCCGTACTCTTTGTGATGTTGCTGCGCTTTAACAGGCTACCGATTTTCTGATTGAGAAAGAACTGATGAATATGGTTTTCACAGAATATGATTTCTGATACAATTCGACTCATAGCGTCACCTCGTCCGGTTAATGGATTTTTGTTGGGGAATAAAAAGCCTTTATACCACACTTTGCGACACCATAAAATAATAATTACAATAGTTTATAATGATTTCGCTCCTGCGAAAGTTAAGTTAAATGTTTTAAACGAAGCCGAAAATAGTAGAAACAGATGGGGAGATGAAACCGGGTCCAAGGAGGAAACGTTTGTGTTTTCAAAGCAACAAATTGTAGTGGTGGTGCTGTCATCGGTGCTGATAGTTTTCGGTTTTGCTTTTGTTTGCGCTGCAGAAGAAAAACCGGCGGCAGAAACAAAGGTCCTTTCCGAGACGACCAAAACAGCAGCGGCGCCGGCAGAGGAAAAGCCCACGGGCGATTTCACCGTGGCGGCACTGAGCCAGTATATCTGGAGGGGTTATGAACTGAGCCGGAACAGTATGGTCGTTCAGCCCTCGGCGACGATCGGCTACAAAGGCTTTTCCGCCAACGTCTGGGGCAACCTGGATACGAGACCCTATTTTTCGGGAACAAGCGATACAAGCTATCCAACTACATGGAACGAAACGGATTTAACCTTGTCTTACTCGAAGAATCTGGGGCTGTTCAATCTGGGCGTCAGCTACATCTATTGTAGTCTCCCGTCCCTCAACAAAGACGCACCGGACCGGGCCGACTCCCAGGAATTCTTTGCGACGGTGAGCTTGAACACCATTCTGTCGCCGACCCTGATCGCATATAAGGAAATCTCTCACTACCGCAACTGGTATTTCCTCTTCGGCGTATCTCACGCCTTTGAGTTGAACAAGGTGGTCTCCCTGAAGTTGGCGGCTTCGGCAAGCTATCTCTTGAGCACCTACGCGGACGCTACCCTTTTCAATGCCGGGTCGGGCTACGGCGGTTATCCCAAATTTGACGGCAACTACCAGGCGACAGATGAAAAGTTTAACAATTTCCATGATGGAAATGTTACTGTAAGCCTGCCTGTCAAGGCAACGGAATACATCACCATCACACCGACGATTTCATATGTGTTCCCCCTCTCCGACGACGCCAAATACGAAATGAAAGGTTCGGGGATGAAAGGTACGGCAACCCCGGCCGACCGGGATAGTTCGTACATTTACGGGGGGCTGACGGCAAGCTTCTCTTTTTAGCTGAGGGTGCTATGCATAATTGCGGTTCGGTCTATAGTATGGATATGTAAATGGAACTTTCCTATTCAACCATGAGAAGAAGAATTTGCCTTGACAAAGAACTGTCAAAAATGTTTTATACGCAACCGTGAATTGATGCAGTTTTTTAATGGAACGCATTAAAAACAGGCCAGTTAATCTAATTAACCAAGATTTGACGAAGGACATGTTTCGGAAAAAACGACAAAAAGCTATACTGACGATTGCCATTTTGCCGCTTTACCTATTCCTCTTTGTATTCGGAGTTGAAGGATCTCTCGTATGCTTCGGCGAGGACGGGCACGTGGCAGTGGAATTTGTACAATCCTGTAATAGCCGATCGGCTGACGAAGAGCTTGCCGGATCTGCTCAGGATGATGCTTGCGGTCCATGTGCCGATGTTCATTTTCTGAAGAATGCCGCCAGCCTCAAGAGCACACTGCAAACAGCAAATACGTTCTCCACTGTCCAGGGATTATTACCCAGGATATTTGTCCAACCCCAACATGATCCAAACGATGATTCCCCCATATTATTACTGAATCCGCACACCGAGAATCTTGCCAAGATACAATCCGTGGTTCTCTTGATCTGAACCTTCCATATTTTAATAAGTTAATTTCATAAGACGGATAGTCTCATTTTATCTAAGCTTATTTTGTTATGGAGGTTCTATATCTATGCATCGAAATCAGGTGCTTATAGTCATTATCATGGCCTTATTCTTTTTCAGTTCTCCGTCATTTATTGCTGCAACGGAGAGGGAATCGCTGACTCTCGAACAGGCGCTATCACTGGCGCTCGGACAAAACCCCGAGCTTTCGGCGTCCATCGCGGAGATACAGGCCCGCGAGGCCGGTATCATCCAGGCGCGCTCACTTCCAAATCCTGAAGCTGAACTGAAGACCGAGAACATATACGGCAACAAGGACCGGACGGGGTTTACCAGTGCGGAATCAACCTTTTCACTTGGCCAGACCATAGAACTGGCCGGGAAGCGCTCAAAAAGAACGAATATAGCTGCCCTCGATCGTGACCTCGCCAAATGGGACTTCGATGGCAAGACACTCGATGTCATTCTTGAGGTTAGAAAAAGCTTCATTGATGTCCTTTCGGAACAGGAGCGGGTACGCCTACAGGAAGAACTGGTGAAAGTAGCGGAGCAGTCTTTTACCACCGTGTCTGCACGCGTACTAGCCGGCAAGGTTTCACCGATTGACGAGACAAGGGCCTCTGCCGCCCTTTCGCTTGTAAAAATAGATCTTGAGCGTGCGCGCCGCTCTCTCGATTCCGCTCGCAATAAGTTATCCGCTCTGCTGGGTGAAAAGTCTCCGTCCTCCTTTACGGCGGCGGGCTCTCTCGATGTCGGTTCGCCTGTTCCGGAATACGGGGAATTGCTGAAACGGATATACGGGAACCCTGATATTGCCCGTTGGAAAAATGAGAGCGAGCAGCGAAGCATGGCACTGGATCTTGAAAAGGCAAAAAGGATTCCCGATCCCGTTATTACCGGCGGCGTAAAGCGTTTCAGTGAAAACCAGGAAAACACTTTCCTCGCGGGCATTTCGTTCCCACTGCCGATCTTTAATACCAATAAAGGCTCCATCCTTGCAGCACAAAAACGCCTCACGAAGGCACAGGAGGAGAAGAAGGCCGCCATTCTCAAGGCGCAGACGGCACTTTCGGATGCCTATTTGACATTATCGTCATCCTTTGCAGAGGCAACTTCGCTGAAGGCTAATGTTATCCCCGCCCTTCAGAACGCCCATGATTCCATTTATGAAGGATACCGTTTCGGAAAGTTCGGCTTCATTGACGTTCTCGACGCGCAAAGGGGGCTGTTCGAAGCCAAAGTCAAATACATCGATTCTCTCGGCGCGTATAAAAAAGCCGACGCCAATATCAAGCGGCTGACGGGAGCTTTTCTGAAGAACGAACAGGGAGAGAAGGAGAAATAGATGAAGAACAAGAGATGGATGTTATTTATTGCAATTGCAGGGATAATTGTCGGAGCGCTGTTGATGAAATATTTACCGATCCCTCTGAAGGCAGATACCGAAAAGCACGAAAAGGGCAACCACGGAGAGGAAAAGAAAGAGGAGCATGCCAACGAGAAATTAGTAAAGCTTCATAACGAAGACCGGAAGGAATTCGGCATTGAGGTGAAGGAGGCGGGACCCGGCAAATTGAATCTCCTGGTCGAGCTTCCGGGAGAGATCAAGCCGAACGAGAACAGGCTGGCCCGCATCGTACCGCGGGCATCGGGCGTAGTGAGGAGCGTCTTGAAAAACGCGGGCGACGAAGTCCGGGCTGGAGATTTATTAGCGGTGCTCGATAGCAGGGAACTTGCCGATACAAAGGCGGCATACATGGCAGCGCTCAAGCGGACCGAGACTGCGAAAATCTATATGAAGCGCGAAGAGGAACTCTGGGAAAAGAAAATATCGCCGGAGTTCGACTATCTTGCAGCGAAGAAGGCCTACGACGAAGCAAATATCGAATTGCAGTCGACGGCGAAGAAACTCCATTATTTTGGATTCTCGGACGAATACATTAAACGTCTCCCTTCACGGGCGGACATGTCCTATACCCACTATGAGATCAGGGCTCCCTTTGGCGGAACAGTTGTAGAGAAACGGATCGCCCAGGGAGAATACCTTAAAGACGATAGAGAGGCCTTCGTAATCGCCGACCTCAGCTCCGTATGGGTAAACATCAGCGTCTATCAGAAGAACATGGCATCTCTTCATAAGGGTCAGCAAGTAGCGATATCTGCCGGCGCCAATATCCCCGATGCAAAGGGAGTCATCTCCTACATCTCGCCGATCACTGGTGAGGAAACAAGGACAGCTACTGCCAGGATTATTCTTCCGAACGCAAAAGGGCTGTGGCGACCGGGGTTGTTTGTCACGGCGAAAGTAAAAATTGATGAAGTGCCGATCCCGATTCTACTGCCGAAAACGGCGATTGTCAGCGAAGGTGCAGTCTCCCAGGTCTTCCTCGAAGCAAAGGAAGGTTTCGTTTTGAGACCTGTTACGGTGGGCAGAAGCGACGGCGATTCCGTTGAGGTGATCGCGGGTATCGACAAAGGGCAGAAGATCGTAACGAAGGGCGCCTTTACTCTAAAAGCGCAGCTTTCAAAAGGCGCCTTCGGCGACGGCCACGGTCATTAAGGAGACGGCAATGGAAAAAATTATTTATTTCGCGCTCAAAAACCGGCTCCTTATCAGCGTGCTGGCCGTCCTGGTGCTTTCGGCAGGATATTATAGCTATGTGAAACTGCCTGTTGACGCCTTTCCGGATGTCACACCAAACCTGGTGCAGGTCTTTACCGAAACGGAGGGGCTTGCCCCGGAAGAGGTGGAAAAGTACGTGACCTATCCTATAGAAGCTGCGATGAGTGGTCTGCCCGATCTCAAGGAAATCCGCTCGGTCTCTAACTTCGGCCTCTCGGTAGTGAATATCTATTTTAAAGATGGAACGGGCACCTACTTTGCCCGTCAACTGGTCAACGAACGGCTTCAGCATGCCCGTGAAAATATTCCGGAAGGCTTCGGCAAACCGGAAATGGGGCCGATTTCAACCGGGTTGGGGCAGATTCTTTTTTATGTACTGGAAGACAAGACCGGCAAGCGGACTCCGGAAGAGATGCGCGAGATACAGGACTGGCTCATCAAATTCAACCTCCAAACTGTTTCCGGAGTGACGGAAGTGCTCTCGCTCGGCGGCGAGGTCAAACAATTTCAAGTCAGGATCAGGCCCCAGGACCTGCTCCGGTATGACCTCTCCCTTAAGAGTATCATCGAGTCGATAAAGGCGAACAATTCAAATGTCGGCGCCCAGGTCATCGTCAAGAATGCCGAGGAATACATCGTCCGCTCCGTAGGCCTTGCCGAAAAGATTTCGGACCTTGAGAACATTGTCATCAAGTCAAGGAAAGGAACCCCGGTTTTTCTCGGCCAGGCTGCCGACGTGGTGATCGGCGGTGAAATCAGGAGGGGGCTGGCAACCATGAACGGCGCCGGCGAAGCGGTTGTGGGCATGGTGCTCAAGCTGATCGATACGAACACCTCCACGGTCATCGCCGACGTCAAGAAAAAAATGGAGGAAGTCAACAGGGTCCTTCCGCAAGGGGTGACAGTCGTTCCTTACTACGACCAGGCGACGCTGGTTAAGAAGTGTATCCGGACCGTCACGACGGCCCTCGCCGAAGCCGTTATCCTGGTCATTATCATCCAGCTTGTAATGCTGGGCGCCCTGCGTCCGAGTATCGTCGTACTTCTGGCCATTCCCTTTTCGCTTGCCTTCGCTTTTCTTCTCATGCGCTATTTCAGTGTCTCGGCGAATCTCATGTCTCTCGGCGGCTTGGCGATTGCCCTCGGTCTGCTGGTTGACGGCGCCGTGGTCATGGTCGAAAATATAGATCGTCATTTACGGGAAGCCGATCCGGAGGAACCGCTCGTGCACATCATCGCCCGCTCATGCATCGAGGTTTCGAGACCGATCCTTTTTTCGCTTTTGATCATCGTGATCGTGTTTCTTCCTCTCTTCACCCTTCAGGGTGTGGAAGGAAAAATGTTCCGGCCCCTGGCCCAGACCATGTCATTTGCCATGCTTGGTTCGCTCTTTTTCGCATTACTACTTGTCCCCGTTCTGGCAACATTCCTGATTAGGAAACCGAAGCAGGCGACTGATAAAGGGCATGCCGAGGTCCCTGCCATACGCTGGCTCCTCAAATACTATCGCCCGGCAGTAACCAGTTTTGTGCAGTATCCCAAAAAAGCCTTCATCCTTTCCCTGGGAATGGTTAGCGTGGGTATCATTCTTTTTCTCTTTCTCGGATCGGAGTTTGTCCCCCGGTTAAACGAAGGAGATCTGCTTGTCCGCGCCACGATGGCCCCTTCCATATCCATTGAGGAGTCGCGCGACACCATGCTTCGCTTCGAAAAGAGGCTTATGGCAAAATTTCCTGAAGTGACCAGGGTTGTCACCCGGGTCGGCAGGGGGGAGGTCGGCGCCCATGCCGATCCGGTGAACAGCGCCGAGGCCTTTGTGGGGTTGAAGCCGATGAGTCAGTGGAAGACGGCCAAGTCCCTCGAAGACCTGACTTACAAAATGAGCAGGGAATTCAAAGACTTTCCCGGCGTGCAGCTCAATTTCACCCAGCCCATCGCCGCCGCTGTCGATGAACTGCTTACCGGTATCAAAGCGGATTTGGCGATCAAGATTTTCGGTCCGGACATGGATGTACTAAAAGAGAAGGCGGCCGAGATCGAAAAGGTCATAAAGGGAGTCCCCGGTGCGGCGGATGTACAGAAAGACCAGGTTGCCGGAACTCCCCAGCTCAGGATAACAATCGACCGGCAGGCGATCTCCCGATACGGCATCAATGTCCAGGACGTCCAGGAGATCATCAGAACCGCTGTCGGCGGGGAAAAGGCGGGGCAGGTCTTCGAGGGTGTCAAGCGTTTCGATATCTTTGTCCGCTATGCGCCGGAAGCAAGGGGAAGCGCCGAAGCGATCGGCAGTATTCTTGTCCCTGCGCCGGGAGGCCCCAAGGTGCCCCTTGCTGAACTCGCCAAGATTGAAGAGATCGTCGGTCCGCGCCAGGTAACGCGGGAAAACAATCAACGCTTCGTTACGGTCCAGTGCAATGTGAGGAACCGGGATATCGGTTCGTTCGTGAAAGATGCCCAGGCCGCCATCAATGCAGGGATCAAGCTCCCGCCGGGATACCTCACCAGTTGGGGAGGACAATTCAAGCTTCAGCAGGAGGCGAACAAACGGCTTATGATCGTTATTCCGGTAACGCTCCTGATCGTGTTCCTTCTCCTCTATTCGTCCTTCAATTCCATGAAGAACTCTTTACTGATAGTCCTGAACATTCCCCTCGCCCTTGTCGGCGGCGTTGTGGGCCTCTTGATTACCGGCCAGAACCTTTCCGTTCCCGCATCGGTAGGATTCATCGCCCTCTTCGGCATTGCCCTTGCGAACGGCATGGTCCTGGTGACGTATCTGAACCAACTGCTCCGAAAGGGTGTTTCAATGGAAGAAACTTGTATTCAAGGCGCCTGCCTGCGATTGCGTCCGGTGCTTATGACGGCCCTCGCCGCGATGTTCGGGCTCGTACCGATGGTTCTTGCGGGCGGTACGGGGAGTGAAGTGCAACGGCCACTGGCAACGGTTGTGATCGGCGGGCTCGTGACTTCGACTGTCCTCACGTTGCTCGTGATTCCCGCGCTGTATAGATGGTTTGCCATAAAACCGGAAGAAGAATCAGTCATGAAATAAGGAGGAGCAAATGAAACAGGTCATTGCGTATGTTAAGCCGCACGTGCTTTCCGATGTCGCCCTTGCACTGAGGCAAATCGGTAACCTGCGGGGGATGAGTGTAACGAAAATCAGGGGATTCGGAAGGAGAGAGGGGCTGGACAGACATTACCCTGTGGACGATCTTATGGATTTCGCACCGTATTTGAGAATTGAGATATTTTGCTACAACGACCTTGCTGACGAGGTGGTCTCCGCAATTGATAGAACTGCGAAGACTGGATTAAGAGGTGACGGTAAAATATATGTTCTCGATGTAGAAAAGGCATTCAAGGTTGGAAAAGGACAGATCGATTAAGAAAAGGGAGGTATAACAATGAATAGATTCCTGAAAACAAGCGTGGTAATTATGATGGCTGTGATGGTTTTTGGTTGCGGAGCGGCCAGGGAAATACAAATCAAATCAGAGAGCATAAGATCTGGTATTTTTAACGAAATAAAGGATGGAGATCCCATCCCCAAAGGGTTCGCTAGTATGACGATAAAAGCAACCATTAAAACCCACGCCGAAGGATATTACCTCGGTGAATCAAAAGGATCGGTACATTGGAAAGATGGATATCCGTTCCTGTTCAATATCGACGGACAGGCAATTGTGTGGAAGGTTGACGGTTCTAAAGAGACTAAGCCTCTTTACGACAAGGACGGCAAAAGAAGCCGGGATCCCGAAGCGGGAGAAGGCATGAAATATGTTCTTGAGAAAAAGATCAAGTTGCCGGGAGGGATGCACAACATATTTTTTGGGCTGCCTGAGGAACAATCCTTCGCGAAGTTGAATGTTAACCTGGAGCAGGAACATGAATATTTACTGGAATTCAGACCCGTTTACAACAAAAAGAAAGTACCAACCGGGATTTCCCCTGCTTCAATTAAGGTGACATCCGGAGTCGCGTCGTTTTTGAACGGAATATCCGAGTATGATGCTTTATTGAATGGACATTCCTTGGATACGTCCGCTGACTGAGGGATATGAAGGAATTCGAGTGGCGCTCCGAGATTTACTGGGCTATGTGCGCAGCAACGCCGGGTATGTATATTCCGGGTAAGAAGGATTGACGAAGGGAGACAATTGATATATTTAGGGAAAGGACAGGTATTAAAATCGGAAAGCCGTGGCACTGTTGTCCGGAGGCTTGGATAGCACCTTGGCCGTGAAGCTGATGATTGACCAGGAGATCAATGTGACAGCCGTCCATGATTGCCTGCGCACATTATCCATGTTCCGCTTTGCTAACCCGGATAAAGAGATCCGTGTTGCCGGGGGACGGGAGACCTGTCTCGGGGCCATGCAGGTGCTTGCCCTTTACCCGGCCAACTCGCTGTTCACAACGGGCTATCTGACTACGCCGGGCCAGGGATACGAGGCGGACATGGAGATGATCGAAAAATCAGGATTTCACATAACCGATTGGACGGCAGCCTGAACAACGCGATTTCTATAATAAAGAATCTACCCATGATAAAACATCCCAAATTTGATAACCTGCTGGCTTACTTGAAGCGCCTGGATCACGTAGCCGTAGCTTTTTCCGGAGGCGTTGACAGCTCATTTCTCCTGGCTGCAGCAAAGGAGGCCCTTGGTGATAGGACTGTAGGCATTACCATAGATTCGCCGGCAATACCCCGTTATGAGCTCGCAGATGCCGTCGCGATTGCCAATTTGGTCGGGGTTAGGCATATCATCGTTCAATCTATGAAGATTGAAGAGCAGGTAAAACGCAACCCCCTGAATCGTTGTTATTTCTGTAAGAAGACCGAGTTCAACGCGATTCTGGAAAAGGCGAAAAGTCTCGGCATCCAGTATGTCTTGGATGGCAGCAATGCCGATGATGTGACGGACTATCGCCCGGGAATGAAGGCGATTCAAGAACTAAAAGTGTTGAGCCCCTTGTTGGAAGCCGGATTGACAAAGGCGGAGATTCGTGATTTTTCAAGAGACCTCAACCTGCCGACATGGGATAAGCCTGCCTATGCCTGCTTGTTTTCCCGTATTCCTTATGGACAGGAAATCAAGATTGAGGATTTGCATAAAGTCGAAAGAGGGGAAGAATTCTTCATCGACAAAGGTTTCAGGACCGTCCGGGTGAGGTGCCATGGCGAGCTGGCCCGCATAGAAGTAGCCCCGACAGACAGGTTGAAACTGCTTGAAGAGCCCCTGGCATCCGAAATAACGCAAACTCTTAAAGCACTCGGTTTTAAATATGTCACTCTTGATATCCAGGGATATCGCATGGGCAGCTTGAATGAATCTATCGACAATACCGTACCGGCGTCAATAGCCTGAAACTGCATAGCCGATTCATTGAAGATCCTCTTAATAATTTCCTCTTGACATGTAAGGTCTCCTGATTTAATCACTACTGAAATGGTAGTCATTAAATTGAGGGACAATTGATGAGACTGTCGACACGGGCGCGATATGGTGTGAGGCTAATGCTGGCCCTGGCCAGAAATTATGGCAAAGGCCCCATGTATCTTAGAGACATCGCAAGGATGGAAGAGATCTCTCAGAAGTATCTAAGCCTGCTTATGATAACTTTGAAGGAGGTGGGCTTGGTTCATTCGAACCGGGGCGCCTATGGTGGATACTCTCTGGCAAGGGCCCCTTCGCAGATCAATTTTGGGGAGATAGTGGACGTCTTGGAGGGGTGCTGTCTTGTTGACTGCGTAAGGAACCCTTCCACGTGTCCCCGTGCATCCGTCTGCACGAGTCGTGACGTATGGGCTTTTCTCGAAGGGAAAATATCGGAAACCCTCCGGTCCGTTACCTTGGAACAGCGGTTGATTGAGCTTGATAACAAGCTCTGCTAAGCCACATTCATGCGATTATAATTATATGCGTAAGGAAGCCGGTAACCGTAAGGCCCGTATGGTTATTGCCGTAACCAAAGCCCTTCCTTACGCATGACTATTTATCCCATACATTGTCCGAACCGGCAAGCAGAAGCATGCATTACAAGGAAACAGCGGATGCGGAACATCGGGTTCACGTGTCTATAATAAACGCATTTCATGTTTATATGAGGAGGGACTTATGACAAACAAGGAATTGTACGACTTTTTCAATGAATACCTTCGCACGGCGACCTTCCCGGTTGCCATCAAGCTCACTCAGGACGAACAGCCGCCCCCTAAGGTTAAATTCGCCCGGGACATTTACAAATACCGCATTGCCGTATGCCAGGGCATCGCGGCAGCGCGACGTCTGGGACGGACCATGGCATTCACGGCTCAGGACCACGCCTGCGGCCTCTCTCATGTCTATTTGGGACACAAGGTGGAAAATGAGGCGTACAAAGAAGGTAAATTCGTCCATCCGCTATATGTGAAAGACATGGAAGCCGCAGCCCGGACTGCGGCAAGGGAGATACACTTGGAGGAAGGGACTTTCAAAACCATGATCGTCGCTCCCTTGCATAGGGCCGACTTTGAGCCGGACATAATCATAATCTATGGGAATGGAGCCCAGATCGTGCGCTGCATTCAGGGTGAATTATTCAACGAGGGAGGAGCCATTGACTCGAGTTTCATGGGGCGCTGCGCCTGCGGTGCCTACATCACGGTTCCGTTCAAGTTGAAGAAATGCAATGTTGTCATTCCCGGCGGGGGGGAACGAGTTTTTGCCATGACCGCCGACGATGAATTGGCCTTTGCAATCCCGAAGGAAAGGATACAGAATATCGTGGAAGGGATACGGGGAACGCATAATACGGGCGTAGCCCGGATACCCACCCCATTTTTCGGGATAACCGCCAATCCGGCTTTCCCCTCATGCTACGAAGAGCTGGACCGTTATGTTGGAATCAAAGCCGGCGGTGAAGCAGAAAACACCAAATGAGGGCTATGAGCTTCTAAGGTTATAAACTGTCGAAGAGGGCCTCCACCCTGGTCCGGATCTGTTCGACATCTCCGTCGGCATAGTCTGTCTCGATCTTCAGGCAGGGCAGACCATGCCGATCTTGGGCATGCTTTATGATTTTATAGGACTCCACGTTGTAGGCGTGACAGGCATGGAGAACGACATCGATGACGACGTCAGGGCGGAACCTCCTGATCATCTCATCCAGCATGGCAAGCCGTCCGCCGTTCGGCGTCATGCAGGAGCAGGGAATCTTCAGGGTCGCTTCCGCTACGGCCCGCAGGGGATCGCCGGCTCCCTCCTCGATGCGGATGGAATATCCCTTCATGCCGCTGCATGCCTCCAGGGCAACAATAACCCCTCCCGCCTCCTCGATGATTCTGATAACCTTTCCCGAGTCGCCGCCGATGGGACAACCGCTGACGAGAACCCGGGGGGAAGCGGGTGTCCCGAAACAGATCCCTGCGGCTATGCGCTCATCCAGCGTCCGGGAGATGCCGGCCATAAGGGCCTGAAGTTCGCCGCTATTCGTGACCGCATCGAGACCGATGACATCATATAGCTCCTGACAGTTGAGAGGGGGAGGATGCAAGGTCATATAATCAAAAAAACCGTCGATAAGGCGGCACTTTTTGTTTGTTTCCCTGATTTCCGCCTCCAGGCGGTCCGCAACGATTTCTGCCTGGAATGTCTTTTCCAGAAAGGTCTTGAGCTTGCGAACCATCTCCGTCCAGCGTTCCCGGACGTCCTTCTCATCGGGCAATTGGGGGAGATCCATAACGTGGGTGGGCTTCAGATGGGAGATGAGTTCAAACATCTTCTTTTTGCCATCACAGGTTGTCTCGCCGATCACGGCCTCGGAGAGTTCAAAGAGGAGACAGGTGTTGGTGCGGATGAACCCGAAGCTGGATTTGATCAGGGGGCAGAGATTGGCGGGAAGGACCGCTTCCGCCGCCGGAATGGTCCGTTGCGATGATGCGCAAAGGGAAACGGGGACGGCCCCCATGGCCCGGATCAGCTCCACGGGGGCGTAACCGCAATATAAACCGACGACGGGGAGCCTCTGTTCCCTTTTCTTTAGAATAAAATCAAGAAACCGGCCGGCGGGGTCCGACTTATAACGGTCGTTGATCAGCGGGCCGGGAATATTATAAACTGTCAAACAATGCCTCCACCCGGGTCCGGATCTGTTCGACATCGCCGTCGGAATAGTCCGTTTCGATCTTCAGATACGGCAGATTATGCTTGCTCTTGGCATGATTCATTATTTTGTAGGCCTCGATGTTGTAGGAATGACAGGCATGGAGGACTACTTCGATGACCACGTCGGGCTGAAAACGGGCGATGGTCTTGTCCAGTTCGTCCAGTCGTCGCGTATTGGGGGTCATACAGGAGCAGGGAAGCTGGAGATAGCGGGCGGCGACGGCGGCGATGGGGTTGCCCGTGTTTTCTTCGATTTCCGTCATAAATGGTTTCATACCCGTGCAGGAGTCCATGGCTACGACTACCCCGCCCGCCTCTTCGATGATCTTGTAAACCTTGGTTGAGTCGCCGCCCACGGGGCAACCGGTGACCAGCACCCGGGGGGAAGAGGCCGTTCCGTAATAAATGCCCTTTGCTTCTCTTTCTTCAATCGTTTTAAAGACCTCCTGAAAAGTTGCCTGGAGATCATCAGTAGTTGCCACCTGGGCCAGAAAGGCCAGTTCGTACGTCTCGCTCCATTTCAGGAGTGACGGTTTTTTTGCCGCATAGTCAAAAACGCGGTTCATCAGGCGGTTTTTGACATTTGTGGCCTTGATCTCTTTTTCTATACCTTCCGGCGTGGCCGACGTGGCAAATGTCTTTTCCAGAAATCCCTGGAGTTTGGTGATCATCACCGCCCAGTTGGCCAGAGCTTCCTTCTCGTCGGGCAACTGGGGGAGGTCCATGACAAACATGGGTTTGTAATGGGAGATCAGTTCAAACATCTTCTTCTTGCCGTCGCAGGTGGTTTCCGCCACCACGGCGTCGGAAATGCCGAAGAAGGGGCAAGTATCGGTGATAATGAACCCGTAGCTGGACTTGATAAGGGGGCAGAGATTGGCCGGCAGGACTGCTTCCGCCGCCGCGATGGTCTTGTTGGCAAAGGCACAGAGAATGGCCGGTACGGCCCCGACGGCGCGGATCACCTCCATGGGGGCGTAACCGCAATAAATGCCTGCTACGGGCATCCCCGCCGCGCGCTTTGTCTGGATATACTGGAGAGCCCGCTTGGCGGCCTCGCCGACAAATTCATCTTCAATCAGGGGTTTCACATCAGGAACATTAAATGTCATCTTTCTTTTCCTCCTTTATTTTTATTGGATTTCAGGCATCTTTAACCGCCAAGAGGGCACACCCGAGGGCGCCAATGATTTGCGGGTCAGGGGGCGCATGAACCTTGCGACCCAGCTTGTTTTCGATCTCCTTTTGCATGCAGCGGTTCAGGGCCACCCCTCCGGCAAAGAGGATATCCTCGGCGATGGCTACCCGCTCCAGAAGGGAAACGGCGCGGGCGGCAATGGCCTGATGAATACCCAGGGCAATCGCCGGTCTCGCTATCCCCCGAGCAATGGTGGAAATAACCTCCGATTCGGCGAAAACGGTACACATGCTGTTGATGGGATGTGATGTTTCCGCAGCCAGGGCCTCGGTCATGAAATCGCTGAGGGACAATCCGAGGGCGGTGGCCATGATTTCGAGGAACCGGCCCGTCCCGGCGGCGCACTTATCGTTCATGTGAAACTTGTCGATCCTGCCGTCCTCGGTGAGGGAAATGGCTTTGGTATCCTGCCCGCCGATATCCAGGATGGTACGGCAGGAAGGGAAAATCATCCTGGCCCCCACGGCGAATGCCTTGATCTCGCTGATTGTTTCACAGCGGAGGTATTCCTTCAACAAATGGCGACCATAACCGGTAGCCACGAGTGGTCCTTCCGGGGCGTCGCTGAGGATTTCCCGGCAGACGGCGAGTGGATCGTAGGAAGTCAGGGCCTTGCGGGTCAAGGCGATAAAACCATTTTCCCAGACAACCAGCTTGATCGTCCGGGAACCGATATCCAGGCCAAGGGTCGTCATGGGCGAATCATGCTGAAATGAACAGATATTTGAGGATATTGGTTGACCAATCCCGCCTCCTTATGGCTTCATGCCGCGCTTTCCACGGCATGACCATCAAGAGACTACTCGGTCAGGGGTGGTGAGACGGCAAAACGGCGTTTGATAGAGAACCGCCCGGGTTCTCTGTCAGCGCTTCATATTAATGGGTTGAAGAATAATAAAATCATTTAAATGTCTCTTGTTATCGTTGGTCGCAAATCCTGCAACGTTAGACTTATAGATAATCGGCAAGGCATTGTCAACAATTATATGCTCCTTTGTAATAATCTCTGCCGGAGCTCAGATAGAGGATAAGTATACGATATGATAAATTAATTAAAGAAAACGCTCCCCGTTTTTCCATTTGCAAATACTATCCGAACCATTCCCGAAGCCTCCCCACCTTATGGGACATGGATATGGGCAGCAGATTGATGTATTGCATCGATGGAAGCTATACTTTTTTGAGTTGGCAAGAAGCTTCTTCGATGAAAAAGATTTCTGAATGAGTGCATTTTTTTCTTGACAAAAGATTTTCAATGAATTACGAACTATTCCCATCAAAACAGTAGAGATTGTGTTTGATAGTTTGTCTTCTAAAATTGTCAATGAAAGAACATACAAAGGGCTGGTAACGAAACCATGAAAGATCATTTAACTTTGCAAAGAGTCGCTGCCGTGAGACGGGGTCGGCGTGAAGACGCCGCCCGCCTGCCCATGATGATGTGTTGTCCTATGCATACCCGCCACCGGAGATGGGGAGGTTTGTTCATGTAATTCACTGGCAACAGTCATAGCAGATATACAGGACGACGAAACCCACCAACCGGAAGCGATACGCAACGGTTGGTGGGTTTTTTTTAATTTTTGGCAGTAAAAAATTAAACTACAGGAGGAAAAAATGACGAAGAGAAGATTGGAAACATTGGCATTGCACGCGGGACAGGAGAGTCCCGACCCTACGACCGGAGCCCGGGCCGTACCTATTTATCAGACGACATCGTATGTCTTCAAAGACACGGGCCATGCCGCAAGCCTTTTTGGCCTTCAGGAATTCGGCAATATTTATACCCGGATCATGAACCCCACGACGGATGTCTTTGAAAAGAGGACCGCCGCCATCGAAGGAGGGACGGGCGCGTTGGCCGTGTCCTCGGGACAGGCCGCAGAAACGTTTGCCATCCTGAACATAACCCGGGTGGGGGATGAAATCGTCTCGGCAGACAATCTCTACGGCGGGACTTATCAGCTCTTTCACTATACCCTTCCCAAGCTGGGACGGACGGTCAGGTTTGTCGATTCCAAAAAACCGGAAGCTTTCAAAGCGGCGATCACGGAAAAGACCAGGGCCATCTACGCCGAGAGCATCGGCAATCCCAAGTTGGATGTCCCCGATTATGAAGCGATTGCGAAGATTGCTCATGAGGCCGGAATTCCCTTCATCGTCGACAACACCGTCGGAGTCGGCTTGATCAAACCGATCGACTACGGTGTGGATATCCTGGCCACATCGGCGACGAAGTTCATCGGCGGGCATGGCACTTCCATCGGCGGTGTGATCGTCGACGCGGGAAAGTTCAACTGGGGAAACGGAAAGTTCCCGGAGTTCACCGAACCGGACCCGAGTTATCACGGTCTGAAATTCTGGGACGTCTTCGGCAACTTCCCCGGCCTGGGCAACGTGGCCTTCATCATCAAGGCCAGGGTGCAATTGCTCCGGGATATCGGGGCGACGCTCAGTCCCTTCAATTCGTTTCTCTTGCTCCAGGGGCTGGAGACCTTGCCTCTAAGGCAGCGGCAGCATTCGCAAAACGCCCTGGAAGTGGCGAAATTCCTGAGAAAACACCCCCAGGTCAGTTGGGTCAATTACCCCGGTCTGGTGGATCATCCGAGCCATGCCCTGGCCGTAAAGTATTTCGGCAGTCATTATGGGGCGTTGGTGGGGTTCGGCATTAAGGGAGGATTGGAAAAAGGAAAGAAATTCATCAATTCCGTCAAGCTCCTCTCCCACTTGGCTAACATTGGCGACGCCAAGAGCCTCGTAATTCATCCCGCGTCCACGACTCATTCCCAACTGACAAAAGAAGAACAGGAAGTGACGGGCGTTACGGAAGATTTTATCCGGCTCTCCATTGGCCTCGAAAACGTGGAAGATATCAAGGAAGACATCGATCAGGCCCTGAAACAGGCGGCTGCCTGACCCAGAAAAGAAGGAGAGCAGAAAAATGAAAATATATGAAGACATTACCAAAACCATCGGGCGAACCCCCCTCGTCGCATTGCATCGAATGTCCAACGGGACAAAGGCTCGGGTAGTTGTGAAGTTGGAATCCTTCAACCCCTTATCCAGCGTGAAGGACCGAATCGGCGTGGCCATGATCGACGACGCCGAAAAGCAGGGCCTGCTAAAAAAGGGCGCCGTCATCATCGAGCCTACGAGCGGCAACACGGGCATTGCCCTGGCTTTCGTTGCCGCCGCGAAAGGCTACCGCCTGATTCTCACTATGCCGGACACTATGAGCTTGGAGAGACGGCAGCTTCTGGAGATTTTCGGGGCGGAACTTGTCCTGACGCCGGGTGCCGAAGGCATGAAAGGAGCCATCAGCAAGGCCGAGGAACTGGCGGTGACGATTCCAGGAGCAGTTATCCTCCAGCAGTTCAACAACCCGGCGAATCCCGAGATACATAGAAGGACGACAGCCGAGGAGATCTGGAACGATACGGACGGCGAGGTTGATATCCTCATCGCCGGCATCGGCACCGGGGGAACAATTACCGGCGTTGCCGAAGTGATCAAGAAAAGGAAACCGTCATTCAGGGCTATCGCGGTCGAGCCCGAGGCATCGCCGGTGCTCTCGGGGGGACAGCCGGGACCGCATAAGATCCAGGGGATCGGCGCCGGCTTTGTCCCCCAGGTGCTCAACCGGGGGATCATCGATGAGATAGTCAAGGTCTCCAATGAAAATGCCGGGATCGTGGCCAGGCGCCTGGCCAGGGAAGAAGGTATTCTTGTCGGCATATCGAGCGGCGCCGCCCTCTGGGCCGCCTTGGAAGTGGCAAAAAGGCAGGACAGTCAAGGGAAACTCATCGTTGCCGTTCTTCCCGATACGGGAGAACGGTATCTATCCACCTGGCTGTTCAGAGAATAGAGGTAGAGTTATCATATGGATCAGCAAGAGAGATATAAACTGAATGTCCAGTTGGCGCAAATGCTGAAAGGCGGCGTCATCATGGACGTGACCAATGTGGAGCAGGCAAGGATCGCCGAGGAGGCGGGCGCCGTGGCCGTCATGGCCCTGGAACGGGTGCCGTCGGATATCCGCAGGGACGGCGGTGTTGCCAGGATGTCCGACCCGGCCATGATCACCGCGATCAAAAAGGCCGTTACCATTCCGGTGATGGCCAAGGCGAGAATCGGCCATTTTGTGGAAGCCCTGATTCTGGAAGCGCTGAAGATCGACTATATTGACGAGAGCGAGGTACTGACGCCCGCGGATGAGGAATGCCACATCGACAAGATAAAATTTTCCATTCCCTTCGTATGCGGGGCGAGAAACCTCGGCGAGGCCTTGCGCCGCATCGCGGAAGGAGCGGCCATGATTCGCACCAAGGGTGAGGCGGGAACGGGAAATGTTATCGAGGCCGTCCGGCACATGAGAACAATGAACAGGGAAATCAGGCAACTACTTAATATGCCTAAGGAAGAAGTGACAAGTTTTACGAAGACAAACGGTATCCCTTATGAGCTGGCCCTGCATGTTCGCGAACTGGGAAGATTGCCGGTTGTAAACTTTGCCGCCGGCGGTATCGCCACCCCGGCGGATGCGGCCTTAATGATGCAACTTGGCTGCGACGGCGTCTTCGTTGGTTCGGGCATATTCAAGTCGGCTAACCCAGCAAGCCGTGCCCGGGCTATCGTCAAGGCAACTGCCTACTATAAAGATCCGGTTAAGATTCTTGAGGCATCCATAAACCTTGGCGAGGCAATGCCCGGTCTTGAGATTTCTGAAATTCCGGAAGGACAATTACTCGCAACGCGAGGATGGTAGAAAAAGAAAGGAGAATAACAATGATAACAAAGGAATGGGAACACATCTCTACGAGACAGTCAAAGAAAAACGGCATTAATCGTAAGAGAAGAAGAATATCTACAATGTTTAATAATATTTCAAGCATTCTGACAGTCTTAATGGTTTTAACAGCAACAGTACTACCTGCTATGGCTGAAAACGCCTTAACATTGCTCAACGTCTCTTACGATCCGACCCGCGAACTCTACCAGGATTACAATGCGGCATTTGCCAAGTACTGGCAGAAGAAAACCGGGCAGCAGGTTACCGTCAAACAGTCCCACGGCGGTTCCGGCAAGCAGGCGCGCTCCGTCATCGACGGTCTGGAGGCGGACGTCGTTACTCTAGCCCTGGCCTATGATATCGATGAAATCCAGGGAAAGGGGTTGATCAATCCGGGATGGCAGAAAAGACTGCCCAACAACAGCGCCCCTTATACATCCACAATCGTATTTCTTGTCCGGAAGGGAAATCCGAAGAAGATCAAGGACTGGAACGATCTGGTGAAACCGGGGATTTCCGTTATCACCCCAAATCCCAAGACCTCCGGCGGCGCCCGCTGGAATTATCTGGCTGCCTGGGGGTATGCCCTGCGGCAGAAGGGTGGGAATGAAGCCTCCGCAGAGACTTTCGTCAAGCAGCTCTTTAAAAATGTACCGGTCCTGGATTCCGGCGCCCGTGGTTCTACAACCACATTCGTCCAGCGCGGCATCGGAGATGTCCTTCTCGCGTGGGAAAATGAGGCTTTTCTTGCCATCAATGAACTAGGGCCTGATAAATTCGAGATTGTGACGCCCTCTGTCAGCATCCTGGCGGAACCGCCTGTCACTGTCGTGGACAAGGTTGTTGACAAACACGGCACCCGTGCCATTGCCGAGGCCTATCTGAAATATCTCTATAGCGATGAGGGGCAGAAAATCGCCGCCAAACACTACTATCGGCCTATTAACAAGAAGATCGCCGCCGCGGCCTCAAAACTCCCGAAGCTGAAGCTCTTTACCATTAGTGAAGTGTTCGGCAGTTGGCAGAAGGCGCAGAAGACCCACTTTTCCGACGGAGGCATCTTCGACCGGATATACATCAAGCATTAACAGCGAATAATATAAGGAACAGCCATGAACTTCCTTCTGCAAAAACAACGCATCCTCCCCGGATTCGGACCGACCTTGGGCTATACGATTTTCTATCTCAGCCTGATTGTCCTGATCCCTCTTTCCGCGCTGGTGATCAACACGGCGGGAATGTCTTGGGATGCCTTCATGGCGGCTGTGGCGTCGCCGCGGGTGGTGGCCTCCTATCGGGTCACCTTCGGCGCCGCCTTCATCGCGGCCCTGATCAATGCCGTATTCGGCGCCCTGGTTGCCTGGGTCCTGGTCAGATATGACTTCCCCGGCAAACGAATCATGGATGCCCTGGTCGACCTTCCCTTTGCCCTGCCGACGGCCGTGGTCGGGATTACCCTGGCCACGGTCTACTCGGCAAACGGCTGGATCGGGTCATTTCTGGAGCCCCACGGCATCAAGATCGCCTATACGCCGGTGGGAATTGTGGTCGCCATGACCGTTATCGGCCTGCCCTTCGTGGTCAGGACGCTTCAACCGGTCATCGAGGATATTGAAAAGGAGACGGAGGAAGCCGCCGCATCCTTGGGGGCAAGCCGCTGGCAGACGTTTCGTTACGTCCTGTTTCCGATCATGGCCCCGTCTCTTCTAACCGGCTTTGCCCTCGCTTTTGCCCGGGCGGTGGGAGAGTATGGCTCCATAATCTTCATCGCCGGCAATATGCCCATGGTCTCGGAGATTACCTCGCTTTTGATCATTACCAAGCTGGAACAGTACGATTACAGTGGAGCTACGGCGATTGCACTGGTGATGCTGGTCGCCTCTTTCATCATGCTCCTGATGATTAACCTGCTCCAGCGCTGGAGCAGGAAAGTGACGGAAGGTTAAAATGGGGAATGGATATGTCTGATAGGTCAAATATTAAATTTACCAAAGCGCCGGGCAGGCGCAAGGACCTCACCGAGCCGGCGGTTATCCGCTGGCTGCTGACGGTAATTGCCGTTCTTTTTCTCGGCCTTTTTCTCCTGCTGCCCTTGACTGCGGTATTCGCCCAGGCCCTGGAAAAGGGGATGGCCGTCTACTTCGCATCCCTGCACGAAACGGATGCTCTGGCAGCCATCCGCCTGACCTTGTGGGTTGCGGCCATCAGCGTGCCTCTCAACCTGATTTTTGGTCTGGCCGCTGCCTGGGCCGTTACAAAATTCCAATTCCCGGGGAAGAACTTTCTCATTACCCTAATCGATCTTCCGTTTTCAGTGTCGCCGGTTATTTCGGGATTGATCTTTGTCCTTATTTTCGGACTTCAGGGATGGCTGGGGCCGTGGCTTGATGTTCACCAGCTCAGGATCGTCTTTGCGACACCGGGTATAGTTCTGGCGACAATCTTTGTCACTTTTCCGTTCGTGGCGCGGGAATTGATCCCCCTCATGGAGTCTCAGGGAAGGGATGAAGAGGAAGCCGCCCTGGTCCTCGGCGCCAGCGGTTTGCAGACTTTTTTCAAGGTAACCCTTCCCAATATTAAATGGGGTGTCATTTACGGGGTTATCCTCTGTAATGCCCGGGCCATGGGAGAATTTGGCGCCGTGTCCGTTGTTTCCGGGCATATCCGCGGCGCGACAAACACGATCCCCCTCCATGTGGAGATCCTCTATAACGAATACAACTTTGCAGCGGCCTTTGCCGTGGCGTCGCTCCTGGCCCTCCTTGCCCTGGTGACGCTGGCGGTCAAGAGCGTTGTGGAATGGAAGATGCGCGAGCAGTTCCCGCGGCATCCATAGAAGGCAATCATTATGAGCATTGAAATCAAAAATATCAACAAGCAATTCGGCAGCTTCACCGCCTTGCAGGATGTGAGTCTGGATATCCCCACCGGTGAACTGGTGGCCTTGCTCGGCCCTTCTGGTTCCGGCAAAACGACACTGCTCCGGATTATCGCCGGACTGGAAACCCCCGATGGGGGAACCATCCGTTTCAACGGCGAAGACACTACCCGCCGCCATGTCCGGGAGCGACAGGTCGGTTTCGTCTTTCAGCACTATGCCCTATTCCGGCATATGACGGTCTTTGATAATGTCGCTTTCGGCCTCCGGGTCAAATCGCGCCAGACACGTCTCTCGGATAAAAAAATCCGGGGAAAGGTGTCTGGATTATTGCGGTTGGTGCAGCTTGAAGGGATGGCGGACCGCCATCCCTCCCAACTATCGGGAGGACAGCGACAGAGAGTCGCCCTGGCACGGGCGCTGGCCGTGGAACCGCAAATTCTCCTCCTCGACGAGCCCTTCGGGGCCCTGGATGCCCAGGTCCGGGCGGAACTGCGGCGCTGGCTGCGTCAACTTCATGATGAGATTCATGTGACGAGCGTATTTGTCACCCATGATCAGGAGGAAGCCCTGGAAGTGGCAGATCGGGTGGTAGTGATGAACGAAGGCCGGATCGAGCAGGTCGGAACGCCGGAAGATGTCTATGAGCATCCCGCCAATCCGTTTATCCTGAATTTTCTGGGCAGCGTCAACCTGTTTCACGGCCGCGTCCATCAGGGATTGGCTCATCTGGGTGGTCTTGCATTGGCAGCGCCCGAGTATGCAACGGCCGATGATGCTCCGGCAGTGGGTTATGTCCGCACTCACGATATCGCGATTGAACGGACACCTTCCGACCATGAAAGCGTTACGGCGAAAGTCCGGTATATACACGCTATCGGTCCAATCGTCCGTGTCTCCCTGACGCTTAAGGAAAACAATGTTGCTGTGGAGGCGGAACTGACTCGTGATATATTTCAGAAGCTTGCCCTGAAAAAAGGAGAGAGTGTTTTTGTCAAACCCCGCAATGTGCGGGTGTTTATGGAAGATTATCAAATATGAAAGGAGAGGTAGAAATGACGATAAAATTGGAGATTAACGGTAAGATCGAGGATGTTTCCGGGGAAATAACAGTCCGGGAACTTCTGCGGGAAAAAGAGGTGGAAGATCCGGATATGGTCTCCGTCAAGCTGAATGGAACCATCCTGGAGAGGGCCACATACGACACGGTACAGGTCCTGGAAAACGATGAAGTGGAGTTTCTATATTTTATGGGCGGGGGTTCGCACAAGTGAAAACGGCAGGCTTTGCCACAATAGCGGTTCACGAAGCAGGTCCGAAAAAAGATGCCCACCGGGCGTTGCGGTTTCCCATCTATGCCGGTGCTGCATTTGATTTCGAATCCGCCGAAGCGATGGCGGACACGTTTTCGGGACGGAGAGCGGCCCATGCCTACTCACGCATCTCCAATCCGACCGTGGAGGCCTTGGAAAGAAAGATGACGGTCTTGGAAGCGGGACTGGCGACGGTGGCCGTTTCATCGGGGATGGCTGCCATTGCGGCGGCCCTCTTGAATCTGCTCACGGCTGGAGACAATATTGTGGCGGCATCATCCCTTTTTGGCGGGACCTATTCCCTGTTCCGAAACGTATTCGAACCGTTGGGCATTTCAACGCGCTTTGTGTCGGCGGACGATGTCCGGGCCATTGAAGGGGCGATAGACGATCACACCCGGGTGGTGTTTCTGGAGACGATTTCCAATCCATGCATGATCGTCCCCGATTTTGTCGCCATCGCCGAAATTGCCCACAAAAATAACGTCGTCCTGATGGCGGACAGCACGGTGACTACGCCCTATCTCTTTAATGCCGGGCAGTTTGGCCTGAATGTCGTTGTTCACTCGACGACAAAATACGTTTCCGGCGGCGCAACCAGCATGGGCGGCGTCATCGTGGATCTGGGAAACTTTGACTGGACGCACATACCGGCGCTCAAGAATTATCACCGGTTCAAAGAAATGGCATTCATCGCCCGGCTGAGAAAAGAAGTCTACCGGGAAACGGGGAGTTGCCTGTCTCCCCATAATGCCTATCTGCAAATCCTGGGGCTGGAGACGCTTTCGTTGCGCATGGACAGGATCTGCCGGAATGCGCAGGCCATCGCCGAATTTCTGGAAGCGCAGCGCGCGGTTCGGTCCGTGCTCTATCCGGGCCTTGATTCATCACCGTTTCATGACCTGGCGCGCCAACAGTTCGATGGGTTGTATGGGGGCGTATTGTCTTTTAATCTGCCGGATCGAGCCGGGTGTTTCAGCTTCCTGAATGCGCTCTCAATCATCAGGCGGGCATCAAACCTGGGCGACAACAAAACCCTCGCCCTGCATCCCGCATCAACCATTTTTGCCGGTTTTACCGAGGTGGAGTTGAAGTCCATCGGCATAGATGATACACTAATCCGCATCTCCGTCGGCATTGAGGATAGCGTGGATTTGATTGACGATATCCGCGCAGCCTTGAAAGGAATAGAAAACGTATGAACGAAGAACAGATTGAACGCTACAGTAGAAATATCATCCTAAAAGGAGTCGGCGGCAAAGGTCAGAAACGCCTGCTTCAGTCAAAGGTACTGATCATCGGCGCCGGAGGGCTCGGCGCCCCTGTTGCCCTCTACCTGGCTGCCGCCGGCGTGGGAACGATCGGTCTTGTCGATGGAGATGCCGTGGACTTGAGCAATCTTCAGCGTCAGGTCATCCATTTTACGGAGGATGTGGGCATCCCCAAGGTGGATTCCGCAAAAGACAAAATCAATCGCCTGAATCCCGACGTGGAGGTGAAGATCCACAAGGAGCGGGTCTGGGCTTCGAACATCCGGGATATCATCAGTGGTTATGATTTCATTATGGATGGCACGGACAATTTCCCGGCCAAGTTCCTGATCAACGACGCTTGCGTTTTGTATGGTAAACCTTATTCCCATGCCGGGATACTGAGGTTCAACGGACAGACGATCACCGTCCTGCCGGGCAAAAGCGCCTGTTACCGATGCTTGTTCATTGCCCCGCCGCCCGCCGGCGCGGTGCCAAGTTGTAGCGAGGCCGGTGTTTTGGGTGGTATGGCGGGTGTCATCGGGACCATCCAGGCGGTGGAGGTATTGAAGTATCTCCTCGGTTTGGGGGATCTTCTCACCGACCGCCTCCTCGTCTTCGATGCGCTGCCCATGCGTTTCCGGGAGGTCAAAGTGAAGAGAAATCCCGCCTGCCCGGTCTGCGGGGAAAACCCGGCCATTACTTCCCTGGTCGACTACGAACAAAAGGCGTGTGAATTAAGAAAATGATTATCCCAAAGAACATCATCGCGGGCATTTTTGCCCAGGCACAAGCGGCTGCACCCATTGAGGCCTGCGGTTATCTGGCGGGCGCCGGCGGGCGTGTTGCCAGGTATTACCCCCTGACCAATGTAGACGGCCGGGAAGACCACTTTTCCTTCGACCCGGAGGAGCAATTCGCCGCCCACAAATCGGCCCGCCAAGAAGGGATAGGGATCGTCGGGGTCTATCACAGCCACCCGGCGACACCGGCCAGGCCTTCCGCCGAAGATATCAGACTGGCCTACGATCCCTCCATTGTATACGTTATTTTTTCTCTCATGGATGGCGTCAGAACCGTGAAAGGATTTCATATCCGGCAGGGAAAGGTTGAAGAAGAACCGCTAAAGATTGATGAGGTTTAACATGACGGAAACACATTTTGATATAGCCGCTTTACAGAAAATCGGAATGATCCAGCAAAAGCAGCAAGAATATTTTGCCATGCGGCTGCATGTCGTGGGCGGTGATTTGACGTCCACACAGATGGAAAAAGTTGCCGAGGTTGCTGAAAAATACGGTCGGGGACAGCTTCATCTCTCCACGAGGCAGGGGATCGAGATCCACTTTGTCCACCACAGCAATCTCGAACCGGCCCGAAAAGAGCTGGAATCGGTTGGAGTTAAAATGGGCGCCTGCGGTCCCCGGATCAGGATCGTCGTGGCATGTCCCGGTGAGTTGACCTGCCGGTGGGGCATCATCGATACGAAAGCCATTGCCCATGACCTGGACGAGAAATACTTCCGCCAGGAAACCCCGCACAAGTTCAAGTTGTCCGTCACGGGCTGCCCTCATAATTGCGCCAAGGCGACAGAGAACGATATCGGCGTCATGGGGGGACTTTTGCCTGTCTGGCAGCGCGATGCCTGTACCGATTGCGGACTCTGTGTCAACATTTGCCCGACCGGGGCCATTCAAAAAAATGGTGAAGATTATGTGCTGAATTCAGCTAAGTGCATCAATTGCAGTATTTGTACGTCCAGTTGCCCGATGGATGCCTGGACGGCTGATAAGCATGGATTTATCCTGTGGCTGGGCGGAACCATGGGCAAGATTCCCCGTCTGGCGAACCGCCTGCCCGAATTGATCGAGACCAAGGAACGCCTCTACGAGCTGATCGATCGGGCGGTTGAATATTACCGCCGTAACGGCCGGAAAAAGGAACGCTTTGGTCATATGATCGACCGGATCGGTATCGAAAAGGTGAACGAGGAGATTCTTCATGGAACATGACATCAAAATACAACTGGACCTTCATGGCGTCGCCTGTCCCATGAACTTTGTCAAAACGAAACTCGCCCTTGAGGAACTGGAACCGGGAGAACACCTGGAGGTAATCCTCGACGAGGGGGATGCCATGCTGAATGTCCCCCGGAGCCTCAAGGAAGAAGGTCACCGGATTGTCAAGGTGGAGCCCCTTGGGGAAACCTTCCGGGTTGTCGTCGAAAAGGGTTCATCATAAACATAAATGATCGAGAGGTTATCATGCAGCAAGAGAAAATAAAGGAATTAATTTCAGAATTCAAAGACAAAAAACCGGATGAGATTATGCGCTATTTCCTTTCAGCATATGCCGGAAGTTCCGTCAAAGGCAAGGATCGTCTCGCCCTGGCGTCCAGTCTTGGCGCGGAGGATCAAGTCCTCACCCATATCATCCTGTCCATCAAGCCTGAGGCAAGAATCTTTATCCTCGACACCGGAAGGCTCCATAACGAGACTTATGAACTTATGAGCCGCACCATGAAGCAATATGAGATGAAATATGAGTTCTTGTTTCCCGAATCAGCGGATGTCGAGGCCATGGAAAGTCAAGACGGACCTGACCTTTTTTATGAAAGCATCGAAAACAGGAAAAAATGTTGCTTCTTCCGCAAGGTAAAGCCCTTGCGGAAGATACTTTCATCTCTGGATGTCTGGATTACGGGATTGAGGAAAGAGCAGGCCGTTACGAGAAATGCCCTGGAAAAAATCGAGTGGGATGAAGCGAATGGCCTTATCAAGCTCAATCCCTTAGCCGATTGGACTGAAAAGCAGGTTTGGGACTATATCAAGGAGCACCGTGTCCCCTATAACAAGCTGCATGATCAGGGATATCCGAGTATCGGCTGCGCCCCCTGCACCCGGGCCGTGAAACCAGGAGAGGATCTCCGCGCGGGGCGCTGGTGGTGGGAAACGCCGGAACAGAAGGAATGCGGTCTGCATCTCGTCGACGGCAAACTTGCAGGAAGGAGGGGATCGCATGGATCACCTGGATAAACTGGAAGCGCAGAGCGTTTATATCTTCCGGGAGGCTTATCGGGAGTTCAAGAATCTGGTCATGCTCTGGTCCATTGGCAAGGACAGCACGGTACTCCTGTGGCTGGCCCGAAAGGCCTTCTTCGGCCATGTCCCCATGCCCATGCTTCACATCGACACCCATTATAAAATCCCGGAAATGATTGAATACCGGGATACATTGGCAAGGGAATGGCAATTGAATATTCTTTACGGGGAAAATACGGCCGCCCTCGACAGAAAGGAAACCTACCCCGACGGGACCTGCGACCGCATCACCTGCTGCCGGAACTTGAAGAGCGAGGCCCTGAAGCATACCCTCTCCGGGGAGTGGCCCCGCTATCGGTTTGATCACCGCCTTGGCCGGTATCTGCCTGACACGAATACCGAGCAGTATACCGGCGTCATTGTCGGTGTGCGGGCCGATGAAGAGGGCAGTCGATCGAAAGAGCGATACTTTTCCCCCCGGGACAAGGAAAATGATTGGGATGTCGGCGATCAACCACCGGAACTATGGAATCAGTTCAAAACCGATTTCGCGCCGGGTACACACGTTCGTATTCATCCCCTGCTGGATTGGACGGAACTTAATATCTGGGAGTATATCGACCGGGAGGATATCCCCCTCGTCTCCCTTTACTTCGACCAAGGTCAAGGAACGCGCTATCGATCCCTGGGATGCTGGCCCTGCACGTCTCCCGTCGTTTCACAGGCCCGGACGATCAAGGAGATCATTGCGGAACTTAGGGAAGGAAAATTCGCCAACATTGCGGAAAGATCGGGCCGCGAGCAGGATAAAGAGGATGGCGGCGGCCTGGAAACACTGCGCCGGGAAGGATACATGTGAAAACAGGAAAAATGAACAGGATGAGTATGGATAATACCCTTTCTAATGCGGCATGCACAGAAGCCGGTGACCGGGAACAGATCAATATCGTCATTGTGGGTCATGTCGACCACGGTAAGAGTACGGTGATCGGGAGACTGCTCGCCGATACGGGCTCTCTCCCCGAAGGGAAACTGGAAGACGTCAAGGCCCTTTGCGCCCGAAACGCCAAACCTTTTGAGTATGCATTTCTCCTGGATGCACTCAAGGATGAAAGGAGTCAGGGGATCACCATCGACAGCGCCCGTTGCTTCTTTAAAACGCGAAAGCGGGACTACATCGTCATCGACGCTCCGGGGCACATCGAGTTCCTGAAAAACATGGTGACCGGGGCCGCCCGGGCCGAAGCCGCGCTTCTTGTCATCGCCGCCGACGAGGGCATTCAGGAAAACAGCAAGCGCCACGGTTATCTCGTCTCCATGCTGGGCATCCGCCAAGTCGTGGTGCTCCTCAACAAGATGGACCTTGTCGGGTACGACCGCCAGGTTTATGATTCACTCTGCTCGGATTACGCGGCATTCCTGGAAACCCTCCAGGTAAAACCGATCGCCTTTATTCCCGTCAGTGCCCGGGACGGCGTGAATCTTGTTACCCCTTCCCAGCAGATGCCGTGGTATCAGGGTCCAACCGTCCTTGATCAATTGGATGCGTTTGAGAAGAAGAAAAGCGACATCCATCTTCCGCTACGCTTTCCCGTTCAGGATATCTACAAATTTACGGAAGAGAATGATGATCGCCGCATTATGGCCGGTACCATCGAGACAGGGGGGTTAAGCGTAGGTGACGAAGTCTTGTTCCTGCCTTCGCATAAAAGGTCACACATCCGGACCATCGAGGCCTTCCACACAACGGTCAAGAGGTCGGCTACAGCCGGAGAAGCCATCGGTATCACTCTTGATACCCAGTTGTACATTAAACCGGGCGAAATCATTACCAGATCCGGCGATACGCCGCCTCTTGTGAATTCGCGCTTCAAAGCCCATATTTTCTGGATGGGACGTTCGCCCTTGATCAAGGATAAATCCTACAAACTGAAGCTGGCGACCTGCCGTGTCCCTGTCAGGCTTGCCGAGATTATCCATGTCCTGGATGCGACGGACCTTATGACACATCACAAAAAGCAGCTCGACCGCCATGATGTCGGGGAAGTCATTCTGGAAACGACCAAGCCGATTGCCTTTGACCCTGTTATTGCCATCGAAGGCACGGGAAGGTTTGTGATCGTCGATCATTATGAAATTGCCGGCGGCGGCATCATTCTTGACGAGGCCGATAACCGGGATACGCTTCTCACTGATCATATCCGGGAACGAGAGGTTGCCTGGGACAAGGGTTACATTACACCGTTCGATCGTTCTCAGCATAACAGCCATGGTGCAAAGTTCATCGTCTTTGCAGGCGAACAGTACGACCACGTCACGGCCTTTGCCAAGGAATTGGAAAGGAGGCTCTTTGTTAACGATCATCAGACTTACTATCTCGGTTTCAACAACCTCCTTTCCGGGATCGCCTCCGATGTTCCGGGGAACATCGCGGACACGGACGATGCGATCAAGAAGCTGGGGGAACTGGCCCGGATTCTGACGGACGCCGGTCAGATCTTTATTACCGCCCTCTCAGGTGTCGACGATTATGACCTGGAAATATTAAAGGTCCTCAACACACCTGCGGAGATATTGGTTGTCTGCGTGGGTTCAAACACCTTTTCCCGGTTCGCGGTCGATCTGGTCATCCCGACGGACGTCTCAACAGAGATTGCCATCCGACAAGTTTATGAGTTGCTGAGAAAAAAAGAGGTCGTTGCCGAGTATTTTATTTAGGTTGCCGCAATTTGAGCGCCCCTTTATTGGCTTTCGTTGCAGACTATTCAACTTGCGCTGCACAATATTCTCCAGTTTTTCTCGTGTTCTTGATAAAATACTTAATATATACAGCATGTTGCGTTTTGGCATGATCTTTGTAATCCTATGGATAACGCTCCACTGATCAGGTTGACCATGGGCGTTGCGACAGTTAAATAAATTGTGAGCAAAATTAAGCAAAAAAGTAAAACAAAGATTTTAGGAGGTTCAAAATGAAAAAGACATTAAAAACAAAACTGGCAATCGGTACTTTCGCGGTAGCGTTGGGGATGGCATCCATATCCCCTGCAGTAAGCCACGCAATGAGAGTCGAGACTCTTGATGACACCTGGGAGAAACCTGCAAAAGTTGAAAAGGTGGAAAGCGGTAGCGAGATCAGGTACTACCAACTGGGAGCAAACATTTCGGACGGCTACCGGATTTTTGAAGTTCGGAAGGACGGGAAGGTCATCGACAAAGGATATTCAGTGCAACCGAAGGCACAACCCTGAACCGAAAATGACCTCATCTGCCATTGTTTTCATATGAACACTGGCGGGTGGGGTCATTTAGTCTCCTCTTGACTCGGAATGCGGAATCTTGATACAGCGCGCGAGGATGAAGTATTTGTCAATCGCTGATGATAAGGGATTTGTTCGATGAGGCCGGATTCACGAATTCACAGGAAATTGATTGCTCGACTGATTCTGGTTTGGGCTGTACTTTCCCTCGTGATAGGGGCGGCGGTTTATTTTATCGAGATCGGAAAGATTGACCGATATGTTGGCAGGATGGCAGCGGAAGAATCACGCGGCTTTGTCAAGGTCATGCAGGATTATCTAACCGGTCCGGAAGCTGGTCAACGCGAACAGATGATTCAAGAGAGTCGGAAGCATATTCAAAAGGAACATTTCGTCTCGGTGGAACTCTATGATGGAAACAAGCAGAGGATCATCGAGATGCGCCATACAGGATGGGAGGTGATTAAAGAAAAAATCAAGAAACACGACCTCTCTTCTTTCATGGATAAAGAGGTTCACTACGAGAAATTCTACGGCAGAGCCGGGCAGATTTACGTCTTGGTCCTGGCGCCTCTAAAGACGGAAACAAATGAGATTATCGGCTACTTGAACGGCGTTTACAAAGTGGATGCCGACACCATGACTGAGATCAGGAACCGCATTGTTTTTTCCCTGCTACAGGTAATGTTCATCATCTTCCTGACGGCAGCAGTGATCTATCCTATTGTACTGGCATTGAACAGGGGGCTGATTCGATTGACGACCGACCTGTCCCATGCCAACATTGGGATGCTCAAGGTACTGGGAAGCGCCATCGCCAAAAGGGACAGCGATACCAACATCCACAATTACAGGGTTACGATCTATGCTGTCCGTCTTGCCGAAGCTACAGGCATAAAAAAGGGGGATATGCAGGCCCTGATCAAGGGGTCCTTTCTTCATGATGTGGGCAAAATCGCTATTAGTGACAATATCTTGCTCAAACCGGGAAAATTGACGGATGAAGAATTCACCATCATGAAGATCCATGTTCGCCATGGCATCGATATCATCGGTCATTATGAGTGGTTAAAAGACGCCGCCGATATTGTCCTCCATCACCATGAAAAATTTGACGGCACCGGTTATGGCGCGGGACTTAAAGGCAATAGGATACCCGTGAGCGCCAGGATATTTGCTATTGCCGATGTCTTTGACGCGCTCACCTCTGAAAGGCCATACAAAAAAGCACTTTCTTTGGCCGAAGCCATGAATATCATGCAGGCAGGCAATGGCAGCCATTTTGATCCTAACTTTCTTGCTGCCTTTGATACTATCGCCGGACAACTTCATGAGGAGGTGCACAACTCCGATGAAAAAACACTGGAGATTATCCTGGACAGGATTGTCGATCAGTACTTTCAGGAAATTCTTTCGATACCATTATAGCAACCTTTAGTCTTTTGTTCCATCCCTGAAATTGTTGACGAGACTTCTTTATTACAACAAATACGTTCCTAATTCAGAAAGTTACACATATTTGTGGCAATTATTTGATAAATATTGAAGGCGTCATTAGGCAATACCTCGTGATTTCAAGATCATACTTTTGTTGGCATATTATTTGATAAGTGATAAATAAGAAATATAAAGTTTGAAGACGATGCAACCTATGAACAATCGATGTTATCAAAATCAAGGAGGAAGATGGTATTATGATTCAACTAAAAGGCGGCAATAGAAGGCGGTTACTATTCGTAGCCCTAATCATGATAGGGCTTTTCACGGTGGCCTCCTGTGCGGCAATTCAGCAACAACAAGCTTATCACAGCATCGTAATGAAAGGCAGCATCATCCACACAACCGAGGACGGCATATACTTGTGCATCGGTAAAAAAGACGGCGCCTCCGTCGGTCAGGAACTGGACGTTTATAAAATGACTTTCACCGGTGGACCGAAGGCACCCTCATTTAAGAGAGAGAAGATCGGGAAGGTAAAGATTACGGAAATTATCGACGAACATTTTGCAACGGCTGCTGTCGTTTCAGGCAAGGCAGAGAAGAACGACATCGTAGAATTGGTACGCTGAAAAGACTTAAAATCACCGGTAAAGGAGCGGGCTACTCCAGGCAATCTTGGAGGCAGCTCGCTTTTTTTTGCCCGAACGTTCCAAAATAATCACATCCAAAATAATTATTCTTGACAGATAATCTTTAATTCTACTATTATGGTGGAAATAGTAGAAATAAAGCCGAGGATGTGACGTATGTTCTTGAAAAGAATAATTTATTGCATATTAATGCTGGCCGTTGTTCTAATTTTCCCTCTTGAAGTTATGGCCGGACCGGTCGAGGTGGTCTTCAAACTGAATCTCAAAGCCCCTGAAAAAAGTAAGGATGTTCGTATCTGGATTCCTTATCCGGTCACGGATGAAAATCAGATCATCAACAATGTGAAGATTGACGGTAACTACGCGTTTCATGGCATTCAAAAGAAGAAGGCCTTCGGAAATTCTATCCTCTATGCGGAGTGGAAAACTCCGGGGCAAAAAAGGACGTTGACCTATACCTTCAGAGTGGAGAGAAAAGAGGTCGTCAGAAAAGCCTTTCCCGCGCGGGAAACGGCGCTGGACCGGAAAATGTTTGAGCCATATCTGATTCCAACCAGTTTTGGACCGACGGACGGCAAGGTCAAGCAACTTGCGGAGACAATCACGGCGGGGAAAACGTCAACCCTCGACAAGTCAAGGGCAATCTATGATTGGATCGTGGACAATATGTATCGGGACCCAAACATCAAGGGTTGCGGATTCGGACGTGTAGAGCAACTATTGATAAGCCTGGGAGGAAAGTGCGGCGATATCTCATCGGTTTTTGTGGCCTTGGCAAGGAGCGTCGGCATCCCGGCCAGAGAGATTTTCGGCATCCGCATCCCCAAGGGCAAGGAAGGCGAAATGACGAAGGCGCAGCACTGCTGGGCGGAGTTCTATTTGTCCGGGTACGGCTGGGTTCCTGTTGATCCTGCCGATGTAAGAAAGGCCATGTTGGAGAAGAAATTGAAATTGGGCGAAGAGAAGGAAATTCGAGAATATTATTTCGGCGCCGTAGATAAGCAGCGGATCGCCTATGGGATGGGGAGGGACCTGGTACTTGATCCCCCACAAAAAGGCGAACCGCTGAATTATTTCATGTATCCCTACGCCGAAGCGGACGGCAAGGCCCTTGACGATTTGTTCGGGTTCGACATAGGTTATACGATAACTTATAGGGAGTTATAGTAATTGATGATCTGTCCGTGTTGGGATGGCAGACCAGGAAAGCAGTTAGAAAGGAAGGATGATATGTCAGTAAGTATTAAGAAATCAATGGCGGGAAGTGTTCTATTTTTTTTGGTGCTTTATTCGGGGATTGCCTTTGCCCAGCACAGCCATGAGCACAGCACCGTGCCTACGGGCGGTAGCCAGGATCAACAGTTAATGGATGAACTGAAAGGCATAAACGGCAAGCAAGCTATGGAACTTGCCAATAAATGGCGGCAAAAGAATCTCGATATTATGAGTTTCGTGACCCCAGATGCGGTCAATTTCAAATTCAAAGATGGAAAGACAATCAGTGTGCCCCTACCGGCTGATCAAATGGTTGTATCCGTCGCTCCATACATCAGCTACACCCATGAATGTGCGACTCATTACATGTCAAAATGCGATGGAGAGCTGAAAAAAGTGCCAATAAAAGTCAGGGCCGTCACCGCCGGAGGTAAAACCCTGATTAATAAAACGCTCAAAACACCTTCTACAGGTTTCTTTGATCTCTGGTTACCCAGAGATCAGGAAATTACCATATCCGTAAATGCCCTGGGGAAGAAAGCAACGGGCAAGATATACACCTATCGGAACAGCAAAACGTGTGACACGACATTAAAACTAAAATAGTACAAGCGAATGTTTGTTCGTATAATGAGCATGTCATTAAAAACAGTGCGTGGTACAATAAAGAACCGCGAGACGATCAGATATCCGGAAATTTGAAACCCAACATGCCTCTTGAGAGTATGCGACTATGAAAAAATTCGAGACCCCTATTCGACTCTTCGTAATTTTTGGGGGAATTGTCGGAATCAGTTTTCTGCATTACCTTACGCCGCTATCGGAACCGGTTCTTCATGATATTTTTCAACGTCTCTACTATGTACCAGTTATCCTCGCCGCGTTCTGGTTTGGCCTCACGGGCGGACTGGGAACAGCCATGATCGTGAGCGTTCTGTATGCCCCTCATATTATCTTTCAATGGGGCGATCGTCCAACATTTGAGACAGAAAAATATCTGGAGATATTGCTTTACAATTTAGTGGGCGGTGTTACCGGTTTTCTCTCGGGGCAGGAAAAGCGCCGCCGGAAGCAGTTGGAAAAGACAGCCGCCGGGCTTGAAGAGTCTTATCGTACATTACAGGAGCAGTCGGCGCTCATCATTCGTATTGAAGAACAACTGAGGAGCGCCGAGCGATTGTCCGTTCTTGGAGAGTTGGCGGCGGTGCTGGCACACGAAATTCGCAACCCCCTCGGCTCGATTCGCGGTACTGCAGAAATCCTCAAGGATGATTACCGGCCGGGTGATAAAAAATATGAGTTTCTTGAAATCCTGTTGAAAGAGTCGGATCGTCTCAATCGAGTGGTCGAGGATTTTCTCCGCCTGAGCCGGCCACAGCCGTTAACAATGTCATCATGCAATCTTGGAGAGGAGTTGCGTAGCGTAGTCATGCTCGTAATGGCGGAGGCAAAGGACCGGGGGCTCCGCCTGGAACTGCATGTAGATGAATCTCTCGAAATCAGAGGAGACAAAGACAAGCTCCATCAGGCATTTCTGAACATCATTCTCAACGGACTTCAGGCCACTTCCGTTGGCGACTCTTTGACCATCGATGCCCGTTGGCGAAAAGATTTGACCGGAAATCATTCGGAGGTACAGATCTTTTTCCGGGACACGGGAATCGGTATCCCGGAGGATCTTCATAAAAAAATCTTCGAACCCTTCTTTACCACGAGACAAGACGGGACGGGTTTGGGGCTTGCCATTGCCAAGAAAATTGTCGAAGCTCATAATGGACGGATCGAAGTGGCAACGAATTCCCCTCAAGGCACAACCTTCACGATTTTTCTGTCTTCCGGTCTTGTCACGGCCTCCCTTCCGATACAGCACAACCCAATTACGGAGGAAAAAGAATGACGAGGAGAATCCTTGTTATTGATGACGACAATTCATTCAGACGGGTATTGGAATACAATCTCCAGGAAGAGGGATATGAGGTCCTTTCCGCTTCGTCAGGCGAAGACGGTCTTGTCCTCTTTGCAGAGCATCATCCGGATCTGGTCATTACGGATATGAAGATGAGCGGGATCAGCGGTCTCGATGTTCTCAAGGCCATCAAAAAACAGTCCCCCGATACGCTGGTCATCATCATCACGGCCTTTGGCGCCGTGGATAAAGCTGTTAAGGCCATGAAACTTGGCGCCTACGACTATGTTACAAAACCCATGAATCGCGATGAGTTAAAGCTGGTGGTCCAGAAAGCCCTGCAACTGAATAATCTTTCCACAGAGAATAAAGACCTGAAACAACGGCTTGAAAATCGCGATGAATTTAAGAACATAATCGGCATTTCCGAGGCCATGACGGATGTTTTTTCGTTGGTGCGGAAAGTGGCTGATACGGAAGCGACAATCCTGATTACCGGTGAATCGGGGACAGGGAAGGAATTGGTGGCCCGGGCTATTCATGAGCAGAGCTCCCGTCGAGGTTTCCGGTTTATTGCGATCAATTGCGCCGCCATTCCCAGTAACCTTTTGGAAAGCGAACTTTTTGGTCATATTAAAGGTGCTTTTACCGGAGCAATCAGGGACCAGCAGGGGAAGTTCCAGCAGGCCGACGGTGGGACTATCTTCCTCGACGAGGTATGCGATCTGCCGCTGGAGATGCAGCCGAAGCTGCTTCGCGTTTTACAGGAAAAGGAAGTCGAACAGGTGGGGGGGGGCAAAACTCAAAAGATCGATGTTCGCGTTGTGGCAGCGACAAATCTGGATATCGAGGATTCGGTTGCCGCCGGCCGTTTTCGCGAGGATCTTTACTACCGGCTTTCGGTTATCCCGATTCACCTGCCGTCGCTAAGACAACGTTCGGAAGACATCCCCTTGCTTTTACGGCACTTTGCTGCCAAAGCGGGATGCCCTCATGTCGTTTTTGCAAAGGAAACGCAGGAAGCGCTGAGAGCTTATCTATGGCCGGGAAACGTGCGGGAACTGGAAAACATGGTCACAAGGATGATGATTCTGCGCGAGAAAGATATCATCGCCATAGAAGACCTACCGAAAAAGATTCTGACGCGGCTGCAGCATGAAGGACAAATGATCGTTGTTAACCTGCCTCCGGAAGGTTATTCCCTTGAACAATTGGAACGGGAGGTTGTTATTGAAGCCTTGGAACGGAACAATTGGAACAAATCAGCAGCGGCAACCTTTCTGAAAATCCCCCGTCATGTTCTCCTGTACCGGCTTGAAAAGTATGGCATCGTTTCCCCTTCCAAAAAGCAGTAAGCACCCATGCTCTACGGGTTGCTATAAGTTATGAAAACCGCCCTCACCCCAGCCCTTTCCCTCAAGGGAGCAGGCAAGAGGTTGACGGCTATTTTCGAACGCGCCTGCCGATAAAGAAGGGCCAGCAAGGAGGTTGTTTGTTGGAGAATATTCTATTTTTCTGTAGACTATTCTCTATTCGGTCATGCCGTATGAAGATAAACGTCAACAAATACAACATATTGTTATTTGGCACGCTGTTTGTATTATCGCTGATATTGCTCCCGTGATTTAGCAGTTAAATTTTATGCCCCGGGGGCGATAACAGAAGGAATCTACATATTATCTTTAAAAGGAGAAGATCAATGTCAAATTTAGGTAAGAAAATGGAATTGGTTATCGTATTGACTGCCTCGATGATTTTGTGGTCCGGCGTAGCTGTTGCACAGCACGGCCATAATCATGGCGCTGCGCCTGCTGCAACATCAGAGAATCAAGACATGTCGCACAACATGTCCATGGCAGACAGACCCGTTCAGACGGCAACCGTGGGTGGGATGAAAGTTACCCTGGATGTCATGGATATGGGCATGCATGTCCATATGCAGGGCATGAAGGGTAATCCTGTCCCCGACACTTACGACAGCAAGCAAAGTCAGGCGATTATGGTCATGATCAATGCCGTGGCATCCAAAGAGATTGTTAAAGACGCCACTGTAACCGTTACAATTGTCAGTCCGACGGGGAAGAAAAAAACGGATAAGGCGCCATGGTACGGGGATCATTACGGTGCGTCATTCAGTCCATCGGCCCAGGGGACATACAAGATTATAGTGCATGTTGACGGTCATGAAGGTAAAGGGGAAACAACTTTCAATTACAAATATAAAAAGTAAAAAACCGTTGACAATATGAAGACTTTTTATGACAATATGAAACTGGATAGATACGTTAATACAAATAGGTTGTGAAAAGAAAACTGAACATGAATCAATATGGGGAGGGTAAAAAAATGAAGCGAATAGCGTTAATTGTTGGCGTGTTATTTCTGATGGTGGGGCTGGTCCATGCCAAAGACTATGAGCTGACAAAAAAGGCCGGGGAGTACACGGTCCGAGTTGCAATCGACAAGAACCCGCCAGTCACAGGGAAGAATAACATGATCGTCGGTATCAAGGACGGAGCTTCCAAAGATGTGACCGATGCCAAGGTGATCATTGATTACGGGATGCCGGCCATGCCGGGAATGCCGGCGATGAATTACAAGTCAGACGCCATGCTCCACGGAAGCATGTACCACGCCGTCGTCAACTTCTCTATGTCCGGTCCCTGGAACATAACCGTCAAGATTACGCGAGCGGGAAAGGCGCAGGCGGTGAAACTCAATGTGGATGTCAAGTAAATACTTGAAATATATCCTGTACATACAGATCATGCTGCTCTTGGCGACGCCCGTCCTGGCACAGGATTTGAAACTGGAGGACCTGGTTGGCGAGGCGTTGAAAAACAGCCCCGACATCCAGGCCTTTCAGTCCAGGATCGAGGCGGCGAAACAGCGGATTCCCCAGGCAAAAAGCCTTCCTGACCCCCAGTTGACGTTCGGCTACCAGAACGAGGGGTTCGACCGCTATAGCTATGGCGAGGAACAGGGCTCCCAGTGGATGTTCGGAGCGTCCCAGCAGTTTCTCTTCCCCGGCAAGCGCGCCCTGAAAGGCGAGATGGCGGCCCGCGACGCCGAAAGCCAGGAGGCCATGTACGAGCTGCTGAAGCTCAAGACTGTGTCGCGGGTGACGGAACTCTATTACGATCTTTTTCTGGCCCACAAGAACATCGATCTCCTGAAGAATCGGGAGGATATTTTTGTCCGCATCGAAGACCAGGCCCTGGCCCGGTACAGCACCGGGAAGGCGATGCAGCAGGAGGTCCTCATGGCCCAGACGGAGAAATACATGCTTCTCGAAAAAGAAGCCATGTTCCGTCAGAAGATCCAGTCCCTGGAGGCCATGCTGCGGGCGACGGTCGGCCGGCAAGGGGGGGTGCCGCTGGGAAGGCCGCCCGAGAATCTGCCCTATCGGCTTTTTCTCCATGAAGCCGACGTCGCTGTGGAGACAGCGCTCCGGCATTCGCCTGAAATCAAGTCCCGGAACAAGATGATCGACGCTGCCAACGCCAGGGTTATGCTGGCCAAAAAAGACTATTTCCCGGATTTCAGCGTGAACGCCGGCTATTTCAACCGGACGGGTATTTACAAGGACATGTGGGGCCTGGCCTCAACAATCAATATCCCCATATATTACAAAACAAAACAGGAACCGGCCGTCCTGGAGGCCAAAGCCGCCCTCGCGCAGGCCAAGCAGGAACTGGAAGCGACCAAGCTTATGATTGACGCCGCCGTCCGGGACAATCTTTCCATGGTCAAATCGGCGGACAAGCTCATGGATCTGTATAAGAACGGCCTGATCCCCAAAAACGCCCAGGATGTCGAGTCGGCCCTCTCGGGTTACGCCACGGGCAAGACGGAGGCCATCGTGATCCTCTCACGGGTCAAGGCGCTCCTGGAGTATGAAAACCAGTATTGGGTGCAGTTTACGGAAAGGGAGAAGGCCATGGCGAGACTACATGCGATCACGCAGGGTCTGGAAGCGACATCGGGAGGTGCAAAAAAGTGAACCACTCCTCAAGGACTGTTACAGGTTTTGCTGCGTTGATAACAGCGGCAATCTTTTTTTTGACGCCCCTCAATCTTTACGCCCAGGGCCATGCCGGGCACACGGCGCAGCCCAAAACCGCTGCCCCGCAACCCAAGGCCGCGGCAACCACGCAGCCCAAAGCGCCTGCTGACCAGGAAAAGGTGGAAGAAGTTCCCCAGATCGAACTATCCACGGAGCAGATGCAGCGCATCGGCGTCAAGACCGTTACGGTGACCGCAAGGTCCCTGCAGAAGATCATCCGCACGGTGGGACGGATCGAAACGGACGAACGAAACCAGACCACGATCAATGCCAAGGTCGAAGGATGGATCGAAAAACTCTACGTGGACTATACGGGGCGCTATGTAAAGAAAGGGGAACCTCTGGCGGATATATACAGTCCCGAACTTCTGGCGACTCAGAAGGAATTTCTCAATACCCTGAAATGGGCCGGCCGGCAGACCGGTAAAAAAGCTCATGACGGCCACGATCATTCGGCAACCAACGGATCGCCGGATGCCACGTCGGACCTGCAAAAAATGCTGGAGAAAGACGCCTCCGCCACCCTCGATGCCGCACGGCAGCGACTGCGGCTCTGGGATATCTCGGACGAACAGATCCGGCAGATCGAAAAAACGGGAAAGCCCGTCCGGACCCTCACGCTCTATAGTCCCGTCAGCGGCCACATCACCCAGAAGATGGCCGTTGCCGGCATGAGGATCATGCCCGGCGAAAAACTCTTCGACGTAGCCGATCTTTCCCGACTCTGGATCATCGCCGACATCTATGAGTATGAGCTGTCCGCCGTGCGCGTCGGCCAGCCCGTCTCCGTCACCCTCAGCTATTTTCCGGGCCGGCAGTGGTCTTCCCGGATCGACTATATCTACCCCGTCATCTCCGCCGAAACCCGGACAGCGAAGGTCCGTCTGACCCTGCCCAATGCAGACGGCCAACTGAAACCCCAGATGTTCACCAACGTGGAGATCCGGATCGGCCTCGGCAGGCGACTATCCATCCCGGACTCTGCCGTCATTGATACGGGCAAGGGCCAGGTGGTCTATGTGGACCGGGGGAACGGTGTCTTCGAACCCCGGGAGATCCGGACCGGCCAGCGGGCCGATGGGGCCGTGGAAGTCCTGATGGGGCTCAAGGCCGGGGACCGGGTAGCTTCGGCGGCCAATTTTCTCATCGATTCCGAGGCTCAGCTCAAAGGCGTGAAGCCCCTTTCCAAACCCTAAATAAAGAGAAAGGGTCTCCCCATGATCGCAAAAATCATCGAATTAAGCGCCCGGAATAAATTCGCAGTCTTTCTCATGATGGCCCTGGCCATTGTCTGGGGCTATTGGGCCGTGAAGAACACGCCCCTCGACGCCCTTCCCGACCTAAGCGATACGCAGGTCATCATCTACACGGAGTGGCCGGGGCGAAGCCCCGATCTTGTCGAGGATCAGATTACCTATCCCATCACATCGACGCTGCTTGCTGCCCCTAAAGTCCAGGCCGTGCGTGGTTTTTCCTTCCTGGGCAGTTCCTTCATCTACGTGATATTCGAGGAAGGGACCGATATTTACTGGGCGCGGAGCCGGATCCTGGAATACCTCCAGGCGGTCAAGAACAAGATACCCTCCGACGTCAATCCCATCCTCGGTCCCGATGCCACCAGCCTCGGGTGGGGGTTCTCCTACGCCGTTGTAGATGAAACGGGTGGACATGACCTCGCCGAACTGCGCAGCATCCAGGACTATATCATCAAACTGGGTGTGGAAAGCGTCCCCGGCGTTTCCCAGGTGGCGAGTCTCGGTGGTTTTGTAAAGCAGTATCAGATCACCGTCGATCCCAACCGCTTGGCTGCCTACAGCATTCCCATTACGAAGGTCATGGAAGCCGTAAGAAAGAGCAACCGGGATGTGGAAGGGCGAGTCCTTGAACTCTCCGGCGTGGAATACATGATCCGGGGGCGGGGATATATCAAGGGGCTGCAAGACCTGGAGAGTATCGCCGTGGGCGCGAACCCCGGCGGAACGCCTATCTATTTAAAGGATGTGGCCCGCGTCCAACTGGGTCCTGAAATCCGGCGCGGGCTAGCGGAGTTGGATGGTCGGGGCGAAGTGGCCGCCGGGATTGTGGTCGTCCGTTTCGGTGAAAATGTCCTCTCCGTAATTGAGAGGGTGAAGGAGAAGATTAACCGCGACATCGCGCCCAGCCTGCCCAAGGGGGTGAAGATCGTCACGACCTATGACCGGTCGGACCTCATCATGCGCTCCATGGCTACCCTTAAAGAGGAGCTCATCAAGCTGACCGTGGCGGTGAGCGTGGTCTGTCTCGTCTTTCTTTTTCACCTGCCCAGCGCCCTGGTGGTGATCGTTACCTTGCCCATCGCCATGCTTATGGCCTTCATCAGCATGTATTACCTGGGCGTTACCGCCAACGTCATGAGCCTCTCCGGCATTGCGATTGCCATCGGCGCCATGGTGGACGCCGCCATCATCATGGTGGAAAACGCCCACAAGAAACTGGAGGAGTGGGAACACGAGGGTCAGCCGGGGAGCCGGACGGATGTCATCATCGAAGCTGCCAAGGAAGTGGGGCCGTCCCTCTTCTTCTCCCTGCTGGTCATCACCGTGGGATTTCTCCCCGTCTTCACCCTCCAGGCCCAGGCGGGGCGCCTGTTCAAGCCTCTGGCTTATACGAAGACCTTTGCCATGCTCTTCTCATCCTTTCTGGCCGTGACCCTAACGCCCGTGCTCATGACGCTGCTCATCCGGGGCAAGATCCGACCTGAGGAGAAGAATCCCATCAGTTTGGTCCTGCATAAGCTCTATGAACCGGTGGCCCATTTTGCCATCCGTTTCCAGAAAACGGTGATCATTGCCGCCGTCCTCATCATGGCCCTGACGGTTTACCCGTTTATGAAACTTGGTTCGGAGTTTATGCCGCCTCTCTATGAAGGAACGTTGTTCTATATGCCCGTCACGCTGCCCGGAGCGGCCGTGTCCGAGGTCGGGAACCTCCTCCAGATGCAGGATAAAATTCTGAAGAAAATCCCCGAAGTCGCCCAGGTTTTCGGCAAGGCCGGGCGGGCGGAGACGGCCACTGATCCGGCGCCTCTGGAGATGTTTGAGACGGTCATCAATCTGAAGCCGGAAGAGCAGTGGCGTAAAGGCATGACCGTGGAAAAACTGAAGGACGAGATGAATGACGCCCTGACCATCCCCGGGGTGGCCAACTCCTTTACCATGCCCATCAAGGCCCGCATCGACATGCTGGCCACGGGCATCCGGACGCCCGTGGGGATCAAGATCCTGGGGCCGAATATTGAAGAGATCGAAAAGATAGGCCTTGCCCTGGAGCATCATCTAAAAGACATCCCCGGCACCCGGAGCGTCTATGCGGAAAGGGTGACTACGGGTTACTTCCTCGATATTTCCATAAGAAGGGATGAGGCGGCGCGATACGGCCTGACGGTGGACGATGTAGGCGAGGTGATCCAGACCGCCATCGGGGGCATGAACCTGACGGTGACCGTAGAAGGGCGGGCGCGGTATCCCGTCAATGTCCGCTATCCTCGTAACCTGCGTAACGATGTGGAGCAGCTCAAGCGGATACTGGTGCCCGTCATGATGGCCAACCGACCGGCGGCGCCGCCGGTTAGTGTGGGAGGAATGGCATCGCCCCCGCCGCTTACGCAGATCCCTTTGGGCGAAGTGGCGGATTTCAAGGTCGTCAAGGGTCCCACCGCCATCAAAAGCGAAGAAGGACTTCTTACCGCCTATGTCTTCGTTGACTTTTCCGGCCGTGATATGGGCGGCTACGTGGAGGAGGCGAAGAAAAAAGCGGCGACGCTGAAGATCCCCGAAGGCTACCGGCTCACCTGGAGCGGGGAATATGAAAATCTGGTCAAGACCCATGAGCGGCTGAAGATGGTTATCCCTCTGACCCTCTTCGTCATCTTCGTTCTTATCTACCTGAACACACAATCAACGGTAAAAACGATGATTGTCCTGCTCGCCGTTCCTTTTTCCCTGGTGGGCTCCTTCTGGTTCCTCTATATTCTCAATTATAACATGAGCATCGCTGTCTGGGTGGGGATCATCGCCCTGGCCGGGCTCGATGCGGAGACGGGGGTGGTAATGCTCCTATACCTCGATCTGGCCTATGAAAAGTGGAAGAAAGAGGGAAAGATGCATACGCTGGCCGACCTCAAGGAGAGTGTCATGTACGGGGCCGTGAAAAGGATCCGTCCCAAAATCATGACGGTGAGCGTGATCCTGGCGGGCCTCATCCCTATCATGTTCAGCCACGGGACGGGCGCGGACGTGATGAAACGGATCGCCGCCCCCATGATCGGCGGTGTCATCACCTCCACGATTCTCGAACTGGTCATTTACCCGGCTATTTACATGCTCTGGAAGGGAAGAGGCTTCAAAAAATAATTTATTCCGAATGAGGGGTTTTCCGGTCGCAGGCAAACTCCTGGCGATCATTGCGGTAGAAGATACAAGCCGTGGTTAGTTCCTTTCTGAGCTTTACCCGGGCGCGGTGCAGCCTTATCTTGGTCGCCGGGAGGGTTAATCCGAGGATATCGGCGATCTCCGCGTCGCTCAGGCCTTCCAGTTCACTGAGGACGATAACGGACCGGTGTGTCTCGGGCAGCATTTGAATTATTTCCCGGATGCAGCCGTTCATTTCCTGACGAATGACCCGCTGCTCCGTGGAGGCCATCAACTCACCGGTCCAGATGTTTTCATCTTCTTTGGTTTCCGTGATGGCCTCCACGGGCAGGAGCTTTTCACCGGCGTGACGATTATATGGATGACTAAGTTTATCGAGGGCGGCATTGGTCGCAATCTGATAGATCCAGGTGGACATGCTGGATTCGCCCCGAAAGCTATCCAATGCCAGACCGATTTTTACAAATACCTCCTGGGTCAGATCTTCCGCTTCGTTCTCTTCCACCATCCGCGTCAGATAGCGGAAGATCTTTCCTTGATGCTCGTCATAAACTTGCTGAAATCTTATTTCCGCACTTTCCATCCTAATCCTCACGATCTCATTTCTTTTACGATACCATTCTATTGTTATGAGCAACAGCAGGAAGTTTCGCGGCTATCGCATGCTTGCCCGGGAAGATCATCGCTCAGAAGGTTCAGGGCGAGTTTATCCATACTCGCTGTCGCGCCCCTTCGTACACCTTTGGCGACTTCCACCGCCGCCATGATCTCGCTGCGGTCAATGCCTGACTCCAGCGCCTTGCCGATATGATATTCCAGACAGGGGTGGCAATTTGCCCCTGCGGATGCCCCCACGGCCAGTAATTTCTTTGTTCGATCATCCATATTCATTCTCCTTGTTTACCCTTCATTTTTTCTATGTCCGCCTTCAGATCACCGATCTCTTTTTTCATCTCTTCAAGATCTGCGGAACCGACACCGCCGAAGCAGCAGAAACGCCTGTTACCCCTTCGCGACTTGAAAAACATGCACATCGTTATGCACAAGGCAATACCGATAAGCGGCACGACCCACCACCATGCCCATAAGGACCACGACCCTCCACACCACCCGCACATAGCTCTCCTTCTCCTTATTCTTTCCGGATTTTTTCATTGATTTGCAGGCTAATCAGTAAATGTCTATTTCACCGCTCCCGCACCCTGAACAAAAGAGGACATCATTCCCGTTTTGTCGCCGCAGAATGACTGCATCTTTTCCATCATTGCCTGCTTATCCTTTTCGGGCATATCCTTCATGTTGCCGCATGGACACGTTGCCGCCATCTGCTCGCAACAGGCCTTCATCTTCTTCTTATCCTCCTCCGACATGCCGTTAAAGAATCCCTGCATCATTGAACCAAACATCTTTTCCATTTTGTACCTCCTTCTATTCTTTTATTACTTTAGACGAGGAGAGTGCGAAAAAAGATACATCCAAAGAAAGATTTATTCGATAATGATTTCTGCATAATGCCGGGTCAGCTTACAACCCCCGCGAGAATCCACAGCCCCCAGACGACGAGCGTCAAGCCGGCCGTCCGGCTGATCCACTTATTGTCTGTAACCTTCTCCAGAAGCATGAAAGCGGTTAGCGCCGCCATCCAGATCATGTTCATGACACCCAGCACAAAGGAGAGAACCATGAGAAGCCAGCAGCAGCCTACGCAGAATAGACCTGCCTTCAGACCCATGATTAGGGCGCCGCGCCGTCCCTCCCGCCATTCCGTCATCAGGAATCCCAGGGGGGAACGACACTTGGCCATGCAGGCATCCCGGAAGGGCGTCCATTGGAAAATCCCGGCGGCAACCAACAACAAGCCGCCCAGAAGAGGACTGGTGAGAACCATATGATGAGTAAGCAGAGCAGAGAGATGAAGTCCCCATTGTGCCAACGTGGCCACAGCACTATATGCTGTCCAGACGGCCAGGTATCCCAGGACGAAGAACCATGTTGGGATGATGAGATTCTCCTCATTACTCTGCTGACTGTTGACGGTGGCAAACATCATGATCATGGGTGTGGCAGCGGGCAGCATCATGGCCGCCATCATGATGGTCCACATGACGAACAGATGTATGATGTCCCCCATCCCCCAGTGCATGAGGCAGGGCTTGGTCATATTCATTCCCGTTCCCATCATGTTTATCGCCATATTAATCATGTATGCCCAGGAGAAAACAGTTATCATGGCGAGACCGGAAAATATGATCAGCCGGTCCTTATGGAACAGATTCAGCGTCGCCGGTTTGTCCGAAATAAGCATTTTCGTGTCTGTCATTGCGACGTCCATGAAAATTTTGAATACAGGGCATGAGTTCCTTTGGTCGAGAATGTGTAGTCGTCTCCGTCTTTCCACCACGTTTCCCCCGCAGCAACGACCTGACGTGTTGAATGCAGATAGTTGAACATATTCTCGATCACGACGGTCTGATCCCGATCCTGACCGCGGAGACTCTCGACCGTCGTGTCAAAGATATCTTCGACCCACATCCGCTTCTTCCTCCCCTGATCATCGAACTGGATCGGTAAATAACGGGTCGGCCTGCGCTTTTCAACGAACCGGCTGAGGATGACCCAGGGACCGCCTGACTTCCCTGTGAGAATGTCTTCGATTGCTTTACGCTGGATATCATCGGCCCGTTCGTCAATAAATATCGTCTCAACCCATTTCCCATTGAACATCAGTTGGGGTGTATCATACAGAATGATGACGTTGAGACCATGAAGAGGAATTCCATTGAACTCGCCTTCATCGATGTGAATTGACCAGTGACCCAAACACCGATCATAAGTGCAGAGCTGTTTAAACGAAACATGGGCCGGACAGACGATCTGGCAGTTGCAGTTTTCAAAAAGGAGTCCTTTGGCCCACCATTTCTTTGTTATTTGTGCTGTCTCTGTCATCTTCTTCATCTCCTTTCATGATTCTCCCTCCATAGCCCTTTGTTGGGAAAGGGGTATGGAGGGAATATATAGACGACTGGTTAGCGTTGAAGCACTGCTTTCGAGAGTATTATCACTCCACCAACATCAGGCAGTATACGTTTTGCGTTTCCGTCTTTTCTTTTAGCGCCTGGATGGGAAGCCTGTTATTCCGTGCCGTCTGGTAAACATCGATCCCGCACGATTCCATAGAAGGCCGCGCCTTTTGCCCGAAATTGCAGGTGACTCCTTTTAGTTTTGCGCATTCCTTGCACAAACCGCAGGGACCGGCGATATAGACAAAGGCCTTGTAATACCCTTCTTTAAAAATCTCCCCTTCCAGTTCTACCAGCGATGTCATCAATTTATGGCTATGTTTTCCGCGGTCGGGAGTTTTCGGCGCTTCAAGATGAAAGAGGATGGCCTGTCCGTAGCTGTCAAGGACCTTGCGCGTCTCTTCGGGCGTTGGCGTGTTCGGAGGGCAGCAGTGGCTCAAGCCGTAACCGTCGCAACCGAACTGGCATTTCAATCGGACCCAGGGTGCGGTAACCACGCTTGACGGGAGAATCGGTTGGGCATGGGTGAATCCTATCGCTACGCCTTTTTCGCAATATTTCTTAATATTGTCGCTCGTCATAAATCCACCTCATAATGTCGCTCTTTGTCTGTCTATACCTTGACGGCGGCAACCTTGATGCTGGCGATGGAAGTTGTCAGTTGCTCCGCCATTGCTTTCAGGGTTTCGCCATCGCCAATGGCCTCCTGCACCGCCGGATAGCTGACCAGTTCCTGCATGGGGAACAGGGTCTCGGCGATGATTTGCACATTCCCAAAGCCTGCCGCCGCGATTTTCTGCAGATAGTCGTCTTTCCTCAGCGCCCCGGCAACGCAACCGGTGTAGGCAGCAACAGACTCTTGCAATGCCGCCGGCAGTTCTTTCAGTAAGACAATATCGGACACCATCAGACGGCCGCCCGGCTTGAGGACCCGGAAGGCCTCCTGGAAAACCCGTCCCTTATCCGGGGAAAGGTTGATGACGCAATTGGAAATGATAATGTCCGCCGTGTTATCGGCCACAGGGAGATTTTCGATCTCCCCCAGGCGGAATTCCACATTCTGATACCCGCCTTTTCGGGCGTTCGCCCGTGCCTTATCGAGCATTTCGGAGGTCATATCCACCCCAATGACCCGGCCCGTAGTCCCCACCTCCTTGGCGGCAAGGAAACAATCGAAGCCAGCGCCTGCGCCCAGATCAACGACCGTTTCCCCTGCCCGCAGAGAGGCTAAAGCCACGGGATTTCCGCAGCCCAGACCGAGATTCGCCCCGTCGGGCACGGCCTGGATGTCTTCGGGGCGGTAACCGACGCCTAAACTGATATTTTTCACCGGGCTTTCACCGCCGCAGCACCCGGAAGACGGCAGACAGCACGTTCCCGCTTTAGTAGCAATATTACCGTAACAGTCCCGTACGGCCTTCCTGATTTCTTCTGATTTCATTAACCTATTCCTCCTAAGTTGCTCATAATGGGGCCAAGAAATTCCCTGACCCGCTCGGCAAGATTGTCAGCCTTGATTAGCGTCAAGCAGCAGACCTCGCCCTCTTTTTCCCAACTGATCAGGGCCAGCTTATCTCCGGCCTTAATGTTTCCTCGCTCCCGCAATTCCTTGGGGAGCACCATTTGCCCCCGCTCATCAACGCTGATCAGCGCCTCGATGCGGCAACAACTCGTCACCCCACTTGGGGATACAGAGCAGGATTCCTTCTTCTGATCTTCTTTAACCATTATTTCGCCTCACGTTGATTATTCTGATTGTCGCTATAGATTCAGTTTAGTCTGATTATTCTGAATATAAGTAGCAATAAGAAATTAGTCAAGCATTAAGTGGAAATATATTTGCTTGTTTATTCTTGTGGTTATCAACATATAAGGTCAGAAGCTTCATATTTGAATTGACAAAATAATTTTTGTCTATATTATGTGCACAAACTTGAATATATGAAAGTGGAGCATGGAACTCTACATCGAACAATTTAAGGCATTAGGAGACAAGACCCGCCTTGCCATTGTCTGGCTCCTGAATTCCATCCCCGGTGATCTTTGCGTCTGTGAAATCACTGACGCAATCGGGGAGAGCCACTGCAATATTTCCCGGCATCTGAAGATCCTCAAAGGGGCAAAGCTGGTTAAGGAAAAGAAAGAGGGTCGGTGGGTTTACTTTGATCTCGCAAAACCGCAGGACCAGGTTCAGGGCTATATACTGCAGGCCATGGCGACGATCCCTGCGGGTGCCTTTCTAGAAATGAACGCACGTTTACAGTTGCGGTTATCTTTGCGAGAAGGCAACCGGTGTGTGGATGGGGTAAAAAGCGATAAGTGGCGGCAGGTCGTTAATAATGTCGACGAAAAAAATGAGAGCACGAAAGTGAAATCTTCGGAAGGCAGGAAATAAATATGAATAATCATGAATTAACAATTTACGAAGGGGCCATGTGCTGCGCGACAGGAGTATGCGGCCCGGAACCGGACCGCGAGCTGATCGAGTTCAATGAGACGCTGAAGCGTCTGACAAGCGAATACAACGGTAACCTGAAGATCATGCGCGCCAGCCTGGTTTTCAACAGCCTGCTGTTTTTTGCCAACCCGGAAATTGCCAAGCTGGTGAAAGAAAACGGTCCGGCCATTCTGCCCATCACCACCATTGATGGGAGAATCGTCGCCAGGCAGAAATACATGACCTATGCCGAGATCAAGGACGCGCTGGAGAAGGAGACCTTAAGTGCTTAAGCATCAGATCATCCCCAACGGAAAAGAGGTAAAGTTTATTTTTTTCAGCGGCAAAGGCGGCGTGGGAAAAAGCACAATGAGCTGCGCCACGGCGGTATGGCTGGCGAAAGCAGGTTATAAAACCCTGCTCGTGACTACTGATCCGGCCCCCAATCTCGCTGATATCTTTGATCAGGCGATCGGCCATCATGTCACGCCGATCCGGAATATAGAGAACCTGCATGCCATCGAGATCGATCCCGACACGGCGTCGGAGGAATACAGGGAAAGGATCATCGGTCCGTTGCGGGACCTGCTGGATGAAAAGAATCTGCAGATTATCAAGGAACAGCTCAACAGTCCCTGCGTGGAAGAAGTGGCCGCCTTCGATAAGTTTATCGAATTTATGGACGATCCCGGCTATGACGTTGTAGTCTTTGACACAGCGCCCACGGGACACACCATCCGTCTTCTGGAACTTCCCAGTGGCTGGGCGGATACACTGAACCAAAGCGCCGCCACCTGCATCGGCCCGGGGGCGTCCCTCCAGACTGCCAAGGCAAAGTACGAGAAGGCGATTGACTATCTTCAGGATCGGAACCGCACGTCCTTCGTCTTTGTCCTGAAGCCCGAGAACTCGTCCATCCTGGAAACGAAAAGAAGCGCGGGAGAGTTATCCAAGCTGGGGATCGCCACCAGTTTCCTCATTGTAAACGGGATCCTTCCCGAGGAAGCCTGCACGGACGATTTCTTCCGCAGGAAAAAGGCGGGAGAGGAGCGGATTATTGCCCGGATCGAGACCGAGTTTCCTGACCTGGAAAAGATCTATTATTCCCTGCAGGACAGCGAAGTGTCGGGAACGGAATTGCTGAATGCCGTGGGGCGTTTCGTTTATGAGGATAAAAAGGACGAAACGGGGATAAAATCTTCCCCAAGCAGGTCGGCTGTTTTCTTCAATCAGAAGTCCTATCGGAAACTAAACTGCCACGATCTGCTGAAACCAACCAATGGCCAGCGGTTCATTTTCTTTACGGGAAAAGGCGGCGTGGGCAAAAGCACCATTGCCAGTACGACCTCCCTGTACATGGCGGATCAGGGATACAAGACCCTCATTGTGACCACCGATCCGGCGTCCCATCTCCACGACATCTTCGGCCAGGCGATCAACCATGAGCCCACGAAGATCAACGGTGTGGATAACCTCTATGCGGCGCGGATCGATCAGCGGCAGGCCCTGGAGGAGTATAAGGAGCGGATCATTGAATCCGTCAAGGATCAGAGTGAAGAAACGAAAAGATCCGTGGAGGAGGACCTGAACTCCCCCTGCGCCGAGGAAATGGCCGCCTTCGAGAAATTCATGAGCTACTTCGATGCCAATGGATACGACATCACCGTTTTCGATACGGCCCCCACGGGTCATACCCTGCGGTTGCTGGAGCTGCCGACGGACTGGAAGGGGTTTATCGATCTGGGCACCCTGACGAAGCAAACTTCCGAGGCAACACAAAACAAATACGCCGATGTCATTGAAAAAATGCGCAACCGCGACAAGAGCTCCTTTGTGTTCGTCATGTATCCTGAGTACACACCCATGATCGAGGCCTGGCGTGCCTCCGAGGATCTTAAGAAACAGGTGGGCATCGAAACGGCGATGGTGGCCGTCAATTATATTTTGCCCAAGGATGCAGGGAATAACGCCTTTTTCGGCAACAGGAGAAAACAGCAGGAAAAATATCTGGGCGAAATCGAGGAGCGATTCAACAAACCGATGATCTTTGCCCACCTTCTCGATCACGAGCCAAAAGGACTGGCAGCGCTGAGACTGATGGGACAGGACATGTGCGGCCTAAATTGACGTCTTGATCCAAGAGCATCGTATAGAGAGGTTGACGAAATGATCAAAATACCCGTCTTGGCCGTGTTGACAGGCGGCCAGGGGACGATTCTGGAACTCCAGATCGATGCTATCAAGGAGGGGAAGGGCCAGCTTTTTTTCGAATCCCGGCTTTTTTTGGATGAGGTGGCCCGCACGGCGCTGAAAACTGCATTTTCTCTGCTCGATGTGGGGAAAACAGACATTCTGGTTCGCCTGGTCGGGGAAAAGGATTTTTGCCTATGCAGTGGCAGTTTTGCCCTCCCTGTCTATCTGGGAATGTATGCCTGTATTCGCGGTCTGGAACGGAAACCAGGGGCCTATGCCACGGGCTGTATCAACGACAAAGGTGAAATCACCGCAGTCGGTGATTTGGCGGAAAAAATCAGGGTTGTTCTGGGCAAGGCCGAACGTCTTCTTGTTCCTGAGAACCAGGCCTTGCCGGTAAAAGGCATCGAGATAGTTGAGGTAGCCAATCTCCACGATGCCGTTGAGTATGCATTGATTGATCCGACGGAAATATCATCCTCAACGACAGAGAATTAAAGGAATATGGTTGTGGAGCCAAAGATTATAATATACGGAACAGACACCTGACCCTTCTGTAACCAGGCTCGGGAGGCCTACGGGGACAGGGCGATCTACATTAATGTCGATGAAGATCATGCCAAGCTGGCAGAAATGCTGACCCTGTCAGGAGGCAAGCGGCAGGTTCCCGTGATCGTGAAAGGGGACAAGGTGACCGTAGGTTTCCATGGAGAAGCAACCCTGAGGGGCGCTGTTCCCCTTTTTGGCGGTACTTGACCGGTGAATCAGGCCCCTCGTTGAGGAGCACAAAGAAAGACACAGGAGTTTTAATATAATTCATTATTATGCCCCATCAGGGGTGTGAGATTAGGAGGAAACAATGTTGGAAGTTACCGAAAAAGCGAGCGAAATGATTAAAGAAGCATTGAAAAGCCACAAGAGTCCGCCAGCCATCCGGATTGTCATGCAGAGAGGCTGAGGCGGCGCCTCGTTGGGTATGGCTCTGGATGAGTCACAGGAAAGCGATGTGGTTTTCACGGATAGAGGGATTCAGTATCTCATCGAGAAGAATCTCTTTGAACAAGTAAGACCAGTCAAGGTTGACTTCACGAGGTCCTTCAGAGGTTCGGGCTTCCAACTGACGTCAAACCTGTCCAAATTTGGAGACGGATGCAGCAGTTGCTGAAATGTGAACGATGAAGGTTTTTTTACGCTGGTTGTCCATGCTCTGGGCGGCCTGTCCTTATACCATGCTGGGGAAAAAGGCCCTTCAGTCGGTTCGCGGGGATATAAAACCTGTTAGGCCGGTAAGCGAGCGGGCTCGTCATCTGGAAGGACAGGTCCGCATCGGATGGGCGATTGTGCTGGTGGGCTTTTTCTGCCCGTTTTTCTGGATCGCCCTTTTCTCGGGAGCCCAAGGTCAGACCCTGTATTTCAATGCGATCCATTCGGGTCTGGTTATATTATTCGGTCTTGGATATCTCGCAAGAAGCCGGATTGCCCTGGCCCGAGAAAGACGAAAAAGAAAAGATTAACTGAAGAAATATTTGGTTTTGGCCTTGATAAGAGCTGAGAAAAGCCGTCTTGCCGTCTGCAAATATGCGGAAGGGTTAAACGTGAAAGGGATTATCGGTGGGGAATAACTCACGCAAAACAATGGGGCGCTGCCCCCAAATCAATTGAAAAGGAGTATTTGCAGCAATGAGGAAGTATTTGGAAAAAGTACAGGATTTTCGTTTTCTACCGGTTTTTGTCATCGTCAGCATGGCCGTGGGCATCGCTATCGGCAAGTGGTACGGGATCTCTAATTTTGCCCTGACGCCCCCCATTGACGCCATCAAAGCCATCTTTTCGGGGACCTATCAGTTTACCCTGGCCAACAGCCTCGCCCTCGGCGTGGTGATAGGCCTGTTCCTAATGATCTATCCCGCCATGACGAACGTGAAGATCGAGGATCTCGGCAAGGCCGCCGCCTCTCCCAAGCAGTTGATCATTGTCATGGTCTTCAACTATCTCGTCGCCCCCTTTTTCATGCTCCTTTTGGCGAAAATCTTTCTGTCCGCCTATCCGGATCTGTATGTGGGTCTTGTCCTTTACGGCCTCGCGCCGTGTATCGCCATGGTTATTGTCTTCACCTTTCTATCCCTGGGGAACAACGCCCTGGCCATCGTCCTCGTGGCCATCAATTCAATCTGCCAGATGCTCCTGATCCCGGTTTACGCGAAACTGCTTCTGGGAGACGTCTCTTTTGACGTCCTCGTGGTCGGAGAGAGTGTCCTTCTCTATCTCGGCATCCCGCTGGTGGCCGGTTTCCTCACCCGGCGGATTGCCGTGGGCAAGTTGGGTGAAGAAGGCTTCAAGCATTTCAAGACCTATCTGGATTCCCTGTCCATCATCGGGCTCCTCTTTACCCTCATCGTCATGTTCGCCCTGAAGGGAGATCTGATCCTGGAGAACCCCATGCTGATCGTCCATATGGCCATTCCCATGACCCTCTTTTTCTGGGTCATGTTCGCCGTCGTCTATCTGGTAAGCTGGAAAATGGGCCTGAATTACAAGGACTCTGTCGCCGTTGCCTTCAACTCCACGGGACGGGATTTCGAGATCGCCATCGCCATTGCCATTACGGCTTTTAATCCTGCCGTGGCCCTGGCTACGGTCATCGGTCCCTTGATCGAGGTGCCCGTCATGCTCGTCCTCGTTTGGGCGGCCCGCCGATCAAAAGCCCGACTGTTTGGTGAAGCTAAAGAGGAGGTCCCGATTAGGCGAATGGAACCGGCTGCGGAAATGGTACAAAAACGGAAACGGAAAAAGTAGCTGGCCATGTTCGAGAAAATTCTCTTCCCTCTTGACTTTTCCCGCCATGCGGAAAGGATTCTCCATCGCCTCCCCGATCTGAAGCGGGTAGGTCTGGAAACGGCGGTATTGCTCCATGTTATCAATCCCATCAAGGCCATCCGCTGGATGAATGGGGATGAAGAATTGCTGGGAAAAATGAAGGCCGATGCCGAACAAAGGCTGCGTGCTATTGCGGAGGGCCTCACCGCCCAATATGGGATCAAGACAAAATATCGGGTTGAGTTCGGAGCTACCGATCAGGAAATCATCAACACCGCCGAAGAAATAGCCGCATCACTTATTATCATGGGAGCGCATGGGCGCAGCTACATTAAAGGAGCGTTGCTCGGAAGCGTTACCCAGCGCGTCCTGCGACAGACAAAAGCGCCCCTCCTGATCGCCCGTTTTCACGATCCCGAGGATAAGGTGGAAGAAAACCCCCATTTCTTTGCCCGGGACATTTGCGCCAATATTCTCTATCCTACTGATTTTTCTGAAAATGCCCTCCGGGCCTTGCGACTCTTGAAGACCTGCCGGCATGAGGGTGAAAAGGAAGTGATCCTCTTACATGTCCAGGACACGAGATTGTTGTTCCCCTATTTGAAGGATAAAACAGCCGAATTCAACCGCATCGACGGGGAAAGGCTGGCGGAATTGAAAAGGCAACTGTTATTCGTCGGTTATTCCGTCCGTTCGGAGATAAAAACAGGCATCCCCTTTGTAGAAATCAATAAAACTGCCGAAGCGGAAAATGTGACCCTCATCGTCCTTGCCTCCCATGGCAAAAGCAACATCAGAGAGGCGCTGCTGGGAAGCGTCACGGAAGCGGTCGTCCAGCACCATGTCCGGCCGGTTTTGATCGTTCCCCGCAATTCAGATTTTGGTTAGCTTTACCATCGTATCATAGAAGGAGGCGCTGCCGCCCAGGGGGTCCATGACGCAGGTGTTTCTCAAATCGGGATCAACCCACATGGCGGCGTTGGCGTTGAATCCCTTCCCCCGCCGCGGGTCTCCCTTGATGGCCTTGCCGTTGATGATCGTGTCCGTCGCCCCCGTGGCCCAGTGGCCGTAGCCGTGGGCGAAGGTGACAACACCGGGCTGGATGGAGGGCGTCACCTGGACAGCGGCAATCATGGGCTTCTTTTCGCCGGTTCCGACGATCCAGACGCCGTCCGGGTTGGTGGCTGACGAGATCCGCACCTTGTCGCCCGTCTTGATCTTAAGACGGGTGGCGTCCCGCTGGTTCACGAGGATGCTGTTTTCCGGGTAGATGGCGTCCAGCCAGTAATCAACGATGGTCCGCGACTTGGTCTGAGTCACATCCTTCTGCGTGATCATCCGCAGGCCGTAGCCTTTCGTCAAACCAGCCTTTTCCGGTGTCTTCCCCAGGTTGGTTACAATGGGAACGTAAAGGGGGTAACCGGGATTCGGCGCTCCCGTGAAGGCGTTTTTTGTCTGGGCCGTTTTTTCCTGATAGATATTGATCAGCTTACCATACTTGTTTGCCGCCTGTTCACCTTTGTACTGATCCTTATAATCCTGGAACCGGCCACCCCGGTTCAGGAGGTAAACAACTTTCCGCCAGTTTGCCCCGCAGATCTTCTCCCACCGTTCCGGAGCAAAGACCGTCTTGGGCAGATGGGCACGGGAGTCCAGAAAGAGTTTCATCTCCCTGTCGTCGGCGTCGGGGACCGCCGCTCCGGTGTCAGTGGCGATATTAGCCACCATACGTATATAGAGGTCATCCCATCGGGTGAAATCCTGTCCCGGCCCAAGGCCGTCCTTCCCGTAGCCCTTCATCCCCAGCCGCTCCGCCAGGGCCATGAAAAGAGCCTCCAGGCAGCAGGGCATCTCCTCGCCGAAGACCTTGACTGTCTCCGTTAGCGGGGCGATGACTGGTTGCCGGATGGGTTGGACTTTTGTCGGCATATTCGGATGACTGCCCTGGAACTCCCATTTCTCCAGGTAATTGAGTTCCGGAAAGATGTAGTCGGCATACAGAGAGGTAGAGCCAACTATGACGTCGGTGCAGAAATAGAGGGGCACCTTCTGGAGGTCCATCAATACCTCCGTGTTGGTCTGGCCAGCCGGCAGGGAAAAATTGGGCGCCCCGTGGTATAAGAAAAGGGCCTTGGCGGCATAGGGATACTGGTCGCCCATGGAAGGGATGATCTCCTGATAGATGTCGCTGGCAAGGGGCCACCAGTTCCGCTTCGCCGGATATCCCGCGAAGAAGGTCGTATCTTCGTATTTGATGTCGTGCCGGATGATGCTAATTCCGAAATTTCCCACCATGCCGGGGTTCATTTTGCTTAAATCAAAGGGCTGCCCCACTTTGTTTCCAGCCTGGCTGAATGTGGAGGCGGCAATCATCCCGCCTTTCCAGTCGTAGTTTCCCAGGAGAAGATTGATGGTCCAGGCGAGAAAGACGCTGTAGAACCCGTTCGTGTGCTGGGAGACGCCCCGGTGGATATCCAGGCAAGCCTTCTTCCCGTGGGAGGTCAGCTCCCGGACCACGGCTTCGATATCCTTTTTGGGGATACCACAGATCTTGGCCCAGGCGTCGAGAGACTTCCCGTTGACCTCCTCGAAGATGATCTGGAGAGGTGTCTTGACCTTCACCCCGCTGATTTCCGTCTTGACAAAAAGATCACCGATCACGGGGTTCTTTTCGTCATCGGGGTCCACGGCAACAGGCTTTCCCCCTACCATGGCAACCAGGTATTCGAAAGAATGCTCTTTTCCCGCCTTGTCTTTCCGTTTTTCCACAGCCGCGAGGCCGATCTCGTGGGCTCGCAGGAACTTGCCCGGCCTGCCGTCGGGGCCGATCTTAACGAGCCAAACCGCATTGGTCATCGTCGGCTCACCGGCCTTTTTCGCCGCTCCACGGTTAGCGCTTGCCAGATATTTGGCGTCGTAACGCTTTTCCTTGAGCATTACCTGCAGGATGGCCGCAAAGAAGGCTCCATCCGTTCCCGGCTTGATGGGAAGGTAGCTGTTGGCCTTGGAAGCAAGTTTGCTGAACCGGGGATCGGCCACGGCCAGTCTGATCTTTCCGGAGGTGATGTTGGGCATGAGCCGGGCGCCGCGGTTGGGAGGACCGTAATTTGCGTCCAGGAGGTTGCTTCCCACAAAAAGGGCATAGGCGGAGTTTTCGATATCCCCCTGCCAGTAGAACTTCTGGCCCCCACTGAATCTATTGTATTCGTACTGATCGCTGCAGGCCTTGCTGCCGAAGTAGAGTGACCCCTGGCAGACTGTGGTATGGCCGTGAAAATTGGCGGTCCCGAAATAATCGCGGAAGAACCGCAGGGCAAATTCAGATCTCCCCGCTTTCTTTCGTCCCCAGGCATAGATCATCTGATTGTTCTTCGGTCCCGCATCGGGATGCTCAGGATCGATCAGATATTGGAGGTTGGCGGCGTGTTTCTTGCGGAAGGCCTCCACCGCCTCTTTTTTATTCTTGCTTCCGGCGATGGCTTTCGCATCGTCCCCCAGGCCTTTCATGATCTTCGGATCCCGGAGTGCATAGATGTCCTTTAGCCCCATGACCTGCCGGTTCTCCTCGCCGGGAACATGGCCGAAGAGGAGTCCTCCGGCAACGATTTCATCAACCGCCTGGCCGAAGGAGACCGTAATCCACTTGCTTTCCCCGCGCTTTCCCGCCCGTTTCAGGACTTTGACAACCCGGTAGGGGTCGTAGGTCGTCTGTAGCCCTGCGTGTCCCTTGGGGCAAACCGGCATATCGATGGCGGCTGCCTCGGCCATGGGCGTCTGGAAGGGAAGGTGTGGAACAGCAACAAAGGGGTTGTAGGGGTTCCCGTCGATCTTTAGGGCATAGGCTTTCCCGTTTTTCCGGAAAAGCTTTACCTTGATGCCGCAGCCCGTGTTGCACTGTAGGCAGGAGGTGTAAAGGATGTTTTCGGCTCTCATCAATTCATAGGTTTCTTCCGGGGTCAATTGCCCCGCCTCGGCCCGTCGGATAAGGTCGTGAGCCCATTCGATCTCCGTTGCAAGCATGGCGCCTCCCAGAACGGCTGTGCATTTCATGAAATCCCTGCGGGATATTCCTTTTTTGTCGTGATCTTTCATCGCCTTCAACCCCCTTACAGAATGTAGAAAATTCTTGGTTTCGTGCTGGAGCTGCCGAACACAGGCCTGATGCCGGGGTAGGCCAAGACGGCCTGTTCCACAGCGGATTTCCAATCCGCGCTTTTAAGGCGGTAGCCGGCAGCGGCAATCGAGACGGCAATTTTTCCCACTTCGCTGACTTCCTTGAGGGTGGTTACTTTGCCTGATTTAATCACTTTGCTAATCAGGCTTTCCGGGTCTTCCACATCACCGAAATAGGTAGCCCGTCCGATGCAGGTTGTCACGCAGATGGGAAGGGCACCGTTTTTCAGGCGGTGGGAGCAGAACTGGCATTTCCGGGCCACACCGATGGGCAATTTCTTGCCTTCCCGGAACCATTTGCGGTCATACTCCCAGACCGGACCTCGTTCCATATCGGGGATTTCCGGTGTACCGCTAGTGTAAAAAGTGCCGCCATCCAGATTCCTGGCGCTGTAGGGGCAGGCGGCGATGCAGCGGCCGCAGCCGATGCACTGTGCATAATTTATCATGACGATGCCGTCCTTGCCTTTCCAGGTGGCCTTGCCGGCACCCTGGTTGGGGCAGGCGTGGACGCAGGGAGGATCGTCGCACTGCTGGCAGGGTCGGGCAACGAAAAGCCGTTGCACTTGAGGATATTTACCCTTCTCCACTTCGTACATGGGACGGTAGCGGATTCCGGGAGGAGATTTGTATTCCACCATGCATCCCACAGTGCAGGCATGGCAAAGGATGCAACGTCTCGTATCGATCAGCATGGTCCAGTGCGGGTTGTCTTTTTTCAGCGCCCGCCGCAGATCATCCTGCATGACCATCAACTCGTCTTTTCCCTCGAACATGATGCGGTCCCTCCTATTTTTTGTGGCAGGTGGTGCAGGTTCCCTTTACAGTAAATGCCAGTTTCCCGTTGTGACAAAGCCCACAGGATGCCCCCTGATCCATCTCCTTCATAGTAGCGGTCTTGTGCTTCTCGGAAGTCACATAAGGTTCAGGATGACACTGCTGGCAGGAGAGGCCTTTCCCAGCATGGCGTTCATGGCTGAAGGCGGCCTCCCCGAAGCTGTTTTGCATGACGATGTCGCCACCGCCTACCTGAGCTCCCAGAGTCAGGGCAAAGGCAATCACAAGTATTGATATTGTGAGAACAAAGGGTTTCTTTTTCAAAATATTCCATCCTTTCTAATTTGAAAGTCGGTTTTAATATTTCTGATGTATTTTCAAAAATAGCCTCTTTTCACACCCATGAAATTTGATCTTTTTGTTAAGCAATCCCGCTATAGCGATTTTTGTCTATTCGTCATGGTCAGAATGATTATAATCGATGATTGATAAGCTCCTTAATTATATAACTTGTCTCTTGACGAGACAAATCATGATTAACATGGGTTACACTGGAGCATAGAAACAGCGTTTCGGAGACGACACTTACCCTTCCTTTTTCATCGCATCCAGAACCGTCTTTTCTTTTGAATCCATGTTCAACACCTATTGGTCTATGTGTTATTCCTTCGAAGTATTCACCATTCCTTTCAACTCTTTTCCCACCTTGAAAAATGGTAGCTTCTTCGTCTTCACGTCAACATTCGTTCCTACTCTTGGATTCCTTCCCGTATATGGTTTATATTCCCTCATAGAAAAAGTTCCGAATCCCCTGATTTCAATTCTATCTCCCTTTTTAAGCGAATCCTTAAATCCTCCGAGGATTTGATTGATAATGCCCGTTGCTTGTTTATCGGTCAGTTTTTCTTTATTGGCCAGAGCTGCGGTAAGGTCTGATTTGTTCATGGTGCTTTCTCCAGTAACGTTTTGATTGACAAGTCATTGATTGACATAAGATAGAATGCCAAGGTGGTAACCAAATTACTTCATCCATAATATCAAGGACCGCCCTTTGATGTCAAATGCTGATTATAGAACGGTTGAAATAGACTTCAAATAATTTGGAAGATAAAATAAGCCATGGATTAAATTCCAACAGATGTTCGCAACCATTGAATTATACACAGAAGATTATCCTGAAGGTTTCATCTTTACCATGGTGCTGGTTTTATTTGTCATCTTTTGTCGGCAACCGGTATGTGCAGAACCTTATCAGCGGCTCGAAACAAAACATTTCTTTATCAAATATGTCGATGCAGAGAAAAAACTGGCTGAGCACATATCCACTACATCAGAAGAAATCAGGGGAAGGATTATCGCCGACATAGGATATGACTTTCCGGACAAGACCATGATCATCCTGGTGCCGTCCATCGAAGAATTCCAAAATGTGCAACCAGAGAAGGAAACGATTCCTCTCTGGGCCTCGGCGGTGGCCTATCCCGAACGTAACTTGATTATCCTGAGATCTCCGGGGGCAATAAAAGGGGGACGTCTCAACTACGAAAAAGTGTTTACCCATGAATTTATCCATATAGTAGTTGGGAAAGTCTTGGGAGGAAGGGATGCGCCTACTTGGCTTTCCGAAGGATTTGCAATGTATGAATCTTCAGAGTGGCATTTGACAAGAATGGCCAGCCTGACAAAGGCGTTTCTGACAAAAACAGTGATTCCTCTCGAAAAACTAACCGCTAATTTCCCCAGTGACCCAGATGAAGCTGAACTCGCCTATGCGGAAAGCTTTATGTTTGTGTCTTTTCTCATCAATAAATTTGGCAGGAAGGCGTTTCAGCAATTCATCAGGGATTATGCCGCTGATGGTAATCTTAAAGGTTCATTAAAAAAGATGACCGGACTGCACCTGTTCATGCTCGAAAAAGAATGGCTTGATTACATGGAGGTGCGGGTTTCCTGGATACCCCTGATCACCAGCGCCACAACTCTCTGGTTTGTCATCACCCTCATTTTCGTTTACGGATATTATCGAAAGAGAAGAATCGCCCGGAAAACCCTTCAAATATGGGAACAAGAGGAACGGGGGAATAGCGATCATTTGTAAAAAGAAAAACCCCCTGACAAACCGGTTTCGTCAGGGGGTTTTTGAGGGACACAGACATTCAAAAGACGTGTCTTTATTTATCCAGTAGAATTATCAAACCTCGTTTCGTCTCAACCAAGCTTCCTGATAGAGCCTGCCGATCGTCAGGAAGAGGGCCAGGAAGAACATCCCGAACATGAAGTTTGGCGCCGTCCCGAAATACTGATCAATCTTGAATCCCAGATACAGGAAGAGGAAAGATGCAAAGGCAATCACGAATCCCCAGCTGCTGATGACCATGATGTGTTGATACTGTTGATACACGGGCCTTTGTGTGTTTTGCTGTGTTGCCATGATCTGTTCCTCCTTTCCTCTTTCTATCGATCTTTATTCCAGATGAATCTTCTTTCTGTTAGCCAACCAGGTTCTTAATGGTGTCGATGACCGGATTGGTGAAAAGAGCAATCAGCACTGTGTAGAGGGCGAAAACTCCGGCGACTTCTCCCGTGTACATCTTCTCATACTTGTGCTTCAGGGAGATGATGACCATCCCGCCCACAATTAGGCAACCAAGCTGGAAGTATGGGAAGCTGGCCACACCGGCTGCTGCGTACTCTGCCAAAGCGAAAGTTCCAGTTAAAAGAACCACCAACATTGCCGCTACCATCGTTCCTAATGTCTTTTTCATGATCTGTGTCCTCCTATGTCTATTTTTTTATTTGTTTTTGTTTGATTTTATATATTGCGCAAAGCGTGCCAAGTCGTATGAGGTGACCTTGGACGTATCATAAGTGCTTGTATCAAATAGATATAAATGAAAACAGAATAGGGCAGGGCGATGATTTTCAGACCGGATGATGGATGCTTTTTTAATGAAGCTTTAAAATTGCTTGAACGAAACGATGGGAAATGAAATTCATAAGGGCTGATAAATTCTTTCAGCGCTTATTACCACGATCCCGGTTGCAGCTCGCGCCGGCATTCTTATGGGTAATCGAATCTCTGCCGTAATGCCGTTACCCTATCAGACAAAGCCTGATCTCCAACATCAAATATCCTGATCCATATAAACGCCCACTTCTCATCCCATATTCATCATTCCCCTGATTGTTAAAAATTGCCTTAGAGATTATCTTAGGGCCGAAAGAAAGAGAGAGGAGACATAAAGGCCATGACGACCACCAGCAACGAAAGAATCGAATTCAGTCCTCAGAGAGACATCCTGGGGAAAACGATAGTGAGAAACAGGACCAGCCGTCATCATATGACCGGTCTTAAAGGATTATAAACCGTATCAAAAGAGAGAGGAGAAACGACCATGAAGAAGACAGGAGCCAAAAAAGAAGAAAGATTTGCAAAGAAGGCTGGCAAGACTTGGTTGGACCCCATGTGCACCCCGTTTGAAACCAGGTAGATAACAAAGATAACGAGTCTTAACTTTAGAGAGAGGAGATAAAGACCATGATAAAGACAGCAAAACCCGGAGAAAAGAAACTGCAAGACAAGAGCGAGAAAGTACTGGGGAAACAGGAAATCGAGTGCTACGAATCAACCTTAGTGGACAACGTTGTGTTTTAATACCACCACGATAACGATTCTTAACTTAAGAGAGAGGAGACAAGGATCATGAAAAAGGAAAAGACAGTATACAAGGGTTGGATTGACCCCATGTGCACGCCTTATCGCTACAAGAAAGGATGATAGCACCGAGAATACATAAGGTCTGCCACAGCGGCAGAAGGAATCGAGAGAGGTAGCCTTAACGGATAATATGAAAACCCTGCCTCTCTCAAAGTTAAGGGCGGTGGTTGGTTAGACACCGCCTTTACTTTTTTTTCACTGAGGCCATCACCGGCAGAAAAAGTGATCACCAAAGAGAAAGAGGAGAATGCATATGCAAAAAGAAAAAGAGAAGAAAGATGTAAAGGATTTGAAGACACCGGAAGCTGACATCCTTATGTGTCTGATAAATGGCGAGGTTCCGTAAAGCTTTAACACCATCCCCTGATCAAGCCCCTGCCTGCATTTGATTCAGGGGCTTTTTCTTTTGACCTCAGCCGTTGTTTCCAATATACTCTCCAAACGAAATCTTGCCGCTATCCAAAACAAGGAGAAATCAATTGTATCTAAAACCCTGTAATGCATGGCTATTAATGTTTATGGGCATCTTGATTATCTCATGTGCTCCAATTACCTCTCAAGCAGTTCCATTAAATAAAATTGCGGAAACAAGGATCATCAAATACCTTCCGCTAATACCTTCAGAAAAAAGAGAAGGCTCCTGCTGGACCAACTCCAATATCATCCAACGATCAGATGTCTGGCGGTGCATGATCGGTAATGAAATCTTTGATCCATGTTATACTGTCCAGGATAGAACAACGATTGTCTGCGGCGCCCGGCCTGATATTGATAAGCCATCGGGATTTGTCCTCAAGCTTACCAAGCCATTACCAACACCTGATGTTGCCAAAGGCCGCTCTTTATCAGCGTCTATGATTGAACTGGAAGATGGAACAATTTGTGATTTTATCTCCGGTGCGTCAGGCGCTACGGATGGCGTCAGAAGTGAGAGAATCAGCTATTCTTGCCGTATCAAAGGTCAGAATGCAATTGTCTTTGGTGACTTGCAGCCGGGAACAATCTGGATTGCAGAAAAAGGAATTCTCGTTGAACAGAAGACCAGGAATGATCTGCCGCCCCTTCTGGTAAAGGATCTTCAGAAGGTGAGAATTAGGACAGTCTGGCAGTGAGATATGAAAAGGGGTATCCTCGTGAATCAAGAAAAGCGTAACTTTGATCATGATGCGTCATCATGGGATGAAAAACCGGGAAGAGCAAAACTGGCTGAAGATGTTTTTTCAGCGTTAAGAAGGGAAATCACTCTTACCAAGAATATGGATGTCCTTGATTATGGTTGTGGAACCGGCTTGATCACATTAAGAATTCAACCCTTTGTTAATACCGTCACGGGGATTGATTCTTCAGAAGGAATGCTGAATGTTCTGATTGAAAAGATCAGCAGACAGAAATTAACCAATGTCTCTACCCGACATCTTGATATGGAAGCCGGTGAAGGTCTTCATGACAGGTTTCATTTGATCGTCAGCAGCATGACCCTGCATCACATTCAACAACCGGATCACCTGGTAAAGCAGCTTTCTGAAAGTTTACATGCCGGCGGCTATTTGTGCATCGCTGATCTTGACCCTGATGATGGATTATTTCATGGGGACAACCAGGGAGTGTTTCATCTCGGATTTGAGAGATCCCACGTGAAAGCTTTTTTTGAGAAGGCAGGATTCCAACATATAAGAGACACTATAGCCGCTAAGGTCACCAGGAATGTTGAAGAAGGAGGCTCAAGGGAGTTTTCGGTTTTCTTGGTGAGCGGTCAAAAATAAGGCTATTATCCCAAGAGAGGGCCTCTATGGAGTCATTTTGATCCATATAGTGCCAAGAAAGGATTTAACCATGAAACCAGTAACAACCATTGTCGTGCTGCTTTTGATCGTCATATCCATTGCGCAGTTGCTGAGGCTTATTTTTCAGGTCGAGATAATTGCGGCAGGATTTATTGTTCCGCTCTGGTTGAGCATCTTCGGTTTTATTATCCCGCTCGCACTGGCTTTACTGCTATGGCGGGAGAACAGGAAAGAATTTGTCAAAGCAATCACACCGCTAAAAATAATCAAAAAAAAGGACCATCAACAGCATGACCAATAAAGGCATCCCTTACATCGACCATACTGGAACCATGATCATTCCATTTAGTGCTGACCAGAAATATCATTTCTGGAATGGCGGACAGCCGCTGTCAGATACCTTATTGGAGCTGAATACGCCGGAGGACATATGGAGTAAGCATATTGAAAAGCCCTATCCTGGGGATACGGTGTGATCTGTGGCAGGGCATAGGGAACGTATCGGAAGCGCCCCATGTTTCTATTCGTCAGCCCCTTTCAATACTCGCAATCAGCTATTTCTTAACCAATGCGGCAAAGGTTATTACTCCAGAGCCATGCTTGTTTCTTATTTTGTCCATAGCCTTGTCAATTCGTTCGTTTTTCTCGTTCTTCACATTGTCTTCTATTTGATCAAAAAGTGACAACTGATCCGAAGAGCCGTCTTCATGAAATCCCGAGAGGCTTATTCCGATTAATCTTACTGGCTGGAGCCTGTTCCAATTTTGCTCAAGCAGACCGCAGCCAGCCTGATATATTTCCTTGGTGGTACAGGTCGCAGGAATGGTTGCCTGTCTGGTGACTACCTGAAAATCAGAATATTTTAGGGTGATATGAACCGTGCGACCTTTTTTGCCATGCCTTCTTGCAGTCATGCCAATATCATCAGCAAGTTCCATCAGAACAATCTTTGCTTTCTCGATGTCGGATATATCTTCCGGCAGTGTTGTTGAACGGCCGATTGACTTCATATCATCAGCCTTGCGAGGGAGAACAGGGGAATTGTCAATCCCGTTTGCACGCAGATAAATTTCATTCCCCGATTTCCCGAAAGCTTTGGCAATGAGGTTTATGTCAAACCTCGCAAGCTCACTTATCGTTCGTATTCCCATGCGGCTCAGCTTTTCAGCGGTTTTACCACCAATGCCGTACATTTCTTGCACTGGAAGGGGCCATAGTTTTTCCGGAATATCACGTTCCCATAATCCGGTGATGCCGAGGGGTTTCTTCATTTCCGCAGCCATTTTTGCGAGGAACTTGTTTTCAGCGATTCCGATTGAGCGCCAAAGCCCGAGTCTGTCTTTGATTTCATCCATTATCCGTTTTGCAGCTTCTACAGGTTTGCCAAAGAGTCCTTCACAACCTGTCATATCAAGCCATGCCTCATCAATGCTGTTCTGTTCCAGAATCGGTGTATAGTTCGATAGCAGGTCCATGACCTCTTTTGATTTCTGCTCATAGAAACGATGATCTGGCGGTACCAGGATTATTTTAGGGCAAAGTTTCAAAGCTTCATGAAGAACCATGGCCGTCTTGACCCCAAATGATCTTGCCTCATAGTTTGCCGCGAGAATGATGCCCGAACGCTTCTTAGGATCGCCGGCAACAGCGGCTGGTATTCCAACAAGAGAATCATTCCTTGTCATTTCACAACTAATGAAAAAGGCATTCATATCAACGAGAAATATAACTTTCTGCATGAAATACCTACCGAAGTAATCACTCACGTTATGGGGCAATCCCAGCAGTCGTGCAACCAAGTATCAAGCTGATTGTAAAACCATGTCATCGTTAGCTTTGCAACGAAAATATTCGCCAGGAACTGCTGGCACGTTAGGGAATATGTGTTCTGGTTTGCAAACCGTTGGTAAAAACAATCCATTGAACTTTTATGAGTTTTTGATGATAACGAGTTCAAACATGGAATTTATGGTAGGTGATTTTTGTGATGATGGGGAGCGTGGACAACTTCCTGCTCACTAAAGACAATATCGCTCTTAATATACTTGTTTTCGATCGTTAATCAATAATCAATGAGTTTTATTTGGCTGAAGTCATTAAAATGTATCTGTTATGCCTGGAAGGATTTTATTAAAGTGAATTCTGTTATGGGATTCGAGAGTGATTTGGATTATTAAATAATCATTGATGTTGGTGTCATTTCAGAGTAAAATATTCTTAAATATGTTCATGTTTTTGTAAGCCCGTCTTTCACAATATAGAGGGACTCTGGCTTATAGGTCAAAGTGGTTCACCTTTTAGTCAAACATTTTTCAAGATCCTTAAACCAATACAGATCAATAAGGAGGGGCGTATGAAAAAGACTATTTTCGTTATTTCACTGGTATTAGCTGTGGCATTTGTCCTTGGCATCACTACGGTGCAGAGTCAGCCTGGCAGAGGCGGCTATGGCCACGGTATGGGTTACGGCTACGGCTATGGCATGGGACCGGGAATGATGGGGGGCTGGGATGGGGTGGATATCCCTTCAAAGCTGTCAGCGCCCAAAAGCACGGAATGGGTTCAGAAACTGAGAGAAATTCTGACGATGGAGAAACAATCGCTTGCCCAGTATCAGGCGGATCAGGAAAAATTCAACGCCTATATGCCTTACATGATGGTCATCCCGCAGGAGGAGAATCACATTGAGTGGATCGGGCAATTGTTTAAAGCTTATGGTCTGCCTGCTGATGTGAAAACGACACCGGTAGCGGATAATAAGACATTAACCGAGGCCTACGAACTCAGCACAAAATTGGAAAACGATTTATTGCCCCGTTATGAATGGCTCGTAAGAAAGGCCGAGGATCGCGATACGGCTCAGGTATTGAATGCCATTCTCCTTCAAAGCCGCTGGCATCTGGTGATGTTCGAGCATGCCTTGAGGATGGGCTATGGCTATGGATACAGCAGAGGGCCGGGCATGATGGGCGGCAATTATGGTTATGGCATGGGCCGCGGCTACGGACGGCAATACCAGTCAACCGGCAAATCCATAAATGCAAAGGAAGCCGAGGCCATGATGAAAGACTATTTGAAGTCTTCAAAGAACCCCAACCTGAAACTTGGGAAAATCAAAGATATCGGCAATGGCTTCGAAGCCGAGATATTGACGAAGAAAAACGCGCTTGTCGATAAGGTTATCATCGACAAGGAAACGGGCTATATAAGATCGGCTTATTAGGAACAGGGCAGACATCCGGGTTGGTCTTCAACCTTGTTTCAAGGTGGTAATGTTGTCATGGAGGCAGAGTCGAATCGCTGCCTCCATGACATAATGGAGAGATGTTTGCGTAAGGAGGATATGTTATGATCAATTACGGTTTCACCAAGGAGTTGGATATCCCTTATGAGGCAGTTGTTGAGCAGGCGAGAGAGGCACTGAAGAAAGAAGGATTCGGGGTGCTGACAGAAATCGATATCAAGGCAAAAATGAAGGAAAAGCTGAACCTTGATATGAGAAAATACATTATCCTGGGCGCCTGCAATCCTCCAAATGCCTACAAAGCGATCCTTGCCGAGGAAAACATCGGACTCATGCTTCCCTGCAACGTTATTGTTTATGAAAAGGATAGCAAGACGGTGCTTTCCATAATACGGCCCACGGTTGCCATGCAGATGATTGATAATATAGAACTTCAAAAAGCTGCGGAGGTAGTAGAGGAGCAGTTGAAAAAGGTCTTTGATGCCATAAAATGAGGAGATCCCGAAGATGAGAAAATATCTTGAATTATCTCTTGTGATAGTTGTTGGTTTGCTTGTGTCCTGTGCAGGCGGAGGTTACTATGGCCCGCAAGGCCCCGGTGGTTGGGGGCCCATGATGCATTACGGATTTGGTTATGGAGGGATGTTTATGTGGATTATATTTCTGATCGTCATTGGGTTCCTGATCTATTTCATTGTTCAAGCCCAGAAAACGAAGGGCCAGACACCGACACAGAGTGAAAGTCCTCTGGATATCCTGAAAAGGCGCTATGCGAAGGGTGAAATAGTAAAGGAAGAATTTGAGAGGATGAAAAAAGACCTTGAAGGGTAGACCCTGATAACTTTCTACCTGATGCGATTTTAGGGAGGTTGTGGCTTATGGACTGGATCAAAGAAAACTGGTTTTTTATTTTGTTTTTTATCTTCTTCATCTGGATGCATCTTTCGGGACATGGATGTGGGGGGCATGGCCATGGTGAAGACGAAAAAGGAAAAAAAGAAGGCCATGCGGGATGTTGTGAAAAAAACCACTCTGAAAAAAATGATAAATAAGGAGGTTAAACCATGCTGAGCATCAGGGTAGTCAGTTGGTCGCTGGGCTTGTTGTTTGCGATATCTTTTGTATTATGCGTCATCTATGGTTTGATTGTGCCGCCGAGGCTTCACGGTATGTCTGTATTTCTGGAAGCTGTGCTTCCCGCCTTCAAGTGGATCAGCTTCAGCGGATTCGTCCTGGGCCTGATCGAGAGTTTTCTCTATGGGGCCTATATCGGTATCGTTTTCGTCCCTATTTATAATTATTTAAATAAGAGGTGGTGCCCTACTAATGAGTCATGATCGCGCACGATCCAAAACGTTTCTTATGAGAAAGGAACCTGACCATGAATGAACACATTGCTCATTCCGGAGCCTGGGGAATCGCCCTGATTGTGATTGTGGTGGCCTCGTGGTTTTTATACCGTTATCTTGCTCCCAAGACATGGAAGGAGTGGGCGGGCGCCGGTGTGGTCCAGGCTTTCATCATTGCACTCTATGCGGAGATGTATGGTTTTCCCCTTACCATCTACCTACTCGTTCGGTTTTTCGGTCTTGATCAGACAAACCTCAACGCCAATCTCTGGTCTACGCTGCTGGGTTTCGGCGATCTGGGCATGATGATTTCGATGATCCTTGGCTATCTACTCCTGTTTGCCGGTATCGGGATATTCATGGAAGGATGGCGCGAACTTCATAGCGCCCGACAGGAAAACCGGCTCGTCACGGATCGCCTCTACGGGCTGGTGCGGCACCCTCAGTACACCGGACTTTTTATTGCGCTTTTCGGCGAGGGCATTGTTCATTGGCCCACCATTTTTTCTGTTCTGCTTTTCCCAATAATCGTTCTCGCCTATTTCCTGTTGGCGCGAAGTGAGGAACGCAAGGTGGTGGACCAGTTTGGTGAGGAATACCGCACTTACCGGAAACGAGTTCCGATGTTCATCCCACACTGGGGGCAATGGAGTAAGCTTGCTACAACGCGAAGCGACACTCCCGCCGATGGTAATCAACCATCGGTTGATCCGGGTACCAGACCAGACGTCGGCCGGAACGATGATGTGAAAACCGGAATCAAAAAACTGTGACAACAACCAAGAAAGGAGCATGACCATGAAAGAATCAAAATCAGTGACCAAAGACCCCATCTGCGGGATGACTGTAGACGAAGCAACCGCTCTTAGCGCCGAACGTGATGGAAAGACGTTCTACTTTTGCAGCGAGCACTGCCGGCAAAAGTTCCTCACGGCTCCCGCCGAGGCTAAGTTGAAAGGCAAGTCCTGACTAGTCAACCTGCAACAGCAAGTGTACGACCCGCAAACTGGGACATAAGAAAATAACATGAATCATCGGCAGGATAAGAAAAGGCATCAGGAAGGAGAAGCACAGCTATGGAATGGAAGAAAGTGGTAGCCATTATTCGATCAAATAAGCTCAGAGAGGTGGAAGAGTGCCTGAAAAATCTTCAGGTGGGTGGAATCAGCGTGACGCGCGGGTCAGGCTACGGACAGTATGCAAGCTTATTATCACAGGATTGGTGTGTGGAGCATGCCCGGCTCGAAATATATTGTGAGGCCTCACGAACGGACGTTATCGTGCAAGCTATTATGGATGCATCGCATACCGGCTCAGCGGGAGACGGCATTGTGGCTGTCATTCCGGTAGAAAGGTTTTATCGGATCAAAACCAAAGCGGAAGCGACGCATGAAAAAGAATAGGGCAATCTTCCCGGGGTCAATGCGGCAGTAAGAGCAGCAGTCCGGCGGTGGACGCTGCGAGAAGAGGAATAACATGAAGACCACTGATCCAGTATGCAAGATGGTTATTGAAGAAGAGGACGCCGCTGCAACCACGTCCTATAAGGGAAAGACGTATCGCTTCTGTTCGTCCCATTGCAAACAATCTTTCGACAGCAGCCCTGAGTCATACCTTGGCGCTGCATCGGATGACGGAAAAAAAGAGAACACCGCTATTAAGGTCAAAGCCGGATGGACTTGCCCCATGCACCCCGAGATTATCAACGATGCGCCGGGAAATTGCCCGAAGTGCGGTATGGACCTGGCACCGAAAACCGCTTCGGTTGCGGAAGAAGAAAGTAATGCGGAATATGAGGATAAGCGAAAATGGCCTAGTCAAGATCGCATTTCCAATCGAAATCCCGGCCCCTATCCCTTCATTATTGGAATTGCCGCCGCACTTGGCGTCGTCGGATTTTATTTCAGCCTGCTTACCTTAACTTCCGATTGGAATAACGCAAAGATGCTGTTTGGAGAGTATCGATGGTGGATTATTGCCCTATCTCTGGGTTTGGGTATTCAGGCCGCCTTGTTTTCTTACCTGCGAAGACAACTGCGGCTGGCGCATATGCGGGGGGCAAAGACAAGCCTGGCAGCATCGGGAGGAGTGTCCACCGCCGCCATGGCCGCCTGCTGCGCTCATTATTTAGTGCCCCTGGTGCCGGCATTAGGTCTGCCTTTTCTATCCGCAACGGTAGCCGGTATCGCAGAATATCAATCTGTATTTTTCTTTTTGGGGGTATTATCAAACTTATTCGGTATTGGATTTATGTTGAGATTGATGAGCCGAAATGGCATTATAAAGATACGGTATCGCAGACAATTTAAAGGAGGAGAAAAATGAAATACCTGAAAGACGATATGAGGTTGCACGTTTTGGCGTTTATAATTTTCATTGCTGTAACCGGTTTAGCCGCAGGGGCATGGGCCTATGAGAGTAAATCAAGTAATGTGCAGAATGTCCGGGTTGAGGTAACTCCGGTGCAATTGGTTGCCGGCCGGCCGGCTATTTTTAAGATCCGGATGAATACGCATTCTGTTGAACTCAGCTACGACATGGTAAAACTCTCCACGCTTAAAGATGACAAGGGGCGCGAATATCAGGCCTTGAAATGGAACGGTGACCCTCCGAGCGGTCACCATCGTAGCGGTGCTTTGGAGTTCCCGGCTATCGCTACGGGTGTAAAATCGATCACCCTCCGTATAAAAACTATTGCCGGTGTTCCGGAGAGAGTTTTCGAATGGAAGTTGTAATAATAATTTTCTGAAGACCCGGTATTTTGAGGAAGACGGGGTGATCTGATAATTACAGGCGGCGGTTATGCGGCATTAATAAAGCCGCGTGTCTCAGGACAAAAGGAGGTACGCCATGCAGCATCACCAATCCAAAGAAGGTAAAAGCCAATATACTGATCCGGTTTGCGGGATGTCTACCGATCAGGAAGGTAAATTCATCCGCCACAAGCATGACGGCAAAGATTACTATTTTTGTAGCGAACATTGCCTGGCCGAGTTCAAAGCCGACCCGGAAAAATTCACCGATAAGAAAGAAGAAGCGCTTCCTCCGGCATTGAAACACATGCACGACGGCAGCCATGTGTATACGTGCCCGATGCACCCGGAGATCGAAAAGCAGGGCCCTGGCAGTTGCCCGAAGTGCGGCATGTCTCTGGAGCCGAAGACTCCAATGCCCGCAGCCCAGCGGATAGAATATACCTGCCCGATGCATCCGGAAATTGTCCGGGACGAACCGGGAAATTGTCCAAAATGTGGTATGGCCTTGGAACTGAAAACCGTTTCGCTTGCGGAAGAAGAAAGCAATCCGGAATACGAGGATATGCGCAAGCGTTTCATTGTGGGGGCTATCCTGGCAGTCCCTCTGCTGATTATTGCCATGCGCGGTATGATCCCGGGCGGCAGGTTACTCGATACTCTGGCTACCGCCAGAATCTATGAATGGGTGGAACTCCTGCTCGCGACGCCGGTAGTTCTCTGGGCGGGATGGCCCTTCTTTGTTCGAGGCGTCCAGTCCGTCATCAACAAAAGCCTGAACATGTTTACCTTGATCAGTCTCGGGGTATTGGCGGCATACATTTACAGCCTGATCGGCGTTTTATTCCCTTATCTTTTCCCCGCGTCAATGCGGACAGCGGATGGCGCCGTCGGGGTCTATTTTGAAGCAGCGGGCGTTATTGTTGTCCTGATATTGCTGGGACAGGTGCTGGAACTGCGGGCCAGGAGCCGGACCGGCGCGGCCATAAAAGCGCTGCTTGGTTTGGCGCCGAAGACCGCCCGGAAAATAGATGCTGACGGTCATGAGAACGATATCCCTTTGGATCAGGTCATGAAAGGAGATCGTCTGCGAGTCAGGCCGGGGGAAAAGATTCCCGTGGATGGCGTTGTTCTGGAAGGGTCCAGCAGCGTCGATGAATCGATGATTTCGGGCGAACCGATACCGGTTGAGAAACAAGCGAAGGATAAACTCATTGGCGCTACGGTTAATGGCACCGGTTCACTAATCATGGAGGCTCAAAAGGTAGGCGCCGAAACTGTTCTGTCACAAATTGTCAGGATGGTGGCCGAGGCCCAACGAAGCCGGGCGCCAATCCAGAAACTTGCCGATGTTGTAGCCGGTTACTTTGTGCCTGCCGTCATCGCCATTGCTCTTATCTCTTTTGTCATCTGGTATTTCTTCGGCCCTGAGCCCCGATTAGCCTACGCGCTGATTGCCGCTGTCTCCGTGTTGATCATTGCCTGCCCCTGTGCTTTGGGTTTGGCGACGCCGATGTCGATCATGGTGGCAACCGGCAAGGGAGCTACCATGGGGGTCTTGTTTAAAAATGCTGAGGCAATCGAGACTTTAAGAAAAGTCACCACCCTGGTAGTTGACAAAACCGGAACATTGACCGAGGGCAAACCGAAACTGATCGAGGTCGTCGCAGTGCCGGGCATTGATAAAAACAAAGTATTGTTATTGGCAGCCTCTCTGGAGAAAGGCAGTGAACATCCGCTGGCGGCAGCCATTGTTGAAGGCGCAGTCAATCAAGGACTCCCCCTGACTGAGGCGAAAAATTTTGCCTCCCATACCGGGAAAGGTGTTTCCGGCGAGGTTGACGGTCAGGTCGTGTTGCTCGGCAACAGCACATTGCTTGAGGAGTTGAAAATTGACTTCCGTTCTTTGGCAGAAAAGGCCCAGAATATGAGGTCCGAAGGGCAGACGGTCATGTTTGTGGGGATTTCAGGAAAGATTGCCGGTTTACTGGCGGTAGCCGATCCGATCAAAAAGACCACACCCGAGGCAATCCAACAATTGCATGCCGAAGGGATCCGGATTGTGATGCTGACCGGTGATAACAAGGTGACAGCAGAGGCAGTTGCCAAAAAACTTAAGCTGGATGAAGTGGTGGCTGAGGTTTTGCCGGATCAAAAGGCGGAAGCGGTCAAAAAGTTTCAGCAGGGTGGACATATTGTTGCCATGGCCGGCGACGGGATCAATGATGCTCCTGCTCTGGCTCAGGCACAAGTGGGTATCGCTATGGGAACGGGCACGGATGTGGCTATGGAAAGCGCCGGAGTTACCCTGGTTAAGGGCGACCTCACCGGAATCGTCCGTGCGCGACGTTTGAGCCGCGCCACGATGGCCAATATCAAGCAAAACCTGTTCTTTGCCTTTATTTACAACGCGATCGGCGTGCCGATTGCAGCGGGTATCCTTTATCCCAACTTCGGCATTCTTCTCAGCCCGATCATTGCTGCGGCGGCTATGAGTCTTTCCTCAGTTTCCGTGGTCGGAAATGCCCTCAGACTGAGGAGAGTAAAGATATAACAAAGAGAGGCATCAAACGGGGGAGGGATCAATCAATCCGTACCCTAACTTTAGGAGGTTTATATGAAGCGCATTATCTTGATTTTGATGGGTTTGTTTTTATCTGCAGGCTTGGCTTATGGGACCGACTATGAGGTGACGAAGAAGGCGGGAGATTATACGGTGCAGGTCAAGATCGACCGGAATCCGCCGGTCGTGGGAAACAACAACATTATGATCTGGTTGAAAGATGCCGCTGGCAACGACGTCAAGGGCGCCATTATGACGGTAGACTACAGTAAGCCCACCAAGAAGTTTTGGACGTCTGCAAAGAAGTACAACACATACGCTCAGCCGCATGAAAACAATTACCATGCAATCTTGGAAATTCCCGCACAGGGATCGTGGGATGTCACTATAAACATCAATCACCAGGGGAAGAGGGTCTCCACCATGTTTAGAATAGAGGTGAAGTAAAGTGTGTATATGGGCCATGATGACGTTATTGATCAGGGGAAAAGTATATCGGGAAATAACGAAAGGAGAACAGTCATGGTAATATCCAGTTTCAAGAATATTATTGCAACTATTGTCATGTCTATTTTTATCCTGTATTCCCAAATTGCATTTGCCCAGCATGGACAGGATCAGCAACTGAGGGATGAGTTGAAAGGCATAGACGCGAAGAAGGCGATGAAAATCGCCTACAAGTGGAGGTCTGAAAACATCGATGTTAAAACATTTGTCACTCCGGATGCGGTAAACTTCCAGTTCAAGGATGGAAAGACAGTAGCAGTTCCTCTGCCTGATGATCTAATGATCGTGTCCATTGCGCCATATGTCAATAAAACTCATCCCTGTGCGACTCATACCATGTCGAGTTGCGATGCAGAATTGAAGATCACAAACGTAAAAGTCGTAGCAGTTACTGCCGGTGGTAAAACCTTGATTAACAAAACCATGAAAACAGCACCGACCGGTTTTCTGGATCTTTGGCTGCCCAGAAATCAAGCCATTAATATAACAGTGAACAGCAAAGGCAAAAGTGCAACCGGGAAAATATTTACCAATAGAGACAGCAAAACATGCGAAACAACTCTGAAGCTGGAATAAGGGAATCAAATCTGAAAAGGAGATACCGAAGATGAAAACATTTTTTAAAATATTTGTTTTTATGATAGCCGGTTTGCTTGTGTCCTGCACCGGTGGAGGTTACTATGGCCCGCAAGGCCCCGGTGGATGGGGGCCCATGATGCATTACGGATTTGGATATGGAGGGATGTTCATGTGGATAATATTTCTGATCGTCATTGGATTTCTGATCTATTTCATTGTTCAAGCCCAGAAAACGAAGGGCCAGACACCGACACAGAGTGAAAGTCCCCTGGACATCCTTAAAAGTCGTTACGCGAAAGGTGAAATAGTAAAGGAAGAATTTGAGAGGATGAAAAAAGACATTGAAGGATAGACCCTGATGACTTTAATGCCTATTCATGCAGGCAGGATCATAGAACCTGCAAAGAAGACATGGATAATCAGATAGACAGCAATCTGACGGCGCAAACAAAAACGCGCTACAACCGAATTGCTCCATACTATGATGTGTTGGAGATAATCTCCGAGCGAGCCTTCAGCGGCTGGCGTCGGCGACTGCTTGCCCGCGCCCGGGGGAAGGTTCTTGAGGTTGGGGTCGGCACCGGGAAAAACTTTCCTTACTATCCGGAGGGCGTTGATGTTACCGGTCTCGATATCGCCGACAGGATGCTGATTCACGCTCGATTGCAGGCCGACAAGCTTGGTTTCCCTGTCCAGATTATGGAAGGTGATGTTCAGTCTCTTCCATTTCCCGAAAATTCTTTCGATACGGCCGTTGCGACTTTTGTCTTCTGCTCTGTGCCTGCCCCGGTCCGGGGTTTGAAAGAATTGGGACGCGTCGTAAAGCCCGGCGGTGAGATCCTCCTCCTCGAGCATGTCCGGATCGATAAACCGCTCATCGGATTCATAATGGATATTATGAACCCTTTTTTCCTGCACTTTATAGGCCCGAACATCAACCGGCGTACTGTAGAGAATGTTGGGAATGCGGGACTGCGTATTGAAAAGATCGAGCATCTTGGGCTCATGGAGATGGTTAAAATGATCATCGCACATCCCGGCAAATGATATCTGGCTGTAAGCGCCCACAGGAAACAAGCATTTATCAACATCTGTTTTTTTATGAACTGAGAAATAATGACGGATAATTCATCGAAATTTAACATTTGTGAATAGGGCAGACAGGAGGCGCGGATATGGATAAGAATCAAGAAGCTTACCTCACGGAAAAATTCGGCAGGCGCGTCAATTTCGATGAAATGGAGCGCAGACTATACAGTCACGATGTCGGCGCCATTCCCTCGTTAATAAAGCCATTAATTGGCGATACATTACCCGATGCTATTGTTCAGCCGCAAGACGAGGAAGAATTAATCGACCTTGTTAAATGGGCGTATAAAAACAATATTGCCTTAACGCCGCGAGCGAAGGCTTCGTCCGGCTACGGCGGAGTGATGCCAACAAAAAAAGGCGTTGTGG